>Ga0134090_1000014_pt1 | contig 212374 bp, 211 predicted proteins | sample 1_4taG_FD_94453 | JGI IMG/M metagenome (GOLD analysis project Ga0134090, IMG submission 94453) | Switchgrass degrading microbial communities from high solid loading bioreactors in New Hampshire, USA - 1_4_20_6_A1 metaG | ecosystem: Engineered > Bioreactor > Semi-continuous > Anaerobic >...
TGCCTGAAACCACAGAGCTACCAGATTTATGCAACATCTAGGGGGAAAGCTTAAGCAAATCGAAGTGAAATTCTGCGAAAAACGAAGATAAGTGAAGAAAACGAGAGTATATTAAGGGAGGTAATATATGAAAATTTTGTTTGTTTCAGCAGAAATGTCCCCTTTTGCAAAAACGGGAGGGTTGGCTGATGTTGCAGGTTCTTTACCGAAAGCGCTTGCTGAAGCAGGGCATGATATCCGTGTTGCAATACCAAGGTATCGTATGATAAAGGACAATTTAAAGTATATTACTGATTTTCCGGTTAAAATCGATCAGAGCATTGAGACATGTGTAGTCAGAATGACTGAAATTCCATACAAAACAAAAGGCAGGGAAAAGGGGTTAAAGGTATATTTTATCGACAGCTACAAGTATTTTGACAGGGATGGGATATATGGACATTACGATGATGCGGAGAGGTTTGTTTTCTTTTGCAAAGCAGTATTGAACATGCTACCAAACATCAACTTCAAACCTGATGTGATACACTGCAATGATTGGCATACAGGACCAGTATGTTTGCTGCTAAAAGAACAATACTGTCACAACGAGTTTTACAAAAACATAGCGTCCCTGTTTACTATACACAATCTGGAGTATCAGGGACATTTCTCAAGCCACGTAGTTAACCTTCTGAATTGCAGCTTTGATATTTTTACTTCAGAAAAAGCAGAATTTTATGGTATGTTCAATTTCATGAAAACAGGATTAGTTTATGCAGATATAATCAACACTGTCAGCAAAGTTTATGCTGAGGAAATAAAAACGCCGCAATATGGGGAGCGTCTGGAAGGCCTTTTGCAGAAGCGCTCAAATGATTTATTTGGTATTGTTAATGGAATAAATTATGAAGATTTCAACCCGGAAACTGATAAGACCATAGAGAAAAATTACAATATTGAAAACATTGACGACAAAAAGTTAAACAAAATAGCACTTCAGAAAGAAATGGGGCTACCGTGCAGGGACGTTCCTTTAATTGGACTCATTTCAAGGCTTTCAGGTCAAAAAGGCTTGAATTTGATAATTGAACGTATAGATGAGATGCTATCAAATGATATACAGTTTGTATTGCTTGGTACTGGCGATGAATATTATCAGGATCAATTCAGGAAGATTGCATCGCGATATGAAGGCAAAATAGCCATTTACCTCGGGTTCAATGCAGAACTTGCACAGAAAATATATGCAGGAAGCGATATGTTTCTTATGCCGTCAAGATTTGAACCATGTGGTCTTGGTCAGATCATCAGTCTTAGATACGGAACTATTCCTGTTGTAAGGGCAACGGGTGGGCTTGCTGAAACGATTATTGATTATACTAAAGATAACGAAAATGGCAATGGATTTTCTTTTGTTAACTTTTCATCGGAAGAGATGATTGATGCAATCAATAGAGCTATAGATGTATATAAAAATAGGCCCGATGAGTGGAAAATGCTAATGAAGCGTGCAATGAAAATGGATTTTTCATGGAACAGTTCAGCTAAAAAGTATGAGGAACTATATAAATATACCGTTGAGAAGAGGAAAAGAGAATGGACATGAAGCAAAAGGTGGACAAAATTATTGAGAAACTTGAAGAAATGTATCCGGATGCAGGTTGCTCATTAGAGTACAATGATCCTTTGCAGCTGATGATAGCTACTCAGCTGGCAGCTCAATGCACAGATGAGCGTGTTAATATTGTCACTAAAGATTTATTTAAGAAGTACAAGACTGTTGACGATTTTGCAAACGCTGATCTTCATGAGCTTGAGCAAGATATCAGGTCAACAGGGTTCTATCACAATAAAGCCAAGAACATTATAGCAGCCTGTAAAATGATAATTTCTGATTTTGGAAGAAATGTCCCTTCGGATATAGAAAGTTTGCTGAAATTACCCGGGGTAGGAAGAAAAACGGCAAATCTGCTGCTTAATGATTGCTTTGGTATTCCTGGAATAGTTGTTGATACTCATGCAAAACGGCTTTCAAGGAGGATCGGATTGACAAAGCATGAGGATCCGGAAAAAATTGAATATGATTTAATGAAAATAATACCGAAGGATAAATGGGGACGTTTCTGCCACCAACTTGTGTATCATGGAAGAGCTGTTTGTAATGCAAGAAAACCTTTATGTGAAAAATGCGGTATTAGTGAATACTGCCAATATTTTATAGATGCTAGAAATGATATTAAGAGATAATATGTACAAAACGAATAATACTTATTCCATTATATGTTTTAAGATGTAGGTTAAATTTTGTGTTGACAACTTAGATACTTGCCGCTATAATATGAAAGTGTTCCGACGGACACGCGCCATTAGCTCAGTTGGTAGAGCACCTGACTCTTAATCAGGGTGTCCCGGGTTCGAGTCCCTGATGGCGCACCAAAGACTTCCACTATTTTGTGGGAGTCTTTTCTTTTTGCCAGTCGGCCTATAGATTCGACTTTGAACACTATATCCTATAAGTGTAGAACCGTCCCTGTGTGCATAATACTTAGCAAACGATTCAGCAAAAACAAATATCAAGTCGAATTACAAAGGAATTATGGAATTTGTGTAGAAATAATAGAAACTAGGAGCATTTGATATACTAGTAACTAACAAATGAAAAAGGTGGATCTTCATGGGTTATAAAATAGATGTCGCCCAGCTTGATAGGATAGTTAAGAAGACGCTAAAAGCGATTAATGAAAGCAAATCTGAAATATATGACATAGCAGAAAATTCCCGCAAAGAATGCAAAAGACTGGAAGATGAACTAAATGCCTTAAAAGACCAGGTTTCACGACTTATCAGTGAGGTTGAGGTGCTTGAAGTAGCTCTTAAAGAGAGTAAAAGAAAACTAATGCTGATAAACAAAAACTTCGAGAATTACTCGCAGGAAGAGCTTAGGCAAGCTTATGAAAAAGCCGATAACTTAAGGATAGAGCTTGCTGTTAAGAGAGAGATGGAGCAATTCCTTATTAAGAGGAGAAATGAACTGGAGATACGAATAAAAGATGCCGTTAGAACAGTTCAGAAAGCTGAAAATTTAATCACACAGGTCGGTGTAGTGTTAGGATATCTGTCCGGAGACCTTCAGGAAGTCAGCCTGCAATTGGAGGGATTACAGCAAAAGCAGATGCTTGGCCTTAAAATAATAAAGGCACAGGAAGAGGAAAGACGGCGTGTAGCAAGGGAAATACATGATGGCCCTGCACAATCTATGTCAAATGTAGTTCTCAAAGCTGAGATATGCGAAAAGCTGATAGATGTAGATATGAACAAAACCCGCGAGGAGTTAGGTAATCTTAAAAAAATTGTTAGAGACAGTCTTCAGGATGTACGTAAAATTATTTATAACTTACGGCCAATGTCTCTAGACGATCTTGGACTGATACCAACGCTTCAGAGATACGTTTTGACGTTCCAGGAAGAGTCTGGTGTTTCAATATCATTTAGTGCGATGGGCAGACAATCGGAATTAGAATCAGTGGTTTCACTTACTGTGTTCCGGATCATACAGGAAGCATTGAGCAATATCGCTAAACACGCTAAGGCGGACAATGCAGTGATAAAGATTGAGTTTACGCCAAAAGATCTGAAAATATATATTTATGATGATGGAATAGGATTTGATACCGCTAAGCTAAAAGAGAAAAATGACGATATATCAGGTGGTTTCGGCCTTGTGAGCATGAGGGAGCGGATAGAGCTTCTGGGCGGTGACTTACGAATAAGCGCCGAACCAGGGAAAGGCACACGTTTGAACATAACGATACCTATTACACAAGAAGAGGGGGTTGAAGATGGGAGACAAGATTAGTGTTCTTATTGCCGATGACCATCCGTTAATTAGGCAGGGACTGAAACAGGTCCTGGAGCTCGAAAAAGATATTTTTGTCATTGCGCAGGCCTGCAATGGCGATGAGGCCATACAATTTGCAAGGGAATACAATCCCGATGTTATCCTTATGGATATCAATATGCCGGGCATCAACGGATTGCAGGCAATAAAGAGGATAAAAGAAGAAAATATAGGCAGCAAAATAATTGTTCTTACTATACATGAGGACAGAGAGTATTTGTTCAAAACTATCCAAATGGGAGCGGTTGGTTATGTTCTGAAGGATGCTGAGACGACAGTACTGGTGGAAGCAATTCGGAGTGTTTACTCTGGTCAGTCGTATATCCAGCCTAATATGACCACTGAACTTGTTAAGGAATTTAACAGGATTACAATGAATGAAAAGAAAAAGAATGATAAAAATACCCTTACTGCGAGGGAGATAGAAGTTCTCAAACTCATAGCGGAAGGCTTGATAAATAAGGAAATTGCCAAGAAACTATATATAAGTGAGAAGACAGTAAAAAACCATCTTTCAAATATATTCAGAAAGTTAAATGTATCTGACAGAACTCAGGCTGCCATATATGCAGTAAAACACAATATTACGTCATAATTAATAACTACGTAGCAGCATAATTTTGAGTGTGATATTTCAAATATTACAGAACTGTCCCAAGTCAGATTTTGCAGAACTGTCCCGGTTACGCAGTTTTCGGTATCGGGAATACCGACGTATGTGCTGCCTGGGATAGATATAAGAATACTGAAGAACTGTCCCGGCCCGGATAAGCATATTCGGGCCGCTTTAATTATTTAGTCAACACCATAAATAAAATCAGTTAAGTAGGGCTGCAGTAAAGTTTATACTGTGGTATGATAATATGATTGAAGTTAACTGTATATAATAGTATAATAATGCGCAAAAGAATGGACTTGGTTTAATAAATGAAAATCGGAGGCTGCATATAATGGATTTTTTACGAGAAATTGAAAAGAGAGTGCTGATACATGATGGTTCAAAAGGGTATATGCTCCAGAAAATGGGCCTTAAAGGTGGAGAGTGTGGTGAACTTTGGAACCTGACAAACAAGGATGCTGTTAAAAGCGTATATCAGGCATATTTTGAAGCAGGCTCCGATGTAATTCAGACAAATACATTTATGGGAAACCGACTGCATTTGAAAAAATTTGGTCTTGAAGATAAAGTCTATGAGATAAACTACTGGGGTGTAAAACTGGCTAAAGAAGTTGCCGGGGATAAAGTATTTGTGAGTGCTTCAATAGGTCCTGCAGGTATGCTTTTAGAGCCTTCCGGTGAACTTACATTTGAAATGGCATATGAAACATTTAAAGAGCAAGTGAAGGCTGTCGTTGACGGAGGTGCAGATATAATTAACTTTGAGACGTTTACTGACATTGCAGAACTCAGAGCCGCTTATCTGGCTGCCCGTGATACAACAGACCTGCCTGTAATTTGCTCATTGGCCTTTGAAAGTAATGGGCATACTTTAATGGGGACAGACCCATTCACGGCTGTTGCTGTTCTGAAGTCGCTGGGTGTTGATATGGTAGGCGCAAATTGCTCTTTTGGCCCTGAACATATGGCAGGTATAGTGAAGAAAATGTACGATGCAGGCGCTGGATATCTAAGTGTAAAACCAAATGCAGGATTACCGGAAGTTTCCGATGGCTGTGCAATATACAATGAAACACCTGAGAATTTTGCCAGAATGGCATCTGTATTTGCCGCCTATGGAGCAAGGCTCATAGGCGGGTGCTGCGGGACTACGCCGGAGTTCATTAAGGCCTTGAAACGTGAAGCAGACAATATAAGGCCGGCAGATACTGTAGAAAAGCGGTTGGGCGTAATTACATCTGCAGTCAGATATATAAATCCTGAAAGCATTAATGTTGATAATATATATAAACTGGATGTTTCGCAAAATCAGGAATTGGCCGAAGCGCTTCAGAACGATGATACATCATGGATGGAGGATACAGCAATGGACCTTGCTGCTGAAGACTATGATGCTATTTACATCAGAATCAGCAAAGAAAGCGGGTACAGCACAATTTTACGTGATCTTGTAGACAAACTGCAGTGGTATATAAGATCTCCTTTCATTATCGAAACTGATGACGAAACAGCACTGAATGAGACACTCAGAATATACAGGGGAGTTGCAGGTGTCGTTATAGGGGACAGTTCTGCAGATAGGCTTAAAGTTGTATCCGAAAAATATGGCAGTGTTAATTTGACAAATATGTCCAGATTTTTTAAAGGTGGACTTTAAGAACTAAAGGTTGACATTAAGAACAGCTGAAATCCATCATTACTTGATTTAGCAAGAATTTTGCAAAATTAGCCTGAGATTGGACTATAAAGATTGAAAAAAGTTCAAGTGCTATATATGAGTTGCAGATGAAGTCCAGACCAGTCCAATCTCAGCCCATTGACTTGCATAACGGATGTGCTTCGGCATTATGCATTATATTGAATAGCAGCATTCTGTAATATATTATAAATCGACTTATACAATCTGAAGTATCGCACATTTAAGATACTCCGTTTCAGGCGCCGGCAGCAGCACAGGGTGGTCCTTTGCCTGTGAGCGTTTTTCCACGAGTCTTACCTTACGTCTGGAGTCAATGGCTGCATTGTATAAGATATCCATGAACATCTCAGGATCTATATGGTGTGAACATGAGCAGGTTATAAGGAAACCACCGCTTTCAATGATCTTCATGGCTCTGAGATTTATTTCTTTGTAACCGCGTACGGCTCCTTCTACTGAAGACCTGTTTTTAGCGAAAGCAGGCGGGTCAAGTATAATGGTATCGAAACGTTCGCCATTGTCATCGTATTCTCTCAACCGGTCAAAAACATTTGCACATTCAAAGCTGCATACACCGTCAAGGCCATTCAGGCGCGCATTTGCCATTGCTGTTTCGACAGCATGCTCTGATATATCGATACCCAGGACGCTTGCAGCTCCATACCTGGCTGCATGAAGTGAAAATGAACCTGAATGGCAAAAACAGTCCAGTACCTTTGCATCTTTTACAAATGGTCTGATAGCAGCCCTGTTCTCTTTTTGATCTAGGAAATAGCCTGTTTTCTGACCATTTGCCACATCTACGATAAAATTTATACCGTTTTCAGTCATTTTAACATTAGTGTCGAAATTGCCGCGCAAAAACCCTGTTTTTTGCTCCAGGCCTTCGAGTTCACGAGTTTTTATATCATTACGTTCATATATACCTGATGGCTTGATAATGTCCATTAATATATCGGCCAATTGTTCCTTATATCTCTCTATTCCAAGAGCCGAAGTCTGCAGAACCAATACATCGGAAAATTTGTCCACAACAAGTGCGGGAAGGAAATCAGACTCTGAGAAAACAACTCTGCAGCTGTTTAAGTCTGCAAACTTTTTCCGGTATTCCCATGCAGCCTGTATGCGCCTGTAAAAGAAATCATAGTTGATCTCTTCATTTTCATAAGTTAATATTCTCAATGCTATCTGGGAACCGGGGTTGTAGAATGCCCGTGCCAGAAAAGAATTTCTGCTGCTGTATATATCGACTATTTCGCCTGGCAATGCATCGGGATCTGCATCGGCAATATCGCTTCTATATACCCATGGATGACCATATAAGATTCTTTTTTCTTTTCCTTTAAGTAAAGTTACTTTTGCCATATATTTTCCTGTATGACGCGGATATAAATGCGTCAAAAGATCCTTTCATGCTGTTTTTATATAATCATAGTATACAAGTTTTCAGTTTTCAATATTTGCTGGACCAAAAACTGTCAAGTAGAAGGTATATTCAGGCATATCAAAGTATTAAAACTAGTGTACGACTGTCCCTCTAAAATTGAGTACGTAACTTTAGGTTTTTTGCATTTATTGTAAGTGATTCATTTAATGGTGCAGGGCATGAAATCTTCTGTTGATTACTGCATGTAAAAAAGCATACCATTGTGGCATACTGATTATATTTTGCATATCGCTAAAGTATTGTCTTATTTACACAGTGTCTATGAATATGTTTCAGGGAAATCCATTTAGTGTGATTTTATCATATCTTATTTTCTTTTTACATAAATAAGCTAAACATTAAACAACCGCTGCTGTATATTTCCTGAATAACCGCCGTATATGAAGAACTGTCCCCAAAGAACCGCAGCTATGAAAAAGGGCCAGAAAGTTGTTTTGGGTAAACTGATAAAGAACTGTCCCCAAAGGCCAAGTAAAACTGTCCCTCAAAAACATATGAAGAACTGTCCCCTGTTAAAACTTCAAACAGCAAAATATTGGCTATATAATTAAGTTGATACCATTTACAGTCAATGGTAGAATTAGAGAAGATGGCATAGGCAAAATGTAGCAAGCTGATGTGACTGAAAAGTTACGCACCCGGGTGGATGCGATACTTTTCGGGCACGATGATGAGCTTAGGGTGAGGCCGGCGCTGCCGGCCTTTGCAAGTGAGCGGATAACGGGCTATTTATCACGGGAACGCGGCAGCGTTTGTGAAGGATGTGTTTCTCTGCGCCGAAGGGAATGCAGCAACGGCAATTTGCTTTTAATAAAGAATTCAGTCATTTAAAATTTTCAGTTACAAGATCAAATAAATAATGTATAATCTATTTTGTATATGCCATTTTTTGTGCCAAATTCAGGGGGTTAAAAAAATCTCATGGACCAAAACGAGCAACTTCTGCTTGAAAAAGCAAAAGCTGGCGATGTAGCGGCTTTTGAGGAATTAATAGAGGCTTACCAGAAAAAAGTTTACAACCTTGCACTGAGAATAATCGGAAATGCCGATGATGCAGCAGATCTTGCACAGGAGGCATTCATCAGGATATTCAAAGCGATCTCCGGTTTTAAGGAGCAGTCGTCATTTTCGACATGGGTATACAGGATAACCACAAATGTATGCCTTGATGAAATACGAAGAAGAAAGAACCGGAAGGTCATCTCCCTGGATGAGGAAATACATGTTGATGACGGGGATTTGAAACGGCAGGTGGTAAGTGACGAAACGGGACCGGACGAAGCTGCCGAACGGGAAGAATTGCGCAGGGTCGTCAACGAAGCGATAAGCAGCCTGCCGGTTGAGCAGAGGACAGCGATAACATTGAGAGATTTGAACGGTATGAGCTATGAGCAGATCGCTCAGATACTGAATTGCCCGGCGGGCACCGTTAAATCAAGGATAAACAGGGCAAGACAGGCACTGAAAAACGTTTTGTCCGCCAAACGGGAACTTTTGAGCTGGGATTACGTCAAATAACGTGAAAGGAGGGTCGGAAATGAAAAGCTGTGCTGATGTAAGGGAAAACATAAGTGCATATGTGGACGGCGAACTGAGTGCAGATGAAAAGATATCTTTTGAAGAACATATAAACAGCTGTCCGGATTGCAAAAAGGAACTGGATGAAATGATGCAGATCATCAGGCTTTGCAGCAATATGCCGCTTCAGCAGCTGCCGGAAGGGTTCAGGGACGAGCTCCATGAAAAACTGACTGCCGTCGCCGCCAGAAGCAAAAATATCGAAACTATCGGCAAACCAAGGAAAATACCGCATGCGAAAACCTTTGCATCCATAGCCGCCGGCATACTCCTGGTATTCATCGGAGGCAGTATTGTCAGGTATGGCTTGCTTTCAGGAAATCTTGGAGCAAAAAATGATGCTGGGAACAGTTATCAACTGGCAGAAAAGTCTTCTGAGACGGCTGCGGACAGCGGTGAAGATCAGCATATCGCTTTCAGCTTAAACGCTGACAGTACTGAGGACGGAAGCGCTGCTGCAGGCATCCAGAGCATGGATAATGGAGAAGCAAATCAATCACTTACTTATAAGAGGAGCAATGATAACAACAGGTCTTCCTCAGCTAAAGCAAGAAGTGAGTACAATGCACTTGGCGTAACAGAAACGGCGAACTGCAAATCGTCGGAGATAACAATAATGGCAGATGAGCCTGAAACTGCTGTTGAAACGGTAACTGAACTGGCAAGTGCCAATAATGGTGCAATGACAGACGAACTGGCTGGTTACTCCGGTGTTCAGGACAGTTCTGAAGATGGAAATGATGCATTGGACGGGGATGAAACGCGTATACAGCTGCAAATGGTATTTTCACAGGATGATTACAAATCATTTACCAATGCTGTCAACGATGCCTTCGGTGCAGCGAATGTGCAGATAGGCCCATTCATCACGGAAGATATGACAGATAAGCTGAATGCGCTGATTGAGCAAACCGAGATATATGACAATGACATAAAAGAACTTCAGAAAGAGAACAGTGAAAGCAATGAAAAGAAAATACAAAAGCTGAAAAAAGAAAAGGAAGAAATAGTCCGGCAAATAGAAACGATAAGACTTAACTCTGATTTTGTTACTGTCCAGGTAAACATAAATGAAAGGTAAGCAGACAGAGACATTTAGGGTTTACTAAAAAGTTGAAAAAGCTCATTTTCAGAATTTAACTCAAAATACGCACAACCTCGTTTTCTTTTGAAAATGGCACTTTATCAGATCTACGGGACAGTTCCGTGCCTTTGATCAGCGGCGCCGGACTGCCCTTCTGCTTGGCATCGTTCCGGCATACAGGCTGACTGTGCCTGCAGCCAGGTTTATGGATTCCAATCATATATTTTAAGACATACTGTTTTGTAACAACTTATACATTTTATGTTATAATATCCACTGATATAAATATTTTTATCAAAGGTGAGGTCATGAAATCAGCAGGCGAAGCTGTTATTGAACTAAGGGATCTGAAGATGCGCTTCGGGGAAAAAGAAGTGCTCAGAGGGATAGACCTTGATGTATTCAAAGGTCAGATTATCGGATACATAGGTCCCAACGGAGCCGGCAAAAGCACTACAGTAAAGCTGATGCTGGGTTTGCTGGAAGGCTTCGAAGGTGAAATCAGGATTTTGGGAAGTGACGTAAAAAACGGCAGCATCGACTATAAGCGCAGGATAGGTTATGTGCCTGAAACAGCCGAAGTCTTTGACAGCCTTACAGGCCAGGAGTATCTTACGTTTATAGGTGAAATGTACGGCATTGATTATGTAATTGCTGATAAAAAGGCAAAAAAACTGATGGCTTTATTTGGCATAGAAGATGCGTATACATCGAGGATATCATCATATTCAAAAGGCATGAGACAAAAACTTCTCATTATTTCCAGCCTTCTGCACGACCCTGATATACTGTTTTTTGATGAACCGATGAGCGGACTGGATGCCAACAGCGTAATGATATTCAAGGAAATTATGTCTTCTCTGGCAGCTCAGGGAAAGACCATATTCTATTCATCTCATATCATGGATGTGGTCGAGAAAATAAGCAGCAGGATAATACTGATAAACGAAGGCAGGATCATTGCGGACGGTACTTTTGAGGAACTTAAGCAAAAGAGCAGTGAAGGATCGCTGGAGAGAATTTTTAATCAGCTTACAGGATTCAACAGGTATAAAGAGATCGCCGATGAATTCATATCTGTTATTGAAGGGGTACAGTGATGAAAGATTATGCATTTCTGAAGCTCCTTGATATATTTTCACCGATGTTTGAACGTTCGGGTACTGATTACAGAAAATTGAGGCGCATCATCCAGGTAAAGCTTACAATGGATTCACACAGAGTAACGACGGCTTTTGCAAACAACGACCAAAGCCGTGAAGATAAAAACTATTTCAGGAAAAGTCTTTTTATATATGCGTTTTTGGGGCTTTTCACCGGTATTTTTATGATACTGCCCTTTCCGGTATTTGTTAAGATGAATATGACTATCGGAATGATAATGTTTTTTCTGGTCACCACACTGATTGCTGATTTCTCATCAGTATTGCTTGACATCAGGGAGAAAAACAATACTGCTGCCAAGACCGGTCGATCCCCAAACACTCAATATGGCAAAAATTATACATATAATATATTACATCTTAATGATAACCGCAGCTTTTGCCGGCCCTTCTCTTGTAATCGGAACGCTGAAATACGGAGCAGTATTTTTCCTGATCTTTTTGCCTGAACTTATATTAATAAGCTGTTTCGTTGTTTTTTTCACTTCGGTACTCTACACATGCATATTGGTTTTCTTTGACGGAGAGAAACTAAAGGATATAATCAACTATTTCCAGATAGCACTCTCAGTTGCCATTACTGTCTTTTATCAGCTCATCGGACAGATCTTCGACATATCTGAGACTGTTATCAACGTAACACCTGCATGGTGGCATTATTTTCTGCCTTCAGCGTGGTTTGCGGCCCCATTCAGCCTGTTTCTGGAGCAAGATGTGTCGTTATATTATATACATCTCTGCACAGCAGCGCTGGCGGTTCCGACGATATCTCTTATTTTGTATATCAGCATAGTAAGGCCGCGATTTGAACTATATCTTCAGAAGCTGAACAGCAGCAGCACCGGCAAAACAAAAACGGTCAGCTTCAGAAAACGGCTTCATGATCAGATGGCGGACTTTATCTGTGCTGACCGGCAGGAACGTGCATTCTGCAAATTTACACAAAAAGTAGCCGGAAATGAAAGAAAGCTGAAGCTTGTCCTCTATCCGTCACTGGCATTTGCTGTAGTGATGCCGTTCATTTTTATGTTCGGAATCTTCGGTGATGGAAAAAACATAACAGGCATTCTTAGGAATATCTCATCCGGCAGATACCATCTGGGCCTCTATTATACGGCTGTTATTCTGGCCAATACTGTTCTGTCATTCAGAACAAGCCAGAATTATTCAGGTGCGTGGATTTACAGGGCACTGCCTTTGGAGACGCCGGTCCCCATATTCCGGGGCGCGGTCAAAAGTATCCTGCTGAATTTTATGATTCCGGCTTATATCATCCCGGCTGTTATATTTGTGTTGCTTATGGGACCGAAAGTAATTCCTGATATTGCATTGATATTTTTCAATATGTTGGTCTTGACCATGTTTATTTTTAAGTTGTCTAAAAAGGAACTGCCGTTTTACAGGGACTTCCATTATACACAGGACGGAAATACCGTCGCCGCCGTTTTTATATCACTTTTTGCAGCAGGTTTAATGGCAGGTGTTCACTTCCTGATATCCGGGATCCCGTTTGGAGTACCGGCAAATACTGCTGTTTCAATTATTGTTTTTATATTGCTGTGGAAAAGCAGTTTCAGGATTGCCTGGAAAGATGTCTCATTATAGAGACGCGGTTGTACATACAGGCATAAAAGCTTACAGGGGAAAACAGTGAAAAAAACGGCGGCCATTTACGGCGGCCGTTTTTTTGTGTAGAATATATTGGATGAAAGCTTGACGCTGGCAGTGCTAAAAATAGAATGAGATGCACGGAAAGAAGGACAGGCTGTATGGAAAAACTGATGATAATAGACGGCAACAGTATACTCAACAGGGCATTCTACGGACTGCAGGGACAGCAGATTCTGTCCACTGCTGATGGATTGCATACGAATGCCATATATGGATTCCTTAATATACTCAACAAATTCGTCGCTGAGGAGGATCCGCAATACCTTTGTGTTGCTTTTGATCTGAAAGCACCGACATTCAGGCATATCGAATATACCGCATACAAGGCACAGAGGAAAGGTATGCCGCCGGAACTGGCGGAACAGGTGCCATATATGAAGGAAATACTGGATGCTATGAATATTAAACGCCTTGAGATGGAGGGCTTTGAGGCAGATGACATAATAGGGTCCGTTTCGAAATGTGCACAGGAAAAGAATATCCAGGTAGCTGTCGTAACAGGAGACAGGGATTCCATACAGCTTGCTTCAGAAACGACCAGGATACTTATACCGGTAACGAGAGCCGGCAGGACTGAAACTGAATATTATGATGAACAGTCTGTAATTGAACGATATGGAGTGACACCTGCACAGTTTATCGATGTAAAAGGCCTTATGGGTGACAAATCGGACAATATTCCGGGAGTTCCCGGAGTCGGAGAGAAGACCGCTCTGGAACTAATAAAGAAGTTCGGTTCACTGGAAGGCGTTTATGACAACATTGAGAAAATTGAGAAAAAAAGCCTGCGTGAAAAGCTTGAGGCAAACAGGGAACTTGCTTTCCTGAGCAAGAGGCTGGCTACGATAGACAGGAACATGCCCGAATTGTGCCGGTTGGATGAACTGAGAAGGAAAGAGTTCGACAACAACAGGCTGTACTCTCTCTTCAAAAGGCTTGAATTCAACAGCCTTATTGAAAGGTTCGGCCTGACGCCCAAAGATGATATTGCCGTATCAAATCCGGGGATACCTGAGTTTAAAGTGATAGATGATCCTGCAGCACTTGAGGAAATAGTATCATCGGTGGCCAGCACCGGGGAAGTCTCGATGTTTCATCTGCTTGACCAGACCAATATGTTTGATGCATCATTGGCCGGTATAGCTGTCTGCTGGGCCAATCGGAATGTGTATGTGAACATAGGTGCAGGTATAAAGGAAGACCGGTTCATTCAGTTATTCGGCAGCATATTGCAGGATAAAAATATAAAAAAGTACGGCCATGATCTGAAAAGCTTTCTCGTATATCTGAAACGCAGAGGCTCGTGGATGGAAGGATTGTGCTTTGATACTATGATAGGCGCATATATACTTGATCCGTCCCGCAATACGTATAAAGTTTCAGAATTATCACAGCTGTATCTCGGGTATACATTTGAATCGATAACAGATTTATGCGGCAAGGGGAAAAATTTCACACCATATTGTAAGCTGACAACGGACCGGCTGGCGCCGCTGGCAGTACTCCATTGCAGAACTGTAATGAAGCTTGTGGATGCCATAGGAAAGAGGATCTCAGAAAACGGACAGGATCAGTTGTTCTATGAAATAGAAATGCCGCTGGTGGAAGTGCTGGCCGATATGGAATACTGGGGATTTAAGGTCAATAAGGATGGGCTGACGGAATTCTCCGAAAAGCTCAATGACAGGATAGCGGCAGCAGAGAGGGATATTTACAGCTCTGCCGGCGAGGAGTTCAACATTAATTCTCCAAAGCAGCTTGGAATGATACTGTTCGATAAGCTTGGCCTCCCGGCACTTAAGAAGACCAAGACCGGCTATTCGACGGACGCGGAAGTTCTGGAACAGCTGGCAGGCAAGCATGAGATTGTATCGAGAATACTGGACTACAGGCAGTTGGTTAAGCTCAAGTCCACATATGCTGAAGGACTTCTCAATGTGATCAATCCGGCTACAGGGCGTATCCACTCAAGCTTCAATCAGACCGTCACTGCCACCGGAAGGATCAGCAGCACAGAGCCCAATTTACAGAACATCCCGGTCAAACTTGAAATGGGCAGGGAAATCAGGAAAGTGTTCGTACCTGAAAATAGTAATTTCCTGCTTTCAGATGCCGATTATTCTCAGATAGAGCTCCGGGTGCTGGCTCATATCACAGGTGATGAAAATATGAGAGCAGCTTTCCTCAACAATGAGGATATTCACACTGCCACCGCAGCAGGTGTATTCAAAGTTCCGAAAGATGAAGTGACACCACTGATGCGTTCACGGGCAAAAGCCGTCAATTTCGGCATCGTCTATGGAATAGGCGACTTCAGCCTGGCAAAAGACCTGGGCATTACAAGAAAGGAAGCGCGCAAATATATAGACGAATACCTGGAACGATACCCCAAAGTCAGGGAGTATATGCATGAGACGGTAGAGAACGGGAAAAGGGACGGGTATGTGGAGACCATATTCAAAAGACGAAGATACCTGCCTGAACTAAAATCATCAAATCACAACATACGCTCCTTTGGGGAGAGAGTTGCGATGAATATGCCCATACAGGGAAGTGCAGCGGATATAATCAAAATTGCTATGGTCAGAGTATATAAGGAACTTCGTGAACGTAAAATGATATCGAGACTTATCCTTCAGGTACATGACGAACTGATTATAGAAACATATAAAGATGAAAAGGAAGAGGTCGAGGAACTTCTCAGACGGTGCATGGAAGATGCAGTAAAACTTGAAGTGCCACTTATCGCTGAGGTCAAGACAGGATCCAGCTGGTACGAGACGAAATAGAAACAGACATAAGCTGGAAAGGAATGATAATGTTGAAGATTATCGGAGTTACAGGCGGAATTGGCAGCGGCAAAAGCACAGTTTCAAGAACGTTGAGGGATCTGGGGGCTGCCGTAGTGGATGCTGATGTACTTGCTAAAAGCGTTACTGCCAATGGAGGGAAAGCTTTTGACGAATTGGTAAGTTATTTTGGAAAAGACATACTGGACAGTAATGGGGATCTGGACAGGCAAAAGCTTGCTGATATTGCATTTTGTGATAAAGAAAAGCTGGATGCGCTCAACTCCATTACCCACAAATACATAGCACAAAAAATATATGATACCGTGGAGTTATTAAAAAATACAGGCAAATGGGATGTGATAGTGCTCGATGTGCCCATCCCGATAGAAAAAGGCTTCCTGGATCTGGCAGACGAAATATGGGTCGTGACTGCGGACAGGGAGACAAGAATCAGGCGAGTTATGGAAAGAAGCGGCTGTTCTTACGATGAGGTCGTCAAAAGAATAGATGCACAGATGAAAGATGATGAATATCTCAAACTGGCAGATGAGGTGCTGTATAACAATGACAGCATTGAACAGCTTGAGCAGATGGTAGTGAAGCTTTTTCTCAGTAAAAAACAGCAATGGCATCAATAATCGTGGATAAGGTGTATTTTTTGATGAAAAAAAGGCATAAAAGGTTTGCGGCTTTTGTTTATATACTGATTTTATTCGCAGTGACAACATTGCTGCTGGATAATGCGGGCAGGGCTTTATATCCGCTGAAATATCGTGATGTTATTGAAAAATATTCTCAGAAGTACGAGGTCGATCCATATCTCGTACTTGCTGTGATAAAAGTTGAAAGCAGTTTCAGACACAAAGCGGTTTCACCGAAAAATGCAAGAGGACTTATGCAGATTACTGAAAAAACCGGTAAATGGGGTGCTGAGCAAATAGGATTCAGGAGTTATACCGAAGATATGCTCTATGATCCGGAATGCAACATACAGATCGGCTGCTGGTATTTATCAAGACTTTACCATGAATTCGGCGACACAGATCTCGTTATAGCGGCTTATAACGCAGGCAGCGGCAATGTGGCCAGATGGCTTAAGGATAAAGAATTAAGTGTGACAGGAAAGTCACTTGACAAAATTCCTTTCCCTGAAACGGAAAAATACCTGAAAAAAGTGAAAAACAGTTACGAAATATACAAAAAGCTTTACAAGAATGCTTTTTAATGTTATTTTATACTAGGTAAGAAAGAAAAATGGTTTCGGGGGTCTGGGATGAATAAGGAAGTACTGTTTGAAAATTGAAAAAGATATGCTGTATCCTACGGACAACAATATAGAGCCCGGATGTATCCATATACAGGTACTGAGTCCGGACAACAATGCAAAAATACCTGTAATAATCGAAGATAAATCCAACCATTCTCCCATGAAGTATATTGATTCAATAGTCAGACTGATGCAGTCAGATATTTTTGACAGAATACTTGTGGATATCAATAAGCATGTTGATATATACATTAAAAATCAGCAGCAGGATAATGACACCGGTGAGAGCTCATATATAAAAGTATGCCTGGCAGACAGGGCATTGAGCGAAATTGTGGAATTCTGAGCGCTGATAAAATAAAGCGTTTGCAACAGCAGGTGGATTTGTCTTGAACGGGATGCCTGGAAAATTTGAAATTCAAAAAGATTCTGAAAGCAGCAGTACTCTGTACGTTAGTATTGTTATAATACTTGTTTACCGATGGATCATTTTTCTGTTTTCGGCAATATTGTGCATTACGGCAGTAAGCTTTGCAGAATATGGATATGCTGTACTCGAGTCACTTGCCGCAGTAGCTGTGTATAACGGAGCGGTTACGGTATATTGCCTCAGCAAAGAAAAAAAATTCTCAGACTCATTTTTATATATCGATATTGCTGCACTTATGCTGCTTATATATTTCTCAGGCGGCATCGATTCAGATCTCTATTTATTCTTCTTTTTCATTCTGGGACTGTACGGGATCAGCAACGGTCTGGCAAGGACCATGAAAGCAGCAGGTTTCATTACGGCCCTGTACAGTGCGGTATGCTTTTGCTTTAATCAGACAAATCCTCAAGGCACTGTCTATTACAAACTGATAATAAGGGATCTGCTCTTTTTCATGGTGGCTTTCGTTATATCGAGACTCAATCTGGAGGTCAGAAAATATGACGAGTTGCGTAAAAAAGAATTCAGACTTGCCAGGACAGACAAACTCACAGGCCTTGCAAACCGGCACTACTTTGACCAGAAAGTCAGGGAAGAGGCAGCTTATGCTGACAGCACCAACTCAGTGCTGAATATCCTTATGTTTGACCTGGATAATTTCAAAGGCTTCAATGATTCATACGGGCATGCCTTCGGAGACAGACTGCTCAGGCTGTTTTCCGATATAATAATGCAGTGTGTAAGAAAATCCGATATACCTGTAAGATATGGCGGCGAAGAATTCCTTGTAATGATCAGGGATATGGATATAGTTATTGCAAAGAGTGTAGGAGACAGGATCAGAAGGCAGCTGGAGAAACAGTGCATGCGGCTGGGACCGCAGATTGAAAATGAAAGGGTCACGGCAAGCTGTGGTATTGCACAGTATCCAACGCATTCAAGAAACATCAGGGAAGTTATAGAAATGGCAGACAAAGCGTTGTACCATGCAAAAGCTATAGGAAAAAACATAGTCGTCTGTTATGATGAGATAGGTATGGACAGATCGGAAATAGAACAGGTATATGCGGTCAAATAGTTTTGACTCTATCCGGCTGCGGCAGGCATTAATCAGCCTGCCGCAGTTTTATCTTGTATTCCGGCTGACAGAAACCGGTTGTATATGGATTGTATATATATGTCTGTGCAAAACCACCGGCTATGAAAAACAGATTCATTGAGGCCTGATTATTTCTCTTCCGACAGCCTTCGCCACAGGCACGAGTTCTTCCATCAGCTGTTTGAATTTCGCGGGCCTTAAAGACTGAGGACCGTCACTGAGAGCATTTGGCGGATCAATGTGTACTTCGATAATCAAACCATCTGCACCTGCTGCAACTGCAGCCTTGGAAAGCGAACTCACATATTTCCAGTTTCCTGCCGCATGGCTGGGGTCGACAATAATAGGCAGGTGAGACAGTTCTTTCACAACAGGTATTGCGCTTATGTCAATCGTGTTTCTTGTGGACGTTTCGTATGTTCTTATACCTCTTTCACAAAGTATTATTTTTTCATTGCCGGCAGCCATAATGTACTCAGCTGCCATCAGCCACTCTTCGATCGTAGCTGCCAGGCCTCTTTTAAGAAGTACGGGCCTGGATGTAAGTCCGACCTCATGCAGCAGTCTGAAGTTCTGCATGTTTCTGGCGCCTATCTGGATAATGTCTGCATATGAGGCTACCATTTCCACATCCCTGGTATCGACCACTTCGGTTACGATTTTCAGGCCTGTCTTTTCGCGCGCTTTTGCCATGATTTTAAGTCCATCCTCTTCAAGCCCCTGAAAAGAATAGGGTGAAGAGCGCGGCTTGAAAGCACCGCCCCGGAGGATGCAGGCACCGGCTTCTTTTACTTTCTCAGCTGTTTCAATAAAAGATTCCTCATTTTCTATTGCACAAGGACCGGCAATAACTGCGATTTCATTTCCTCCTATACTGGCTGTGCCAATATCAACGATGGTAGGATCATGTTTGAGTTCTCTTCCTGCCAGTTTGTAAGGCTTCATTATCGGCACAAGACTTTCAACGCCCGGCATCGCAGTAATATTGACAGTGTTGAGGAGCCGTTTGTCGCCTATGGCACCAATAACTGTTTTTACTTCGCCTATTATCGGATGTGTTCTAAAACCAAGTTCAGTGAGTTTCTTTTCAACATTGTCGATTTCCTGTTTTGTTGCGTTTTTACTCATCACTACTATCATGATATCAGCCCTCCCCTGATAAAGTTGACATATCTGCCTGCAACAAAAAGCTCTTCGTCTGCCATGAGACGAAGAGCTGAACTCTGCGCGGTACCACTCAAATTGGAATAAATCCCACTCAATAACGTACTATCATACGTTTTCCATATAACGGTGGATACCGGCTCAGCCTACTTTAATCTTCAGCCTGCAGCTCAAAGGGGAACTTCGGCCGGCATACCAGGCCGGGCTTTCACCATCCCCGGCTCGCTGGGCGGACCGCTGCTCTGACATATTAAGGAGCATACGACCCTTCAGTAACGGACAGGTATTATCCGGTTTACTTTCCCTTTTCATAGCTTTTTACTATGATAAATTTATTTAATGTTAGCATGCAGTACCTTCATTGTCAAGAATGATTTTTATAACATTTTGTCGAATTGTATGCTATAATATTTAAAAGCGGCAGTTCCGGTTAAAACCGGTAAATGGGGGTAATCGTATGAGTGAACTTAATGTTGTGATTTTTGACCTGAATGGAAATTTATTCGGTGCCGAAACGTCACAGGTTTTTCAGATAATAAGATATCAGGAGCCTGTAAAAGTTCCGAAAATGCCTGACTTTATTGAAGGAATTCTGAATTACAGGGATTCAGTGCTTCCGGTGATCAATCTGGTCAAACGATTTGAACTGGGTGAGTTTGCCGTAAGCAATAAAACAAAGATATTGGTAACACGTATAGAGGATAAATTTGCAGGATTCATCGTAAACGACGTAATGGAGATAATGAGATTTACTGATGATGAAGTGGAGATGACTCCGCCGGTAATCAGCGGCGGAGCAGAAGTCTGGCTTAACAGGATAGGTAAAAAGGGAGAGAGGCTTTATTCAATCGTGGATCTCGGTAAGATACTCAATCAGGGAGAGATAAAGAAGCTTCCTGACAGTGCAGAGACAGAAGGGTGATTTTCGCTGCAGGTATCCGATGCTGGTGATTGGTGATCACAGGCGTCAGAGAATTGTGAAATAAACCGCACATATTGTATCTGCTGATGCAGTATGCGCGGTTTATTATACATTGAACCGTTTATACATTAAATCGGAACAGTACCACATCTCCGTCCTGCATTACATAATCTTTGCCCTCCGAACGAACAAGTCCCTTTTCACGGGCAATATTATATGAACCGCAATTTATCAGATCGTCATATGAAACTACTTCAGCCCTGATAAAACCCCTTTCAAAATCGCTGTGAATCTTTCCGGCAGCCTGGGGTGCCTTTGTGCCAATGGAGATGGTCCATGCCCTCACTTCAGTCGGACCTGCGGTAAGAAAACTCATAAGTCCGAGAAGCTTATAGCTGGCTCTTATCAGTTTGTCCAGCCCGGATTCCTTCAAACCGAGTTCTTCCAGGAACAGCTTCTTTTCTTCATCATCGAGCTGTGTGATTTCTTCTTCAATTTTAGCACAAATAACCAGTACTTCAGAGCCTTCTTTTTCAGCGATTTTCACAAGCTCATCAACGTATGGGTTGGGTGAGCCGTCAAGATCATTCTCAGAAACATTGGCAACATATAATACAGGCTTGGATGTCAGCAGGAACAGCTGGTCCACAACAGCCTTTTCTTCCTGAGTAAATGAAAGAGATCTGGCCGGCATTCCTTTTTCCAGCGTTTCTCTGATCCTTTCCAGCAGTTCGAGCTCCAGCTGGAATTTTTTATCTCCTGATTTCATCATCTTTCGCGTTTTATCAATACGTTTTTCCAGCATTTCAAGATCTGCAAATATCAATTCGAGATTTATCGTCTCCACATCCCTGGCAGGTCCGACAGAACCGTCCACATGCACGATGTTGCTGTCTTCGAAACAGCGGACCACATGCACTATGGCATCTACTTCCCTGATGTGGGAAAGGAATTTATTGCCGAGTCCTTCACCCTTGCTGGCTCCTTTGACCAAACCGGCTATATCGACAAACTCCACAGTTGCGGGTGTTACTTTTTCAGGCTTATACATTTCTGCCAGCTTGTCCAGCCTTTCATCCGGTACGGGAACGATTCCTACATTTGGCTCTATCGTACAGAATGGATAATTGGCAATTTCAGCACCGGCTTTTGTTATTGCATTGAAAAGCGTGCTTTTCCCTACATTGGGCAGACCGACTATTCCCAGTTTCATAAATATCCGACCTTTCCGTATTATTGAGCAATCTGTTGCTGATGATCAGTATTACTTTTGCCTGGAGTTCAAAACCCTGTATATTATATATTATAAGAAAAGTCAATACAACGCAAAAAGGGGTCAAAGGAGCAAATAATCAAGAATAATAAAAAAAAGTATTGAAATTTGTAAAGAATTATTCCACTATATTATATAGTATGTTTGTTTTCAAAAGATTTCAACATAAAAGGAGAGAATGCAATTATGTTTGGAAAAGGGAAAGTACTTGAAAACAGGTATATCATTGCAGTAAAAAACTACAGTGAAACTGTTGAAAAACTCAAAGCAGGAACAATATCGCTTCCTTACGACAGCAGCATATATATGAAGCTGATCTCAAGTCAGAGTTCCAAAGTCGACAGTCTTAAAGACATCAAAAAATTCGCAAAGGAAAACGGCAAAAAGATGACTGATGTCAAACATTATTGGGAAGGCCTTATTGCAGACGGATTTACACTGCTGAACGTGGAATACAGCGAAAAAATACCGGCAATCGATCATGTATGCAACAATGACTTTTTCAAATTTGTATGCATGGTATAATACATACATGGCACAAAAAAGAAAGCATGTAGCATAAACAGAGCAGACTGCTGAAGCAGCCTTATAAATGATCAGGACTGTAAGCTGCAGATGCGGGGAAAAGCAGGCAGACGGCAATAAAGCTGTCTGCCTTTTGTCTGTTTTTATTTCTGGCAAAACAGGTTTGATACCCGGTGTGGGGAAATTATTAATGAGTCTGTTGACATTTCTTATGTTGTTGCTGTAACTTGTTAATGATATTATAAAATTGTACAGGACTATTGGCTGCAGCTTTATTCAGTACAGAACGGGGGATAGGGATGAACAGCAAAACTAAAGTACTGGTAGTCGATGATGACGTCAACATCTGTGAATTGATCAGGCTGTATCTTGAAAAGGAAGGATGTGAAGTCCTTACTGTGCATGACGGCAAGAAAGGACTGGAATCCTTTACCGAATCAGCCCCCAATATTGTAATACTTGATATTATGCTGCCCGGAATGGATGGCTGGCAGGTTTGCAGAGAGATCAGGAAAATCAGCAACATACCCATAATCATGCTTACTGCAAAAGGAGAAACTTTCGATAAAGTGCTTGGACTTGAACTGGGAGCTGACGATTACATCGTAAAGCCTTTTGAGCCGAAGGAACTTGTTGCCCGTGTCAAAGCAGTGCTCAGAAGGTATGAGCGCAAGGATTACGATGTTAAGGAAGTGGTTTTCCCAAACCTGGTCATAAATAAATCAACGTATGTGGTAAAGCTCAATGGAAAAGATCTGGAATTGCCTCCCAAGGAACTGGAACTGCTGTACTTTCTGGCATCAAACCCGAACAAGGTATTTACCAGGGAACAGCTGCTGGAGAATGTCTGGGGCTTTGACTTTTATGGCGACAGCAGGACTGTAGATGTACACGTAAAAAGGCTGAGAGAAAAGATCGAATCGCCCGGACAGGTTTGGCAGCTCAAGACTGTGTGGGGTGTAGGTTATAAGTTTGAGGTAAAGTGATGTTTAAAACCATATTCAGCAAACTGATAGCTATTTTTCTACTGATACTCGCAGTGGCATTTACTGTGACCGGTGTCATGCTCAGCCTGTTCCTGGATGACTACCTGACAGATGAGAAGGCGGAGACGCTGGAGGTTGCATGTACATGGATCAACAATGTGTTCAATTATTATCTCAATCTGATCAGTCTCAACGATACTGCCAGTGTGACAAACGCAGAGATCCTGCTGATGGATTCGCTGGTAAACTACGGCAGATACACCGGCTCATATATATGGATTGTAAACCAGGATGGTTATCTGTACCGCTCAAATTGGGACATGCCTTCATCCATAGCTAAAAAATACACCGATGAGACAGGCTATATTAAAATTCCTGATGAAAAAAACCTGCCCAACCTCATAAAATCAGAAACCACGATCCGTGAGATAGGGGATTTCAATGGATTTTTCAGGGATCCATATTTTAAAGAAAATGGCAGCGTATGGCTGACAGTCGGCCGCTCATTCAAATATAAGGGATCCAATGGAAAGAATATAATGATTATAATATATATGCATACGCCGGTGGCAGAAGTCAGCGCTGCACGCGAAAAGCTGCTGACATACTTTCTCATATCCGGCGGCATCGCTATAGTTGTGGCTATTCTTATGATCTATGTTTTTTCACTGAAGCTGTCACGGCCGCTTAAACAGATGAAGCATGTAGCTTCGCGCATTTCTAACGGTGAATTTGAAAAAAGAGTAAACATCAAATCTAAGGATGAAGTTGGCGATTTGGCAAGAGCGTTCAACCAGATGGCTGCCGCACTGCAAAATCTGGAAGAAATGCGCAGGGCTTTTGTGGCAAATGTTTCACATGAATTAAGAACTCCTATGACCACTATAAGAGGATTTATAGAAGGAATACTTGATGGTACGATACCTCCCGAAAAACATGAACATTATCTGACGGTCGTAAGAGATGAAACCAATCGTCTCAACCGCCTTGTAAATGACCTTCTTGATCTGGCAAAAATGGAATCAGGAGAAGTAAAACTGAATATAACGGTATTTGATATAAATGAACTTCTGAGAAGATGCGTCATAAAGATGGAAACACTGCTGGTTGAAAAGGATCTGACAGTGGATGCTGATTTTGAAGAGGAAGAGATCAGGGTAAAAGGAGATACGGATGCCATTGAAAGGGTCGTTTTGAATCTGATGCATAATGCAATAAAGTTCACACCTTCCGGAGGCAGGATAAGTGTAATTACACGTAAAAGCAGGGATACCGTTGAAGTAACAGTCAAAGATACAGGTATCGGCATTGAGGAAAATGAGCTTGAAATGATATGGGACAGATTCTACAAGTCTGATAAATCCAGGAGCCAGGACAAAACAGGAACAGGACTGGGGCTTGCCATAGTCAGAAACATTATCAATGAACATGGTCAGAGCATATATGTACAGAGTAAGCCGTCAGAAGGCACTGCTTTTACTTTCACTCTCGCCAGGGCATCCGGGGATACCGGTGGACAACCGGCCGAAAACTGAGCCATTATAGATCAATATTCACAAATTATTCATAGTTTCTTCAAATAGGAGTTTTACAATATCCGTATGAGAGTGTTGAGAAAGTGAACTGTAAATAATCTGGGAGGTTTCGTATATGGATGGATTCAATAATGATATAAATAAATTTGGCGGAATGGAAACCGGAAATATGCCGGACAGCAGCAGTACCGGTGCAGCTCCTGTCCCGGAAGAGCCGGCTGCAAACAATGTGCCGGAGGGGAGCAACGGACCAGTAGAGAACACTGTACCAGTGGGAAGTACTGCAGAAAATACCCAACAGATAAATACGACGGGTGTGGAAAACCCAGGACAGTCTGCCGAAAAAGGCATTATGCTGACAGATGCCTATGATGCAAAGAACGCCGCAGACTTCAGCAAAAAATCCGCAGATGCCGGCAGTGAACATGCACGGCCGTCAGACAACAGCCAGCCGGGCATGCATCAGCCGAATAGCTGGCAGTATACAGCCAAAGGGCAGACTGAAGGTACAAATGACAGGTATAACAGAAACCAGGCATATTACACGGAAAACATAAAGAAAACGAAGCCCAAAAAGATTGGAGCCTGGCAGCTTATTCTTGTATCAGTACTCAGTTCGGTACTTGGCGCGGGCATGATGTTTGCAGCTGTCATATACCTTGCTCCGGCCCTGAGCACAGGTGCAAGCAAGATACTTGGCCTGCCTGAAAGCACGACTGAGACATCGAAAAGTGATAATGGCGTATACAAAAAAATTGAGATAACTCAGTCTGAATCTCCGGTAGAAGCAGTAGCCGAGAAGGTTGGCCCGTCAATTGTCGGCATTCAGGTTACAGTGCCGTCAAAAATCAATTTCTTCTTTGATCTCGAAGAAAACGGTGTAGGCTATGGCTCGGGGATCATTATCAGAAAGGACGGCTATATACTTACAAACAACCATGTTATCGAGGCAACTCTCGCAAGCCAGATGTCAAATAAAATGATTGACGGCGCAAAAATAGAAGTAATTCTTCCCAGCAACAAGGATGTGACCTATGAAGCAAAAATAGTAGGAAGAGATGAAAGAACGGATATTGCAGTGCTCAAGATAGACGTTGACAACCTGCCTGTGGCCGAACTGGGAGATTCGGACAGTGTAAAGGTGGGAGAGCTGGCCGTGGCTATTGGCAATCCGGGCGGCATGGATTATATGGGTTCGGTAACAGCCGGTATAATCAGCGGTGTCGACAGAACGATAACACTTGACAATGGCCGGGAACTGAAGCTGATTCAGACGGATGCAGCCATTAATCCAGGCAACAGCGGAGGTGCTCTCGCTAATTCACAGGGGCAGGTCATCGGAATAAATACAATAAAGATTTCGGCAACCGATATTGAAGGATTAGGCTTTGCAATCCCCATTAATGAAGCAAAGGATATAGCCGAAAGTCTTATTGACTACAAATATGTCAAAGACAGGCCGTATATTGGTGTAGTGATAGATAATTCCTTTACAGAGGATGATGCAAAGCAGCTGAATGTACCTGCCGGTCTGCTGGTATATGAAGTGCAGCCGTTGTCCGCGGCCTACAAGGCAGGTATCCATACCGGTGATATAATCACTAAATTTGATGGCGTTAAAGTTACCAAGTTCAAAGAACTGGAAGATCAGAAAGACAAGCATAAACCAGGCGATGAGGTAGAAGTGGAAGTATACAGGGATGGCGAAACACTGAAGCTTAAATTGGTTCTTGGCGAGGAAAAGAATATAGATTAGACCCTCCATCATAAATGATAACGGGGCGGGTCCCGGAGCTTGCCGGCAGAGAGCAGCTGACGGATGCCCGGGCACCCGCCTCTTTTTGTCTGCATAACCGCAGGACTTACATAATAAATATAGTACAGATATTTAAACCTGTCTTAGCGGGGTATGTGCAATGAAACTGTATGTTCTCAGCACAAGGAGATTGCTGATCTTTTTATTGATACTTGCGTCCGCAGTACTGGCAATATCTGCACTGACCACGGATTCCCGGCTGATGTCTGTTTTCGCTGAAAAACGCGAAATACCCATATACTCAGTTGATACTGAAGAAAAGCTTGCGGCCATTACATTTGACTGTGCATGGGGTGCAGATGATATACCTCAGATATTGGACACCCTGAAAGAGGCTGATGTAAAAGCTACTTTTTTTATGGTCGGCCAATGGGCTGAAAAAAACCAGGAAATAGTAAGAATGATAGCCCAGGAAGGGCATGATACGGCTAATCATTCATATTCCCACTTCAGGATGGGTACGCTTAATAAAGAGATGATCAACAGTGAAATAAAGAAATGCGGTGAAGTTATTGAAAGGATAACCGGAAACCCGTGTGATCTTTTCAGGGCACCTTATGGTGACTATAATGATTTGCTTATATCACAGGCCCGCCAGCTCGGTTATTATACCATACAATGGGATGTTGATTCTCTGGACTGGAAGCCTGGCATCGGCCAGACTGAAATCATGCAGAGGATCAGGTCAAAAATCAGGCCGGGATCGATATTGCTGTTCCATAATGATACTCCGCATACCGCAAAACTCCTGCCGGAAATAATAACTGAACTTAAGAACTCCGGTTACAGCCTTGTTCCGGTATCCAGACTGATAATGAGAGAGGATTATTACATCGATCACGAAGGACGGCAGAAAAAAAGTACATAAAAATGCCTGAAAAAAGATATCATAGGAATGTAGGATGCACAGTATTCCCGACTTTTACCGATGGGGTTGAAAAAATGCTAATCGCAGGTATCCTTGGCAGTGAAAGTAAATTGCAGACCGCAAGTATCATCAGCTCTATGCTTACGTTAAAAGGAGACAAAGTCAGCATTATCGACCCTGCCGGCATGCCCGGAATAGACGGCAAAAGGATCAGGGCTTATATCAGTGAACTGGAAAAAAATAATATTGACATACTGATATTAAAATTAAATATTGCTGATGCATATTCATATCTGCCTGACGATATCAGGTTCGATATTCTGATATATACTGACAAATCCAGCAACAGTACGTCTGATGACAAAACAGAATACTCCGTTATTCTCGGAAAAGTTTTTTCGATGCTGGCAGAGAAAGGAGTAGCCATTGTCAATGTGGATGATTCTGAGCTTATACAGCTTTTAAAGGGGAAGAAACACAGATTTATAACCTATGGATTTAACACCAAAGCAAGCGTTACTACATCAAGCGTTGGTGATGCTGTTTTCAAGGACGGATTCATATGCTGCCTGCAAAGGTCGGTATCGACGCGCACAGGCAGAGTAATTGAGCCGCAGGAATATAAGATTGGCCTTTACACGGGTGAAAGTGAGTTCGACAGCCACAATTTGCTGGCGGCTGCTTCCTTCGCAATAATAAACGATATTGATCTGAACCAGCTGTCACTGCAGTAGGTTTGGTAATACGTTATACCTGCAGAGTTTCAGCCGGATGGGTGCTTTTCGGTCAAACCGGCCGTTATTCAGATGACTGATGCAGCACTTTGCAAAGATATGTTTCCTGTGCTCTGGAAAATTTGAATTCAGGGATTTGCAAGATGCGAAATATGTAATATAATAAATATAATCTGAGAAAGTAGTCTGAACATTGACTGAACTTTGATGGGTTTAATCATTAATATAGATGGGGCGCTGGTGTATGGATTACTTTTTAATTCTAAAACTGGCCATTCTCGAATAAACATACATTAGAAAAATACACAAAATATACAGATGAACCTTGAGAGGAGAGTGGGGGTCGGATGGTCGGAAATATAATAGAGAACAATATGGCGACTATTTCCGGAAAAGTTGTGTCTAATGTCGAGTTCAGTCATGAAGTTTATGGTGAAGGCTTTTATAATTTCCTGCTTGAAGTGCCGAGACTCAGTGAAAGCTGCGACAGGATACCTGTTACCATATCGGAAAGGTTGTGCAGTAAGGAAAGACTGACAATAGGGACGATTATAGAAGTCGAGGGCCAGTTCCGTTCCTACAACAGCTACAATCCCGAAGGCAATAAACTGCTGCTGACGGTATTTGCAAGGGATATAGTGTTTTTGGAAGATGAAAAGAAAATCAAAAACCCTAATCAGATTTTTCTGAACGGGTTCATCTGTAAAAAGCCTATTTACAGGACGACACCTTTCGGCAGGGAGATAACGGATATACTGCTGGCTGTTAACCGTCCATACAACAAGTCGGATTACATACCCTGCATAGCATGGGGAAGAAATGCCAGATTTTCAGAGAAGCTTTCAGTCGGCGATAATATAAAAATCTGGGGCAGAATACAGAGCAGAGCATATCAGAAAAAACTTGAATCAGGTGAGATCATCAATAAGGTAGCATATGAGGTCTCAATTTCAAAGATGGAGATTGCAGGAACTGAAAGACGTGCCGAAGACGGATGCGGAGAAAACAGCTGAGTTTAAAAAGGCCGGATGGTTCCGGCCTTTACTTTTCAGTTTACTTATCTTCAAATGATTTCTGCAGTTCCTTTATGTTGTTCAGTACTACTTTGCCTTTAATGGCCGTAAGCTGCTTATTTTTTTCTGAAGCCACTTTCTTAAGTTCATAGATTGAGAAATCAAGTTTATCACCTGTTGCTTTCTGTTCTTCTTCGAGTGTGTTTCTGAGTATGGACCAGGATTTTTCAAGTGATTCATTGTCCTTTTTGACCTGTTCCCAGTTATTTTTGTCTGATTCCAGTATTATGTTTCTTGCGTAGTATATCATCCTTTTTACTTCCGGTGACATACTGGTGCGGTATAAAGAATAAAGATCGGGTATATTGGAGTACAGCTTATTGGCCGATGTAAGCACCTTGATCTTATCCTTTGACTCGATTGTTGTCGTAAGTGTATTGAGAGCGTTGTCAAAACTATCAATCAGCTTCATATCAGCGCCTTTTTTTGCAATTTCAGGCATCAGCTCATTCCATTGATAGTGAAGCTCGCTTATGATCTGTTCTGCCTGAGACCATTTATCGGGAAGCTGTTGTGTTTCCTGCTGCTGACTGCTTTGACCTCCTTTTTGCTGAGAATCCTGCTGCTGACTGTCCTGCTGTTTGTTATCCTGCCGGGAGTCTTGCTGGTTGCTGTTCTGCTTACTGTCCTGCTGCTTTTTGTTTTGCTGCTGACTGTCCTGTTGCTTGTCCTTCTTCCCGGTATCTTCCTGTTTATCTTTTGAATCATCAGTTTTCACACTTGGTCCCCCAAGAATTTCAAACATGTTTTCAATCTGCTCATCTATCTTTTTTAGTTTCTCTGATTCTTTTTCCTCCTTTTTTTTCTCCTCCAATGCCTGCAGCTGCATATCATTCTGCTGCTGATTACCTGCGGAACATCCTGACAGCAGTGTTAACAAAGAAAATAACAGAATGGCCAGTATAATGCCTGTGGATAATTTATAGCAACGCAACGAATACACCTCCAAAAGCCAATATGAGACGGCATTTCTATTATAGGTAAAAAATCAGGTATTCATTCAGTAAGGCTTATTTCAGTTTCAATTCCAAATACCGGCTTATATTTGGAAGTTAGAAAAAATTACATAAAGGGATTCTTAAACTTTTGCCCAACATTATTTTAAAATGTTGTATACTATCCTTATACATTCAGTAAAGGGGATCAGTATGAGTCTTACAGTAAATTTGTGGTCAAGGAAATCAGGGGAATTGAAGAGGTTCCTTGAAAGTTTTTATGAAAACAAAGTAGACTTCGTTGACAGTGATGATGGCTGGTACTGCAGTTATGACAGACCTGTTGAAGCGGTCGATATAATCAGCGCCGTTATCGATAACAGCGATAAGTTCCAGATATTTATGTGCATACAGCTTGACGGAGGACAATACTACCATGTGACACCGGCAAACCATAATGAGATAATCAGGGATATATTTCTGCTTTTTTATAATGAGAATAAGTTATACTGCAATTGACATGCACATATTTGCATATCTTCCCAATCCATATTTTCAGGGACAACGGCTGACAGCCTGACTGGCAGGCTGTAGTTTCGGTTATATCTGTATTTCTATTTCTATTACTAATTATAATTTTCATTGGTCACTTAAGGTAATTTTAAGATTACGTGAAGTATATCTAAAGCTTTTGCCTTTATTATCAAAACAGGAGGTAGAAGCTATGAGCCCACGTCAGGACTTGGTGCGGTGCTTGCCCGTATCCTTCTGCTTTTCATACCTGATTTTGCCGCGGTACAGCAGCAGGCTTCGAATATACTGGCGAACACACCGGTAGATCCTGAGCCGTTGCTGAGATCCTTAATGCTGTTGTACATGGTTTTATCCCTTACATTCATTGCATTCAGGAAGGAGGTATAAAATGAAGATTTTCAAGCTGGTTTATGCACTTACCGGTGTTATCCTGGGGGTCAGTCTGCTTTTGGTCTCCATTCGGGGATTGCCCGAAAAGGATTTTGAATTATATAAGAAGGCGTGTTCATTGGAGAATGAAGGAGAAACGGACATATGTGGAAGCAAGGACTGCACTTGCACTTTCGGATCTTTTTGCTCAATATATTCCTGTACAGCAAATGGACAGCTGCAAAAATAAGCAGGCCTCCTGCCATGATAACAGCTGCGATACGTGAACTCAGGGCAGGAAAGCTGGATACGCGGATGCACTTTAAGGCTGAAAACGAATTTCTGCAGATACGTGATGCATTCAATGAGACGGCTGAAAAACTGGAGGCCGCCCAGATGGAAAAAGCCAGGCTGAAGGAAGCCAGGAACCGTATGTTCACAGATATATCACATGATCTTAAAACGCCGATGACAGTTTAAAGCTGGCTGCCGGATATGAAAATTTGATGGATATCCTGAAAAATGAAAATATTCAGTTCAAAGACAATCCCGGTATTAAAGCCGAAATTTGCATGACATCTTTCGTTATCACATTAAATCGGTGATATACGGATGTTTTCGATTTTTTTTAAACCAATCTTGTATACAATAAACGTTTTGTATATAATAGACGTGGCTGAAATGCCTGATATAAGCTGATATTAAAACCTGGTGATAAAAGAGTCAGAGTAAACATATCAAATCCGGGCAAAATAAAAACAATCATATTCTTACATGAAAGGGGTCTTATAATTGAAATTTCTTGAGCAAATCAGCGAACGTGCAAGAAAGGATATCAAAACGATCGTTCTGCCTGAAAGTTCTGATATAAGAACTATCAAGGCTGCAGCGATGGTGCAGCAGAAGGGTATAGCCAGGATAGCCCTTGTAGGCAAGGAGGAAGAAATAAAGAAGCTGGCTGGTGATCTGGATATTTCGAAAGCAATCATTGTCGACCCTGAAACTTCACCTGATTTCGATAAATATGCGGATGCGTTGTATGAACTCAGAAAAGCAAAGGGAATGACTCCGGAGAAAGCTCGTGAACTTATGAAGGACGAGACTTACTGGGGAGTTATGATGGTCAAGATGGGCGATGCCGACGGAATGGTCTCAGGAGCGGCCCATTCCACTGCAGATACATTGAGGCCTGCTCTTCAGATTCTGAAGACAGCTCCTGGAACCAAGCTGGTATCTTCTTTCTTTATAATGATCGTGCCTGACTGTGAATATGGCAGCAACGGCACTTTTGTATTTGCTGACTGTGGTCTTGTGGAGAATCCGTCTGCTGAAGATCTCTCTGAAATAGCACTGGCTTCTGCAAAATCCTTTGAAAATCTTGTGGGCGGTGAGCCGAAGGTCGCTATGCTTTCATATTCCAGTTACGGAAGTGCAAAAAGCGATCTGACGCAGAAGGTAATAGATGCAACCAGGCTGGCAAAGCAAAAAGCTCCGGATCTTTTGCTGGATGGCGAACTGCAGGCTGATGCCGCACTGGTGCCTTCAGTGGCAGCTTCAAAGGCAAAAGGCAGTCCTGTGGCAGGAAAAGCCAACGTGCTGATATTCCCCGATCTGAACTGTGGAAATATATCATACAAACTCGTTCAGAGGCTTGCCAAGGCTGAGGCATACGGACCGATTACACAGGGCATTGCGAAGCCTGTAAACGACCTTTCCAGGGGCTGCAGCGCTGAAGATATAGTCGGAGTTATTGCAATTACAGCGGTGCAGGCGCAGAAATCCTGAGACATAAGCGTAATAAGAGGCTGAATAATACTCTTTGCCTTGGCGAGACGGCAGAATCCTGTTTGTGCCTCGCTGAGGCAAAGTGCCCTGAATATTAGTACATAATATAATGAATAGGAGAAGTTGTATGAAAATATTAGTAATTAATGCCGGAAGTTCCTCACTCAAATTTCAGCTTTTTGATATGAATGAAAAAAAAGTCCTGGTAAAGGGCATCTGTGACAGAATCGGTATTGAGAATTCAATAATGGAGTACCAGGTACCGGGCAAAGACAAAATTAAAGTCAATAAGGAAATGAAAAATCATAAAGACGCTATAGCTCTGGTGCTGAAGGCTTTGGTTGATAAAGAACATGGCGTTATCAAATCCACATCTGAAATATCCGGTGTAGGCCACAGGGTACTGCATGGAGGCGAAAAATTCCACGATCCTGTTCTGATCAATGACAAGGTTATGGATGCAATAAGAGAGTGCATACCACTCGGACCGCTGCATAATCCGGCCAACATTATGGGAATCGAAGCCTGCGAGGCTGAAATGAAAGGTACTCCGATGGTTGCGGTCTTTGACACAGGTTTCCACCAGACAATGCCTAAATATGCCTACACATACGCGATCCCTTATGAAGCATATGAGAAGTATTCTGTCAGGAAGTACGGTTTCCACGGGACATCGCACAAATATGTGACGCAAAAAGCAGCAGAAATGCTTGGCAAACCAATAGAGGAACTGAAGCTGATATCCTGCCATTTAGGTAACGGAGCCAGCATTTGCGCTGTGAAGTATGGAAAATGTGTTGATACAAGTATGGGACTCACTCCGCTTGACGGCCTTGAGATGGGGACCAGGTGCGGAACTATCGACCCTGCTGTTGTGACGTTCCTGATGCAGAAAGAAGGAATGTCAGCGGCTGAAATGGACACCTACCTTAACAAGAAATCCGGCCTGCTGGGAGTATCCGGTGTGAGCAACGATATGAGAGATGTGCAGAATGCAGCAAAAGAAGGCAACAAGAGAGCGCAGCTTGCTATCGATATATTTGCTTACAGAGTAAAGACCTATATCGGTTCCTATTTTGCGGCAATGAACGGTGCTGATGCGATAATATTCACAGGCGGCATAGGAGAAAATGATGAGATAATAAGGCTGAAGTCTCTTGAAGAGCTGGACAGCCTGGGCATTAAGGTGGATCCTGAAAAGAATAACACCAGGGGCAAAGAAGTCGACATTTCTGCTGACGGAGCAAAAGTAAGGACGCTTATTATCCCAACCAATGAGGAACTTGCTATTGCCAATGAAACACTCAAGCTCATCACAGCTGAATAATTGTGCTGAGACTGCGATGCCGGCAGGGTCTGGCCAAATAATCGCCTTGACAATGCTGGCATTAGTTAGTATAATAACATTTGTCGCGAATTTAAGGGGTATCGCTTATGAAGGTTGATGTATCAGATATATTATTGATAAATGGCGCTTCCAAGAAGATAAGCTTCACTGGTGAGCCGCCGGAAAGAGTGCCGTCGGATGGATGTACCATAGAGGGAGATATATCTCTGACCGGCACAGTGACCAACAATAAGGGTATCCTGCATCTCGACGGAAGCCTTGAGGCAGTCTGCAAAAGTGAATGCTACAGATGTCTTAAAGAAGTAAGGAGCACACTTAAGCTGAAGATAAAGGAAGACTTTATAAACAGCGCAGATGCCGAGCAGAACGATATGTATCCTTTTGAAGGGAAAATACTTGACATTGACAAGGCTATTAATGATAATATTATTTTGAACCTTCCGATGAAGCATTTGTGTTCCGACCAATGCAAGGGATTATGCAGCAAATGCGGTGTAAATCTGAACGAGGTTCAGTGTGATTGTGTCGATGATGCTATCGATCCACGCTTGGAAGGTCTGAACAAATTTTTCGAGAAATTGTGATACGCTTTTCAGGGAGGTGTTAGGAATATGGCAAACCCAAAACGTAAATGGTCAAAAGCCAGAACAGGTAAAAGAAGATCTCAGTGGAAGCTGTCTCAGCCTAACCTGGTCAGCTGCCCGCAGTGTCATACGTTGAGAGTTCCCCACGTCGTTTGCAAAGAATGTGGATATTATGATGGAAGGGAAGTCCTCAAGGCTGAAGCGAAGTAATAAACTTTGCGGAAAGCAATCGGTGCTGTAATGACAAAAAGGCTGTCTATATAAGACAGCCTTTTTAAGTATTGACTGACAAGTACAGGCAGTACCAGCCGACAGTACAGGCGTTGCATGTCAGTGCCGTGATCAGGGAAGAAAGCAGGAACAGATGAAAAAGAATATTGTAATTGATAAGGTACAGCCGGACAGTGCCGCGATGGATGCGGGTATCGAACCGGGTGATATTCTGCTGACCGTAAACGGACAGCATATAACAGATATTTTTGATTACCGTTTTCTGACTGCCGACAGTAATCTGCTTGTGGAAGTTCAGAAAAAGAACGGCGAAATCTGGGAAATAGAAATAGAGAAAGATGAATATGAGGATCTCGGAATCGAGTTCAGTGAACCTTTGATTACTGAAGCAAAGCATTGTGTCAACAAATGTGTCTTCTGCTTCATAGATCAGCTTCCCAGGGGGATGAGAGAGACGGTTTACTTCAAGGACGATGATACAAGGCTGTCTTTCCTTACGGGTAATTATGTAACGCTGACAAATATGAAGCGTAATGAACTTGAAAGGATCATCCGATACCGGATGACTCCTGTAAACGTTTCGGTCCATACCACCAATCCTGAGCTTAGAGTAAAAATGCTCGGCAACAGGCATGCCGGAGATGTGCTGGAAAAAATCAGGATGCTTACCGGCGGAGGCATAAATGTCAATGCCCAGATAGTACTGTGCAAAGGCCTCAACGATGGTGATGAACTGGACAGAACGATAAAGGATCTGACGGATCTGTATCCGGGAGTTGCAAGCATATCAGTGGTACCTGTTGGACTTACAAAATGGAGGGAAGGTTTGTATCCCCTCGAACCATTTACCTCTGATGATTCAAAATGCGTACTGGAACAGGTGGGCAGGTGGCAGGATAAACTGCTTGCGCAGCACGGGATAAGGATTGTTTACCTTGCAGATGAGTTTTATATCAAAGCTGGAGCTGAACTTCCTCCGTATGAAACTTATGAAGGTTTTCCCCAGATAGAGAACGGTGTCGGCCTGATGACGCTTTTTAAGCATGAGTTCCATAAATATTTGCGTTCCCATGCCAAAAAGCTGGACCAGAAGCTTAATACACTGCCTCCAAGAGAGGTGAGTATTGCCACGGGACGCTGTGCTGCGGATCATATAGGCGAACTGGCGCAGATACTGGAAAAAAGGTATAATAATTTAAAGATAAACGTATACGCTATAGAAAATGAATTTTTTGGAGAGAATGTCACGGTGACGGGGCTTTTGACCGGCGGTGACATATTGCGGCAGCTGAAAGGCAGGAAACTGGGAAGTGAACTGCTGATATCAAGGAGTATGCTGAAATCAGGCGAAGAGATATTTCTGGACGATTATACAGTGGAGCAGCTGGCTGCCGGCCTTGGCACAAAAGTAACTGTTGCTGAAAATGATGGAGCCGATTTCATCAGAAAAATAACCGGCATCAGGCAGAGAAAGGAGTGACTTGTTTGGCAAAACCGGTTGTTGCGGTCGTGGGCAGGCCGAATGTTGGCAAATCCACCTTTTTCAATTATATTTGCGGCAAAAGGATTTCTATCGTGGAGGACACCCCGGGAGTGACCAGGGACAGGATTTATGCTGAAGCCGAATGGAGGAACAGGAAGTTCACCCTGATAGATACGGGCGGCATTGAGCCGTATTCACAGGATAAGATCCTCCAGCAGATGCGCAGGCAGGCAGAAATAGCTGTCGAGATGGCAGATGTCATAGTGTTCATGGTGGATGCAAAAGAGGGAATGACTGCATCAGACAAAGAAATAGCAACGATGCTCAGAAAATCGAATAAACCTGTGGTCCTGGTGGCCAATAAGGTTGACAATATTGGTGAGCCGCCGCCTGAAGTATATGAGTTCTACAATCTGGCAATGGGCGATGTCGTGACGGTGTCGTCTGTCCACGGACTGGGCATGGGCGATTTGCTGGATATCATATTCAGTCATTTTCCGGATGAAAATGAAGATGAATATGATGAAGATGTTATAAAGGTTGCTGTTGTGGGCAAACCGAATTCCGGCAAGTCCTCTCTCATCAACAGGATCATGGGTGAGGAGCGGGTCATCGTCAGCGATATTCCGGGAACAACAAGAGATGCAATTGATACATACCTGGAGCGTGACGGTGACAAATTCGTACTGATTGATACTGCCGGAATACGCAGGCAAAGTAAAATAACAGAAAATATAGAAAAATACAGTGCTATCAGATCATGGTCGGCCATAGAACGCTCAGATGTGTGTGTTATCATGATAGACGCCCAGGAAGGTGTTACGGAACAGGATACAAAAATAGCCGGCTATGCCCACGAACAGGGAAAAGCTTCAGTAATCGTAATAAATAAGTGGGATCTTGTGAATAAAGAAACAGGTACGCTGGAGGAATACCGCAGGAAAGTGTACGAAAAGCTTGGCTTTATGCAGTATGCACCTGTTCTGTTCATATCTGTCAAGACAGGACAGAGAACGGAGAAAGTGCTGGAACTGGTTAAATTCGTATTTCAGCAGGCTTCTCTGAGAATATCCACCGGCATGTTCAATGACCTGCTCAGTGAGGCCGTTGCGATGGTACAGCCCCCGTCGGACAAGGGAAAACGACTCAAGCTTTACTATGGAACACAGTCTGCAGTAAGACCGCCAACATTTGTTATTTTCGTGAATGATAAAAAGCTGTTCCACTATTCCTATGAAAGATATATTGAAAACCAGCTCAGAAAAAGCTACGGCTTTGAGGGCACTCCAATAAAGATCATTCACAGGGAACGGAACGAAGACTGATAACATGGGGGAATGTGCGGATGTTTTTACGGCTGGCACTTGCCGCAATAGCGGGATACTTGCTTGGAAGCCTGAATACATCGCTGATAGTAGGAAAATTTTACGATGTAGATATCAGAAAACACGGCAGCGGTAATGCAGGCATGACAAATACACTCAGGACGCTGGGCAAAAAAGCGGCACTGTTCGTGATTGCCGGTGACGTACTGAAGGGTATCCTGGCTTATGCTGCAGGCTATTACATATGCGCAGGCAAGATCGGAGGGCTCCTTGGCGGAACGGCATGCATTCTGGGCCATATCTGGCCCGTGTTTTTCGGATTTAAAGGAGGAAAGGGAGTCCTGACAGCATTTGCAGTACTTCTTATGTTCGACTGGCCGATAGCACTTGGCCTGTTTGCTGTATTCCTGCTAATAGTGCTGCTGACGAAATATGTATCACTGGGGTCCATCACGGCGGCTATACTGTTTCCAATAGTTTCTGCGGTTTTGGGAAGGGACATGATGACACTGGTTTTTTCCGGTATAATTGCCGTCCTGGTTATCCTGAAACATCATGCGAATATCAAAAGACTCCTGAATGGAACAGAATCAAAAATTTCATTAAAAAAGAAAATGTAGATCGGAGGATGGATGAACATGAAAATCTCCGTTCTTGGAGCCGGAAGTATGGGTACGGCAGTTTCTGTTCTTCTGGCCGGCAACGGGCATAATGTCAAGATGTGGACTCCGTTCCACGATGAGGCGGAAATGATCAGTAATTTCCGGGAGCAGAAAGATAAGCTTCCGGGTGTGATCATACCGGAAAGTGTTTTTTGCACCGACGATCTTGAAGAAGTTTTGTCATTTTCAGAAATCTGTGTTTTTGTCATACCTTCACAAAAAATCAGAGAAAATGCCAGAACGATTGCTTCGATGAAAATAAAGCCAAAATTGATCAGCTGTTTTTCGAAAGGACTTGAAAAGGGTACCGGCCTTCGCATGTCGGAAGTCATCAATCAGGAGCTGCCTGATACAACAGTAGTCGCAATGTCCGGACCATGCCACGCTGAAGAACTTTCAAAGAACATACCGACTGCATATGTGGCAGCCTCTGAGAACAGACAGGCTGCTGAGATGATACAGGACATTTTCATGTCTCCGTATTTCAGGGTGTATACAAATCCGGACATTATAGGTGTAGAACTGGGCGGCGCAGTAAAAAACGTTATAGCGTTATGTGCAGGAATTTCTGATGGCCTCGGATACGGAGACAATACAAAGGCAGCTCTGATGACAAGAGGGATTGCCGAGATATCCCGGCTCGGAACTGCAATAGGAGCTAAAAGGCAGACTTTTTCAGGCCTGGCAGGAATCGGCGATCTGATAGTGACATGTACAAGCATGCACAGCAGAAACAGAAGGGCAGGAATTCTGATAGGCCAGGGAAGATCGGTGGCTCAGGCGCTGGATGAAGTAAAAATGGTGGTGGAAGGATATTACACTACTGAACCTGTTTACAGGCTCTCAAAGAAGCTTGGCGTCACTATGCCAATAACAAATGAAGCATACGAGATACTGTATAACGGAAAAGATCCTGTAAAGGCAGTGTCATCCCTTATGAGCAGGGACAGAAAGCAGGAGCCGGAGGCGCAGGATCTGGATGATGTCTGGTAAAAGAAGGGGATGCTGCTTAATATAAAAGCCTGACACGAACAATGATATTGTAATCGCAAATGCTGCAAAAAAGAATTAAATAATATGGCAAATATGAATTGATTAACATAATATGGTATATGTATGAGAACCGGAGGTATCATTATGAATGATTATGCATGGGGTGTGAAGCTGCCATGGATTCAGGGTCCGGGACATATACCATGTTTTTATGTTCCGGCTGCGGTATATACTGCGTGCCCTGCCGGATTCAGGTCGGCATATGCAGTCCTGAAAGCAGGGCCTGATTACCCGGACATAACCGGGATTGTAACTTTTACGGAAATCCCCGGCGGGGTCGTGGTTTGTGCCAATGTAAGCGGCCTGCCTCAGTATAAACCTGCAAGCGGCGACAAAGCTCCCATAGGGCCTTTTGGCTTCCATATTCATGAAGGAGGCTCGTGTGAGGTCGGAGATCCGGAAAAACCGTTCGAGGGAAGCGGAGGACACTGGAACCCGACAAACCAGCCTCATGGCAATCATGCAGGCGATTTTCCGGTCCTGGCCGCAAATAACGGGCTGGCCAGGATGTGTTTTGTGACGGACCGCTTTTCTATTGATGAAATACTCGGCAGGTCTGTCATGATACACGAAAACCCCGATGATTACCGGTCGCAGCCTGCAGGCAATTCCGGGAAACGCATAGCATGCGGTACCATCAGGCCGTGGAATCAGTACAGCAGGATAATGTGATGCCGCGTTTCCGGTACCGACGTCATTACTTATGCTGCTGCTGCCGATGATATTGCTTGTGCAGCAGTCATGGAACAGTTGCTGAAGAAAGCCGGCGTTGCCGCCGGCTTTTTGAATGTAAGCAAACAAACAGGTATTGACATCAGCTTACTTCTGCAGGAATCTGTCCATGAGAGTATGGCCTTCATTGATGAATATGCCTGTTTTTTGTGCCTGGAATTCATCGTAACCGGAAAGACCTGAAGGTTTATGGCTGCTTTTACGGTATATCACATACGGTACAGGTTCAGGCGTATGAGTTCTCAGTGAAAGCGGAGTCGGGTGATCCGGAAGGACAAGGATGCTGTAATCATCATATGCAGCCAGACCTTCGAGCAATGTTCCCACAACAAGCTTATCGATCAGTTCGATCGATCTGACCTTGTTTTCAATCTCAAACCTGTGGCCGCATTCGTCCGGTGCTTCTATATGTACATATACAAAATCCTTGCCTTTTTTCAGCTCATCGAGCGCAGCTTCTGCCTTGCCTCTGAAATTTGTGTTGATATTGCCGGTTGCACCTTCCACATCCACCGGTTCCAGGCCGGCACAGATCCCTATGCCTTTTATCAGGTCCACGGCGGAAACCACCGAACCTTTTATACCATATTTGTCTGTAAACTTCGGTATTGCAGGTTTCCTGCCTTCGCCCCACAGCCAAATCGAGTTGGCGGGACGCAGACCGCGGGATATCCTGGATTTGTTGACGGGATGATCTTTCAGGATCTGCCAGCTCTTTTTCTGCAGCGCCAGCAGAACATCACTGAAATCACCTGACGGAAGATAAGGCTTTATCCTTTTTTCAAGAATGTCATGGGGCGGTGTCATTTTTCGGGTACCGGTGCCATTATGCCAGACCATGCAATGCCTGTAGCTGATTCCCGGATAAAAGCTGATTTCGTCAGATCCAAGCCGGCGGTTTATCTCACGGATCAATTCACCTGCTTCAGCAGTGGATATCTCATCAGAACTGTGATCAAGCATTACCGCGTCTTCATAATCTCCGCCGATATCCAGCGTAACCAGATTACATCTGAAAGCAAGGTCTGTTTCAGAAAGTTCCACCCCCATACTGACTGCTTCCAATGGTGACCGTCCGGTATAATATTTTTTCGGATCATAACCCATCACAGACAAATTGGCGGCATCACTTCCCGGTGGTATTCCCTCCGGGATTGTTCTGACCATTCCCGTTTCTCCGTTGGCGGCAAGAAAATCGATATTTGGCTTGTCAGCACTTTGCAGCGGTGTCCTGTTTCCAAGCTGGGGCATTCGGTAATCCGCCATTCCGTCGCCCAGGACTACAACAAATTTCATAATCTGTCAAATCTCCATTCTGTTTAGAATACGGGTATGCCCGTGTAATTTACTTAACATATTATATCAAACCGGAACAGACTAGCCAAGAAAATGATGGAAAGTATAGAAATTGCTTACCTGGCCGATTATCACGAAAAAAAGTTTTTCATATCCGGTGCGCCGCAGTCCCATATCCTTCGGCATGGACTACATCAACTGAGCCGTATATCCGCTGCAGACCCGAAGGCTGGCTGTCAGCCGGTATTTTTTATATTCTGTGTTTTCCGGGCAACGGGTGACAGCGAATCCTTGCCCATCCGGACACCAGTGTATTATAATATAATAATTAATCAGTTGTATGATACTGATGGAACATACTGATTCAGGAAAAAGAATACGGATCATTATAATGAAATGAAAGCAATATAAACATGCCGGCAGATTTGCTCAGTACTGACAGGTCCGGTTGCCTGGCCACTGAAAGAGCGGCAGACGAAACAGCATAGTGATAATATACTTCCAGACTCTTGAGCTGTCGGCCGGAACTCAGCCCGGAATGCTGCTGCCGGCAAAATTGGCAAAAATAGAAATGATGACCGGACGATATTATTGGTAGAGGATGGTAAACAGTAATGCTTCATGCTTTTTCCAGATTTGAGATGCTTGTTGGACGCGATGCAATAGAAAAACTAGAAAATTCGACGGTAGCCATATTCGGAGTAGGAGGCGTAGGCAGCTTTGTTGCCGAAGGCCTTGCAAGAAGCGGCGTAGGCGGGTTCATCCTTGTAGATGATGACCTTGTATGCCTGACAAATCTGAACAGGCAGATACATGCCACAAGGAAAACCATTGGAAGGCCAAAAGTTGATGTGATGAAGGAGCGGATTCTCGACATCAATCCGAAGGCTCGTGTCGTTACACACCGGCTCTTTTATCTTCCGGAGACAGCAGGACAGATCCTGGATGACAGGATCGATTATATAGTCGATGCCATCGATACAGTTACGGCAAAGATTGATCTCGTGGTAAAGGCCAGGGAAAAAGGCATTCCGATCATAAGCAGCATGGGCACAGGCAATAAGCTGGATCCTGAAAAGCTGACGATAACAGATATCAGCAAGACACATACAGATCCTCTGGCAAGGGTCATGAGGAAAGAACTGAGGGACAGGGGGATTACTTCGCTTAAGGTCCTGTTTTCACCTGAAACACCTGCCGAGACGATAGACAACGAGCAGACAAGCTGCAGAGACTGTTGTGTATGTCCTAAAGGCACCGAAAGGAAGTGCACGGACAGGAGGAACATACCGGGCAGTGCTTCCTTTGTTCCGCCTGTGGCCGGGCTGATCATCGCCGGAGAAGTGGTGCGTGATCTGGCAGGCATAAAAAAAGAAAAGTAAAAATGTTTTAATTAAGCAAAATATAAACAGAATCGGGGAATAGTCGATGTTTGATAAAAGAATTGCTATTTTTACAGGCCATTTCGGCAGCGGGAAAACCGAAGTGGCCGTCAATTATGCTCTCAAAACGGCAGAGATGGGGAAAAAGACAGCAATAGTGGATTTGGATATTGTTAATCCTTTTTTCAGAACTGCGGATGTGAGAAAAAAACTTGAGAATCAGGGCATTAAAGTTATAACGCCGGTATATGCCAACACCAATGTGGACGTGCCTTCACTTCCTGCAGAAATCGGCGGCATGTTCGAGGACAGGAGCTATAATGTCATAATCGATGTCGGAGGAGATGACCTGGGAGCAAGGGCAGTGGCCAGGTACAAGGAACAGATAGTCCGGGAAGATTATATACATTATTTTGTTGTGAATATTCGGCGGCCTATGACCAGGACAGCTGATGAAATTATAAAAATGCTCTCTGAAATACAGAACAGCGCAGGCATTAAGGTTGATATGCTGGTAAATAACGCAAATCTGCTCGGTGCCAGCACGCCGGAACTGCTTGAAGAAGCTTCTGATGTTCTGAAAGCTGTAAGTGAAAGAATGTTGATACCGATTGGCTTTGTAAGCGGTATGGAAAATGTATTGGAAGAATACAAAGGTGATGCCGGCATAGAAAGGCTATACCTCAAAAAAAATATAAAATTGCCGTGGGAGCAGTAAATGGGCTGTATTTTTATGCATTATTTATACATTTTTCAATGCATATTACTTGCAAATGAAAAAAATGAGATTTATAATAGTGAAAATCGCTTTAGAATGTGAGGTGCGATAATGGCAAAGGTTACTTTCAATGAAGATCGTTGTAAGGGCTGCAAACTTTGTGTGTCTGTTTGCCCGAAAAAAATAGTTGTGATGGATGAAGGAAAGCTTAACCTGAAAGGTTTTCATCCGGCAACTGTCAAAGAGATGGAAAAATGTATAGGTTGTGCCTTTTGTGCAACGATTTGTCCTGACTGTGTCATAGTAGTTGAGAAATGATAGGGGGATAAGATAAATGGGAGAAAAAATTCTTATGAAAGGTAACGAAGTTATTGCTGAAGCTGCTTTACGGGCTGGCTGCAGGCATTATTTCGGTTACCCGATTACACCTCAGACAGAAGTGGCTCATTATTTTGCAAAGAAAATGCCACAGTATGGAGGCACTTTTATTCAGGCAGAGAGTGAAATAGCAGCCATGAATATGGTTTACGGCGCCGCAAGTGCAGGTGCAAGGGTAATGACATCATCTTCAAGTCCGGGTATCAGTCTGAAACAGGAAGCGATATCATATGCGGCATGCGCCGAGCTGCCTGCAGTGGTAATCAATATAGTCAGAGCAGGTCCGGGACTCGGCGGTATTCTTGCAGCACAATGTGATTATTTCCAGGCAACAAAGGGCGGAGGCCATGGGGATTACAGGATGGTCGTGCTGGCACCCAGCAGTGTGCAGGAACTGTATGAACTGGTGGTGGAAGCATTTAATATAGCGGACAAGTACCGTACACTTTGCATGATCATGGGCGACGGAATGCTGGGCCAGATGATGGAAGCCGTCGAGTTCAGGGATCATGAGGAAATATACAAAGCGGACAAAAGCTGGGCTGTGACAGGAACGGAAATGAAGAGGGAGCATAATTACATCACCTCGATATATATAGATCCTGAAGTCCTTGAAAAGCATAACCTGAAGCTGCAGGCAAAATACAGGAAGATCGCTGAAAATGAGACAAGAGTTGAGACGTACAACTGTGACGGTGCTGATATCATAGTCGCCGCATACGGTACTGTTGCAAGGATAATCAAGAATGTTATAAAGACGGCACAGAAGGAAGGAATAAAGGTTGGACTTATCAGACCTATTACGCTGTGGCCTTTCCCGACAGCTGCTTTCGAAAAATATGCGGAAGTCCCGAAGGCTTTCCTTTCGGTAGAAATGAGCGCCGGCCAGATGGTAGAGGATGTCAGGCTTGCAGTGAACGGAAAGAGACCGGTATACTTCCACGGCAGGATGGGTGGTATGATACCGACCCAGAAAGAGATATTGGAGAAAATAAAGGAAATATTGAAGTAAAGGGGAATGGACAATGGCTATAGTATTTCAGAGGCCGCATGCCTTGAAAGAGACACAGATGCATTACTGCCCGGGCTGTACGCACGGGATAATACACCGTCTTATAGCAGAAGTGATAGATGAGCTTGGAATAGAGGGGAAGACCATAGGTGTTTCTCCTGTCGGCTGTGCATATAACAATTATCTGTATTTCAACTGTGATATGGTACAGGCTGCCCACGGCAGAGCTCCGGCTGTTGCTACAGGTATAAAGCGCGTGCACCCGAATAATGCAGTATTCACGTACCAGGGTGACGGTGATCTGGCTGCAATTGGTACGGCCGAAATCGTGCATGCCGCCAACAGGGGCGAAAAAATAACAACAATATTTATAAATAACGCCATCTATGGTATGACTTCGGGTCAGATGGCACCTACGACACTGATCGGTCAGGTCACAACGACATCTCCCTTCGGCAGGAAACCGGAAATAGAAGGCTACCCGCTCAATGTATGTGAAATGCTGGCAACACTTAAAGGTGCCGTATATGTTGAACGTGTATCTGTGCATGACATAAAAAATATAAGGAATGCCAGAAACGCGATAAAGAAAGCTTTCCAGGTCCAGCTGGCCGGTTTGGGATTTTCCATAGTGGAAGTGCTTTCATCCTGTCCTACCAACTGGGGTATGGAACCTGTACAGGCGCTCAAATGGATAGAGGAGAAGATGATATCTCAGTATCCGCTGGGCAACTTTAAAGGAAAGGATTTGGAGGTGTAGACATGGCTCAGATAGATATCATTATTTCAGGCTTCGGAGGACAGGGTATACAGGCAGCAGGCAAACTGCTGGCTTATGCCGGGATGCTGGAGAACAAGCATGTATCGTTTCTTCCGTCATACGGCCCGGAAATGAGAGGGGGAACATCCAACTGCCATGTCATAATATCTGATGAACCTATCGGTTCTCCGATACTGAACAGCGCAACAGTTGTTATGGCCATGAACCGGCCTTCCCTCGACAAATTCGAGAGCTATCTTGAACCCGGCGGGATCCTGCTTATGGACAGTTCTCTGGTTAACAGAGAGCCAAACAGAAAGGATATAAAAGTCTTCCCGATACCGGCGACACAAATTGCCTCGGACATGGGCAATCTGACTTTTGCCAACATAATTATGCTGGGTAAGCTGATAAGTGAAACCGGAGCAGTTTCGACAGAGAATTTCGAAATGGGACTAAGAAAAGTTCTGCCGGCGAAAAAGCACCACCTTATTCCGGACGAAATGAAAGCTCTGAGGATTGGCATGGAGTATTAACAGATGATTGTGCGGAAGATGAGCCTGCAGACGGGAATATCCGTTGTGCGGGCTTTTTTGTATTATTATGCAGGCTTTCAACAATCTGATCATGCAGGGCACATCAAAATGAGAGCTAAAGTGGTTTTATCAGCGGGCAAAACCTATGACCTGTGCAGAAGAAATGCAGGATATATCTTCGGAAGTATAGCCTTTATATATGTGTTCATGCATATCATTGTATTCAAGTATCCCTTCCATCCTGTGTATATGGCCGTTCTCCGTTTTTACAGGCATTCCTGTAAAGCCGCTGAAATAGTGAGTATGACTGCGGTATGATGAAACGCCGTAGTAATAATGAAAATGGAAGCTTCCAATACCAAGCATGCCGCTGGCGTATCCTGTAAGTATGTGAGTATGACCGTTTTCCATTCTGCACTCAAATTTGTATTTGTGCATATGTGATTTCATATAAGCCTCCGAATGAATTTCTGATATTATGTTATGTACTGTATCTGCTAATATAAGTTGTATATTCTGTAAATTATAATATAAAGATGAGAATAAGAATTTCCAGCACGGATTTTTTGTTAATCAGCTGCAAATTGTGGTAATAAATAATTCGGAAAAGTAAAAACCCTTTGTTTGTTTTTCAAAAGTGACCCCTTATTGCCAGGCTGTATGTAAATATAACATACAGCTTTTTCTTTAACTTTGCCGTGTTTGGGCAATAAATGGTGACATACGATATATTTAATGTTATTATAAATATTAACTTTCATTAATATATAACTCAGGTGAAAATCATGAAGACTGTCAAAATCCTAACTGTTATTGCACTGATATTGCTGATTGCCGCAGGTATTAGCATAGCTTACCTGTCTAATGTTAACGGAGACAGGCAGGCATCTGCAGATGCGGATCAGGACGTCATCACGTCTGACGGAGATACGGAGGTAAATGACAGCCAGGAAACAGATAATAATGTGAATGCAGAAGCGGGGACAGTAACCGGGGAGCAAAGTACCGGTGGTGACGCAGATCAGATAAGTACGGCGAATGAGCCTGCCGAAAAAGAAGAGCCTGAGCTCAGGTTTGTTGCGGTTGGCGACATAATGCCTGGCAGGGGTGTCGAGTATTGGATCAGGAAAAACGGCGGTTACGGGATTGCATTTGAAAAAGTCAGCAATATACTGGGAAATGGCGATGTGGTTTTTGGTAACCTGGAATGCCCTCTTACATCCAGCGTAAAAGGTCTTGATAAAAATGGGAAAATTGTACTGAAGGCGGCTCCCGAATCAGTTTCGGTTCTCACGAGTGCCGGTTTCAATCTGCTGAGTCTGGCCAACAATCATATAATGGACTATTATGGAAAAGGCCTGTCCGATACTATGGAGCTGCTTGATCAGAATGGCATACTATATGCAGGAGCAGGAGGAAACATAGATCAGGCACGCAAGCTGACAATTATAGAAAAGAACGGACTTAAGATAGGTCTTCTTGCATATACGGATATGGCAGATATCGTCTTTGCAGGGGATCCTTATTTGTCATTTGCTGCCGGCCCTGAAAAATCCGGTGTTGCGCCAAGAAATTATGAAATTATAAAAGAGGATATTGAAAAAGCGCGGGACAAGGTGGATTTGCTTGCGGTATCGCTTCATTGGGGAATAGAGGACAGCTTTAAAGTTACTTCTGAACAGGTTGAATTTGCACATAAGCTGATTGATGATGGTGCTGATATTATTCTGGGCCATCACCCCCATCGGTTCCAGGGGATCGAAATGTACAAGGGAAAGCCTATTTTGTACAGCATGGGAAATATCCTTTTCGATCAGAATGAATCGGAAAATATGGAATCGTTCATAGTGGATATGAAGTATAAAGGTACTGAATTAACTGAACTTACGGCAACTCCCGTGAGAATACTCAGCAAATCCTATGTCGAAGTACAGACCGGCAGCGATGCGGCAGATATAATAAACAGGCAGATCGAGCTTTGCCGCAAACTTGGTACCGAACCCGAAACAGTAAATGATACCCTTGTATTCAGGCAAAACCCGGAATAAGCCCATGAAATTGAGTAATTCACTGATACATTGCTTTTTTTGCCGCCTGCACAGGTGAAGTGCCTGCTGCTGCAATTGCAAAATAGAGAATCAGGTCTTTTATAATATACGGGAAATTGACACCAAGCACATAAATAAGACCGGCTTGACGGTTGCCCATATATATACGCATTATCAGGAACATATAAGACATTCCGATTGTATAAATCACGATAAGGCCTGGAATCAGCGCCTTAAGGGTATTGATAACCGAAGGCGTTTTCAGTTTCTCTGATATTTTGCCGATAACGAAGGCACCGGCGATGAAGCCGGCTATAAAACCAAAGCTTTTATCAAGCACATATGATATACCGCCGCCATTGGCAAACACGGGCAATCCGGAAAGCCCAAGAAAAGCATATACGGTCATGGACAGCGCTCCAAGCCTGTGACCAAGGATAAGTCCGGCAAGTGCACATATAAAGGGTTGCAGGGTTAATGGAAGAATGGGAAAAGGAATACGCACAAATGCTCCCGCCGCCATCATTGCCGTGAACAAAGCGGCTGCCGGAATTTCCCTTGCTTTAAGCTTCATGATCAGATCCCTTCTTTCGTTTCGTATATGCATATGCAATTAGGTTTCTGCAATAAAGGATAGTTGAAATTGGGATAATTGTCAACCTAATTGCAATTATAAAGTTGACAATTATTCATGGCGCTGAACAGTAAATTCAACCCGTTTTCTATAGTTAAAACTGCTAAATTAATTCTTCATTTGATAAAAAAAATTATTATTTTTCATCAATGAGTGTATTTTATGTCCTGCGGTATTGTCTGCTTGAAAAAAACATGGTATGCTAAGTATGCTAAAATCGTTTGATAGAGTACATATAATTCATATAAAGACCTAAAAGAAAGTTGATGGATAATGACAATCACATTAATGGATTTCTTAAGTGAGCTTTTTACAAATCCTGCACTGGCAATAACTGTCCTTCTTACTTTGGGCGTTGTTTTGGTCAACGGCTGGACAGACGCACCAAATGCCATTGCTACGTGCATCTCTACACGGTCAATGAGTCCTCGTCCTGCAATTGTCATGGCTGCGCTTTTTAATTTTCTTGGTGTACTTGTTATGACAATGGTCAATGCGAAAGTTGCCGAAACCATTTACAAAATGGTGGATTTCGGAGGAGACTCCCACGAAGCCCTTGTTGCCTTATGCGCAGCACTTTTTGCCATAGTTTTGTGGTCAACGGCAGCCTGGTGGTTCGGCATCCCTACCAGTGAAAGCCATGCGCTGATAGCCGGTTTATCCGGTGCGGCGATAGCACTGCAGGGTGGTATAGGCGGCATAAATTTCGGTGAATGGGTCAAAGTCATTTACGGTTTGCTGCTTTCAGTGGTTATGGGCTTTATTTCAGGATTTGCAGTTGTGAAGCTCGTAGAGTTCATTTTCAAAGGCTTTAACAGAAGAAAGACATTTTATATGTTCAAATATGCCCAGATAACAGGTGCTGCCGGTATGGCGTTCATGCATGGCGCACAGGATGGTCAGAAGTTCATGGGTGTATTCATGCTGGGAATTTTCCTGGCTCAGGGCAAAGCAAATGTGACGGATTTCACTATCCCATTCTGGCTCATTGTGCTGTGTTCACTGGTAATGGGACTCGGTACATCAATCGGAGGCATGAGGATCATTAAATCTGTCGGCATGGATATGGTCAAGCTTGAGACGTATCAGGGCTTTTCAGCAGACCTTGTGGGAGCGCTGAGCCTGTTTACGGCTAATGTGCTTGGGCTTCCTGTAAGTACTACCCATACAAAAACGACGGCCATAATGGGCGTCGGTGCTGCCAAAAGGATTTCATCCGTGAACTGGGGAGTGGTAAAGGAAATGATGCTCGCATGGGTCCTGACATTTCCCGGGTGCGGCCTTATCGGTTTTCTGATGGCGTCATTGTTTATGAGAATATTTTAGTTGCAATAAAATATAATGGATGAGGAAGGTTCTAAAAATGGCAAGGAAAAAGGATGCAAATTACTTCGAAACTTTTGTAGAACTGGCAGGTTACTCATGCAAGGCAGCAGATTTGCTGAAAGCCATCATGAATAACTATAATGCAGAACTGTTGCCTCAAAAAATGAAAGAAATGCACGCGATAGAACACAGTGGTGATGAAGCAAGACATAAAATGATCCAGAAGCTGTCGAGAGAGTTTATAACCCCGATAGAGCGTGAAGACATCATGGCAATGGGAGATACCATTGACACAGTGACAGATACGATAGAAGACGTTTTAATGCGCATGTACATGTACAATATTAAGAATGTTACTGAATATGCACTAAAAATGACCGATGTTATTGTAAAATGCTGTAACTCGCTAAAGGCAGCGCTGGATGAGTTTTATAACTTCCGCAAATCCTCCAGGCTGCATGATCTGGTCGTAGAAGTGAACAGACTGGAAGAAGAGGGAGATGCCCTCTTTATGGAAGCGACAAGAAAACTTTATGTAGAATCCCAGGATTACAAAGAACTGGTCAGCTGGGACACTACTTATCATTATCTTGAAAAATGCTGTGACGCATGTGAGGATGTTGCCAACGCCATTGAAAACGTCATAATGAAGAATTCATGAAATTCGGCATGATACTGAATCAGAGTTCTGTAAGGGGGGCAGTGATTTGCAGAATGTGATCGCAGAATGCTTCAGCAATATTGGTTTCAGCGTTGAAGCTTCGGAAACGATGACGTCTGTTATAATCATTATTGCTGTTTCTGCGCTTTGCTTTTTAGCCAACATCATAACAAAGAAAGTGCTCCTCCGTCTGGTTTCAAGAATTATCGAGCAGAGCAGGTACAAATGGTGTGAAAAATTGTATGAGCACAGGATGTTTCATCGTACCGCGCATCTTGTGACTCCACTTATTGTAAGCTTTTTTGCCGGCTGTTTTCCAGGTTATGAAGAATGGATCAAGAGGGTCTTATCAGCATATGTAACTTTTATTCTGCTTTTGATAATCGACTCTGTTCTGAATGCAGCCGACGATATCTACAGGACATACGACATTTCAAAAACAAGGCCGATCAAAGGCTTTCTGCAGGTAATAAAAATCGTTTCGATCGTTATAGGCATAATAATTATTGTGTCGTCTCTCATAGGGCAGAATCCCCTTATACTGATTGGAGGACTTGGAGCGATGTCGGCAGTTATAATGCTGGTGTTCCAGAGTTCAATACTGGGATTCGTAGCAGGAATACAGCTGACTTCCAATGATATGGTGCGGATAGGCGACTGGATACAGATGCCCAAGTATGATGCAGACGGTACTGTAACAGAACTTACGCTAACTACGGTGAAAGTACGTAATTTTGACAATTCCATAACTACCATACCCGCACAGGCAATGGTTACCGATTCATTCAGGAACTGGAGAGGAATGACGGAATCGGGGGCGCGCAGAATAAAACGGAGTATCAGTATAGACATTTCAAGTATAAAATTCTGCACGGAAGAAATGCTTGACTATTTTTCAAGAATAGAATATCTGAAAGATTACATATCCGATAAAATGAAGGAGATCGAAGAATACAACAGAAGGCTGAATATCGATACATCAGTTCCGGTCAACGGCAGAAGGATGACAAATATCGGGACTTTTCGTTTTTATGTTCAGAATTATGTGGCTAACCACCCGGGCATACGCAAAGATAAGACTGTGCTTGTACATCAGCTGCCGCCGACAACGGAGGGACTCCCGCTTGAGATATGTGCGTTTGCAGATACAACAGACGGGCAGGAATATGAGAAAATACAGGCCGATATTTTTGACCATCTTTTTGCAGTACTGCCTCAGTTTGGACTGCGGGCATACCAGAAACCTTCTGGTTTTGACCTGTCAATAATTAATAGGAACGGAGCAAATTGGTGATATGAAAAAAATAGTACTTACAGGCGGAGGAACATCGGGACATGTGACTCCCAACATAGCTTTGCTTCCTGCTTTAAAACGGGAAGGCTTCATAATCGATTACATAGGTTCACGCAATGGCATGGAAAAGGAACTGATCCTGAAAGAAGGGATACCGTATCATGAAATAAGTGCGGGAAAGCTTCGCAGGTATTTTGATCTGAAGAACATTACTGATGTCTTCAGAGTGGCAGGCGGCCTTTTCCAGGCCTATTCGATACTGGGAAAACTGAAACCATCTGTAGTTTTCAGCAAGGGCGGCTTTGTATCGTGCCCGGTAGTCTGGGCAGCCTGGCTGAGAAAAATACCTGTAATAATTCATGAATCTGATATGACGCCCGGACTTACAAATAAGCTGTCAATCCCGTTTGCAAAGGCTGTCTGTTATACTTTCCCGGAGACAGAAAGTCATATTAAAGGGGGAAAGGGCATAAGGACCGGAATACCTATCAGGGAAGGGCTGCTTCAGGGAGACCGGAGGACAGGAAGGAAAATTTGCGGTTTTAAGGATCTGAAGCCCGTCATTATGGTCATAGGAGGAAGTTTGGGTTCTGAAAAAATAAACAGCACAGTCAGGGAAATACTTGACAAATTGTTGAAGGATTTCAATATATGCCATATCTGCGGCAGGGGTAATATTAAGGAAGAACTGAAAAACAAGCCTGGTTACATGCAATTTGAATATGTAAATGAGGAGCAGCCGCATTTGTACGCAGCTGCCGATCTGGTAGTTTCAAGAGCGGGAGCTACAGTATTGTTCGAACTGCTGGCACTGAAAAAACCCAATTTACTGATACCGCTTTCAAAAGCTGCAAGCAGGGGGGATCAGATCCTGAATGCCGCCTCTTTCGAAAAGCAAGGTTACAGCAGGGTGCTTTCAGAAGAAAAACTAAATGGCGATTCTTTATTTGACGCCATATATTATTTGTGGCGCAATAAGGATCTTTATACTGCCGCCATGATGAAAAATGAAACTGACACCGGTACATCTGCAGTAATGAAAGTTATCAGGGAGCATATGAAACAGCAGCGTTAGCAGTATCGGCCGTCAGGCATGACAGAGCTGCATTCGTGGATAATATCGCATATATTTCTTCTTTCAGCTTCATTGGTGAAATAATGTAAATTTTCTGCCAGAAACTGAAGCTTTTTTGCCGTGTGACTTACAAATTCTTCATAAGTTATCCTTTGTGCAATGTACAGCTTATGTATGACTTTCAGCATAACTATGGTACATTCAGTTAATTCGGATAACATAATGAATACCTCTTCAATCATAGGTGGATTAAGATAAAATATCATCTTTACTGGTAAATGTCAACAATAATATTAATTTCCCGATGGATTTCCCGATTTTTTGTCAGGCCTGACAGCTAAGTTTGACAAAAAGCCATTATTTTTATATAGAAAGCAGAATCTTTTTTTTCAGCAAAACAAAATGTCATTTCGGCAAAAGATGTTAAATAACAGCATAATATCATATATAATTAAATCAGGTGATGAAAATGTTTGATAAAATCAGTAAGTATATGACAGATATGATTTATTCTACATTACCTGATGTTGATCCGCAAAGACGTGAAGTTATTGAATACGGTGTTTATATGACAATATCAGAAATAGTGAAGATAGGCTTTATACTGGCAGTTTCACTGGTGTTCGGAATAGTTTCATATGTTGCAGCGGCGATTGCATTATTTGGTATTCAGAGGACGATGATGGGAGGTATTCATGCCAAAACCCACCTGGGATGCATTATTACCCATTGCGCTATAATATTTGGAATTGTGGCCGCATCCTTATTCCTGGAAATTGGCCGATTTTACATATTATTACCAATAGCTCCTTTTTCGTACATATGTGCTTACAAATATGCTCCTGCTGATTTGCCGCAAAAACCGATCAAATCCGGAAAACAGAGAAAGCAGCTCAGGGTTGGCGGGTTCATATTGCTGACAGTTATATTTGCAGCTTCTGTAGTTCTTCCTTCGCCATGGTACAGGATAGCTGTTTACTCATGCTTTCTTCAGGCGTTGTCAATGACACCACTGGTTTACAGGATTACCAATAATAAATATGCCAGAGAGGAGGTATCGGCATGAAAAAGAATTTCTTCAGGGTAATTTTGTGTCTGGCAGCCATGGCAGGTGTATTTGTGGCATCTACTGTTTCCACATATGGGTGCTGGTTCTGGTCCTTCTATCAGAAAGAATGCCCGAAAGCCCTGATAAGGGAAGATTAACCGGACCGGCAAAGCAGAAAGGGGTTTACTGCCCCTTTTTGTTTGCGATTTCCAGTGTCTGTGTAAATACATTATCCTCATATGTGGTTATGTGTAAAATGTTTTTGTAACTGTTTATTATTTTTTTTGCTATGGCAAGTCCCATGCCTCTGCCGGTTCCTTTAGTAGAGAATCCTTCATGATATATTTTCTGCATGTCAGGGGCAGTTCTGCAGCTGTTTGAAATGGATATTTCAATGAAGCTTTCTCCGTTTACTATGTTAACGCTGATCGATTTATCTACTGAAACTGCCTCTTCTATGGCATTGTCCATAAAAATTCCTATGACTTCGCACAGCTCGGATATTTTAATATCCGGAATATCTTCTATTTCACCTATAACAGACATATTGACCGATATGCCTTTTTCGGCGGCGAGATTTATTTTCGATGAAAGGATCCCGAAAAGTCCGGCATTTTTTATATCAAATATCTGGGTATTGATATGGCTGCTGCATTGATCTATGAGTTCGCTGACGTACTGCTTTAGTTCGGCAGTTTTGTTCATTTTGATCATGGAAGCAATGACTGTCAGATTATTGATCCAGTCATGCCTGAACCTTCGGAGTTCAAAGAGTGTGGAGCGAAGCGATTCATTGTAAAACTTCTGCTGTTTCAGATCTTCTTCACGGATCACATGCCTGAGAGCATTGAACCACATTAGTATTGTGAAAATGCAATAGGAAATGCTTATCGCAGCAGTAATCAGGTAGAAATTTTTGCTGAAATTGCTTGAATATAAATGTATTGCGAATGTCGTGCATAATACGGCGATAGTTGCTGCAGTCAGAAGTAAAAGAAATCTGTCGCTGCTGCTTATCATTTTGATATATTTTTTAATTGGCCTGACAAGCATAAACACTAAAAATGCCACCAGGCTGGCAAATAAATTGCCTGCCAGTAAGAGCAGCGGTTGCGTCTGCAGCGTCGCTACGGTTTGATTTGGTATAATTACAGGTATAAGCGCATTCCCTATGGCTAATCCTATGATATATATGGAAAAAGATAGAAATGCCTGGATAAATGGCGCTTTTAGTACAGCCATAATCAGTGCTATGCTCAGAGTAAGAAGAAAAACCGGCTTTAGCGCGGTTGTGCTGGTCAGACAGGATACTGTGCCGTTCAGAAGTCCAAATGTGATGATGAAGAAACTTTTGCTTTTTGAGGTTAAATTATAGGCAAATGCTGCGCTGAAGTAGTAAATTATGTATAGTGCCCCCAACAGGGCGGAAATTATGTTAATTAATAAAACGTCATAGTTCATTTTTTAAAAGCTCCTTTCGATGCAAGAGAACAGATATCGAAACGCCCAAGCTTTCCTTCAAACCCGTTCGCGAGCACTACAGTCCTTTTCTTTCTGTCTATGTATTCAATAAAATCTCTGTTAATTATCTGTGATCTGCAGCATTTGACGAACCTTTCCGGATCCAGCCTTGATATAAGAGAATCAAGGCTGTCATTTACCTCCAGAACATTACCGGACCAATAAATGGCGGTTTTAGTGCCTGTCCTTACGATATGTGAAATGGAATCGTGGGGAATATAATAGATCCTTGATTTGGTTCTCATTTCAAGTATGCCTTTTTTCTTCTGCCTGGCGTCGATTTCATGGTATAGTTTGACAAGGCATCTTTCCAAATTGCGGCCGACTGGCTTTAATATAAAGTGGTAGGCGTTTACATCAAAGGCTTCATGCATGTATTCCAGCATGCCTGTACAGAAAATTATTTCAGTATCCAGATTTTCACGCCGTATCTTTTTTGCCACATAAAGGCCATTTATTTCTGACTTAAGATTGATGTCAATGATACATACATTTACCGACCTTTCTTTGACAGTATTGATGAATTCGGAATAATCAGGCGTAGCCACAGCAATATGACCTTTTATGCCATTTTTGTCAAACCATATGGGCAACATGTTTTCATATTGCTCCAGAACATTTGTATTGTCATCAAGTATAGCTATAGACAGCATTTCAGTCACCTTCTGCATGAATAGTTATATTTGTACTATTCGGTTTACAAAAGCTGATACATACTATTTACAGTATACTATGACGAAAAATAGATGAAAAGTACTAAATCAGCCTATGACTTCTGACTTATACCGGACAGGACTATTGGACTATGCACGGCAGGACATACAAAAGAAAAAGGTTACAGCTGATCTGAACAATAAAATGATTACACGTTAGAAGGAATTTGCTGTTATTTGTCGAAATAAAATAAGTTATAAATCATCAGGACATTTGTGCGTAAATTTGCGAAAATATAACATCATTTTGCAGACAAGAGGTGGTGCATCCGTGGCAGGAAAAACTCAGGATACAGGTGCAGGCAGCAGGAACATAATTCATTCATACAACCGCAAAGCCGGCCAGACAGCAAAAGGAACCAGGCGCAGTACCACAACAGGAAAAGGACGCGTTATTAAACTGGATGACAGCAGTATTTCTTCTCAGATACACGGCCTTACACCGGATAATGTTATATTTGCCATGGATATCGGGACCCGGACTGTTGTAGGTGTAGTCGGCGTCCAGGAAGATAAGTGCTTCAGGGTACTGGCCACTGAAGTTTGTGAACATAAAAACAGAGCAATGATAGACGGGCAGGTTCATGACATAGAGCAGGCATCGATAACGGCACTGGAAGTTAAAGAGAAACTGGAAGCAAGAATTGGTTTTCAGTTGAAAAAAGTAGCAATAGCAGCTGCGGGCAGGGTTCTGAAAACCTGTCAGGTCAAGGTTGAAAAAAATCTTGAACCAGGTACTGAAATCGATGAGGATTTTGTGAGCAGTCTTGAAATAGAAGGAATTCAGCGTGCCCAAATGGAACTCGACAGTAATTGCGGGCCGGAAGACAAGACCCAGTATTATTGTGTGGGCTACAGTGTTGTCAATTATTATCTGAACGGATATATGATTTCCAAACTGGCCGGCCATAGGGGAAAAACTGCAGGAGCGGATATCCTGGCAACGTTTTTGCCGCTTACTGTGGTGGACAGCCTGTACTCTGTGGTAAACAGGATAGGGCTTGAGGTCTCAAGCCTCACGCTGGAGCCTATTGCAGCAATAAATGTCGCGATCCCGCCGGATCTGCGATTGCTTAACCTGGCACTGGTGGATATTGGCGCGGGTACATCTGATATAGCTCTGACAAGGGATGGCAGTGTATTTGCTTATGCAATGGTCTCTACAGCAGGGGATGAGATAACAGAGAAGATATCACAGCAATATCTGGTGGATTTCAACACAGGTGAGAAGATAAAAATGTTCCTTTCAACAGGGAAAGATCACTTTTCATTTACTGATATACTGAAAAAAAAGCATACAGTTACTGCTGATGAGGTAATGAAGGTGGTTGATGATTCTGTAAGGCAGCTTGCTTCTACTATCAGCCGGAAAATACTTGAATTCAATCACAAGGCTCCCAATGCAGTATTTCTGATAGGAGGAGGAAGCCGTATACCCATGCTGCCCGGGCTGATAGCGGAACAGCTTGGGCTGCCGCAGGACAGAGTGGCTGTCAGAGGCCGTGATGTTATCAGAGGCATCAGATACAGTGATAAGAAACTTTACGGACCGGAGTCGATCACGCCGTATGGCATAGCAGTAACTGCACAGATGTATGCAGGGAAAGATTTTATCTCTGTGACCGTAAATAATAAAAAGCTAAAGCTTTTAAATGCCAAAAAACTGACAATAGCGGATGCGCTTATATTATATGGCTACAGTGCAACTGATCTGATAGGTAGGAGCGGCAGGAGCGTCACATTTACAGTAAATGGCGATATCCGCCGGGTACATGGTGAGTACGGTGTGGCAGCTGAGATTTATTTAAACGGGAAGCAGGCCAGCCTCGATACACCGTTGTCATTTGGAGACGAAATTACAGTTGTACCTGCCCATGACGGCAAAGATGCAGAAGTGAAAGGATACGAGCTTGTGAGCGATTATGTCAGCGGTGCCGTATACTTCAACGGCAATCCGGTGGATATAAGCACGAAAATAATGATAAACGGCTCCAGGACCGGGCCGGATACCATTGTAAAAGACGGGGATGCTGTTGAAATATCGGCAATAAGGACATTGGGGGATCTTCTTGATGCTGCAGGTTTTTCTGCAGAGAAATGTGAAATCAGGATAAACGATCAGATTACATATGATCTGGCGTATGCTCTTAAGGACAATGATCAGATAACATGTACCGTGCGGGAAAATATAAATCAGACGGACGCTGCGGAACCGGGAGAAGCCGTTTATACAGATATACCTGTGGACACTGAGAACGACAGGGAAGATGAAACGGAAGATAAAAATTTCTCCGGTACTTACGTACATGGTGAGACAGGCAATACGGCAAATATCATTGTAAACGGCAAAGCAGTTAGTATTGCAGACAATAAAAGTCAGCATATATTTGTTGACGTATTTAACTACATTGATTTTGACCTGTCGCAGCCTCATGGGACAATAGTACTCAAACTGAACGGCAAACCTGCAGCTTTTACTGATATAATCAGAAATGGCGATGTTATAGACATATACTGGGACAAATAGTATTGGGAGGCATTATCACTGGATAGCGGCAGAAAGGAAAACAATAAATATGAACTCTATGAGCTGTTTTACTTGAGAGCTTCGCTGGCTTTTCTCATTATATCTGCTGCTGTATATTTTATCCGTAAGATTTTCCTTACAGACGGCGGTACGTCTGCAGAAATGGATACAGACAGCATGATCCGGTTTGCGGCGGTATGTATAACGGTTTTTGCTCTGCAGTTTGTCAGGTTTAAATTATTTAGAAAATACCTCCTGGAAAACAGGGCCATATATTTTATTGAAAAAATATCATTTGCAGCAATGGTTTCAGCAATAGTCATTTTTTCTGATATCGGGATCTGGTTTTATCTGGGATTCTTTTTGCCTCTTGTCATGGCAACTTATATAAAAGGCCCCCGATATGGATATGGCGTGATGTTTGTTTCATGGATAATACATCTGGCACTTTTGTACAGCAGGCCGGTGAGTGAGATGACCGGAGAAGGCATAAAGCTGTCTGCTGCAAAGAGTGATATTTATGAGGCTGCACTTTTATTCATCATGTCATTTACTGCCGTATTATTTTTCGGTAAACTGTATGTTTACAGGATAGAACACGAAGTGATAAGCAATTATGCCATCGAACAGCTTGATGAACGCTGTCTTACGCTTGAAAACGAACGTGATGTTATCCAGAAAGAATTCAGGACTCTCATTTCCAACTCAGATGAACTCGAAAAAGCTAATGAATCGCTTAAAAAGAGCATAGCCGAATTTTTTACGCTAAATAAAATAAGCCAGGCCATCGGATCCATACTTGATACGAAAGAGCTTCTGAAACGGCTGAATGACATAATCCTGGGCGTGGTGGGATGCAGCTGCTCTACGATAATTCTGCTCGATAACGAATCGGACCGCCTTAAAGTGCATACTACAAGTATAACCAATAAAAATGAACTGGCCACATTGACAGATAATATAAACTGCAGTATTTTGCGGAATGTGCTCGATAAGGGAGAATACATCCTGGAAAACAATGTTGATTATTTTCAATATGTTTTCACATGCGGCAGAAATATTAATTCCTTAATGTGCATACCTTTAACAACAAGTTCCAGAAAATTCGGCCTGATATTAGTGGAACATACTGTGAACAATGCATTCAATGAGGATAATGTGAAATTCCTGAATATAATAGCACAGCAAGTGGGAATTGTTATGGAGAATGCCGAACTCTATTACAAAATGAAGGAACTGGCAAGGAAAGACGGACTGACAGGAATATACAACAGGCAGTATTTCCAGGAAAGACTTGAGGTCGAATTCAACGAAGCGAAAAAAAGCAATTATCCTTTATCGCTTGTCATATTTGACATAGATCATTTCAAGAAGTTCAACGATATGTACGGACATCTGTTTGGTGATAAAGTACTCACATCAGTAGCTGAGATCGTATGCAGCAACCTGAGGAAAAGCGACATGATAGCGCGATATGGCGGAGAAGAGTTTATCCTGCTTTTGCCGCGGACGACCCTGAGTGAAGCATATGAAAAAGTTGAGGAACTCAGAAAACTCATATCCGGGCATGTAATACAGGATAACCTGATCAGTGTTTCTGTTACTGCAAGCTTTGGCATATCATCATATGATGAATGTGCTTTTACTGAAAATGAACTCATCAGGACTGCAGACGATGCATTGTACAGGGCTAAAGAATCAGGCCGCAACTGTGTAATGACGGCCAAGAGGCTGTATGAAAATAAACATATTCAGGCTCATCCCCCGGCAAAGAACAGTATCTGATAATTTCAGAACGATTATTTTTCAGAAGGCAATAAGAAAATTAAAGATGACATGCACCAGTTCATTTATACTGTGTAATATGGAATTATCAGACCTATCAGGGAGGAGTATGTTTATGAGGATCATGGTAGTCAAGATGCCGAAATTTTTCGGTAATTTAATAAAAAAAGTACTTAAAATGAACTGACAGAGTCTAAAAATCAAAGCGACATAAAAGCATATCCAGGCTTTTATGTCGCTTCGATATAATAACGTAATCCTGCAAAAGTTTTGACACCTCTCAGACTGCTCTTGTAACCTTATTGGAACGAAGGCATCTGGAACAAACGTTGATCGTTTTCGGTGTGCCGTTTTCTATTACTCTGACCTTTTTTACATTGGGTTTCCAGGATCTGTTCGTCCTTCTCACCGAGTGACTGACATTATTACCGAATACGGTACTTTTAGCACAGATCTCACATTTTGCCATCTATATCACACCTCCTTTGAGCCGGTGCTATTATCGCACAAAGCATAACTATTTTAACACAATACCTCAAAAAACCGCAAGCCCTTTTTATGAATATGCAGTGCCACCATCATACGTCCCTGGCTTATGATCAAATAAAGGTATGGCAAAAGGATGTCCCATATATTAAAATGTAAGTGCGTCCCTTCCATACGGAACGCATTCCGGGAAGACATGGCGAAAATATGATTGCGGGCAGGTGAACAGTCGATGGATCCGAGGTCAGAGTTGCTGAAAAAACCTCTGCAGTATCTGAAAGGTGTAGGTGAGGCAAGAGCTGCACTTTTTCAGAGACTTGGCATTTTTACAGTCGGAGATGTTATATATCATTTTCCAAGGGACTATGAGGACCGCAGCAGCCTGAAAAAGCTGATTGAGCTGCAGGATGGGGATCAGTGCACATTCGAGGGCATGATTGTATCAAAACCTGTCCTTTCCAGGCCCAGAAGAGGTCTTTCGATATGCCGTGTCAGCATAAGGGATGATACGGGCTTAATAAACGCAGTATGGTTTAACCAGCCATACCTTAAAGACCATTTCAAGCCCGGTGAGAGGTATCTGTTTTATGGAAAAATCACAAAAAAACGGTCTTTTGAAGTGCTGAACCCTGTATTTGAAAAGGCAGATAAGAACGGATCTATCAATCTATGCCGGATTATGCCTGTTTATCCAGCCACAGGCAAGCTCACTCAAAACATAATCAGGACTGTCATACGCAATGCATTGGAATATGCTAAAGACGGCCTTGAGGATATACTTCCGGATCATATAAAAGAAAAATATCATCTGGCGGATCTGCAGTTTTCCATAAAGAACATCCATTTCCCGGAAAATGACATCGCATTTCTAAAAGCGCGTGAACGGCTTGTTTTTGAAGAACTGCTTATACTGCAGCTGGCTCTTATGAGTGTAAAGTCTTATCGGGAAACGGATTCGTCTGCGATTCGTTTCGGTGCAGCTGATGAAGTACGCAGTTTTATTCAGAATCTGCCGTTCAAATTGACGGATGCGCAGCTCAGAGTTTTTCATGAAATTGAACACGATATGGAAAGCGGCAGGGTGATGAACCGGCTCGTTCAGGGAGATGTGGGTTCAGGAAAAACGATAGTCGCAGTACTGGCGTTGGTAAAAGCAGTAAAAAGCGGATATCAGGGTGCTTTTATGGTACCAACGGAAATACTGGCAGCTCAGCACTATGACTCCGTAAATCAGCTTCTGGCTCCTTTGGGCATCAGGACTGCACTGCTGACAGGAAGCATCGGCGCGAAGGCAGCCAGGGAAGTGCTGGAAGGAATATATAACGGAGATATCGACATCGTTATAGGGACCCATGCTTTACTGGAAGAAAAGGTTAAGTTCAGAAACCTTGGACTGGTGGTGACAGATGAGCAGCACAGATTCGGTGTCAGGCAAAGAGCAGCCCTGTTCAGCAAGGGAACCAGCCCGGATATGCTGGTCATGACTGCTACTCCGATTCCAAGGACGCTGGCTCTTATACTTTACGGAGACCTTGATATATCAGTCATTGATGAACTCCCTCCCGGCAGGAAAAAGGTACTTACATATGCGGTGGATTCAGGCATGCGTGAAAGGATCAACAACTTTATAAGGAAACAGGTTTTGGAGGGAAGACAGGTATATATAGTATGTCCGCTGGTCGAAGAATCCGAATCAGTGGAAGCAGCCTCAGCCTCAGAAATGGCAGCCCGCCTTGCGTGCAGGACTTTCAGTGATCTGCGGGTAGGACTTATACACGGAAAAATGAAGCCGCAGGAAAAGGACGAAGTTATGAAACAGTTTGTTGCCGGGCAGATTGATATACTGGTATCAACTACTGTTATCGAGGTCGGGGTCAATGTAGCGAATGCGTCGCTGATGGTCGTGGAAAATGCAGAAAGATTCGGCTTGTCTCAGCTGCATCAGCTCAGGGGAAGGGTAGGAAGAAGTGAGCATCAGTCATACTGCATTTTATTCAATGAAAGCAGTTCGCAGATAGCGAGGGAAAGAATGAAAATCATGACAGAGACTTCCGATGGTTTCGTTATATCAGAAAAGGATCTGGAACTAAGGGGACCAGGCGAATTTTTCGGTACCAGGCAGCATGGCATACCGGAACTCAAAATAGCAAACCTGTATAAAGATGTGGAAATACTAAAAAAGGCTCAGCAGGCGGCAGCAGAACTTCTTGAGAATGACAGGACGCTGTCCGGTCCGCAGAACAGGAAACTGGGGCAGGCAGTGAGGAATAAGTACGCCAAAGTCATGAATTCTGTCAGCATGAACTGACCGAATCCAAGTTTGTATTTATGGGGAGGTATCGGATATTCTCAGGGTAATTTCAGGAACAGCAAAGGGTCATAAACTGAAAACAGTAAAAGGCATGTCAACCAGACCTACATCTGACATGGTTAAGGGAGCTCTTTTCAACATTATTTCTCCAGTAATTGAAGGAAGCAATGTGCTCGATGTTTTTGCCGGAACCGGCAGCCTTGGCATAGAAGCGCTGAGCAGAGGAGCAGTTTCTGCAGTTTTTTTTGACAAAAGTGCGCAGTGCTGCAGTATTATCAGAGATAATCTGGAACATACGAAACTTTCGGATAAAGCATCGGTTTATACGATTGATTATGCTGCAGGAATCGAAAAAATGTTCAGGGAAGGACGCAAATTTGACATTATAATTATGGATCCGCCATATAATAAAAATTTTATTCAGGAAGCATTAAAATTATTAACAAAAAATGATATAATGGTGAGCGACGGAATCATTATTGCCGAACACAGCATTCAGGACGATCTGCCTGAGACTTTTGGAAGTCTGAAAACAGTTGACTCCAGAAAATATGGTGATACAATGATAACAATATATAAGGACGGTAAATGCGATAAATGATTTTGGTATATCCTGGAAGCTTTGATCCGATAACCAACGGACATTTAGATATTATAAACAGGGCAGCAGAAATATGTGACAAGCTTATTGTGGCAGTAGGAAACAACCAGAGCAAAAGACCGGAATTTACAGTCGAAGAACGGATAGAACTGATAAGGAAATCGGTCGGTGACAGAAAAAACATCGAAGTGACCTGTTTCCAGGGATTATTGGCAGATTTCGTGAAAAAGGTCGGTGCCAAAGCGGTCATAAAAGGGCTCAGGGCAATGTCGGATTTTGAGTATGAATTTCAGATGGCACTTTTGAACAAAAACCTTGAGCCTGATATGGAGACTTTATTCATGATGACCAGTGTACATTATTCATATCTCAGTTCCAGTGCAGTAAAGGAGATAGCCAGGAATGGCGGCAGCATAGACGGGCTTGTGCCGGACTGCATAAAGGACAGGATTGTAAAAAAGCTGACCTCAAGATAGATCATAGGGGGTAAGATCATGGAAATACTTGCGATATTGGAGACCTTGGAAGACTTGGTCGAAAAAAGCGTCACGGTTCCGTTTTCAGGTAAATGCCTTGTAGATAAGGAAGAGATACTTGAGATCATAAAGGAACTGAGACTGAAACTTCCGGATGATATAAAGCAGGCCAAGTGGGTCAAGGAAGAGAGGCAGAGGATACTGCTCGATGCCCAGAAGGAAGCAAGCAATATGCTCAAGGATGCAGAAGGTAAGATTGCATCGATGGTTGATGAACATGAAATTACCAAGAAGGCATATGATCAGGCAAATGAAATTGTTGCTGCAGCTCAGAAGAATGCCCGTGAAATCAGGCTGGGTACAAGGGAATACGCAGATAATATTTTGAACAAAGTCGAAGAGATTTTAAATGATACACTTGAAGTAATAAGAGCAAACCGTAAGGAGCTCAAATAGAGCTCTTTTTTATTTTGGCCGGGCGGGTTTTCACTGAACGCAGCATAAGTGTTACCCCGGTCCAGGCAGCAATTGTTGCTGCCATGATCAAAAGAGACCTTCCAAGAGTCTGAAAAAAACCATCGATGTTGAACTGTCCGGTTCCAAGAGCCGGCTCAGCAACCATTCTTTCAATACCGCAGATTTTTGATCCGATCCATGCGTATACTGCGGCAATTAATCCATGAAGAAATTTTCCGAGCAAATATGGACGAATATTTATATCAGTCCCTGCTACCATGCCCATTACCTGAAAATGCACAGACAGTCCTGCCCACCCTATTACAAAGCTGGCAGCAGACAGTTTGATGACAGGCGGTATTGACAAGCAGCGGCTTATCTGTTCGGAGCCTGTTGTTATTTCAAGTATACCGCTGAGAAGGCCTGAGATAATGCCGCCGGCTTCCTTATGACTGTATCGGGCCGGCACTATTTTAAGGATTGTATCAGAAACTGCCCCGATAATCCCTGTTTCATTCAGCAGGCTTATTATTACTGAAAATATAACGATGTATCCGCCGATACTCAGTACTGTGGATACAGAATCCTTTACTGCACTGCTCAGTAGTATCCCGAAATTGGGCCTTGATGCATTTCCTTCGATCAGGCTTTTTTTGAACTCAGCAAGCAGGTTTCTTTTAATTGTTTTACTTTCATAAGTTGGTCTTTTACGTTTTCCAGACGGTTTCGAAGCCTTTCCGGGATATTTTCGGCTGACCTTTATAGTATTGCTGCGGTTATTTGCAAAAAAACGGAATAGAAATCCAACGGTAATACAGGCTGAAAGATGGCAGATATACAGGAATATGCCTGTCAGAGAGGAGCCGTACATACCGGATCCTACGGCACCTATAATAAAAAGAGGGCCGGAATTGTTGGTAAATGCCAGCAGCCTTTCTGCTTCCGATTTTGTCAGAGATCCGCTTTTGCGAAGATCCGAAGTTATTTTGGCACCTACCGGGTAGCCTGATGTAACACCGAGGGCGAGAGCAAAGGATGAGCATCCGGGCAGCCTGAATAACGGTCTCATAACAGGTTCCAGCAGTGCACCGGTTACGTTGGTGAAGCCTGCGGCGTTCATCATTGCCGAAGCGGTGAAAAAGGGCAGAAGCGACGGAACTATTACGCCTGCCCAGAGGTTAAGGCCGTATACCGCTGCTTTGACAGCAGTATCTGAAAAAAGAACAAGGCAAATTATAAATATGATGCATAATACCGGAACCCACAGTCCCCTGATATAAATCGTCCTTGAAGGCTGCGTCAGCAGCAGCGTCAGTATGAAGACAGAAGCAATTATTATTATGGAAGCCATTTACTGACCGACCTTAATTTTAGTGCTTACTATGAATTCTATTTTATACTGCCAGAAATATTCCAAAATAAAAGGGACAGTTCCCGCCGCACCGTCTGTGACAAGTGAGATCCGGAACTGTCCCTTTATCTGCACTGAAATTATTTGACTTCGGTGATCCAGCCGAATTCATCCTTTACAGTACCATTCTGAATACCTGTGATCGTTTCGTAAAGCTTTGCTGATACTTCGCCGATCTTGCCGTCGTTAATGGTAATGGCCTTTCCTTCCCAGTTCAGTTCACCGATAGGTGAAATGACGGCGGCAGTACCCGTACCGAATGCTTCTTTCAGTTTGCCCTGTGCATGTGCTTCAAACAACTCATTGACACTCAGGTGTCTTTCGCTGACATTGTAGCCCCATTTTCTGAGCAACTGAATGCAGGAATCTCTGGTTATTCCGGGGAGTATGCTTCCGTCCAGATCAGGAGTTACGACTTCGTCGCCGATTTTGAAGAAGACATTCATTGAACCGACTTCTTCAATGTATTTCCGTTCGACTCCATCAAGCCACAGCACCTGGACATAACCTTTTTCATGTGCGATTTCCTGCGCTTTGAGGCTTGCCGCATAGTTTGCCGGTGTCTTTGCAAAGCCGGTGCCGCCTCTGACTGCACGTACATATTCATCTTCTATCATTATTTTCACCGGATTAATGCCGGAGGGGTAATATGCTCCGCTGGGTGAAAGTATTATTATGAATTTGTATGTATTTGAAGGCCTGACTCCGAGGTATGGGTCTGTAGCGATTATAAACGGCCTTATATACAGAGAAGTGCCGGGCTCGGTCGGTATCCAGTCCCTGTCAAGGCTGACAAGTGTTTTGATTGCTTCTACTCCGAATTCCTCATCAAACGGCGGGATTGACATCCTGTTGTTCGAATTGTTTATTCTTTTCATGTTCATCTCAGGCCTGAAGAGGAATATCCTGCCGTCAGCCGTCCTGTAAGCCTTCAGACCTTCAAAGATGGCCTGCCCGTAATGGAAAATCATCGTGGACGGATCAAGAGACAACGGACCGTAGGGTACTATACGGGGATCATACCAGCCTTTTTCGGTGCTGTAATCCATTATAAACATGTGGTCGGTAAAAAACTGGCCGAATCCAAGATGCTTCTGATCCGGCTTTGCTTTAGGATTTTGTGTTTTTTGGATATTTATTTTCTGTGTCATTTTTAAAGCCCCCTTACACTTATTTACCTTAAGACTTTTTATTATTATGCATCTTTTTTCATAAAAAATCTACACTTCAAAAAATTAAAATTCATGATTTTTACAATAAAGGATATATAGTATATAATAATAGAAAAATGATGTTATTTTATGCATGAAGCACACAGAAAAAGCCAGAAAAACACAAAACGATGCTTGGAACACATCAAACTTTCAGTAAATACAGGCAATAATAAAAGATGATTAACGGCTGCATTGCCAAATATATATGTATTTGCTATCATAACACATGCAAGGCACATATGATATGGTTTGCAAATAAACGGACAATGCTGCCGGTAATATCATCGGAGGGGCAATGAGAGATATTTTTTTACCTAAGTTATACGTTGACAGTATTAATGAAATAACTGCCGAAAGGCTGAGAAATAATGGCATTGAAGGCCTTATACTTGACATTGACAATACACTGGTCCCAAACCATGTTGCTGATGCAGATGAGAATGCTCTCAGGTGGATAGAGTCGATGAAAATGTCAGGCTTTAAGCTTTGTATAGTATCCAACGGAGCCAGAAAAAGAGTTGTAAGGTTTAACGAACGGTTAAAACTGTATGCCATACACAGGGCTATGAAGCCGGCAAAAAAGTCATTCCTTAAAGCCGGCAGACTGCTGGGACTTCAAAACCATCAGATTGCTGTTGTTGGTGATCAGATATTCACGGATATATACGGCGGCAACCGTGCAGGTATGTTTACCATCCTGGTGAAACCCATAGATAAACGGGAGGGCAGGCTGGTCAGATTCAAGCGCATCTTTGAAAAGCCGATACTTAAAAGATATGCTGCCAGAACAGAAAATTGATAAACAGTGAGGTCAGGCTGATGGTACTCGATACAAGGGTCAACGGTACAACAATACTTACAGGGCTGATCGGAAACCCGGTGGGACATTCAGTTTCACCTGTGCTTCACAACAGCCTGTTCACACTTATGGGAATAAACGGAGTATATATTCCTCTGAAGACGGAGAAAGGCAGCCTGCCGACGGTGGTCAGCGCCCTGAGAGCACTGGGCTTTGCAGGATTTAACGTAACAGTGCCATACAAAGAGGCTATACTGGATTATCTTGACGAAGCTGATGAGGAAGTCAGGCTGCTGGGTGCTGCGAATACCGTTAAAATAAAAAACGGCAGGCTCTATGGATATAATACCGACGGTACGGGTTTTGCCGATGATTTTGCCAGCAGGACCGGTTCAGATTTTAGAGGCAAATCGGTAGTAATCCTCGGAGCAGGCGGGACTGCAAGGACGCTGGCTGTGAAGACAGCAGCAGAAGGCGCGCGCCGGATATGTATAATAAACAGGACATTTTCAAAAGGACAGCAGATTGCTGACTATGTAAATGGAATATTTAAATCCGGAGGGCGGCGCGCGGTGCGTGCGTTTGCGGCGGTACCCGGATCAGATGAGTCACGCAGGATACTGAATGAATATGATATCATCATTAATGCCACATCTGCAGGGATGTATCCTGATACTGATATAAGCCCGGTTGAAGAAGATATTTCTTTTTTGCCCGGAGCAATCGTATATGACGTAATATATAATCCGGCTGAAACTAAATTTCTGAAAATGGCAAAAACCAAAGGCTGTAAAACCTGCAACGGTGCCGGTATGCTTTTGCGTCAGGGAATCAGGGCGTTTGAGATATGGACTCAGACACATGTCACTGATACTATTTCACAGGAATTTTCGACAAAATTTTTAAAATTTATGGAGACTTAGAGGGTTTTTGTATCTGAATGACGAATTAATCAGGTAGTTTATATAGGCAGGTGAGTCTATGGCGTTTTTATATGTGTATGTTATTTTGCTTGGCCTTATAATCGGATCTTTTGTTAATGTCCTTATATACCGCATACCGCGCAAAAAATCTATTGTAATACAGCCGTCTTCATGTACATCCTGCGGACACAGACTGACTGCAGTGGATCTTGTGCCTGTGTTCAGCTACATATTTTTACGGGGAAGATGCAGGCACTGCGGGGAACGTATATCGCCGAGGTATCCGCTTATAGAACTGCTGACAGCCGCAGTTTTCATCATGCTGTTTGTCAAATATGGATTTACGGTTCCTTTTTTTGCATTTGCCTATCTGATGATGATACTGATTGCTGTGTTTTTTATTGATATTGAATATAAAATCATTCCAAATGGCCTCGTATTGGCAGCAATGGCCGGAGGACTGCTGCTTTTCATATATAACATGATCCATCCTGTACCTGAAGTGTTCGGAGATGATAAATGGTGGACGCCTGTTGCCGGAATGCTTCCGGGTTCAGGTTTTTTGCTTCTGGTAGCTGTGCTGGGGTCCCTGATATACGGAACTGAAGCGATGGGCATGGGGGATGTCAAACTGATGGCACCGATCGGACTCTTTTTGGGCTGGAAGCTTTGTATCACTGCGCTGGTTTCTTCTGTTATGCTTGGCGGGATCATTTCCCTGGTGCTTATGCTTCTTGGCATTAAGAAGAGAAAGGATACGGTGGCGTTCGGACCGTTTATTGTTATCGGGACATTCGCAGCAATTATGTGGGGGTGGGAGCTGGTGGAATGGTTTTTGAATTACACGGGCATATAAGATAAAGAAGCTTTATAGGTGAAATGAAATTATTTTGTGTAAGGAGGATATAAAATGGCTCAGTTGAAAAATTACATGGAGGAGATTGTTTTCGGACAGATGAAGGATGTACTGGCTGATATCAATATGTGTACATGTGATAAATGTTTGCTTGATATTGCTGCTATAGCACTGAATGATCTTCCGCCGAAGTATGTGGTGACAGAAAAGGGTGAACTTTACTCTAAGTTAAATACGCTCGGACAGCAGTTTGAAGTGGATGTGGTTGCTGCCATAACGAAAGCGGCAGTTCTCGTGAAAAGAAGGCCAAGACATACTTGATCAGAAAAATATGCTTAAATTTTTGAAAACCTGTTTATTTCTTAAGCCCAATGTGTTATTACTTATCTTTGAGGGGAATATATCGGTATGCAGAAAAGAATAATAGTTATAAACGGCCCAAATCTGAATATGCTTGGAGTTCGTGAAAAGGATGTGTACGGGTCTGTTACGCTGGCAGAGATAGCAGCTGCTGTCAATAAAGAAGCCCGGTTACTTGGAATGGATATTGATTTCATCCAGACCAACCATGAGGGAGAAATTATTGACAAGATACATGAGGCAAGGGGCACTTATGATTTAATAATACTGAACCCGGGAGCGTACACTCATTACAGCATAGCTATCCGTGATGCTGTAAAAGCTGTGGAACTGCCATGCATCGAAGTACACCTGTCCAATATACATGCCAGGGAGGAATTCAGAAGCAAATCGGTCATTGCCCCGGTGTGTACCGGCCAGATATGCGGATTTGGCGCAGATAGCTATTTGATTGCACTTAAGGCGGCATCATTGCTGCTAAATGAAAAGTAAAGGAGATATGGACATTGACAGATTTATATTCCAGGAGACTGAATAATCTTCGCAGCAAATTGCAGCTTGAAGAGACGGATGCAGTATTGATCACAAGTCGTGTAAATTATACGTACATGTCTGGCTTTACGGGAACATCGGCTATTCTTCTGATAAGCTGTGACCGTGCCATACTCATAACTGATTTCAGGTATGTGGAGCAGGCGTCTGCCCAGGCTCCTGATTATGAAATCATACAATACAGTTCAAGTCAGACGGAAGAACTCAATAAACTGCTGGAAGAAGAAAAAATCCGGAGACTGTGGTTCGAAGACAATTATCTCAGCTATTCTCAGTATGTGGAATACTCCGGCAAACTCAGGGCTGAAGAATTCATTCCGCTTGGGAAGAAAATTGAGGAGATACGCAGAGTAAAGGATGAAACCGAGATCAGGCTGATTAAAAAGGCTGCAGAAATAGCTGATGATGTTTTTACACATATATTGGACTACATAAAGCCGGGCATCAGGGAGACGGAAATAGCTGCAGAAATGGAGCATCATATGAAACGGCTCGGCGCCCAGGGCCCTTCATTTGAAACAATCATCGCTTCAGGCAAACGTGCTTCGATGCCGCATGGAGTTGCTTCAGAGAAAAAAATTGAAGCCGGTGATGTCGTAACTCTTGACTTCGGGGCAATTTACGAGGGCTATTGTTCTGATATTACCAGGACAGTTTTCGTCGGAAAACCTGATGCTGAACTGGAAAAAATTTATAAGATTGTTTCTGAGGCGAACAAAATAGGGCTGAAAGCGGTCAGAAGCGGATTGCCCGGCAAACAAATTGATGCTGCCGCAAGGAAATATATAAGCGATGCAGGATACGGAGACAATTTCGGCCATGGACTCGGACACGGCGTTGGTCTTGAGATACATGAGGATCCGACGCTTTCAGTCAGAGGTGATATCATCCTGGAGGACGGTATGGTGGTTACGGTAGAACCGGGTATATATATCGCCGGACTTGGAGGTGTCAGGATCGAGGACATGGTAGTTGTCAGCGGAGAGTCAGCAACGGTACTTACGGCATCGCCAAAAGAAATGATAATACTGTAGGCAGCAAAAGAAAATTTTTCTTGAAATGCATGATGTTTTAATTTAATATTATATAGTCAATATAGAGTGATTTGACAGATTTACTATAGATTATTCAGCACTCGAGAGAAAATGATGGAGGGATTTATTCATGATATCAGCAGGTGAATTCAAAAACGGTGTGACATTCGAACTGGAGGGGCAGGTCTATCAGGTGGTGGAATTTCAGCATGTCAAGCCCGGAAAGGGTGCTGCCTTTGTAAGAACAAAACTGAAAAATGTCATAACCGGAGCAACAGTTGAAAAAACATTCAGCCCGACGGATAAGATGCCGAAAGCACAGATCGAAAGGAAAGACATGCAGTATCTGTACAACGACGGGGATCTGTACTATTTCATGGACACCGACACATATGAGCAGATACCGCTGAGCAAGGAAACCATCGGCGATGCTTTGAAATTCGTAAAGGAAAATATGATCGTTAAAATACTTTCATTTAAAGGAAATGTATTCGGTATTGAACCTCCGACATTTGTTGAGCTTGAAGTCACAGAGACGGAACCCGGCTTCAAAGGTGATACAGCAACAGGCGCTACTAAGCCGGCAACAGTTGAAACTGGTGCTGTAGTTAAGGTTCCGCTGTTTATCAATCAGGGTGATATGATAAGGATAGACACCAGAACCGGTGAATACCTTGAAAGAGCATAACTGCATCCTGTATAAAGCTTCCTCATGAAGGATATATTAAGCGAGGTACAACTAATATTTTTACGGAGGTAATCATGAATTATTTGAAGGGAAAGGTAGCTTACCTTAAAGGACTTGCCGACGGGATGCAGCTGGATTATTCAACGAATGAAGGTAAACTTCTCAAGGCAATACTCGATGTATTGGACGATATGGCTCTCGCAGTTGACGATATAGAAGAAGTACAGGAACAGCTCAGCGAACAGGTGGATGAAATGGATGAAGATCTGGCTGAGATAGAGAGCCTGATATACGGGACTGATGATGATCAGTGCGGGTGCGGTGATGAAGATGACGAAGAAGATTACGAAGATGATGAAGAAGATTACGAAGATGATGAAGAAGATTACGAAGATGATGAAGAAGAAGAGGAGATCAGCGCAGAATTTGACTGCCCGCACTGCGGCGAAACCATTGATCTTACAAACGCTTTTATGAAGAAGGACACAGTTCTTTGTCCCCATTGCGGCAAAGAGATCGAAATCGAATGGGATTGCAGCTGCGATGACTGTGAAGATAATTGTGATCAGGGGAATGAAAACTGAAGGTGAAGTTATTACAGGTGGGTCCTGTTAAGCAGGATACCCACCTTTTTACTAATCAACTCAAGGGGTGTCAGTATGTCAGTCAAATCAGTTGTAAGAGAGATACTGGAATGGATATTCGTATTTGCAGCGGCTTTCATACTTGTGGGATTGCTTAATACGACAGTATTCGCTACAACCCAGGTAAGGCAGACATCTATGCAGGATACGCTGCTTGAAGGACAGCATCTGTTCGTAGATAAGCTGAGCTACTTTTTTGGTGATCCCAAAAGGGGTGACATAATAGTCTTTATCGAAGATAAGTACCCTGAGGACTTCTTTGACAGAGCAGAAATATTTCTGACCGACGTTTCAGATATTTTTAAACCTGCCGAGCAAAAGACTAATATAAGGCTTGTTAAAAGAGTAATCGGCATACCGGGAGATGAAGTCGATATACATGACGGAAAGGTGTTCGTCAACGGTGAAGAGATAAGCGAACCCTATGTAAAAGGGGAAACATTTCAAAGAGAACAGCCATTCCCGGTAAAGCTGCAGGAAGGTGAATATCTTGTGCTTGGTGACAATCGGGAAGTGAGCAAAGACAGCAGAACTTTCGGAACGATCCGCCGCAGCCAGATAGAAGGGAAGGCAGTATTCAGGTTCTGGCCTTTTGACAAAATCGGTGCTTTGCATTAAGTTCGAAATTAAATATAAATAGAAGTATAATACAGGGGACGAGTAAATCATCCCCTGTATTATTTATAAAGAAAATACATACCATACAGAATGTAAATTTGTATATTCAGAAAACTCTGGGTGGTATGATGAAACAAAACGACAAAAGCAGAACTGCCGGAGAACCGCAAAAAATGAAGGAACTGAGCAGATACAGCCTTAACTGCTCACTTGATCAGAATCTGGAAATATTCAGGCAAATATTCACGGATGACGATACACTTTCTGTAAGGCTGTTCAAAAATGAATATGATGAATCATTAAAATTCTGCCTTCTTTTCATAGATGGCATGGTGAATAATGAATTAATTAATGAAGACATAATCAAGCCGGTAATAAGTGCTGATACAAAAGAGGAATCCGAAGATATACTTCAGTTCATAAAAGATTCTGTAATAGCTGCCAATGATGTTGAGCTGACGGGCGACGTCGCAAAGCTCACAGATGCTATAATCCGTGGAAACACTGTTTTTATGGCAGAAAATGTATCCGCAGGACTGATCATAAGTACCAAAGAACTGAAGACACGGTCCGTTGAAGAACCTACATCCGAGAGAGTGGTGCGGGGGCCGAGAGAGGGATTTGTCGAAGATCTTATGCTGAACCTTTCACTTATAAGGAGAAAACTGGCAACTCCGGATCTGAAATTCAGGCTGCTCAAACTGGGGACTCAAAGCCGCACCAATATATGTATCTGCTATCTGGACAGCACCGTCAATAAAAAAATACTTCAGGAGGTATATAAAAGGGTCGGCGGAATCGATACAGACGGTATACTGGACACTGAATATATCAAGGAATATATCCGTGACAATCCTCTGTCACCCTTTCTGACAGCCGGATCCACAGAGCGCCCGGATGTCGTGGCGGCGAATTTACTGGAGGGACGTATTGCGATATTAGCCGATGGTACTCCCGTAGTACTGACGGTTCCATATGTATTTATTGAAAATTTCCAGTCGAGCGAAGACTATTATATGTCCTTCTGGCTGGCGAGTATCAGCAGGCTGCTCAGAATAGCAGGATTCTGGATCAGCATCAGTGTCCCCGGTGTATACACGGCATTTGTAACTTACCATCAGGAGGCTATACCTACTCCGCTGCTCCTGAGCATATCGGCAGCAAGACAGGGTGTGCCGTTCCCGACTATAGTGGAAGTAATATTACTGAGTATTATTTTTGAAATGATAAGGGATGCCGGAGTCAGGATGCCGTCAAATCTCGGCCAGGCACTGAGCATAGTAGGTGCTCTTGTTCTTGGCTCTGCCGCAGTTGAGGCAAGGTTAGTAAGTGCACCCATTGTAATAATAGTATCTGTTTCTGCGATAACCGGCTTTATGGTTCCAAAGCTTATATCAGCGATTGTATTTTTGCGGCCGGTTTTGCTGCTGCTTTCCGCATTTCTTGGACTTTACGGCTATGTATTTGGTATTATGGGCATACTTCTCCACCTGTGTTCAGTCAGCTCGTTTGGAGTTCCTTATATGCTGCAGATCACAAATCTTTCATTATGTGAAATGAGGGATACAGCTATAAAAATCCCGAGATGGTATCTGAAGTACAGGCCCAAAATAATTTCCCTGAACAGAGTCCGGCAAGGCAGAGGAGGTGCAAAACTGTGACCAGGAAAACAGCTGCGATGATCGTCCTGGTTGTAGTGCTTTTTGCTGTGAGCGGCTGCTGGGACTACAGGGAAGTTGACAAATTGCCTGTTATTGTGGGAATGGCTATCGATATCAATGAAGAAGGAAAGCACGTTGTCACTGCGGAAATGGTAGATATTGCCGAAAGAGGAAAAGAATCCTCAACGGTAAAGCCAAGAATTATCAGTACAGAAGGCGATACGCTGTTTGATGCTTTACGGAATGCGATTGTTTTCGAAAAAGGCAGAATTTATATGGGACATCTTGAGATAGTCTTCCTTGGGAAAAGTGTTCTTGAAAGAGGATTGTCTGAGGCCCTGGATTTTCTTATACGGGATATGGAACCAAGAATGAGCATCTGGCTGCTGGCTTCGAGAGAAGATACTGCAGCAGATCTGCTTAAAGCAAAGAGTGTTACGGGAAATGTACGGACCTTCGAGATATCGCAGATGATAGAGGCACAAAAGGATCTGGCAAAATCATTTGAACTAAGCATTAATGACCTTATGAACCTGCTTCAGTGTCCGGGATGCACACCTGTAATTCCCAGCATGGAATTGCATAATACGGAAGGCATTGAAACACAGGCCATGTCGGGAACTGCAATACTGAAAAATCATAGGCTGTCAGGATTTATTGACAGAGAAGAGACAAAATATTTCTGCCTTATTACTGACAGAGTGAAGGGCGGGATTCTTGTAATTGACAGCGAACCTGGAAATAATAAGAAAGGTGTTGCATTGGAAATACTTAAAAATAAGTCAAAGATAAAGCCCAAACTTACGGACGGGAAGATATCAATAGAAGTTGAGATATATACAAAAGTTTCCATTGGAGAGCATGGGTCCGCAAAACACAAATATTCCGAGGAAATAGATATTCATAGAAAGCAGGCAGAAGATCTTATCAGGAACAATGCATCTGCTCTGGTAAAAAAGATGCAGACAGAGTTTGATGCAGACATATTTGGTTTTGGACACAAAATCCATATGAATTACCCTGACATATGGAAGAAAATAGAAAATAACTGGGATGAATATTTCAAAACTCTGGAGGTTACCATTAAACCTACGGTTGAAATAACGGAATCGGGCCTTATTCAGGAATCCATGATTAAGGGGGAATAAAGAGCAGTGATACTGGCTGTCGTAGTTATTATAGTCATGATTATGGCTGCCTTTGAACTGGCTCAGCATTACAGGAGCAAACAGTGGAAAGCCGCAATAATTTATACCGTTCTTTTGCTGTTATTACTGGCATCAGCTGTGTTTGCTGAATTTGGCATTGAATTTCCTGACCCGATGATTCCGATACAGAAAATTATTGCATCCATTACCGGAAATAAGAAAATATAAAAAAGTTGGTAGATATGGATAACCAGATTATAACAAGAAAACATACCATTACAATAATATTCGTATTTATGCTGGGCAGTTCCCTGGTGCTGCGGGTAGGCGGAGGCGCAGGCAGAGATGCATGGCTTGCCATACTGATCGGCATGGTTATGATGTTGCCTGTACTGCTTGTATACTCAAGAATACTTTCATTGTTTCCGGGGAAAGGTTTTTTTGAAATAATACTGGCTTCACTTGGAAGTTTTTTCGGAAGTATATTGATATTTTTATATGTTTGGTATGCTTTCCATCTTGGCACGCTGGTAATACGTGATTTTACTGAGTTTGTCAAAATTGTCGGCCTGCATGAAACACCAGAGTTTGTCACAGCACTCTTTTTGGGAGTGCTGTGTATATGGGCTGTGAAGGCAGGTATTGAAGTGATAGCCAGATGGACTGCCATAATGATGCCTATTATAATCGCTGCTATTTTGCTTATCACTTTACTGCTGATACCGAAATTCAAAATCGATAACCTGAAGCCTGTATTGTACAACGGTATGCAGCCTGTACTTGATGCGGCTTTCTCTGTTTTCACATTTCCATTTGCTGAAACGGTGATCTGTACGGTTATATTCTCTTATGTAAAAAGCGGTAACAAACCGTACAAGATATACTTATGGAGTATCCTGGCGGGCACATCAATTTTACTGGTTACGTCGGTCCGCAGTTTACTGGTATTAGGTGAAGAATCTTATAAAATTAATTTTTTCGCTTCATACATGTCAGCCAGGCTGGTAAAGATAGGCGATTTCCTGGAAAGGATAGAAGTGCTGGTGGCCATCGTTTTTCTGGTAGGCGGCTTTGTCAAGATAAGTATATGCCTGCTCGCAGCAGCAAAGGGCATTGCAGACATGTTCAGCATCAGTGACCATAGGCAGTTTGCGGCTCCTTTGGGCATGTTGATGATCATTTATTCGCTGACAGTGTTTAAATCTACAGTTGAAATGTTTGCCTGGAGTGAAAATGTGTACAAGTATTATGCGTTTCCTTTTGAGGTGATCTTTCCTCTGATTGTCTGGATTGCTGCAGAAGTAAATGTACGAAAGAACAAGCGCAGCAAAGCAAAGACCTGACAATGTCTCATAGCTCGTTGGTATACCCTGTTCTTTATTCCCATATATCAGTCATAAAAATGGACAAAGCCTAATAATTATAAGTAAAGGGTCAGAGATACAAAACTGGCCGGTACGTCAGGGTAAAAGAACCGGGAGGTACATATGAGAACAGTCACCGAAGGCAGTTTATATGCGAAATGTACAAGCAGTCTAAAAAATGACATTATGCCTCTGTTGTCCGGAAGAGTCGCTGCAGCAATCGGAGCAGCACTCAGGCATGGATTTGATCCGGTTGAAGAGATTAGACTGAGGGCAGGAAAGCCACTGGTACTCCAGAATTATAACAGGGAATGGTTCATAGGCAGTGACGGCCTGCCTTCTCCGAAACCGGAAGGAAGCTTCGTCGTTACTCAGGATGATATAAGAGCCACAGTAGAACTTATGAGCGAAAATTCTATATATGCCTATCAGGATGAGATCAAAAACGGATATATAACCATAAGAGGAGGCCATAGGGTCGGCATTACAGGCAGAACAGTACTGGACGGCAACTCAGTGAAAAATATAAAAGATATTTCGGGCCTGAATATCAGACTATCAAATGAAGTTAAAGGATGTTCGGCCCAAATATTAAAGTACATAGTAAAAAGCAATATGGATATTTTCAACACACTAATTATTTCACCGCCGCAATGCGGAAAAACAACCATCCTCAGGGATATTGCGAGAAATCTTGCCAATGGAGTGCCGCAAATTGGGTTCAAAGGCATAAAGGTAGCAATAGTAGATGAAAGGTCCGAGATAGCGGCATGCTTCAAAGGTGTGCCGCAGAATGACGTCGGACTCAGAACAGATGTGCTGGACGGCTGTCCCAAGAATATCGGCATGAAAATGATGATCAGGTCCATGTCTCCGAAGGTTATCATTACCGATGAAATAGGAAACGAAGGAGACAGGGAAGCAGTCCACAGTGTTTTGAACGCAGGTGTCAGGATCATTGCCACTGCCCACGGATATAACATATCTGAACTAAGGAGCAGAAAAGAGGTGCTGATGCTGGTGGAGGAAAAGGTGTTTGAACGATATATCGTACTTGATGATTCAAGGGGTCCTGGTACACTGAGGGAAATTGTGGACGGCAGGGACATGAAGGTCATAGTGAGGGCTGATCAGGATGCTGTTTAAAATCATTGGGAGCATTATAGTATTTTTGTCATGCAGTTTTTTGGGATACGTACTGTCAAGGGACTGCGCAAAAAGACCGCAGCAGCTCCGGGAACTGCAGGGGCTTCTGCAGATGCTGGAAAATCAGATAACCTACCTGTCGGATGTTTTGGCTGAAGCCTTTGAAAGAATAAGCAGAGTCGGTGAAGAGACAGGTGTCTTTTTTAAAACAGCTGCAGAGATTCTTAAAAACGGAAATGCAGTAAATGCATGTGATGCGTGGGAACAGGCTGTAAATTCGTGTATTGGGATGACGGCGCTGAACAGGGAGGATAAACAGATACTGTTGTCTTTCGGCAAATCTCTCGGCAATACCGACATGGAAGGGCAAATAAAGAATATCAGGTTAACACAGGGACATCTGGCTATTCAGGAAAAAAAAGCTGAAGAGCACAGGAAAAAGAATGAAAACATGTATAAAAGCCTTGGAGTAATCGGCGGAGCGGCTATTGTGATAGTTTTGCTTTAAAACTGCATATTTCACCTGATGAATGTAATAAAGTTACATCAGATAATATATGAACTATTCGAAAAGGAGCTGTACGATTTATGGGAGTCGACTTGATTTTCAGGATAGCTGCAATAGGAATCCTTGTGGCAGTGCTGAACCAGCTGCTTATAAGGTCAGGAAGAGAAGAACAGGCTATGATGACGACACTGGCAGGCCTGATAGTTGTTCTTCTGATGGTTGTCAAGGAGATAGCTGTACTTTTTAACACTGTCAAAACGATATTCAAACTGGACTGAAAGACAGGCAGACGATCAGGCAGGCCTTCTGCCGTGAGCTCAGTCAGATCGGAACAAACGGCCGGATAAATGAATATGAAGAACACAGGAGAGTCTTAATGGAGATTTTGCAGATAATTGGTATCGGTCTGGCGGGGACCGTTGCAATAATAATACTCAGAAAGCAGAAGCCGGAAATTGCCATACAGGTAAGCATAATCACAGGTGCGCTGATCTTCATGCTCCTTGCTGCAAAGCTTTCTGCCATTATCGATATGTTGGAGGATTACGCGTACAAAGCTGAAATAAAACCGGCCTACTTTACTGCAATTCTTAAAATTACCGGAATTGCGTATTTAACTGAATTCGGATCAGAAGTATGCAAAGATGCAGGTGAAAACGCCATAGCATCAAAAATAGAGATGGCCGGTAAGGTGATAATAGTTTCCATGGCTATTCCGGTTATAACTTCACTTATCGACCTTATACTCAAAATTATGCCTTGACAGGGGGACAAAATGAGATGCGGTACAAAAGATGCCAATCAAAAATAACTGCGATTCTCATTTTTGTAATAGCAATATCAGCAGGCCTGACAGTTTCATGTACTTCGCGGGCTGAAACCGGTGATGACGGATCTGCGGATAATGATACTGCAGCTATCATAGAGCAGCAGGCAGAAGCTGGCGGCATCGGAAGGATAAAAGATGAACTTGGGAAATATATAGACGAAGATACAAAGGATCTGCTGGGCGGATATGATGCGGATGAGTTCATAAACGACCTGCTCAGCGGGACGGTGGACATAGATATGAAAAGCCTGGGCAGCAAAGCTCTGAAGTTTTTGTTCAGAGAGTTGTTTCAGAACCTCGGCATTCTTATAAAAATCACTGTACTTGTAATAATATGCGCATTGCTGAAGAACCTTCAGGCCAGCTTCATGAATGAAGGGGCAGGGCAAATAGCTTTTTATGTCTGTTATATAGTTATCGTATCAATATTACTGGTAAGCTTCGGTATCGTAATGAATATGGGAATCCGTATCATCGATACGATGGTCGGATTTATGTATACAGTTGTCCCGGTACTTCTGGCTTTGCTGATTTCCGGCGGCAATATCACGGCTGGAGGGATACTTCATCCGGTCATGCTGATGATTGTTGAAACAGCTGCCACAATTATAAGAAATGCATTTGTTCCGCTGATTTTTATTTCAACGATACTTGCTATAGTGAACAATATATCAGAAAAAATCCAGCTCACAAGACTTGTGAATCTAATTAAGCAGATCGTTTCATGGTCTCTTGGAATCATACTTACAATCTTTATCATAGCTGTAACTATGCAGGGGTCGCTTGGCGCAGTAATAGACGGAGCTACACAGAAAGCAGCTAAATTTGCCATCAGTACCTTTATACCCATCGTAGGCAAGACGCTTTCGGATGCTGCCGATACAGTTATCGGCTGCACGCTGCTTATCAAAAATGCGGCAGGTTTTGCTGTAATGACGGGTATTTTGCTTATATGCATCGTACCGCTTCTTAAGATAATTGCACTGGTCGGCCTGTTCAAAGCTGCCGGCGCACTGCTCGAACCGATATCGGAGAGCCGGATCATCAACTGTATCAATGATGTGGCAGGTTCGATGCTCCATATTTTTTCTTTGTCGGCAGCTGTGGCATTCATGTTCATTATTTGTGTCACTGCGCTTATAAGTGCAGGAAACCTAAGCACAATGCTCCGGTAATAGTGGCAGGCTGATTTGTCTTGTGGAAGCGGAAATGATTAATCATGATAACTGCGCCTATGGCAGGGATGGTGACTGAAATGATCGGATTTATTAAAAACTGGGCTATCAATATCGTTACACTTGTTCTGTTTATTACAATGATGGAAATGCTGCTGCCCAAAGGAAGGGTTAAGAAATATATAAATCTGTTGACTGGTACTATACTAATAATTGCTATTGTTGAACCACTTACAGGTATTTGGGGGAAAGGTTTTGATTTTTCTGCATCTCAGACTATGTCAGCCATGAACATGGACAGGATAGAGATAGAGAAAACCGGTCATATGCTTGAACAGGAGCAGATCAGACAGACTGTCGCTCTGTACCGCGGCAGGATTATAGAGCAGATAGAAAGGCAGGCGCGGGAAGTGGAAGGTGTTCTGGATGCAGAAGCGGATGTGATTATAAACGAAGACTATAATTCGGAATCATTTGGTGAGATCAAGCGCATCTATATTCAGGTTTATACAGAAGGCGGCAATAACGGACAAAGTGCCGGAAGCCCTGAAAACAGAGGTACTTCTGACGGTGACCGGCTTTCAGAAACAGATGGTATGGGGAAGTCGGCTTCTATCAATACTTCTGTTATAAACAAAATCGGAAAGATCAGAGTCGGAAACAGAAACAGCGACATATCAGATGACAGAACAAATATGGGCGATGCAGACAGCAGTAATCTCAAAACCCGCATTACTGACAGGATCGAAGGAGTTTTTGGGGTCAGCAGAGATAATATAATTATTTCACAGTTACAGAGGTGATGATATGGAAATATTCAATGCCATCGTCAGCAAAATAAGAAAATGGATATCGGGCCAGGACAGAAAAAGACTGATCGAGAACACAGCAATACTCATAATAATCGGAGTAATTATAATTATCGCAGGCTCCACTTTATTTGGCAATAAAGATGACCGTCAGTCAGATTTTTTGCCGGAAAGTCAGCAGCCGGCAGGCGAGGTGTTGGCAGCAGCAAACGACGTTCAGAGATCAAATAACGGCACGGATGTTCTTGAGAACAGGCTGAAGACACTTCTGTCACAGGTAGAGGGGGTAGGAAAAGTAGATGTTATGATAACCTACTCGTCTGCAGGAGAAAATGTTCCGGCATATGATATCAAAAAGAGTACAGAGGATACAGAGGAGAAAGACAGTGAGGGCGGGACAAGGAATGTAAATCAGGAGCAATATGAGAGTACACTGGCCTATGAGGAATCCCAGTCGGGAGGGAAAACACCTGTTATACTGAAAAGAGTTGAGCCCGAGATCAAAGGTGTCCTGGTGGTGGCTGAGGGAGCAGACAATGTGGAAGTGAGAGACAGGATATTCAGTGCGGTATCGGTTGTTCTTGATGTTCCCAAGCATAAGGTTCAGGTGGTTCAGAGGAAAAAGTGACCAGCAGCTGAAAAAAGAGAAATAAACGCATAATGATCTGAATATATTATTTACTGTGGTGGACAAAAAAACAACATAAATCAGGCACAAGTTTCATAAAGGGGGCAGAGTGATGATGGTATTACAAAGAAAGCAGATAGTTATTCTCGCGCTGATACTTCTGATCGTTGTAGCAGGCTATCTGCAATACAGCTACAAACAGGGAAGCGAATCGGCTGATGCGGACGGCAGACTTGGCGAAGCGGTATACGTAGACAATGAAATTTATAATGAAAGCCTTGATGACACAGATTATGACACGGCACAGGAAGATATCGATGAACAGGTAAATGTCACCGCATCGAAAATGGCCAATGACTACTTTATCCAGGCAAGAATGGATAAAGAGCAGAGCAGGAGTGAGGCTGCCGAATCACTGAAAGCCATAACTGAAGATGTCAACGCCAGTGCCGAGGTCATAGAAGACGCCCACAATAAAATGATTGCTCTCACAGAGAATATGGAAAAAGAATCCAGGATTGAGATGCTGATCAAAAAAATGGGCTTTGAGGACAGCTTTATTTTATTTGCCGATAACGGCAGCGTTGATATCGTAATAAAAACTCCAAGCCTTACGAGTTCGCAGACCGCTCAGATCACAGACATAGTAATGAGACAGGCCGATGTAGATGTAGAAGATATCCATATCAGCACGATATTCTGATACTGCTCCTGCAGGCATGGTATGTAAACGGAAGATATAAATTTACTTGATGGGTAAAAAATGCTATAATATTCAATAAATAAAACCTGTGGAGGCAAACCATGGAAGAAAATGTTCAGAACGTGGTAAATGAAATAGGGACTATAAAAATAACTGACGAGGTTGTTGCAATAATTGCCGGTATAGCTGCAATGGAAGTACCCGGTGTTTCGTCCATGAGCGGAGGTATCGCAGGCGGCATAGCAGAAGCTCTTGGCAGAAAGAATCTTTCCAAAGGAGTTAAGGTTGAGGTAGGGGAAAAAGAAGCGGCTATAGACCTGTATATAATTGTGGAATATGGATATCGGATACCGGAGGTTGCCTGGAATATACAGGAAAGGGTAAAAAGCGCCGTAGAAGAAATGACAGGATTGAGTGTAGTTGAAGTGAACATCCATATACAGGGCGTCAATATAGAACGGGAGCACAGGAAAGAATTGCCGGATGAGCAGGCAAAATCGAAGTGAATACATACCATGACAATAAACCCGTCAGGGTTTATTTTTTTGGGAAAATACAATATAATGTTAATATATAGCCTAATGTTGTCAATTATCTAATTAACCCGGGACAGATTACTGAATCACGATGAAGTCATGAATTTTGGCTATGGATTAACAAAAGATTATCGGAGAGGTGGTTTTGTAATGAATATTTTTTTCAGGATACTTTTGGCTGTTTATGCTTTTTGTCTTGCTGTGTTCTCAGCATTTGCCATGTATATTGCAGCCTTTCCGGAGGCTTATGCCGGTATCTCCGGATACATAATGCAATCCATTTCTGATGATAACGCCATAGCCTTCAGAGTTGCCGTATTCGTCATTGCACTGGTATTTTTCGCACTCAGCATAATGTTTCTGCTGTCAGGCATAAGAAGCAGCAAGGATAAAAAGGCAGTCAGCAAACATACTAATATAGGAGAGATCATGATATCACTTAATTCCATTGAGAATATAGCGATTAATGCTTCGAAGAGAACAAACGGTGTAAAAGAGTCCAGGACGGTGGTCAGAAAGTCTGAAGACGGGGTCGAGATAGAGGTCAAAATTGTAGTGATGCCCGATATGAGTATTCCTGTCATAACCGAAGAGGTCCAGGAACGGGTAAAAAAATCAGTGGAAGACATTTCCGGTGTTTCGGTCAGGAGTGTAAAAGTGATAGTGGACAGTATTTACTCCGGTATCACATATAAGCCCAGAGTTGAATAGGAGGACGTCAACATGAATAAAGAGAAGATCCTGACATATTACAATGAACATCGGGGAGAAATAAACGGTGCAGCGATTGGCTTTTTACTTGCTGTACTTATACTTGTGCTTGGATTTTTCAGAGTGCTTTTTATTGCAATACTGACAGGTGTAGGTTATTATATTGGAAAAAGACTGCATGAAGATAAAGATTATCTGAAAAACCTTCTGGACAGGGTCCTTCCGCCTGGAACGTACCGCTAGGAAAGGATTGGCTTTGTACTGTGGATAAAAGGAGGAGAAACGATGGGACGAAGAGCCTCCAGGGAGATGGCGATGAAACTTTTATACCAGATGGAGATACAAAAGGATGACAGAGAGGCTCAAAAAGAGCTTTTCTTTAAGGAAAACCCTCTTTCTGAAAATGACAAAGCATATGTTAACGATGTTATAGATGGAGTATTTGCCAATTTGGATTATATAAGCGATATCATCGAAAGAAATTCAAAAGGCTGGAAATTAAACAGGATATCAAAAATAGACCTGTCCATAATGAGGCTCAGCATATATGAGATATGTTTCAGGGATGATATACCTTACAGCGTGTCTGTCAATGAAGCGGTCGAACTGGCCAAGAAGTACAGCAGTGAGGATTCTGGTTCATTTATCAATGGAATACTGAGCAAAATACCGGACAAAAAAACTGAAAACAATTAAAATAACAGTGGCGGTTGAAAATAATGCCGAATATGAATGTTCTGACAGTATCTGAATTAAATAGGCATATTAAGGATCTTATATCGAAAGATATTGCATTATCCGGTCTGTGGGTCAAAGGTGAGATATCGAACTTTAAAAACCATTATTCCGGTCATTTCTACTTCACTCTGAAGGACGAAAAATCAGTATTGAAATGTGTGATGTTCAGATCAAATGCGTCGGCGATGACTTTTATGCCTGAAAACGGCATGAAAGTGATAGTAAGGGGTTACATATCGGTATTCGAGCGTGACGGACAATATCAGCTGTACGCTGAGGAGATGCAGCCTGATGGGATCGGAGCGCTTTACGTGGCATTTGAGAATCTGAAAAAAAAGCTTCAGGCCGAAGGCCTTTTCGATGAATCCAGAAAACGCAGACTGCCATATCTGCCGAAGGCAATAGGTGTTGTAACATCATCGACGGGCGCAGTGATAAGGGATATCATAAACGTTTTGTCAAGACGCTTTTATAATGTCAATGTGAAGCTGTACCCGGTACAGGTACAGGGGGAAGTGGCAGCGGGACAGATAGCTGCGGCTGTAAGACGCTTCAATGAACTTGACAATGTAGATGTCATTATAGTGGCACGGGGCGGCGGATCCCTTGAGGAACTATGGGCTTTTAATGAGGAAATAGTTGCAAGAAGCATTTATGAATCTCATATTCCTGTCATATCAGCAGTAGGGCATGAGACTGACTTCACCATTGCAGACTTCGTAGCCGATGTCCGGGCTCCTACGCCGTCTGCGGCAGCAGAACTGGCAATCCCGGAGAGAGCTGTTGTGGAGAACAGGCTTGACAGCCTGAAGATGCGCCTCAGAAATGCGATAATAAAAAAGACATCGATGGAAAGGCTTCTGCTGAAAAGGCTTGGGGAAAGTGCAGCGTTCCAGCAGCCATACAACAAAATATATCAGGAGCGGATGATGCTTGATGTCCAGAAAAAGTATATGCACAAGGCTTTATCAGCATTGGACAGCAATTACAGGAACAAGCTGTCCCTTCTGGCAGCAAGGCTTGACACGCTGAGCCCGCTAAAATCACTGGCACGGGGATACAGCATAGTAAGATCACAAAAAGACGGTTCTCTGATAAAGTCAGTACATGCGCTCCGCCAGGGAGACAGGATCGAAGTCTGTCTTACAGACGGCAGACTGGATTGTACGGTAGAAAATATCAGGGGGGATAACGATGGATAATAACAATATCACATATGAAGAAGCTGTTGCAGAACTTGAGGAGATAGTCAAAAAACTGGAAAAAGGCGAACTGACACTGGATGAATCGATCAGCTGCTTCCAAAGGGGCGTAGAATTGACGAAATACTGCAGCAAAAAGCTGGACGAAGCGGAAAGAAGCATCACGATGCTTATTGAAGGTGAAAACGGAATAACGGAAAAGGAACTGCCGCCAATGGGGCAGTGATTTATTTTCATACTGAGGGTGCGGTGCAAATGGAATTAATAACTGATTTCAGGACAGTATACAGCAACTATGTAAAAATTGTAAACGATGAGCTGGACGGCTGTTTGCAGTGCGGCGAAGGGCCGGGCTCTGATATATACAGAGCGATGAAGTACAGCCTGACAGCAGGCGGCAAAAGGTTAAGACCTGTATTGGCCATATCTGTATGTGATATGCTCGGGGGGAGCAGAGATGATATTATTCCCTTTGCCTGTGCGCTGGAAATGATACATACGTACTCACTTATCCATGATGACCTGCCTGCCATGGACAATGATGATTACAGGAGGGGCATGCTTACCAACCACAAAGTGTTTGGAGAGGCCATGGCGATACTGGCAGGCGATGCATTGCTGAACAAGGCTTATGAGGTCATGATCTCACACATACTGAAAAAGGGAAAAAATTCTGAGGCTTTTTTTAAGGCCATGGATGTAATAGCATTCAATGCAGGCGCAGACGGAATGATACGCGGCCAGGCCATCGATCTGGAATCAGCAGGCAAAACCATATCAGGACAAACTCTCGAATATATGCACAGATGCAAAACCGGCGCGCTGATAAAAGCATCGGTACTTGCAGGAGCCAGTATCGGGAATGCTTCATCAGCTGATTATGACACCCTTGCAGTGTATGCGGATAATATCGGCCTGGCATTTCAGATCAAGGATGATATAATGGATGTCAAAAGCAGTCTCGAACAGATGGGGAAGCAGGCAGGCAGTGATGCTGCATCAAACAAGACCACTTATGTATCCATGTATGGACTTGATAAAGCGGCACAGATGCTTGACGAATCGGTGGAATCAGCAGTAAAGTCTCTCGAATGCTTTGGGAACAGGGCTGGTTTCCTGAAGGAGCTTGCATTTTATATCAGGGACAGGAAAAACTGAGATGACTTTGGTCTATGCGATAAATTCCAGAGAATAACACCATAAAAAGATAAAAGTCGCGTATACCTGTTATCGGCAGCGCATGGGGACGATAAACTGCATAATAACAGAACCAGAGCATATTATGTGTGAAACAGAACATCAGTGAGTCTTTATCGGACAGATTGAATATGTTATAATAATATTCCGAAAAACAAGGTGGCGCAGTATTCTAGTCAGTACTGCCGTTTCTCAGGACGGGCCTAAAAATCCGTCAAAGGGCATATCGATGAAGTTCCTTGTGTCGGCTTGCTGCGCCCAGCGGTGGGTCGATGCTGGGAGTTAAGGTTCAGGGGCGATCTGCAATGGCATGCAGGCGTTGACCCCTTTACCGTGGAGACCCTGACTTGTGGAAGAAAGCCAGTCTTCCCGGAGAAGCTGCGTGCGCGCTGCACGCAGACAGTTCCTGCGGAAAGACTGCAGGTCGTCTACGATCAGGGATTAAACCTGTTATGCGGTATCATATGATGCTGCGAACAGTGTAGCCTGCCTTGAGTGGGTATGGTGGATAATGGATCAGATGCACGAATACTGGCCGGTATGAGCGCATTATTGCTGTTTGAAACCATATTTGCAAAAGAGGCTAGGAAACGGACAGACTGTCGGGGAAAACCCCTAGACTGTTCACGGAAAATATGCTGGGGATTGCAGTGTGGACTAAGTGGTGATCAGGCTCTGTCATTGGCAACAGGGCAGCTGCAGATTTAAAGGGAAACCGCTGATTTGGCGACATTTCAGTATTTGCAGGGGAAATCCTGCCTGACCTAAGCCGCAAAATTTACTCAGCATATTGCCACCTGTTTAAACAGAAAAGGGCATGTCAGCAATAATCCGGACAGATGTTATGCTTAACGTGTCCTTTACATATGACAGTGATTGCGGAGGAATATTAGTTGAATGATAACAACAGGCATCCGGCCGACGAAAAGAAGGTGAAATTCAGGTCGACGGCGGTTGCCGGTTCAAAAAACAAAAACCTGATCTGGGCTCTGACAATAACGCTTGTTTCTTTTTTTATATCTGCAGTTCTGACTGCAGCCTCTTCCGATGTTTTAAAAGAAGCTGACATTTTTACGGCATGTCTTGTAATTTTAATAATAATTTTTATAAATATTATATTCGATATCATAGGCACAGCAGTTACTGCAGCTGAAGAAGCCCCGTTCCATGCGATGGCATCAAGGAAAATGTATGGAGCCAGGCAGGCTATAAAACTGATCCGGCATGCAGATAAAGTATCGAATGTCTGCAATGATGTTGTTGGTGATATTTGTGGTATAATAAGCGGTGCAGCCGGTGCGTACATAATATTCAGGATTATCGGCGAACAGGATACGGTTACGCTGGCAGAACTTGTTGTTACCGGGCTTATTACTGCATTGACTGTAGGAGGTAAAGCGCTCGGCAAAAATATCGCGATAAGCAACAGCAACTATATTGTTTATAAGGTCAGCGTTATAATAAGGTTTATACTTGACCGGTTTACATTTTTTAAGAAAAAAGGAAAAGCTAAAAATGGCAGAAAGAAAAAATGCAGCAAAGCTACTTGATAATATTGAATCACCGGAAGACATACGCAGACTTGATCTTGCCCAGCTGGAGACACTGGCTGATGAAATAAGGGAGTTCCTGATTGAAAGGGTATCAGTGACAGGAGGACATCTGGCGTCCAATCTGGGTGTGGTGGAATTGACTCTGGCTCTTCATAAGGTGTTTAAAACTCCCAAGGATAAAATTATCTGGGACGTGGGGCATCAGTCGTATGTACATAAAATAATCACAGGCCGCAGAGAACAGTTTGAGACACTCCGGCAGTTCGGGGGCATATCCGGATTTCCAAAGCACTGTGAGAGCGAGTATGACTGTTTTGATACCGGCCACAGCAGTACATCAATTTCAGCAGCCCTTGGATACGCAAAAGCCAGGGACATACTGCATGAGGATTATTCTGTAGTGGCTGTCATCGGCGACGGTGCGATGACCGGGGGAATGGCTTTTGAAGCCCTGAATGATGCCGGCCGTTCACCGAACAATTTGATTATCATCCTCAATGATAACGGCATGTCCATAAGCAAAAATGTCGGAGGTTTTTCCAGGTACCTCAGCAAAATAAGGACACAGCCGATCTACTACAAAGCCAAGGAAGATATCGATACATTCCTCAACAAACTTCCGGCCATCGGAAAAACAGCGGCGCGGGCTCTGAATATGGCAAAGGGAACTATAAAATATATCGTTTTGCCCGGTATCCTTTTTGAAGAGCTGGGCGTTAAATATCTGGGACCCATTGACGGCCATAATTTGAATGAGCTTGTAAAGGTGCTCTCAAATGCAAAAGGTATGAAAGGACCTGTTCTTATACATGTGATGACTCAGAAGGGAAAGGGTTACAGCTTCGCCGAGAATAAACCTCAGGAATTCCATGGTGTATCTCCATTTGAGATAGAGACCGGTGAAGTTAAGACAAACAGCGGACCAACTTATTCGGATGTCTTTGGAGAGAGGATTGTACAACTGGCATCGAAAGATCCAAAGGTAGTTGCGATTACAGCTGCCATGCCTCTGGGTACTGGACTGGACAGGTTCTCAAAAGTATATCCTGAGAGATTTTTTGATGTCGGTATTGCTGAACAGCACGCAGTGACATTTGCAGCCGGGCTTGCAAAAGCGGGGCTGAAACCGGTAGTGGCAATATATTCGACCTTTTTGCAGCGGTCATATGACCAGATCATCCATGACGTAGCTCTGCAAAAACTGCATGTAGTTTTTGCCATTGACAGGGCCGGACTGGTGGGAGAGGACGGAGAGACCCATCAGGGACTGTATGATCTGTCATACCTAAGCCATATACCTAATCTTACGATAGCAGCGCCGGCAGATTATGACGAGTTCGTACGTATGCTGGATTATGCTGTCCTGGAAAACGACGGGCCGATAGCCATAAGGTATCCGAGAGGTACAGGAAAGGATATGATTTCGCAGCCTGTTCCGGTGGAGCCCGGCAGAGGAGTTAAAATCATTTCAGGTGACGATGTTACCATTGCTGCAGCAGGGAAAATGGTTGAAACGGCTCTGAAAGCAGCAGAATTGCTTCTTGAGAAAGGTATCCGTGCAGAGGTTATTAATGCCAGGTTTGTTAAACCACTTGACGAACAGATGATACTGGACAGCGTTTCAAAAACACACGCACTGGCAACAATAGAGGACAACTGCGTCCGGGGAGGTTTCGGAAGCAGTATTCTCGAGCTGCTGAACAGTAACGGTTCATACGTCAGGGCAAAATTGTTCGGCTTCCCTGACATGCCGATAACGCATGGTTCCAGAGACGTGCTTTACAGAAAATTCGGACTTGATGCCGAATCAATAGCAAAAGATATAGAAAAACTGTTGATGACTAAATGATTATGCAGCCGAGACTGTGAGAATAGATGTCATTCGATATGGAAAACCAGGGAGGTTCATATATTGAACAAAGAAAGGCTTGATATTCTGCTTGTAAAAAAAGGACTTTGTACGAGCCGTGAACGTGCCAAAAGTTCTGTCATGGCCGGTGTGGTATATGTCAACGGTGAACGTGCGGATAAACCGGGCAGCAGTTACCCGGAAGATGCTGATATCCAGATAAGGGAGAACCTGAACCCTTATGTAAGCAGAGGAGGCCTGAAGCTTGAGAAGGCCATCAGTTTTTTCAGTATAGATCTTACCGGCAAAACGTCTCTCGATATTGGGGCTTCCACCGGAGGATTTACTGACTGTATGCTTAAAAATGGAGCTGCAAAAGTCGTAGCTGTCGATGTGGGATATGGACAATTGGCCTGGACATTAAGAAATGATGACAGGGTTATAAATATGGAGCGGACAAACATAAGGTATGTTAAGCCGGAAGATATCGGTTTTTTGGCTGATTTTGCATCTATAGACGTGTCGTTCATTTCACTGAAAAAAGTTCTTCCGCCTGTGAAAGCGTTGCTGAAGCCCGGACACGCAGAAGTCCTGTGCCTTATAAAACCCCAGTTTGAAGCAGGCCGTGAAAAGGTCGGCAAGCATGGGGTCGTAAGGGATATGCAGGTCCACATGCAGGTGGTGGAAGATGTAACATCATACGCGATAGGGACCGGTTTTTACTTTAAAGGGATAACATACTCGCCTATAAAGGGACCGGAAGGAAACATCGAATATCTGTGTTACCTGTCTTTGGAAAGCGGGCTGAACAGCATGCCGGAAATATTACCCGCTCTGGATGAAGCAGTCCGTTGTTCACATATAGAATTGAACTAGCAAATATCATGCTGGTGGGGTATAATAGGTAAAGGGACGCTTCTCTGAAGAAGCAACGATGAAGAAAAGCATGAGAAACGCCCCTTTTTGAAAGGCTTGCGTGGACACTTCTCTGAAGAAGCAACGATGAAGAAAGTCATATAAGATACCTCCGTTTTTAAAGAGGTTAGCATGGACATTTCTCAGGAGAAGCAGCCACAGGGAATGAACGGGAATTATACCTTTTTGAAGAGGTTTTATAATGAAGAATATCGGCATCATTACGAATCTTGACAAAGACAACGATTACACGTATACAAGGCTTCTTGCTGACAGCATAACAAGGCATGGGGGCATTCCGCTGGTGCCGGACAGCCTGGCTGAAATATCCGGTGTTGGTGTCCCGTGCGGCAGTGAAGAGGACATGATCGATGCCAGTGACACAGTGGTATGTATCGGCGGTGACGGCACTTTACTGAAAGCAGCAGCTAAGATATACAGCAAAGGACTGCCGATAATGGGTGTTAATCTTGGAAACCTGGGATATCTTACAGAAGTGGACAAAAACAAAATAGACCAGGCAATTACGCAGCTGTTTGAAGGCAGGTATAAAATAGAAGAACGGATGATGCTGGAGGCTGTTGTTACAAGAAAAGGCAGCAGCATAATAAAAGATGTCGCACTCAATGATGTAGTTATAACCAGGGGAGCAGTATCACGGATACTGCATGTAAAGGCATACATAAATGATATGTTCCTGGACATGTTTCCCGGTGACGGATTGATCATTTCAAGCCCGACCGGGTCGACGGCATACTCATTATCAGCCGGCGGACCCATTGTGGAACCCGATACGAACCTGATGGTGGTTACGCCGATTTGCCCTCATATTCTGTATTCAAGGTCATTTGTCACAAAGGCTGACAGTGTGGTAAAGGCTGTCATCGCAGAAGAATTTGAACATTGTGCCATGGTTTCTCTTGACGGACGGCAGGGACATGAGATACAGAACGGGGATTCGGTAGAAGTGAGAAGATCCGGGTACACGTTAAAACTGATTAAATTCGGAACACTTGATTTTTTCAATATATTAAGATCAAAAATCTATTTCAGAGGAGAGAGCCTTAAAAAAGATGAAGTACAGCAGGCATGCAAAAATACTGGAGTTGATTGAAAAGTACCAAATCGAGACTCAGGAAGAGCTTGCGGAGAAATTAAGGGAACATGGAATGGACGTGACTCAGGCTACTGTTTCAAGGGATATAAAGGAGCTTAGGCTGATCAAGGTAATGGCAGAAGGGGGCCGTTACAAATATGCCTCAATCTCCCAGAGCGACGGTAATATTTCAAACAAGCTGCTGACGATTTTTACTGAATCTTTTGTCAGCTGTGATTATGCAAACAATATCGTTGTAGTAAAGACTCTGCCGGGAATGGCTCAGGCATCCGCATCAGCAGTAGATGCCCTCAAATGGGCTGAAATCATAGGGACGATCGCCGGAGATGATACCATCCTGATTATTTGCAGAGCTGAAAAAATTGCCGAGGAACTGGTGGACAAGTTAAATAAAATGACGCGGTGATGTGCCAATGAAGTGATGTTGGGGGTGGATGCGGCGAATATGCTTTTGCAGCTGGATATCCATAATATCGCACTGATAGATGATATCAGTGTAGAGCTGGGCGAAGGCCTTAATGTGCTCACAGGCGAAACAGGCGCAGGAAAGTCCATAATAATAGATTCAATCAATGCTGTCCTTGGTGACAGAGTATCCAGGGACATTATCAGGACAGGTGCCGATAAAGCCTGTGTAGAAGCCGTTTTTCAGGTGGATGCTGAGCGTATAAGGGACATACTGAATGATATGGGCATGGAGCCGGAAGAGGACGGAACACTGATTCTTTCAAGAGAAATAACCCAATCCGGCAGAAACACATGCAGAATAAACGGAAAGATGGTCTCAGCATCATTTATGAAGGCAATAGGTGAGAGACTGATAGATATCCATGGGCAGCACGACAACCAATCACTTCTGAAAACGGAACATCACATAGAACTGCTGGATCTGTTTGCCGGAGAGAGCATTCAAAACCTGTTGCGTGAATATAACAGTCTCCTTGAACAATACAGGGACGTGGGCAGAAAGCTCAGGGCGCTGTCGGGAGATCCTGGGGAACGTGAAAGGAAAATGGATCTGCTCCGTTTCCAGATCGATGAGATAAAAAAGGCGAAGCTTAAGACAGGAGAAGAAGAGGAGCTTAATAAGCAGAAGATGCTGCTTGCCAATGCCGAAAAAATATCCGGTACTCTGGCCCAGGTATATGATTTGCTTGTGTCAGGCGAATCAGCAGGCAAATCAGCTATAGATTCCATGAATGAATCACTTTCGCAGCTGAGTTCCGTATCAAGGCTTGACAGCAACTATGACAATATATACCGCAGACTTGAGGATATAATCTACCAGCTGGAAGATCTGGCAGATGAAATCAGAAAAAACCAGGAAAGCATCGAATATGACCCGGCCAGTCTTGAAGAGACAGAGGAGAGGCTGGATCTGATATACAGACTGAAACGCAAATACGGACCGGGGATCAGTGAGATACATAAGTTCTGTACAGATGCAGAAAAGCAGCTTGAAGAAATAGAGAAAAGCGAAGAAACCGTAAGACTCCTTACAGAAAAACAGACAGAACTGGAGACCCAGCTTTACCTCACTTCATGCAAACTGAATGCGGAGAGGGTAAGAGCCGCATCAGTCCTGGAAAGCAGGATAGGCCAGCAGCTCGATGACCTGGAAATGCGTAATGCCAAATTCAAGGTTGATATCCAGTTTGATGCTGGCAGCAGCTCAGGACGAAAATATGGACACAATGGACTTGACAAAGTCGAGTTCCTTATTTCTCCTAATCTGGGAGAGCCTTTGAAGCCATTGGCCAGGATAGCTTCAGGAGGAGAAATGTCGAGAGTCATGCTGGCCATAAAAACGATCCTGGCAGATGTAGACAGGATGCCGACACTGATTTTTGATGAAATAGATACGGGAATCAGCGGAAAAGCAGCGCAAAAGGTTGGTGAAAAGCTTTCGTACATATCAGGAAAACACCAGGTACTGTGCGTTACGCATCAGGCACAGATTGCATCCATAGCTGACCATAATTTCCTTATTGAGAAAATCACTGGTGCAAACACTACAAAAACAAAGATAACTCTCCTGGACAGAGAGAAAAAGGTGAAGGAAATTGCAAGGCTGATAGGCGGAGAAATAACTGAAACCTCCCTGAAACATGCAGAAGAAATGATAAAAAACGCTAAAAAACCACAAATAGCCTGATAAACTGGTTGAAAGCAGGAAAATCCGGTGAAAACGCCGGATTTTTTGCTTTTCTTTTTCTTTTTTACCTCCTGTTCATTTATTTGTTTGAATAATTGATTTTGCAAAAGGTTAACTTACAATCTGGGAGGTTGAACAATGAGAAAAACGACATTTTACAGAAAAGCCCTTATTGTGTTTTTAGTATCCGCAATCGCAGTTGTCGGCGCCTCATATGCAAAAGTTATCTTTTCAGTGCCTGGTGAGCTGGTACTCATCGAAGGCGAAGAGTATGTATATAACATTGACAGTCTGTTTCCCATCAGTATAAAGGCCGACAATGAAGGTATCCTGAAAATAAACGGCAAAACCTTTGAATCACCTTATAATCATATTGGTATATCGAAACCTGTTTCGCTCAGTTCCGACAGGGACGGGAGCGTTAAATTAAATCTGAAATTTTTTGGTCTTATTCCTGTAAAAACAATAAATGTTGATGTTGTATCCAATAAAAATCTTGTCGCCTGCGGCAATACTATCGGCGTTAAAATAAAGCTGGACGGAATACTGGTAATTGGCATATCCAATGTTCCTTCCAACGGGCAGAAAATAGTGCCTGTAAGAAATACCGGCATCAAACCGGGAAACGTGATAACATGCATCAACGATAAACCGGTTGAAAGCATAAATGATTTAATAGATGAAATAGATGCAAGTGACGGAAAACCAATAAAATTAACATACAAATCCGGCGATGAGACACTGCAGGCTACTGTTTCGCCTGTAAAATCAACTCAGGACAATAAGTACCATATAGGGCTCTGGGTAAGGGACAGTACCGCAGGAATAGGAACACTGACATTTTATGACCAGAAGACAGGCAGATTCGGTGCCCTCGGACACGGCATCACTGATATAGATACCGGTATGCTTATGTCGGTCAAATCCGGAGAAATACTGGAATCTGACATACTTGGAGTTAAAATGAGCAAGTCGGGTGTTCCCGGTGAGCTGAAAGGTATTTTTGATGAGAGTACCAGGCTGGGAACCATACAGTCCAACACTGAAATAGGTATATATGGCAAGCTTGAGAAGCAGGCAATGCAGAAAATAAAAGGGAAGATTTATCCGGTGGGTGTCAGGGCAAATATAAAGGAAGGACCCGCTACTATACTTTCGAACATAGACGGTAAGAAAATAGAGGAATACAATATTTTGATCCAAAGAGTTTCACGTCAGAATCTGAACGGATCAAAAGGCATGATCATCAAAATTACTGATGAACGCCTGCTTAACACTACAGGGGGAATAGTACAGGGCATGTCAGGCAGCCCGATAATCCAGGACGGAAAAATAGTAGGTGCTGTCACACATGTATTGGTTAACGATCCGACAAGGGGTTATGGAATCTTTATAGAAGCAATGTTGAGAAATACATCAGCTTAGGTGAAATACAAGAATAGAGGAAATAAATGGTAACTTAAGGAAATATTTAACTGGATTTTTTGGAAACTTATTTGGCAGTATACCGTCAAAAAGGCTTGTTGTCAAGGCTTTACGAGCCGAATAATTTTTTGTTTGTTAAAAATATGGCAGTTATGTGAAAATAATACTTGATTAAAGTACAAAACAAAAATATAATGGAAACAACAGTAAATAATGCATGAATGGAGGGGAGTTCAATTGCTGGATAAAAAGATACAAATTGTTATAGCAGATGACAACAAGGAATTCAGCGACATATTGTGCGAATATTTGAACAACCAGGGAGATATTGAAATAGTGGGAATGGCAAAAGACGGAAATGAAGCATGTGAACTGATTGCAGAAAAATTACCGGATATCGCTATTCTGGACATTATTATGCCACACCTTGACGGACTTGGTGTATTGGAAAAGGTCAGATCAATGTCACTTAAAAAGCGTCCTTTATTCATTATTTTATCAGCAGTAGGACAGGATAAGATAACACAAAAAGCCCTTGCACTGGGAGCTGAATATTACATAGTAAAACCCTTCGATATGGATGTGCTGGTATCACGCATAAGGCAGCTCAAAGATTCCGGCCACAGCAACATAATTAGGTCAGATTATGCCATGGAGACTAAATCTGCTTACAGGGCTCCCTCTCAGCGCGATCTGGAGGTAGAGGTCACGAATATGATGCATGAGATCGGAGTTCCGGCTCACATAAAAGGTTATCAGTACCTCCGGGATGCAATAATGATGGTTGTCAAAGATCTTGATATCATAAACTCGATTACCAAGCAGTTGTATCCGTCCATTGCACGGGAATACAATACCACTCCAAGCAGAGTCGAAAGAGCTATCAGACATGCTATAGAAGTTGCATGGAGCAGAGGTCAGATGGAGACCATCGACGCCCTCTTTGGCTATACGGTCAATCTGGGCAAGGGCAAACCGACAAATTCCGAATTTATTGCCATGGTTGCCGATAAGCTCAGACTGGAAATGAAAGTTAGCTGATATAAAACAACAACACCGCCTTTTCAGGTGGTGTTGTTGTTTTTGTAAAAATTCGATTAGTGTTTGCTTCCCGAACCGAAAATACCGGCAAACATTTTTTTCATTCTGTTCCTTGTGCTTTTTTCACGCCATTTAGCGATAGCTTTGTCCACTTCCACATAGTGTTTCTCCATTTTGCTTTCAAGCTTTCTGACGCTGTTTTCAACGCATGCTCCCAACTCAAGTTTTGTTTTTGATATTTCTCTGACGAGCTGCTCTCTCGTGTTATCCAGCTCGTAACTTATCTCCTTTGTCAACTGCTTTCCGAGTTGACCGAATATGGCCTGCAATACTTCCATTTCTTTTCCTGCGGTGGGTATGACGGAAGAACTGCTGCTGTCTGTATCCTCGTGGGGCGGAGTAAACATGTGATCTTCCTGGAGTATTTTTTTTATTGCTTTGATTTCCAGTCCCTCACTGCGCATTAATTTGATTTTATACATAATGTTGGCAAGGTCGGCAGTGTAATATCGTCGGCCCCTGTCGTCCTTGGGCACGGCTAAATTAAACTCTTTCTCGTAGAATCTGAGAGTATGGTCTGACAATTGAAGAATTTCACTTAATTCAGTAATTGAATATCTTTCCTTTAGTATTTCCATTATAATTCCTCCCAGGTGTGTGGTTGGTAATATAATACCATAATTGGGAGAAATAGTAAAATTTTCAGGCTTATTTCTTCAATATTTCCAGTACATGCTTAATATCTTCGGGAACAGGGGCTTCCAGAGTGACCTGTTCATTGGAGAGCGGATGACTGAATACTGTGCGGATGGAGTGGAGAGCCTGCCTGCCAATTAGATCCATGTGGATTTTCTCATACTCAGGCAATGTATATAGCGTGTCGCCCAGCAGCGGATGGCCAATTGCCTGGCAATGAACTCTTATCTGGTGAGTTCTTCCTGTTTCCAGTCTGAACTTCAGATATGCCGCATTGTCAAACTGCTGAATCACTTCATACCGGGTAACACAGGGGACGCCGTCTTCAGATACATGACGGAGCATAATACTGCCCTCAAGCCTTTTGATGGGCAGATCAATGGTACCGCTGTCTGAAGGCATGATGCCATGTACGATGCCGATGTATTCCTTTTTGTATATATTGCTTTTCATCTGGCGGACCAGGCAGTCCTGGACATAAGGATTCAATGCGAACACTATTACGCCTGAAGTATCTCTGTCAAGTCTGCTGACCGGACGTATCAGTGTTCTGATGCCTTTCTGCAGAAGGTGGTATTTGAGTCCGTTGGCTATGGTACCTGTAAAATGGGAGCAGGTTGGGTGTACTACCATGTTCGGCGGTTTGTTTATCGCTATCAGGCAGTCATCTTCATAAATAATATCCAGGTCCATTTTTTCCGGTATTATATCTTCATTTTTCTCATCCTGTTCAAGCAAAACTTCAAGTATATCTCCTTCCGATGGCCTTGCATCGATATGGACAGGAACTGAGTTGAGGAGTATTGCGCCTGAATATTTGAGTTTCTTTATCAGTCGTTCGGATATGCCGAACCTGATTTTCAGCAAATGTTTTACTGTTTTTGAGCAATCCTGGGAAGATACCGTCATTTTAAGTCTCATAATATCACCATCTTATTTCTGCAGGCGAAAATTTTCTCTGAATAAAGTTTTATATCAATGTTATATCAGCATCATGCATAAATCAAGGCAGTCATGTGCGGTACGCAGCTTGAATTGATCGGTAAGGTAGTATAAAATGGATATATATATTGAATATACGAAAGAGGCAAATATGAATACACACGATCAGTTAAAAGAATTATTTGGTATAGATGAATCAATAATCGACCTTACGAAAAGTGTCGAAAATGAAGTCAGGGAAATTTTCAGCGAAATAGATTCCGTAAAGGAAGCAAATCAGTATAAAGTAATCGCAGCAATGCAGCAGAACAGACTGAGCGATTCTCATTTCGGAGGTACAACGGGCTACGGGTATGATGACAGAGGCAGAGAGGTACTTGATGATATTTATGCAGCTGTTTTCAAAACAGAAGATGCTCTTGTAAGACATCAGATCGCAGCAGGCACTCAGGCTATAGCGATATGCCTTTACGGCAATCTGAGGCCTGGTGATGAACTGCTTTCTGTAACCGGAAAACCGTACGATACTCTTGAAGAGGTAATTGGTATCAGAGGAGAAGGTGCCGGCTCACTGAAAGACTATGGAATAGGATACAGACAGCTTGATCTGCTTGATGACGGAAGTATAGATATCGACGGTATCAGCAGTGCTATGACACAAAGGACGAAAATGGTGCTGATACAGCGCTCCCGTGGCTACGGATGGAGACCTTCCATAAATATCAGCCAGATGAAAAAAGCTATAGACAGGATAAAGGCTGTTAACAAAAATGTAATAGTTATGGTAGATAATTGCTACGGCGAATTCACTGAAACGCATGAGCCAACAGAAGCCGGAGCTGATCTGATTGCCGGTTCCCTGATAAAAAATCCGGGAGGGGGTCTGGCACCGGCAGGAGGATATGTGGCAGGCAAAAAGCAGTATGTACAGAACGCAGCTTACAGACTTACCACTCCCGGCCTTGGAGGAAAAGTAGGCGCTACGCTTGGAAACAACAGGCTCATGTTCCAGGGGCTTTTCCTGGCACCGCATGTAGTGGCGGAAAGTATGAAAGGTGCTGTGTTCACAGCGGCAGTCATGAAAAAGCTCGGCTTTGAGACATCACCGGAACCAGCCGAGAAAAGAAGCGATATAATACAGGCTATCAGGTTCAACGATCCTGACAGCATGATAGCGTTTTGTCAGGGCATACAGAAGGGCTCACCTGTTGATTCGTTTGTTACTCCGGAACCATGGGACATGCCCGGATATGACTGCCCTGTTATAATGGCAGCCGGTGCCTTCATCCAGGGATCATCCATAGAACTGAGTGCCGACGCTCCTGTCAAGCCTCCGTATACGGCATATATGCAGGGCGGATTGGTTTATGAGCATGTAAAACTGGGCGTAATGATTGCGCTTAAATATATGAAGGAAAGAAAACTGGCAAGGTTCTAGTATGAAGAAAGTGTATACGAATGAAGAACCAAACAATACAATAGAATTTCCCGGTGCCGCAGGTGAAAAACCAGATGATCCATCCGGCAGAAAAAAGAATGTTTACAGAAGGATCACATTAGGCAGTATTTTGCTGATCATTTTTATGGTCCTTTATATACCTTCATTGCTGAACTGGCTGTCGGGCGATCATCTGGCACAGGATGTGATAAGAAACGGAACAATAGAAGAGTACATAACGGCAGATGCAGTTATCGTAAGACAGGAAGTCCTGCTTGACCCTTCATCCATCGACGGCAGATTTATACCGGAAGTAAATGAAGGTGAAAAAACTGCCGCATATGAAAATGTAGCTGTTGTGATGGGCAATGAATCCGATGAACAGCTCAGGGAGATAGAGGATTTAAATGCCAGAATCGTTAAGGCACGTATAGAGCAGGCAGAGAAAGCAGATTTCTTTTCAGAGGATCTGGCAAAGCTAGATGATGAGATCGGCCGGAAAGTGCAGGACCTGATTCTGGCATGCAATTCAAGAAGTTTCAAAGAAATGGGGAAACAGAGATCAGAGATCAAAAAAATCGTTGAAAAGAAAGCCGAAATAGTGGCAGGCAATTCAACTGATGCTTATATAAACTCTTTGCAGCAAAAAAAAGAATCAATACAGGAATCCATCAACAAGAACACAATAAAAGTAAGAAGCAATACCTCAGGCATTGTATCATACAGAATTGACGGGTACGAAAAAGTTTTAACGCCTGACAGGCTGACAGAACTGACCTGCGAGAAGCTTGACAGGATCCGTGAAACCTGCGATCCCATCTCAGGCGAATCAGAGCATGTGCAAAAGGGTGAACCATTTGTAAAAATTATAAAGGGAGTTGACGTTTATCTTGCTGCGGACATTCCCACGGAGAAGGCCCGCAGTTTCGAAGAAGGCGACAGATTAACAATCCGCATAAACAGCAGAGATTTTGAAACAACCGGGATAATAACGCAGATAAAAAATGATGAAAATGACAGGTCATTAATTATAGTAAAGATGAGCAGAGGTGCTGACGTCTTGTCGGATTTACGTGTCGTTGCCGTAGATTTCATTACAAAGACAGAAGAAGGACTGAAAGTACCGCTGAAATGCCTGCGAAATATCAGTCCTGATGGGACTAGTGCAATAATAATGCTTGTAAAATATAATGTGGCTACAAGCAGGCAGGTAGACATCTTATGCAGCGACAACGAGTATGCTATAATCAAAACACCTGAAAATGAACTGAAAAAGACTGTTAATCTATATGATATATATCTGATAAATCCGGATAATGTGGAGGAAGGAGATATCATCGGCAAATGAGTGAGGATTTGGATACCATAAAACGTAATCTGGAATCTCTGCGTGCAAGGATATCTGCTGCTGCTCAAAGAGCCGGCAGGGATCCTGGTGACATCAGGCTGATCGCTGTGAGCAAAACAGTGGACCCTGAGCGTATACGGGCGGCATTCGACTGTGGAGTGACTGATTTTGGCGAAAACAGGGTTCAGGAATTATGCGGGAAGACCGATATACTGGATATAGACTGCAGATGGCACCTTATAGGGCATTTGCAGACCAACAAGGTCAAGTACGTAATAGACAGGGTCAGTATGATACATTCCCTTGACAGCCTGGAACTTGCGGAAGAGATAAGCAAAAGAGCCGAAAAAGCAGGAAAGGTAATGGATGTACTGGTCCAGGTAAATGTTTCGGGTGAAAAGACGAAGTTTGGGATCGCACCGGAGACAGCAATGCAGTTTGTAAAAGATGTGAGCAAAATGGGAAGTATCAGGATAAAGGGTTTGATGACAATTGCTCCGGCAGCTTCCGACCCTGAAGATGTCAGATGGGTATTTTCAGGCCTCAGAAAATTACTTATTGACATACGAAAGGAAAATATTGATAATGTAGATATGGATTACCTTTCGATGGGCATGAGCAATGACTTTGAAGTCGCTGTTGAAGAAGGAGCCAATATGGTCAGGATTGGTACAGCCTTGTTCGGAAAGCGATAATGTCCAGCAGAAATGTAAAATGTCGGATTTATAGTCAGACCTGCCGCAGAAGGTCTGATAACGAATGAAAAACGGAGGGGTATACAAATGGCAAAACTGCTTAATAAGATGCTCAATCTCGTAGGATGGGAAACTGTGGAAGATGAAGAAGAAGAAGAAGTTCAGGAAGAACTGAATGAAGACAAGTATCAGCCGCCGCAGTATCTGCAGACATTCACAAAAAAGTCCCAGAGCAACAAGGTAGTCAATATCCATTCCAGCAGCCAGTTCAAGGTTGTGGTAATGCAGCCTGAAACATTCGATGATGCGAGAGACGTATGTGATCACCTGAAAAACAAAAAGCCCGTGGTTGTCAATCTGGAAAGCCTTACGAAAGAGACAGCACAAAGAGTCGTTGATTTTCTGAGCGGGTCAGTATATGCTGTGGACGGCGATATCCAGAAAGTATCGACAAATATATTCCTGATCGCGCCGAACAATGTCGACATAATGGGGAATTTTAAGGACGAGCTTAAAAGTAAAGGAGTATTTTCCTGGGCAAAATAACAGCAGTGGCGTATATTTATCCCAGGAGGCATTAGATGTATTTCATTTTGTATAAACTGATCAATCTTCTTTTTGATGCGGCGGAACTCATTTTGCTGCTGAGAGTTGTGATATCCTGGCTGCCTGTAAACAGTGACAACAGGTTTGTAATATTATTGTACCAGATTACGGAACCAGTTTTGGCGCCGGTCAGATCAGCTATCAGAAGAACTGCGGCAGGACAGAATATGTTTCTTGATTTTTCGCCTGTGGTAGTCTTCATATTGCTTGCTGTTTTGAAGCGCATTATTTTTTGGATAATATTTTGACGATATGAAATATAATAGAGAAAATGTGCTCCGGAATATCGTAAAGTCGGAAGACAGGCTGATTGCTGCCAGATTGCTGGATAAAGCAGAGTTTACCGTCCGCACGAACAGGCTTGTTCATTCCGACTTTTTAGACCCCAGACAACTTAAGATGGCACAAATGGTACTTGAATCAGCAGGTATCTGCAGATACAGGTTTTATGGAGGCTACAGCAGCGCCGAACGGTCAGTTGTGCTGTTCATACCGGATTTTACGGACGAAGACGATCTGAAGCAGTATTGCAGTACGATACTTAAAGTGATCGAGATAACACCGCTGATGAGGGGCAGCCTTTCACACAGGGATTATCTGGGTTCACTGATGGGATTGGGAATCAGGCGCAGTGTTGCCGGTGACATAATAGTTGAAAAAGAAAAGTGCAGAATTATTGTATTAAGCGATATTGCAGAGTATATTGCAGGAAATCTCGATAAAGTGGGAAATATAGGTGTAAGTGCGAAAATATCGGATATAATGGAATTGTCTGTTCCGGCTCCTGCGAAAAAAGAAATAAGAGCTGCGGTTTCGTCACTGAGACTGGACTGCATATGTGCATCAGCATTCGGACTATCCAGGAGCAAGGCATCCGATTTCATAAAAGGCGGAAAGGTCCAGTTCAACTGGGAAACAGCGACCGATACCGACAGGCTTGTCGGGGAAGGCGACACGCTCAGCATGCGCGGGAAAGGCAGAGCGGTACTTGAAAAAGTAATCGGCAGGACGAGGAATGACAGGATTAGTATTATTATTACGAAATATGTGTAAGGGGTGAACGTACTGTGAACTATACACCAAATGACCTGCAGAATCTGACTTTTAAAAAGTCCTTCATGGGCTATAACGAGGACATGGTAAATGATGTGCTGGATAAAATAATTGAAGACTATACGGCTTACATAAGGGAAAATGTTGAACTGAAGGACAAGCTTGCGCTGCTCAATGAAGGACTCCAGCACTACAAAACGATGGAGGAGTCTCTGCAGAATACTCTGCTTGTGGCTCAGCAGACCGGAGAGGATATAAAGAAAAATGCTTATGAAAAAGCTGAAAATGTCATAAGGGAAGCTGAGGTAAGAGCCCAGAAACTCATAAACGACGCGAATCAGGAAGTAGTGAAGATCAAATTTGAATATGAAGATGCAAAGAAAAAACTCCATGTATTCAAGTCTAAATGTGAAATGCTGCTGATGTCACAGCTTGAGCTGTTAAAGCAGCTGTTTGAAGATGAAGAAGAATGATCATTTATTGACATAGAGGCCTGGGTTATTGTATAATGCTTTTTAATATCCGAAATACTATGATCGGAAAGAGTAGAGAGCTGTAGCCTTACAGAGAGCAGGCGGCCGGTGTGAGCCTGCAGGGAAGGTTCTTGAAAATCATCCGGGAGTAGCTGCTGGAAAGCACAGACATCTGCCGGGCGTGATCAAGGGCAGGCGATACTTGTCTGAAGACAGTAAATATGCCTTGCACAAGGATCCGGCTGGAAACAGCGCGGCACATTTTGAGATGCAAGTACAGTAAGCCGGTTCATACCGTTATATATGACACAAGCGATCGCCGGACCATTCCGGAAGATATGCGGATGTTGCAAAGCTGTTATGCGGATCCGGAAAAGACTGGCGGTAATTTGGGTGGTACCGCGTGAGTAATATCCTCTCGTCCCTTTGTGTGGGATGTGAGGATTTTTTAGTTTAATGTGATAAATAAGGCTTACAGGGCATTTTATAAGGAGGCAGTCATGTACAGGAAAGTTTCAACTGATCTTAAATTTGTTGAAAGGGAAAAGGAAGTACTGAAGTACTGGAAAGAAAACAAAATATTCGAAAAAAGCCTTAAGCTCAGAGAAGGCTCCGATACGTTCACATTTTACGATGGGCCGCCGACAGCTAACGGCAAACCGCATATCGGTCATGTAATTACACGTACCATGAAGGACCTGATACCCAGGTATAAAACCATGAAGGGATACAATGTCCTCAGAAAGGCAGGCTGGGATACACATGGCCTTCCGGTGGAACTTGAAGTTGAGAAGCTCCTTGGCATAAATGGGAAACCGCAGATTGAAGAATACGGAGTAGAGCCTTTCATACAGAAATGCAAGGAGAGCGTCTGGAAATATAAACATGACTGGGAGGAAATGAGTGACCGTGTCGGATACTGGGCAGACATGGAAAATCCTTATGTCACTTATAACAACACGTATATAGAATCTGAATGGTGGGCACTGAAGCAGATATGGGAAAAGGGACTGCTGTACAAAGGCCACAAGATAGTGCCCTATTGCCCGCGCTGCGGTACATCCCTCTCAAGTCATGAAGTAGCGCAGGGATACAAAGACGTTAAAGAAACTTCAGTTTACGTAAAATTCAAGGTAAAAGGCGAACCGGGAGTTTATCTGATGGCATGGACAACCACACCGTGGACTCTGCCGTCAAACGTCGCTCTGACGGTAAATCCCGATGAGACATATATCAGGGCAAAATGCGGCGATGAGACCTATATACTGGCCGAAACATTGGCACCGACCGTACTGAAAGAAGAATATACGGTAACAGGAAGTGCTAAAGGAGCTGAGCTTTACGGCATGGAATATGAGCCTTTGTTCAATTTTGCCAAACCCGACAAAAAGGCATATTATGTCGTATGTGATAACTTCGTCACTCTGACTGACGGTACCGGCATAGTCCATACAGCTCCCGCATTCGGCGAAGACGATGCCAAGGTAGGAAAGGCAAACGATCTGCCGTTTGTACAGCTCGTCAATGAACAGGGAGAATTCGTTGAGTCTGTAGAGCCTTGGAAGGGAATGTTCGTTAAAAAGGCCGATCCGTACATCATAAAGGAGCTTGAATCAAGAGGACTGGTCTATAAGCTGCTGGATTATGAACATTCGTATCCGTTCTGCTGGAGATGCGATACTCCGCTGCTTTATTATGCAAGAGATACATGGTTTATAAAAATGACTGCGGTAAGGGATCAGCTGCTCAAGAACAACAACAGTATAAACTGGCTGCCGGAGAATATTAAGGACGGACGTATGGGCAACTTCCTGGAAAATGTTGTCGACTGGGGCCTGAGCCGGTCAAGGTACTGGGGAACGCCTCTTCCGATATGGGAGTGCGAATGCGGATACCGCCATCTCGTCGGCAGTATAGCAGAACTGAAAGAACTGGGTGAAGATGTTCCTGATGATATAGAGCTTCACAAGCCATTTATTGACGCAGTGCATCTGAAGTGTCCAAAATGTTCGGCGAAGATGAAAAGAGTGCCGGATGTAATTGACTGCTGGTTTGATTCCGGTGCGATGCCTTTTGCCCAGTGGCACTATCCTTTTGAAAACAAAGACAAATTTGAAACATATTACCCGGCAGACTTTATCAGTGAAGCAATAGACCAGACCAGGGGCTGGTTCTATACTCTGCTGGCAATATCTACTTTACTGTTTGACAAGCCGGCCTTTAAAAATGTTATAGTGCTCGGCCATGTGAATGACAAAGACGGCCAGAAAATGAGCAAGCACAAGGGAAATGTTATCGATCCGTGGACGGTGCTGAACAAGCAGGGAGCAGATGCAGTCCGCTGGTATTTCTACACCAGCAGTGCGCCGTGGCTGCCAAGCAGATTCTATGAAGAGGCAGTCAGCGAAAGCCAGAGGAAGTTCATGGGTACGCTGTGGAACACATACGCATTCTTTGTGCTCTATGCGAACATTGATAAGTTCAACCCGACGGAGTACAGGCTTGAACGTGAAAAACTGTCCGTAATGGATAAATGGATACTTTCAAAACTGTATACGCTCATAGACAAAGTGGACAGAAATCTGGAAAATTACAGGGTAACGGAGTCCGCAAGAGATATACAGGACTTTACGGATGAACTGAGCAACTGGTATGTCAGAAGAAGCAGGGAACGCTTCTGGCAGAAAGAAATGAACCAGGATAAGATAAATGCCTATATGACCCTCTATACTGTGCTTGTGGAACTGGCAAAAACAATAGCTCCTTTTGTTCCCTTCATCAGTGAGGAAATTTACCTCAATCTGGTCAGGACCGTCGATACTTCTGCTCCTGAGAGCGTACATCTGTGTGATTATCCTCAGGTCAGGAGAGACTTTATCGATACAGAGCTTGAAAACCTGATGGATAAGGTAATGGAGTATGTCGTGCTTGGACGCGCCTGCAGAAATACGGCAAACATAAAAAATCGCCAGCCTATAGGAACCATGTTTGTCAGTGACGGGCAGGAACTGCCGCAAATGTATGCTGATCTGGTGAAGGATGAGCTCAATGTTAAAAAGATAGTATTCACGAAGGATGCGTCAGGTTTCACCACTTACAGATTCAAACCTCAGCTCCGCACGGTAGGACCCAAATATGGCAAACTTGTGTCGAAGATAAGCAGCTATCTGGCGCAGGCAGACGGAAATGAGCTGATGGATCGTCTGAATCAGACCGGTAAACTGAATTTTACAATAGAAGGTTCTGATATTGAACTGGAAAGGTCTGATTTGCTCATTGAAACTGCACAGAAAGAGGGATTCGTTTCTGAAAGCGAAAGAGAAATTACGGTTGTACTTGATACGAACCTGACACCTGAACTCATTGAGGAAGGATTTGTTCGGGAGATAATAAGCAAGCTTCAGACGATGAGAAAAGAAGCCGGATTTGAAGTCCAGGACCATATAACTGTATATTATGGGGACAATGAGAAAATCAGCACGATATTTGAAAGAAACAGGGAACTTATCGCTGACGAGGTACTGGCAGAATCAATGCTTGCATCGACCGGCGAAGGTTATACCAGGGAATGGAACATTAATGGTGAAAAAGTAACATTCAGCGTTGCAAAAGTGTAATATGTGGGGGGATACTCCTGACGCTCCGGCCCCGGAGCCATGTGCGTAGGGAGTGTCCCCCTTAACTAAATCAGTAGGGATATTCCTGACTTTCCTGCTCCAGAGCCAGCTACAGAAGGAGTGTCCACTTACATTATTCCAAGAGGTGGAAGCATGGTCAAAATTAACGTGGAATTAGGCGACAGGAGTTACCCCATATATATCACGCCTGATTTCTCAGGTTTAGAAAAAGCAGTTCATGGAGCCAGACTGGCCGGCAAAGCAATGGTGATTTCAGACAGCAATGTCAGCAGACATTATCTTGATGTATGCACAGAACAGCTAAGATCGTCGGGCCTCGAAGTTCACAGTCATATCATACAGGCCGGTGAAAAAAGCAAAAACCTTGACACAGTGAAAGAAATCTACAGGCTCCTGAGGGACAGAAGATTTGAGAGAAATTCTGTACTTATAGCGCTGGGCGGAGGTGTTGTCGGTGACATTACCGGTTTTGCAGCGGCTACATATATGCGCGGCATAAATTACGTTCAGATACCCACCAGCCTGCTTGCTCAGGCCGACAGCAGTATAGGCGGGAAAACTGGAGTAGATTTCGAAGGCAGTAAGAATATGATCGGTGCATTTTATCAGCCGCGTTTTGTATATATAAATGTAAACACACTTCGTACGCTGCCTGTCCGCGAACTCAGTTCAGGCCTTGCAGAAGTAATAAAGCACGGACTTATTATGAATGCCGAATTTTATGATTACATCGCTTCCAATATGACCAGAATATTTGACTATGACGAGAACACTCTTCAATATATGGCTAAAATGAACTGCACAATAAAGAAAAGCATAGTCGAGAAGGATGAGCGTGAAGGCGGCCTAAGAGAGATATTGAATTTTGGACATACCATCGGGCATGCCGTCGAAAGTGCTTCCGATTTTTCATTGCTGCATGGTGAGTGCGTTTCTGTCGGGATTGCCGGAGCGTTTAAAATGGCGCACAAATTGGGGATGATAAATAACGAAACGGCTGTTTCTGTTGAAAATACCCTGAAATCGGCAGCATTACCGGTCAGAATAAAAGAAATGGACACACGGATAATTTATGACAACATGAAGCATGATAAAAAATCAAAGAACGGCAGGCTCAGCTTCATTCTCCCCAGAGGGATCGGAGATGTCGTCAGCTGCGTTATCGATAATGAACAGTTGATTAAAGAAGTTGTAGAAGATTTGCAGGAGTAAAGTTTTCATCTTTACATTTTAATTAATTTTTCTTCACAGCACTTTCACAGTAATTTACATAACAGCAATTTTCACAACAATATATTCAGATAAAAGCTCCAGGCACATTATTCAAAGCCCGGAGTTTTAATTTTCCCTGAAATTCGCTTAAATAAATTCCGATGATTTTGTAAACATAATAATGCAATATATTCTCGGATCCTGTGAGGTGAGGCTTTCCATGTTTGTCAGAAAAGCGCACATCAAACGGCTTAACCAGAAAATTGATAAGCTGGCGCTTGATATGGAAAAGTCCAGGATCAAAGACTATATCTGCTATCTTGAAAATCCGAGAAAGTTGTTGCTGCCCAATTTTCTGGCAGGTTTAGCCAGAGGTTTCGGTGCATCTGTCGGATTTACACTGCTGGCAGCTATTTTGCTGTATCTGCTTGAAAAAGTCGTAAAATGGAACCTGCCGATCATAGGCGACTTTATAAATGAAATTGCAGACATAATCGAAAAAGAGCTTCAAACACCAGGGAGGTAATTATATGGACAGACAAATGTCAGAGCATTTCCGTCAATTGCTCCTTAATATGATGAACAGCGTTGATAATACTCTCGTGATGATGAAAAGCAACAGGGAAGGAGAACAGGACAAATATTCAGCCGGTGAGCTTTCAAACTATGACAATCATCCTGCAGATCTGGGAACAGAACTTTTCCAGCTTGAAATGAATAACGCTCTTAAAGTCCATGAAGAAAACATAATGATGGACATCAAAGATGCGTTAAAAAGGATCGATAAGGGCATATACGGCATCTGTGACAATTGCGGCAATGAGATACCGTATGAGAGACTTGAGGTCCATCCGTATGCAAAGATGTGTATAAGGTGCCAGGAGAGCTTTGAAAAAGCGCCGCTGAGGCAGAATAAAGGGCGGGCGGCTGAAGAACTGGTAATTGATGCGCCTTTAGGCAGAAAATATCTCAATCAGCAGGAAGATGATGAACATGAGGGAATGGATCAGTTCAGGGATCTTATGAAATATGGTTCATCTGACAGCCCTCAGGATTTGGGCGGCTTTCATGATTATAAGGAATATTATACAAATGAAGTCGACAAACAGGGAATTGTAGATGATATGGACCAGATATCGAATGATGCCTATAAGAGACAGCTGCCGGATTAGCCGGTTATTTCACGCACCGGCATAACCGGAATGTTTTGCCGGCGTACGGGGAACCGCAATGAAAGTCAAATTACATTATTTAATGTAAAATCATTGGATTTGTATAAAAAAGATTATATAATCATTATGTACAGAAATAGTAAAAAAAGATAGTATTATAGTATTAATGGGGGCAGAATGTTCTATATTCCGGAACCAACGCTTATATTTTCTTACCAGACAGGGAACATCGGACTTCTGATTGTTCTCTGTGCTGTTTTTGCTGTTGCTCTGGTATTGTTGTCATTGGCCGTACTGTTTGTACGCGTATCCCGTCTCAGTGACAGGCTGGATGTTCAGCTCGGATTATCAAAGGAAATAATTGAGAAGGCAAAAAATCTCATAATCATTTGTTCTTCAGACGGAATTATTCTGATGTTTAACAAATTCGCCCAGGAAATTACCGGATATGCCTCAGATGATATTATAGGGCGAAGTATAGATGAGATTAAATTCCTCAATGCTGACACGGAACTGGGGAAACGAATCCATGATGCTGTTTCCCGGAAGACGGTCATACATAATTTTGAATCAGAAATTATGTCGACGGACGGAAAAACGGCACACATATTATGGAATATAGATACGATAAGCAATGATGACGACAGTTATTATATAGCCGCTACGGGGATGGACATAACAAATCATAAAATTGCGGAATCGAAGCTGGCCGACAGTTATAAGGAACTGGAGCTGCTGTACAGTGAACTGGTGACGAAAGAGATAGAGCAAAGACTGCAGTTTGATGACCTGGTTGCAAGAGAAAATGAGCTGCGCCGCAGTGAAGAACGTTACCGGCTGGCTGTTGAAGGTGTAAATGACGGGATCTGGGACTGGGACGGAAAAGACGGAAAACTGTTTATGTCAAAACAGGGAAGAAATATCTTAGGCCTTGATGACAATGATGAATATCTGACGATAGAAAAGTGGTTCGGGCTCATCGACAGAGAAGATGCCGACAGATTTATCGGAAGTCTGAACAAGTACATAACTGAGCCTCAGGACAAGCATTTCCAGATCGAGTACAGGATAAGGTCCAAGAAAGGGGATGTAAAGTGGATAAGGACCAGGGGAATGGCTATCTGGGACGAAAGCGGCATACCGGTCAGGGTTGCCGGATCCATTACCGATATTACTGAGCAGAAACTGGCTGATGAAAAGATACACCAGCTGGCATTTTATGACTCACTGACCGGACTGCCCAACAGAGCACTGCTGAATGACAGGTTCAATATAGCCGCTGCAAATGCACGCAGAAAAGGGAGAAACATAGCCGTGTTTTTCCTTGATCTTGATAATTTCAAAACAGTTAATGACACAATGGGACATGCTTACGGCGACATGCTGCTTCTGAAGGTGGGAGAGCAGCTCAGGCTCAAGCTGAGGAAAAGTGATACACTGGCCAGGCTCGGCGGAGATGAGTTTATCATGCTGCAGACTAATGTGAAGGATATGAGTGAAGTGTACAGACTGGCCGGCAGGATGCTTGAAGTGTTCAAAAGACTATGGGTGCTCGATGAGAGGGAATTTTATGTTACTGCAAGTATTGGCATATCTATCTTTCCCCATGACGGTACTGATCTGCAGACGCTGATGAAAAATGCCGATACTGCCATGTATCGTGCCAAGGAGGCCGGCAGGAACAACTTCCAGGTATTCACGCAGGAACTTAATGTACACATAATGCAAAGGATGGAGATTGAAAACCACCTGCGGAAGGCTGCAGAAAAGAAAGATTTCATATTGTATTATCAGCCCCAGATCGAGCTGACCACCGGCAAAGTCAGATGTGTGGAAGCCCTGATCCGGTGGTATGATCCTGAAAAAGGCCATATGCTGCCGGATTCATTTATACAGATAGCAGAAGAAACAGGCCTGATAGGAAGTATAGGTGAATGGGTGCTGCTTACCGCGTGCAAGCAGGTGAAAAAATGGCATGAAGAAGGCCATAACGATCTTAAGGTATCTGTTAATTTGTCGGCAAAACAGTTCCAGAATCCCCAACTGTATGAAAATATAATGGCTACCGTGGAAAAAACGGGAATAAATCCGCAATGGCTGGAGCTTGAAATAACCGAAAGCCTGTCTATGCGGAATCTTGATCATACCAGCGGGATCCTCCGGCTTATCAGGGGAGCGGGCATAGGTGTTTCGCTGGATGATTTCGGGAAAGGCTATTCTTCACTCAATTATCTAAAAGCACTGCCTATAACGAATCTCAAGATCGACAAAACTTTCATACATGGTATTTCACAGAGCTCCAACCAGTCAAAGATCGTAAAGGCGCTGATATCGCTGGCTCACAGTATGGATCTGACGGTAACTGCCGAAGGAGTGGAGAACAGCAGTCAGCTTGAATTCCTGAAAAAAGAGCTCTGCGATACAGCGCAGGGTTACCTCTTCAGCAGGCCTAAGCCGGCGAGTGACCTGAACCTGTCACATTATATCCTTTGATCAGCTGATGAAAAGCTCAGGCTTTGCTGTCTACAAACCACTTGTCATCTTCCAGCCAGAGATAGGTTTCTTTGCCGTTTATCCTGCACCTGTACCTGATGCCCTGGCCCCCGGCTTTAAGCGATGCTGCCCGGCGCACGTCGGTCACCCTGTCGATGTCGAAACTTCTGCCGTCTTCCCATTTGATTATCAGAGGTACCTTTTTGCCGTCCTTTGTGAACTTTGCTATTACTTCCACAAATACCTTGGCCAATCAAAACACCTCCTTGCCTCGGAATCCATATTTGATCAATATTCACAGAACATATTCCTGTGTGCACAGATGCCGGTGAAATGATCCCATCATCTGAAAAAAGATATGGGATGAATAACGTTTTCTTCAACGGGGTTTGCGTTGAGCCCGCCGCTTTTTAAAAGCACTGCTCGCTGTACCGAGTAGTGGCCGAAGCGTGACCTTATGCTGTCTATGCTTCTTTCAAGCTGCTCGCGCCGCAGTTTTCTTTCATCGTCGAAGAAAGACATTTGTCCGCACTCGTTTTCCATGACCACATTGGTGACTCTCACACCAAACGCCCTGATGTTTTTTGACCAATCCCATGAATTCGCGAATATTTCCAGCGCTTTTTCTGCTATTTCAGAGGATGTATTGGTATAGTCGGGAAGCTTGCCCTGCCTTTCAACAAATGACAGATCGCTGGCGCGGATGGAGATCTGTACGGTCCTGCCTTTGAGGTGGTGGCGCCTGAGCCTCTCTGCCACGCTGTCTGCCAATACATAGGCAAGTATCCTGACATCGTCGCTGGTACAAAGGTCGCGGGGGGTAGTCAGTGAATTGCCCACACCTTTTATGCATGGCTGAAAGTCAAGCGGAGTTACCGGAGAATCGTCATATCCGTTTGCAAAAATCCACAGAGTACGGCCCCACTGGCCGAAATGCCTTTCGAGGAATCCCGGCGAAGCGCAGGCAAGGTCACCGATGGTGTTTATGCCTATACTGTCAAGCTTTTTTCGGGTGGATGGCCCCACATATATCATATCGCTTGCCGGCAGGGGCCATACTTTTTCCCTGTAATCTTCGGCAGATATCACCGTAGTAGCGTCGGGCTTCTTCATGTCGGAACCAAGTTTGGCGAAAACCTTGTTGAAGCTGACTCCTACTGAGGCAGTAATACCAAGTTCATATTTAATCCTTTTTCTCAGCTCATCAGCAATTTTTTCGCCTGAACCGAACAATCTGGTGCTTTCTGTCACGTCAAGCCAGTTTTCATCTATACCGAAGGCCTCTATAAGGTTTGTGTAGTTTTCATATATTTTCCGCACCATTATAGAAAACTTGAGATACTGCATATAATTCGGCCTTACGACCACAAGTCCCGGACATTTGGAACGAGCCTCCCATATGGCTTCGCCTGCTTTTACGCCATATTCCTTGGCAATGCGGTTTTTTGCCAGGACTATGCCATGCCTTGTGGACTGGGAACCGCATACTGCCACAGGCTTGTCGCGTATCTCCGGATTATAAAAGCATTCGACGCTGGCGTAAAAGTTATTTAAATCGCTGTGTAATATTACTCTGTTCATGCGGTATATCACCCTGGTTATACTGATCGTGATGTTGTCGGTATCCGCCGCTCCCGAAAGCATTGGAATGTCTGCCGTCACGTATAGTATATGCAGCACTTATCGAACATATGTTCTATTTTAAATTATAATACCGCCTGACCCGGTATGTAAAGAGTAATGTTCAGCCAAATTTACAGTACAATAAAACCAGTATACTGGCTGGAACAGTGAAAGATCATTATATACTGTCGCGAAAAATTATGTTATATTTATAGAAAAACATGGTTCCGGGAACGGATACGTGCTGCCGGATACTTTAAACAAGGAGAGGGATTATAATGAGCAGGGCAGAAGGCGGAATTGAAACTGTAAATGCGGGAACCGGAAGAAAATCAGCCGGCAGGATAATCATCACGGTAGCAGTTATCCTTTTGCTACTGCCTGTGGTGTTTTCCGGCTTGCTGCTCATTTATGTCAGCGCTGCGGATTTTGAGTATGATGACCCGGAGCAGGTGATTTCTGATAGCGTGCCCATGAGCTTTTCACGGAGAAATTCATTTGATGCCGGCAGTATGACCCAGACAATGCTTTTTGACAATGCAGACCTGTATTATATCATGAGAAACTATATGCCTGATCTCCACCTGAATGAATCCGTATACATAAACGCGTACAGGCTGGCACTGGAAGATTCGGCTGTATATATCCAGGGCAGGGCATACGGAATAAATGTACCGCTGAAGATCGATGTAGATTTGCGGTGGGAGGACAGCAGGCCGGTTGTCAGCGTAAAAGGTGCGTCACTTGGAAGCCTGCAGATTCCTTTGCCTGTCGGGACATTTGCAGATAAATATGATATTCCCCTGGAATATTCCCCGGATATTGAAGATATTCCGCTGCTTAAGAGAGCATCAGGTATGCGGATTGAAGATGGATTTTTGAAAGTTGAGTTTCCCATAGACAAATTCGTTATTGAAGAGGGAGTCGATGCGTGGACATATATTAAGCCCGCGCTGATATATATGGACGAAGAAGATGAGATGGTCACGCTGCTGGAAAGCTACACGAACAAATGGATGGAAAAGGATTATATAAGCGAAGAACTTAAGGAGTACGCACAGAAATTCCAGAGCGATCCCGAAGAGTTTCAGAAACTGAAGCTCAGGATACTGGCCGCAGCTCCTGAGGAAGCCGTGGATGAGTTCTTTTCGGCCATCGAGCCCATCGGGGATATAGTGCGGCGCTTTTATCCGGACCTGACAAGGGAATCGGTGGAACAGCTCCGCAAGGAAATCGCGTATGAGCAGAATTATAATTTCCTTAAAAATTATGCCTCTGATATAGACGAGAAATTCGGCAGCAATATCATTACCGTAAAAAACGGCAGATTTGTTTATAAAAAAAGCGGTGAAGCACTGGATATGAGAGCTGTATATGCAGACGTGCCCGGTGCCGGTGAAATTTTTTCGGAGGGGACAGAATACTGCGCTGTCCTGTGCCCGGAAGCCGATTCAAAGCAGAAGATAGGGAGCAGGAAATACGGTACATGTACTGCCTTCAGGTTTTCAGGCGGGCGCTGCATGGTTGTCTGCAAGGTGGGAGGAAAGTTCTATTATAGCGAAATAACGCCTGAAGAGTATGATGATATGGAAAGCGGCAGGATACTGGTGTATAATACCAGTGTATGATATTTGAATGACCGGTGCAAAAAAACTCGCCAGTTCATGACGATGGCGAGTTTTTGCTGCATTTTGCAGAGCTTACTTCTTCTTTTCCGCTGTGGGACTGACATTGGCGTATGGACTTACATTTGCGGCCGGACTCACGTTTTCCGCAGGGCTGACTTCGGCATAGTCCGGCTTTTTTACATAGAACGGCCTTTCGTTGAGCTTTTCCTGGACTATGCGCAGGGCTTCACCGAACCGCTGGAAATGGACCACTTCGCGTTCTCTGAGGAAACGCAGCGGATCGATGACATCAGGGTCGTCCGTCATATTGATGAGCCCCTCATATGTCGCGCGAGCCTTCTGCTCTGCGGCCAGATCCTCGGTCAGATCAGCTATAGGGTCACCTTTGACGCCGATGTATGCAGCAGTGAACGGCACGCCGTCTCCATTTACAGGATAAATACCCCTGTCGTGATCGGCAAAATAGCCGCCGAGACCTTCTTTCTCCAGAATTTTCGGAGGCACTCCCTTTGTAAGCTGGTACACAATGGTTCCAACAATCTCAAGGTGCGCCAGTTCTTCTGTCCCTATATCGTTCAGAGTTGCCTTCGCAGATTCCACAGGCATGCTGTAACGCTGGCTAAGATACCTGAGGGAAGCAGCAAGTTCACCGTCAGGTCCGCCGTATTGTGTGATGATATATTTGGCGAGCCTGGGATTACAGCTTTTTATTTTAACAGGATACTGCAGTTTCTTTTCATAAACCCACATTTACGCGACCTCCTTTTTTAGTAGTCAGGCTGATATGCCTGTCAGGCTTCCCAGGGCCACGGGCTTTCGATCCATGGCCAGGGGAATGAATTGCTCGCGCTGGCAGTTATCGGACCATACATGCGCTCATAGTTATCACGCAGCATTTTTGCCTGCTGAGCTGTGTTCTGGAAAATCATAAATGCCTGCTGATCATATGGGTGAGTGTTAAGATAAAGGTTCAGTTCTATTTCCATAAATTCCAGGGCCATCAATTCTTTCAGCATTTTTTCGCGGGCGTCATACATACAAACACCTCCAATCATTTCCTCAATAACCGAAGCAAAGATCAGCCGTCATACGAATATGCCGGGTCAGCACCGTAAGGCCTGTCAAGTTCCGGGAAAATGGTACCCTGCTTAAGGCCAAGAAGCGGCGGATAAAGGCAGTTGAGACACTGAAAGGGCACATATGCATGTGCCAGCCTTGCTCCGACTATTGGCTGGGGATTATAATACTGCAGTTTGCACATATCGAATCCATGGCAGGAAACTTCGTAGATATCAGCCGCCTGCGCTTTATTTTCAGCTTTGGCAGCCGGAATGTTCCCGTATGCTTCCGGCATTATATTATTAGCTAACATCAGGCTCCCTCCTATATGCTTTTTGGTATATAATATTCGTGTTTACATAAAAGTGTTCAAACGGAGATTATAATAACGTGATTATGTAATACGGATAAAGGGGATCATGACTCAATACAACTTTGATATACAGAAAAGAAATGACAAAAATAATGGTTGTTAAAACAGGGTTCTGCAAGATTTTGCAAAGCAATTAAACTTGCAGTTTAGAAACAGCAAAACAATGAAATAAATCATTTACTTTATGGAAATAATATGTTAGAATATTCAGGTATAACTGATTAACCATGTGCTCGGTTGTTGGAGGCTCCGGCCAATTACCTGGCTCATGGCGTTAAAAAAGAAGGAGGCAAAAAAATGTTAAAGGAACAAAAAGCAGAGATTATCAACAAGTACAAACTTCATGAAAACGACACAGGTTCGCCGGAAGTACAGATTGCAATACTCACAGAGAGGATCAATCATCTTAACGAGCACCTGAAAGTACACAAGAAGGACCATCACTCAAGAAGAGGCCTTCTGAAAATGGTCGGACAGCGCAGAGGTCTGCTGAACTACCTGATGGAGAAGGATATCGAAAGGTACCGTGCCATCGTTGAAAAACTCAATCTGAGAAAATAATACTGAGCGGGGCATCCCGCTCATTATTTTTACATAGTAGTGAAATAATAAAAGTAAAGAAATTTCACAATAATAATCAACTGCTGACGGAATGATAATGGTAGTGAACAGAGAACAGAGACCAGAATCCGTAAAATAGCTGTTATCGTCTGGTTTACGGTTCCTGGTGTCCGTTTTCTGTGGTAGCTGCCTCTTTCCGTCATGCAGGACAAAAGAGGAGGCATTTTATGTATAGAAAATTCAGCATGGAACTGGCCGGGAGAAACCTTACTATCGAAACCGGTCAACTTGCACAACTGGCCAACGGCTCAGCACTGGTAAGGTACGGTGACACAGTTATCCTGTCCACGGCCACCGCATCTGCAGCTCCAAGGGAAGGCATAGATTTTTTCCCGCTCAGTGTGGACTATGAAGAAAAACTGTATGCTGTCGGAAAAATACCCGGAGGATTTATAAAAAGAGAAGGGAAGCCGTCAGAAAAGGCAATCCTGACGTCAAGGGTAATCGACAGGCCGATACGTCCTTTGTTTCCAAAGGACCTCAGGAATGATGTTGCAGTTGTTAATACGGTACTTTCTGTAGACCAGGACAATTCGCCTGAAATAGCGGCAATGATAGGAACATCCGTGGCTCTGAGCATATCAGATATTCCGTTCAACGGACCTATAGGCGGCGTTGTTCTCGGACTGGTTGACGGAGAAGTCATTATTAATCCGACTGCAGCCCAAAGAGAAAAGAGCGACATGTATGTCACACTGGCAGGCACCGCTGAGAAAATTACAATGATCGAAGCCGGAGCCAAGGAAGTACCCGAGGATGTAATGCTAAATGCCGTAATAAAAGGCCATGAGGAGATCAAAAAGATCGCAGCGTTCATAAAGGGTATACAGGATGAAATAGGAAAGCCCAAATTCGAATACCAGTCTGCCGAGGTTCCAAAGGAGATATATGATGCGGTATACGAATTGGCGTATGAGAAAATGCGCAAAGCCGTGCTTACCGATGACAAAACCGTAAGGGATAACCAGGTGGCGGCACTGACTGAAGAAGTCCAGCAGAAACTCGCCGAGACATTCCCGGACAGCGCTGCTGCTATAGCGGAAGCAGTTTACAAGGTAGAGAAAAAAGTAGTCAGACAGTACATTCTTGAAGAAGGCAAGAGAGTTGACGGCAGAAGGCTTGATGAGATAAGGCCGATGTACGCTGCAGTTTCACTGCTGCCGAGGACCCACGGGTCGGGCCTGTTCCAGCGCGGTCAGACCCAGGTAATGACCGTCGTAACACTCGGCGGCATAAATGAAGCACAGATGCTCGACGGCGTGGATCTTGAAGAAGAAAAGCGGTACATGCACCATTACAATTTCCCGGGCTTCAGTGTCGGCGAGGCTAAGACATCGAGAGGCCCCGGCAGAAGAGAGATCGGACACGGAGCACTGGCAGAGAGAGCACTTGAGCCTGTAATACCCAGCGAGGACGAATTCCCGTATGCAATCAGACTGGTATCTGAAGTTCTGATGTCCAACGGCTCCACATCGCAGGGAAGTGTCTGCGGAAGTACCCTTGCCCTCATGGATGCAGGCGTGCCGATAAAGGCACCTGTTGCGGGCATTTCGGCCGGCCTTGTCATAGATGAAGAGAATCCTGACAGGTTTATTACATTTATGGATATACAGGGCATAGAAGACTTCTTCGGAGATATGGACTTCAAGGTGGCCGGAACAAAGAAAGGCATCACTGCCATACAGATGGATATAAAAGTTGACGGACTTTCCTACGAGATTATAAAGCAGGCCTTTGAACTGACCAGAAAGGGACGCATCCAGATACTTGACGAGGTTATAGCGCCTGTAATATCGGAACCGAGGAAATCTTTGTCCCCATATGCGCCCAAAATGTTCAGAATAAATATCGACCCGGATAAAATCAGGGAAGTCATCGGCCCTGGAGGAAAGATCATAAACAAGATAATAGATGAAACCGGTGTAAAAATCGATATAAAAGACGACGGAAGAGTTTTCGTATCTACTCCGGATGAATCTGCAGGCAAAAGAGCCATATCTATAATAGAGGCAATAGCAAAAGATGTACAGCCGGGGCAGATATTCCTTGGAAAGGTCACAAGGCTCATGAACTTCGGCGTGTTTGTTGAAATCGCGCCTGGCAAGGAAGGCCTTGTCCACATCTCCAAACTGGACAACAGGAGAGTTTCGAAAGTGGAGGATGTTTGCAAGGTTGGCGATGAAATGCTGGTCAAAGTGCTTGAAATAGACAAACAGGGCCGCATCAACCTATCGAGGAAGGATGCGCTGCCGGAGGACAGTTCATCCGAAAATTAACGGCACAGAAGACGGGGCGGTTGCACAGGGGTTTTTACTGTTGAAACCGCCCTTTTTTATAATAAAAACAGAAATTTATTGAACGAGTTGTTATAAAAAATTTTGCAGGAGGCTTTATGCTGAAAAAATTTTCTTTAAAAAACGGAGTCAGAGTTGTTTGTGAAAAAATACCATATGTCAGATCTGTTTCGACAGGCATATGGATAAAAACAGGATCCCGCGATGAAACCCCTAAAAGCAATGGCATTTCGCATTTTATAGAACATATGCTGTTCAAAGGTACTGAAACAAGAACAGCAGCTGACATAGCCGAGAGCATCGACAATATCGGCGGACAGCTGAACGCCTTCACCGGCAAGGAATGTACATGTTTTTATGCCAAGACCCTTGATGAACATATCGAAACAGCACTTGATATATTGAGCGATATGTTTTTCAATTCAGTATTTGCAAAAAAAGATATAGCCCTTGAAAAGAAAGTGGTATTGGAAGAGATAGGCATGTATGAGGACTCACCGGAGGAGCTCGTGCATGATAAGCTTTCCGAGACAGTCTGGGGCGGCAGCTCGATAGGCTGGCCTATCCTCGGCACAAGGAAGTCCCTCAGGAATATCAACCGCGAGATGATAATCGAATATATGAAAGAACGGTATACCACGGATAATATGGTTATTTCCATAGCAGGCAACTTTGATGAGGCTGCGCTGGGTGAACTGCTGGAGAAGTATTTTGGCAGCTGGAATGCGGTCTCGAAGCCTGGACCTGAGAGACAGGAGGTAATATTCAGGCCGGAGGTAAGCATAAAGGAAAAGGATACGGAACAGGTCCACCTGTGTATAGGTTTTGAAGGTATCAGAAACGGAGATGACAATATATATCCGCTCCTTGCCGTCAACAATATTCTTGGCGGAGGCATGAGTTCAAGACTGTTCCAGAAGATCAGAGAAAAAAAGGGACTTGTATACTCGATATACTCTTATCCGACAACTTATCTTGATGCAGGGCTGTTTACCATATATGCGGGAATGAGGCCGGAAAATCTGGAAGAGGTATTGCATCTTATATATGATGAGATATGCATGCTCAAAAAGAAAGGCATAACAAAGGATGAACTTGAAAAAACAAGAGAGCAGATGAAAGGAAACTATATTCTTGGACTCGAAAGTACGAGCAGCCGGATGAACAGCATCGGAAAATCAGAATTGCTGCTGGGCTATGTTTATTCGCAGGAAGAAATACTGGATAAAATACGGTCAATTACAATGGAGAGTGTTATGAACATAGTCCGGAGTATATTTGATCTTGATAAAAAGGGAATATCAATAGTGGGAAACGTCAGCAGCGGCACGGGCGCATCTGAGCTGCTGAAATAAGCGGTGTTTCATACCGTATCATATGCTGAAAATAAGAGTTTGCAAAAGAGCTTCGGGACATTGGTCTGGTTCCGGAGCTTTTTTCATACAAGCACTTGTCATGGCAAATATACATAAAATGAAGTAGTTTATATTGTTTACTGCAAGGTATGCCTGCTGCGGTATAGATTCCAGTATGGCGCAGCAAACCTTGAATGTCGGGAGGAGAACATGATTGGTATGAAAAAATATACTGTCATTGGCGGTGACCTGAGAAATGTCAAACTTGCTGAGGCTATCCGGGCAGATGGCAGCCAGGTCAGGCTTTTTGGCTTTAAAAATGCGGGCTTCGATACCATATTGTCAGAGACAGAAAATCTGGACAGAGCCATCGATGATTCTGATATTGTTATCGGACCTGTGCCATGTACGAATGATAACGAGATACTGAACACACCGTTCCACGACGAAAAAATACACATCAGTGAAGTATTCAGAAGAATGAAGAAAAACCAGCTGTTCATAGCCGGCAGAATAAATGACAGGATCTTACAAACTGCCGGTGCTTACAACATTCGGATTATAGATATCCTTGAGCGTGAGGAAATGGCAGTGCTCAATGCGATACCAACTGCCGAGGGGGCTGTCCAGATAGCAATGGAAGAGCTTCCTGTAACGCTTAACGGCAGCAGGACACTGGTACTTGGATTCGGAAGAGTGGGCAAAGTGCTTGCCAAAATGCTGCATGGCCTTGGAGCAGATGTCTATGTTGAAACAAGAAAGTATTCAGATATGGCATGGCTTAAAGCATACGGCATCAAGCCAGTTTACATAAACGACCTAAGCAGGTATCTGAGTGATATGGATGTCATTTTCAATACTGTACCCAGCCGGATCCTGGATGGTGAAAAGCTTGAGAAACTTGGAAAAGAATGCCTGGTGATCGACCTCGCATCCAAGCCGGGAGGTGTGGATTTCGAGCGGGCGAAAATGCTGGGAATAAAAGTTATCTGGGCATTATCGCTGCCGGGCAAGGTTGCGCCGGTTACAGCTGCAAATTATATGAAAGAGACTATATATAACATTATTGAAGAGCTGGGGGTGTAAATCATGCAGTTGAAGGGTGTGAAAGTCGGATTTGCCTTTACCGGCTCATTCTGCACTTTTTCAAAAGTTATGGCCGAAATGGAGAAGTTATCTGCCCAGGGAGCAGATATAACACCTATTATATCGTATTCCGTCGATAAATTCGATACAAAGTTCGGCAGGGCAGATGAGTGGAAGAACAGGATAGAGGCTGTGACCGGGAAGAAGCTCATAAGGACGATTATCGATGCCGAACCCATAGGGCCGAAGGGGTTGCTGGATATCCTTGTGGTAGCCCCGTGCACCGGCAATACACTTGGCAAACTGGCCAACGGCATTACGGATACACCGGTGACCATGGCATGCAAAGCACATCTTCGGAATGGGAGGCCTCTGCTGCTGGCTCCTTCCACTAATGACGGCCTTGGAATAAATGCAAGGAATATAGGTTATTTGCAGAATTGCAAGAATGTTTTTTTTGTTCCGTACGGGCAGGATGATCCTGAGAAGAAGTGTAATTCTGTTGTAGCGAAATTTGAGCTGATTATACCGGCAATCCAGGCTGCTTTGGAGGGAAAGCAGCTGGAGCCGATGCTGCTGTAAGGCCTGCTGCAGGGCTGCACTCAAAACCACAGGTCGTATCGGGAACGGTATCGGTGTTTAATCCCGTTGTATCAGCTATTGTACAGTCACCACAACTGTGTCATGGCAGGACAGCCTTCGAAGCAGGGAAACACGACCTCTGACAATTACCGATACCGGTCCGTTCTTTTACGGTTAATATCCGGATCATATACTCTGCTCTTTTTTTCTGTAATTTCTGCATGCAGCATGGTATAATCTCTGTGACTAAATTAATAAATGGGGGAATGTATATGAAAAGCAAAGTACGCTTTTTAACAAGAACAGCTTTGCTTCTTGCAGTGGCTATAGCTTTCCAGATATTCGGGCAGCTTATACCACTATACAATAACTTTATTGTAGGACCTGTCGTCAATGCAGTCCTGCTTGTAGCTACAGCATCTGTCGGGTTCTGGAGCGGTGTGTCCATATCTGTCATTGCTCCGCTTGTGTCGGCTTTTACAAATAAGGCGCCGATTGCTCCGCTGGTACTTGGATTTTCACCTTTTATTATCATCGGCAACGTTATTTTAGTCCTGTTTTTCCATCTGTTCAGGAAGAAGAAATCCATCGCATTTATTCCGGGGCCTGTCCTTGGTGTTGCTGCAGGATCAGTACTTAAGTTCGTCTTCCTGTATTCGGCGATATCTGTGTTTACTTCGCTTGTTGAAATGAAGCCCCAGCAGGCTGTTACACTGACGAATCTCTTCAGTTGGCCGCAGCTTGTCACTGCGATCATTGGCGGTGCGATAGCCCTGATAATACTTAAACTGGCAGGCAGGAGCCTGGGATTGGAAGAATAAGTTAACAGCCCCGGCCGTAAGTCATACTATATTACTGGACTAAAAAACGGCAAAGGGGCTTTTTATGATATATTTGGATAATGCTGCCACATCATTTCCGAAACCTGCATGCGTTATATCTGAAATGGATAAATGCATGCGGGAATATTGTGCAAATCCGGGCAGAGGAGGGCATTACCTTTCGATGAAGGCGGCGCTGGCAGTGGCAAATGCCCGGAATACTGTCTGCAAACTGTTCAATATAAGCGACCCTATGCGGCTCGCATTCACAAAAAATGCAACTGAGGCTTTGAATATAGCTATTAAAAGCCTGGCTTCACCCGGATGCCATGTAATAACCACAGCAATGGAGCATAATGCTGTCATGCGCCCGCTTAGGACACTTGAGCGGGACATGGGTATAGAGGTTTCTGTTGCCAGGGGAGGCATATGGGGCGAAATCGGACCTGATGATATAAAAAGAGAAATCAAAGCCAATACATCCCTGATTATTTGCACTTTATCTTCAAATGTAAATGGAATAATAATGCCTGTTGCCGAAATAGGATATATATCAAGGCAACATGGCATTGCATTTCTCGTCGATGCATCCCAGGGAGCAGGATCAATTCCTGTGGATGTCGAAGCACAGTGCATAGATATGCTGGCATTTCCCGGACATAAAGGCCTGCTGGGACCACAGGGCACCGGTGGACTGTATGTGAGAGACGGAATCAGGCTGAAAACGCTGATGGAAGGCGGAACCGGAAGCAACTCGGAATATATGTATCAGCCGGAAATGATGCCGGATATGCTTGAAAGCGGTACATTGAACACACCGGGGATTGTGGGACTTGGAGCAGGTGCGGGATATGTCGGTACGGTCGGCACGGAAAAAATACATGAGTATAAGAGCCGGCTTGTCAGGCTTCTTATTGACGGACTGTCACAAATACCCGGTGTAATACTGTACAGCGATGCCGATAAGGAAAGAAATTCAGGCATCGTGGCTATGAATATTGCGGATATGGATTCTGCGGAACTGAGCAGCATACTGGACAAGGAATACGGTATAATGACAAGGGCAGGCCTTCACTGTTCACCAGCAGCCCACAGTGTTTTGGGAACTCTCAGGCAGGGTGTGGTCAGATTCAGCTTCGGATGTTTCAATACTGAAGATGAAGTTTTCAGTGTTGTTGATGCTGTGGCACGGACGGCGTATAATGCCGGTTTTCGCGTATGGTGAAATTGCATTGATTGCTTGTAAGACATTAATGCGATATTTACGTATATATTATCAGAGAAATGACTAATAAAAGGAATAATCAACTTGCCTGACTTGTAAATTTTAGTGAAGGAGTGAGGGTCGTGAAAAACATTATTAAAACGCTGATTTCTCTCTGCATCATAGCTGTTCTGGCAATCATAGCCCTGAAACTGCTTGGATTTGCTCTCAGAGTAGTACTTCCTCTGGCCATACTTGCATTTATCGTTTATATCATCTATGTTCTCGTAACAGGCAGAAAGCCATAGTTCTGCAGGATAACAGTCACATCCCCATGGCATTGAACGGGGAGGCAATGAACAGAGATTATAAAAATAGCGGGATCAATTACTTGAACCCGCTATTTTGCTGGTCGGAGTGACCTGACTTGAACAGGCGACCTCTTGCACCCCAATTTTGCAGCCTATATGGCATTGTGTGGAATCAAGAGGAACCGATTCAGAAAATATAGGTTTAAAACGGCATTTGCATTCCATTTTATTACATTTCAAAATATCTAATCTACCATGAATGTAAACCGTACTGCTGTATTTATTGCTGTATGAAAACGACTGATGTTTTCTACCCTGAAATAATCGGGAAAGGAGAACACACATGAATACAAGGGTACGATATACAGTTAACGATGTTAAAAACAACCGTTTTTTTCAAATGCCGAAGTTCCTATTTGAAGGCGATTTCAAGGATAAGCTGAACAATGATTCAAGGGTTCTTTATTCACTCTTACGTGACAGGCATGAATTAAGCTTATTGAATAACTGGGTCAATGAGAATAATGAGGTATTTTTTATTTATTCAAGAGAAGAGATGGCGGATATGCTTGGTGTTTCACAGCCCACATTACGAAAGGCAATAATGCAGCTAAAGCAATCCGGGCTGATGGAAGAAGAAAGAATTGGCTTGAATAGAGCCAATCGCATTTACATAACGGCAGTAGATATAGAAAATCCCGGACTGAAAAAATCTTTCACTCCGGAGTGTAAAGAACTTTCACACCGGAATGAAAAACCTTTTCAGTCAGAATGGAAAAATTCTTTCAGTCAAGAGTGTAAAAAGCTTTCCCCTAATGATACTGATATTAACAATACTGAAATTAATCATACTGATATCCAATCAATCAATCATGATTCCGAAGAAATTAGCGAATCTGAAAAAGAAAAAAATATCAGTATGTCGAATCTTGATGAAAAACCGAAACTTAATTCTGTTCATGAAACCTATTCGATTGAGTATCTCAGGGAACAGTTTGAAACTGCCATATTGGAACAAAATAATGAAATATATAAAGAGCTTACTGAACTGATTTATGATGTCGTGAACTATACCGGTAACACGATTAAAGTTAATGGTTATGAGTTGCCAGCAGAAACGGTTAAAAGCAGATTTTTAAAGCTTAATGTCGGACATTTGCAGTATGTGGTCAATTCCCTTGAGATGCAAAAAAGTAAAATCCATAATATCCGTCAGTATTTAATTACAACACTGTATAACAGCTACACCACTATTGGCAGTTATTACGATGCTGCAGTACGCCATGATTTTTCTTTTTCAGCTTAGCAGTTTAATTCATAAGGGGATAGGTGACTAATGATTAGCAAGCATAGAATTTGTGTACACAAATTCAGAAACCGCCACCCAGAAGAAGCAGTTTCCACAGCAGGGCTAATGCCCTGAAACCCATATAGAAAGGAGATTAACATGTATACCGACAGACAGGGTAAAGTGCGAAAAGCGATATATTTCAATAACGAGGATTGGGAAAAGATTGAGAAAAAAGCTGCACTTTGCAAGTTGAATACAACAAGATATATACGTAAATCGGCATTAGAAAATTACCTGGTGTTTTATGACCTAAAGGAAATAAGCAAACTCGTTGGTGAGGTCAACAAAGTCGGACAGAATGTGAACCAGATCGTCAGAAAAGTACACGAAAGCAATAACATCTATAAAACGGATGTTGAGTCCCTCAGAAAAGATTATGACGAGCTTTGTTCATTGATTTGTGAATTTTTTAGTAACCTGTCGTCAAGCACAGTTTTGTAAGGGAGGGGTATCAGCTTGAAACACAGATTTTTACCACGTAAGGAAACAGTTTTATTTATATATCCACTTGTTATTCTTAATTTGATTAACCCTGCATATACGCCCGTAATACTACTGATTCCAATCATATTAAGCTGTATATTATGCTTTGCTCTTGCTATAAGGATTCTTGTCAGAAAATACAGGCGTTTTAGAACTGAAATGGAGGTTAGAAACGTATGGATAAAGAAACCTTGATTAATCTTATTTCTTCGTATTTTGATAATTTTTCCGACACAGCAGATAAAGCCATGGTGATGGTATCTCAATTACCGGAAGTATTCAGTCCGACCTCTGCCAATATGGTAAGTACCATTATATCTGCGATAATGCCGGTAGCATATGTGCTGGCTACGTTGTTTTTTATCATTGATTTATGCAATAAAACTCTTATGTTTGAAACTTCTAATTACGAAGTGGTTGTAAAGCTTCTGTTAAGATATGTTTTAGCAAAGGTGATAATTGATAATTGCAGAGGAATTATGAGCATAATTTTCAGTGCTTTTTCAGGTATAGCAACGAATATCAATGCAGCTGGAAATCTGATGCTTGGTGATGCAGCCAAACAAGCTCTGATAGACCAGATTAATGTTATGAACGGCGGCTTTGCCGGCATAAACTATCTCTCATTCTACCTAAAGCTCATACCATCAATGCTGGTAATATTTATTGTAACCTTGCTTGTGTCTATCATTGTACTTGGAAGAATGTTTGAAATATTTATTTATACGGCAGTAGCACCGCTGCCGGTTGCAACGCTTGCCGGTGAAATGTCACACGATACGTTTAAAAAGTTCATGCAAGGCTACATATCGGTATGCTTGCAGGGAGTCATTATCATCATCGCATTTCAATTGTTTGGCTCTTTAACGGCAGATGCATTTTCTTCAAGCGAACCAGCAAGTATTCTGACATATCTGATGACCATAACCGTTTTCGCACTGACACTATTTAAATCGGGTACCTGGGCAAAGCAAATTGTCGGAATAGCCTGATATTTACGAGGAGGTTTTTAGATGAAAAAAATAATACCCTTTATTATGGCATTAATCATATTGACAGGATGCAATAAGGCAGATAACAATGTTTCAGACATAAAACAGGCTACTAAGGCTGAAAGCTCTGAAAGTGCAGTTACCTTGCTTATCAAATCGTTTGTTGAAAATGATAAGGAATTGTTTCAAAGCTTATATACAGGCGAAACCCTGAGCTTTGAGGGACTAAAAGAGAAATTCAGAGATACGGCTGAAAGTGACTATTCAGCTGCTTTTATCGAATTCGACAAAAACCAGCAAGCCGACAGGTACACAGTTCGCTATACGCCTACTGGTGAGAACCCTCTACCAGGTGATTTGCTTATAAAGGTCAATAAAGATGATGGCTATTATTATTTTACCGGCATTATACCGAAATCGGGCATTTGAAAGATAACTTTCAAATAAAAACTCAAAAAGCCGGTAAGCTTCAAATAACTTACCGGCTCATTTGCCTTGTAAAAGTACATTATCTATTTTGCCGCTTTCTTGCTGCCTTTAAGAACGGTTATTTGAACGTCCTGGCTCTCCACTTTTGCGGTTAGGTTATCTATCTTATCTTCCAGTGTGGTTAGCTTTTCACTAACAGCTTGATATCCTTCTAAGGCAATCTCTATTTTTGGCTTTAGGTCGTTTTCCAATTTAACAACGTGGTAACTGATCTTTTGGATATCAGATTTTACTTCATCAAATCGTTGGTTTGTTTCCTTCCTGAACTCTGAAAACTCACTATACATCTTTGTTAAAAGCTCAAAGCTTTTATCTTCCATGACGCTCACCTCTACGCTATTATATCATATACCTTTATTCATATCACTATAAAAAAGTCTGGATGATATTGAAAGATATCATTCAAGAACAAAGCCGGTGGGATTTCCACCGGCTTCAACCCAGACTTAAAGGCATGGGATCTCCTCTTTCATAATCCTTACTTAAAGGCAAAGGGTTTCCTCTATAACAATCCCTACTTATAAGGCAAGGGGTTTCCTCTTTTTCATTGTAGATAAAGACGAATTCTCATGGTGTAAATCCGTCCAGAAGTAATTATATTCTATTTTTTCCTTTCAGTCCAGCAGATTTTTGTTTCCATCTTCTCTAAGCCTGTACTTCACCGTTTCGATGTCTTAATGATATGAATAAACAGGGAATTCAATCTTTCTGATTGATGTTTTTACGTACCCTCATTATGAGTGGACGGTATATAATGTTGATTTTAGGGGTCGTGGTTTAGGTGAAAAGGTTTGACCTTGTTCGGATGAACGAATATAATTTTAATAAGGAACAATGGAGTGATGGTTTATGAATTATGCGAAAACACAAGAAATAGCTAAGCTATGGGGTGTAACAGAACGGCAGGTTCAAGTATTGTGTAAAGCCGGAAAGGTAGATGGAGCAATCAAGTTTGGTAACACTTGGGCAATACCTCTAAATGCTGAAAAACCAACCGAGAGTAGAACAAGAAAAAGCCGATAAAGGAGCAGTTTATGTTTTATAGAATGATAAACACAAAACGTGATGAATGGTTTAATTCATCCGAATGTACTGTTCGTGACATTATTGATTATATGATATGAAGAAAAGCACATATTTATAGAATCTTCTACATTGCTATATTAAATATGAACAGCCATAACAACTTTAAAAAAGATTACAAAAGGGATTCGTACGTATAATTATACATTCTATACGTATGATTCCCTTTTTTATACGTATAAATTTCGACAATATACGTATAGAAAAATTGCTGTACGTACAATGATGAAAAATGTACGTATGCCAGTAATGGTGCGGGTTTAAAGAATTTTTGTGCTTGACATTTTCAATGTATCCATAGTATTATTTTGCCATAAGTTACATCGTTGGTGTATAAAAATACATTATTTGCGAAAGGAGAGTTCCTATATGGATGAAAAGGTAACTATGGCAATCAAAGATGAAGGGAAGGTCGATATTCAAGTATTAGAAGAACTTAATGAGAAATTATTAGGTACCATCAGAGAAGCAGCCAAAGTTGTTGACAATACCGAGAAGCTAACAATCACTGTCGATGAAGCAGCGAAGCTTATTGGTATCTCAAAAAAGTCTGTATACACAAACCTGATACGGCAGCCGGATTTTCCGGTCGTAAAAATCGGTAAACGCCTTGTAATTCTGCGTGAACAGTTCATAGAGTGGCTGGAGAACAACAAAGGTATTGCTTCTTAGCTTCTAAAAAAACCATCGAAGGAGATGATGGCATTGGAACAAGCTTTCAAAGAAAGATTGATTGACTTTAACCCAGCTTCGGCGGTAAAGCTGCCCAGAGATTCAAAGAAGGAAATGAAAACCCTAAGTAAAGAAGAGGTAAGGATTTTTCTTGAAACAGCAAAGGAACAGACTGAAAAGGCGATGGAAAAGAAAGACGCCGGCGCTTGCTTTTATTATACCGCATATTTCCTTGTTTTGAATACAGGGCTAAGAAGAGGAGAAATTCTCGGTTTAAAGTGGAAGGATATTGACTTTAAGAAAGGCACATTAAGGATAAGTAGGCAATTAGTACGTGTTAAGGGTGGATTTGAGTTTACGGAGCCAAAAACACCACTTTCAAACCGGGTTATACCTCTTTCTAATGTAGTTATTCGGGAATTGGAAAGGTACAGGTACATTCAGACAAGAGAACGGCTTAAAATAGGCACTATTTATGAAGATAACGATTTAATTTGTTGTACAAAAATTGGACGGCCGATTGAGCCGACAAACTTCATCCGTAATTTTAAAGGTGTGTTAAAGAAAGCCGGTCTTGATGAAACCCTTCGTTTTCATGATTTACGGCATACATACGCAGTTCTGGCAGCGAGCAAGGGTATTGATGTAAAAACGATTCAGGAAAGTCTTGGACATCATAGCCCGGCATTTACAATGGAAGTCTATGGACATTCAACAAGTGACATGAAGAAAGAAGCTGCAGAGAAAATGAGCACTTTGTTCATCCAGCCCATTGAAAAGGAAAATAGCCCCTCGAAAGGAGCTATCAATAGTAAAGTTTCATCCTAAAACTCTTTTCTTTAACGGGAGTTCGCACCTCCCGTTAAAGAAGAATTCTGTTTTACGGCTCAACTGCTGTAAAACTGCTGTAGAAAACAACAGTTTGCTACAGTGATAAAACAGCAAGACCCGCTATTTTGCTGGTCGGAGTGACCTGACTTGAACAGGCGACCTCTTGCACCCCAAGCAAGCACTCTAGCCAAACTGAGCTACACCCCGGCAACGCATATGAATTATAGCACAGACGGGGTGCTATTGTAAAGTACTATTTTGCAATTCTTCTATACCTGTGATGCAGGCTGCCGGTTTATCCTCCTGATATACAAGAATTATGCTGCCGCTTATGATCTGTTGTAATATCAGGTAACATTTCATAAGTTACTGTCATACCTATATTATGTAACCTATATTGATTCGTCCGGGACTTATTCAGGAATAATAAACACCGGATGCAGTATGATTCATTTTTTTGTACTGGGAATGCAATTCCGGCTGCTGTCCGGTGCTTCTGAGAAAAATAGTGCACAAAAGGAGGAAATACATGTGAATCTGCGTACTCTGTTTCTGACCAGAAACGAATGCTATAAATCCGGCAAAAAGCATGTACCGAAAGGCATTATGGTACACTCCACGGGAGCTGACAACCCGTGGCTGAAACGATATGTCGGACCTGATGACGGGATGCTGGGCAAAAATGAATATGGTAATCACTGGAACCAGCCGACACCGGGCGGCCGGAAAGTGTGCGTGCATGCTTTTATAGGCAGGCTTAAAGATGGCAGTATAGCCACATATCAGACATTGCCGTGGGATATGGTCGGCTGGCATTCAGGAACAGGTTCTCTTGGGTCGGCCCAGAACGCCAATAATACAGGATATATCGGTTTCGAAATTTGCGAAGACGGGCTGAAAGACCCGGCCTATTTTGCAGGTATATACCGTGAAGCTGTTGAGCTATGCACATATCTGTGCAGGCAATACAATATCAGGCCTGAGAAACCATGGCTCATCTGCCACAGTGAAGGGGCGGAACTGGGTATAGCCAGCAGTCATGCAGACGTGATGCACTGGTTTCCCAGGCACGGCAAAAATATGGATACTTTCAGAGCTGATGTCAGGACTGAACTGGAAAAGACGGCAAACAACGAATTATTGCAGGCAGTCGAACTCATAAGCAGCAAGGTACCGGGCGGGATCGACGTAAAAATGTGGTCCGGGAACGACAAAGAATGGAAAGCCAAATATGTTGATACATTGCTCATAAAGATCGCAAATGCATGGAAAGGTTGAGATGCAAAGATTTCGCCCTATTTTGCATGGGCATCTGCAGATTGCAGATATTCACCCTGTACTGCAGCTATGACCATTATTCCGCCAATACCTATGAGCACATTCCCAAGTACGTTCAGTTCATCAGTGTCAAGGGATATAATGAATATCAGGCTTATCAGGACCGAAAACAATGTCAGGCTGAGCGGTGAAACTGTTCCACAATATTTCATTTTTCTTCACCGTCCTTTCTTATCCTGTCATGCATAATAAATTCATTATGTCATTGATAAATCCCGCCGGCTGAAAATTTACATTATATAATAGATTCACTCTGCTGATTGTGTGCAATGAAAGAGCATCAAATTCACAACCCCGATGCGGGCATTAGTATAAAAGTCACCCAAAATGATGATAATAGATAAGACCATAATATGGCACCTGTATATAATTTTATTCAATATCAGGGAGGGTTGGTTATGTCGGGGTTTGACACGTTCAACAGCGTTCAGCCTCAAAAAAATCCGAGATCATTTAAATTGAAGAAAAATAAGCCCGTGGGTTACTTATGGACCGCAGTTGTATTGCTTTGCATAATCATACTGTTGTTTATAAATCATTTTGTGATGCTTGGATCATACAACAGGCTGAAAAATGATCTGGCAAGAGCATATTCACTGCTGGACGATCAGAAAACAGAAATCAGCGGTCTTGCGATAAATGAAAAGAAACTGAAGGAAGAGAATGAACGGCTGACGACTGAAATAGTACAAATGAAGGAGAAATACACCGAGGCATCACGCGGAACCGAGGATTTGCTGAAGCAGCTGGATGATCTTAAAAAAAGCAATGCTGAGCTGGAGGAGAAGGTAAAGGAACTGACCGATGATAACATAGCACTTCAGAATTCGCTAAAAATGGCAGCGGCGGCAGGCGTAAAACCTCAAAGCTTTACACTGTTTGAAGGCCTTGAACAGCGTGATTCCCTGGACAGGGGCGAATACCTGGGCAAGTTTCTCGGAACGGCATATACGCCGAGTAAGGAAGAATGCGGAAATGATCTGGGGATTACAAAATCGGGTGGACCAATTATACCGGGTGTATCAATAGCGGTTGATGACAGGTATTGGCCGTTCGGTACGGTTTTTTATATCAAAGGACTCGGATATGCTGTGGCAATGGATACCGGAAGTGCGGTCAAAGGCAAATATCGTTTTGATTTCTCAGTGCTGGACAGGGGTTTTGCAATGCAGCTGGGATCACGAAAGTGGGATGTGTACCTGGTCAGAATGGGAGACGGAAATGTAAAAGATATTAAACTGTAGTATCTGCAGGAGGACTTGAAGTGTCGTTTGTCAGAAATCTGTTGAAAAAACTTTTATTTTTTGAGGAGCCGGATGAACAGGAAAGGTTTATATTAAAGAACGGCGCTGCTTCCGGAAATGACCGGAAAATGAAGCAGAGTATTGAAAATGAACTGGAGCATAAAAAGCAGGAAGAGGGAAAGGAACCGGAACCGGGTGATGCTATTTCTGCAGATTACGAAACAAATCTTGAGTATATTAAGAAGGTATACAGCATTCCTTTAAACAGCGATATAGTCCTCAGGGAGTTCCACATCATATATGGATGCAGGCCGGTGAGGGCATTTATCATTTTCTTTGACGGTATGACCAACACGGAGATCATCAACAACTATATCCTCAAACCACTGATGGTCAATACTGTAATGGCCCTTAAAGATATCAGGCAGGACCTTGAAGATTATGTATCAAGACAGTTGATGCCACACTGCCAGGTAAAAATAGAAAAATCATACAGCAAAGTTATCGATGGAGTTAACTTCGGAGGATGCGGACTTTTCGTGGAAGGCCTTTCAGTCAGCTTTTCAGCTGATGTTAAAGGATGGGATCACAGAGGAATAGAAAAGCCTAATAATGAAATCGTTATCAGAGGCCCCCAGGAAGCATTCAATGAGGTTTTAAGGACAAACAGCGCTCAAATAAGGAAAAGGATAAAGGATGAGGATCTTATAGTAGAGGATGTGATGGTCGGAAAGGTCAGTAAAACGCCATGTTCAATAATGTACATCCGGGATGTGGTGAATGAAAGACTAGTAGCTGAGGTCAGACGAAGGCTCAAGGGGTTAAATGTGGATTACATGCTTGATGCCGGTGTGCTTGAACAGCTGATCGAGGACAGCACCATATATCCTTCACCGCAGGTGATATCCACTGAAAGGCCCGATTATGTCTCCGAACTGCTGGTTAACGGCAGGGTTGCGATAATAGTGAACGGTTCTCCCAATGTACTGGTAGTTCCCACGACTGCCTTCGACCTGATGCATTCAGCGGAGGATATTTATATAAGATATCCATATGTCAACCTTTTGCGGGGTATAAGATATTTTGCCGCATTTCTGGCACTTTTGCTGCCGGGGCTTTATCTTGCCATTACATGCTATCACCATGAAATGATACCTACTGATCTGCTTCTTGCAATAGAAGCTTCAAGGGAGAAAGTACCTTTCCCGTCACTGGTGGAGATACTTCTTATGGAATTGTCCTTTGAACTGATTAGAGAAGCCGGAGTGCGGGTGCCCGGTCCCATAGGACCAACACTCGGCATCATAGGTGCGCTGATCCTGGGGCAGGCGGCAGTGGCGGCGAATATCGTCAGCCCTATTTTGATAATAATAGTAGCGTTAACAGGTATAGGGTCATTTGCAATTCCTAACTATTCCCTTGCCTATTCCATCAGAATAATGCGGTTTGCATTCATTTTTCTGGGCTCAATGGCCGGTTTTCTTGGAATAACGCTTGGACTGTTCGTGTTCGGTATATGGTCAACAAGCCTGAAATCTTTCGGCGTACCGTTTACGGCACCATTTGGGCCAAGGACTTCCGGACAATTCAAAGATGTTATTTTCAAGGCTCCTGAGTGGAAACAGGAGGGCAGGCCTGATTACCTTAACACCAAGATGGACAAGAAACAGGCCCATTACAGCATGCAGTGGAAAATAAACGAGAGAATAAAGAAAAAGCAGCGGAGAGGTCGATAATATGCAAATGGAAAACAAAATCAGGTTCGGCAGTTTTGAGGCTGTCACATTTATATCGAACTTAATATGCACAAAGATATTTCTGTATTACACCAGACTGACAGTAGAAGATGCGGCAACTGCAGGCTGGATATCATCGATAGTTTCCGGCCTTGCTGCTTTTCTAATGTTAACGGTCCTGTTGAAAATGTATAAAAAATTTGATGACAAAGATATTCTTGATATTGCAGAGATAGCGGGCGGAAAGTTCCTGAAGATCGTTACAGGCGCGGTAATAACCTTCAGCCTTTTTGTGCTTACGGTAGTCGTTATCAGGAAATTTTCTGAAGACATGAAGATCGTGTCACTGCCTTCATCACCGCTCAGTTATGTTATGTCCTTTTTCTTGGTGGGAATAGCTGTGGCGTGTTTTTTCGGCCTGGAAGCGATTGTACGGTTCCATGCCATTGTTATTCCGTTTATAATAGCGGGTTATGTCTTTATAATGCTTGGTGTCACACCCCAGATGGATATCACCAATCTTATGCCTTTTTGGGGTACAGGTATTGATGATATTTTGTCGAAAGGATTCCTGAGGTCGTCGGTTTACTGTGAACTGCTGGTGCTGTTTTTGCTGCCTCCGTTTCTGGGAGGCTATAAAAAAATCACAAGAGTCGGATATACTGCATTTGCTTTAAGTGCAATTTCCCTGATAACGAGTTCCCTGGTTTACATATTGGCAAATCCCTATCCTTCCGGTATGGAGCCTTTTTTGCCCATATACAATATGACCAGACTGATCGCCTTCGGACGTTTTTTTCAGAGGATAGAAGCATTATTTGTTTTTACATGGGCAATGGCCGCACTTCTGTATCTGACGTCAACATTCTATTTTATGGTATATACATTTGCAAAAACTGCGGGCTTGAAATATATAAGACCACTGGTACTGCCATTTGCAGTTATCGTGTTCAGCGCGGCATTTATTCCGGGCAGCCTGATGGAAGTGATAAGAATTGAGAAAAACTATATTGTTACCGTCGGCTGGATCGTTGCCTTTGTTTATACGGGACTGATACTGGCGGCTGCCTCCATCAGAAAAAGTGTCAGAAAGGAGAAATGCAGCAAATGAAATACAGAAAAATGAGTGTTAAAACAGTTACAGTGCTGATTCTGCTGCTTATCGCCGTTTCTGTTTCCGGATGCTATGATCAAAGGGAAATCGATGATCTTGCATATCCTCTTGCAGTAGGGCTTGATATTGGAGAAGCCAATATCCTGAGAATGACGCTGCAGCTGGCAGCACCCCTTGCCATAGGAGGCGGAGGAGGCGGTGAAAGCGGAGGAGGGGGCGGCAGCAGCGGTACAGCCGAAACATCTTCTATAATCACTGTCGATACTCCTTCAATATATTCAGGACTTGACATGATAAACAACATTGTCAGCAAAGAAATAAATCTTTCTCATGCAAAAGTGATTGTAATTTCCAGGGCGCTTGCGGAAAAAGGAATTATGGAGTATATCCAGGCAATCCAGAGAGGGAGGGAATTCAGACCCAATATGTTTATTCTGGTTTCGGAAGATCCGCCGGATGAATATCTGGAACACATAAAACCAATATTGGAAAGCAACCCATCGAAATATTATGAATTGCTTCTCGGAAAAGATTATGCTTCGTTTTTCGAAGATATGAGGATGTCAGACTTCCATTTGGCCAGTGAAACGGATTTCAGAGAACCAACTGCCATTCTGACGGGCATCAATAAAAAGGAAAGCGTGGACGAGCTTGCAGAAAGCGGCAATAAAGAATATGCAGGCAAACTGGAGGGCGTTTACAAGCCGGCTGATATACCGATTGTCTCCAAGCAAAAAAATGTGGTTATGGGTATGGCGGTATTTAGAAACGGACGAATGGTGGGAACACTAAATGGTGTAGAATCCAAATGTTTTCAGATGGTAACAGGCAGATATGAGCATTCTTACTGGGCATTCCCCGACGCATATGCTCCGGATAAAATGGTCGTCATGGATATCCTGCAACGAAACAGGCCTTCTGTCAAAGCTGTTTTAAAGGACGGAAAAGCACTGATTGATATAATGCTTGACCTTGAAGGGGATTTTACATCGATACAAAGTACCTATGACTATGAAAGCTATCCGGATATTATGGAGAGAAAAGCCAGTGAAATAATTAAAAATGAGATAACAACAATGCTGAAAAAAACCACTGACGAATTCAATTCTGATATCTGCGGCTTCGGAAGATATGTCAAGGGCAAGTTTATGACACTGGAAGACTGGGAGAAATTTAACTGGCCTGAGCACTACAGCGACACAGAATTCAACGTACAGGTCAAAATGAAAATAAGGAGGACGGGACTGATAATAAGGTCGATGGGACATAAGGACTAAAAGGAGGCTTATGATGTCATTCCCTGCAAAGATTGCAGTCATAATGCTGCTGACACTGATAGAAATACATACTGTCAGCTTTGCGCTTTGGAACTGGAAACACAGGAACCGGTTCGGCGCAGTTATGGTATTTATTCTTTGCCTGATATCGATTGCCCTGCCGCTTTATATGATTTTTTTTCAGAACTTTACATGAAATTTCAGAATCTGAATGGAAAAGCCGTATTATAAGTGCTATCATAGGATTAACAGGTTAATGGGCGTCATTGTGCTGTTATGAGGATAACAGGAAACATGCCGTCATTCTGCCATAAGTGAGTCGTATCTATTCGGTAAATATTGTTGGGGGGTAATTTTTATCAAACGCTTATATATTGTATTATCAATATTGCTCACATTTACAGTACTTACTGCCTGCGGGGCAAAAAAGCAAGCAGAAACGGCGGGTATGGAAAATGCAGGACACGGAAACACTGGCGATATTACTTCTGTTGGCAATGTTGATGACCAAATAGCTTCCGGCAGCGGGATATCCAAAGATAAGGAAATCGACGGCAGTAAAGATGAAAACGGCGAAATAGATGGAAAAAACGATACAGAATATAATCAGGTGTACGATGAAAGCAAACAGGAATTGCTGCAAAGTGCCAGTATTGATCTGGACAACGATGGAGCAAATGAACAGATAAAGGCAATCAGGCTGGGACTGCCCGGCGACATGCCGGATGCTTCCGGAGGCACCGAAGGAAGATTGGTGATAACGGACGGCGATTCGGAAAAACAGATCATATTCCGTGGAAAGGATGACGAATGGACACAACTTCTGACCAGCATCCAGTTCGAGGATCTGGATGGTGACGGAGCCAAAGATGTGTTTATCATTATTCCGGGATACGGAGCATCCTTCAATTACTCAGACTACTTTATGTACAGCTACAAAAAAGACAAAAGCTATGCATTTTCCAGCGACAATACACTGGCTGATTTTATCGGATCTTTTGAATTCAGCTATTCGGATGGCAATAAGCTGGCACTTGCCAACCGGCAATATGGCTTCGCAACAGAGCTTAGTATTGAGGACGCCGGCGATGGAGAACAGATGGCAGAAACCATGCGCAGCTATGCGGAAAATACGTGGATAGATCCTGTAAGTGTGGACATAAGCGAAGATTCCAGGCTTGCATTGGTAAAAAACAACGGCAGACCAGAAATTAAGGTACCGCTTCCTGTGTTTGGAATGGCAACGGTAAATATGATAGGAGAGATAGATCTTTATTACCATGTGGATGATGATTTCGAACCGGTTCTGAAACGATGTGAGGTAGTTGATTTTTCAGGCGAAAAACGAATCAGGACAGGAACTTTTGAACTTAACTGAAAAATAGCAGCATTTCTGTCAGTGTGGATGCAGTTGGAGGGGGCAAATGAAGCGTGAAAGAATCAAAGGTATCCAGAGTCTTAACAGTAATCGTATTCAGCACACTGGTAATATCAGCAATATATATAGTAATCAGAATAATAATGGTACCGGGCGGCAAAGGTTCAGGCAGCGAACGGCTTGAAAGTGAATATATACTTATGCTGCTGCAGTGTACAGCAGGAATAGCGCTAATGTTCCTGCCCGGTATAATCTCAAGGAAGTTCAGTGTCACCATACCAGGCAAAATGTACATTATATTCGTGATATTTCTGTTTTGTGCGATATATCTCGGTGAGGTGCGGAACTTTTTCTATCAGTTCAAACACTGGGATGCATTGCTGCACGGTGTAAGTGGAGCAATGCTGGGAGCCCTTGGTTTCTCATTTGTAACGCTCCTTAATGACGAAGAACGGGTTCCGGTATATTTGAGTCCTATTTTTGTCGCACTATTTGCTTTTTGCTTTGCAATTATGCTCGGTGTGCTTTGGGAGTTTTATGAATTTATTTTTGATGGCCTGCTGAACCTGAATATGCAGAAATATGCCCTGGCTGACGGTACAATGCTGGTAGGCCGGGAAGCTCTCATAAACACGATGAAGGATCTTATTGTCGATGCCGTCGGGGCATTTGTCGTATCAGCAGGAGGATATGTCTCTTTGAAGTACAAGACCGGCTGGGTGGATTCGATACTGATAAAGAAGATCAAATCGAAAGATCAGACCAGCAGCGGACAGGATTCCGGCAAAGCAATCCGCAGCATCAAAATGCAATCTGCCATCAGGGGAAATAACAGCAACAGGACAGTCGGGATGTAGACAGACTTCTGAAATCTGTATGCTGAAACATGTCTTCACTTATTCCTGTTACGTGTGTCATCAAAATGTCTGAAGCCCAGATCATATGAAAAATACCAAGGCCCGAAAGCCTTGGCACTTATGGCAGGGGAGACAGGACTCGAACCTGCAGCCGACGGTTTTGGAGACCGCTACTCTACCAATTGCGCTACTCCCCTGTATAAGCAACTATTTCAAACTGCTTTATTATTCTACAATATACTTCGAGCCTGTGTCAATGGTTTATTGCAATTTCACAGTGGAATTTGCTTCAAATGATGTGCTATTATATTTCATATAATATTGAGCGCATTGCTGCGATTGGGAGTGAATGAAATGGGAGCAAAAATCGGCTTCATAGGCACAGGCAATATGGGCTCGGCAATAGTCAGAGGCGTAGTGCGCTCGGGAACTGCCAGCCCTGAGGATGTATATATATTCGATACAGATACCGGAAAAGCCGAAGCCCTTGCTGAGGAAACCGGGGTTATCGTAGCATCAGACAGCATTGAACTTGTCAATACATGCAGATATGTGGTACTGGCAGTAAAACCTGTATATGTCGGGCCAGTGCTCACAGAAATCAAAAACTGCTTTACCGATGATAAGGTTCTTATATCTATAGCGGCTGGAGTAAATAAGGATACACTCAGGTCGTACCTGGGCGCGGACAGGAAAGTCGTCAGAACTATGCCCAATCTGCCGCTGATGGTCGGTGAAGGTATGACGCTCATCAGCTTCGACAATAATATGCGCGAAGAAGAAAAAAACTTTATAAAGAGCATATTCGAAGGGGCAGGAAAAGCCGAAGAACTGGAAGAAAGGCTGATGAACGAGGTCACGTCGCTCACCGGCAGCAGCCCGGCCTATGTATTTATTATGATAGAGGCTATGGCAGATGCTGCCGTACAGCAGGGTATTCCAAGAAAACTGGCATACAGGCTGGCAGCACAGGCTGTGCTGGGATCAGCCAGGATGGTCCTGGAAACCGGTCTTCATCCGGCGGAACTCAAGGACCAGGTATGTTCGCCGGCAGGCACTACGATAGAGGCAGTCAAGGCACTTGAAAAAAACGGATTCAGATATTCCATAATGGAAGCTATGAATGAATGCACGGCAAAGGCCTTCAAGCTTGGTACAGGCCGGGAAGCAGGTAAATGATGGGTGCTAGAATGAAAAAAGTGAAGATATATACGGATGGAGCATGTTCCGGAAACCCTGGCCGGGGCGGCTGGGGAGCTATTTTGATATATGAAGGCAGGGAAAAGGTATTATCGGGTTACGATCCAAACACCACAAATAACAGGATGGAGCTGACAGCAGCGATAGAAGCGCTGAAAGCGTTAAAGTATCCATGTTCGGTTGAACTGTATACTGACAGCTCTTATCTTGCTGATGCTTTCAACAATGGCTGGATAAAAGGCTGGAAGCAGAAAGGATGGCGCAACAGCAGCAAAGAAGAAGTGAAAAACAGGGACCTGTGGGAACAGCTGGACAAACTGACAGAAGTCCATGATATTACATGGATAAAAGTAAAGGGTCACAGTGACAACGAACTGAATAACAGATGCGACAGGCTGGCTGTAGGTGAAATCAAAAAATATTCAGGAGACGATAAAAAGGAGACAGTATAATGGATTATAATGAGAAGACAGTATCTGAAGAACAGGTATACAAAGGCAACATTATTAATGTTTATCATACGACTGTAACACTGCCCGACGGCAGACAAGCTACGCGTGATATAGTAAGACATCCGGGTGCATCTGCAGTGATCCCTGTAAATGAAAAAGGCGAGGTATACATGGTAAGGCAGTTCCGAAAGCCGCTTGATGCAATTTCACTGGAAATTCCGGCAGGAAAACTTGATCCCGGAGAAGAACCGGCTCATTGTGCAGCCAGAGAACTTAAAGAGGAGACAGGGTTGACAGCAGGCAGGCTTACACATCTTATCAGCGTTCACAGTACGCCGGGATTTTCGGACGAAGTTCTCCATATATTTGCGGCAACAGACCTAAATGAGGGAGAAAGCTGTGCTGATGACGATGAATTTATCTCGACAGAAAAGTATACAGTCGGACAGCTGCTGGATATGATCATGGAAGGCAGGATCACAGATGCCAAAAGTATTATCGGCATCTTTCTGGCAGAGAAAATTATAAACGGCCGGATAGATATGAAATAGTTATAACGGGGCGCAGGAATACTGTAACAGGGCGGCGGATATTCTGACCGCCTTGTTGAAACGCTGCCGGATCAGGAAAATTCTTATTTAAACTGAGGTATTATAAACAGCCTTAATTAGCTTTGCAGTGCAAAGCGATCATTCATGATGTGAAAGACGACATCATTCGCAGGAATAGTTTACAATATCATCGGCATAAAATGATATTGTATTATATTTTACATATGAAAAGAGACGTTATTGAAGCAAGCAATATCGTTCGCAAAATACTTTGGAAGAAGTGGGCGGATAACCGGCGTATCTGACGTGATCAGCCATTTCAGTCAAGAAGGGGGAACGGTTTTGGTTAAAAAGCTTCAAAACGTTATTAAGGAACATATGGCGGCCAACAAGAGTACCTGCCTTTTTCTTTTTCTCGCATTCATTCTCGGTGTTTCAGCCGGAGCATTTACTGTAAACGGATTAAGTACGATGCAGCGGGATGAACTGTCAAATTATCTTCAGGGGTTTTTTCAACTGTTCAACAATCAGAATATAAAAAGCAGTGAGCTTTTTACCATAGGGCTTGCTGAAAATCTCAAACTCATAGGCCTTGTATGGATACTTGGTGTAACCATTATCGGTATTCCTTTTATATACCTGATAATGGGCATAAGAGGCTTTATAACCGGTTTCAGTTCAGGTTTCATCATTAATGCGATGGGAATGAAGGGACTTTTGTTTTCGGGTGCTGCATTGCTTCCGAAGGAGATAATAATTATTCCATGCCTGATACTGATAGGAGTCAATGGCATAAATTTCTCCATGCGTATCGCAAAAAACAAGAATAATGCGGAAAATCAAAAAAACAGTCTGAAATCTGCATTTGCATCATATTGCATTGTAACACTGCTGTTAAGCTGTGTCGTATCGGCCGGCATATTATGCGATGCGTATGTCACACCGGTACTGATCAGGGTCATAACACCTTCACTGGCATTGTGAACATAAAAAAGAAATATTTAAAAAACAAGTATAATTAGTAAAAATAAGTATATAATATTTACATAAACAAATAATTATTGCAAAATCAGGAATTTGGTATAGAATATTCATAGTGGAAACAGTAAAGAATTCTATGAATTAACAAATTTTTCTTTAATTAAGAATTGAAATATATTACAATCAATAGATAGATAGGCAATTAATGCATTAAAAAGCAATTTAAATATAAAAAGGGGAAGTATATAAATGGAAGCTTTAGTGCAAAAATTTGTCAATTTCCTGGAAAGGGATAAACGCTTGTCATTCAACACACTGCAGTCTTACCGGAGGGATATTGAGCAATACTTTTCGTATCTGCAGGAAATCAATCTGCAGAACATTTCCAACTCAAACAAGACTACAGTCATTGCGTACCTGCTTTATCTGCAGAAGAAAGGAAGGGCGACTTCGACGATATCACGGAATCTTGCTTCGATCAGGTCATTTTACCAGTACATATCGAAAAATAAACTGATCGATCATGACCCTACAGCTGAACTTGAATCACCCAAAGTTGAGAAAAAGCTGCCGCAGATTCTGTCCCCGGAAGAAGTTGAGCTGCTTCTTGAGCAGCCTCAGTGTGTGGATCTCAAAGGTTACCGTGACAAAGCCATGCTGGAACTGCTCTATGCTACTGGTATAAGGGTGTCTGAACTTATTCAGCTTGATCTGCAGGATGTTAATATTGATATGGCTTATATCAGATGTAATAAGGGCACCAGAGAAAGAATGATCCCGATCGGATCTATGGCGATTAATGCACTGAAGGAGTATCTCAGCAAGGCGAGGCCTATGCTGGTGCAGAACGACGAGGAGAAAGCACTGTTTGTCAATATCAATGGAAAGAGACTCACAAGACAGGGCTTCTGGAAGATAATCAAACAGTATAAGAACAAAGCCAAGATTAATAAGGATATAACGCCGCATACCCTGCGTCACTCGTTTGCAGCACATTTGCTGGAGAATGGGGCGGATCTGAGATCAATACAGGAGATGCTGGGGCATTCGGATATTTCGTCTACACAGATTTATGCCCAGATTGCAAAGAACAGGATTAAGGAGATTTATAAGAAGACGCATCCCAGGGCATGAGTGTTTGCGTGGATTGGATTGGCCTGCCGTCGGGCAGGTTTTTTGTTTTGTGGGCAAGGCTCAGCGGCATTTATTCCGGTTATGTTTCCAAAACACCTGCGGAAGCAGACCTGTTCACTGAATAAGCTGATCCAGGGGAGCAGTCAAAACCGGCGGGCAGAGCAGTTGCGTCTCCGATGGTGTGTACGTGGCAGTATGGCTTTGCAGTATGGAAACATAACCTCCACAAACGCCGCTGTCAGCTAAACATGTATGTGAGTTGCGGGTTGTATCAGGGGCGGGCTGACAGCGGTATGTGGCACTTATAATGCAGGTGATTTTGTGGTACAATTCTTGTAGAAAAAATTACCTTATATTTTTTTGGCAGATGTAACCGCCGCTATGAAAGGAAACGATATGTTTATGAGGATTGTGGATATAATTGAAAAAAAACGTGACGGGAAGGAACTTTCAACACAGGAGATCGATTTTTTCATAAACGGCTTTTGCAGCGGGCAAATATTTGAGTACCAGGCGGCAGCGCTGATAATGGCTATTTTTATACGGGGACTGAATTCACGTGAAACAGCTGACCTGACAGCAGCAATGACAAGATCAGGTGACTGCATAGATTTGTCTGAAATACCGGGCATAAAGGTAGATAAGCACAGTACCGGAGGAGTAGGCGACAAGACAACGCTGGTAGTTGCACCGATTGCAGCAGCGTGTGGCGTGCCGGTGGCAAAAATGTCCGGCAGAGGGCTCGGACACACTGGAGGCACCATCGATAAGCTTGAGTCTATAAAGGGATTCAGGACATCTCTTTCAAAGGAAGAATTTATAAACAACGTAAAAGAAATAGGAATTGCTATATCAGGACAGACCGGAAATCTTGCTCCGGCTGATAAAAAGCTCTATGCTCTGAGAGATGTCACTGCCACTGTCAGCAGCATACCGCTTATAGCCAGCAGTGTGATGAGCAAGAAGCTTGCATCGGGAGCAGACAGGATAGTACTGGATGTAAAAACCGGCAGCGGCGCTTTTATGAAAACTCTTGACGAGTCAGTCGATCTTGCAAGAGAGATGATATCGATAGGTGAACAGATGGGCAAAAAGACTGTTGCTCTTATCACGGATATGGATACTCCGCTGGGCAACTGTATAGGAAATACCCTGGAAGTCCGGGAAGCAATAGATGTATTGCGGGGCAGGGGACCTAAGGATCTTACGGCAGTTTGCCTGGAACTTGCCGCCAGAATGCTGGAACTGGGAGGTAAAGGCAGTATAGAAGATTGCAGATTGATGGCAGAAAACAGCATAAAGAACGGCAGTGCATTGAAGAAGCTGGGTGAACTTGCGGCAAAGCAGGGCGCTGTTTACGATCCGTGGGATGAGAGAGCCATGAAGCAGGCTCCCATAAGATATCCCGTGGCAGCCCGGTGCGATGGTTACATATCTTCCATGAAATCCGATCTTGTGGGTAAAGCTTCCATGCTGCTGGGGGCCGGCCGGACGACAAAAGACAGTCCTATAGATCACGGCGCAGGAATTGTACTGTTCAAAAAAACTTCTGACTACATTAAAAAAGGAGACATACTGGCTGAACTTCACACTTCTTCACATGATTTGATCGAACAGGCCGAAGAATTGCTGCTGGAGGCGTACGAAATAACTGAGAAGCCGCCGGAACCCAGACCATTGATACTGGCATACGCCGACAGCAATACAGTCATTAAATATTAGTAAAATAGCAATATTATCCTCAGAAACAATCTTTTTGGCAATAATCAGCTGGTTCACAGAATATACTGCCTTTTTGCGGCATAACTTTTAGTATAAGGAAGGAAGTATGCTTGCAAGGGGTGTTTTTATTATGTTGAAAAAGGCCTTGTCGACAAGTCTCTCCGTGATACTGCTTATTTTGACGGTAACAGCCGTGCCAGTGAATGGTATCACAGATGATGTCACAGAATATGATGCGACTGAAGTAATGAAAATAATGACAAATACTTCATTGACAGACCTTAAGGCTAAAAGTGCCATATTGATTGACGGTACCACCGGTACGGTCCTGCTGGAAAAGAACAGCCGTGAAAGGCTGCCGATAGCAAGTGTGACTAAAATAATGTCAATGCTGCTTATCATGGAAGCTATAGACAAAGGGATAATAAATTATGATACAAAGGTAACTGTAAGCGAGTATTCATGGAGCTTTGGAGGCTCTCAGGTGTGGCTTGAGCCGGGAGAAGTATTTACCGTTGATGAACTGCTGAAGGCAGTGGCGATACATTCAGCCAATGACGCTACTGTGGCGCTGTCCGAAGCTGTTGCCGGCAGTGAAGAGGCATTTGTGGCAATGATGAATCAGAAGGCAAGGGAACTGGGCATGAATGATACTAATTTTCTCGACTGTACAGGGCTTACAGATGAAGGCCATTACAGCAGTGCCTACGATGTGGCTCTGATGTCCAGGGAACTGTTGCTGAAACACCCTGAAATTACGAAATATACATCAACATGGCATGCAAAATTCAGAGAAAACGTTCCCGGAAAAGATTATGTTTCACTTGACAATACGAATAAACTGGTAAGACACTATGCCGGCACTGTGGGACTTAAAACAGGCTATACCAGTGCTGCCGGTCACTGCCTTTCCGCCGCAGCAGTAAGAAACGGACAGCAGTTGATTTCAGTCGTCCTGGGAGAACCTGATTCAAACACGAGATTTGCTGAAAGCAGAAAACTACTGGATTATGGATTTGCAAATTTTGAAACTGTTATGGTGGACAGTATGGGAGATGCGGTGGGACAGGTAACTGTCAGGAAGGGACTCCAGCCTGTTACCAATGCAGTATTTAAGGAAGATGTGAAGCTGCTGCTCAGAAAGGGTGAAAAAGGGAAAATCGAACGTACTGTAAAGCTCAGCGATAATCTGAAGGCTCCTGTCATGTCAGGACAAAAAATCGGTGAGGTCATATATACACTGTCCGGCAATGAGATAGGGAGGACTGACATCGTTGCAGCCAGCAATGTGCAGAAGGCTTCCTTCCTCAGAATGATGCTGGTCCTTCTCAGAGAATGGTTCTGCCTTGGCAGGGTCGTATAATGTAATAATATTATCGGTGTATCGGTTTTTTCCTTTGACCGGCGAGCTCTTAAGAGGGCCCGCCGGTTTTTTTGCATCACCGGATTATGTTAGTATCAGCAGCTGGCTGGATTTAAGCTGCGCGGAGCCAGGCAATAAAGCATGGATAAATATGAAAATACAGACTTTTTGCGATTTATCTGCTAAAATTATATAGGTGTCAAAACATACAGGTGTAAAACTCAGCCTTTAAAGGCAGCATAAATTTACAGCCGATAATTAAAGACTGATTTAACTTAAAAACTGATTGAATAAAAAAGACAGAATGGAGACCTTATATATGAAAGATGAACTGATACTTTTGATATATGCTATACCTGTTATCCTGATTTCACTAAGTTTTCACGAGATGGCACATGCTTTTGTGTCATACAGGCTGGGAGACCCGACAGCAAAAAGCATGGGAAGATTGTCCATGAACCCGCTTAAGCACCTTGATCCTGTTGGAACGCTGATGCTTGTGGTTTCGATATTCAGCGGCTTCGGATTTGGATGGGCAAAACCTGTTCCGATAGATCCTTCTTATTATAAAAATTATAAGCGCGGAACAGCCATGGTAAGCCTTGCAGGTCCATTGTCCAACCTCCTGCTGGCTTTCATTTTTTCGTTTCCTATGGCGCTGATTGCGGTAAAAAACGGACTTACCAGGGAAGTGATATATGACAGCAGCTACATGATTTACGGCACGAACTTTACGTTCGAATCGATACTGTTCAACATAAGCAGACTCTTCTATCTGATCAATATCGGGCTGGCGGTTTTCAACATTGTTCCGATACCGCCTCTGGACGGTTCAAAAATACTGGCGGTTATACTGCCGTCAAAGTCATACTTTAGCCTGATGCGCTATGAAAGATACATCGGGCTTGTGCTTCTGGCCCTGATGGTATTTAAGCCGGGCATCCTGTCTGCCGTCATGTGGCCTTTCAGAAGAGCAGTGGAATGGTTGTTCAGCCTGATTGGATCACTGATCATATAATAAATATATCAGAATCCGGTTATCGTATCCATGTGCCTTAATACGGCTTGACACCGTCGGACACGAAAATTACAATATGTATAAGTTACAAAATGATAATAGGATTCGGAAAGTGAGGAACAAATGGGAAAAGGAACTATGCTTAGCGGCATGAGGCCGACAGGTGCGCTGCACCTTGGAAATTACTTTGGAGCTCTTGAAAACTGGATAAAGCTTCAGGACGAATATGACTGCTTTTATTTCGTTGCTGACTGGCATGCCCTGACAACGGGCTATGAAGATACATCTTCCATAAAATCGAACATAAGCGACATGGTTACAGACTGGCTCAGTGCAGGGCTGGATCCGGAAAAGTGCACTATTTTCCTTCAGTCATCCATAAAGGAGCATGCCGAGCTTCATCTGCTCTTTTCCATGTTCACTCCTCTTTCCTGGCTGTACAGGTGTCCTACCTACAAGGATCAGCTGGCTCAGCTGAAAGAAAAGAATATTGCCACTTACGGCTTCCTCGGCTATCCGTGCCTGCAGGCTGCCGACATACTTATGTACAAGGCTGCTGCGGTCCCTGTGGGTGAAGATCAGCTGCCTCATATAGAACTGACCAGGGAAATAGCCAGACGATTCAATTACCTGTTCGGAGAAGTATTTCCCGAGCCGGAGGCTAAACTGACAAAGGCCAAAGTGCTTCCCGGTACTGATGGAAGAAAAATGAGCAAGAGTTATAACAACACCATTGCTCTGTCCGATGATCCGGAGACGGTACGTAAAAAGGTCATGGCTATGGTTACCGACCCTGCCAGGATAAAGAAGAATGATCCGGGTCACCCTGAAGTATGCACTGTGTTTGCCTTCCATAAAGTATTCAACGAGGATGGCGTCGCAGAAACAGAATCTCAATGCAGGGCAGGATGCATCGGGTGTGTTCAGTGTAAAAAGAATCTGTATTCCAAAATGGCTGAACTGCTCACGCCCATTTATGAAAAGAGACAGCAGCTGCTTGGAAAACCCCAGTATATAAGAGAAGTTGTTGAGACCGGGAACAAGCATGCCAGGGAGATCGCTCAAAAAACTATGGAGGATGTACGAAAAGCGATGAAGATAGACTGGTAAAGGTAAAATTGTATAAATCCTGCTGCCGGGCAACAGATACGGGAGACAAAGAATCCGGACCGGACTGGACGGTCAAGATGAGATTACCGGGGGAATATTCTTGGAGAGTGCGCTTACCAATGCATGCAAAATAAAAATAGACAATTTCGAAGGACCTTTTGATCTGCTTTTTCATCTGATTGAGAAAAATCAGTTCAATATATATGATATCCCCATAAATATCATTACGGATCAGTATATGGAATATCTGTTTGCCATGCAGGAAATGGATCTGGAGATAGCCAGCGAATTTCTTGTTATGGCTTCTACTCTCCTGCATATCAAATCCAGGATGCTGCTTCCGTCAAAGAAGGAAGAACAGCAGCAGGAGGAGGACCCCAGAGAAGAACTGGTATTGCGGCTGTTGGAGTACAGAAAGTACAGGGACTTTTCCAATGTGCTCCGGGAACGGGAAAAACAGTGGTCACAGGTTTACTGGAAGCTTCCTGAGGTGATAAGTTTCCCCAGGAAGGATGAAGTTATAGAAATGGAGCCTGCTGAACTCAGGAGGGTCTATATAGAGCTGCTCGAAAAGAACAAAAAGAAGTTAAACCCCAATGCAGGAGGTATGAACCGTATTATCCAGCATGAGAAGGTATCCCTGAAGAGCAAGATGCGGGAGATAATCAGAGAACTTATTAAAAAAAGCAGATTCAGATTCTCTGAACTTTTCTCCCTGAGAACAAAGTCAGTTACTGATGTGGTAACAGGGTTCATGGCGATACTTGAACTGGCTAAGCTGAAAAAGGTATGGCTCGAGCAAAAAAAGACCTTTGGAGAAATATATGTGAACAAGGTGGAAATGAGTTCCGAACTGCTGAAGTATGAACAAGAAAAGTTGGACAATATGGCCTGATTATTCCGAAAACCCGGAGAAAACGACAGAAATCTGAAAGATCAGCGTAATATCAGGGAGAAAATAAAAAGCAACTGAAGAAAGGCAGTACGTATGGATATAAAGGAAATGGAGGCAGTGGTTGAAGGCTTGCTTTTTGCGGCAGGGGATCCTGTCCCGCTGGAAAAGCTGGCTGAAATACTTGAGATCGACAGGAAAACGGCAAAACGTTTTCTGGACAATATGGCTCTTACGCTGCAAAACTCAAAGAGAGGGATCCTGATGAGGGAGATAAACGGCAGCTACCAGCTATGTACAAGACCTGAGCATTTCGAATATATATCCAGACTTGTTGAACCGAGACAGAAACAGACATTGTCACAGGCTGCATTTGAGACTCTTTCGATAATAGCCTATAACCAGCCGATAACAAGAGCCAGGATAGAAATGATAAGAGGAGTCAATTCGGACAGTGCCATAGTAAGGCTCCTGGAAAGAAATCTGATAAGGGAAGCAGGAAGACTGGATTCTCCCGGAAAGCCCTTATTGTATGAAACTACTGATGAATTCCTTCGAAGTTTCGGCTTCAAATCGCTAAAAGACCTTCCGCTGCTGGGACTTGATGAGATGATAGCTGAAAGGCAGCCGGAGACAGATGCCCTAAACAGCAAAGAAATTTAATTATGTAATTATGGAATGAAAAAATTCCAGATGGAAAAAATAGCTTGTAGAGTAATGCCTGATTCACTGGAGTGAGCGATGCTTTACTGGGCTATTTTTTTTGCAGTTATTGTGCTGTTCACCCTGCTGTTAACATTAAAGATAAAAGCTGCTGTAAACTATATCCGCAATGAGCAGGATGAGTGGGTCAAGTTCTCTTTTTATTTGATTAAGGGAATGCTGCATTTTGAGTATAAAGTACCTTTGGTCAAAAAAGAGAATGACGAAGTGAAATATAAGCTGGTTAAAGGCCAGAAACGGGAAATGGAAGGCGGATCAGAGAAAAACACAAAACTGATGCCGATTGACATAATAAAGAAATTTACAAGTGTCATTAACTATATTAAGGATCATGGCAGTCTTCTGAAAGACATAAGAAGTTATATCAACAAAAAAAATATCCATGCAGAGATAAGGATAAAAATCAAACAAGGCACCGGCGATGCAGCACAGACCGGAATTATATGTGGTTTGCTCTGGAGTGCGGCCGGTATTCTTACCACTTATGTATCGCGGCATCTTAAAGTTATGAGCAAAAAAATTGACATCATACCATGCTTTAACAAAAAGATTTTTGAAGTAGATGCCAGCTGCATATTTCATGTCAGGTTAGTCCATATTATAGTTGTGTTGAAAAAAATATACTATATGAAATTCCTTATCAGAATAAAAACAAAAAAAGCAAAAAAAACGATAGGTGGTGAGATTAGTGGCTGAGCATCCAATAGAAGCCTTGATGAAAACAGCAATGGAAAGCATCAAGGAGATGGTTGATGTCAATACGATTGTGGGTGAGGCGGTACAGTCGCCTGACGGTACAGTTATAATCCCTATTTCAAAAGTCACATTCGGGTTTGCAGCCGGTGGAGGAGAATACAGTTTTCCTGTCAATGATGGAGATAATGAAAAGGATACCAACGATGATGAAGAAGGCAGTGAAAATTCATGGAAATACCCATTCGCCGGAGGCAGCGGCGCCGGCGTAAGCATTAATCCTGTGGCGTTTATGGTTGTAGGCAACGGTAATATCAAACTTCTGCCGGTCAATATCAATTCGACCATTGACAAAATACTTGATCTTGTGCCGGAGTTTTTGTGCAGGCTGGAGAACATCTGCAAGAAAAAGATTGCAGTAAAAAAAGATGAAGACTCATCTGAAGAATGAAAACCTATTTGATTAGTTGAAAAACACGGGGAATTTTAAGCATAATATGGATGACCGCATGCAGCCGGATCATAGTTTTGGATCCGGTTTTGTGTGGTCTTTTCTGTAATTGCATGTTATATTTATGATTGAATGGTTATTTCAATGAATCAGCAAGAAAGGAATTGAGATGTGATAAGGCTTCAGAAGTATCTGGCAGACGCCGGAGTAGCTTCCAGACGGAAATGTGAGGAGTTTATTACCCAGGGCAGAGTTCAGGTCAATGGCAGGATAGTGACAGAACCAGGCCTAAAAGTCGAAGGCACTGAAGAAATCAAAGTAGACGGCAAAGCAGTAATGCCGGAGCAAAAAAAGGTATACATCCTGCTGAATAAACCTGTTGGATATATCTCATCAGTAAAAGACCAGTTTGACAGAAAGACTGTAACAGATCTTGTCGATACTGTCAGGGAGAGGATCTACCCTGTAGGCAGGCTTGATTATGATACATCGGGACTTATAATACTCACAAATGACGGCGAATTTGCAAATATGCTGATGCATCCACGGCATGAAGTGCGGAAGGTATACAGAGCAGTTATAAAAGGAGTACTCAGTCAAGAGGATATAGAGCAGCTTCAGCACGGTATCGACATTGGAGGTTATACAACTGCACCGGCAAAAATAATGGTCAGGAAGACATCAGCTGACAGATCCGTTGTTGATATACAGATCCATGAAGGCAAGAACAGACAGGTAAGAAGGATGTTTGATGCTGCAGGTCATCCGGTGCTGCATCTCAGAAGGATTGCAATAGGTAATCTGACGATTGGAGGGCTGGAAGAAGGCCACTGGAGATATCTCAGCAAAAAAGAGGTCGAGGCATTAAAAGGGGGCAATGACAGCGATGGATCGGAAAAATGAGAAATGCGTAATCAAAAACTCATTAAATCAGTCACATGATATCGTCATGAAGGTTGTACAACCAGGGGATACGGTTATAGATGCCACAGCCGGAAACGGCGGCGATACGGTTTTCCTTGCGGAGCTTGCCGGCAGTGAAGGAAAAGTATACTCATTCGATATCCAGCAAACTGCCCTGGACAGGACGCGGGAAAAGCTTAAAATGCTTGGACTGGATGACAGAGCAGAACTTATCTGCGACAGCCATGAAAATATGGACTTATATGTAAAACAGCCGGTAAAATGCGTCATGTTTAATCTGGGCTATCTTCCGGGCGGTGATCATAAAATCGGCACAAGGGGAAACTCAACGATAGCGGCAATTCAAAAGGCCATGGAACTTATTGTGTTAAATGGTATAATAACAGTAGTTGTATATTATGGAGGGGACAGCGGCTTCGAAGAAAAAGAACAGGTACTTGAGTTTATAAAAACCATAGATTGTAAAAAGTTTACAGTTTCAAAAACCGAATTCGTTAACCAGATAAACTGTCCGCCGATACTTGTGTGCATTGAAAAGATTGCTGTTTAGCGCAATGGCTGATGTGGTATATATAAGCAGTATCTTTAATTTGGAGAATGATTATTTTTTAACAACAAATTTATTGACGCTTTGTTTTTACAATGGTACACTTGAAAGTGTTTGGATGGAAACAGCTCAGCAAGAAAATTTTTCTGCAGACGAAAAATTTTCTTTGAACTGAAGTGTTAAAACCGAGTCCGGAGGCTGATTCTGCCAGGTTTTATACTCCGAAGAAAGCAAGACCTTTGACTTGTTCAGTGTATACTGGCATTGTTGAGGTTTTTTTTATATACCGCTGAAATTGAAGATATAGACAAAGCAGGTTGCAATTGGGGAAAATATACTTTATAATAAACTGTTAGTACCAGATAATAATACCATCTGATAATATATGCCGTTTAATAAAGCAAAACGAGGTGAAATATGCATGGGGACTATTGACAAGATTAGTGACCTTAATGCCCGCAAACAGGCTCTTGAAGCAGGAGGCGGAGCTGAAAGGGTCGCAAAGCAGCATGATGCGGGTAAAATGACGGCCAGGGAGAGACTTGAGAAACTGCTGGACGAGAACTCCTTTGTTGAAGTCGATGCATTCGTGGAAACGAGGGCTATCGATTTCGATATGCAGAAAAAGAAGGTACCTGGCGATGGAGTGGTAACTGGTTACGGAACGATAGATGGAAGACCCGTGTTTGTCTCATCACAGGATTTTACAGTCATCGGAGGCTCGCTTGGCGAGGCTCATGCCCGTAAAATTGCTAAAGTTATGGATATGGCGATGAAAGTTGGTGCGCCCTTTATCAGTATCAATGATTCGGGCGGAGCCAGGATTGAAGAAGGTATAGATGCATTAAGCGGCTATGGCGAGATATTCTACAGGAATACACTGGCTTCAGGAGTTATTCCTCAGATATCCGTAATTATGGGACCATGTGCCGGCGGTGCTGTATATTCGCCTGCTATCACAGATTTTGTGTTCATGGTCGATAAAACCAGCTATATGTTCATAACCGGTCCGCAGGTTATAAAATCTGTAACAGGTGAGGATGTGACTTTCGAGATACTGGGAGGTTCGGAGGTACATAATGCGAAAAGCGGGGTTGCGCATTTCAGAAGTCCGAATGAAGAAGAGTGTTTCAAAGAGATAAGAAGGCTGATTAGTTTCCTTCCGGACAATAACCTGACAGATCCCGAGATAAGGCCGACAAATGACGATCTGAACAGGATCGATGAAAGGTTGCTGGAGTTGGTTCCGGATGAATCGAATAAACCTTATGATATGAAGGAAATAATCACCAGGGTCCTTGACAATGGTGATTTCATGGAGGTACAGAAGCATTTTGCTCAGAATATCATAATAGGTTTCGGAAGACTCAACGGAAAAACCGTCGGTATAATAGCAAATCAGCCGCAGGTTATGGCCGGTGTTCTCGATGTAAACTCAGCTGACAAGGCGGCAAGATTTATACGGTTCTGCGATGCCTTCAACATTCCGCTGGTGACATTCACTGACACTGCAGGTTATCTTCCGGGAACAGATCAGGAATACAACGGTGTTATCAGGCATGGTGCAAAGCTTCTTTACGCGTTTTCTGAGGCGACGGTTCCAAAGATCAATGTCATAGTGAGAAAAGCATACGGCGGTGCTTACATTGCAATGAACAGCAAACATCTTGGAGCAGACATAGTGTTTGCATGGCCAAGTGCTGAGATAGCTGTTATGGGTCCGGACGGAGCAGCAAATATAATTTTCCGGAAAGAAATTGCACAGGCAGAAAACCCGATAGCTGCCCGTGAACAGAAAATTGACGAATACAGGAGCAAATTCTCCAATCCGTATATAGCAGCAGCCAGAGGCTATGTCGATGACGTAATCGATCCGGCAACCACAAGGGGAAGACTTATCAATGCACTTGAGATGCTTGCAGGCAAGAGGGAAAACAGGCCGGCTAAAAAGCACGGAAATATTCCGCTGTAAATTGGAGGTGTGATCATGGCATCAAATGAAAACACACATATTGACAATGAACTGCTGGCTGTTATTGCGGCAGCGATAGCAGCAATGGAGACCAGGCCCGGTTACAGACTGGTCGTAAGATCCATGAGGCAGATCCCACAGACATCGCCGGTCTGGAACACCGCAGGCAGACTGGAACGTCTCGGCCGCTGTTTAAATTCATAAAAGACAGTAATATGTATTTTAAGCAGAATCGATTAGGGCTGATGTTACAAATATAGTCGGGAGGGCAATAAACATGAAGAAGTTTTTGATAAAAGTCAATGGAAATCAGTATGAAGTTGAAGTAGAAGAGATTAGAGACGGGGCAGTACAGGCTTCTGCACCGGCAGCACCGGTTCAGACCGTGAGCGCGCCTCAGCCTGTATCTGCACCTGCACCAGCACCGACTCCGGCTCCGGCTCCGGCAAAGAAAGCTGAAACCGGCGGTAATGTAGGTGCAGTAAAAGTTAATGCTCCGATGCCGGGAACTATACTCAAGGTAGTGGCCTCTGTAGGTGATAAAGTTAAAAGAGGTGACGTCTTGGTAGTACTTGAAGCTATGAAGATGGAAAACGACATAGTAGCTCCCCAGGATGGTACCGTTGCTTCAATAAATGTTTCTAAGGGAACTTCAGTTAATGCAGGTGACCTTTTAGCATCATTAAATTAAGGGGGATAATAGAATGGGCAAAGTCAAAATAACAGAAACGATACTGAGAGATGCACATCAGTCACTGATAGCAACAAGAATGACAACGGATGATATTTTACCGATAGTTGAAAAACTTGACAACATCGGTTATCATTCGCTGGAATGCTGGGGAGGCGCAACATTCGATTCGTGTCTCCGTTTCCTGAACGAAGATCCGTGGGAAAGACTGAGAAAGATAAGGGAGAGAGCCAAAAAGACCAAACTGCAGATGCTTCTCAGGGGTCAGAACCTGTTGGGTTACAAGCATTATGCAGATGATGTGGTTGAGTATTTCGTTCAGAAATCAATTGCCAATGGTATCGATATTATAAGGATATTCGATGCTCTCAATGATGTCCGCAATATAGAGGCTGCCATAAAGGCATGCAAAAAAGAGGGAGGCCATGCACAGGGAACCGTATGTTATACCATCAGCCCTGTCCATAACCTTGAACTTTTTGTAAAAGATGCCCGCAGACTCGAAGAGATGGGTGCAGACAGCATATGTATTAAAGATATGGCCGGCCTGTTGCTGCCATATGCTGCATATGAACTGGTCAAAGCGCTGAAGGAAAATGTCAAGATACCGATACAGCTGCACACTCACTATACCAGCGGTGTTGCATCGATGACATATCTGAAAGCTATAGAAGCAGGAGTCGATGTAATTGACTGCGCAATGTCACCGTTAGCAATGGGCACATCGCAGCCGCCGACAGAATCGATGGTTGCTACACTCAAGGGAACCGAATATGATACGGGTCTTGATCTTGGAAAACTCAGTGAAATAGCTGAATATTTCAAGCCAATTAAAGAAAAATACATTAAATCCGGCTTACTGGATATGAAGGTGATGGGCGTTAACGTCGACACACTCAAATATCAGGTACCCGGCGGAATGCTTTCGAACCTCGTCTCACAGTTGAAACAGGCAGGCAAGGTAGACAAATTCGAAGAGGTTCTCAAAGAAGTACCGAGAGTAAGGGAAGATTTCGGTTTCCCGCCGCTGGTAACTCCTACAAGCCAGATCGTTGGAACACAGGCTGTTATGAATGTTATTACCGGTGAAAGATATAAAATCGTGCCCAAGGAGTCAAAGGCGCTGGTCAAGGGAGAATACGGCAGGACACCGGCACCTATTCCGGAACACATCAAAAAGAAGATACTCGGCGATGAAGAGCAGATAACCTGCAGGCCTGCAGACCTGATAGAACCCGAACTGGACAAGATAAGGAAGCAGGCAGCACAGTATATAGAGCAGGATGAGGATGTACTGACATATGCTCTGTTCCCGCAGGTAGCTGAGAAATTCTTTACTCTTCGCCAGGCAGGAAAATATAAAGTAGATGGTACTATGGTGGATTACGAGTTCAGGGTCCATCCGGTGTAATCAAGGTAAGGGGACACTCCTCTGCAAGAAGCGGGGCTTCGTAAGCAGAGGAATGTCCCCTTTACTTTCCTATCCGCAGTTTTTGTGTATATAGACGTAGTTCTCACGGTTACTGACAAATCGTATTGCCTTTATTTCGCTGTACTGCTTTATATACCTGCCGCATTTCATGCATATACATGATGGCGAAACAATGGAAGCGTATGATGTATCAGGCATATTGCCTTCGATTTTCTGCCAGCTTTTCCAGCCGACCTTGCAAAGTTTAATCCTGCTGTCAAAATCGGCATAGACCCATCTTAAGAGCTTATGGAAATGGAAAGGGTACTTTGTATATTTGATATAGTGCCAGGGAAGGCCCAGGCTTTCTGCGTATAATTCAAAATTTTTCTCCACTACCTGCTGTACCCGGCCGGTTATTTGCGTCGAGTACCACTGGTAGCCATTGTTTTCTAACCAGACCTTCAGTCTGTCGAACATATAGCCTCTGCATATTTCGATAGTTTCTCCACGGGCAGGCCTGAGATTTTTAAATGCTGTGTCAGTAATCTTTATAACTTCATCAAGGTACATTTTTTTTCTGAAGTTTTCTTTGTTATATAATTCTACAGGAATGATATCAAAATAATATTCGTTTGTTTCCGGCCTGTAAACTCCTATGCAGGTCCCGCCTACAAAACTTCCGCTTCCGGCATCATCTATCTGTATCATGCTTCCTCCGATGTAAGATGTAAAGTGTAAAAGCTGTACAAACTTTAGCATTGTCACTAATATTCAAAATAATTCAAATACGGATTCCAGTGCCAAGCGGGCACTTTCCTGCAATTATACGGGCTCCGGAATATCAGTATCAGGTTTTGCATATTTTGGGCTCTGTAATCAGCGGTAACCGATATGTAAATATATTGTGGAATATCCGTAAATGCTTCGCGGTTTCAGGCTGAGGACAGTGTGCCTATGGGCTTGATTTTTACTATTTCGAAATGTAATATTAAATAGACATAACAAATATTAGGAATACAGTTGCTGTACAGGCAATTGGAGGGCTCTATGGAAACTAAAAATTACGACCTTATAACCAGGATAAGCAACATCAAAAAGCTCAGCAAAGGGCAGAGGCTCATAGCAGATTTCATCGTAAACCACTACGAAAAAGCGGCATTCATGACTGCGGCAAAACTTGGTGAAGCCGTTGGCGTAAGTGAATCGACTGTTGTCAGATTTGCAATAGAGCTTGGCTACGACGGTTATCCCAAAATGCAAAAGGTCCTCCAGGAAATGATCAAAAGCAAGCTTACTGCCGTACAAAGAATAGAGGTATCTTCAAGCAGGATAAATGAATACAATATTCTCAAAAGCGTACTGCAGTCTGACATGGAAAAAATAAAAATAACAATGGAAGAGATCAACAACGATGTTTTCAATGCAGCAGTTGAATGTATTCTTAATGCCAGAAAGATATATATACTCGGCGTCAGAAGTTCTGCGCCGCTTGCCAGCTTTCTGGGCTTTTATTTCAATCTGATATTTGATAATGTCCGCCTGATCCATACCACCAGTGTCAGTGAAATGTTCGAGCAGATAATAAGAGCCTCGGAAGGAGATGTGGTTATCGGCATAAGCTTTCCCAGGTATTCAAAGAGGACGACAAAAGCACTGCAGTTTGTTAAAAGCCAGGGAGCGAAGGTGATTGCAATAACAGACAGTATGGACTCACCACTGGCAGCCAGTGCTGATCACTGCCTTTGTGCAAGGAGCGACATGGCGTCTTTCGTGGACTCGCTCGTTGCACCGCTCAGTGTCATCAATGCATTGATAGTTGCTTTGGGTATGAGGAAAAAAGACAGCGTTTATAATATATTTGAAAAGCTTGAAAAAATATGGGACGAATATCAGGTCTATGAAAAATATGATATCGTTGACCCGCACAGGAAGGTGGACCATTGAGCAAAAGAGCTGTTATAGTAGGAGCAGGGGCAGCCGGGCTGATGGCTGCAGGTAAAGCTGCTGAACGCGGACTTGAGGTAATCCTGCTTGAGAAAAACGACAGACCGGGAAAGAAACTGAGAATTTCAGGAAAAGGGCGCTGCAATATAACAAATAATACCGATATCGAAGGGTTGATACGGAATATTCCCGGCAACGGGAATTTTTTATATTCATCTTTTTATACATTTTCAAATGAAGATTTAATGCGCTTCTTTGAGGAAGAAGGACTTAAACTTAAAACAGAAAGAGGAGGAAGGGTGTTCCCGGTCACAGACAATGCAAAGGATGTTGTAGCACTGCTTGTAAGGCATGCTCAGAAACATGGTACTGAGATCAGGTACAATTCACAGGTCGAATCGATAGAAACGAAGGATAATGCTGTCAGTGGAGTACGGCTTAAAAATGGAGAACTTATTGAAGCCGACTCTGTAATACTGGCTACAGGCGGTGCATCCTATCCAGGCACCGGTTCCACCGGTGACGGATACAAAATGGCCAGAAAACTTGGGCACACCGTAACTCCGCTGAAACCGTCGCTGGTGCCGCTGGTATCTGTTCAGAAATGGCCTGCAAGCCTCCAGGGACTTTCATTGAGAAATATTTCCATAACTATGCTTGACAACAACAGAAAAAAAATATACACGGACTTCGGAGAAATGCTTTTTACTCATTTTGGCGTATCAGGTCCTGTTATACTAAGTGCCAGCAGACATATCATGCAGTATGATTACAGGAATGTATACCTGGTAATTGATCTAAAACCTGCATTGAGTGAGGAAAAACTCGATGCCAGGGTGCAGAGGGATTTTGAAAAATATTCACGCAAACAATATAAGAACAGTCTTGATGACCTTCTGCCGCAAAAGCTTATACCCGTAATAACAGAATTATCAGGAATACCGGAAGACAAGCCTGTAAACCAGATAACAAAAGCAGAAAGAAAGGCGCTTGTCAAACTGCTTAAGAATCTTGAAATTGAAATTGCCGGCTCCAGGCCATTGGCTGAAGCTATCGTTACTGCAGGAGGCGTAGATACTGATGAGATTGATCCGGCAACGATGGAATCAAAACTGATAAAAGGTTTGTTCTTTGCCGGTGAAATAATAGATGTTGATGGTTATACCGGCGGCTTTAACCTGACCATAGCCTTTTCTACCGGATACACTGCGGGGATCAGCTGCTGAGGTATTTATTGCTGACTGTATGAGCATAATAATGGTATTAGTAATTTTTGGAGCTGGTTATGAAACCCGTTATAAATGAGCAGACAGACAGCAGAATAAAGACCGAAAAAACACGGCAGGAAACGGCAGATAAGGTGGAAGCAATTCTGAAGGCTGCTTTTCTGGCGGCATTTGCCTTATTGATCACAGTGCAGGTTATTCTGACGCTTCCTGGTGCAAGGAATTCTATAAACAAGGAAGCTGTGGACGGGGAACCTCTCGGGAAACAGGTTTATCTTGTCGAACCATGCAAAATGGAACTCAGGCTGGTCAATATGGAATACTGCCCTGAACTTAAGGTTCTGGTAAACGGTGATGAAGCAGATGCTTTCAGCACTGATACCGTACTGCTTGAACTCAGCGACGGAGACGTAGTCGAACTGGATGCAAGCAAAATGCTTTTATCTGCAAGGGTCCAGGTCAGTGCCGTAAGCAGGAACATAAAACATTTACTTGGAATCACTGTCGATGCGGCCGACGGGATAGTACCGGTAGCTGTTGTCAATACGGGAGGTTAATCTGCATAAAAATATCCGGTCTTTAAAATAACAATATTGTGTAAATTGCATTATTTTTATATAATAGAACGAGGCAGTAGATGTACCCAACTTCATCAAAAAGTGGCAGGTACTGAGTGTAATTTCAGGCAGCAGGCGCATCTTTCGCCGCACTGAAAAAAACTGCTGAAGTTCTGAAGTGTTATAATATTATACAGAAGCGGGAAATGTCCCGCTGAATATTCAGAGGTAATATACCTTATAACGATCGCGGGGAATTGAACATGGCTGATGAAATAAAGGAGTACGGCAGCAGAGATATTGCTTCTGCTGCAATCAGGATCGCACTTACATCAGACAGGGCTGATGAAAAGCATCTTCAGACAGAGCTGGCAAAGCTGGGTATTCATACTGCAGCCGTAGATTACGGCGGCGAATTCATTAATTCAGTTATGAAGATAATCGAAAGAGCAGTAGTATCTGCAAAGCGGGAAGGAGTAATCCAGGAATGCCATGTTGAGGAAGGTGCCGTTGCCGGTGCAACCAGAGAAGCGCTTTCTCAGATAATGCCGAAAGCCCTGGGACTGAATGTCGGAGGGAAAATCGGAATAGCCAGGTATAAAAACCATATCAGTGTTTCAATATTTTTTGGCATAGGTCTTCTGCATCTCAATGAAGTTGCCATCGGACTGGGACACAGGGTGGTGTGACGAATGGTAAGAGCTGTACGGGGTGCCACGACTGTAAATGAAAATACTGAAAAGGAAATATTCGATGCTACCGCTGAACTTCTGACCATGATCATGGAACAGAATAATATAGAAAAAAGCGATGTTATAAGTATCATCTTTTCGGTAACAAGTGACCTTGACGCTGCTTTTCCCGCAACGGCGGCAAGAAAGATGGGATTTGACAGAACGGCGATGCTGAGTACATATGAGATGAATGTGCCGGGCAGCCTGGGCAAATGCATCAGGATATTGATGCATATAGATACGGATAAAAAGAACGATGATCTGAAATTTATATATCTGAAGGAAGCAAAAAAACTGAGACCAGATTTATCGGAATAGAAATTTGCGTACGAAGGAGAATGACATCGGCAAGATGATTAATATTGCAATTGACGGCCCGGCCGGAGCTGGAAAAAGCACAGCAGCGAAAATTGTATCGCGGGAGCTGAACATCATATATCTTGATACGGGAGCAATGTATAGGACCGTCGCCCTCAAGGCGATCCGCTCAGGCGTTGACACGAAGGACGAAAAAGCACTTGCATCTTTGGTAAAGGATATTGACATAAGGATCGAATATAAGGATAATGAACAAAGGATATTTCTTGACAGCACTGATGTAACAGAGCTTATCAGAACGCCTGAAGTCTCCATCGGTGCGTCGAATGTTGCGGTGATACCCGCCGTCAGACTAAAGATGGTGGAGTTGCAGCGGGAGATAGCAAGGAATAATGATGTGGTTATGGATGGAAGAGATATAGGTACTTATGTGCTGCCTGATGCGAAATACAAATTCTTTCTGACAGCATCGCTGGATGAAAGAGCAAAACGAAGATATGATGAAATGATTTCAAAAGGTATGATCGGAGCGGATCTTGACGCAGTCAGAAAGGATATAGAGTTCAGGGACAAAAATGACAGTTCACGGTCATTCGCACCGCTGTCAAAAGCCCCTGACGCTGTTGAGATAGACACCACCGAGCTCGGGCCGCAGGATGTGGCCGAAATCATTTTGAAATATATTAAAAACAACAGATCAGATGGTGCTAATAAATGCGGTTGATTCTTTCGGTTATAACGAAACTAGTACTCAGGATATTTTTCAGGGTCGAAGTCATCGATTCTCATAAAGTCCCGGCGGAAGGTCCCGCACTGCTCTGTGCCAACCATAACACGGCATTTGACATGTTTTTTCTTGGCTTCAGACTCAAAAGATGGATACACTGGATGGCAAAGGAGGAGTTGTTCAGAAATCCTGTTCTGGCATATGTGCTCAGAAGGCTGGGAGCTTTTCCTGTTAAAAGAGGAACCGGCGATGTCAGTTCAATAAAAAATGCGTACAGGCTTCTTGCTGAAAATAAAATAGTTGGCATATTCCCCCAGGGTACCAGGACGGATCCTGCCAGAATTGAAACCAGCAGGGTCAAATCAGGTGCCGCGATGATAGCATTGAATGCGGGAGTGCCGATAATTCCGGCAGCCGTCTGCGGCAGCTATAAACTGTTCAGTAAGATGTATGTCATATACGGTGATCCTTTTTATCTTGAAAAGCCGGATAAAAAAATATCCAGGGAAGATTTGGCGCAAATGAGTAAAGATATAATAAAAAGAGTGTATTCACTTACGGAGGGTTACAGGTGAAGATCATTCTGGCAAAGACAGCCGGTTTTTGCTTCGGCGTTAACAATGCAGTCGATATAGCATATAAGCAGCTGAAAAACAGTGAAAAGATATATACTCTCGGACCCCTTATACATAATGAGAGCGTAATTGACGAACTAAGGAACATGGGGGCGGAAGTAATAACTGATGTGAGCCAGGCTGCAGAAGGTTCAAAAGTGATTATCAGAGCCCATGGGGTTGCACCTGAGATTTATGAAGAGTTAAAAAAGAAGAACATCGGCGTTGTTGATGCGACCTGTCCCTATGTAAAAAAGATACATAAACTGGTGGAGCAGCAGCATAAGCAGGGGTGGACGATAGTAATAGCCGGTGACAGGAATCATCCGGAAGTCAAAGGTATAAACGGATGGTGCGGCAACACCGCGCTTATTGCCAATACACCGGAGGAAGCCGAAAATTTCCCGGAAATTGAAGGCGGCTGCTGTCTTGTTGCACAGACGACCTTAACAAAAAAAAGATTCGACGAGATATATGATAAATTAAAAGTAAAGTGCAAAAACATAATGAAATTTGATACAATATGTAATGCGACCGACAGCCGACAGAGAGAGGCCGGGCAAATAGCCCGGGAGTCTGATGTGATGCTGGTTATAGGGAGCAGGAACAGTTCCAATACACAAAAACTTTTTGAAATATGCAAAAAGTATTGTGACAAAACATATTTAATCGAATCGTACGGTGATTTGCCACCGATAAATATAAAAGAAACAAAAACGCTGGGAATAACAGCCGGAGCATCTACACCGGAACGCATAATCAAGGAGGTTATTGGAAAAATGGAAGAATTAAATAAACAGGAGAAAGAGATGAGCTTCGAAGAAGCGTTCGAAAACTCGATGGTGACGCTGAGAAGCGGAGAGATTGTCAAAGGAAAGATAATCGGCTACAACAATACGGAGATATACGTCGATCTTGGATATAAATCCGACGGCATCATCCCGATAAGTGAGTACACCGATGACCCTGATTTCAAGCCCGAACTTAATATCAATATCGGTGATGAAATTGAAGTATTTGTAGTAAGGGTCAATGACGGTGACGGCAATGTCATGCTCTCCAAGAGAAAAGTAGATTCAATGAAGAGCATCGAGATGATAGAACAGGCATATGAAAATAAAACTCCTGTTACCGGTAAGGTTATAGAAGTCACAAACGGAGGAGTTATTGCCAGCGTAATGGGAAGCAGGGTTTTCATACCGGCATCGCAGTTGTCGGAAAGGTATGTAAAAGATCTGAATGAGTTCCTCAGACAGACTGTAACAATAAAAATAATCGAATTCAACAAGCAGAAACGAAAAATCGTAGGTTCCCGCAAGATAGTTCTGGCAGAGCAGAGAGAGCAAATGGAGAACCAGGTATGGGGCAGCATTGAAGTCGGCAAGAGATATACCGGAACAGTAAAGAGTCTGATGGATTTCGGAGCATTTGTAGACATAGGCGGTGTCGACGGCCTTGTACATGTTTCTGAAATGTCATGGACAAAAGTTAAACATCCCTCAGATATCTTAAAAGTCGGAGACAAGGTCGAAGTGACGGTACTGGAATTTGACGCGGAGAAAAAGAGAATATCACTGACCATGAAGAAAGAGGAGGACAATCCGTGGTTCAGGGTCACAGAGAAATACAAGGTTGGAGATATAGTAAAGGGTAAGGTCGTCAGGCTGGTTCCGTTCGGTGCATTTGTTGAGCTCGAAAAGGGACTGGACGGACTTGTTCACATATCCCAGATATCCAGCGTCAGAATTGCCAAACCGGGCGATGTGCTGCATACCGGGCAGGAAGTGGAAGCTAAGATAGTTGAAGTCAACGAGGAGGCAAAGAAAATCAGCCTGAGCATAAAGGAGGTCAATCCGATAGATCCTCCGGCAAAGGAGAAGGAACAGCCTAAAGCACCGGAAACTGAAAATACTGACGGTACTCAGGCAAAGAATGATGAGGAAATACCAAGTGAACATAAAGAAGAATTGAAAAACACGATAGGTGATGCTTTAGGCTCCTCCCTTGGAGATATAAAATAATTAATGAGTAACGTAAAATTTGGCTGAAAAATGCAGGACGTTTGTCTTGCATTTTTCAGTATTTAATGATTTATCGGAGGTCGGTCATGGATTACGAGATCTTTAAGCATGAGATCTTAAAAATGACGGATATCAATCTTAGCCTGTATAAAGAAAAACAGATGAAGCGCAGACTCGATTCTCTAATTAAAAAAAACGGGTTTATGGGATACGAAGACTATGTACATGCTCTGAAGAAAGACAGGGAGCTTTTTAACGAATTTATAAACTATCTGACGATAAATGTATCAGAATTCTATCGTAATCCGGAGCAATGGGAGATACTTAAGAATGAGATAATACCCATGCTCCTTAAGAGGTCACCGAGGCTGAAAGTATGGAGTACGGCCTGTTCTACAGGTGATGAGCCCTATACGCTTGTAATGGTTCTGAATCATTATTTGCCGCTGAGCGATATAAAAGTAATTGCTACGGATATCGACATGGAAGCACTCAGACAGGCTAAGGCCGGCGTTTATACAGCAAAAAGCATAGAGAAGCTGCCGGCACCTTATATATCAAAATATTTCACATATGATAAAAATACATATCATATCAGGGAAGAAGTAAAAAAGTGTGTTGAATTCAGCAAGATCAATCTTTTAAAGGATCCTTACCCCCAGGAATGTGATCTTATAGTATGCAGAAACGTCCTGATATATTTCACCGAAGAGGCAAAGGCCGACATGTATGTAAAAATCAACAAAGCTCTGAAAGACAAAGGTGTTTTGTTTATCGGCAGTACTGAGCAGATAATAATGTCCGGACGTTATAAGCTTACCCCTGTAAAGACGTTTTTCTATGTCAAGGATGGCGATATCTGATATGAGCCGTGCTATGAGAAGGGTAATTTTTCTTGTAGACATGAATGCTTTCTTCATATCGTGCGAAATGTCAATAAATCCTGAACTCAAGGGCCGCCCTGCTGCAGTGGCAGGCGACCCGGAAAACAGGCACGGGATCATACTGGCAGCAAATTATGAGGCCAGGGCATACGGAGTGAAAACTACGATGCTCATCCATGAGGCATTGTCGATCTGCCCAGGGCTTATACTGGTCCCTCCGACCCGGGGTTTATATGAAAAAAAATCAAATGAGTTTATGGAAATCCTGTCCAGGTATACACCCATTATACAAAAAAACAGCATCGATGAAGCATGGCTGGACCTTACTGGCTGTGAGGGCCTGTTCGGAACACATGATCAGATTGCCCGGCGGATAATGAAGGAGATAATGGAAGAACTGGACTTGTGGTGTTCCATCGGGATATCTGAGAATAAATTTCTTTCAAAAATGGCCTCCGAAATGAAAAAGCCACTGGGAATAACAGAACTCTGGATTAAGGATGTTAAGTCAAAATTATGGCCTCTTGCTGTAAGAGAAATGTATGGTATAGGGAAACAGACTGAAAAGAGGCTCAATGAAATTGGCATAATGACAATAGGTGATCTTGCACAGTGTGATACGGATGTACTGGTCAAAAATTTCGGGAAATACGGATGTGAGCTGAAAAGCCTGGCGAACGGAATAGATGATTCCTGCGTGGAATGCACTCCAAAAAGTGCGACCAAATCCATAAGCAGGTCAACAACTCTTGCCAGAGATATAACAGATATTGACGAGGCAAAGGCTGTGCTGCTCAGCCTTGCTGAAGAAGTTGGAGAAGATGCAAGGAGAAAAGATTTCAAAGGTAAGTCGGTAAATATTGTGATAAGGTACAGTGATTTTAAAACGATAACACGACAAAAAACGATAGTTCCTTCTTACCTGACCAAAGATATATACAGGACCGGTACGGCGCTTCTGGAGGAAAACTGGGACCGCAGAAAGCCTGTCAGGCTGCTTGGTATCGGAATATCCAATGTCGATGAAGATTTGCCCGTGCAGTTGTCTATTTTTGATATAAATGATGAACTGCCTGATGATGTCAGAAGGGAAGAAAGGCTTGAAAAAGCGATGGATGCCATCCGGATGAGGTTTGGCAGCGACAAGCTGAAAAGAGCGAAGCTCATCGAAAGCAAGGGAAAGTTTCATAAAAAGTAAATGAAAAAGAAAATGAAGTTTAAGTAATTTCACGTTAATCAAATGAAACGTAATGAGGAGCTGAGATGAGAAAGTTTTAACAACATCTTTGCAGTAAAAAACACCTGCCGATATTTTTTTTATATCGACAAGTGTTTACTGGTGCGGGAAACAGGACTTGAACCTGCACACCCTTGCGAGCTCTAGTACCTGAAACTAGCGCGTCTGCCAATTCCGCCATTCCCGCATTTCCCAACCGCAATGTCTATTTTACTAGAAATGTTGTATAATTGCAAGTGGTAATTTATAAAATTATTAATATGTTTTTCGCATCTGGAGGTATTATATGTTGAATGAAAAGCTGGAGCAGTTCAAAAAAGACATAATCACAAAAAGGGTTGCAGTTCTTGGAATGGGGATAAGCAATACACCGCTGATCAGGTACCTGGGAAGCATGGGCGTATCAGTCACGGCTTTCGACAGGGCTGATAAGGATGAACTGGAGCCGACACTGAAAAAGCTGGAGGGTTTGGATATTCAATATAGCCTGGGAGAAGGATACCTGGATAATCTCAAAGGATTCGACGTAATTTTCAAAACACCGAAAGTACGTTTTGATATACCGGAACTGTTGAGAGAAGCAGAAGCAGGAGCCCTGATAACTTCAGAGATGGAGGTGTTCTGCAGGCTGTGCCCTGCAAGAATTTTCGGCATTACGGGAAGCGACGGAAAGACGACGACAACCACACTCATATACAGGATACTTGAACATCATGGCTATAAGTGCTGGCTGGGCGGTAATATCGGTACTCCGCTGCTGGACAGGATAGACGAGATAAGCGAAACAGATATGGTAGTGCTTGAACTAAGCAGTTTCCAGCTCCATACCATGAGAAACAGGATCAATACAGCCGTTGTCACCAATATTTCGCCGAACCACCTCGATGTACATACTTCAATGGAGGAATATATTGATGCAAAGAAAAATATTTTCCTATATCAGAATGAAAATGATACGCTGGTTTTGAATTATGACAATGAAATCACCAGAGGCTTCATGCCTGAAGGACCGGGTAAAGTAATCATGTTCAGCCGCAAATCTGATCTGGACGAAGGGATAGTTCTGTCAGGAAGTAAAATCGTATACAGGCACAGCGGCAGGGAAGATTACATCGTTGATACAGAAGACATACTCATTCCCGGCGTCCACAACATAGAAAATTATATGGCTGCTGCCGGGGCAACGGCAGATTTTGTCGCACCGGAAGATGTCAGGGCAGTCGCCACTTCATTCAGGGGAGTCGAGCACCGCAATGAGCACGTCAGGGACGTAAACGGCGTAAGTTTTTATAATGATTCCATAGGCTCGAGTCCTACCAGGACAATAGCGACGATCAGCTCATTCAGGGACAGGGTAATCCTGATAGCCGGTGGCTATGATAAGCACCTGCCGTATGATGAGATGGGTGAAACGCTTGCGAAAAAGGTTAAGTGCCTCGTTCTTGTCGGACAGACTTCAGATAAGATTGAAAAGGCACTCAGGGATGAGACGGCCAGGTCAGGTTTGGGTGCAGATATTCCGGTAATAAGGTGCACTACGATGGAGGATGCTGTAAAAAGCGCTTACAGTAATGCTGTGCCTGGGGATGTGGTGCTTCTGTCTCCGGCAAGTGCAAGTTTTGACATGTACAAAAATTTTGAGGAACGCGGCAGGCACTTCAAAAAAATCGTAATGGAGCTGTAAAAACGGGGATGTACAGATGTCAGATACACTGCAGTATGGACCGCGTATACATGACCTGTGGGCCATACTGCAGCAATACTGATAAAAATAAAACCCATGATTTAGATCATGGGTTTTATTGAAACTGGTGGAGGGGGATGGATTCGAACCATCGAAGTCAGTGACAACAGATTTACAGTCTGCCCCCTTTGGCCACTCGGGAACCCCTCCGTATAATGGTGGGCCTTCAGGGACTCGAACCCCGGACCAACCGGTTATGAGCCGGTTGCTCTGACCAACTGAGCTAAAGGCCCGCGAAATGACAAAGACAAGTATAAAGCATAGAATACATTAAGTCAAGTGCATAATAAAGAAATTTTATCAAACTCAAAGGGAATATGTTTTAATTTGTCGAATACCATACCGGGAAGGTCATACAGCCTTGCCTGTTATGGCTGATTATAATATTTGCGAGGTGCTATTGATGAGAATTTCGTTCTTGGGAGCAGCAAAGACGGTTACTGGTTCATGCTATTATATTGAAACACAGACATGCAATTTCCTGGTGGACTGCGGCATGTTCCAGGGCAGCAGCGCAGAAGAAGCCCGCAACCATGACCCTTTTCCCTTCAACCCGGCTGAACTGGATTTTGTGATTCTTACACATGCTCATATAGACCACAGCGGAAGGATACCTAAACTGTACAATGAGGGTTTCAAGGGAACGATATATGCGACAAAGGCAACAGCAGAGTTGTGTGCGATAATGCTGCCTGACTGCGGTCATATCCAGGAGTTTGAAAACGAATGGGTGAACCGTAAGCGTGAAAGGGCAGGACTGCCTCCCGTACAGCCTCTTTATACTGTACAGGATGCCGCGGACAGTATCGGTTTGTTCAAAGGCGTCCATTATTATGAGGAAGTAAGGATAAATGATCAGGTCAGGATTAAGTTCAGCGATGCAGGACATATACTTGGTTCGGCGATTCTCGAATTATGGATCAGGGAAGATGGGCATGAAGTAAAGCTTGTTTTTTCAGGTGATCTTGGCAATAAAAACATGCCTATACTCAGAGACCCTGATATCATCGACAGTGCCGATTACCTGTTTATTGAGTCGACGTACGGCAACAGGAATCATATAAAGACTGAAAGCAAAATCGACAGATTTATTGAAATCATCAAATCAACAAAAGAAAAGGGAGGAAATATTATAATCCCGTCTTTTGCTGTTGGCAGGACACAGGAGATAATTTATGAACTGTTCAAACAGCGTGAAAAATACGGGGAGGATCTGAAGCACCTGCTTGATATACCGGTATATGTGGACAGCCCGCTGGCTGTATCAGCCACCAAAGTATTCAGAAACAATCTTGACTGTTTTGACGAAGAAGCAAGGCAATATATAGAGAATGGCGATAATCCGCTGGATTTCCCGGGCCTGCGCTTTACTCAGAGTGTTGAAGAATCCAAGGCTCTCAATGACAGTAAGGAAACACTTATAATCATATCTGCCAGCGGAATGTGTGAAGCCGGCAGGATCAAGCACCATCTGAAGCATAACCTGTGGAGAAAGGAATCGTCAATAGTGTTCGTAGGATACCAGGCTGCAGGCACTCTGGGAAGGAGACTGGTGGACGGAGCTGATAAGGTAAGGATATTCGGCGAGGAAATAAATGTCGTTGCCAGGGTGGAAATGATAGAAGGCTTCTCAGGGCACGCAGATCAAAGCGGACTTATGAGCTGGGTCAGATCTTTCGGGCATAAACCAAAGAAAGTATTCATAGTCCATGGTGAAGAAGATTCCATAACAGCGCTGTCGGAGCTGATCGAAGCTGAACTGCGCCTGGACACGATAATACCGGAATATGGCCAGTCATTCACAGTGACACGTACAGATGTCTCCGCTGCCGGCAGAATGGCTGTAAGGGAAGAGAAGAAGGAAAAGTACAGCTTCAGGCGTCTTGAGATTGTTCATATGCTCGACAAGCTGAAAGATGAGCTTGAGGAAGCCTCCGGCATTATACGGGATGACCTGAAGACTGAAAAGGATGATATCGAGCTGGATGAATTGATGTCAAAGCTGCTGAAATTTGAGCAATATATCGTAGACATAATCAGATAGCAGATGTTATCAGACCGGATTTACGGCAGCAGACGAAGCTGAAAAACCGTACAACGAATCATGGTATTTCCTTGTTACAAGAAAAGAAAGAAGTCAAAAACTTCTTTCTTTTTTTATGTGTGTGTTGTATAATATACATGATTTTCTATCAAGTCGCAGAATGGGCAGTATGGAAGGTATTAATTTCAGTATTACGGAAGGATGGTAGGTATGCTTAAGTATGTCTTTTTGGTTCTATTCATCGTTCTCATGATTCTTGTGGGAATTATCAGCAGAAAAAAGGTCAATAATGTCCAGGATTTCTTTCTGGGCGGCAGAAAGATGGGAGCATGGCTTTCGGCTTTTGCTTACGGTACCACTTACTTTTCTGCAGTAATATTTATCGGTTATGCAGGGAAAATAGGCTGGAATTTTGGAATTTCATCAACATTCATCGGTATAGGGAATGCTTTGCTGGGAAGCCTTCTGGCCTGGATCGTCCTCGCAAACAGAACAAGAAAAATGACACATGACCTTGGAGTGTCAACAATGCCTGAGTTTTTTGAAAAACGCTATGACAGCAGGGCTATGAAAATCGTTACGGCTTTGATCATATTCGTATTCCTGGTGCCATATTCTGCATCGGTATATCAGGGGCTGGGTTATCTGTTCGAAAGAACCTTCGGAGTACCTTTTGTTTACTGTATGGCAGCCATGGCTATGCTCACCGGTGTTTATCTGTTGCTGGGCGGCTATGTGGCAACAGCTGTCAACGATTTCATACAGGGAATAATAATGCTGATAGGCGTAGCCCTGATGATATATTATATAATTTCGAACCCGGCTGTCGGCGGACTTTCGGGAGGACTGCAGAAACTCTCGCAGGTACCTGATGCAGGCCCCGGGCTGGTCAGTGCTTTCAGTGCACAGCCGCTTAATCTGCTTGGCCTTATAGTGCTAACAAGTCTTGGGACCTGGGGATTGCCGCAGATGGTTCACAAATTCTATGCAATAAAAGATGAACAGGCTGTTAAGAGAGGCACGATAATTTCTACAGTATTTGCTTTGATAATAGCAGGAGGAGCCTATTTCGTAGGCGGATTCGGGAGACTGTTCCTGGATAACACGATGCCTGTTGGAGCTAACGGTAAACCGAATGCTGACATGGTAATGCCTATGGTGCTGGAAAAAGCATTGCCTGATGCGCTTATAGGTCTAATAGTCATACTGGTGCTGTCAGCTTCCATGTCCACGCTTTCGTCCCTGGTACTGGTGTCAAGTTCTGCTATTTCGCTCGACCTGGTAAAAGGAACACTTTTTCCGGACATGAAAAAAGAAAATGTTATGGCGCTGATGAGAGTTTTATGCGGAATTTTCGTAATCTGCTCTTTCCTTGTAGCTGTAACTCCAAATTCAATCCTCAGCCTGATGTCTTTCTCATGGGGAACGATTGCCGGCGCGTTCCTGGCTCCTTTCCTGTATGGCCTGTACTGGAAGAGGACAACAAAAATCGGCGCCTGGGCGGGTTTCATCGGAGGTTTTGCAGTGTCCCTGGCAGGTGCTGTGATTTATAAGATGGATGCTGCGGTTGCTCCCAACATCGGAGCCGTCGCAATGGTTGCTTCTCTTATAATCGTGCCTGTAGTAAGTCTCATTACTGAAAAGATGCCGCAGAAGCGCATTGATGAAATATTTGGGAAGACAAAAAAAGTGAAACTGAACCCGGAAACATGATATAACAGTACTGCCCGTTAAGTTTGACATTGCTCAATTAAAATAAGGGGCATTCCTGAAAGGTCTGTCCCTTTTGATTTTGAATTGAGCATTGCAAGAGTTTACAAAAAACATATTAATGTATAAAATATGATTATATTGTAAATAGGCTTTTTTGCAATTATATAGCTTAGCAGCCAGCAGATGGATTCCGCTGATGGCCTGAATATCATGGACATGTAAATATTTGAATTTATATGATATACGAGGGGAAAAATTATGAAGAAACTCATGTTGGGAAATGAAGCAGCAGCAAGAGGTGCATATGAGGCAGGTGTGAAGGTCGCAACTGCTTATCCGGGCACGCCAAGCACGGAGATAACAGAGTGCATTGCAAAATATTACGATGAGATCTACAGTGAATGGTCACCGAACGAGAAGGTAGCACTGGAAGTTGCAATAGGTGCATCTGTTGCAGGAGCGAGGTCTATTTGCTCAATGAAGCATGTCGGACTTAACGTTGCGGCAGATCCGCTGTATACCGTTTCCTATACGGGCGTCAACGGAGGTCTTGTAATAATGGTGGCAGATGACCCGGGAATGCACAGTTCTCAAAACGAACAGGATTCCAGGTTTTATGCACGGGCTTCCAAGGTGCCGATGCTTGAGCCTGCAGACAGCAGTGAATGCAAGGATTTTGTCAAAGCTGCCTTTGAATTAAGCGAGAAATTCGACTGTCCAGTCATCGTAAGGCTGACTACGCGTATTGCACACTCGCAGAGCATAGTGGAACTTGGTGAAAGAAGCGATGACGAACTCAAACCGTATGTAAAAGATCCATCAAAATATGTCATGATGCCTGCTATGGCAAGGGGACGTCATCTGGCAGTTGAAAAAAGAATGGCGGAACTACGGAAGTTCGCCGAAGAAACAGACCTTAACAAAATCGAGTGGGGCAGTAAAGAAATAGGAGTCATTACGTCCGGAATATCATATCAGTATGCAAGAGAAGCTTTCGGAGATGTCTCATATCTGAAGCTTGGAATGGTATATCCTTTGCCGGCAAACCTGATAAGGGAATTTGCATCGAAAGTTGATAAACTTTATGTGATAGAAGAATTGGATCCGTTTTTTGAAGATCAGATCAGAGAGCTCGGGATAAAAGTTATCGGAAAGGGCATACTGCCAGTCACGGGCGAATATTCTGTATCGCTGTTACGACAGAGAATATTCGGCATGGAATGTAAAAATAAGTTCGATGTAGATCTTGAGACGCCACCAAGGCCTCCTGTCATGTGCCCCGGCTGTCCACACAGGGGAACGTTCCATGTGCTTAAAAAGCTGAAACTGACCGTAACAGGAGATATAGGCTGCTACACACTTGGAGCATTGCCGCCTTCAGAGGCTATGGATACCTGCGTATGCATGGGTGCCAGCGTTGGAATGGCTCATGGAATGGAAAAAGCCAGGGGAAAAGAATTCAGCCGGAAGACAGTGGCAGTTTTGGGTGACTCTACTTTCATCCACTCAGGCATAACTGGTCTGATAGATATAGTTTATAACAAAGGATGCTCCACCGTAATTATACTGGATAACTCCATAACCGGCATGACAGGCCACCAGCACAATCCTACCACTGGCTTTACAATTAAGGGAGAGCCGACAAAGCAGGTTGATCTGGAACTTCTGGCTAAAGCTGTCGGAATCGAAAGAGTCAGGATAGCGGATCCGTTTGATCTAAAGGAGTTTGAAAAGGTCGTAAAAGAAGAGACTGAGGCTGACGAACCGTCAGTGATAATAGCACAGAGACCGTGTGCTCTGCTGAAACAGGTTCGTTATGAAGGGCCTCAGATGATTAATGATAATTGCAGAAAATGCAGAAGCTGCTTAAGGATAGGCTGCCCTGCGATAGTAGACAAGGGTGAAAGGATAGAGATAAACAGCGCATTGTGTGTAGGCTGCAAGCTCTGCACTAAAGTATGCAGCTTCAACGCGATAGAAAAGGCCGGTGATAAAAATGAATAATCTGAACATACTGATAGTAGGCGTAGGAGGCCAGGGAACACTGCTGGCAAGCAGACTTCTGGGCAATGTTGCTATGAAAAGGGGATATGATGTAAAGGTATCCGAAGTTCATGGTATGTCCCAGAGAGGCGGAAGTGTTGTCACATATGTAAAAATGGGGAAGAAAGTATATTCGCCCATCATTGAAAAGGGAGAAGCAGACATCCTGCTGGCTTTTGAAAGACTTGAAGCTCTGCGCTGGATAGAATATCTGAAAAAGGATGGTACTTTGATCCTGAATGACCAGAGGATCGACCCAATGCCTGTCATCACCGGCAAGGCGGAATATCCGGAAGGAATAATTGAAAAACTCACAGCTGCGGGCGTAAATATCAAATCCATAGATGCTCTGAGTATCGCAAGGGACTGCGGAAATATAAAAGCTGTAAATATTGTACTGATAGGTCTTCTTGCAAAAACTACTGAAATTGGTATCGATGTGTGGCTCAAGGCACTTGAGGAAGTAGTGCCGCAGAAATTCCTTGATGTTAACAGAAAAGCATTTAATGCCGGATATCAGTTTAATGTAAAAAAATAATATGATTTTCACGTGACATGCCCATGCCGCATAATATATGCAGCACAGCCTTGCTGAAGATTAAGTGTTCTTCAGAACATTGGATTTCTTGAGATGTGCAGAAATGAACAGATTTATGGAGTGTCGCATGAATTTGGATTTCAGCCTGGTTGCTTTTGCGTGGGGCGGGGACCTGACCCGTAAACCCTGAAAGCTGTTCTCACGGGAGAATAAAGGGCATTAAATAAATATTAGGAGGGGTTCTTAATGTTATACTGGAACCAGTCGCGCGAATGCATGCCCAGAGAGGAAATGCGAAAGCTTCAGAGTGAGCGGCTTGTAAAGACGGTTAAAAGAGTATACCATAACGTTCCTTTTTACAGAGCAAAGATGCAGCAAAAGGGTATCGAACCCGGAGATATCAAAGGAATCGAAGATTTGCCCAAGCTTCCTTTTACCTATAAGCAAGATCTGAGGGATAACTATCCGTATGGACTTTTTGCAACTCCGCTCAGTGAGATCGTGAGGATACATGCATCTTCCGGCACGACAGGGAAGAAAACAGTCGTGGGATATACAAGAAATGACCTGGAAAAATGGTCAGAAGTCATGGCAAGAACACTGACAAGCGCCGGCGTTACCAAGGAGTCGGTGATACAGATCGCGTATGGTTACGGCCTGTTCACGGGAGGCCTTGGTGCACATTATGGCGCGGAAAAAGTAGGTGCATCTGTCATTCCTATGTCGGGAGGCAACACAAAGCTGCAGCTGCAGATAATGAAAGATTTCGGGACTACGCATCTGGCATGTACTCCTTCCTATGCTCTTTACATGGCGGAAGAGATGGAGGAAGCAGGTATAAAACCCAGTGATCTGAAGCTCAGGGCCGGCGTTTTTGGAGCCGAACCATGGTCTGAAGCCATGAGGAGCGAGATTGAAAGAAGACTTGGCATAATGGCTATCGATATTTACGGGCTGAGTGAAGTTATGGGGCCGGGTGTTGCGTCAGAATGTCCGTGCAAATGCGGCTTACATGTCCAGGAGGATCATTTCATACCTGAAATAATCGACCCGGAAACAGAGGAAGTATTGCCTCCCGGTTCCAAAGGAGAACTTGTATTTTCAACAATCACTAAAGAAGGATTGCCGCTGCTTCGTTACAGAACAAGGGATCTGTCATCCCTGGACTACTCGAAATGTGACTGTGGAAGAACATTGGTAAGGATAAGCAAGGTAACAGGACGTACTGACGACATGCTGATAATAAGGGGTGTCAATGTATTCCCGAGCCAGATCGAAAGCGTATTGCTTGAGATGGGCGAGGCTGCTCCTCATTATAAAATAATAGTTGACAGGGTTGGTAATCTCGACGTCATGGAAGTATGGGTTGAGATGACGCAGGCCCTGTTCTCTGATGAAGTAAAGAGGATCGAAGACCTGGAAAAGAGCATGAAGAAGAAGATAGAAGACACACTTGGTATCAGTATAAAAGTCAAGCTTGTAGAGCCGAAGTCAATCGAGCGGAGCGAAGGAAAAGCAAAAAGGGTCATTGACAAGCGTAAAATCTGAACCGGTACGGCATAATATCATACGGCCTGACGGTTCGATTTTATCAAAACAAGTTGGCTGTAAACTGTTAAGTGCTCTGTTTTGATGGGGCACACCAGCAGGGAAAGGGAGGTAGCGGACCATGTATGTGAAGCAGATATCCATTTTTCTTGAGAACAAATCCGGAAGACTAGCAGAAGTTACTTCAGTATTGGGCGGCAACGGCATCGACATCAGTGCTTTGTCAATAGCAGACACAACAGATTTCGGCATTCTGAGGCTGATAGTCAATAAGCCGGAAGAGGCCGAGAAAGTTTTAAAAAGCCACGGTTTTACGATGAGCGTGACCGATGTGATAGCAATCGGTGTAAAGGATGAACCGGGCGGGCTTGCAAAAGCATTGAAGGCACTTGAAGGCATCAATGCCGAGATAGAGTATATGTATGCATTTGTCAGCAAAAAAGAAGATGAGGCCATGGTCATACTCAAGACAAATGCACCAGATAAAGCGGTGGAGATATTGAAAGCGCATGGGATAAATGTCTTATCGCCGGAACAGGTTTATGATCTCTGAGATCAGAGACACAGGCCTGAATAACTGTCTGTCTGTCCGTACTTACATTTAAATGTAATGTAATATGTTTGCAGAAAGCCGTTCAGTATTGAACGGCTTTTCCGCGATCAAGCAAAGTCAGATTCTGCCGAGAATATATTTAAGTGTGAAATATTTAACCTTTCCCATATCTTTCTTTATTTCTTCCAGGAATACAGGAACGAAGTTCACGAACTGCTGTTTTTCATTTTCAGTTACGTCATGCATGCTGTATCTTGCCCTGACAAAAATATCGGTGATGGCTTTGAAGCTTACGGGCCGGAAGTAAAGCAGCCCATCGATCCTGTCAGAATACTGATGCGGTGTTTCGGAAGGTTTAAGTTCAAAACCGGTGAGCCTGAGTATGCGCAGGTAATATTCATAGTGCCTGACAACGGATTCTCTGGCAGGCAGAACAGCAAGTTTGAACAGTCTGAATTTGCTTTGAAACACATTGAACAGTATAAGCAGAGCAAACATTCCAATAACTGCGGAAACTGAAATAATCACTGCAGTATTCCAGCTGGGCTTTGAACGGACTGAGCCTGTTTCAAAACCGGCAGCTCCGGTGGCAGCGCCCTGGCCATAATATTTCATCATCATTGCCATATAATCTTCATAGGAAGGACTGTAACCGGTACTGTAAGAAACCTGCTCAGGTTTGTCTGATTTGTAGAAAGTCGATCTGAAAGGAGCTGTTGGCTCAAAGGGCAGCCAGCCGTAACCTTCAAAATAAATTTCTGTCCAGGCATGGGCCTGTATATTGCTGACGATATATAAGGAGAAATTGTCCTTTGAAGGCTCGGGCGGCAGCATATAACCCTCGACATATCTGGCAGGCAGCCCGGCACATCTGGCCAGTATGGTCATTGCGGAAGCAAAGTATGTACAGTAGCCTTCCTGCAGATCAAAGAGAAAATAATCCACAAAATCCCTGTTTCTCGGAGTTGTACTAACATCAAGGTTATAAGCGAATTTTCCGGCCAGGTAATTTTCGATGGCTTTGGCTTTATCATAATCATTATTTGCCGATACGACCAGCGAAGCAGCGAGGTCTTTGACCCTCTGAGGCAGTTCTTCCGGCAGCTGAGTGTATTTTTCATATATAAGCCGGCTGTGTTCACTTAGCTCTTTTACTGTCTGATACTCACTGTTGATTTCGCCGTATATGTCTGCGTCAGCTCCCGCAGCCCTGACGACGGCAACAGTTACGCCAGGGTTAGTTCTTACAGTGTTCCCCATGTAAATATTATACGAGATTTTTTTCAGGTACTCGTCATACAGGCCTTTTTTACTTTTTCTCAGCACATTTATGAATTCCTCTGATCCGATTCTTGGAACATAAGCTTTCATGCTGTACTCAAATCCCTTTTTAAGCCTTTTTTCAGAGGAGTAGTCACCGGTATCACTTACATATAAATTAACGCTGCCTGAGTTGAAATCGATGCTGCTGATTTTTGAAGGAATGAATAACGATTTGGTTTTAAGATTCAAAAATTCGACTGAGACCGATGTTTCCGTAAAATACTTGTTAAGAAAATCATCTTCGCCCGTAAGTATTTTCATGCCCTCAAGCATTTCTTCAGTATCACTGTAAAGGCTTTTGAGCTCAGTATCTGCCGGGGCAAGCTCTTCAACACTGTTGAGCCACCTGCTGCCTGTATAAAGATCTTTGGAAACACCGCGAAGATAAATTTCCTTGTTAGTCCTAACCTGAAGAACATTGGTCCTGTCCAGCCTGACTCTGCCGCCGAGCAGGCTGTTGCTGTCACCAAATCCGGAAGTTGCGGATAGTGAGAAATAATCAAAAGATTCATAATCAAACTTATTGTGCAGAGAATTGTAGGCAGAAATTATTTTGCTGTCAAGCCATTCCCACTGAATGGGTTTGTCGCTTGCGTGTATCAGAGAGGCCAGCAGAATTATAATAATACTGACTGGAATGCTCCAGAGCGCAATGACAGAAGATGCAGTATAATCATTGAGGCCCTTTGAAGCTTTAATCATATACACATGCTTCAGGTACAGGATCAGTGCAGCAGCAAGGAACAAATAAAACGATTCCATGCTGACAGTCATGCTATATGAAACCTGGAAGCAAAAGATACAGATTCCCGCTGCCAGCACGATCAGAAATCTGAATTTCTTTATAACGAATATAAAAGAAAACACAGAAGCAGCAAGACATAGCACCAGTACAGTAACAAACTGGTACGCGGAGTTTGGTGTATCCAGATACATTATGTAATCGTAAAGCCAGTAAAAATACTCTGTTAAGAAATTTATTAGCTTTTCGTGATCAGAGTAGAACAGGATATAGACAGCACAGCCGATAAGTGCTGTCACGAAAAGTATACCGGCAGCAACTGCAGCTTTTTTACTGCAGAAGGATATATACAGGACTGCTGTGATCAGAGTTGTTACAAGCAAAATGCCCCATGAAGGGAATGTGAAGCAAAGTGCTGCTGCAAGAGCACAAGTCAGGCTGAACGAGATCAGTATTGCCAATAAAATATCCGGCAGCTTTCCAAATACTTTTTTGATCATATCTGAACCTCCTGCTGCTAACATTCCAGTACCTGTTTGATATCATCATCGATGCCGATTCTGTAACTTATAATACCGATTTCAGGCAGAGACGCCAGAATATTTTCAGCTTCCTGATTTCCCGCGCCTGTTATTTTCTCGGGGGATATATATATCAGGCTTATGTTATATCCGGATTTTGCAGTTTTATATAACTGGTTGTACAGATCATAATCCAGGTTGGATGTAAACACGAGCAAGTTTGTCCTTTTCAGTGAGTTGTCCGTAAAGATCTCGATAAGATCCTTAACCGGGACATCGCCGCTGAATTTGACTTTTGCCAGTGTTTCGTATATCTCGTTAAACATGAGATGATCCCTGGCATGTATGTGTCTGAGCGAGCCGCAGAAATAAACAAGATCAACCGGAATCCATTTAAAGAGGCAGTAATGAAGCACCGCAACTGCGGATTCGATCAGTTTGTCTTCAATAATTATGTTTTCGCCCAATGAAAAATTGTTTTTACTGAGATCCAGAAGCATCAGGATGTTTGTTTCTGAAGTTGCCTGAAACTTTTTGACCATTAACTCCTGTGTCCTGGCGGTAAGTTTCCAGTGTATCCTTTTCAGACTGTCGCCGTACTGATACTTTCTTACGTCACTTACCGTAGTCATGTCCTCATCTCTGGAATTGAGCGCCGAATGGGCTTCTGACATGAAATCGGTTTTAAGACGGAATTTTTCAAGATATACGATCCTGGGATATACGGTGATGTACTTGGGTTCACCTATGGTGTACCTTAATTTAAAAAGACCGAAAAAATCTTCGATTTCCACCGAACTGACCCCGATTTCATAGCAGCCTCTGTAGTTGCACTGCAGTTCAAAGGCGAAATTCCTGACGGAGATGGGCAGCAGCGAGAAATTCCTGACCTGGAACTGGTTTTCAAAAATCGTGTTGGATCCGTAAAATGTAATTTTCAGATAAGGATATATGAAGAAATCTTCGTTGCTTATACTGAAAGTAAATTTCACCTTGTCGCCTTTTGTTACAAATTTCTTATCAAGTTCCTGTCCATATTTGAAGCGTAAATAAATTATCAGTGTATAGACAGCCGAGATGCCAGGTATCAGCAGCATCGTATAAAGAAGCATATATGGAATCTTTCCGCCGTTGAAATATGCAAATATAAGTGCAGATATAAGTAGGCACAAGTATAATATCCTTGTTTTCTTCATATCAGTTCACCACCGGTACGTTAATCCTTGAAACGATCAGGTTCAGGATTTCAACCGGATCTATTTTCTTGAGCTTGGCCTCCTGCTTGAGCATGATCCTGTGTGAAAGGACCGGGATCACCATTTTTTTTACATCATCAGGTATTACGTAATCGCGTCCGTTATAGAAAGCCCACGCCTGGGATGCACGGAAAAGTGCCAGCGAACCTCTTGGACTTGACCCGAGAGTCACATCGGGATGATGTCTTGTCTGGCTGACTATTTCTGCAATGTAGTTGCTGAGGCTTTTGTCTACATGTATGTTTCTGACTTCTTCCTGAAGTGATATGATGTCACTGCTTTCAGCAACCGGCATCAGCTTTTCCAGGGGATTTGAAAACTGAAATCTGGATAATATATAGCTTTCTTCATTGACTGTAGGATAACCTATGGATATTTTCATGAAAAATCTGTCAATCTGAGCCTCAGGCAGAGGGTAGGTACCAAGGTATTCGACAGGATTCTGCGTGGCAAGGACCATGAAAGGTTTTGGCACCTTATATGTAACTCCGTCAACTGTTACCTGGTATTCCTCCATTACTTCCAGAAGACTGGCCTGGGTTTTGGGAGAAGTACGGTTGATCTCATCTGCCAGTATTATCTGGCTCATTACGGCTCCAGGTCTGTATTCGAAATCGCCGGTTTTCTGATTATAGACAGAAAAACCGGTTATATCAGACGGAAGAATGTCGGGCGTGAACTGGATCCTCCGGAAAGAAACATTTATCGATTTTGCCAGTGCGGATACCAGACTTGTTTTGCCGACGCCCGGGACATCTTCGATCAGGACATGTCCGCCGCATATCAGCGCTATTGAAGCAAGTTCCACTGCATTACGTTTTCCCACGATAACATTTTCAACATTGCTGATAATGTTTTTTAGAATCCTGACAGAATCCCTCATGTTACCATCCCTCTGTTCTTTTATTTTTTACTGCCCGGCAGGCAGCTGTGTGATTATCTCAGGGCTGCAGAGCAATATATGATACAACAGCTGCCTGTCACGGTACCATCATATTACAGGGGATGGATGGAATGAAGTAGACATTTTCAGGACATTTGTCGTCTTTTTTTCACCTGGTTGTCATATGTCAAGACTATCAATAACTTCTTTCATTGATTCAGCGGACTTCCGGAAGAGGCTGACTTCATCACTGTTCAGCGGAAGATCAAGAACGTTGCTGATGCCGCTGCTGTTTACTATCGTCGGAAGACTCAGGCATACGCCGCTTACGCCGTATTTGTTCTCCAGCAGGCTGGATACGGTAAGTATGGAATTTTCGTCCCTGATGATTGCTTCAACTATGCGCTTTACTGCCAGTGCAACCGCATAATAGGTGGCGCCTTTCCTTTCAATAATATGGTATGCGGCATTTTTTACATCATTGTATATTTCATACTTTGACAGCTGGCCCTCACATTTGTTGCAGGTTCTGCAGAATTCATCCATTGTCATGCCGGCTATGTTTGTAAGGCTCCAGGCAGCTACTTCAGTATCACCGTGTTCACCTATGATATAAGCGTGCACATTCCTTGGATCTATACCGGCGTGCCTGCCCAAAAGGTATCTGAAACGAGCGGTATCAAGCACGGTCCCGGATCCGATAACCCTGGAGACGGGAAAACCTGAAAGCTTCCATGTTACATAGGTAAGAATGTCTACCGGGTTTGTAACTACAAGGAGTATGGAATCTGTTGCATATTTTTTGACTTCGTTAACGATGCTCCTGAATATTGCCGTATTTTTATGTACCAGATCTATTCTGGTTTCACCGGGTTTCTGATTTGCGCCTGCTGTTATTATTATGATATCTGAACCGGCGCAATCACTGTATTCTCCGTGATATACCCTTACAGGCCTTACAAACTGCATCCCGTGATTAAGATCCATTACCTCGCCTTCAGCTTTATCTTTATTTACATCAATAAGAACCAACTCGGATACCAGTCCGCTCATCATAAGCGTATAGGCAGTGGTGGAACCTACAAAACCGGCACCTATTATGGTAACCTTTTTGATCTGACTGTCCTTCATATATCTCAGCTCCTTTTATGTTAATTTCCTGAAAACTTGCAATTAAAATTAGTATTGCAGTTATCTTCATTAATTTATACCCCTGTGTTTACACAGAAAACACGGAATTGATATAATAGTAGCAAAAATCATATAAATAGCAGCAAACTGCCGTAACAGGAGATGGATAATAATGAAAGCTGAAATATTAGCAGTTGGCACTGAACTTCTGATGGGCCAGATCGCCAACACAAACGCACAGTACATTTCATCCAGACTGCCGGATGTTGGAATTGGCGTGTATTATCACGATGTGGTAGGAGATAACCCGGAACGCCTGAAAAAAAGCCTTGAACTTGCACTGTCACGTTCGGACGTTGTTATACTTACAGGCGGCCTCGGTCCGACACAGGATGACCTTACGAAGGAAACCGTAGCGGCTGTGGTAAACAGGAAACTGGTTCTCAATCAGGAAAGCCTTGACAAAATAAAGAACTTCTTCGCAAGGACCAACAGGCAGATGACGCAAAATAATGTAAAGCAGGCATACCTTCCCGAAGGCTGCATAATAGTAAAAAACAACAACGGAACAGCGCCGGGCTGCATAATAGAAGAAAAAGGGAAGATAGTGGTGATGCTCCCGGGTCCGCCTTCAGAAATGAAACCAATGTTTGAAGAAACGGTAATACCATATTTAGCTTCAAAAACGGAATACAGGCTGGAATCGCGGTTCCTGAGGATATTCGGCATAGGAGAATCAACAGTTGAAGACAAGCTTATGGATCTGATCGAAAATCAGACAAATCCGACGATAGCACCATATGCAAAAGAAGGTGAAGTTACGCTGAGAATCACCGCTAAATATCCAAAAGACGGACATAGCGAAGATATAATAAGCCCTGTGGAAGAAGAAATAAGACGCAGACTTGGCGATGCAGTTTACAGCAATGACAACAGCAGCCTTGATCAGGTGGCTGCAAGGCTTCTCATGGAAAGCAACACAACGATTTCCCTGGCGGAATCATGTACAGGAGGCCTGCTGTCCGCAAGACTGACGGAAATACCAGGCATTTCCGGGGTGTTTGACAGGGCGATTGTAACATACAGCAACAGGGCCAAGATGGAGGAACTCGGAGTACGAAAGGAAACTCTTGATGCATACGGTGCAGTCAGCGAACAGACCGCTTCAGAAATGGCTTCAGGGGTAAGAAAGGTTTCAGGTACTGACATAGGCATATCAATAACCGGTATAGCCGGACCCGGAGGAGGTACTGAAGAAAAACCTGTCGGGCTCGTATATGTTGCGCTTGCCCACAAGGACGGCATCATTGTCAGAAAGCTCAATCTGTGGGGCAGCAGAAGCAGAATAAGAAATGTGACATGCCTGAATGCACTCGATATGATCAGAAGACACCTGCTGGGTATGAAGGATACCTGCTGACGGCGGCTTGCGTAAAACAGTCTCACATAAAAGATATGGCAGGCGGTATGCATCAGCAGTGTACATGGTGAGCCTGCACTGAATTCAGGGCTGCACGCAAAATTTTGTTTAAGAGGCAGCTGGTCATTTACGGAGGACAAGAGTTGAATCGGGATAATAACAGCAGTGTATCAACAGCAGCAATAATAGTGATGTCATCTATGGTATTGAGCAGACTTACGGGCTTTCTGCGTGAAACAATGCTGTCATGGAAAGTTGGCCTAAGCTGGGTACAGGATGCTTATGTTGCGGCATTCACAGTGCCTGATCTTATTTACACGCTGCTGGTCGGAGGTACCATATCTGCAGCATTGGTGCCGTTCCTCTCCGGAAAGCTGGAAAAAGGAGAGGAAAAGAAGGGATGGCTTGCGGCCAGTATTTTTATAAACGTTTTGGTGCTGGTTATAACTGTAATATGTGTACTGGGGATAATTTTCGCTCCTCAGATCATACCGGCAGTAGCGCCGGGATTTACAAACAGCAGTCCTCAGACGAAGGAGCTGGCAATAAAGCTTTCACGCATATTGTTCCCGTCAGTGTGCTTCCTGATGCTGGCCGGAATTTGCAATGGAGTTCTCAACTCATACAAAAAATTTGCTGCTGCAGCTTTCGGACCTTCAATATACAACCTGGGATGCACTCTCAGCATATTTTTCTTTGCCGACACGAATCCGGCCAGTATGACAAAGGCAGCGGTTTTTGTAGCTCTGAGCGCATTTGCATACTTTCTGATACAGCTGTCGTTTTCATTTGACAAATTCAGAAATTACAGGCCTGTACTCAGCATTTCAGATAAAGGATTCAGAAGACTGTTCAGCCAGGCTGTCCCTTCTCTGGTTTCATCATCCATTACACAGATCAACACCATCATATCTACTGCTTTTGTAAGCCTGTGTGCCATTGAAGGCAGCCTTGCCGCTTTCAGAAATGCCAACACGCTCTGGCAGCTGCCGTATGGGATTTTTGCAATGGGAATCGGTACGGCGGTATTACCTTCACTATCCGGGAAATACGCTACGGGAGAGTATCAGAAATACAAAACACTCCTTATGAAATCCCTCACTTCAGTACTGTTCCTGGCTGTTCCGTCTGCCGCAGGATTCTTTGTCCTGAGAGAACAGCTGGTACGGGCTGTTTTTAAATGGGGAGGCAGATTTACGGAACAGAATGTGCCAATTGTTGCGTACATACTTGCGTTTTTCTGTATATCAATGGTTTCCCAGTCAATCGTGGCTATAATGAACCGTGCCTATTATGCCGGTCAGGATACAAAAACTCCGCTGCTTGCCGGAATAGTATCGGTGATGCTGAATCTTGTATTCTGCAGCGTTTTTTATCATTATACTCACCTCGGTGCCGCGGGCATGGCTCTGTCATATTCACTGATCAGTACTGTGAATGCGGTAATTCTGATAATACTAATGGCACGCAAAATGAACGGGATACATTCGCATATGCTGTCAGGCTTTTTTGCACGTTCACTTCCTGCAGCTGCGGTTATGAGTATGGTATTATGTATCCTGAAGATGATCGTGCCGTATCCGGACGGGAAATTTATGCAGATTATTCTGCTGGCTTTCGAGATATTTGCCGGAGTTGTTGTTTATATTGCGTCAATGCTGCTGTTAAGGTCGGAGGATGCGATATATTTGGTGAAAAACATTAAGCAAAGATTGAAATTGTAAAAATATGTTATATTAATATTGACTCTTTTAGAGAAATATTATATAATTTTCGCTAGAACAAGTGTTCGCTATTTATATTAAGGAGGTCTGCTCGTAATGTTGGAAAAAAAGAAGGCACTGGAGATGGCACTGAACCAGATAGAGAAGCAGTTTGGCAAGGGTGCCGTCATGAAGCTTGGTGAAAATGCCCATATGAATGTTGAAACTATACCGACAGGCGCCATCGGTCTGGATATAGCTCTTGGTGTAGGCGGAGTTCCAAGGGGAAGAATAGTGGAAATATTCGGACCCGAATCTTCCGGTAAAACCACAGTTGCACTGCACATTGTGGCAGAAGCGCAAAAAGCGGGCGGAGATGCTGCATTCATAGACGCTGAGCATGCACTGGACCCGGTATATGCCAAAAATCTGGGCGTAGATATTGATAATCTTATTGTTTCACAGCCTGATACAGGAGAGCAGGCACTCGAGATAGCTGAAGCACTTGTAAGGAGCGGAGCGATAGATGTTATTATTATTGACTCTGTTGCGGCTCTTGTACCGAAAGCAGAAATCGACGGCGAGATGGGTGATTCGCATGTGGGCCTTCAGGCAAGGCTTATGTCCCAGGCTCTCAGAAAACTTGCCGGTGTTATCAGCAAATCTAAGACCACGGCCATATTTATAAACCAGCTCAGAGAAAAAGTAGGGGTTATGTTCGGCAACCCTGAAACGACACCCGGAGGCAGAGCTCTTAAGTTCTATGCGTCTGTCAGGATGGATGTACGCAGGATAGAGTCAATTAAGCAGGGCACGGATGTCATAGGAAGCAGGACGAGGGTCAAGGTCGTTAAGAATAAAGTTGCTCCTCCGTTCAGAGAAGCGGAATTCGATATTATATACGGTAAGGGAATATCAAAAGAGGGCAGCATTCTTGATGTTGCAGTCAATCTCGATATTGTAAACAAGAGCGGTGCATGGTTCTCATATAATGGTCAGAGAATTGGCCAGGGAAGAGAAAATGTCAAGCAGTATCTGAGAGACAATCCTGAAGTGACGAATGAGATAGAAATGAAAATAAGAGAGAACTTCAATCAGGCATTTGCCAAAACTATAAACGAACCTGAAATACAGGACGAAGACGAAGACATGGATCCGGACATAGAGTAACAGCGTATACGGGTGCAGGGGGTGGTTAAGCCTTGGAGATCACATCAGCGGAGAAAAGTAAAAAGAACAAGGACAGGATTTCTGTATATATCGATGGGAAATTTGCGTTTATCATCTCTGAGGAGGATTATATCTCACTGCATCTGTATGAAAAAACAGAAATCTCACAGGAGACCATAGAGTATATCAAAAACACGATCAATGTCCGGCAAGCAAAAGCAAAGGCAGTAAAATTCCTTGCACTCAGGATACGGACAGAAAAGGAAGTGCGGGATAAGCTTCATAAAGAAGGATATGACCAGGATTGCATACAGAAGGTTATAGATGAGCTTCTGGCAATGGGCTATATCAATGACAAACTCTATGCCCAGAAATATATTTATGACAGAAGCAAACTGAAGCCTTTGTCAAAAAAGATGATGAAACTTGAACTGATTTCAAGGGGAGTTTCTGAGGAAACTGCAGATGAGGTACTGGCGGATTGGAAAGTCGATGATTCGGTGGTGGCGGAAAGGCTTTTGAAAAATAAATTTGGCAAATACGATCTGAGTGATGAAAAAATTCTCAGGAAGGCTTATATGTTTCTGGCTCACAGGGGGTTCAGCGGCGAAACGATCAAAGCTGCCATCAGAGATATGAATTCTGAAATTGAAGATGGTGAGCTGTTAAGCTGAAATGTTTGCCAATATATACTTCAGAAGTATACCTCAAACATATACCTAAAATACAGGCATAAAGCAAAGCCTCAGGAAATAGAATGAGACAGCCAAAAACACAGATGTCCGGAATCTGTGTTTTTTTTTGCATGGGAAACTTGACGGTACAGATTATTATGGTCAGAGTTACGGATGCAAAATAGATCTTTGCCTGATACGTATATTGTGATTACATGATATATAGTGTATATTAAAAATATTGGACAGCAAAAGATAAACAAGGAGTGTTTTTATTGAACAAGAAAATCGGACTGATATCGCTGGGCTGCCCGAAGAACCTGGTTGACAGCGAGCTGATGCTGGGTATGCTCAGGTCAGACGGTTATGAAATAGTAAACGAAGCCAGTGATGCAGATATAATCATTGTAAATACATGTGGCTTTATTGACAGCGCAAAACAGGAATCCATAAATACCATACTGGAAATGTCGGAACTGAAGGCTGAGAATTGCGAACTGCTTATAGTGACAGGCTGTATGGCGCAGCGATATAAGCAGATGATCCTCGATGAAATCCCCGAAGTTGATGCTGTTATCGGTACAGGAAGCTATGCCGATATAGCTGAAGTGATAAAAGAGGCATACGAAGGGAAAAAGGTTTTAAGATATGGAGAGCTTGAGGACATTTCATATCTTGACGGTGAACGGGTAATTTCGACCGGAAAGGGATATGCGTACCTGAAAATAGCAGAAGGCTGCGATAACTGCTGTACTTATTGCATCATACCATCACTGAGGGGCCCTTACAGAAGCAGAAAAATGGAGTCAATTCTGGAAGAAGCCGGAAAGCTTGCTGCTTCCGGAATAAAGGAACTGATTCTGACGGCACAGGATACGACCAGGTACGGGACAGATATATATGGGAAAAAGATGCTTACAGAGTTGATAAGAAAATTGGGCAAAATAGAAGGTATAGAGTGGATCAGGCTGCTTTACTGCTATCCGGAAGAAATTGATGAGGAACTTATTTGTGAAATAGCTTCAAATGATAAAGTATGCAAATATCTTGACATACCGATACAGCATGCGAGCGATGAAGTCCTGAAAAGAATGGGCCGCAGGGGCAAAAGCTCTGATATATGCAGTCTGCTTGATACAATCAGAAAAGAAATACCGGATGTTGTAATAAGAACTACGATGATAGTCGGATTTCCCGGTGAAAACGAAGATGATTTTAACGAGCTTGAGAATTTTATTGAAAAATACAGGTTTGACAGACTGGGAACATTTATGTATTCTAAAGAAGAAGGAACACCTGCATATAAAATGAAGGATCAGATACCTTCAAGGGTGAAAAGATCCCGGTATAACCGGCTGATGAAGATACAGCGCCGGATATCTGCCGAACTGAACAGGGAGAGGATCGGCAGGACATACAAAGTTCTTGTTGAAGGTGTCGCTGAGGACGGCATATTCTATTACGGAAGAAGCTATGCAGAAGCTCCGGGAATAGATGGGCTGATTTATTTCACAAGCAGCGAACCTTTGGAATTTGACCAGTTTGTGGACGTCAAAATACTGGATGCCGGGGAATATGATGTGACAGGAGAGGCTCAATATGAATCTGCCCAATAAACTTACGATTTCCAGAATAATATTGGTACCTGTACTTATGATATTTGTAATGCCGATACCGGCTTCAATTATCAATGCCGGAATTTTGGAATTCATGCGGCCCCAGCTGGTTGCCGCCAATAATTTTCTGTCTTCATACGGAGGTTATGTAGCCGCAGGTATTTTTATCCTGGCGTCAAGTACCGATGCGGTCGATGGATATATCGCAAGGAAAAGGAAGCTTGTAACGAGGTTCGGCAAATTTCTAGACCCTATCGCGGACAAACTGCTGGTAACAGCTGCTCTTCTGGCCCTTGTACAAAGAGGGGATGTCAACGGATGGGCAGCGATGCTGATAATAGCACGTGAATTCATAGTTACCGGACTGAGGCTTGTAGCTGCAGGCGAAGGAATCGTTATAGCTGCCAGCAATCTTGGAAAGCTGAAAACAGTTCTTCAGGATATAGCCATTGTGGCAGCATTGCTGAACAATTTCCCGCTCAGCCTGTTTACAACTTTCCAGTTCGATGACTACGCAATGCTTCTGGCTGTTATTATTACGATCTATTCGCTTTATGATTATATTAAGAAGAACTTAAATGTAATTAACACCAATAACTGAAACAGAACAGGCAATGATACAGTTAAAAAGTGAAACATGTGCATACCTTCGGCACATGTTTTTCTATTATATTACTTAAATGATTACTGAAATGACAGCAGGACGATTATGGAAAACATACAGCAGGACCGCACTGACATACTTTGAGTATAATAGCAATATTTTCGGAAATTATTGCATTGGGGAGAAAAATATTATATACTTTTAGTAATAGGAAATAGTATCAGGTAATAATTATACATATGATGAGAATAGCGGGTGTTTAAACAAATGAGCCGATCATCCTTATTAAAAAAAGAGAGGCAGCAGATATTAGCAGAAAAAATCAAAGATGATCCATTCCTTACAGATGAAGAGTTATCCGAGATGTTTAATGTCAGCGTGCCTACAATAAGGCTTGACAGGCTCGAAATGGGTATCCCGGAGCTGAGGGAAAGAATAAAGAATGTTGCTGAGAACAACTACCGCAAAGTTAAGTCGCTTCAGGGCGGTGAGATCGTCGGTGAGCTCATCGATATAACGTTGGGAAAGTATGGTGTGTCCATATTGGAGACCGACGATTCCATGGCTTTTGAAAAAACGAAGATTATAAGAGGACATTTTATATACTCATTGGCAGAATCTCTTGCAATCGCTGTTATCGATGCTCATGTAGCACTTGTGGGCGTTGCTAACATTAAGTATAAAATCCCCGTATATTCGGGCTGCAAACTTGTGGCAAAAGCTGAGGTAAAACAGATCAGAGGAAGTAAGTATATCGTCTGGGTCAGGATCTACGAAAAACAGGTTGAGATGTTCAGAGGGAAATTCATACTGGTTTCCCTTGAAAATGAGGACGGAAAATAGTATTTTTATTATTGTAAAGAGGATGGGTCACGGATTTACAGTACGATACGGGAGTGAAAAATATTGAGAATTCTGGTTGACGCTATGGGCGGCGACAATGCTCCTGACGCTATTGTCAACGGAAGTATTGACGCGATAAAGATGCAGGATGGCTTTGATATAACATTAATAGGTGACGCAGAGCAGATAGAAAGGATACTGAAGGAAAGGAATTTCAGCAGCAAAAGGCTTGAAGTCGTCCATTCAAAAGAGGTAATAACCAACGATGATATTCCTACACGTGCTATCAGAAGCAAAAAAAATTCATCGATGGTTGTGGGATTCAATATGCTGAAGGAAAAAAAAGGAGATGTTTTCGTATCTGCTGGCAATACAGGTGCTCTGCTGACAGGTGCATTATTTATACTCGGAAGACTCAAGGGCGTAGACAGACCTGCTTTGGGTGCAATCGTTCCGACAAAAACAGGGAAGTGTCTTCTCATAGATGCAGGATTAAATACAGTATGCAAACCAATTAATTATATGCAGTTCGCGATGTTTGGATCGACATATATAAAGGGACTTCTGAACATAGAAAATCCGCGGGTAGGTCTTGTAAATATGGGTACCGAAGCGAAAAAAGGGACCGAGATACTCAAACAGGCTTACTCGCTGCTGAAATCCACGAATCTGAACTTCGTTGGCAATATAGAAGGAAAGGATATACCGCTGGGGAATGTCGATGTGGCAGTATGTGACGGATATGTAGGGAATGTTATGCTTAAATTCCTTGAAGGTACCGGATCATTTTTCTCGGGACTGATAAAAGGAATGTTTAAAAGGAACATTTTATCAAAGATATCGACATTATTTGTTATGAAAGATATGAAAGCTTTCAAGAAAATGCTGGACCCTTCTGAAGACGGCGGTGCTCCTATACTTGGCGTCAACGGTGTTGTTATAAAAAGTCACGGGAATTCAAACAGCAAAACCATAAGAAATGTAATACTCAAGGCATGCAGACTTGCAGAAAGTTCTGTTTTTGAAGAAATCAGGAACTGCGTTGAGAATATGGAGGTTAAAGTTGATGGAGAAAAGACACGACGCGAGCGTAAACGTTGGCATTTTAGGTATAGGAAGCTGCGTCCCAGAAAAGATCTTGACCAACTCAGACCTTGAAAAAATGGTCGATACATCTGATGAATGGATAACAAAAAGAACCGGCATTTCAGAAAGAAGAATACTGGACGAAGGGGCTCCGATATATTCCTTGGCTGTTGAAGCAGCAAAGCAGGCTCTTCTTGACTCAGGACTATCTCCTGAGGAAATAGACCTTGTCCTTGTGACAACTTCTACTCCTGATTATCTCACTCCATCCACATCGTGCATAGTACAAAAGGAAACCGGCGCGGTAAATGCGGCAGCATTCGACCTTGTGGCTGCATGCTCCGGGTTTATATATGGGCTTACTGTAGCAAAACAGTTCATCGAAACCGGATATTATAAGCATATCCTGCTGGTGAGCAGCGAGGGAATGTCAAAGGCGCTGGACTGGCATGACAGGAAAAACTGTGTTCTTTTTGGCGATGGTGCCGGTGCAGTTGTTCTGGGCGAAGTAGAAGAAGGCTATGGCATTTTAAATACATACATCGGTTCTGACGGAACAATGGGCAAATACATAACGATACCTTGTCTTTATATGTCAGAAGAAGAAAATGAACGCCGGAAAGATTATGAAAATAAACTGGCTTTATGGCAGGACGGGCAGGAAGTGTTCAGATTTGCAGTAAAAATAATGCCTTATGCCACTGAAAAGGTTATTGAAAAATCAGACGTCACACTTGACGACATAAAGTATATTATTCCTCACCAGGCAAACAGCAGGATTATAGAAAGCGCAATCAAAAGACTCGGAGTTGCTCTTGAAAAAGTCTACACAACTATAAAGAAATATGGTAATATATCATCCGCTTCAATACCTGTGGCAATGGATGAAGCATACAGAAAGAAATGCCTCAGGAAAGGAGACAATCTGGTGCTGGTAGGTTTTGGCGGAGGGCTCACATGGGGGTCAGCACTGGTGAGGTGGAGCAAGTAGGCCAAATCAGCAGCACTAAAATAAATTATAATGTTGGAGGAACCTTATGGGTAAAACCGCATTCATTTTTCCAGGTCAGGGAGCACAATATATCGGTATGGGAAAAGACATAGCTTCAGAGTTCAAAGCAGCATCTGATATATTTGATCAGGCGTCTGAATCACTCGGCATCGATATGAAGAAAATGATTTTCGAAGGCGATGACGAGACACTGATGATCACGGAAAACACACAGCCGGCAATAGTTACGGCAAGTGTGGCGTGCCTTGTACCTCTGATGGAAAAAGGCATAAAGCCTGATTACACGGCAGGCTTGAGCCTTGGTGAGTATTCAGCTCACGTGGCCTCTGGCACGATGGATTTCAAAACAGCAGTATCGCTTGTAAGAAAAAGAGGAAAATACATGCAGGAAGCTGTACCGCTGGGAGTCGGAACGATGGCTGCCATCATAGGCCTTTCGAAGGAAGATGTGGTGGAATGCTGCAGACAGGCATCAGATGAAGGCATCGTCGAGCCGGCAAACTTCAACTGCCCGGGGCAGATTTCCATAGCGGGTGAAGTGAAGGCTGTCAAAAAAGCTATGGACCTCTGTAAAAGCAGGGGCGCGAAAAGAGCTGTACAGCTTGCGGTCAGTGCTCCGTTCCACTGCAGTATGCTTAAGTCTGCAGGAGATAAATTGATGGCAGAGTTGGAGCATATTGATTTCAGAGACTTTAAGACTCCGTTGGTTGCAAATGTAACAGCCGATGTTGTCAGGTCTCCTGAAGATATAAAGGATCTGCTGGCCAGACAGGTATGCAGCCCTGTGCTTTGGGAAGATTCAGTAAGATATATGCTTGGCCAGGGAGTCGATACTTTCATTGAAATAGGCCCTGGAAAAGTCCTGAGCGGATTTGTCAGGAAAATCGATAAGGAAGCCAGAAGTTATAATGTTGAGGATTTGACATCCCTGAAAAAGACTTTGGAAGAATTAGGCGTTTAAAAGCAGGAGGAGGCTGCAGTAATGCTTTTAAAAGGTAAAACAGCTTTGATAACAGGATCAGCGAGAGGCCTGGGAAAGGCAATAGCACTTAAGCTTGCATCAATGGGTGCCAACATAGTCTTAAATGATATAGCTGCTTCAGAATCTCTCGATCTGACAGCTGAAGAATTCACAAAGGCCGGATACAATGTTGCTGTTGCCAGGGGAGATGTCAGGAATCAGGATGATGTAAAGGCTATGATAAACACTGCTGTTGAAAAGTTCGGCTCTCTTGATATCCTGGTAAACAATGCAGGAATTACAAAGGATAAACCAATGGCAATGATGACTGAAGAGGATTGGGATTCCGTACTGGATATCAACCTCAAGGGAGCTTTCCTGTGTACTAAATTCGCATCTAAGCAGATGATGAAGCAAAGATACGGAAGGATCGTCAATATTGCCTCGGTAGCCGGAAGGTACGGCAACAGGGGGCAGGCTAATTACTCTGCATCCAAGGCCGGATTGATAGGATTGACAAAATCTACGGCAAAGGAATTCGCACCAAGAGGTATAACATGCAACGCAGTGGCTCCGGGCATAATAGTCAGCCATATGACCGATGCCCTGCCGCAGGAAGTTAAGGAAAAATATCTTGAAAACATACCACTCGGAAGGTTCGGGACACCGGAAGATGTGGCCAATGTTGTAGCATTTTTGGCTTCCGATGATTCTGCATATGTTACAGGGCAGGTAATTGATATTGACGGCGGACTTGTTATGTAATAATATCTTTATGTAAAAGTTGGGCGTGTGAATATTTACAGATCACAAAAGCATAACTTTTACTGGGTATTATTATTAATAATTACCCTCTTTGGGAGGAGGTGAACGTATGGTTTTTGAAAAAGTTAAAAAAATAATTGTTGAGCAATTGGGTGTTGAAGAAGATGAAGTTACTTTGGAATCATCTTTTATAGACGATCTGGGTGCTGATTCACTTGACATCGTCGAGTTGATCATGGCTCTCGAAGAGGAATTCGATATTGAGATTCCCGATAGTGAAGCGGAGAAAATCACGACTGTGGGAGATGCGGTCGAGTACATTAAAAATAACACATAAAAAAAGTCCCGTAACAGGGACTTTTTTTACAAAAGTATCTTCAGAACGCAGAGGCGATGACGGCATTAAGACATCGTTCAATATGTGTTTTGCTTTATATAAGGTCAGAAGCGTCAAAATGCCGCTGAAGTTATGAAAATATAAAATCAGTTTTAAAGACATCAAAAAGATCTGAATGTATTGCAAAGTTATCCGCTAGGAGGATTTAGATGAAAAAGCGTGTTGTAATAACTGGTATGGGGGTCGTTCATTCATTAGGCTTCGGAGTTGATGAGTTCTGGAAATCAGTGTGTGAAGGAAAAAACGGAATAAGCCTCGTAACGAAATTTGATACAGCCAGTTTTGACGCAAAGGTAGCAGCTGAGATTAAAAATTTCCAACCGACAGATTATATAGATAAAAAAGAAGTCAAGAGAATGGATGTTTTTACCCAATATGCCATGGCAGCAGCAAAAATGGCAATTGAAATGTCCGGCATCGATATGGAAAAAGAAGATAGTTTCAGGGCCGGCGTAATCGTGTCTTCAGGAATCGGTGGATTGCAGACACTCGAAGAACAGCATCAGGTCATGTTGAACAAGGGACCGGGAAGGGTAAGTCCGTTCTTTATTACATCGATGATAGCCAATATGGCGGCAGCAAGAATTGCAATAGAATATAAAATGAACGGAGTCAATGAATGCGTCATCACTGCGTGCGCATCAGGTAATAATGCAATTGGAGATGCATTCAGGGTGATACAGCGCGGAGATGCTGATATTATGGTCACAGGAGGAGCTGAAGCATCAATAACGCCGCTTGCATTCGCTGGCTTCTGCGCTAATAAGGCACTGTCAACAAATCCTGATCCTGAAACAGCCTGCAGGCCATTTGACAAGGACCGCAGCGGATTTATAATGGGTGAGGGATCAGGCATACTTGTACTGGAAGAATATGAACACGCCCAAAAAAGAGGAGCTAAGATCCTTGGAGAAATAGTAGGATACGGCTGCACATGTGACGCTTACCACATAACAGCTCCGTCACCGGACGAAACAGCCGGGGCCAGGTCAATGAAGCTGGCGGTGGAAGACGCAGGAATCAGAATGGAAGATATTGACTATATCAACGCCCATGGGACATCGACACCCATAAATGATCCATATGAAACGAAAGTTATAAAGAATGCTTTCGGTGACCATGCATACAAGCTTGCTGTCAGCTCCACGAAGTCGATGACGGGTCATTTGCTTGGAGCAGCAGGTGCGGTCGAAGCCATAATTACAGTCATGGCACTCAGGGACGGAATTTTGCCTCCTACGATAAATCTGGAAAATCCGGACCCGGAATGCGATCTTGACTATGTACCTAATAAATGCAGGAAAGCAGATATAAAATATGCGTTATCCAATGCGCTTGGTTTCGGCGGCCATAATGCAGTACTGGTGTTTAAAAAATACAGCGAATGAAGACTGTGAAGATTTGGGCAAGATAAGTTTGCATGAAAACAAATGTTAAGATAAAATTTATTAAAGGCGGGGATACGTTTCCTGCCTTTAGATTTTTTCAGGTGCAGTGCAGAGGAGACAATTATGAGCAAAAGTTTTGTTCAGGACAACATCGAAAAACTAAAAGAGCTGGAAGAAGTCATAGGTTACAAATTCAATGACAGAGGGTATCTCTTCCTGGCTCTGACACACAGTTCATTTGCAAATGAAAAAAGGTCTGAGAACCTCAAAAGCAACGAACGGCTCGAATTTCTCGGAGATTCGGTACTGAGTATAATCACCAGTGACTACATATACAGGAACCATCCGGAACTGCCGGAGGGAGAGATGACGAAAACGAGGGCGGCAATAGTCTGTGAAGCTTCACTTATGATGTGTGCCAATAAAATCAGGCTTGGTGAATACCTGTTTCTTGGCAGGGGAGAGGAAAATACCGGCGGAAGGACACGGACATCCATACTGTCTGATGCCTTCGAAGCGCTGATAGGGGCGATATATCTTGACGGAGGCATATCTGCGGCGGGTGAGTTCATTAAAAGAACCATGAAGGATATTTTGCTTAACATCAACAGCAAAGCAGTTTTTTACGATTATAAAACGCAATTCCAGGAAATCGTTCAAAAGAAAAGTGATGAAAAGATCAGATACAGGATACTGGATGAAAAAGGCCCCGATCATGATAAGGTCTTCACCGCACAGCTTCTTGTGGGAGACAGGCCCTGCGGGACAGGGACCGGCAGAACCAAAAAGGAAGCTGAGCAAAACGCTGCCAAAGATGCCCTTGATAAAATGATGGTGGAAAAATGAAAAAGCATGTCATAATACCTATATTCGTTCCACATAAGGGCTGCCCGAACGATTGCATATTCTGCAATCAAAAAAAGATCAGCGGGCAGACCGATGAAATGACTCCTGAAAAAGTTCCTCATATCATAGAAGAGCATCTTGCCACGATAAAAGATGATGCATTTGCAGAAATAGCCTTTTACGGCGGCAGTTTTACTGCCATAAGCAAAGATTTGCAGGAAGCATTCCTCAGACAGGCAGCAAGATACATTTCATCAGGCGCTGTTTCAGAAATACGCATTTCAACCAGGCCGGACTGCATAGATGCTGAAATACTCAGTATGCTTGAAAGGTATGGTGTAAAAACGATAGAACTGGGAGTACAAAGCCTGGACGACGATGTACTCACGGCAAGCTGCCGGGGACATGATTCCGGCATCGTATATAAAGCTGCCGGCCTCATAAAAAAGATGGGATTCAGGCTCGGGATCCAGACTATGACAGGTTTGCCGCTGGATACGAGAGAAAAATGCCTTCAGACAGCCAATAAAGTAGTATCAATAGCGCCGGAAATAGTCCGGATCTACCCGGTACTTGTCATTAAGGGCACAGGACTTGAAAGGCTTATGAATGAAGGCAGATATGTGCCGCAAAAACTGGAAGAAGCAGTGGACCTCTGTGCTGAGCTCCTTCAGATATATGAAAAGAATGGCATAAAAGTAATCAGGATCGGCCTGCAGGCCACAGATAATATCAGGCAGGGCAGTGATACGGATGTCATTGCAGGACCTGTCCATCCTGCATTCAGGCAGCTGGTGGAAGCCAGAGTTGCATTGATGAGGATAGAGGAGCTTATTGGTAAACAGGACCTGGCAGGCGCAAAAGAACTGGCAATAAGCACTGGTATCCCGAATATTTCGAATGTTGTCGGTCAGAGACGGTCAAATATAAACTATCTAAAAAGCAAATATGGTTTTACCTGCGTCAAAGTCATACCGGATTCAAAACTGGGCAGGGAAATAATCTGCAGTAAGTTAGCTTAATCTGCCTGCCTCAGTAAATATCATTGCTGCAGGATCACAGTTTCAGGGAGTTTTGCAACAAATGCTGCATTGAAATAATGTTGCTTAAGTATCAAATTATGTTAAAATGGAAATGCACTTACGTCATACGGGGGGGTCCATTTGTATTTAAAACGACTTGAACTGCAAGGTTTCAAATCATTTCCTGAAAAAGTCAGCCTCGATTTCAATGACGGCATTACAGCCGTTGTCGGTCCCAACGGCAGCGGAAAAAGCAATATAGCTGACGCCATCAGATGGGTCCTTGGAGAACAGAGCATAAAGACGCTCCGCGGGAGCAAAATGGAAGATGTTATATTTGCAGGTACAGAACACAGAAAGCCTCTGGGTTTTGCAGAAGTTACAATTACTCTGGACAATTCGGATTCCTCCCTTCCTATTGAATACGGTGAGGTTTCCATAACACGCCGTGTATTCCGTTCAGGAGAAAGTGAATATTTTATAAATAAGACAGCCTGCAGACTCAAGGACATAACGGAACTGCTGCTAGACACAGGTATAGGCAGAGACGGCTATTCGGTCATCGGCCAGGGCAGAGTAGACGAAATACTCAGTACCAGGTCAGAAGACAGGAGGCAGATTTTCGAAGAAGCCTCCGGCATCATGAAGTACAAGCTCAGGAAACAGGAGGCTGAAAAGAAGCTTGAACTCACAAGGCAAAATCTTGAGAGGATAAACGATATAATCAGTGAACTTGAAGCGCAGCTTGGACCATTGAAGGAGCAGTCTGAGACCGCGCGTAAATTCCTGGATCTCAGGGAAAATCTCAAAGTCCTGGATGTCAACTTGTTCCTTGACAGTATAGAAAAGTTCAGGGAAAAGATCAATGCAATCTCTGAACAGTACAGGAACGTCAGGGAGCAAATAGATTCCGAAAACAGCAAACTTGACAGAATAACAGGTTCAAACAGGGAAAAGACTGAACAGCTCAAATCCATCGATGAAAAGCTTGAAACAGCAAGGCAGGCTTTTTATGAAATAGAGGGCAGCCTGGAACGCTGCAACTCAGAAATCAAGCTCAATAACGAGAAAATAGCAAATCTCAGGCAGAATATAGAAAGACTCGATAATGAGCAGGCAGAACTTGAAGAGAAAGTCAAAGAACTGGAAAAGGAAGAAGCGGGAAAACAGGATAAGCTCAAATACCTTGAAAAGCAGCTGAACGATTACAGTACAAAGCTGGAAGGTTATGAGAAGCAGATGGAAGAACTGCTCAAAACGCTGGATGAGGATGAGAGGCGCATCGAACTTCTTAAGTCTTCGATCATGGACAAAATAGATATCCAGTCGGATAAAAGGATGCAGATAAGCAATCTCAGGATGCATATTGAAAATATGCAGAAGCGCCAGCGCAGTATCGATACTGAGATTTACCAGAATGTTATAGAGCGGGACAGGGAAAAGATCAAAAAGGAAGAACTGCAAAAGCGCATACGTAATGCTGATGAACAGATCAGCAAACAGAAAGCAAAGCATCAGGAACTGCTCAGTGAACGGGATGAATCCGACAGGATGCTGGGAGATCTGAGGGCCAAGCAGAACAGGCTTAATTCCGAAATCCAGTCTAAAAGCGCGAGAGTAAAAACACTCAGGGAAATGGAACGGAATCTGGAAGGATACAACAGGAGCGTCCGTGAGGTCCTGCAGGCATGCCGCAGTTCTTCCCAGTTTGGCAGCGGTATCCACGGTGCTCTGGCACAGCTGATAGATGTGGACAGAAAATATGAGACTGCTATTGAGATATCTCTTGGCGGAGCTCTTCAGAATATAGTTACACAAAGCGAAGAAGATGCAAAAAAAGCAATCGAGTTCCTAAAAAAGAACAGGCTTGGCCGTGCAACTTTCCTGCCCATAAGCTCGGTGAACGGCAGGAGTTTCGATGACGCGTCTCTGTCGCGGATCAAAGCGACAGACGGCTTTTGCGGTGTGGCTTGCGAGCTTGTCAGATGCAATCCTCAATACAATGGTATAATAAGAAATCTCCTGGGTAAGGTCGTTGTTGTCGATAATCTCGACAATGGCATCAGGATGGCCAGAAAGTTCGGATATACATTCAGGATCGTAACGCTGGAAGGTGACTTGCTGAACACCGGAGGCTCCATGTCAGGCGGAAGCATCGACAACAGGGGTACCGGGATCCTGAGCCGCAGCAGGGAGATATCGGAACTGGATTCTGAACTAAAAAAACTGAAGGATGAAGAAGTAGCAGCAGCAAACGATATAAGACAGATAGTTGAGGTTATTTCTCAGATCGATTCTGAGATTTCATCTGTACAGAGTGATATCAAGAATAACGAACTGGTTAAAATAAGGGATGAAAGCCAGCTGGCACAGGCAGATGAAAATATGAACAGACTGACTGCAAGGATAGAAATGCTCAGGCAGGAAAAAGAGCAGCTCCAGCGTCAGATAGATGAGACTGCGCAGGAAATGGGCAAATATGAAAATGAGCTGTCTCAGATAGAACAGGAAATAAACAGTGCCAGGCAGACTGTCGCGGAGCATCAGGAAAAGCACAAAGAAGACCAGGCAGTACGAGATGCGCTGCATACTGATATAACTGATTTCAAAATTTCTGTCAACTCAATCAGGGAGAGCATAGCAGCAGTCAGAGAGAGTTCTGAAAGGCTGCATTCTGAAATGGAAAGCATTTCAAAAAGTATTGCCAGAAAAACAGGCGACAGGGAAAAGTACATGGCAGATATCCTTAAACTGGAAGAAGAAAATGAAGGCCTCATGACTGAAATTAAAAAGAAAAACGAGGATAAATCCGGCAAGACCTTCGAGATGGACCGGCTGACAGAAGAGCGCAAGGTGCTTGAAGAGGAGGTTTATGACACTGTAAATAAGATAAATGAAATAAATAAGACAATACTGCTGCTGCAGGAGGAGTATTCGAGAATAGAGGTCAGGAAGGCGAAACTCGAAACTGAAATGGGGGCTCTTACAGACAGGATATGGAATGAGTATGAACTGACTTACTCTTCAGCACTGTCACTGAAAAGGGATATCGGGAGTATCACAGCAGCGCAGAAAAAGATAAATGAGCTGAAAAACAGCATAAAAGCACTGGGCCCGGTAAACGTCGCCTCAATAGAAGAATATGTCAAGACAAAAGAACGCTATGAGTTCATGAGCAATCAGAGAAACGATATGGAGCAGGCAAGGGAAAAACTGCTCAGGGTGATTTCTGAGATGACATCGATTATGAAAAAACAGTTCATGGAGCAGTTCAGGCTGATCAACGAAAACTTCAGCCTGGTATTCAGGGAACTGTTCAATGGAGGACGGGCCGGCCTGATACTGACGGATCAGGATAATGTACTCGAAAGCGGGATAGAGATCGAAGCGCAGCCGCCGGGCAAAAAGCTGCAGAACATGATGCTGCTGTCGGGCGGTGAACGTGCATTTACTGCAATTGCACTGCTGTTTGCAATACTGAAGCTGAAACCTTCGCCGTTCTGCGTCCTTGACGAAATAGAAGCCGCACTGGACGAAGCAAATGTGTATCGTTTTGCTGAATATCTTAAAAGTTATTCCGGCAAAACTCAGTTTATAGTAGTTACGCACAGGAAAGGCACAATGGAGAACGCGGATATGCTCTATGGAGTGACGATGCAGGAACAGGGCGTTTCAAAAATAGTATCATTAAAAATGGGAGAAAAGGTGGGATAAAAATGGGTTTTTTCGATAAACTTAAAGAAGGACTGGCAAAGACAAGGAAAGGTATAACCGAGAAAATAGATCAGGTACTTGTTTCATTCGGGAAGGTCGACGAAGAGCTTTTTGACGAACTGGAAGAAGTACTGGTTACCGCTGACCTGGGTATAGACACATCCGTTCGTATAATCGAAGATACCAGGAAAAAGGTCAAAGAACGTAAGATCACAGATCCCGCACAGATAAAATCGTTGATAAAGGAATCACTGATCGATATTTTGGGGGAGGAAACGCAGAAACTGGATATAGAACCGTCCCCTGCAGTCATTATGGTAATCGGCGTTAATGGTGTGGGCAAGACCACTTCCATTGGCAAAATAGCCAACATGCTCAAAAAGGAGGGCAAAAAAGTTATTCTTGCTGCGGGAGATACATTCAGGGCCGCTGCAATAGATCAGCTCGAGGTTTGGGCAAAAAGAGCGGGAGTTGAAATCATCAAGCAGAGCGAGGGGTCAGACCCTGCTGCAGTAATATATGACGCCATCCAGGCTGCTAAATCCAGGAAAGCTGATGTACTGATATGTGATACGGCAGGACGCCTCCATACAAAGAAAAACCTGATGGAAGAACTGCGGAAGGTATTCCGTATCGTGGACAGAGAACTGCCTGGAGCAAAACGTGAAACCCTGCTGGTCCTTGATGCCACCACGGGTCAGAATGCTGTATCTCAGGCCAGGACTTTCAGCGAGGTAACCGACATTTCAGGTATTGTTCTTACAAAGCTTGACGGTACGGCAAAAGGCGGGATCGTGATCTCGATCAAATCAGAACTGGGGCTGCCTGTTAAGCTGATCGGCGTCGGAGAACAGATGGATGACCTGCAGCCTTTCAATGCAAAGGATTTTGTCGAGGCGCTGTTTTCGTGACCTGGCTTTTTCATTGGTCTATCAGGGAGTGTCATGTTATAACGGATAGAGAGGGACTGCTGAGCAATCCCTCTCTATGACCCCATGCAATTGGTTAAGTTCATACTAATCCTAATAAACGGGCAACGCTGGCCACGATGAAGCATACTATTATCCCGGCCGATGTCGGTATCGCAAAGGATGCAAGGGTCCATTTCAGGCTTTGCGTTTCCTTGCGTATCGTCCATAGGGTGGTGCCGCAGGGGAAGTGCATGAGTGAGAACAGCATTACACACACACCTGTAAGCCAGGTCCAGCCATGTGATACAAGGAGCTGCCTCAGATCCTCCAGATTTTCCAGTTCAATCATCGAACCTGAAGACATATAGCTCATAATTATAATGGGAATTACTGTTTCATTAGCAGGAAAACCAAGTATGAAGGCCATGAGTATATATCCGTCCAACCCAAGCAGCCTGGCGAAGGGATCCAGAAAATTAGCAGCATAAGTCAGAAGACTTTTCTCTCCCGCAGTTATATTTGCCATGATCCAGATCACCAGTCCGGCAGGTGCAGCTATTGCAACGGCACGGCCAAGGACAAAAAGCGTCCTGTCAAAAACAGAGCGTATTATGATCCTGCCGACCTGCGGCTTTCTATATGGCGGCAGTTCCAGAGTAAAAGATGAAGGCAGTCCCTTAAGTATTGTTTTGGATAAAATTCTTGAAACCAGCAATGTCATAATAATACCGAATAATACAGTTCCTGTAAGGACCAGGGTGGATGCAAGAGATTTGAAGGCACCGCCTGCAGTACCCCCTATAAAAATGGTGCCGATGGCTATCAAAGTAGGGAAACGGCCGTTGCATGGGACAAAAACATTGGTAAGAATGGCAATCAGCCTCTCCCTGGGTGAATCTATGATCCTGCAGCCGATTACACCTGCGGCATTGCAGCCGAATCCCATGCACATCGTCAGTGCCTGTTTGCCGTGAGCACATGCTTTCTTAAAGAAATTGTCCAGGTTAAATGCCACTCTGGGCAGATAGCCCAGATCTTCCAACAATGTAAACAGAGGAAAAAAAATGGCCATCGGCGGCAGCATGACTGATACTACCCATGCAAGCGTCCTGTATACCCCAAGTACCAGTATGCCGTGGAGCCATTCAGGTGAGCCTGCGGCAATAAGCAGATCTGACAGCCTGCTTTCGATCCCGAAAAGAAAATCAGCAAGAAGTTCTGAAGGAAGATTCGAACCTGATATGGTCAGCCAGAAAATGACTGCCAGCAAACACAGCATTATCGGTATTCCCAGTATTTTTGAGGTAAGAATCCTGTCTATTTTTCTGTCAGTAAGGTCATACTGGTCATTATTGAAAGTTACTGTTTGTCTGCTGATGGACTCCGCTGTTTTGACCAGCCTTGATACTATTATGTCGCGCAGTTGGTCAGAATGGATGCCGTTATCAGCGAGATGTTTTTTTGCCGCATTCAGAAGTTCCTGAAGCCTTGCATCATCCAGAAGGTTAAAGCCCAGGTATTTGTCCAGTGATCTCAACAGAACAGGATCGCCATCAAGAAGCTTAAGGGCGGCCCAGCGGCTGTTTATTTTTCCGCCTGCAAGTTCATGTATCCTTTGCCGGAGCATAGCCGCTGCATGCTCGATCGTTTCATCATATGTAACGGTGATTGGTTTTAAGGTAACGCTGTTTGCCGCTGCAACGTTATATACAGCATCCATAAGTTCCTTCAAACCTTTTTTGCTCCTGGCGTTTGTTGGTATCACAGGCACGCCGAGAAGCTCAGACAATTTTTCGGTATTGACCGATATCTTTTTTCTTTTAGCTTCGTCGATCAGGTTTACGCATACAACGACCTTATCAGTGATTTCCAATGTCTGAAGGACCAGGTTCAGGTTTCTTTCAAGGCAGGTCGCGTCTGTTACAACCACGACTGCATCTGGTTCGCCAAAACATATGAAATCACGAGCCACTTCTTCTTCTGTCGAGTTGGCCATGAGAGAATAGGTGCCCGGAATATCTACCAAAATAAAATTCATGTCTCTATGCCGGTATTTCCCCTGGGCATTGGCCACTGTTTTTCCGGGCCAGTTTCCTGTGTGCTGGTTCAATCCGGTCAGACTGTTAAATACCGTACTTTTCCCAACGTTGGGATTTCCGGCAAGGGCTATGATTTTATCATCAGGTAACGTCCGATCGATCTTTAGTTCACTGACAAGCAGACAGGTACCCGTTGAATGATTTGTAAGTCCCATATATGGAGTCCTCCTTACATAACATCTCGGACTGAGGTGTTTTGAAATTCTTATCAATGGGCTTCGACAATGATTTTACTTGCTTCTTCAGAGCGAAGCGCGATCACTGCACCCCGGATGTTGTATGCAACGGGATCACCGGAAGGGCTTTTGAGCATAGCTTCGATTATCGTGTCTGTAATCAGACCGAGATCCAGCATCCTCCTTCGTATATTTCCGTCAGAAGTAAGGGCTTTTACTTTGGCCTTTTTGCCAAGAGGCAGTTTATTTAACGGAATATATCGGCTGGTCATATTCAAAAACCTCCTGTTCAGATTATGTACACCAATTATTTAGCTGGCTTTAGCCGTGAGAAAAATTCTTGTTCAGGACTAATATATGAAATATAAAATTGCAGTGTTACGAATATATTCTTATATGCAGCAAAATTCGGCTTATCGGGGTGTAATGTGATGCAGGAAAATGGTTTTCATACCGTCCGTGGCTACCAGTTGCTTTCAAAGGACGAAAAACTGCTGACTCCTGCCATGGAGGACTATCTTGAAATGATTTACAGGAACATAAAAGAAGAAGGCTACATGCGTATCAACACGCTGTCAGAGCTGCTGAATGTAAAGCCTTCATCTGCAACGAAAATGGTCCAGAAGCTGACGGAGCTTGGACTGCTGGATTACAAGAAATACGGGATCATATTTCTGACCATGCGCGGCAAAAGGTATGGCCGTTTTCTGCTGAACAGGCACAATATTATCGAAAGGTTCCTGAAGTGCATAGGGACAACTTCCGGCGATCTGCTGACGGAGACTGAACTGATCGAACATCATATAAGTATAAATACATTGAAGAATATCGAATTATTATCCAGATTCTTTGATGCCCATCCTGAGATAATTAATGAATTTGAGAAGTTTAAGATGGAATGCTGTTCTGATGGTGAACCTGATTTACTGGAATAACCCGATAGCGTATCCGAATATTTGCTCCGATTTGAGAAAATATGTTAAGATAACATGAAGGGAGCCGGGATTATAAACTGAATTTCTGATATTATTGCCGTAATGAATTGTCACCAGACAATACAGTTGACCTTCAGCGGAAAAGAACTGCTCAAAGGTTTTTATTCCTAAAGCTTTATAAGTGAGCCAATGACCTTGTAAATTATTATAACAGGGAGTTACATTATGGTAACTTTGAATGTGGCTCGGATCATATTATATAAATACATAAATCATATTAAAGGACAGGAGATGCAAAGCCTTGAGAATTGGCATTGATATAGACGGAGTGATCGTAGATACAATAAACTATGTTGCCTCAGAACTGTCAAAGTATCTAAACAGAAAAGTAACTCCTGATGAAGTAGCTCATAAACTTGAAAGAATAGAGAATATTGCCGGGATATTTGCAGAAAACGGCGAGCGGCTGCTATGTTCGCTTGACCCGCTGGAAGATGCCGTAGACTCCATTAACAAACTGGCTGAGGAACATGACGTATATATCATCAGCGCCAGGTTCCACGTACATTATGACATCACGGTTGAGTGGATAAAAAAGCATGGGATAAAGGCTGAGGAAGTTATCTTCACTGAAGGGAAAGGCAAACTTGCTGTCTGCCGGGAAAAGGGGATCGATGTTTTTATAGAAGACTCGGTGAAAAATGCTTTGGAGCTGGCTGACAATGGAATAAAGGTTATCCTGTTTTCTGCAGAATATAACTCATCAGTCAAAAGAGAAGATATAATCCGCTGTGATAACTGGAAGTGTATTCTTAAAGCTATAGATATGATAATGGCAGATACAGCGGAATAATTCACTGATTCATATTTACATTCAGTAATGTTGTTAAACAAATTTTAACAATATAATTTAGATATAGTGATATTATTTACAGATAGAGTTCACTTGAGTTTTTTGGGAGGGCCAAAATGGAAAATGAAGAACTTGGTGAGCTGAAAAGGGAAATGCTGAAAGAATTCGATGGATTAAGGCACGAATATAAGTCATTTAAAAGACGCACAGGCGTCATTGCAAATATATTCATTCCGGGGATCGGTTTCATATTATATGGCAGTTCATACTTAAAGGTATTATTATCTTTGCTCTTTTTGGCATGTATAATCTCCTGTATTTTACAAAGATATTGCCAGCTGCGTGGGGTATAAGCCGGGTAATATTTTATATCCCTGCTGCAGCAATCTGGTACGCAGGTATTGCTATGGCTGCAAGACTGGATGACTGACTGGTCAGGTTTTTGACTGTATTTCTCAACGAAGATATATAATATTTGAAGGTGTTAATGATGAAGAAAAAAGTTGCTGTTTTTATAGCTATTGTTATAGCTTTTACCTTATGCGGCTGCAAACTCAAAAATATAGGAGAGCAAATATCAGACTCATTGAACCCGGCAGACACAGTGACGGCTGATACTGACAGTACAGACACTGAGCCTGTAACTTCAGATACACTGGAAATCACGCCGGAGAATGCAAATCAATGTGTAAATTTCGCTGTCCAGGACGGCAAAATATATTTCTCAAATAAATATGACAACGGGTCACTTTACAGCATGAATACCGACGGCAGTGATTTACTCAAGCTGAATGATGATAATACATCGCAGTTTTGTGTTTCAGACGGCAAAATATATTATCGGAACGATACAGAAGGTTCAAAATTGTATTCGATAACAACTGACGGAACTGACAGGCATAAATTGTCTGACGATACTATTGGCTCTGCTTTCTGGAATTTATACGGCGGACGGATCTATTACAACAACGGTGATGATGCGGGCAGGCTATACAGCATAAAGGTTGACGGCAGCGACAGAAAAAAGCTGAGTGACGAATCTCCGTTGTATATGTATGTTCTTGGAGACCGGATATACTACACTGTGCTGGAAGGTACCGAAGGCATCTACAGTATGAAAACAGACGGGAGTGAAAGAACAAAGATTTCCGATGATATGCCATATACAATAACTGCAGCAGGTGACTGGATCTATTATCCTAACACCGGAGACGAGTACAAGCTTTATACTATGAAGGCAGATGGCAGCGACA
>Ga0134090_1000027_pt1 | contig 170410 bp, 169 predicted proteins | sample 1_4taG_FD_94453 | JGI IMG/M metagenome (GOLD analysis project Ga0134090, IMG submission 94453) | Switchgrass degrading microbial communities from high solid loading bioreactors in New Hampshire, USA - 1_4_20_6_A1 metaG | ecosystem: Engineered > Bioreactor > Semi-continuous > Anaerobic >...
CTGTTCCTTGAGCATTTCCAGTACGATCTGTGTCTTAAGGTCGGGTGAGTGTCTCTTTCTCATGGTTGGATTGTAGCTTATCAATCGCCTTTTTCGTGTCTAGTTTTCTGGGTCCACTATAGATCGCGGTCACACGTGCCCCGGGGTTCAGCGCGAAGTAGTCCTCCAGCTCGAGACCGGTGCCGCAGCCAAGATCAAGCACCCTGCAGCCCGGATGGAGCGGCAGATGCTGCGCGGTGAAGGGGTAGAACTCGGCGGCCCCCGCTATGTCCCGTCTCATGTGCTCATCGTACTCGGACAGCCTGCGTTCGAAGAACAAGTCCATCCTCTCAAGCATCCCGTCTCACCCCCGAAGCCAAAGTCGCAAGCGGCATCCCCACCTGGCCTGAGCGTCAGGCGCAGCAGCAGCCCAGGCGTCATCACACCGGCAGCGTCCTCCACTCCCGGAGGAAGACCAGAATCGCGATGATCATGGCGCTGAAGTCTGCGATGGGAGTTGCCCATACGATGCCGGTCACGCCCAGGCAGGCGTTCATGATGAACATGAACGGGATGTCCAATCCGCCCTTGCGCAGCAGTGACAGGATCATGGGCGGGTACTTCTTCCCGACGGACTGAAATATCGTGATGATGATCAGAGTTACGGGGATGCACGGTCCTGCGATGCAGATAATGCGCTGGAACACTTCACCGTACTCGACGGTCAGCGGATCATTGATGAAAGCACTCACCATCGGGCCGGCCAGGGTGAACAGGAGGATGGTGCAGACAGAGGCGGCCGTCAGACTCACGGCAAAGGTCGTGCGGATCGCTTGTCTCATCCGCGCGTAGTTGCGTGCCGAGTAGTTGTAACCGATTAACGGCACGACACCTTGACTCATCCCTGTCGCGACTGCAAAGGTTAGCAGATCGATCCTCTTGGCAATCCCGACTCCGGCGATGGCCTCATTGGAGTAGGAGGACATCAGCCGGTTCAGCGTGATGTTGGACGCTGTACTCATGAGGCTCATCAGAGTGCTGGGCAGACCCACGAGAAAGACCTCGGACGGAATGCGATCACTCACCGAGAAGAGACGAGGGTTCAGTGTCAACGTGACACGGTCACCCAATCGCAGAATGAAGATGACGAAGTACATGGTCGCCGCAAGGTTGGAGACCATCGTCGCCAGCGCTGCGCCTGCGATCTGCATGTTCAGCCCGGAGATGAAAACAGGGTCAAGGATAATGTTGAGCGCCGCACCGAGGATCATGCCGAAGCTCGCCTGCCGGGAGTAACCCTCAGCCCGGACAAGATGTGCGAAGACGGCGTTCAACACGATCGGAACCGAGCCGATGCCGACCGCCCAGAACATGTACTGCCTGCAGAACCCGTAAGTCCCTTCGTTGGCGCCGAGAGCCGGAAGGATCCACGGGCTGAGTGCGTACATGGCGGCACCGTAGATGAGGGAGAGGGCAACCGCCGCCCAGATGCTGAAACCAGATGTACGGGCTGCCTTTTCCTTGTCCCCCGCGCCGAGGCAGCGGGATATGAGGCTCGAACCGCCGATTCCGAACAGATTGGCGATACCGGTCAGGAACAGGAACGGAGGCATGCAGAGGTTCGCTGCAGCGACCTGATTGGGGTCCCCGGTCTGACCGATGAAGAACGAGTCAGCCATGTTGTAGAGAACGGTGATCAGCTGACTGATGACGGTTGGCACAACGAGTCGCAGAACCGCCTGTGTAACCGGAGCTTTCTCGAACAGTTCGCTGTGCGTATCAGCCACGTCGTCTGCCTCCAGATGGTAACCGTCGGGACCTGGTATCGTGCGGCATGACCTCCGCGTGAGAACGGCATCTACCGGTTTTCCGAGGATGTCAGTGCAGAGTAGAGCATCAGCAGTGCGGCGCTGATCAGACAACCACCAGCAATATCCGTAAACCAGTGTACGCCCGATGCCAGCCTCCCTGCGACCGTAACCGCGATTATGGCTGCACACAGAACCTTCATAACCCGCCTGATATGTGCGTTGCAGATGTAAGCATCCAGCAACATGATCGTACTTCCCATTACGACACACACGAGCATCGTGTGCGTCGACGGAAAAGACGCTTCCGGATGTGCACCTCCCGGCATGATCATCGGCCTGTAGTTCACCACAACCGTCTCGAAGAACACATACAGGCCAGCCAGAGCACAGTACAGGCCGCCGAGGGCGAGAATGCGCCGGTCGACTTTCAGGACGTTCTTCCGCCTTACCCACTGCACAAACCCCATTGCAGCAAACGCAGCCGCAGGAAGAAGCGCCACGGCGCCGAGCCAATCGGTGATCCTGTACCAGAGCATGTTTACCCCGACGGCGTCGAAAACCGCCTTGTTGATGTGAGAGAGCCCAATAGATGTACCATCGGGCCCGATCGCCGCCACGTCCACCGTTCGAACCAGGATGGCAAGCAGCCCGGAGAGGAACCCGAGAACCCCGGAAGTCACATACTTCACTTTTCTGTTCACACCAGTAATCCCCTCACTGCCAGAGTTGCCCGCAGGCATCTCTGATTGTGAGAGGAAAGCTCCGATACCGAAAGAAACGCGCCGTCACGGGGATGACACGTTCCGTGTCACTGCTGTCGTAACAGCAGAACCCCCTTCACAACCAGTGTTCCGAGGTAGTACGCCCCGGCGTAAGGCTGCCGCGATACCATGAAGAAAGCGGTTCCCATGACAGAGAGCGCAAGCCCCGTGTAGGTGCTGCGCTGGTTCCAGACCGGCTTTTCGAAGTTGCTCATGGCCACCCCGGCAAGGCCGTTCAGCGCTGTAGTCAGAACGATGCACAAGTACACGGCCTTTATCCATCGGGGAACCTGCGTGAGCCCCAGCAGGCCAACGGCGATGATCACGTCGCCTGACTGCTGGCCAAAACTCGGAGCAACCAGCAGCAGGATCAGGAGGCAGTCCAGCGCACCGCAGATCAGCGCCGCACTCCTCTCCCTGCCTTCGCGGATCTTCTGTTCGGCCAGGAAGGCCATCTCGTCTCCGCTGATGAGCTCGTCGATGGTTACATGAAAGAACTGTGCCATGGCTTTCAGCGACTCGATGCTCGGATATCCTCTGCCAGACTCCCACTTTGAGATCGCTGTCCGGGAGACGTAGAGCTGTTGCGCCAGTTCTTCCTGTGTCATGTTCTTCTCAGCTCTTAGCTTCTGCAGCTTCTCGCTGAACTCCAAATGGCCGCCTCCCTTCCCGAGCGCACCCCGGGTCATTGGCGCTTACAAGCTCATCCCGCTTCCTGTCCTGCCTCGGCCTGCACCAGTTGGCGGAACTCCGGCTGGGTCACCACCAACTCGCTGTACGGCCCAATCGCGGCGACGGTTCCGCCGCTCATGAAGACCACATAGTCGCACGCCTCCAGGATCGCCGGCCGGTGGGAGACGGCGATCAACGTCCTGCCTGCGAGGAACTCATCCAGCGCCTCGATCAGCCGGATCTCGGTCTCGTTGTCCAGGGCGGATGTCGCCTCGTCCAGCACCAGAACCGCCGGGTCGCCCAGCAGCGCCCGGGCGATGCAGAGCCGCTGACGCTGCCCCCCGGAGAGGGTGGCCCCAAGCTCCGCTACCGGAGTCCGGTACCCTTGGGGCTGGGCAGCGATGAAGCTGCTGATCTGAGCGATCTCGGCCACCTCATCCACAGCCCTTCCCTCCGTCCGCCCCATCCGGATGTTCTCCTCGATAGTGCCAGAGAAGATGAAGTTGTGCTGGTCCACAAACCCGATCCTGCCGTGAAACGATGCGAGGTCGACCGCCTCGATCTCCACCCCGTTGATCCTCACATGGCCGGACGTGGGCCGGTAGAGCCCCAGCAGCACGTTGAGCAGGGAGGTCTTGCCGCTTCCGCTGGCGCCGGCGATGCCCACCCGCTCGCCTCGGCTGATACGCAGGCTCACCCGGTTCAGTGCGGGCAGCGTCCCGGACGGGTAGAACAGGCTGACGTCCTCCAGTTCAAGGTTCTCGATGGTGTCGATCCGCACGCCGCCACCTCGCTCCGGCTCGGGGGCGATCAGCCCGGCGATGCGCGGCAGCGAGCCCACCGCCTGTTGCCTGGCGATGTTGAAGTCGGACAGGTTTTGAACCGGACCGTACAGTTGCTCAATATAGGAGTAGAAAGCGATCAGACTGCCGATGGTGGTCTGCCCGTCGTTGACCAGGAAGACCCCGTAGATCAGGACCGCGGCGGGAACCAGTTGGCTGATGAACGTCGTGGCCGTGCTGGCCAGGGCCTCGGAGCGAACGTATTCGCGCACGGTAGCAAGATACTGGTTGAGCCGTTCCCCGAACTTCTCAGCGATGTAGCCTTCACGGTGAAAGATCTGGATGACGCGGATGCCCGTGATGGCTTCCTGAAGGTCAGTGGACATGCGGCCGTACTCGGTCCGCTCCCGGCCGATCGTTGCCCGCAGCCGCCTGTTAAACGCGGTGAAGGCGATGTAATAGGCGGGCACCGAGAGCAGGGCGATCAAGGCCAGCCGCGGCTCCAGGGCCACCAGGACGCCGATCACGATCAGCAGGTGAATGGAGTTGATCACGCCCATCAGGATACCGGTGGCCACGTGCTGGGCGGGAATCTTGACGTCTTCCAAAACGCGCGCCATCAGGTCGCCGGTCGAACCGGCGGTGAAAAACGTGAACGGCTTGCGGAGGAACGACCGGAACATGGCGAGCCGGAACAGCTGAATCGCCTCATGGCGAAGCACATGCCACGAGAAGAGCGCCGAGAAGTTGAGCACGGCCCTGACGACGACGGCGATCAGGAGGCCCAGCGCCCAGACCGCGAAGCCGGCGTTCCCGCCGGCAACGCTGTCGACCAGGCTCCTGACCAGGAACGGCACCACAGCGCCCATGGCCAGGGATGCGATGCCGAGGACCGCGGCCTGAACCTGCCTGGACCTCAGCTTCGTCCCCAGCGGCAGAGTCCGCAGAACTGAGAACAGGCTCACGTCTGCACTCCTCCTTCTGCTGGCCTCCACGCAGATCGCTCCGTTACCCCCTGATCCATCTCCGCCCCTCACCCCGCTCCACCCGCGCCACGCACTCCACGTGCGCCGTGTGCGGGAACATATCCACCGGCTGCACCTCGACAGTGCGATACCCCATTCCTGCAAGGCGCCCCAGATCCCGGGCCAGGCTGGCCGGGTTGCAGGACACGTAGACCACCCGCTGGGGCGCGACCGCCGCGATCGCCTCCAACACCGGCTCGTCGCAGCCCTTGCGGGGCGGATCCAAGACGATGACGTCGGCGCGGACGCCCTCCTCGGCCAGCCGGGGCATCTCCACCGCCGCGTCGCCGGCGATGAAGCGCACGTTGTGGATGCCGTTGCGGAGTGCGTTCTCCCGGGCGTCCGCCACGGCCTCCTCCACCCACTCGATGCCGATCACCTCACGGCACTGCCGGGCCAGGAAGAGCGAGATCGTGCCGATGCCGCAGTAGAGGTCCAGTACCGTCTCGCCGCCGGTGAGCCGCGCGTACTCCAGGGCCTTTCCGTAGAGAACCTCCGTCTGCGCCGGGTTCACCTGGAAGAAGGAGACCGGCGAGATGTTGAACTTCAGGTCGCCGATGTAGTCCGTGATGGAAGCACGGCCCGCCAGCATGTGGCTCTCGCGGCCCAGCACCACGTTGGTGCGGACCGGGTTGATGTTCTGCACCACGCTCACCAGCGCAGGGATGCGCTCCATCAGCTCGCGGGCGATCTCCTCGCCATGGGGGAACTCCGGCCCGTTGGTGACCAGCACCGCCATGGCCTCCCCCGTGCCCCGGCCCACCCGGGCCAGCACGTGGCGGAGCACGCCGGAGTGCGTGCGCTCGTCGTAGATGCGCACGCCGTACCGCCCGGCCAGAGCCTTCACCTCGGCCATGATCCGGTTGCCCAGCGGGTGTTGGATGTCGCACTGCTCGATGTCCACGATGCGGTGCGTACCCGGGGCGAAGAAGCCTGCAATCACGCGGCCGGAACGGTAGCCCACCGGAAACTGCGCCTTGTTCCGGTAGTGCCAGGGGTCTTCCATGCCCAGTGTCGGATGGACCGTCACCCCGGTGAGCTTGCCCAGCCGCTCCAGGGCGTCGACCACCTGCTGCCTCTTCAGCCGCAGCTGCGCCCCGTAGGCGATGTGCTGCAACTGGCAGCCGCCGCACGCTGCCACCACCGGGCAGGGCGGCGCCACCCGGTCGGGCGAGGGCTCCTCCACCGCGACCAGCGCCGCCCGGGCGTAGTTCTTCTTCACTTCCTCCACGCGCACCCGCAGGTGGTCGCCTGGGGCGCCGCCTGGTACGAACACCGTCATTCCATCGTAACGGGCCACGCCCTCGCCGCTGCTGCCGAGGCCGTGCACCGTCACCGCAATCTCCTGCCCGGGGCGAACCGGGCTCTGCGCCATCTCTTGCCTGCTCATGGGGAGAGTGTACCACAGAGTAAGCCACAAGGTGCAGTAGCGGAACCTCTCAGCCGCGGCCTCGGGCCGTCGTTACCGCGCTGCGGACCGGCCCGCCTTCTGCGCCGAGAGCCACTGCAGCGTCTCCCGGAAGGCGGCTGCCGTGTCGGTGGGCACGAGCTCCAGCTCCCGGCGGGCCTTCTCGTCACTGACGATCCAGGGTGCGGTCCAGCTGCGGACCTCGTGGGGGTGCACCAGCGAGCGGCGGCGAAAGGCGATCCGCGCACCTGCGGTGACCAGCCTGGCTGCGCCCACCAGCACCGGAACCGGCATGGCCCACCTGGGGCTGCGGCCGCCGCTCACCTGGGCGAGGAGACCGAAGAGCTGCTCCTGCGTCAGGTTGGGGCCCACCAGGTGGTAGACCTCCCCGGACCGCCCGCGCGCCATGGCCGCGACGGTGCCGCGCACCACGTCCCGCACGAACACGAGGTTGACCACCGCCTGGGCCGATCCCAGGTAGAAGGGCAGCCGGCCCGTCTTCACCATCCAGAGCAGCGTGTTCATCCCCTCCGGATCGCCGGGGCCGAAGACCGCGCTGGGACGGACCACAACCACCTCCAGCCCCCGGTCCCGGTAGGAAAGCGCCAGCCGCTCCTGCTCCAGCTTGGTGATGCTGTAAGCGTCCGGCAGGGGGGCGGGCTCGTCCTCCTCCGTCCGGGGGCGGTAGCGGCCGTTCTCGTCCGCCACGGCCGGCCCCCCGGCGGCGATGGAGGACATGTGGACCACCCGCTTCACCCCGGCTGCGACGCAGGCGTCCAGAAGCCGGCGGGTTCCCTCCACATTGATCTCCCGCATGCGCTTCAGCGGCCCCTGGAAGTTGATCTGCGAGGCCAGGTGATAGACCCGCTCCACCCCCGAGACCGCCCGCTCCAGGGAGGCCGGGTCGCTGAGGTCGCCCACCGCTACGTCCAGTTGCTGGCAGAGCGGGCCAAACAGGGCCTCCGCCTTCTCCCGGGAACGGACGAGGATCCGGACTTCCTGCTCCTGCGCCAGATGCCGCACCAGTTGCTCGCCAATGAAGCCGGTGGCGCCGGTTACCAGATCCACGAGCCACGCCTCCCTTTGTGGTATGTCATAACAATTTGACGCCCCCCGCCGCGATCCTGCGGTCGGGGGGCGTCGTCATCTCTACTGCTGACCGGCCTGCTCCTGCAGGGCCTGCGTGACCAGCTTGAGCGCCAGCTGCGGGTTGGCCCGCCCGCGGGTGGCCTTCATCATCTGGCCCACGAACCACTGGGCAGCGGACTGCTTGCCGGCCTTCCAGTCCTCGAACACCTTCGGGTTGGCGGCCACGAGCTCCCGGGCGATCTTCAGCAGCTCGCCCTCGTCGGCAACCTGGGTCAGGCCCTCCTCCTTGACGATGGTCTCGGCGTCCTTGCCGGAGGCCACCATCTTCTCGAAGACCGTCTTGGCGATTTTTCCGGTGATGGTGCCCTTCTCGATGAGCTTCAGCATCCCGGCCAGCTGCTCCGGCGTGACGGGGATCTGGTCGGGTCCGAGCCCCTTCTCGTTCATCACGCGGTTCAGTTCGTTGATCTGCCAGTTGGCGACCGTCTTGGCGTTCTCCCGACCCGTCAGATCCACCGCCTGGAGGAACCACTCGGCGTACTCCTTCTCAGCCACGATGAGGGAGGCGTCGTAGGCCGAGAGGCCGTAGTCGCTCATCAGCCGGGCCATGATGGCGTCGGGCAGCTCCGGAAGCGTGGCCCGCACCCGCTCCACGTCCTCGTCGCTGAGGACAACCGGCGGCAGGTCGGGCTCGGGGAAGTAGCGGTAGTCCTCCGCGTCCTCCTTGGAGCGCAGCAGGACGGAGATGCCCTGGGCATCACGCCAGGAGCGGGTCTCCTGCTCCACGGCGCCACCCTCCTCCAGGATGGCGATGTGCCGCTTCTGCTCGTACTCGATACCCCGCACCACGGCGGAGAAGGAGTTCACATTCTTCAGCTCCGACCGCACGCCGAACTCGGCGGAGCCCGCGGGCCGCACCGAGACGTTGACGTCGCAGCGCATCGAGCCCTCCTCCATCTTCACGTCGCTGACGCCGCAGTACTTGATGATGGAGCGCAGCTTGTTCAGGAAGAGGTCGGCCTCCTCGGCCGAGCGCAGGTCGGGCTCGGTGACGATCTCGATCAGCGGCACGCCAGCCCGGTTGAAGTCGACCAGCGAGGTATCGGCCGAGGCCACGTCGTCACCGGCGTGCACCAGCTTGCCGGCGTCGTTCTCAAGGTGGATCCGCTTGATGCGGATGCGCCGGGTGCTGCCGTCCTTGCGGGTGATGTCCACGTACCCGTCGTAGCAGAGCGGCAGGTCGTACTGGCTGATCTGGTAGCCCGAGGGGTTGTCCGGATAGAAGTAGTTCTTCCGGTCGAACTTGGAGTAGCGCTGAATCTTGCAGTTGAGGGCCAGCCCCGCCTTGATGGCGTACTCCAGCGCCTGAGCATTCAGCACGGGCAGGGCGCCGGGCAGCGCCAGGCAGACCGGGCAGACGTTGGTGTTGGGCTCGGCGCCGAACTCGTTCTTGCAGGAGCACCAGACCTTCGTCTCGGTGGAGAGCTCCACGTGCACTTCAAGACCAATGACGGTTTCCCACTTCGCGGTCACGCCTGCCGCCCCCCCTTCTGCGCCACATCCGGACGGGCCTCGTGGTGCTTCGTCACCTTCTGGTAGACCCAGGCCATCTGCAGGAGCTGGGTGTCGGCGAAGTGCTTGCCGATAAGCTGCAGCCCGACAGGCAGGCCGTCGGCGAACCCGCAGGGCAGCGAGATCGCCGGGAGGCCGGCCAGGTTGACGGGAATCGTGCAGATGTCTGCCAGGTACATGGAGAGCGGATCGTCCAGCTTGTCGCCCAGGGGCCAGGCGGTGGTGGGGACCGTGGGGGTAACCAGCGCATCGAACCGCTCGAACGCCTGCTCGAAGTCGCGGATGACCAGGGTGCGCACTTGCTGCGCCTTCTTGTAGTAGGCGTCGTAGTAGCCGCTGGAGAGGGCGTAGGTGCCGATCATGATGCGGCGCTTCACCTCGGGGCCGAAGCCCTCGGCCCGGGTCCTTCCGTACATCTCAAGCAGCCCGCGGGCCCCGCTGGTGCGGTGGCCATAGCGCACGCCGTCGAAGCGGGCAAGGTTGGCCGAGGCCTCCGCCGGAGCGATGATGTAGTAGGCCGCCAGGGCGTACTCCGTGTGGGGCAGGGAGCACTCCTCCACGGTGGCGCCCAGTTCCTCCATCTGCGCGACGGCCTCCTCAATCCGGGCCCGTACGCCGGCCTCGATGCCGGATCCGAAGTACTCCCGGGGCACGCCGAGCCGGATCCCCTTGAGGGAGGGCTCGCCGCCGAACTTGACCTCCGGCGGGGTGCGGCCCGCGTTGGTGGCGTCGCGCCGGTCCGGGCCGGCGATGACCTCGAAGAGCCGGGCGACATCCTCAACGTCGTGCCCGAAGGGGCCGATCTGGTCCAGCGAGGAGGCGAAGGCCACCAGGCCGTAGCGGCTCACATACCCGTACGTAGGCTTCAGCCCCACCACGCCGGTGAGCGCCGCCGGCTGCCGGATGGAGCCGCCGGTGTCGGAGCCGAGGGCCAGGGGGACCTCCTCGGCGGCCACGGCCGCGGCCGAGCCCGATGAGGAGCCGCCGGGAATGCGGCCGAGGTCCCACGGGTTCCGGGTGGCGCCAAAGGCCGAGGTCTCGCCCGAGGAGCCCATGGCGAACTCGTCCATGTTGGTCTTGCCGATGATGATCGCGCCGGAGGCCCGCAGCCGCTCCACGACGGTCGCATCGTAGGGCGGCACGTAGCCCTTCAGGATGCGGGAGGCGCACGTGGTCTCGATGCCGCAGGTGCAGATGTTGTCCTTCACGGCGACGGGCACGCCGGCCAGCGGGCCGAACTCCTTGTCGCCAGCCTTGCGGCGGGCATCCAGCTTCCGCGCCCGGTCCAGCGCGTGCTCCGCCGCCACCTTGATGAACGCGCCCACGGCCGGCTCGACGCTGGCGATACGGCTCAGAGCGGACTCGGTGATCTCCACTGCCGAAAGCTCGCCGGCCAGGAAGAGCCGGTTCAGCCTGGCGGCGCTCAGCTTATGGGTCATTCCTGCCATCTCCTAGCCCTCCGTGATCTTTGGCACCCTGAAGCAGCCGGCCTCGGCCTCGGGGGCCTGGTCCAGGACGGTCTGCCGGTCCAGCGACACATGGGGCTTGTCCGCGCGCAGGACATTCTGCAGGGATACCGCGTGGTATGTGGGCGGCACGCCAGTGACGTCCAGCCGGTTCATGCTCTCTACGTGCTCCAGAATGCGGCTCAGCTGCACCGTAAAGGCTGCCTTCTCCTCCTCGGAGAGGCTCAACCGGGCCAGACGGGCCACGTGCTCAACCTCTTTCAGCGTCAGCGCCATGGTCCATCACCACCATCCATGATCTGGGAGAGCCCGGTGGGCACGCCCGTGCGTAACTACCTGATTTTATCATAGAGCGGAGCCAACCGGCAATCTTCCTGGCAGACGCCGGGCGGGGCGAACCAATCGCCGGAAGCGCCTGGTCTCATCAGCAGGAACCAAACACACGAGGAGGCGTTCTCATGGCCCGGACTGCCGTCAAGGTCCTGTTCAACCCGTCGCACCGCTCGCTGCAGGAGGTGCTCAACGAGTGGCTGGCTGAGGTTTCGGGCTCTGTGACGATCACGGGTATCACGATGGACTCCAACCAGTATGGTCACTGCCTCGCCATCATGTACGAGCAGGGCGGCGAGGGGCGGCTCTACCGCGGCCACGTCTTTTTCAGCCGGCAGCACAGCGCGCTGGAGCAGGAGGCGAATGCCGGCCTCGCCGCCGCCCAGGCAGAGTGGGGCCGCTTCGTCGCCCTCGGGTCCAACGAGTACGGGCACTGCCTCTGCGTGGTCGAGGAGCGGTAGGGCACAGCGACGGCCGGCACCCGGGAGGGTACCGGCCTTCTGCGTTCATGTCGTGCCCATGATGAGCCACCGGTCACCCATGGTGCGGCCGTCAATGATCTGAGGAGGGACGTCGGTCTTCAGCTCCTCGCTACCGAGAAAGAGCCGGACCGGCTGCTCTGCGGCGGCGGTCGGGATCGCGGTGAGCACCAGTGCGAGCGTAACCGGGAAGCTGACCAGAACCCTTCGCTGCAACCAGCGTTCGCCATGAATGCCACTCCGATGGAAGTGGTACACCATGAGAATATCACTGACAGAACAAGTTTGCAATTTTACGTGCGCGAAAACGCCCCGCCCTCCCAGTTCAGGAAGGCGGGGCTCTATGCTCTCACTCAGCGGGAGGTTCGCATGTGGCAGGCGACCCAGTGGTCGCCACCCACGTGGACCAGCGGCGGCTCCTCGGTCTTGCAGATGTCGCCGACCTGCGGCTGGTAGCGGCAGCGGGTGTGGAACCGGCAGCCCTTGGGCGGGTTGACCGGCGAGGGAACGTCGCCCTCCAGCACGATCCGCTCCCGCTTCAGAGTCGGATCGGGGATGGGGATGGCGGACATCAGCGCCTCGGTGTACGGGTGCAGCGGGTTGGCGTACAGCTCGTTCGCCGGCGAGATCTCCATCATCTTGCCCAGGTACATCACGCCGACCCGGTCGGAGACGTGCTTCACCACTGCGAGGCCGTGAGCGATGAAGAGGTAGGTCAGCCCGAACTCCTTCTGCAGATCCTCCAGGAGGTTCAGCACCTGCGACTGAATCGACACGTCCAGCGCGGAGACCGGCTCGTCGCAGACGATCAGCTTCGGGTTGAGCGCCAGGGCCCGGGCGATGCCGATGCGCTGGCGCTGACCGCCCGAGAACTCGTGCGGGTACCGGCGGGCGTGGAAAGAGGCGAGGCCCACCACGTCCAGCAGCTCCTGGACCTTCTTGGTCTTAGCCGCCCCCCGGGCCACCCCATGGATCTCCAGCGGCTCGCCGATGATGTCGCCCACCGTCATGCGCGGGTTAAGCGACGCATAGGGGTCCTGGAAGATGATCTGCATCTCGCGGCGCAGCTTGCGCATCTGCTCGCGGTTCAGGTCATAGATGTTCTTGCCCTCGAAAAGGACCTGGCCGTCGGTCGGCTCCTGCAACCGGAGGAGCACCTTGCCCAGCGTTGTCTTGCCGCAGCCCGACTCGCCCACCAGACCCAGCGTTTCGCCGCGGCGAATCTGGAACGAAACGCCGTCGACCGCCTTCACGTAGCCCACCGTGCGGGCGATGAGGCCGCCGCCCGTGACGGGGAAGTGCTTTTTCAGGTTCCGTACCTCGACCAGGACCTCGCCCTGCTGGGCCTTCGTGCTCACCGCGGTGCTCATCAGGCCGAAACCCCCTTCGCAAGGCGTTCTTCAGCAAGGAAGCAGGCCACGAAGCGCCCGGGCGCCACTTGCTCAAGGGTGGGCTGCTCCTGGCGGCAGCGCTCGACCGCCACCGGGCAGCGCGGGGCGAACCGGCAGCCGGGGGGCAGGTTGAGCGGGTTGGGAACCACGCCCTCGATCACGTGCAGCTTCTCCACTTCCTGATCGAGGCGCGGAATCGACTTCAGCAGGCCCTCGGTGTAGGGGTGAATCGGCGTCTTGAACAGAGCGACCGCGTCGGCCTCCTCGACCACCTTGCCGGCGTACATGACGACGACCCGCTCGCACATCTCCGCCACGACGCCGAGGTCGTGGGTGATCAGCATGATGGCCATGCCCAGCTCCTTCTTGAGCTTCTTCATGAGCTCAAGGATCTGGGCCTGAATCGTCACGTCCAGCGCCGTGGTCGGCTCGTCCGCGATGAGCAGCTTCGGGTTGCAGGAGAGCGCCATGGCGATCATCACGCGCTGGCGCATGCCGCCCGAAAGCTGGTGCGGGAACTCCTTCACCCGCTGCTCCGGCAGCGGGATGCCCACCAGGCGGAGCATCTCGACGGCCTTCTCCAGGGCGTCCTTGTGCGACAGCCCCTGGTGCAGCTCAATGGCCTCGGCGATCTGATCCCCCACGGTGTAGACAGGGTTCAGGGAGGTCATCGGCTCCTGGAAGATCATCGAGATGTCGTTGCCGCGGATCTTCCGCATCTCGGCTTCCGGCTTCTTGAGCAGATCCTCCCCCTCAAAGAGGATCTCTCCGGCGACGATCTTGCCTGGTGGGTTGGGAATGAGCCGCATGATGGAGAGAGAGGTGACGCTCTTACCGCACCCGGACTCGCCCACTACACCGAGCGTTTCCCCGCGCTTGATGTACAGGTCTACCCCATCGACGGCCTTCACCACGCCGTCCTCTGTGAAATAGTGGGTCTGCAGGTTCCGGATTTCGACAAGCTTCTCGCTCACAGGCTCACTCCTCTTCGCCACTCGCACTGGAGTCATGGTCCGCAACAGTTTGGTACAGCCATGAAGGGCAGGTGCGCGTGCGGTTGACTGCGTCTGATATGGGCTCGTGCTCATGAGACGAGCAAACGCGCCGTTTGGTTTGGTCTTTTTCGCTCAGATGGAGTCGTAATCCTTCTCGTGCAAATCGTATCTGAGGCACAACCCCGCCGTTCCGCGGCTACTGCTGCACGTACCGTGCGAGGAACTCCTCCTCGCTCAGCACGGGAACTCCCAGCTCCTGCGCCTTTGCGAGTTTCGACCCGGCCGCCTCGCCGGCCAGCACGAAGCTGGTCTTCCGGCTCACCGAGCCCGAGGCCTTGCCACCCAACTGCTGAATGAGCTCCTCGATCTCCTTGCGCCCCCAGCGGGTGAGCGTGCCGGTCACCACGACCGTCATGCCCAAGAGCGGTCCCTGCGCCTGCTCGGTCTTCCGCTCGCCGACCATGGTGACCCCGGCCGCCCGCAGTTTGGCCAGCAGCGCATGCGACCGCGGCGAGGCGAAGTACGCCCGCACCGACTCAGCGATCTTCGGCCCCAGGCCCGGAATCGCCATCATTTCGTCAAGGCTGGCGCCCTCGATGGCCTCCATCGATCCGAAGTGGTCGGCCAGCAGCCGAGCCGCCCGCTCACCCACGTGGCGGATGCCCAGGGCGAAGATCAGCCGGTGCAACGGGTTCCGGCGCGTCGCGTCGATCGCGGCCAGCAGGTTCTCCACCGACTTCTCACCCATGCGCTCGAGCCCCAGGAGCTCGTCGCGCCGCTCGTGCAGCCGGTAGAGGTCTGCCGCGTCGGCGATGAGCCCCTTGTCCAGGAGCACCTGCACCAGCGCCTCACCGAGGCCCTCGATGTTCATCGCGTCCCGGGAGGCGAAGTGCAGGATGGCCCGGTACTGCTGGGCGGGGCAGAGGCTGTTGGTGCACCGGGTCGCCGCCTCGCCCTCCAGCCGCACCAGCTCGGCCCCGCACGCCGGACAGGTCCTGGGGAACTGCCAGGGAGCGGCGTCTGCCGGGCGCTTCTCCAGCACCACCCGCACCACCTCGGGGATGATCTCGCCGGCCTTGCGGATCACCACCGTGTCGCCGATCCGGATGTCCTTCTCCCGGATGTAGTCCTCGTTGTGCAGCGTGGCCAGTTTCACCGTGGTGCCGGCAATCCGCACCGGGGCCAGGTCGGCCGACGGCGTGACCACGCCGGTCCGGCCCACCTCAAGACTGATGCCCTCCACCGTCGTCTCCCGCTCCTCGGCGGGGAACTTGTACGCGATGGCCCAGCGGGGGAACTTCGAGGTGAACCCGAGCCGACGCTGCTGGGCGAGGGAGTTGACCTTGATCACCAGCCCGTCGATCTCGTAGGGCAGCTCGAAGCGCCGCTCCCGCCAGCTCTCGACCCATTCCAGCACCTCGTCGATGGACCGGCAGAGGCGCCGGTGCGGGTTCACCTTGAAGCGCCAGGCGGCCAGCTGGTCCAGGCACGCCCAGTGGTCGGGGATGCCCAGTTCCTCGGCGCCGACCAGCTGGTACAGGAATGTGTCCAGCCGCCGCTCGCGGGTCTTGCGGGGATCCTTCTGCCGAAGGCCGCCGGCGGCTGCGTTGCGCGGGTTCTGCAGCAAAGGCTTTCCGGCCTCCGCCAGGGCGGCGTTCAGCTCCTCCAGCACCCGTTTGGCCATGTAGGCCTCGCCCCGCACGATCAGGCGGAGCGGCACCGGTGCGCCGGCCGGCTCCAACCGCAGCGGAACAGACCCGATGGTGCGCAGGTTCTCGGTGACATCCTCGCCTGTCTCCCCGTCTCCCCGGGTCGCCCCCTGCACGAACAGGCCGTTCTCGTAGCGGAGCGAAATGGAGAGCCCGTCGATCTTCAGCTCGCAGACATACTCCACCGGCTCGTCGCCAAGGCCCTCCCGGACCCGGCGGTCGAAGTCGCGCAGATCCTCCTCGCCGAAGGCGTTGTCCAGCGAGTACATCGGCGGCTGATGCGGCACCTTGGCAAAGTCGGCCGCCACGGCCCCGCCCACCCGCTGGGTCGGCGAGTCCGGCTGCAGCAGTTCAGGATACTGCTGCTCCAGGCGCTTGAGCTCCTGCATCAGCTGGTCGAACTCGGCGTCGCTGATCTCCGGCTCGTTCTTTACATAATAGAGATACTCGTGATGCCGGATGGCGGCAGTCAGCTCCGCGATCCGGCGCTGCGCCTGAGACCTGTCCATCACGTTCTCACCACCTCGCGTCACGCCTCGCCGCCCCCGGCCGGCCGCAGGTAGGCGGCCACCAGCACCCGCTGCCCCGCTGAGGCGAACTGCACAGTTACCGTGTCACCCATCACAGCTTTCACCACGCCCACACCGAACCGGTCGTGCTGCACCCGGTCGCCGGGCCGGAACTGCGGCGTCTCCACCTCGGACGGCGCCGCAGCGGCCTGCATTCGCCTGGCCTGCACCGTCTTCCCCCAGCCGGCCGAGCCGATGGCCGGGGAGAAGTCGTCGTCATCGCGGGACTCCATGCTGCGCCCGCGGCCATAGCCGCGCCGGTCTCCTCTGCCGTAGCCGCCCTCGTATCCACTGCCATAGCTGCCGCCGTACCGGCCGCCCGGACGGCCCATGCCGTAGCCGCCCAGTCCTCCGCCGGGCTCCGCCTGGCGGCCCGCGGCCGGGCTGCCGGCCGCCGTCACCGGCTGGAGGAGTTCTGCGGGAATCTCCGCGAGGAACCGGCTGGGGCTGTTGTAGTTCTCCTGGCCCCACAGGTTCCGGCTCAGCGCATGGGTCAGGTAGAGCCGGAAGCGCGCCCGGGTCATCCCCACATAGCAGAGCCGGCGCTCCTCCTCCATCTGCACCTCGTCTGCCAGGGAGCGGCTGTGGGGGAAGACCCCTTCCTCCAGCCCCACAAGGAAGACAACCGGAAACTCCAGACCCTTTGCGGAGTGAAGCGTCATCAGGGTCACCTTGTTCTGCCCCTCGCCCACCTGGTCTGCATCGGTCAGCAGGGCAACCGTGGCGAGAAAGGAGTCCAGCTCCTTCAGGCCGTCGAACTCCTCCCCCTCAGGGGGCTCGAACTCGGCTGCCATCGACAGCAGCTCCTGCACGTTCTCCACCCGCGCCGCCGCGTCCAACGACGTGTCGGCCCGCAGCTCGTCCAGGTAGCCCGTCCGCCCCAACACGGCCTCGATGAGCTCGCCCACCGTGCACTGGGCGCTGAGGTTGGTCAGCTCCTCCACCAGGGCGCCGAACTCCTCCATGCGCCGCTGGTAAGCGCCGGAGAGCCCGGGCACCATGGAGCAGTCGATGGCGGCCGTGGCCACGGGCACCTGCCACTGCTCGGCGTAGTCGACCAGCTTGTCCACCGTCGCCGGCCCGATACCCCTCTTCGGCACGCCCACCGCTCTGCGGAACGAGACGACATCGGCCGGGTTGGCAATGAGCCTCAGGTACGCCAGCACGTCCTTGATCTCCTTGCGCTCGAAGAAGCGCAGTCCGCCGTAAATACCGTAGGGGATGGAGCGGCGGACCATCGCTTCCTCCAGGGCACGGGACTGGGCGTGGGTGCGGTAGAGGACGGCGAAGTCCTGGAAGTGCAGCCGGGTGCCGTCCGGCAGTCCCTCCGCCACCAGCCGCTCCACCTCCCGGGCCACGAAGGCAGCCTCGTCCCGCTCGTCGACGGCGGTGTAATGGAAGACCGGGTCGCCGGCGCCCGAGGCCGTCCAGAGCCGCTTGTCCTTGCGGCCGGCGTTGTGCCGCACGACCTCGTAGGCGGCCGAAAGGATGTTCTGCGTGGATCGGTAGTTCTGCTCCAGCTTGATGACGCGGCAGTTCGGGAACTGGGCCTCAAACTCGAGGATGTTGCTGATGTCCGCCCCGCGCCACGAGTAGATGCCCTGGTCGTCGTCGCCCACGACGGCAAGGTTCTGCCGCCTTCCGGCCAGCAGGAAGACCCAGCGGTTCTGCACGTGGTTCGTGTCCTGATACTCGTCCACCAGGATGAACTGGAACTTGCGCTGGTAGAACTCCCGCACGTCCTCGAACCGCTCCAGCAACTCCACCGCCTTCAGCAGCAGGTCGTCGAAGTCGAGGGCGTTGCTGGCCTTCAGACGCTCCTGGTAGAGGGCGTAGACCCTGGCTACCTGGCCGCGCCACCAGTCGCCGGCCTGGGCGGCGAACCGCTCCGGCTCCAGCATGGCGTTCTTCGCGCCGGAGATTGTGCCCAGCACGGCACCAGGCTGGAACTGCTTGTCGGAAAGGCCGAGCCGTTTCAGGCAGTCCTTGATCACCGCCTGCTGGTCTTCGGCGTCGAGAATGACGAAGTTGCGGCTGTAGCCCAGCCGTTCGATGTCCCGCCGCAGCATGCGGACGCACGTGGAGTGGAAGGTGGCCGCCCAAACCTCCCGGGCCTTCGGCCCCACCAGCTGCTCCACCCGGTCGCGCATCTCCGCCGCCGCCTTGTTGGTGAAGGTGATGGCGAGGATGCGCCACGGATCCACGCCCCCGCCCAGCAGGCGTGCGACGCTGCCGGTGTCGATGCGGCCGCCGCTCCCCACCGCGGCACGGAGGAGCGCGAGGTCCTGCTCGGTAATCTCCTCGGGGGGCGGAGCAGAGGGATCGTAGTCGGGTCCGAAGAGGATCAGGTGGGCGATGCGGTGGGCGATCACCCGGGTCTTGCCGCTGCCGGCCCCGGCGAGAATGAGCAGCGGTCCCTGCCCGTGGAGCACCGCCGCCCGCTGCTGCTCGTTCAGACCCTCCAGAAGTGAGTTCCGCACCACGTCGCGCAGCCGCTGGTACTCGCGTATCGACTCAGCATCCAGCATAATTGCGGGTCACCTTCCTTGCGTCAGGTGGATTTCTCGCCGGTCCTGCCGACCTCCTCCCGCCGCCCGGCTGCGCGTGCTTCGACAAGGTGGGGCTGATGCCAACAGTTTACAGTAAGTGTTGACATCTTGCTTCCACTCCTGGTAAAGTGGGTTCCGTTGCGGTAGAGGATCATCCGTCCTTTCCATTATTCACATACACTTACAGCGAAGCGCTTGACGTTTCGCCCCAAAAAGGAGGACCCCCATGCTGCGTCATCTCCGCCGGCGACGCTCCATATGGGCTGCCCTGGCCCTGGGCCTCGCGGCCGTGCCGACAATGCTCGCCGGAACGGCGGCCGCCCCGGCCGAGAGCTCAGATCCGATCCTGACCGGGCCGGAACCCGACCCGCTGGCCGAACTGCCGCCCGACCCGGCCGAGCTGGAGCGCGCCCGCCTTCAGGAGCAGGCTGAACTGATCGCCGACCTCGCACCCGAGAAGTACCGATTGCTGGTGGTGACCACCGCAGAGCAGTACGGCGTGGACCCGCGCCTCGTGGCCGCCGTCATCACGGTGGAGAGCCGCTGGAACCCGGACGCAGTGGGCTCGCACGGGGAACAGGGGCTCATGCAGATCCTGCCCTCCACTGGCGAGTGGCTCGCCGGGGTGATGGGACTGACGGACTACCAGCTGAGCGACCCGGCGACCTCGGTGGAGATGGGCACCTTCTACCTGGCCGCGCTGATCCGGGAGTACGGCTCGGCGGATGTAGCCCTGGCGGTCTACAACGGCGGCCCGCGCGCCGCCGACGGCTGGGAGGAGAACCCCTACCGTCGGAAGGTGCTCACGGCATACCAAGCCGCGGCAGCAGTGGAGAAGGCAGCCTGACACACGCGCGGAAGGCGCCCCCGGCCGGCAGGGACCGGCCGGGGGCGTCGCCGTGCCTACATGCCGGAATCACCCGGCGGAAGCGGGGTGCGAAGGGTGACGGTGACATGCGTGCCCTCTCCGGGGCTGCTTTCCACCGCAATGTCGCCCCCATGAAGCTGTACGATCTGCCGGCAGAGCGCCAGCCCCAGCCCGGTGCCCCCCGCCTTGGTGGTGAAGTAGGGTTCGAACAGCCGCGGCAGCAGGCCCTCCGGAACGCCCACCCCCGTGTCGGCCACTTCCAGCACGAGGCGCTCAGGGTCCGGACGGAACAGCGAGACCCGCAGGTGCCCGCCCTCGGGCATGGCCTCCAGCCCGTTGACCACGAGGTTCAGCACCAGGGTGTGGATCAACCCGGGGTCTCCCAGAGCCGGCTCCTCCGGCGCCAGCTCCTCCTCCAGCGCCACGCCCTGGCTCGTCATCGCCGGGCGCTCCAGCTGCAGGACATCCCGCACCAGGCCGGCGACATCCAGCGGCTCGGGGTTGAACTGCAGCGGGCGGGCCAGCAGCAGGAGGTCGCGCAGAATCCGGTCCACGCGGTCGATCTCGCGCAGGATGATTGCGAGGTGGCGGGCATGTTCGGAGGCTCCGCGGGCCTGCATGAGCTGGACGTGGCCCCGGATGGCGGCCAACGGGTTGCGGATCTCGTGTGCGGCGCCCGCCATCAGGTCTGCGGACGCCCCCGCATCCCGGGCCTGACAGACAGCGCCAGCAACGCGTCCGCACGCCTCCCGGAGGGGGCCGGCCCACACCGCCAGCCGAGTCCCCTGCCACAGGACCTCCTGCTCGCCATCCATCGTCACACCCGCCAGTGCGCGGCGAACCTGCAGCCGCGCAGAGAGGTCGTCCGCCAACGGCCGCCCCTCAGCCACCGCCGGGCCGAAGAGCTCGCGGGCCCGGCCGTTGGCCAGGCGCACGACCCCCGCCTCATCCGTGACGACGACCGCGCAGAGCAGGCTTTCCAGGGCCGCGGCGGCCAGGCTGGAAGCCTCTGTTGCGTGCACCACGAACTCCCTCCTCGAACCCGAATGGCTTACCGCCAGGGTTCGTGAGGAACGGGGAGTTCTCCTCCCGGACTAGCTGCCGCCACCGCTACCTCCGCCACCGCTACCTCCGCCGCCTCCACCGCCTCCGCCGCCTCCAGAGCCGCCCTGGCCGCTCTGGCTTCCGCTCTGACCGCTGCCCTTGCCGCCCTGCTGGCCCGCCTGGATGCCCTTGGCGATGATGTCCTGCAGCGTCTGGCGAACCGCCTGCTGCAGCTGCTGCTGCACGATCGGGTCCTCGAGCATCTCGACCAGCTTCTCCTGGATGGCCTGCTCGCCCAGCGGCGAACCGATGGCGCTCTTCACGGCCTCTTCAAGCGCGTCCTTCCCTTCCTGGGTATCGAGAGCCAGTTCGAGCATCTCCACGCCGGCCTGATCCCGCACCTGCGAGCGGATGTAGTCTTTCATCTCGGGCTCGCTCAGGCTCTCCTTGACGGCCTTCTTCACCTGGTCCGAACTGGGCTCCGGAGACTGCTGTGGCTGCTGCTGCGCCATGCAGCCCTGAAGCAGCAAGGCGCAGAGCAGAAAGGCTACCCACCGTGCGCGCACCGTGCCAAATCCCTCCAACTGCCCATCGCATGCGTTTGCCCCTAGGGTTCACCACCCCGGGAGCAATGATGCGATGCTCCGGCAGTCAGGCCAGCGCAGCCCGCACGGCCGCCTCAGCCAGCACGCGCGTCGGATCGATGACCGGAACCGGCAGGTCACCGTCATGCAGCACGAGGGGCAGTTCCGTGCAGCCGACGATCACCACGCCTGCGCCTCGCCGGATCAGCTCCGCGGCGACCCGCACCAGCCTGCCGGTCACCTCGGGCCCGGTGTGTCCTGCCTTCACCCCGCGCTCGCCGTAGATGCAGTCCATCACCACGGACTGGCCAGCCTCGTCCGGCACCACAGTGTCGAGTGCGTGCTCCGCGAGGCAGCCCTGATAGAGCCCGGTGCGAACGGTGCCGGTGGTGGCCAGCAGACCCGCAGTGCGCACCTCGGGGTACCGTTCGCTCAGGTACGCCGCGGTCTCGCGCATAATGTGCAGGACGGGGATGCTCACGCTCTCCTGGACCGAGTCGTAGAAGTAGTGGGCCGTGTTGCACGGGATGACAATCAGATCGGCCCCACCTTCTTCCAGGTGGCGCGCCGTGCTGACGAGCAGCGGCACAGGGTCAGGTCCCTCGCCCAGGATGGCGGCCGTACGGTCTGGAATGGCAGGGTTGCTGTCGATGAGTACTCTGAGGTGCTCCTGGTCGGTGTGGGCAGGCGTGGACCTGATGATCTTGAGAAAGAGATCCGCCGTGGCCTCCGGACCCATTCCGCCGAGAATGCCGATCGTCTTTCCGGGCATCTGTCAATCCCTCCGGCAGCGCAGACTCCGAATGTTTCATCGGTTCCGCCGCACCGGAGCGCATTCCTGTCAACCCCATATGGCACGAATGCTGTAATCTTGGTTACCCGAATGTTGCGCTCGAAAAGGTTCAAGTGCACGAAGTGGTCACACAAAAGGATGACGGTGGGAGGTGCACGAGCACCTCCCACCGTCTGCGTATCTGGCGGAGAGAGAGGGATTTGAACCCTCGCGGGACTTGCGCCCCCTACAGCTTTAGCAAAGCCGCCCCTTCAGCCACTTGGGTATCTCTCCACGGCTGCACGGTTCCGCCGCCTCGACGGCAGCGCAGATGATACTATAGCATGACCGTCTCGGTAAAGCAACAGGGCCGCTCATAGACGCAAATGCCATTCGACATGGAAAGCCGTGCTCATGCGAGCACGGCTTCTGGCGGAGAGAGAGGGATTTGAACCCTCGCGGGACTTGCGCCCCCTACAGCTTTAGCAAAGCCGCCCCTTCAGCCACTTGGGTATCTCTCCATGGCTGCAGTTCCACCGCCTTGGCGGCGGCGCAAGAGTTACTATACCATGTCCACGTTCACGGCGCAACAGGAACTGCTTGCACAAGTTGCGCGAAAGTGCCTCTCTGCTCCGTGCAGCCACGCACTTGGGCGGATGTCGATCACCGACGGCGCTCAGCGCCTTGCAAACCCAAACGTGAAGTAGCTGGTCGTCTCGATCAGGTCGTCGCGCAGAATCAGGCCGGAGTTGGTGTGGCCCAACACCGTCGGCCCGTCTGCGCCCACGGCCTCCATGGACATCAACAGCACGGCCACCGCTCCCGGCGAGTCAAGGTGGTCGTTGTCCATGCGCAGCAGCCGGTCCAGGTCGCCCGCCATGATGGCCGCCAGGGTCTCCTCATCCCGCACCTCGGCCTCTGCACGCGTGAGGTAGTGGGAGAAGTCCACCGAGGCCACCAGGATGCGCCCGGGACCCAGGTACACCGCAAGGCCGTCTGCCAGACGCTGCAGCTCCGGCAGGGTGAGGTTCCGGCGGAGGACCAGCGGCACGACGCGCGCACCGGGCGCGTGGTACTTGATGTACGGCATGAGCGTGCCCATCGAGTGCTCGCGCTCGAGCACCGACTCGTCCACCGCAGCCAGACCGGCATCCACCAGGGCATCCACGGCCTCCAGGTCTGCCTCCACCTGCCCGAAACTGGTCTGCCAGGCGCGCCGGCCCGTGATGACCGGCGCCCCGGCCGCGTCGTGGTTCGGCCCCACGAGGAAGATGACCTCGGGGGGATCTGCCTCCATCTGCAGGAAGAAGCCCGAAAGAAGCTCCGCCGCCAGGTCGTGGTGCGGCACGAGCCCCCCGGCCAGGGAGCCGGCGGCAGGTTCCGCCGCCCCCGTGGCCGCCGCGAGGCCGTCGTAGAACAGCTTCGGGTTGAAGAACGCGTTCGGCTGGGAAGGCCGGGGAGCCGCCCGGGCCGCACCTGCTGACGGGGGTTCGGACGCGGCCGGCCCCCCTGCCAGCCCGAACAGCCCTGCCGCCACAACGAGGACCAGCACGGCCGCAGACCAGCGCCGCCCGATCATCTGCTGCTCACCCCGATGCTCACCGCTTCCGCCGCGCTCATGCCGTAGACCAGCCCGCTCTTCTGGTGCTGCAGCACGGCTTCCTCGGCCCGGTACTCGCCGGCCGAGACGACGCGGGCCCGATACTGTATGGGCTTGCCGTTCTTCCCGGCCCAGAAGGTCACTCGCTGGCCGTCCACCTGTAGGGCCCAGGAGTCGTAGGTCGACCAGTTGACCTGCTGCCCGTAGGCCCAGGGCCGCTCCAGGTAGCGCAGCCCGGAGGGCAGCGTGTCGGTCAGCTCGTAGCCACCTTCCGGCGCATTGGGAGGCAGGGTGTAGGTCAGCGTGACGGTGACGATGTCGCCCTGCTTCCAGTTCCCGGGAGCCGGGGAGTAGCTGCGTACCACGCTGCCCCCGGACATCGTCACGCTGGGCCGCCCGGCCGTCGTGTAGGTGACCACCACGGCCACGCTCCCCTCCACATCGGTAATCTGCAGCGAGGCCAGCTCGTCCGGGCGCAGGGCCAGCGCCAGCCACTCGCCCGGCTTCAGCTCCTTCTCATACTCCGCGCCGTTCAGCCGGTAGGTGATGCCCACCGGATCCCCCTTCAGCCCGTCCAGCCCACTGCTCGCCGCGAGCAGCAGTTCCAGGTGGACCAGGCTCTCCTCGGGCCGGTTCTCCGCGAGGTAGCTGACCATCCGGGGTGCCTCGGCCTCGCCCAGCTTGGCGGCGAGGGCCGCGGACAGCGCAGTCGCCTCCAGTTGCTCGTCCCGATCCGCGCCCACGGCCATACGCAGGTCCCGCCCGATCTCCTCGCCGTGCGCCGCCACGAAACTCCGATAGTGCGGGCGTACCGCCTCCAGGTCGCCCAGTTCGGCCACGACCAGCATGGCGTAGAGTTGCTCCGTCGGGGTCAGATCCGGCTCGGCCAGCAGCTGGTGTCCCGCCAGGAGCACTGGCTCATCGAGGCCGGCCAGGCCGTAGAGCGCCATGGCCCTCCGCTCGCGGCTCTCCCCCTCGTCCTCCAGCACCTGGCGGAAGTAGACGGCGAGTGCCGCCCGGTCAAACCGCTCCGGCGCCAAATCGGCCGCCAGGGCGGAGAGCTTCAGGTCGCCGTCGCTATACGGCAGGATGGCGATGGACCCGTCGCGGGTCTGGTAGCGGAGCGTCTCCAGCTCAGGCTCCGGCCAGGGATCCTCCCAGCCGAAGTGCTCGCGCAGCAGGTCCGCCGCCACCGTGCGCGCCAGCTTCGCCTCGAACCGGCTGCTCGAGAGCCAGCGGCTGTGGTGCAGCAGGTCAAGATAGCGCCCGCGCTCCCAGTCCAGGAAGGTCACGTAGGTCAGCCCCTGGTCTGCCCCGGACAGCCTCGCACCGGGCTCCAGCAGCCGGAAATCGACCCGGTTCTGCACCAGATGGGTCTCGCGCACGGTGAGGGTACGCTCCAGCGCGTCAGAGAGGCCGCTGGCCGCAGCGGTCACCCGCACGGTGTAGGTGCCCGCGGCCGCAAGGGGCTCGAGCGGAACCGAGACGGGATCGAAGGGCCGGCCGGTCAGGTCCAGTTGCTGCCGTTGGCCCGACGGCCCCTCCACCTCGATCCGGTACCGCACCTCCAGTTCCGGCGCCAATGCGGTGCCGTACGCCCGCACCTGGAAGACAGGGCGCTCGCCCACCAGGTAGGTCTCGCCCATCACGAGGTCGGCGAAGAAGGGCAACCTGACGGGAATGGCGACGGCGCCGCTCCCCGCCTCCACGGTCTCGGGCCGGAACGCCTGGTAGGTCAGCCGCCAGCTGGTGAGGTTGTCGGGCACGCGGAACGACGCGGCGGCCCTGCCCGCACCGTCGGTGGTCACGGTGGTGAAGAGGACGGCGTCCTTGAAGTCACGGCGCACCCCGCCGCCCTCGCCGCCCTTCTCCGCCCCCCCGCCGCTGGGGGGCGGCTCGTGCGAGCCGTAGGTCCGGACGACGCCGGAGCTGACCATGTCGCCGTAGAGGTCTCCCAGAATGTCAACGTACTGCTCCTGCAGCGCATAGAGCGCCTCGTCCACCAGGTTCAGGTTGACCACCGCCCCCGCGGCCGGCCGCCCCTGCGCGTCCTGCACCACCACCTGCACGCGCACCTCATCGCCGGGGCGATACTCGTCCCGATCAGGGGTGACGGTCACCTGCAGCCGCTTCTCCTCCTGATCGACCCATACGGTCCGCTCCGCGGACCGGTACCCGCGGCCGTCGAAGGCCACGCCGAACAGGCTGAGGTTGGGGAGGTCGGCATTCTGCAGCGCCACGGTGTAGCCGGGCGTATCCTGCACGGCATACCCCAGGATTCCCCGCCGGGCGGTGAAGAAGAGGAAGCCGTCCGGCCGGTCGTCCATCCTGGCGGACCCCTTCTGGAGCACGTACTCCACCGGCTCCCCGACGGCCGCCCGGTACCGTCCGGAGTCTGCGGCGACCAGTTGCGGCCAGCCCCAGTCGTCCGGGTACGCGTACCGCTGTCCCCAGACCCAGGTGGTGCCACTCAGCCAGAGGCCGCGGGAGTCCTGCAGCCGGTACCGCACCTCGTACTGCTTCTCCGGGTCGAGGACGAACTGGAACACCGCACGCCCGTCCGCGCCGCTCTCCACGGTCGCCCGGGCGACCTGCCGGGAGACGGGCTCGTACCGGTATTGTTTGCGCACGACCTTCTCGATGAAGTCGTAGGTCTCCCCCGTCTCGATGCGGTTCCAGCCCTGCTCGGACACCGTGAACTCCACCGGCCGGCCTGCGACCGCGGGGCCCTTCACGTCTTCCCCCGTGCCGGCGTTGAGTTCATCCAGCACCACCTGGTTCAACTGCAGGGTCACGGTGGCCTGGTCGCCGTCCGTGTCCACCTCGGACTGGACCATGACATCCCGCTGGAAGAGCAGGATCGTCTGCTCTTCGGACACCTCGCCCACCTCGGGCTCGCCGCCGGTGACGTAGAGGTAGACCCGTTCCTGCCCGCCCCAGTGCTCCCCCATCACGGGCGGCGTGTAGGAGATGGCGGCCTCGCCGTTGGCGTCGGTGGTCACGCTGCCCGTGAAGTCCTTGCTGATGTGGTAGTTCAGCGTCATGTCGGGAACAGGCGTCCCCTCGAAGAAAGCGGCCCTCACGCGGAAGTTCACCGTCTCACCGCTGAAGAGCGCCTCCCGGTCCGGCGTCACCTCGATCTGATAGGCCGGCTTGGCGTAGGTGGCCACCTCAAACCAGCGGGTGGCGAAGACCTCTTCTCCAATCAGAAGGCTCATCCGGTAGTAGCCGGGCGTCAGGTTGGGCAGCGGCAGGCTGCCGATGAAGCTGGACCGCTCCACCGGAAGAGTGGCGCTCGCAAGGGTGGCCTCCCAGCCGTCGACCGGGTAGTAGTCGCTCCGTGTGATCTCCACCCGCACCTCTTCCACTGGGCGGGCCTCGCGCTCGCGGGGATGGAGGATGCCCCAGACGTGCACCGTATCCGAGGGCTTGTAGATCGAGCGGTCGAGGTAGAGGTAGCGCCAGTAGAGCTGCGCCTGCGACTCCGCTCCGCCGCCCCAGGACCGGTACCAGTAGTCGTGGGGTGCGCTGTGCACCACCGCCTCCTTCGCGCCGGACCGAGCGATCCAGAACTGGGCCTGCACCTCGCCGTCTACGACCTCGGCCCCCACCCGGGCCACCCCGTCCCGGTCAGCCGTGGCCACCTGGGACCCGTCCGCTGCGTAGAGCCCCGCGCCCGCGGCCGGGCCGCCGGTCGCCAGGTCGTTCAGCCAGACCAGGCTGCCCGTGCGGCTCTCAGCCACATAGTAGGTGAGGTCTGTCACCTGGAAGCGCACCTGACGCACCTGGTCCCCGCGCTCCACCTCGGCGAGGTAGTACCCCGGCTGCAGGGGCTCGGGAAGGACGAGGTAGCGCTCGTACTCCAGATCCACCGGCGCCGCATCGAAGGTGGCGACGGCGGCGAGCCCGCTCGCGGACTCCCGGTAGCGGTCGCGGGCCAGGCTGCTCCACCCCGGAACCGCGTATGCCGCGCGCAGCGCCGCGACGTAACCTGCGGCGTCGGGATACCGGTAGACCGACACCGAGTACGAGCCGGTTCCGCCGCCGTCCCACATGCGGAAGTACGGGGCCGAGTCGGTGGCAAACTCCGCGGCCTCGTCGTAGAGCACGAATGACTGCCTCGTGCCCGCAGACTCGGCGTCGGCGGTCTCGAATGCGAAGGTATGGGCCCCAAGCCGCCCATCGCCCTGGGTCCGGACCAACCCCTCCTTCAGGGTGACGGTATAGATCGTACCCGGCCGCAGCGGTTCGGTCGGCACGAAGACGGCCGTCTTCTTGTGCCGCTCCCAGCGGCCCTTCACGGGCGGGCTGATGCTGAAGTAGGCGGACGGGTCGGCGTAGTCGTCGTGGGTAAACGTGAACTCGATGCCGGTGTTCACGGGAACGCCCGTCGACTGGTCTGCCGGCAGCGTGCCCAGCAGGCGGAACTCGGTGCGGGTCTGGAAGGACCACTGGTAGTCGCGGTCCACCCCTGCTGCCTGCACAAGCCGGAAGCGGTAGATCCGGTCCGGCTCCAGGGCCGCGGCGGGGGCCACGGTGAAGCGCGTCCCTTCCCGGTCTGCCTGCTCCACGCGCAGCTCCACCGCAGGCTCCACGGAGAGGCCCGCCTGCACCATGGCCAGCGTGAGCGGTCGCTTGCTGGAAAGGATCAGTTCGCCAGCAGGGTCGAGCCCGGCCGGATCATGCTGCGCCGGCAGGAGGGAGACGTCGGCCGCTCCGGCCTCCGGCGTCGTCGGCGACGGGGACTGAACCCCCCCGGGGCGGAAGACCGCGACCACGGCCACGATCAGCGCAAGCGCGGCCACCAGGGCAATCACGGTTCGTCTGGTGCGCATGCGGCATCACTCCAGGCACATCGTTCTACCACTCACGCGTTCGACGATTCCGCCGGATGCGAGGTTTCACCGGCAGAGTGCGGCAGGGGCGGGAGGTGCCTGCCGGCACCTCCCGCCCCTCACCCTTCCACACCTCGCCCCGGTCTGCATCAGCCTTCGCCCAGCACCGCCTCCAGCGCAGCGACGAACCGGGCGTTCTCCTCCGCAGTCCCCACCGATACCCGCAGGTGGCTGGGCAGGCCGAAGGAGCCGCAGGGCCGGACCAGCACGCCGCGCCGCAGGAGTTGATTGAACACCTCGGAGGCAGGCCGCGGAACCTCAAACAGGACGAAGTTGGCCTCGCTGGGCACGTACGGCAGCCCCAGGCGTGCGAAGGCGGCGCACAGGTACGCCTTGCCGTCCCGGGTGAGGGCCTGCGTGCGCTCCAGGTGCTCCACGTCGTCCAGCGCCGCCAGCCCGGCCGCCACAGCGAGGCCGTTCACGCTGAAGGGATCCCGGGCGGTGTAGAGCGGCGCCAGAACCTCCGGCCGCATGATACCGTACCCCAGCCGCAGGCCGGCCATACCGTAGATCTTGCTGAAGGTCCGGGTGATCACGAGGTTAGGGTAGTCGAGCAGCAGCGCACGGCTGTCGAAGGGCGTGCCGTCGAACTCCCGGTAGGCCTCGTCCAGCACCACCAGGGTCGCCGCCGGAGTCCGCTCCAGGGCCCGCCGCAGGTCCGCTTCGGGGAAGACCGCCCCGGTGGGGTTGTTGGGTCGGCAGAGAAAGAGCAGCTTCGCACCGCGCACTGCCGCGGCCTCCGCCATCGCCGGCAGGTCCATCGTCCAGCCGGCCAGCGGCACCTCGATGACCTCGGCGCCCATCAGTTCGCCGACGAACCGGTACTCCGAGAAGGAGGTCGCGGGCACCACGACGGGGTCGCCCGGGTCCAGGTAAACCTCGGCCAGCAGGCGGAAGACCTCGTCGGAACCGTTGCCCACCAGGAACCAGTCCGCGGGCAGATCCCAGAGTCGGCCCAGCCGCTCCCTGAGGGCGCGGGCGCTGCCCTCGGGGTAGGTATGCGCCGTCGCCAGCGCCTTCCGGACCGCGTCCACCGCCCGGGGAGACGGCCCCAGCGGGTTCTCGTTCTGGTTCAGCTTCACCAGGTCGGTGAGCCCCAGCTCCCGCTGCACGTCCTCCACGGGCTTGCCCGGAACGTAGGGTTTCATCGCCTGCACGGCGGCGCGCACACCCGCCACGGCCCTCACTCCTCCTTCTTCTCCCGCCGCTTCCCCCGGCGGCTGGCCAGCTGGTCCGCCACGTCCTGCGGATCCAGCCCGTTGTCCACCAGGGCGACGAGGGTGTGGAACCAGACGTCGGCCACCTCGAAGGCCAGGTTCTCCCGGTCGCGGTTCTTCACGGCCAGCACCACCTCGGTGGCCTCCTCGCCGATCTTCTTGCAGTACGCGTCGGGGCCCTTGCTGAAGAGCTTGCTGGTGTAGCTGCCAGGGTCCGGGTGCGCCCGCCGGTCCAGCAGGACGGCGGTCACCTCCCGCAGGATCGTGCCGATGTCGTAGGGCACCGTCTCATCGGGCTGGACAGGCCAGAAAGCGGTTCCGATCATCGCCCGGGGGGAGCCGTCCACCCGCCTGGTGAAGCAGGAGTAGGTTCCCTGGTGGCACGCCGCGCCCTCCTGCTCCACCAGGAGCAGGAGCGAGTCGCCGTCGCAGTCGGTGCGCACCTCCCGGACCCGCTGGTAGTGGCCCGATGTAGCCCCCTTCTGCCACAGGGTCTGCCGGCTCCGCGACCAGTACCAGGCGGTGCCGGTCTCCAGCGTCAGGTGCAGGGCCTCTTCGTTCATGTAGGCCTGCATCAGCACCTGCCCGGTCCGCACGTCCTGTGCGATGGCCGGAATCAGCCCATCAGGCCCCCACTTGAGCTTCACCGTCTCCATCATGATCGCACCAGCACCCCTCTCTCCCGGAGGAAGGCCTTCACCCCTTCCACCGTGTGCTCGCCGCTGTGGAAGATCGAGGCGGCCAGGGCGGCGTCGGCCCTGCCCTCGGTGAGGACTTCGGCGATGTCTTCCAGGCTCCCTGCCCCGCCTGAAGCGATGACCGGCACCCCGACCGCATCGGCCAGGGCCTGGTGCAGCGGGATGTCGTACCCCTCCCTGGTGCCGTCGGCGTCCATCGACGTGACCAGCAGTTCGCCCGCGCCGCGCCGGGCGGCCTCAACCGCCCAGGCCACCGCGTCGATGCCCGTGGGCGTGCGGCCTCCGTGCAGGTAGACCTCCCACCCGCCCTCCGGCCGCCGCTTGCAGTCGATGGCCACCACCAGGGTGGAGGAGCCGAACTGGTCGGCGATCTCGTTGATGAGGTCTGGCCGCTTCACCGCCGCGGTGTTGACCGAGACCTTGTCGGCCCCTGCCCGCAGGTAGGCCTTCACGTGCTGAACCGTGCTGACGCCGCCGCCGATGGTGAGCGGGATGAAGACCTGCTCCGCCGCGCGGCTCAGCAGGTCAAGGGTGGCCGACCGCCCCTCGAAGGACGCGTTGATGTCGAGGAAGACGATCTCGTCCGCTCCCTGCCTGTCGTACTCGGCGGCCAGCGCCACGGGATCGCCGGCGTCCCACGTGTTCAGGTGGAACTTGACGTTCTTGACCACCCGCCCGTCCCTGATGTCGAGGCAGGGGATGATGCGCTTCGCCAGGGGCATGCCGCCCACGCCTCCTTCGTGCTCTCGGCGGGACCAGCTTCCCGCCGACTACGCGTGTCCTGGAGTCTCCCGACAGGCCGCAAGCGCTACCGTCAGGTCGACCGCGCCGGTGTAGAGCGCCCTGCCGAGGATCGCCCCGACCACGCCGGGAACCTCCCTGAGCCGCCGGATGTCGCTCAGCGACGAAATCCCCCCGCTGGCGATGACGTCGAGCCCCGTCCGGCCCATCGCCTCCAGTTCGGCGAAGTTGGGGCCCGTCAGCATGCCGTCGGTGGCGATGTCGGTGTAGATGATGGTCTGCACCCCGGCGTCCTTCATCCGCACCGCCAGGTCCACGGCCCGGACCTCCGTCACTTCCACCCAGCCCCGGGTGGCCACCAGGCCGCCCCTCGCATCGATGGAGACGGCGATCCGGTCCGGGCCGAAGCGCTCCACCGCCCGGGCCGCCAGATCGCCCTCCAGCGCCGAGGTTCCGATGATGGCCCGGGAGATCCCGAGGTCCAGGGCGGCCTCCAGGGCCTCGAGGCTGCGCAGGCCCCCGCCGAGCTGGACCCGCACGCCGGGGGCAGCCTGCCCGTGAACCGCCTGGCCTGATGCCCGCTCCCCCGTCGCCGCACGGCCCGCTGCGTCCACGATGGCCCGCACCGCGGCGGCGTTCTGCGGCCGCCCGTGCAGGGCGCCGTCGAGGTCCACAACGTGGATCCAGCGGGCCCCGGCCGCCGCCCAGCGGGCGGCAGCACGCGCGGGGTCCGCATCGTAGACCGTCGCCTCGTCCATGCGACCCTGCCGGAGCCGCACCACGTGTCCCTCTTTCAGGTCGATCGCCGGGAAGAGCTCGAATCGCATACCATGCGCCCCCAGTTGGCCAGCATCGCGAGCCCCGCCCGGGAGGACTTCTCGGGGTGGAACTGGATGCCGAGCAGGTTGTCGCGGCCCACGACGGATGGATAAGTACGGCCGTACTCGGTCAGCGCGAGGGCGGCGGACGGCGCCTCGCCCTCCACGGCGAAGGTGTGGTCGAAGTACGCCCAGAACGGCGCCGGAAGCCCGGCGAAGACCGGGTGGGCCTGCTGCAGAATCACCTGGTTCCAGCCGATCTGGGGGAGGCGCACCCCGTCGGGCAGCCGGGTCACCCGCCCCTCCAGGAGGCCCAGCCCGGCCCGGAGGCCGCCCTCCTCACCCTCCGTGAACATGAGCTGCATCCCCAGGCAGATGCCCAGGACAGGCCGGCCCGCGGCCACCGCCTGCCGCACGGCCCGGTCGAGCCCACGGCGGGCCAGGTTAAGCATGCCGGCGCCGAATGCCCCCACGCCGGGAAGCACGATGCCGTCAGCCGCGGCCACCGCGGTCGGGTCGTCACTCAGCGCGGCGTCTTGCCCCACCGCCAGCAGGGCGTTCCGCACGCTGGCCAGGTTGCCCATGCCGTAGTCCACGATGACGATGCGGGCCATCACAGCAGCGCTCCCTTGGTGGAAGGGATCCCACGCACCCGGGGGTCCTGCGCCACGGCGTCTCCCAGGGCCCGGGCGAACGCCTTGAACAGCGCCTCGATCATGTGGTGGGTGTTCTGCCCGTAGTGGACCTTCAGGTGCAGGGTGATCCCGGCGTTCATGGCCAGGGCTCGGAAAAACTCCGGCACCAGCTCGGTGTCGAACTCGCCCACCTTCTGGGACGGGAAGGCGGCATCCCAGTGCAGGTAGGGGCGGCCGCTCACGTCGATGGCCGCAGAGGCCAGGGTCTCGTCGAAGGGGACGAAGGCCGACCCGTAGCGGCGGATGGAGGCGCCGTCGCCCAGGGCCTGGCGCAGCGCCTGCCCCAGGGCGATGCCGGTGTCTTCCACCGTGTGGTGGGCGTCGATCTCCAGGTCGCCCCTCGCCCGGACCGTGAGGTCGGCGAGGGCGTGGCGGGCGATCTGGTTCAGCATGTGGTCGAAGAAGGGCACGCCGGTGGCGATCTCCGCCAGGCCGGCACCGTCCAGCCGCCAGGTGACGGCGATGTCGGTCTCACGGGTCTTCCGGGACACCTGCCCGACTCGCTCTGCCATTCGAACCGCCTCCTCGTTTCGCCGCGGACGAGGCTCGGTCGCCGAGGCCGCCCGCCCCTTACTTGCCGAGCCGGACCCGCATCGACCCGGCGTGCGCCTGCAGGTCCTCGGTGAGGGCCAGCTTCACGGCGTGGGGCGCCTGGGCCCGGAAGGCCGCCTCGCTGTAGCATGTCACGGCCGACCGCTTGATGAAGGTCTCCACGTTCACCGGTGAGGCATACCGGGCCGTGCCCTCGGTGGGGATCACGTTGGACGGGCCGGCGATGTAGTCGCCGATGGGCTCCGGGGTCCAGGGGCCCAGGAAGATGGACCCGGCGTGGCGCACCATCGGCAGGAACGACCACGGGTCGGCCAGGTTGACCTCCAGGTGCTCCGGCCCGACTAAGTTGACGATCTCCGCCGCCTCCTGAAGGGTGGAAACCAGGAGCGCCGCCCCCAGCTCCTCCACCGAGCGGCGGATCGTCCCGGCCCTGGGCAGTTCGGCCGTCTGCCGCTCCATGGCGCCACAGATCTGTGCGACCCGCTCGGAACCCGCAGTGGTGACCAGGATGACCATGCCGTTGGGGTGTTCGGCCTGTGCCAGCAGGTCCGCCGCCAGCCACTCAGGGTCGACGGAGCCGTCGTCCACGGCCAGCACCTCCGTCGGGCCGGCCAGCATGTCGATGCCGACCGGGCCGAAAACAAGCTTCTTGGCGAGGGTAACGTAGTAGTTGCCGGGGCCGGCGATCATGTCGACCCGGGGGATGGTCGCGGTGCCGTAGGCCATCGCCCCGATGGCCTGGGCGCCGCCGACCTTGTACACCTCTTTCACCCCGCAGGCCCGGGCGGCCGCCAGCATGTGCGGATCGATGCGCCCCATCCGGTCCGGAGGGGTGCAGACGATCACCTCCCGCACGCCCGCCACCACGGCGGGGATGGCCGTCATCAGCAGGCAGGAGAAGAGCGGCGCCGAGCCTCCGGGCACATAGACGCCCGCCCGGTCAACGGGCCGCACCTGCTGGCCCAGAATCGAGCCGTCCGGCCGGGTCATGAACCAGGAGTTGGGCACCTGGGGCCGGTGGAAGGCGGTGATGTTATCGACGGCCGCCTGCAGCGCGGCCCGGAACTCAGCCGTCACCTGCGCCTCGGCCGCCTCGTACTCCGCCTCGGTCACCTTCAGTCCGCCGTTCCGCAGATCGACCCCGTCGAACTGCAGGGTCAGGGCAAAGAGGGCCTCGTCGCCCTCCCGGCGCACCCGCTCCAGAATGGTGCGCACCTGCGCCTCGATCTCGGGGTAGAACTGGCTCCGGCGCTCACCGAGAAACTGCAGGAACGCCTGCGGGTCCCATCGCTTCAACAATGCTGTCTGCGCCTCCTCGACCGTCCGCGACCGCAGGCGAGGTTTTCATAGAATAAAGGGACTCCCGAAAGGAGGTCGGTTCCCATCAACGACACAAGCGACTTCCAGACGCCCCCCGGCCCGTCGCCCACCGCCGGGACCGGACCCGTGCAGCCGTCCCGGGTTTCGCCATCCGCCAACGTGCCCGTGGGCTCCCCCCTCTCGGGGGAACAGGCGCTCCACCTGCTGGCCCTGATGGGCCACCTGGCACAGAAAGCACAGAGGGCTGCAACCACGGGCCCCGAGGACGGCCTACCCGCGTACCGGAGCTACACCACGGAGCCGCAGCGGGCGTCGGGCACGGCCCCCGTCCCCCTGGTGGCGGGCGTTCAGGTACCGGTGCTTCCGGCAGGGGTGGCTGACCGCAACTACTGGTTCCCCGACAGGTCTCGCAGCCCGATCCGCCCCCTGAGGCGCTGGACGATCGGCCCGATGCGCTCCGCCTGGAGCCTGTAGGCCGCCCGGTTGGCGATGAGCCGCATCGAAGACGTCCAGAGCTCCTCGACCACCACCAGGTTGTTCTCGCGCAGGGTGCGGCCGGTCTCGACGATGTCCACGATCAGGTCGGCCAGCCCCACCTTCGGGGCCACCTCGATGGAGCCGTGCAGGAAGATGGTCTCCACCTGAATGCCCCTGCTGTTGAAGTACGCCTCCGTCATGCGGGGGTACTTGGTCGCGACGCGCTGCGTGGAGCGCCCGCTCAGAAGGGCCGCGGCGTCGACCCCCGCCGGGGCCGCCAGCACGAACCGGCACTGGCTGTAGCCCAGGTCCAGCAGTTCGTAGACCTGCGGCTCGGCCTCCATCAGCACGTTCTTGCCCACGACTCCCAGGTCGGCGGCCCCGTACTCTACATAGGTGGGCACATCCGAGTCCCGGGCGATGATGAAGCGCATTCCCTGCTCCGGGCACTCGATGTAGAGGCTGCGCCCCTCGTCTTCCTCCAGCTCCGGCCCAGCCAGGCCGGCCTCCCTGAGAAAGCGGACCGTAGCAGCGTAGGGGCGGCCCTTCGGCAGGGCAATGGTCAAGGGTGACATATGGCAAGGCTCCCTTCCGGCTAGTGGATCGACGGCACCTCCGGGCTGAGCAGACGTGCGGCGCCCCGGGCCCGGGCGTAGGCGGCCAGCTCCTCTCCCGTCCGTCCCAGCAGATCCACCTCCACGGCGAGTCCCTGCGAACGCAGCCGGGCCGCCCAGGCGATGGCTTCGGCCTCGCGGCCCGGCGGGCAGGCGATGACGGCGTCAAGTCCCGACTGGGCGGCCGCGCAGCCCTGCTGCTCCTGTGCCATCAGGATCCGGTCCACCTCCAGTGCGAAGCCCGTGGCGGCCAGCGGCGTGCCGAACTCGTTCAGCAGGTTGTCGTACCGCCCCCCGCCCATCACCGGGGCGCCGATCCCAGGCAGATAGCCCTCAAAGACCACCCCGGTGTAGTAGCCCAGCGACCGGACCAGCCCCAGGTCGAGGCTCACCTGGTCTGCCACGCCGAGGGCCTCGAGCAGTCCGAGCACCCGCTCCAGATGTGCCAGGGCGTCCGCCACCTCGCCGCCCACGCCCCGGAACCGCTCCCGCGCCTGGGCGAAGGTGCCGTGGAAGTGGACGAGCCCCAGCAGCAAGTCGGCCCGGCCGCCGGTGAGTCCGGCGCGGGCAACGCCGTTCTCGAATGCCACCAAGTCCCTCGAGACCATCGCCTCCCTGAGCTCGGCAGCGGTCGCAGGGGCCACGCCGGCTGAGCGGAACAGGCCCTCCACGATGCCCACATGCCCCAGGCCGATCCGGAACCCCTCCAGCCCTGCGGCCTTCACCGCCGCACAGGCCAGGGCGATCACCTCGGCGTCGGCCACCTCGCCGGGTGCGCCCACCAGCTCCACCCCGGCCTGCCAGATCTCACTGGCTGCGCCTGCCCGCAGATCGCGGTGGCGAAAAACGGGAGCGAAATAGGCGAGCCGCAGGGGCAGGTTCTCGCCGCCGAGGCGCGTCGCCGCCAGGCGTGCGATGGGGGTGGTCATGTCGGGCCGCAGTGCGAGCGTGCGCCCCTTCCGGTCAAACAGCTGGTAGAGATCCTCCGGGCGCCCCCAGTTGCCTGCGCCGACCGACACGGCCTCCAGGTACTCGATGACCGGAGTGGCCACCTCCCGGTAGCCCCAGGTGCGAAAGACGCCATCGAGCTGATCTGACAACCGGCGCACCCGGGCGGCCTCCCCGGGCAGGCGGTCACGAACCCCCTCGGGCACCTGGGTGCGGGTGATGGGTGTGCTCAAGGCGATCCCCTCTTCGCTTTAGTTGACTAACGTGGTAACAAACTAAAAAGAGATTACCATAAATGGACACTCCGGTCAAGAGGACGCGAAAGGCCCGACCGGAGTCCCGGTCGGGTGAGTGCCTGGTCAGAAATGCGAGGCTCACATGCCGCCCTGGCGGGCCTGGGCCTCGTTTACGGTGAGGGGGCGGCCCTCGTAGTCATAGTTGTGCAACTCGGCGATGGCCCTGCGGCCTGCCTCCTCGTCTGCCATGTCCACGAAGCCGAAGCCTCGCGAGCGGCCCGTCTCACGGTCTGTGATGATCCGAGCGCTCTGCACCTCACCGTAGGGCTCGAACAGGGCCCGCAGGTCCTCCTGTGTGGTGCGCCAGGGCAGGTTTCCAACGTAAATGCTGAATGGCACGATCCGTTGCCTCCTCCTGTTGGGGCGCCGATCCGTTTGGATAGTCAGAGCCCGTTGCCGATGTACGCACATTGTGCGCGCCGAGGCTGCGCTCGCATCGGAGTAAATTGTGGCGCGCCCGCGCCCGCAATATGGATGGACGCGCTGGCTGCGACCGGGAGATGCTGGGCTGTGAACACCCGGGTCAGACACTCTGTCGCCGAACGTTTCATACGTGATGCAACCATCCCCGTGCGGAACTCCTGCCAGATCACGTCTAAACTAGCAGACTGCATGTGCAACGCGAAAGGAGGAACCCTATTGCCCAATCACGGCCCTTCGCTGGGCAGCCTGGTCCTGGTCGCTGTACTCGCCTTCATTGTGCCGCTCCTGCTCAACCGGCTGCGGCGAGTGCGCATTCCGATCGCCGCCGGGGAGATCCTGGCGGGAATGCTGGTGGGCAGGAGCGGGCTCGGACTGGTGCAGAGCGATGAGTTGCTCTCGATCTTCAACTTCCTCGGTATCGGTGCTCTGATGTTCCTCGCCGGCATGGAAATCGACCTGGCGGCACTGGTGGGCGGCGGGGCCCGTCCCAAGGGGCGCCCGGCCTGGCTGGCGCGCCTGCACCACCCGCTCGGGCTGGGGGCCGTGCTCTTTCTGCTCACCGCGTACGGCGCGTGGTGGTTCGCCCACCGGCTGCAGGAGCGCGGACTGGTGGAGGAACCGCTCTTCCTCGCGCTCATCCTCGTCACGTGCGGGCTCTCGATCATCATGCCCGTGCTGAAGGACCGCAAGATGTTCGGCGACCCGCTGGGGCAGGTGCTGTTCTCCACCGCCGTGATCGCCGACTTCCTGCCCATGCTGGGCCTGTCGGTGCTGGCCGCCGTCAAGCTGAACGGCTCCGCCCTGGAGGCGCTCTGGATCCTGGCCCTGTTGGCCTTCGGCATCGTCGTCTACCTGGCCGCCCGCTGGCTGCAGCGGTTCAGGCTGCTCGAGGGGCTGTCCGGCGGAACGGCACAGATCTCCGTGCGAGCCGCGTGGGCCCTCATGCTGGTCTTCCTGGCCCTGGCCCAGACCGTGGGCGTCGAGGCCATCCTCGGCTCCTTCCTCGCCGGCCTTCTGCTCTCCATGCTGGCCGGCAGCCAGCGGGAGGAGATCAGCCACAAGCTGGACGCGCTGGGTTTCGGGTTCCTCATCCCCATCTTCTTCGTGATGGTCGGCGTGGAGTTCGACCTGCAGGCCCTGCTGAGCGACCCGGGCGCGCTGTCGCTGGTGCCGCTGCTCCTCGGCGGCACGATCCTTGTGAAGGCGCTGCCCGGTGCACTGCTCGCGATCTGGCACCCGCTCCGCCAGACGCTGGCCGGGATGGCCCTGCTGACGACGCAGATGTCGGTCACCATCGCTGCGTCTGCCGTCGCCTACGCCGTAGGCGCATACGGCGCCTCCACCCACGCCGCAGTGGTCCTGGTGGCCATCGTCACGGCGATCCTGGGGCCCATCCTCTTCAACCGCATCCTCGGGGACGCCGGGCAGGAGCCGGAACGCACCGGCGTGGTTCTGGCCGGTATGAACCGGCTCTCGCTGCACCTGGGGCGCCGCCTGCTGGCACAGGGCGTACCGGTCTCCGCTGTGGACGAGCACCCCGATCGCGTGCAGGAGTTCGCCGGCGCCGGCATCACCGCCGTCCTGGGCGATCCGTCGACGGAGGAGGGCCTGCGGAAGGCCGGGGCAGACCGGGCTCGTGCTCTGGTGGCCCTGACGGGCGACGAGCGCTCCAATCTGGCCGCGGCGCGCGTGGGGCGCAGCCGCTTCGGCGTCCCCCGGGCCATCCTCTTCGCCACTTCCCCTACGGGCCTGGCCGAGGCTGCTCAGGAGGGACTGGAGGCGGTGAACCCCGACCTCTCGCCCGCGCTGCTGGTGGAGAGCCTCCTTGCGCATCCCGCAGCAACCGCGCTTCTCACCGGCGAGGACCGGGACGTGCAGGTTCGGGACTTCACCCTGACCGGCGGCCCGCTGGTCGGCACGGCCCTGCGGGATGCGCAACTCCCGGCAGGGGTGCTGGTGGTCTCGGTGCTGAGGGGGGCCGAGAAGATCGTGCCCCACGGCAGCACGGTGCTGCAGCAGGGGGACGTGCTGGTCGTGGTCGGCCCGCCGGAGGCGTGGGAGGCCATGCATGCCAAGACGGGCCCTGCGCCATAGACTGGCCAGGGCCCGCCTCCTTTTCCCCTGTTCTGCTTCGATGTTTTAGTCAGGCAAAGCTGACTTGTTCTGTCAGTCCGGGAACTCCTATACTGGACCTGGAGCCCCAATTACGCACCGAGCCTGACAGGAGGTCTGATCCATGCAGCGACCGGTGGCAGAGCCCTACAAGATCAAGGCCGTGGAGCCGATCCGGATGACGACCCGTGCGGAGCGGGAGCGCGCCATAAAGGAGGCCGGCTACAACACCTTCCTGCTCAAGAGCGAGGATGTCTACATCGACCTGCTGACCGACTCCGGCACCAACGCCATGTCAGACCGTCAGTGGAGCGCCCTGATGATGGGTGACGAGGCCTACGCAGGCGCCCGCTCCTTCTACCGCCTGGAGGAGGCTGTGCGCGAGATCTACGGCTTCAAGTACGTCGTGCCCACCCACCAGGGGCGCGGAGCCGAGCACCTCATCTCCCGAATCCTGATCAAGCCCGGCACCTACGTGCCCGGCAACATGTACTTCACCACCACCCGCACCCACCAGGAGATGCAAGGCGCCACCTTCGTGGACGTCATCATCGACGAGGCCCACGATCCAGACTCCACCCACCCGTTCAAGGGCAACGTGGACATCGCCAAGTTCGAGGCGCTGATCGAGCGGGTTGGGGCCGAGAACATTCCTTACATCAATGTAGCGCTCACCGTAAACATGGCCGGGGGTCAGCCGGTCTCCATGGCCAACCTGCGTGCGGTCCGCGAGGTCTGCAACCGGCATGGCATCCGCATGTGGTGCGACGCCACCCGCGCGGTGGAGAACGCCTACTTCATCAAGGAACGGGAGCCGGGGTACCAAGGCAAACCGGTCCGGGAGATCCTGCGGGAGATGATGTCCTACTACGACGGCTGCACCATGTCGGGCAAGAAGGACTGCCTCGTCAACATCGGCGGCTTCCTCGCCATGAACGAGGAGTGGATTCTCCAGAAGGCCCGGGAGCAGGTGGTCATCTTCGAGGGAATGCCCACCTACGGCGGCCTGGCCGGCCGCGACATGGAGGCCATCGCCCAGGGCATTTACGAGATGGTGGACGACGACTACATCGCCCACCGCATCTACCAGGTGCGCTACCTCGGTGAGCAGCTCCTCGAGGCGGGCATCCCGATCGTGCAGCCCATCGGCGGCCACGCGGTCATGCTGGACGCCCGGCGCTTCCTCCCCCACCTGACGCAGGATCAGTTCCCGGCCCAGGCGCTGGCCGCAGCCCTCTACGTAGACTCCGGCGTGCGGTCCATGGAGCGGGGCATCGTCTCGGCCGGCCGCGACCCGAAGACGGGCGAGAACCGGCACCCGAAGCTGGAGTTGGTGCGCCTCACGATCCCGCGGCGGGTCTACACCGACCGGCACATGGACGTGGTAGCCCACTCGGTGAAGCACCTGTGGGAGCATCGGGACTCCATCCCGGGCCTGCGGATGGTCTACGAACCGCCTACCTTGCGCTTCTTTACCGCCCGTTTCGAGCCGTTGGCCTGAGGCCGAGTAGGCCAAAGGGCGAACTGAGTGGAGCCCAGAAGTGGCCCAGCAGTGCACCTGCTGGGCCACCGCTATAAGGAACCCGCCTGATGGCCGGCCCGCGAACGGAAGGGTATGATCAACCGGTACGGCACAGCAAGTAGCACAGAGGAGGAGTCATCGTGGCACCATCTTCCGCAGTGGAAGCACACCCGCCCGCTGAGATCGCCCGGCGCATCGAGCGCCTCGGCGTGACCAAGTGCAGTCTGCCACCGCATCGCCGGGCGCTGCTTTCCATCGCCGCAGGTGCCTTCATCGCACTGGGCTGCATCGCCTACCAGGTAGCGCTCGCGGGCTGGCAGGGCAGCTACGGCGCCGGGCAGATCCTGGGCGGCCTCGTGTTCAACCTCGGGCTGGCCCTGGTCGCGCTGGTCGGGGCAGAACTCTTCACCGGCAACACCCTGATCGCCGTCTCCGTCGCAAGTCGCAAAGTCAGCCTGCGGCAGATGGCAGCCAACTGGGCAACGGTCTGGCTCGGCAACGCCGTCGGCGCCCTCTTCATCGCCCTGCTGGCTTACACTGCACAGATCTGGACCGGAGGCGGAAACCTCGTGGGGCTGAAGGCGCTCAGCATCGGTGCAACCAAGGCCGCCCTCCCCTTCGGCGTAGCCTTCGCCCGCGGCATCCTGGCCAACATCCTCGTCACCCTGGCGGTATGGGCCTACTCGGGCGGGCGCACGACCGCCGACAAGCTGGGGGCGATGCTCCTGCCGATCACCGCCTTCGTGGCCATGGGTGGCGAGCACTCCGTGGCCAACCTCTTCTTCCTTCCCTACGCCCTGTTGCTAAAGGCCACGCCAGCCGTTGCGAACATGCCCGGCGCGCCGGTGGACCTGCTTCCCCAGCTCACGATGCTCGGTGTGGGCCGCAACCTGGCTGCTTCCACGCTGGGCAACATCGTGGGCGGGGCGGTCTGCGTCGGGCTCTTCTACTGGCTGACCTTCCTGTGGCGGGAGCCGGACAGTGAGGGATCCGAGGGCTACCGGGCTGCGTAACCAAACCAAACCACACGACATACGCTGGACCTGAACTCGTATGCGTGAAAGGAGAGGAAGGTACATGCAGCAGCCCGTTGCCCAGACGATCCCGGCGGGCTGGCCCGGACCGGCGGCCCAGCCGCAGGCTGCCCCCGTGGCGCCGGTTCCCTTCCCTGCCAGCCCGTACAGCGGCGCTCAACCCCAACTCCAGGCGGGACCCGCGGCCCAGCAACCCCCCAACCCCGCGCAGTTGCTTACACAGCAGCTGGTGCAGACCGCCAAGTCTCTGGAGCAGCTGTTCCCCGGCTACCAGGCGCTGCTCTCGCTTCTGCTGGAGGCCAGCAGCACCGCACCCTCCCCGGCGCTGCAGGAGGCCGTCCGGAACGTGGAGGAGGGGCTCTACTACCACGGCGCAACGCTGGGAGCGATCCGCCGGATGCTCTGCGGCGAGGCCACTCCAACTGTACTTACAGCCCTGGCCGCGGGTTTCCACCGGATGAGCCGCGCCCAGCCCAGGGTGCGCGCGGCGGCCGAGCAGGTGCTGTCGCTGGTCCCCTCGGCCCGGCAGAGCCTGGTGGGCAGCCTGGTTCAGTCGATCGCCATGGCGGACGGCGTGCTGGGCCACGTGGGCAACTCCATCCGGACCCTGGTGGGACCCCAGGCCTGGGAGTCGACCAGGGAGGTCTGAGGCCACACGCGGAAAAACGGCACAGGGGACTTCCCCTGTGCCGCTGCGCGCCTGACCTCAGTCCTGCTTCTTGGTCCGTTCCAGGACGATCCGGTATCCGTCAGCCCCGTAGTTGAGGCACTTCTTCACCCGGCTGATCGTGGCCGTGCTGGCACCCGTGGCCGCAACGATGTCCTCATAGGTCATGCCGGCATCCAGCATCTTGGCCACCTCGAGTCGCTGCGCCAACGCTTTGATCTCCCCGATCGTTGCAATATCCTCGAAGAAACGATAGTATTCCTCGACGGTTCTGAGGGTAAGCATCGCCTCAAACAGCCTATCGGTCAGTTCATCGCGGAGCTTCTCGTTGATCGGCATGCACGGGTTCCCTCCCAGCACAGCGCATCTCCTGTTTGATGTATTCGCTTTCGTGGGTGAAAACCCCTTTCGCCAGGCGATAGACTGCCGCGGTAAACTTACCAGTCCTGAATCAACTGGCCATCGCAAGCAGCCCGGCCACCAGAACCAGGCCGAGGCCCACGGCACAGCAGACCTGAAACAGGAGGAAGAACGAGGTGGACAGGTGCTCGTGGCGGCGCAGCCCCACCGACAGCGGCGCCATCACCAGAATGCCCAGGGCCATGTCGATGAACCCCAGTCCCATCACCGAGTTCACGGCCAACCCTCCCGAGCGAGAGTTTTTCGTCTTTTTAGTTAGTTATATGCCTGCACGTCGTTTCCCTGCCAGGACAGCGGGTGTGCGCGCAGGGGCCGGAGGCGCCAGCCCCCGGCCTCTTACATGCCGACCATGCTACTGCAGTTCGAACGTAACCGACACCGTAGCCGAGAACGAGGTGGTGCCGCTGTAGACCGGTACGGGAGCCGCGGCAGCCAGGTTGTCCATGGCCATCTCACGACTGGCCTTCACCAGCGAGGTGCCCTGGTCCTGAACGGAGACCGACTTCACCTGCAGCACCCTCGCACCAAGTTCGCCCGCCACCAGGTTGGCCTTCGCCTTGGCGTCGCTGACGGCCATCTTCAGCGCCTCTTCGAGAAGCTTGTCGGAGTTCTTCACCGAGAAGCTCACGCCGTTCAGGTCGTTGGCGCCGGCCTCGACAGCGGCCTGGATCAGGTTGGCCACCTTATCCAGCTCCTGGGTAGTGATGGAGAGGGTGTTGGTCGCCCGGTAGCCGATCAGCTGCCGACCCCGGTCCTGGGTCCAGTCATACTCGCCGCTCAGGTTGAAGGTGCTGGTCTGAATCTGATCCTCCTTGACGCCCATCGCCGTCAGCGCCCCGGCAATCTTGGTGATGCTGGTGTTCAGGGCGTTGTAGGCATCCAGCGGCGTATCCCGCAGCTCGCTCACGCCCAGCGAGATCACCGCGGTGTCCGGCTTCACCTCGAACTGTCCCCGACCGGTCACGGTGATGGTGCGCTCGGTCGACTCGGCCTCAGCGGCCTGGACCTGGGACGGGCCGGGAACGAAGGACGCGATGCCGATCATGAGCAGACTTGCGAGGATTGCCGCAACCCAACCACGCTTCATTCGAGTTACCTCCTGTGGCTGAACTCTGCCAGTTAGACGGGTGAATGCCGGAGTTCCGGTGCACCGTTCTGCGGAGTCAGCCACATTGGGCTCGGCTGGCCGACCAGGTATCCCTGGGCGTAGTCGACGCCGAACTCCTGCACCAGCCTCAGCGTCTCCTCGGTGTCCACGAACTCTGCGATGGTCTTCTGCCCCTGCGACCTGGCCATGGCGACCATGGCCCGCACCAGGTGCTGGTCTGCGGACTCGCGGGGAAGGTTCCGGATGAAGGCGCCGTCGATCTTCAGGTAGTCCACGGGCAGGTGCTTCAACAGGTGAAGGGTTGAGAATCCGGAGCCCACGTCGTCCAGTGCGAAGCGGCAGCCCAGGCCGTGCATCGTCGCGATGAACCGGTGCGCCTGCTCCATGTCGCCGATGGCGGCGGTCTCGGTGATCTCCAGCACCAGCCTGGCCGGGTTCACCTGATGCGCCTCCATCTCCTCCTTGATCATGCGGGCCAGGCTGGGGTCGGAGATGGTCTTACCCGAGAGGTTGACCTCAAACGCCTCGATGTCGGTGTGCTGAAGCTCGGCCATGAGCCGGATGGCCTCCCGGAGCACCCACCGGTCGATCTCCTGGATCAGGCCGAAGCGCTCTGCGCCGGCCAGGAACTCTCCCGGGGAGATCAGCTTCCCGTCCTCCCCCACCAGCCGCAGGAGCAGTTCCAGGCGGGTGACCCGCCCGGTGCGCAGGTCGAGGATCGGCTGGGCGTGCAGCACGAACCGGTTCTGGCGCAGCGCCTCCCGCAGCCGCAGGTCCCAGGAGAGCTTCGCAGCCATCTCGTCGCGCACCACGTCCTCCTCGTCGAAGACGGCCACCGTGTTGCGGCCCGACTCCTTGGCCTTGTACATGGCCATGTCGGCCTGGGCCAGCAAGGTCTCGGCCGTCAGCCCGTGATCGGGGAAAAAGGTGATCCCGATCGAGCCGGTGATGGTCACACTGCGATCCTTCACCGTGAAGGGCTCTTGCTGCAGCCCCTTCAGGATCGACTCCGCGACCGAGATGGCCTCGCGCCCCGTGTAGGGCATCAGGATGGCGAACTCGTCGCCCCCGTGCCGGGCGGCGATGTCGGTGGGCCGGAGATGGCTCTGGATGACCTCCGCCACCCGAACGAGCAACTGGTCGCCGGCCAGGTGTCCCATTGTGTCGTTCACGAACTTGAACAGGTCCAGATCCAGGAAGAGGAGCGCACCCCTGACCAGGTTGCTGCGGGCAAGCTCCAGGTGCCGCTCCAGTTCGGCCTGAAACGACCTGCGGTTGTAGAGGCCCGTGAGCGCATCGCGGCTGGCGAGCCGACGGAGACGCGCCTCGGCCTCCCGACGCTCCGTGGTGTCCTGAAACTGCGAGATGAAGTAGTGGGCCCCCGGCTCCGTATCAATGCGGCTGCACGTCTGCTCCACCCAGACGGTGCGCCCGCTCTTGTGACGGAAGCGCCGCTCGCGGCGGCACACTGCGGACGAGGCCGCCGGATCATCGGCAACGCGGGCGGCCAGCGGGCAGTCTGCGCCAGCCCGGTCTTCGGGGTGCACGAAGTCGTCAACCGGCCTTCCCACCAACTCTGACTCCGTGTAGCCCAGCATGGCCGTCAGCGCCCGGTTGACCTGGAGCCAGCGCCGATCGCTTGAGAGCAGGGCCACACCGATCGGGGCGTTGTGGAAGGCGCTGCGGAACCGCGCCTCGCTCTCGCGCAGCGTCCGCTCTGCGCGCTCGCTCTCGGCCTGGTGCCGCATCTCCCTGTGCAGAAGGTACGGCACTCCCGCCAGCGCCAGCGTCACGCTGCCGTAAAAGCAAGCGCCGAGCCACCAACCGGCCCACACGGACAGCGCGGTCAGCAGCGTCGGCGGCACGAGCGCCGGCACATAGAAAACCAGCCGCCACCGATCCATGTGGTGTAGGCGGCGGTGGGCGAGGAGAACGGCGCCGGCGGCGGCGAACGCCGCGGCCAGCGCAGGAATCGCTATGCTCGTGCTGGCGAACGGGCCAACGAACTGATCGGGAACCATGTAGATCAGCAGGCCCTGGAGGACGAGAACTCCAGCTGCGAAGAGAGCAAGTCTCTCTGTGAGGACGCGGACCATGGCCAACCCCCACAAAAACGTCGCGCTGCGCAACCGGCAGGTCTATAGACCTAATTTACACGAACTGACGTTTCAAGAACAGAGGGAATCCGGCCTACAGTGTCCGTGTACCAAAGGTCTGTCGGCGCGATGACTCCCGCCCGGCGTCTTCGGACGGCGAGCGCCCGTGCATCAACGCCTGCCGGACTGTCTCCCCGCCCTACACCGCCCGTGCACCGATGTCTTTCCGGTAGGTCTTGCCCTCGAACCGGATGACCTCCACCCCGGCGTAGGCCTGTTCCAGCGCAGCACGGATGGTCGGGCCGGTGGCCATTACCCCCAGGACCCGTCCGCCTGCGGTGACCAGCTCCCCGTCGTCATTGAAGGCCGTGCCCGCATGGAACACGGTGACGCCCAACTGGTCGGCCTCCACCAGCCCGTCGATGGGCAGGCCCTTCGCGTAGCGGCCGGGGTAACCTGCGGAGGCCAGCACGATGTTGGCCGCAGCCCCCGGGCGGAAGCGCAGGTCGACCTCGTGCAGGCGCCCCTCCACACAGGCCAGCGCCACCTCGAGGAGGTCGTTCTCGAGCAGCGGCATCACGACCTGCGTTTCGGGGTCGCCGAACCGGGCGTTGAACTCGATGACCTTCGGGCCGTCCGCCGTCAGCATCAGCCCGGCGAAAAGGCAGCCCATAAAAGGTGTTCCCCGCCGCGCAAGCTCGTGGATGGTCGGCTCGAGAACCCGGCGCTGGACCTCTTCGGCGATGGCCGGCGTGTAGGCGGGCACCGGTGCGTAGGTGCCCATGCCCCCGGTGTTGGGGCCGGTATCGCCTTCGCCCAGGCGCTTGTGGTCCTGCGCCGCCACCATCTGCTTCACCGTGCGGCCATCGCTGAAGGCGAGGACGGAGACCTCCTCCCCCTCCAGGTACTCCTCGATGACCACCCGGCTGCCCGCCCCGGCGAACGCCCGGTCCAGCATGGCCGTCCGCAGGGCCTTCCGGGCCTCCTCCAGGTCTGCGCAGACCTGCACGCCCTTGCCGGCGGCCAGCCCGTCGGCCTTGATGACGATGGGACCGGGGCGCGCCTCCAGGTAGGCCAGGGCGGGCTGGTACTCGCTGAAGGCAGCGTGGGCGGCGGTCGGAACGCCTGCCGCGGCCATGACCTCCTTGGCGAACGCCTTGGACGCCTCGATCCTTGCCGCGGCGCCGGTGGGGCCGAATGCCCGGATCCCGGCGGCGGCCAGTGCGTCCACCAACCCCGCCGCAAGCGGGTCTTCCGGCCCGACGATCACCAGGTCTATCCCGAGCCTGCGGGCCAGTTCGACCTGCCCTGCCACGTCGGTAGCCGCCACGTCAGGATGGCACCAGGCGAACCGGCCGATGCCGGGGTTGCCCGGTGCAACGTGCAGTTCGTCGATGTGCCGGCTCTGAATCGCCTTCCAGGCGAGGGCGTGCTCCCGCCCGCCACCGCCGACGATCAACACGTTCATCGAAAACCTCTCCCCTCGTCGCGCACGCCTGCTAATGCCGGAAGTGCCGCACGCCGGTGAACACCATGGCGATCCCGAGTTCGCCCGCGCGGGCGATCGACTCGTCGTCGCGGATGGATCCGCCGGGCTGTACGATGGCGGCGATACCCGCCTCGCCGGCCGCCTCCACGACGTCGGGGAACGGGAAGAACGCGTCGGAGGCCAGCACGGCGCCCCTTGCAGCCTCCCCGGCCTGCTTGATGGCGAACCGGGCCGCGTCGATGCGGTTCATCTGGCCCGCGCCCACGCCGAGGGTCTGGCCGTCTCGCGCCACCACGATGGCGTTGGACTTCACGTGCTTACAGACCTTCATGGCGAAGGCCAGATCACGCAGCTGCTCCGGCGTCGGGGCGGTGCCGGTGACCGCCTTCCAGGTGGCCGGATCTTCATCGATGGCGTCCCAACCCTGCACCAGCAGGCCGCCGCCCACCCGCTTCATGTCGAAGCCGGCCGGCGGGTTCCGGTCGATCGGGCCGGTCTCCAAGAGACGCAGGTTCTTCTTCTTCTCCAGCACCTTCAGTGCATCGGGCTCGAACGCCGGGGCGATCACGATCTCAAGGAAGATCTTGCTGAGATGCTCGGCGGTCTCCCGATCACAGGGGCGGTTCAGGGCCACGATGCCGCCGAAGATCGAGACGGTGTCGGCCTCGTAGGCCTTGCGGTACGCCTCGGCAATCGTGGGCGCCACAGCCACCCCGCACGGGTTGGCGTGCTTGATCGCCACGGCGGCCGGCTCGGCGAACTCCTTCACCAGCTCCAGCGCGGCGTGGGCGTCGTTGATATTGTTGTACGAAAGCTCCTTGCCGTGGAGCTGCTTCGCACGGGCGATCACGGTTCCGGCCGTGGTCCCGTCGCTGTAGAAAGCAGCCACCTGGTGCGGGTTCTCGCCATAGCGCAGGTCCTGCACCTTGGTGAAGGTGAGGGTCAGGGCCTGCGGGAACGACGAGCCGGCAGCCGCCGGCGCCTCCTCGCCCGCGACGCGTGCGGCGACGACCTCCCGCCCCCGGGTGGACAGCCAGCCGGCGATGGCGCTGTCGTAGGCGGCGGTGTGCTGGAACGCCTCGAGCATCAGGGCGAACCGGGTCTGAAGGGAGAGATCGCCCGTCTCCCGCAGCTCGGCCAGCACGTCGGCGTACCGGTCGGGGTTGACGATGACGCCCACGTCCTGGTAGTTCTTCGCCGCCGCCCGCACCATGGTGGGGCCGCCGATGTCGATCTTCTCGATGGCCTCCTCCAGTGTCACCGCGGGGTTGGCCACCGTCTCCCGGAAGGGGTAGAGGTTCACCACCACCAGGTCGATGGGGGTCACCCCGTGCTCGGCCAGCTGGGTCATGTGGGCGGGATTGGACCGGATCGCCAGGATGCCGGCGTGGATCTGCGGCTGCAGGGTCTTCACCCGGCCGTCGAGGATCTCGGGGAAGCCCGCCACCTCGGCCACCTCCCGCACCGGCACGCCCGCAGCCTGCAGCGTGCGGTAGGTGCCCCCGGTGGAGATGATGTCCACGCCGAGTGCCGCCAGCCCCCGGGCCAGTTCCACGATCCCACGCTTGTCATACACGCTGATCAGCGCACGCTTCACGGCCATTTCTACTCCTCCCTCTCTCTCGGGTCCGGCCCCTTCCCCAGCTCCGGGCGGTACCCGTCGCGATCCAGCCAGTAGCGCCGCTCATGGCCCGCCAGGTAGGCCAGGAGCGGGTCGCGGTAGGTCGGCCAGGTGATGTACCGGGCGACCTCGTCGCGCTTCACCCAGCGAGCGTCAACCACGTACTCGTCGTGTTCGGGCACCCGCAGCGGCCCCGTCACCAGGCGGCAGGAGAACACGTGCACGAGAAAGTGCTGGTCGTGGACCTGGTTGTGCGTGTCCAGCACGTAAGCCAGTTCCACCGGAGCGACCAGGAGGCCGGTCTCCTCCTGCACCTCCCGCACCACGCAGTCCGTGAGCGACTCCCCCACCTCGAGTTGGCCGCCGGGCAGCGACCAGACCTCGCCGATCGGCCAGCGGTTCCGAACCACCACCAGCCGGTCCTCGTCTTCTACCAAGCCGAGACCCATAACGAACTGCTGCGCCACCTACGGTCCTCCTTCCCCTGCGCTGCCAACGCCGGGAGCGGCTGCCGAATCACCGTGCAAGACCGCGCCGCACGCTCCCGGCTCCAGGATGCGCACCCGGCGCCCTTCCAGCTGCAGCCGCCCCTCGGCGAACAGGCGGACCGCCTCGGGGTAGATGCGGTGCTCCTGCGCCTGGATGCGGACCCGCAGATCCTCGTGGGTATCGGTCTCCAGCACGGGCACTGCGGCCTGCAGGATGATCGGCCCCTCGTCCATGCCCGCGGTGACGAAGTGGACCGTGCAGCCCGCCACCTTCACCCCGTAGTCCAGCGCCTGCCCCTGGGCGTCAAGCCCCGGGAAGGCCGGGAGCAGCGAGGGGTGGATGTTCAGGATGCGGTTGGGGAAGGCCGTGAGCATCGGCTTGCGCACCAGCCGCATGTAGCCGGCCAGACAGACCAGGTCGACTCCCCTGGACAGCAGCCGGTCCGCAAGTGCAGCGTCGAAGGCCGTGCGGTTCGGGTAGGCGCCGGGATCCAGGTGGACCGCCTCCACGCCCGCCCGGCGGGCCCGCTCCAGCCCGAAGGCATCCGCCCGGTCGGAGATCACCACCACGACGCGGCCCGGGATGCGCCCCTCCCCGCAGGCGTCCAGGATGGCCTGCAGGTTGCTGCCGTTGCCCGAGATCAGCACGCCGATGCGGATCATGGCCGCACCTCCACCCGGGAACCTCCGGCCGGTGCGGCGCCGCCAGCCTCAGACCCGGCACCTGCTTCCTCCAACGCCCGCACCTCGCCCACCACCCAGGCGGCCTCGCCCAGCTCACGGGCGGCCGCAGCGACCGCCTCAGCCTGGTCGGCCGGGACGGCGAGCACCATCCCGATCCCGAGGTTGAAGGTGGACTCCATCTCCGCCTGCGCCACCGGCCCGAGCCGCTGGATCAGCCGGAAGATGGCGGGCACCTCCCAGGTGGACCGGTAGATGACCGCCCGGCAGCCGGCCGGGAGCATGCGGGGGATGTTCTCGTGCAGACCGCCGCCGGTGATGTTGGCAATGCCGCACACGTCGAAGCGCTCCAGCAGGGCCAGCACCGTGCGGGCGTAGATGCGGGTCGGGGTGAGCATCGCGTCGATGACAGACTGCCCCCCGAGCTCCCGCGGCCGCTCGTCCGGGTCGAAGGCGCCGCCGTCCACCTTCAGCAGCACCCGGCGGGCCAGCGAGTAGCCGTTGGAGTGGAGCCCGCTGGAGGCCAGGGCCACCAGCCGGTCGCCGGGGGATACCCGCTCGCCGGTGATGATGCGGTCCCGGTTCACGATGCCCACGGCGAAGCCGGCCAGGTCGTACTCGCCCGGTGCGTACATCGAGGGCAGTTCGGCCGTCTCGCCGCCGATCAGGGCGCAGCCGGCCTCCAGGCACCCGTCTGCGATGCCCTTCACCACCTGCTCCAGCACCGCCAGGTCCTTCTGGCCGGTGCCGATGTAGTCCAGGAAGAAGAGCGGCTCCGCCCCCTGGCACAGGATGTCGTTCACCGACATCGCCACCAGGTCGATGCCCACCGTGTCGTGCCGGCCGCTGAGGAAGGCCAGGCGGAGCTTGGTGCCCACCCCGTCCGTGCCGCTCACCAGCACCGGGTCGGGGTACTTCGTGAGGTCCGGTGCGAAGAGCCCGCCAAAGGAACCGATGTTGGTGAGCACCCCGGACCGCTGCATCGTGCGGGCGGTGTGGGCGGCGATGCGCTCCACCAGCCGGTAGTGCCGCTCCCGGTTCACCCCCGCGTCGGCGTAAGTGAGCCCACGATCAGTCATCGCCGCAGCCCCCCTCCAGTGCGTACTTCTCCGCGCCCTCGGGGACGGGCACGGGATACTCGCCCGTGAAGCAGGCCAGGCAGAAGCCGTGGCTCCCGTCCTGCGGCAGTCCCGTCGCCTGCACCATCCCCTCCACTGACAGGAAAGCCAGCGAGTCGGCGCCGATCGCGTCGCAGATGTCCTGCACCTCCCGCCCCCTCGCGATCAGGTCGCTGGACCGGGAAGTATCGATGCCGTAGTGACAGGCGTTCCGGTAAGGCGGCGAGGCGATGCGCATGTGCACCTCCCGCGCCCCCGCCTCCCGAAGCAGGCTGACCAGCCGGCGCGACGTGGTGCCCCGCACGATGGAGTCGTCCACCAGCACCACCCGCTTGCCCTCGATGACCTTGCGCAGCGGGCTCAGCTTCAGCTTGAGGGCCGACTCCCGCCCGGACTGCGACGGCAGGATGAAGGTGCGGGCGATGTACCGATTCTTGATCAGTCCCATCTCATAGGGGATGCCCGCCTCCTCGGCGTACCCCGTGGCCGCTGAGATCGAGGAGTCCGGCACGCCGATGACGATGTCGGCGTCCGCCGGCGCCTCCCGCGCCAGCTGCCGTCCCATCGCCTTGCGTACGGTGTGCACGTTGGCCCCCTCCAGCTGCGAGTCGGGCCGGGCGAAGTAGATGAACTCGAACACGCACGGGCGGGGCGGAGCAGCCTGCTTCACGGCAGCCTGCGACCTGAGCTTGCCGCCCTCGCTGATGGTGATCATCTCCCCCGGCGCCACCTCGCGCACAAACTCGGCGCCGATGGTGTCGAACGCGCAGGACTCAGAGGCCAGCACCCACCTGCCGTCCAGGCGGCCCAGCTGCAGCGGCCGGATTCCGTGGGGGTCGCGCAGGCCGATCAACCGGTCCTCGGCCAGGATGAGCAGGGCGTAGCCGCCGTGCACCTGGCCGATGGCGTCCATGATGGCCTCTTCCAGGGTCGCCGCCCGGGAGCGCACGATCAGGTGCACCAGCACCTCGGTGTCGATGCTGGTGGCGAAGATCGCCCCCTCCTCCTCCAGCTGCTGCCGGATGGCGGCGGCGTTCACCAGGTTGCCGTTGTGCGCCAGGGCCAGCCCGCCGCGCCGAGTGTTGACGACGATCGGCTGGGCGTTGCTCAGGCGGGAGGAGCCGGTGGTGGAGTAGCGCACATGGCCGATGGCCACGTCTCCGACCAGCCGGTCGAGGGCCTCGGGCTTCTCGAAGACATCGCTCACCAGGCCCATGCCCCGGTGGGTGGTGAGGTTCCCACCGTCGGCGGCGACGATACCCGCCGACTCCTGCCCCCTGTGCTGCAGCGCGATCAGGGCGTGGTAGACCACCCGGGCCGCGCCGGGGTATCCGTAGATGCCGAACACGCCGCACTCGTCCACGGGCCCCTTGGCGGGGTTGGTCGCCAGCCCGGCCCGGTAAGCCTCCAGCGCCAGGTCCAGCGTGGGGTCGACGGCCCTGTTCGCAGGCCCCGGCTGCGTGGTGCGGGACGTCATTCGCCCATCCAACGGGGGATCGCCTCCTTGTACGCCCGCGCCAGATCCGCCACCGGCAGGTCGATCAGCTCCTGGCGGCGGAAGATGTGTGCGGACTCCTTGCCGGGCGCCAGGGCCGCCAGGCGGAAGCGGCCATCGCCGGTCACGTCGCCCAGCACCTTGAAGGGCACCTGCTCCACCATCAGCAGGGCCTGCAGGCGCCCCACCTGCTCCCGCGCCGCCGTGACCAGGATCCGGGACTGTGACTCGCCGAAGACCTGGCCGTCGATCCGGCCCTCCCCGAGGAAGAGGCTGACCTGGCAGCCCAGCGCCTCGCTGCCGGCGGCGATGGCCATCTCGGCCAGGGCAACGGCGATGCCGCCCTCCGCCACGTCGTGGGCGGCGGTGAGCAGGCCCTCGTGGATCGCCCGCAGCACGACGTCCTGCAGGCGCTTCTCGAAGGCAAGGTCAAGCGCCGGGGCGTCGCCGGCCAGCACGCCGTGGATGAGCTTGGCGTACTCGGATCCACCCAGCTCGTCCCGGGTCTCGCCCAGCAGGATGATGACGTCGCCGGCCTGCTTGAAGCCCGGGGTGGTCAGGTGGTCGAGATCCTCGTGGACCGCGATCATGCCGATCGTCGGGGTGGGGTGGATCGGCTGGCCGCTGGTCTCGTTGTAGAAGGAGACGTTGCCGCCGGTCACCGGCGTGCCCAGGGCCTCGCAGGCCTCTGCCATGCCGGTGATCGCCTCGTCGAAGGTCCAGAAGATCTCCGGCTTCTCCGGGTTGCCGAAGTTGCAGTTGTTGGTGATGGCCACGGGGCGTGCGCCGGTCACGACGCAGTTGCGGGCCGCCTCGGCCACGGCGATGGCGGTGCCCCGCCGCGGGTTCAGGTATACGTAGCGGGCGTTGCAGTCGGTCTTAGCAGCGATGCCCTTCTGAGGCCCCTCCGGGGCGGTGGGGCGGGGTAGGTCAACGCCCGGTTGCTGTCGGGTGACGCCGTGCTTGCCCGGCTCGGCCGCGGAGCGGATGCGGATGACCCCGGCATCGCCGCCGGGGGCGATGACCGTGCCCAGCAGGACCATCTGGTCGTACTGCTGGTAGACCCACTCCTTGGAGCCGATGTTGGGCGAGTTCAGGAGCCTCAGCAGCGTGGCGTTCCAGTCCTTCGGTTCCGGCAGGGTCGACCAGTCAAAGGCCCGCAGCTTGGCGAGGTAGGCCGGCTCGGCCTTGGCGGGATGGTACACCGGCGCCTCGTCAGCCAGAGCGTGGGCCGGCACCTCGGCCACCACCTGGTCCCCGTCAAGCACCCGCACCATGCCATCGTTCGTCACCTGCCCAACGACGGCGGAGAGCAGGCCCCACTTCTGGAAGATGGCCTCGACCTCGGGCTCCCGGCCCTTCCTGACGCAGACGAGCATGCGCTCCTGCGACTCGGAGAGCAGGAACTCCCACGGCTCCATCCCCTCCTCGCGGGCCGGCACCTTGCGCACGTCGATCTCCAGCCCCACGTTGCCGCGGGCGGCCATCTCCGACGAGGAGGAGATGAGGCCGGCGGCGCCCATATCCTGGATGCCCACCACGGCATCGGTCTCGAAGAGCTCGAGACAGGCCTCGAGCAGGAGCTTCTCCATGAACGGATCCCCCACCTGAACCGTGGAGCGCATGTCGTCGGAGCCCTCGTTGAACTCGGCCGAGGCCAGCAGCGACGCGCCGTGAATGCCGTCGCGGCCCGTGCGGGCGCCCACCACCATAATGGGGTTGCCGGGGCCGGCGGCGATGCCCTTGTGGATCTTGTCCGGGTGGAGGATGCCGATGCACATGGCGTTGACGAGGCAGTTGCCCCGGTAAGACTCGTCGAAGTAGACCTCGCCGCCGATGGTGGGTACGCCGATGCAGTTTCCGTAGTGGCCGATACCCGCCACGGCGCCGGAGAACAGGTAGCGCTGCCTGGGGTCATCCAGCGGTCCGAAGCGGAGCGAGTTGAGCAGGGCGACCGGCCTGGCGCCCATGGTGAAGACATCTCGCAGGATGCCGCCCACCCCGGTGGCCGCCCCCTGGAAGGGCTCCACGTAGGAGGGGTGGTTGTGGGATTCGATCTTGAAGGCGACGGCCAGGTCGTCGTCCACCTTGATGACGCCGGCGTTCTCGCCCGGTCCCTGCAGCACCCGTTCCCCCTTCGTGGGGAGCCGCTTCAGGGTCGCCCGGGAATGCTTGTAGGAGCAGTGCTCCGACCACATCACGCCGAACATCTGCAGCTCGACGTGGTTGGGCTCCCGGCCGAGAATCTGGACGACCCGCTGGTACTCCTCCTCCTTCAGGCCCACCAGAACCCAAGGCTGCTTCAGCTCAGACATGGCTGGCCCTCCCCGTCAGGTAGTTCACCATAGAGGTGAGGAGATAGCGCCCGTCGGACGAGCCGAGAATCGGTTCGCAGGCCCGCTCGGGATGGGGCATCATACCGGCCACGTTGCCGGCCTTGTTGATGATGCCGGCGATGTTCTCCAGCGACCCGTTGGGGGAGGCCTCGGGGGTCACTTCGCCGTCTGCCGTGCAATAGCGGAACAGGATCTGGTTGTTCTCGTTTAGCTGACGCAGCGTATCGGGGTCTGCAAAGTAGTTGCCCTCGCCGTGGTTGACGGGGATCTTGAGAACCTGGCCCGGGCTGCAGTCGCGCGTGAAGGGGGTGTCTGCGTTCTCCACCCGCAGGTGGACCCACGAGCAACGGAACTTGAGGTGGGCGTTGCGCTGCAGGGCGCCGGGCAGCAGCCCCGCCTCGGTGAGGATCTGGAAGCCGTTGCAGATGCCCAGCACCAGGCCGCCCTTTGCGGCAAAGTCGGCAATGGCTTCCATCACCGGCGCGAAGCGGGCGATGGCACCGGTCCGCAGGTAGTCGCCGTAGGAGAAGCCGCCGGCGATCAGGATGGCATCATAATGCGCGAGGTTCCTGTCCTGATGCCAGATGTAGTCGGCCTGCTCCCCGATGGCCTCGCGGATGGCGTAGAAGGTGTCCATCTCGCAGTTGGTGCCGGGGAAGACGGTGACGCCGAACCGCAACCTATGCCACCTCCCTGACGGTGAAGGTGAAGGTCTCCATCACCGGGTTGGTCAGGATGCGCTTGCAGAGGTCGGCCACCAGCGCTTCCGCCGCCTCCCTGGACTCGGCCTCGACGGCGAGGGTGATCTGCTTGCCGAAGCGCACCTGACCCACGCCCTCATAGCCCATTCTCCTGATGGCTCCCTCCACCGCAGAGCCCTGGGGGTCGAGAACGCCTTTCTTCAGACTTACGATGACCTCGGCCTGGAACCGCATGGACAACCGCTCCCTTCAACGTGTTCGTGCCCTGCGCACCCCTCAGGCCAACACCCGGCGCAGCCTTTCCAGCACGTCCTCATACCGCCTGGCGGTCTCGGCAATCAGCTCGTCAGGCAGCTGCGGCGCCGGCGGCCGCTTGTTCCATCCGGTCCTCTCCACGTAGTCCCGCACCGGCTGCTTGTCCAGGCTGTCCACCGGCTCTCCTTCCCGGTACCGGTCCGGCGGCCAGTACCGGCTGGAGTCGGGCGTGAGCGCCTCGTCGATCAGGGTGATCTCGTCGCCGACCAGGCCGAACTCGAACTTGGTGTCGGCCAGGATGATGCCCGCCCTGGCCGCCGCCCGGGAGGCGAAGCGGTAGAGTTCCAGAGAACGCTGCTTGATGAAATCGGTCACCGCGTCGCCGTACGCCGCGCGCACCCGGCCCTCGGAGACGTTCTCGTCGTGCCCGGCGTCGTTCTTCAGGGCCGGCGTGAAGATGGGCTCCGGAAGCCGGCTCGAGAGCGTGAGCCCCTCAGGCAGGGGGACCCCGCAGACGGAGCGGCTCGCCTGGTACTCCTTCCAGCCCGAACCCGCCAGGTAGCCCCGCACCACGCACTCCACGTCGATGCGCCGGGCCCGGCGGACGACCAGCGACCTCCCCTCCAGCAGGGGCAGGGCCTCGTCGGGCAGACCCAGGCCGCCCAGGTCTGCCTGGATCAGGTGGTTGGGTACGATGTGCTCGGTGGCCCGGAACCAGAGCAGGCTCATCTGGGTGAGCACCCGGCCCTTGCCGGGGATGCCCTGCGGGAACACGACGTCGAACGCCGACAGCCGATCGGTGGCCACCATCAGGAGCCGGTCGGCGTCGAGTTCGAACACCTCCCGCACCTTACCCCTGTGCAGTCTCCTGAGGCCAAGGTCTGGCACCTCGAGCAGGCATCTCATGCCATTACCCCCCTAACAACTCAGCAACCTGCCTCATGTCGGTGGTCCCCAGCTCGCACTCGAGCGGGTTGACCACCTGCAGAAGGCAGGTGCCATCCTCAGTCAGGCCGAAGCGGAGCCGCGCGCGCAGGTGAGCGATGCCCCGCAGGCTCAGGTGGGCCCGCAGCGAGCGCGCCGCGTGCGCGGCCAGGTCTTCCATCCGCTCCCGGCGGTCCGGCTTCAACCGCGCCTCGGCCTCCTCCCGGCTCAGGGTGCGGCCGCCGGCGCAGAACGCGACGTCCACCTGTCCGGGCCCCGCCTGCGTCAACACCTCCACAGGGAGCAGCTCCAGCCGGCGAACCAGGAACATACGGCTGCCCCGGCGCTCCACGAAGCTGGAGGGAACGGCGTGGCTGGCCAGCAGCTGCTGGATGCGGAAGGCCGCCTCACACACGTCCTCGTCCTCAAACTCCAGGATCAGGCAGCCGGGATGGTCGGTCCCCCAGACCGCCATCCCCTCGCCTGCCCAGAGCCGCTCCCCCTTCTGAACCGAATCGCCCATCGGTTCCCCATTCCTCCCGTCAAATCTGAAGCTGGGTCATCAACAGGAATGCTACTGCGAAGCCCAGGAGTGCGCTCACCAGCGCGCCCACGTGCCGGTTCCGGCCCCGCGGCCAGAGGCAGGCGACCAGCACCGTGATCAACAGGCCGCCCAGGGCGCCCACGACTATGCTGCCCACGCTGGTCATTCGCTCAACCCCAGTCGCTTCATGATGGTATCGACATGACGTAGATGATGGTTCAGATCAAATGCGGCGTCCAGCTCCGCGGGGGTCAGCAGCGACTGCACCGTAGGGTCCTGCTCCAGGAGCCGGCGCAGGTGCGTGCCCTCCGCCCAGGCCTGCATGGCCCGCTCCTGTACGATGGCGTAGGCCTGCTCCCGGGAGAGCCCCTTCTCTACCAGGGCGAGCAGCACCGAGCCGGAGGATGTGAGGCCGTAGGAGGCTTGCATGGAACGCTTCATGTTCTCGGGATACACGTTCAGGTTCTCGACCACCCAGGTCATCTTGCTCAGCAGGTAATCGGCCAGGATGGTGGAGTCGGGCAGGATCACCCGCTCCACGGAGGAGTGCGAGATGTCACGCTCGTGCCAGAGCGGCACGTCCTCCAGCGCCGCCATGGCGTTGGCCCGCAGGATGCGGCTGAGGCCGGAGATCTGCTCCAGCGTGACCGGGTTCCGCTTGTGGGGCATGGCGCTGGAGCCCTTCTGCCCGCGGGAGAACGGCTCCTCCACCTCGCGGGTCTCGGTCTTCTGCAGGAGCCGCAGCTCGGTCGCCAGGCTGTCCAGGGACGAGCCGAGGATGGCCAGGGTGGTCATCAGGTGGGCGTGCCGGTCTCTCTGCAGCACCTGCGTGGAGATATCGGCCACGCCCAGCCCCATGCGCTCGCAGACGTACTGCTCCACGAACGGGTCGATGTTGCCGTAGTTGCCCACAGCCCCGGAGAGCTTCCCCACGGCGATGGACTGGCGGGCCTGCTCGAGGCGGGCGGCGTCGCGCTTGAACTGGGCGTAGAAGACGGCCAGCTTCAGCCCGAACGATGTGGGCTCGGCGTGCACGCCGTGCGTGCGCCCCATGATGGGGGTATACTTGTGCGCCACCGCCTGGCGGCCGAGCGCCGCGATCAGCCGGTCGAGCCCCCGCTGCACCTCCCGCACGGCCTCATTGAGCACGGCGGAGAGGGCGGTATCCACCACGTCTGTGGAGGTGAGGCCGTAGTGAATGTATCGTGCTGACGGGTGGTCGATCCGCTCGGCACAGGCCGTGGTGAAGGCAATCACGTCGTGCCGGGTGGTCGCCTCGATCTCCGCTACCCGCCGGACGAAGGCCTCGTCCACGGTGAAGGCCCGGGCCCGCAGTTCCCTTGCGGCGTCGGCCGGAATGGCCCCGAGCTCTGCCCAGGCCTCGCAGGCCAGCAGTTCGACCTCCAGCCACTTCTGGAACCGATTGGCCTGCGACCAGAGCTGCGCCATGTGCGGCCGGGTGTAGCGCTCAATCATCGGCATCATCTCCCTTAGGCGGACAGGTCTTCCTGCTTACAGCGTAGCCTTCCCGCACCCGGACGGCAAGAGAGACGGGCGGGGCCCGGGGTCTGACCCGAGCCCCGCCGGTGTCTGCGAGGATGTAGAGCGGCTATGCGCCCATTGCATCTATGGCGAAGTGGACGAGGAAGAATGCGGCCAGCACCCACATCATCCAGTGGACCTTCTTGTACCGGCCGGTCAGCAGGGCAATGGCGGCGTAGGCGACGAAGCCCAGCGCCATGCCCTCGGCGATCGAGTAGGTGAAGGGCATCATCAGCGCCGTGATGATGGCAGGCAGGGCGATGCCGAAGTCATCCAGGTCGATCTGCGTGATGGAGGAGGCCATCATGACGCCGACGATGATCAGTGCGGGAGCCGTGGCCGCGCCCGGAATCGCCAGGAACGCGCCCGAGAAGAAGGAGGCCAGCAGGAAGAGGGCAGCCACCGTGACGGCGGTGAGGCCGGTGCGGCCGCCAGCGGAGACGCCTGCCGCGGATTCCACGTAGGTGGTGGTGTTGGAGGTGCCCAGCAGCGAGCCGATGATGGTGCCGCAGGAGTCGGCGATGAGGGCCCGGTTCCCGCCCTTCAGGTTGCCCTCGGCGTCAATCCTGTTGGCCTTGGAGGCAACGCCGACGAAGGTGCCGATGGTGTCAAACAGGTCGGCGAAGAACATGGCGAAGATCACGAGGAACATCTTCATGTTGAAGAGGCCCTCGAAGCTAAGCTTCAGGAAGGTCGGGGCCAGCGAGGGCGGCGCCGAGACCCAGGTCTCCGGCATGGTGGTGACGCCCATCGGGATGCCGATGATGGTGGTGATGATGATGCCCAGCAGGATGCCGCCTGTCACCTTCCGGGCCACCAGCACGCCGGTGATGATGAGGCCGATGACGGCGAGGAGCGTCTGCGGAGCGGCGAGGTTGCCCAGTTCGATGGTGGTCGCCGCACTGGCCTGGATGATGCCGGAGTTCAGAAGGCCGATCAGCATGATGAAGAAGCCGATGCCTGCGGACACGGCATGCCGAAGCGACAGCGGGATGGCCTTGATCATGACCTCCCGCAGGCCGGTCATGGTGACAATCAGAGCCAGCACGCCGGAGATGAACACAGCGCCCAGCGCCTGCTGCCAGGTGAGGCCCATCGCGCCACAGAGCGTGTAGGTGAAGAAAGCGTTCAGGCCCATGCCGGGAGCCAGGGCGACCGGCCAGTTGGCGACGAGGCCCATGACCAGCGTCGAGAGGGCCGCGGCCAGGATGGTGGCCATGAAGACGGCGGACTTCTCCATGCCGGTGCCATCGGACAGATAGGTAGGGTTGACGGCGATGATGTACGACATGGTGACGAAGGTCGTCAGGCCGGCGAGGACTTCTGTCTTGACGTCAGTCTTGTTCTCCGTGAGCTTGAACACGCGGTCGAGGAGCCCCAGCGATGCTTCGTTCGGACGGATCGCCTCACGAGCAGCCACGGTAACATGCCTCCCTGAACGGAAAAAGTAGGATGACAACGCTTGCCCCGGAACCGGGTCGAAAGATGAAGGGCGGGCAGGTACACTCCCCGCCTGGAGTGAAACCTGCCCGCCCGGGTTTTTCGCCCATCGGTGTAGCCGGACTTCGTCCGGCCTGTGCCGCTCGGTCGCAGACCGGCGCCGTGGGCGCCGCGGAACCCTAGGCACACTTTCCTCCGTTGCCGGTCTCGGCGACCGGCCTCTACCTCCACTCTACGGATCAGACCCGTCCGTGTCAACCACAAACCCGAACTTTTTTCCCATGTACTCAATAAACGTTCGGAATCAGGGGCCTGGGTCCGCGCCGGGATCCCGCCTGCTCGGGGTAACATAAACTATCGCGGGGCAGTGCCAGCCCCGAGGAGGCAGGTCCAGATGATGAACGCCCCGGTTCCCTGGTCTCAGCGCGGCGGGCAACGGTTCCCCCCGCAGCAGGTCCCTGTCCGGCAGCTCAACTGGTTCTTCCAGCAGTCCCTGCCCGGCACGGCTGTGGCGCACAGCCACCACGTGGACGCCCTGCGCCAGCCCGAAATCCGCAGCGACCCGGCTTTCCAACGATTCACAGAGACCGAACTGCACGAACTGCACCACCAGATCGCCGCGATGGGCGCTCTGCAGCGGCTGCAGATGGGCGACCGCCGCGCGCTGGAGAGCCTGGGATACAACCTGGCCCGGTTCGCAGCCCGCCGCCAGTCCGCCCAGCAGACGGCCCGGCAGCTGCCGGCCTCCGTGCGGAGCAACCCCGACGTCCAGCAGATGATGCGCCTGATCCGCCAGTCCAACCAGCAGATCCAGCAGTACTGGCCCTATATCGCCCAGGCCATCGCCGCGGCCGGGATGGGAACAGTCCCCCAGCCCCGGCTCGAGGAGCAGATGTAGGGTGCGGGTCCGGCAGCCGAAGCGGTCGCCGGACCCGCACGTTCAGTTCAGCATCGGCCCCTGCTTTCGCTCTGGCCGGTAGAGCCGCAGCGCCCCGCCGCACAGGGTGTACAGCTGCGCCGAGACCGGATAGGGATGGTGTCTGAACTCATCATCGATCAGCTCCGCCATCTCGGCCACGAACTCCGGGTTGCGGTCGCCGAAGATCACAAGGCGGTCCCGGTGGGGCACGCCGATGACCGGGTTGCCGGGCACCTGAGCGGCAGCCTCGCAGAGGCGGCGCGTCAGCAGCAGGCGTGCGGCGTCGTAGCCGTCGTGCGAGTCCCACACCAGGGCCAGTCGCTCGCCCCGCCCGCGGTGGGCGAAGGGCCGATATGTCCGCGCCAGGTTGGCCAGGGCAGGAGCGAGGAGTTCTGTCTCCGCCACGCCCCAGTGTCCCAGCAGACCGACGTCCACATAGGCAGGTTGCCCGGGCCCGTCGATGACGAATGCGACGGCGACATCGCCCATATGGCGAACGGTCGCCGGGGCGCGGTCGCACCGGAGCTCTTCCGGGACAAGCCAGTCGGGAACCAGCTGCGGCAGCAGCCGCCCCCGCACGTCCTCCAGCTCCGGATGGCGCCGGGGGGCGGTTGTCACGTCTCTCAAGAGCGTCCTCCCCACTACACCACCTCATTTCATCACCAAAACGACTGTGGCAAGAGATTGGACGCAGAACATTCGCAATCCGGTGCAATACTGTTCAACTTGGCCGAGATCGGTCAACCACCCAACCGCAGGCAGATTGGATCCATCCAATCTGCCTGCCTGGCGGCTGTTGACGACCAGGAAGGCAGGCCGCACCATTGCAAGCAGGATCGGCGGAAGTCCGCAGGGAGGGTTCGCAAATGTACAGGGCACTCACGATTGCCGGGTCCGACACCAGCGGGGGCGCGGGCATACAGGCGGATCTGAAAACGTTCCAGGAGCTGGGCGTGTACGGCATGTCTGTCCTGAACGTCATCGTGGCCATGGATCCCCACAACGGCTGGAGTCACCAGGTCTTCCCGCTGGACCTTGCGGTGGTCGAGGCCCAGATGGCCACCGTGTTCGAGGGCATCGGCGTCGATGCGCTCAAGACCGGCATGCTCGCCTCGGCGGCTGTGGTCGAACGGGTTGCGCACAGGCTGAAGCAACACGGCATCAGACGGGTGGTCATCGACCCGGTGATGGTCTGCAAGGGCACGGACGAGGTGCTGATGCCCGACCACGCCGCCGCCATCCGGGAGCTGCTGCTGCCCCTGGCCCTGGTGACGACGCCCAACCTCTTCGAGGCGGCGCAGTTGGCGCAGCGGCCGCCCATCCGCACCCTGGATGACATGAAGGAGGCGGCGGTGCGCATCCGTGAGGCCGGGGCGCAGAACGTGCTGATCAAGGGCGGCAGCAAGCTGCAAGGCGTGGAGAAGGCGATCGACCTGTTCTACGACGGGCGGGCGTTTGCGCTGCTGGAGGCGGAGAAGGTCGCCCACGGGTACACCCACGGCGCCGGCTGCACCACGGCCGCGGCCATCACCGCCGAACTGGCCAAGGGGGCTGAGGCAGCCGACGCGGTGCGCACCGCCAAACGGTTCGTCAGCGCCGCCATCCGCCACGGCTTCCCCCTGAACCAGTACGTCGGTCCTGTAATGCACGGCGCGCTGCGGCTGCGGGGAGACGTGTAGCGCCCCGTTCCCGAAAACCCAAAGGCCGGGTCTCGCTGCATGTGACAGCGGGACCGGGCCCTTTTTCGCATACGACGGGGCGGCGCTGCGACCGCCGCTTTCAGGTGGACTGTGGCCCGGCAGACTCGGCCAGCAACGGCGACACCTCACCCGTGTACAGCACGCTGAGCTCGTGGAGCGCCCGGGTACAGACCACGTAGAGCAGGCGCGCGTCCCACCGGTTCGGCCCGTAGTTGTGGGCGCCTGCGTCGGCGACGACGACGGCGTCGAACTCCAGCCCCTTGGTCAGGTAGCTGGCGATGACGGAGAGGCCGCCCAGGTACCTGTGCCTGCTGGGCGTGATCAACTCAGGCGCGAGACCCTCCGCCCGCAGCCAGTCCGAGAGCGCCCGGGCCTCAGTCCCGGTGCGGCAGACCACCGCCACCGCTGCATGGGAGGTCTGCAGCCGGCGCACCTCTGCTGCCACGGCGCACACCCAGTCCTTGCGGGACACGCCTGTGACGCGGACCGGAGGGCCCTCCCGGTAGACAGGGGAGGCAAGCCCCTCGGTGAGGCCGGCCCTGGCCAGCACCCCGTTGGCGAAGGTGATGATGTTCGCGGTTGAGCGATAGCACCGCTCCAGCTGGTAGTACTGCACGGCGCCCGGCGGGAACACGGCCGCGATCTCCACCCAGTCGGCCACCCCCGTTTCGGCGTGGATCGCCTGGCTCAGGTCGCCGAGGATGGTGAAGGAGTCCCGCTCCGTGAGCCGGCGCAGCAGGTCCACCTGGAACGGGCTGAAGTCCTGGGCCTCGTCGATCACCACGTGATCCAGGCGCCGCTCGTCGGACAGCCCCTCCAGCCGCTGCTGCAGGTAGACCAGCGGCGCCAGATCCTCGGGGGCGACGATCCCGTCCAGCAGGTAGCGGGAGGCCTCGGTGACCGCCGGCGGGACCGCTGCGCCGAGGTCCAGGGGCCGCTTGCCCCGCGGGGCGCCGAGACCCAGGATCTCCCGGTACAGGGTGAGCGGGCTGTGGGTCGGCCAGAGGGCCAGGTAGCGGCGGAGCGCCGTGACCATGGCCTTTCTGCGGTCGCGCTCCTCCGGCGTATCTCGGTAGGGATCCACCTGCGCCCGCGCCCAGGCGCGCAGCCGGGCGAAGATGCGGTCCCTGCGCGTGTTGAGCGGGTGGCGCCGGTAGTGGCGCAGGTACCAGTCGCGGATCTCCCGGTGCGGCACCTCGGCCCCCGGCCAGAGCACCAGGTCGGCCTCCGGCACGGCCTGGGCCTCGTACCGCTCCAGGGCCCGGTCCAGCATGTCCTTGAAGCGCAGCGAGCCCTTGAACCTGCCCGGGGGCTCCTCCTGCCCGGCCGCGGTGGAAAGCCCGGGGCGGAACCGCCTCTCCAGCAGCGCCTCGGCATCCGCCAGTACGACGCGGTCGGTCAGCTGCCCCAGCGCCCAGTCGTGGAAAGTGACCTGCCGGATGCCGCCCACGCCCAGCTCGGGCAGCACATCGGCGATGTAGTCCAGGAACATCCGGCTGGGGGCAAAGATCACCATGCGCTCGGGCGCCAGGGACTCAGGGTAGGTGTAGAGCAGATAGGCCAGACGGTGCAGGGCGACGGTGGTCTTGCCCGACCCTGCGACGCCCTGGATGAGCACCGGCCGGTCGGGCTCCGCCCGGATGATGGCGTTCTGCTCGGCCTGGATGGTGGAGACGATGTCCCTGAGCTTCTGGTCTCGGCTCTCCTGCAGCCGGTAGAGGAGGAAGGGATCGATCGAAGGCCCGTCGACCGCGGCGCCGGGATCGGCCTCGCCGATGTGCTGCAGCCGCCGCCACTTCACCGCCAGGCTCCGCTTGCGCAACAGCCGGCCGGTCACGACGCCCCCCGGGGCCGTATACGCGGCTTGTCCACCCACCGCAGCGCCGTAGAAGAGGCTGGCCACCGGCGCCCGCCAGTCGATGACGAGCGGCCGGTCGCTGCCGGGCTCCGCAAACCCCGATTTGCCGATGTACAGCACCTGGGGTTCGCCGGCGCCCTCCTCCAGGAAGTCGATGCGCCCGAAGTACGGCTCCAGGGCGGCCACGGAGAGCCGGCCCACCGCCTCGTCCCGCAGGCTCTCCAGCGCCTCCTGCGCAGCCCGGATGGCGTGCATCGACTCCTCGAACTGGTCGGTATCCTCCACCACGATCTCGCTGAGGCCCAGCCGGCGCAGGAGCTCTGCGTCGATCCGCGCCAGGGTGCGGGTCAGGTGCTCCCGCTCCTCCCGATAGGCCGGATGGTTCTCCACGCTCACTCCACGCCACCTCCAGTCGTGCCCCGATGCGGCAGCCCTACTGTATCGCAGGCGGCTACACGGGTCAAGAAGGGTGCCGCCGGGCACTGACAGGAGCCAGGCATGCGCGCCTGGCTCCTGCAGGTTCCGGACTTCCTACCGCGTCAGCACCAGCTTGATCCCGCCGATCATGAGGAGCACGCCGACCACCTGGGGCCAGCGAATCGGAATGGGGCCCGCCGTGCCCAGTCCCGCGGCATCGAACAGCAGCGCGGCGACGAGTTGCACGCCGGTGAGCAGGCTGAGCGTGGCGTTGGCGCCGAAGGCCCCGGTGCCCACGATGACCGCGCTCACCACCACGGCGCCGCAAAGGCCGCCCAGGAAACTCCAGGCGGGTGCGCTGGCGAGGCCGCCGGCCAGGCTGGAGAGACTCTGGCCCCGCAGGGTGAACAGCGTCACCACGAGCAGGACGGCGGCGCCCACGGTGAAGGAGACCAGCGACGCCGGAATGGGGCGGATGTGCTGGGCCAGCGTCGCGTTGACAGGGGCCTGGAGCGCCCCAGCCACGCCGCCTGCGACGATCAGAAGCCAGATGAGCCAGGGAGCCATGGCGCAGCCTCCTCGGTCAGTCCCGCAAGGGGAAGGTATCGTCTCCGATCTTTTCTGTGGCGGGGAGGGGAACTCCTCCGCCCTTCCGTCGCGCCAATGAGGCAGCCAGGCGGCGGGACCGCCTGGCTGCTTTCGTTTTCCTACCCAATGTACCCGGCCGCGCGAAGCGCCGCCCGGGCCGCATCGAGGTCTTCGTCCGCCACCAGCACCACCGGGCCGGTGCAGCCCATGCCTGACCTGGCGTAGATGCCCTTCACCCGGAGGCTGGCCACAGCCTCCTCCAGTTGCAGGATCTCCACGCCGGCGATCTCGGCGGTCGCTACCTTCTCCGGCGGGGGTGCGGCCTGCGCCGGTTCATCCTCGCCACCGGTTGCCGCCTGCGCAGGGGCACCCCCCGGCCTTGCACCCGCCCTGCCGGCAGACGCCTGGCGGGCGGCCAGAAGGCGGGTCAGCCCCGCCGCCTGGGCCGCGGCGCACTCGGCGGACTTCCACTGCAGCAGGCCCCCCCGGGCCATGTCGCCCGCGTAGCGTATGGCGTTGGCGATGACCGGTGCGCCGGAGGCCCGGCTGATGATGTGCACGATCTGCTTCTGCCCCGGGCCCACGCCCGGGCCGTAGCCGTAGCCTGCCGCCTCGTAGCTGCCGCCGGTGGCGCCGGCCGAGAGCAGCTTCATCAGCAGGTTGCCCGTCAGGCTGTCGGTCACCAGCACGTCGGGCTCACCGGTGAGCACGTCGTTGCCCCGCATGAGGGAGCCGCCGTCGGCCCGCCGGGAGGCGGCCCAGCGCAGCGGGTATCCGGACTGGCGCATCTCCTCCAGGATTCGCTCGGCCTGGGGCGCACCCTCCACGTTGAGGATCCCCACCGTGGGGTCGGCCAGCCCCAGCGACCGGGCCACAGCCACGCCATAAACTGCCGAGCGTACCATTGCCTCCACCCGGTCGGCGGCCGCCGTGCCGGTGGTGCAGGCGATCAGCATCTCGCGGCCCCGGGCGGGGGTGACCACGCGGCCCACCGTCGCCACGCCGATGGGGAACGGGTAGTGCAAGGTGACCGCTGCCGCGATCTCGCCCGAGGCCAGGAGCCGCTCCATGGCCCTGCGCTCCGCCGTCAGCGGCGATGTGGCGCAGGCCTCGTCGCCGGCCGGGACCGCCACGTGCCGCAGGGCCGTCGGGCGGCTCGGGGTGCCGATCAGCACCACCTCGAGGTCGGGCCACTGCCGCTGCGCCTGCTCGGCCCCCCGCAGCACCTCCTCCTCACCCAGCTCGCTGCCGTGCAGGGTGATGCCCACGGCCGTGCGGGCAGGCTGCCGGTCCGGCGCACCGGAGACCTCCTCCGCCGGCCGCCCCGGGTTCCGCTCCAGCAGCACCGAAACGCCGTCGAAGAGGTTGGTCATGCGGCCGAGGAAGAGCGACCCCTTGCCGATGACCATCGCCCGCTGGATCTCGCCGGCCATGATGGCCTCACGCACCGGCCCGATCACGGGCACGCCGGAGGGGATGTGCCCCTGCGTCGGCGCAAAGCCGGGCATGCCGTGGGCGGCCACGAAGGCGGGCAGCTCCGCCCGGCCGATCTCGCCGCGCTTCACGGCCAGGGCGGCGATCAGCTTGTAGTTGGACTGGGGCACGTCGCCGGCGCCGGCGGGCTCGGTGAGCTCCGGGTTCTGCATTTCCACGCCGTAGCGGTCCACGTCGGTCAGCTTCAGCCCTGCACGCTCCAGCGGCTCGGTGACCAGCGCCTCCATCACCGCCTGGGGCGAGGAGCCGGAACCGATCTTGTGCCGACCCACCACGTCCAGCCGCACCCGGGGGCTCACGTAATCGTCCGCCGACAGGTGAATCGCGAAGGCGCCGATCACGTCCTCCAGCGCGGGGATTCCCTTCGCCACGTGGTCGCGGGAGTTGAGTCCCAGCTTGGCGGGGGTTCCGCCGGCCAACACCACCACGTGTCGGTAGACCCCGGCCCGGATGAGGGCGGCGGCCTCGATCAAAGCGTGGGTGGGGCCTGCGCAGAAGGAGCGGGTGTCGGAGCCGGTGGCGTTCACGCAACCGGCCTGCTCGCCGATCGCCTTGGCGAAGTTGCCGCCGCCCCGCTGGTTCATGTCTCCACAGGCTTCTTCGGAGCACTCGATGATATACTCCACCTCGTCCGGCCGCGCGCCGGTCTTCGCGAACAGGTGCTTCAGCCCCAGCACTGCCGAGGCCTTGGTGACCAGATTCTCCAGCATCACATGGCTGGAGAGCGTCTCATCCTGCTCGTGCGCCCGGCGGACGACTCCCACCAGCCTGTCGCCGAGGTACAGGGGGGCGGCCTCCTCCTCCAGCAGCCGCCGGAGCTCGGTCAGGTCCTTGCCCGGCCCCAGCCGCGCGGCCTCCGAAGCCCAGAGCGGGTGTGCGGCCAGCCGCTCCGCCATCTCAGCGGCAAACCCGGCCTCCAGGTGGACCAGGTCGAACGTGTCCACCAGCCGCATGAGCGCCAGGAACTCGTCCTCCGGCATCAGCTCGCCGTACCGGGCCTCCCGCTCCGCCCCCTCCACGGGGTGCTCGTACCAGGGGCGCGGAACCCGGGCCAGCTCATCCGGGCGGATGCGGCCCAGGTAGGCCTGGTTGGGCGGGTAGGCCAGGGCGTCCGCGTAACTGCGCAGGTGCTGCGGCAGCCTGGCCAGGTAGGCGCTCTCGGAGTGCAGCCGCCGCTCCATCGCCGGCGTGGTGCCGTAGTGCAGGAGCAGGTTGGGGGCGTGGATCAGGCAGTAGGAGACCCCTCGAATGACAGGCTCCGTCATGCGCATCACACTCCTTCGGCACTGAAGGGGCGCCGTGCTCCACGACGCCCCCTCCGAGTCTCGGTCTTACTCGAACACCGTCTGTCCGTCCACCGGGGTGGTCAGGGCCTTCAGGGCCTTCATCACCAGGCGGCGGCGCAGGGCTTTCTCCTCGTCCGGCGGCAGCGCCGGGTTGCCCAGCGGATGGGGAATGGCCACCGCGGGCACGATCCGGTTGGCGCCCACCGTCAGCGAAATCGGCACCACGGTGCAGACGTGGACCACGGGGATGCCCGCCCGCTCGATCTCCTTCACCATCGTTGCTCCGCAACGAGTGCAGGTCCCTCAGGTGGAGGTGAGGATGACGGCGTCGACCTCGTACTTGCGCAGGTCCTCAGCAATGGCCTGGGCATAGCGCCTGGCGTTGGCCACCGAGGTACCGTTGCCCACCGTGGCATACCAGTAATCGTGCAGCTTGCCGATCACGCCCTCCCGCTCCAGCTCGCGCATGACGTCCAGCGGCAGCACGCGGTCGGCGTCGGCGTTGGCGTAGGTGGGGTCGTAGCCGCCGTGGGCGGTCTGGTGCGTCTCGGCGGTCAGGTCATCCCGGTCTCCCAGGTAGTACTTGCCGAACTTGGAGGCCGAGGAGGATTCGATGTGGTCAGGGTTCCCCTTCGGCACGATGCCGCCGGAGGTGACCAGGGCGATCTTCGCCTTGCTGAGATCCTTCACCGGCGGGTTGGGTGGCACCCGGTCGAAGGTGGGCATCGGGTACTCGGTGGTGTAGGGCTCGCCCTTGAGCTTCTGCACCAGCATCGCCACCGCCCGGGCAGAGCCCCGCTCGGCGGCGAACTCGTTCACCCGCAGGCCCCGTTCCAGGTAGGTGCCCGGCTCGGGCTCAAGCCCCGCGGCCAGCCGCTTCACCAGGGCGGCCATGGCCGGCACGGCCGTCCGCATGGATGCCGCGGAGTTGCCGGTCTCCACAATCCATGCGAACCGGCGGTAGACCTCGACGCCCGGGTTCTCCTTGTACATGCCGGTGACGACGGGGATGCCCAGGTTCTTGCTGACCACCTCGGCCACGGCGCCGCAGGCCATCCCGTACCGCCCGGCGTTGAACGCCGGGCCGGCGATCACAAGGTCGGGCTCCTGCTGCCGGATCAGGTCGAGCACGGTCTGCTTGGCCTCTTCAAGGTTCTCGTTGAACCAGGAGTCGCCGCAGATCACGGTGGCCACGATCTCCGCGGTGCCGGCCAGAGCAGCGTTGAGGGCCATGCCGGGACCTACCGGGCCGGGGCGGACCTCCGGGCGCACGTCGGCCCTGTCCTCGCCGCCGATGCCTCCGAAGAACTGGTTGAGATAATGGACAATCCGCACGTGTGACCCCCCTCTACCAGGCGGCGTACTGCTCGCGGATGGACCGGACCTCCTGCACGATCGCGTCCACGTCGAGCACCATCTCCATCAGGGAGACCTGCTCCTCGTAGACCTTGGGATCGACCTGTTCACGGATCTCGGGCTCGAAGATGTGATACGCCTTGAGTCCCAACGGGACTCCGGCCAGTGGACCGGCCCAGGCAGGGTCGCCGTTGCTGACCGTCTCCGCAGCCAGCCCCGAGGCCTCGGCCTCGGCGCCGCCCAGGATGACCACGAGGTCCTCCTTCGGATACTTCTCAGCAAACTCCTTGACCCGGCGCTGGTTCTCCATGTCCATGGCCCCTGCGCTCGTTCAGACGAAGCACTCGGTGGAGGCGAAGAGCACCTCTGCGCCTGCGCTGCGCACGCAGGCTTCCAGGGCCGGACCCGGAATGCCGTCCCGGTCGCCGAGGATGATCGCCTTCTTGCCCTTCAGCTGCATGGTCTCACTCCCTTTTCAGGCAGTCGTCGTATCGCCTCCGGTCGTGCCCGTGCGGCACGGCCGGCACCTCACCTAGATCGTCCGCGCCGTCAGGCGGGAGAAGCCCAGCTCGTTGGTGGCCCCGGTGATCACCTGGATCTCGGCCTCGATGGAGCCGTCCGGCCGCAGCGAGCCGTCCCAGCCGCCCGCGATCACGTTAACCTGCTCGGGGTAGCCGATCACCTTGTCCATGGGCGGCAGGACCACCACGGCGTTGGCGTTGCCGGCCGTCACCACCGCGTCGGCCCTGGGCGTCGCATCGGCCAGAGACTGCGAGGCGCCGTCCCGGCCGGCGTACTCGTCGGTCACCAGCACCGTCTTGATGCCCTTCTCCTCGAGCTTGCGGCAGTTCATCATCAGGTCGGTGTCGGGGTTGCCGAACCCCTCCTCGCTGACGATGGCGCCGTCGGCTCCCAGCATCTGCACCAGCTTGGCGGCGTAGCTGGAGGAGCGCTCCTTGTCGGCCAGGGTAACGTTCTCGTTGGTGATCACCACGCCGAGGAAGTTCAGGTCCTTGCCGTGGCGGGCGTAGAGGTCCTCGATCACCGGCGAGTTCTGGTGGTGGTACGTGGTGTTCTTGTCGCAGGCGGAAACGCAGTTGCCACTGACGATCGCACCGTCGAAGACCTCGGTCGGGGAGATCAGCGTCGGCAGGATGCGCTTGGCGTCAACGCCATAGACGTAGGTGTCGTGCAGCAGTCCCTGGGACTGGAGCATGTAGACGTAGACCACCTTGGGCAGGCCCGGGTAGCGGGCGATCGCCTCGGGCAGCGGGAGGTGCTCGTAGGTGACCACCTCGTCAGGCTCCACATTACGGCCGGCCTCACCGAGGTAAGCCGCAGCCTTCAGGCCGGCGATGCGGAGCGCGGCCTCGTGCTCGTGCTGCGTGAGCCCTTCCCGGGGGGTGGCGTGTACGGTGAGGTTGATAAGTTGGGAGAAGGGCGTGTACTCCGCCCCCGGACCCGACATGTCGATCAGCCCCTCCTGGAAGCCGACGATCTTGCCGGTGGTCACGACGGCGCAGCCCTTCAGCACGTGCGTGCGTCCCTCGCCCACGGTCTCCACCTTGCTGGTGAACCCGGGGAAGACCCCGCCGGGGCCGGAGACCTTGACCCGCGGCTCGATGACGTCCTTCACCGGGATGATGCGCACCGACTCGCCCGGGCGGGCGATGTCAAGCTCCACGGCGGTCAGCCGCTCGTCCTGCAGCAGCAGGGCGGTCAGCTCGTCCCGGTTGACGGTGAGGACGCCGCCCTCCACCCGGGTGTCGCTGCCGAAGCGCACGTCGCGGATGTGGATGCGGCCCAGCTCCAGCTTCATACTTCCAGCCTCCTCAAACCAGCCGTTTCAGCTCGGCTTCGATCGCCTCAACCGTGCAGGCTTCAGCACCCGCCAGTTCCGCCACCTTCTGGCCGTCGCGGTAGAACTGGAAGGTCGGCAGCCCCAGGACACGCTGGCTGATCGCCAGACGCCGGTTCTCCAGCACGTTGACCTTGGCGAACTTCACCCGGTCTCCATAGGCCGCAGCCATCCGTTCCACCTCGGGCAGCAGTTCGGCACAGGGCTCGCACTTGGGGCTCCACCAGTCCACCACCACGGCTCCCTGCGCCTGGAGCACCTCCTGCTCGAAAGTTTCCTTGTTCACCTCCAGCATCCGTGTCTCACCTCCGTTGCCGCTGGTCAGCTCAAATCGTTGCCGGTATGTGTCCCGCCACCCAGTCGGCCAGATGGTTGAAGTCCTCCGTCAGGGTGGCCAGGGGGATCCCCTTGTGGAACAGCATGACGGTGGGCACGTCGGTCACGCCCAGACAGTTGGCCGTGCGGGCCGACTTGTAGCAGTCGATGCGGGCGAGCCGCACCTGGCCGCCCAGGTCAGCGACCACCTGCTCGGCCTGCTGGAGCACCTCGATGGAGAGTGGCACGGCCGGGCTCCAGAAGACGGCCAGAACAGGCTCCTCCGGCTCCATGAGGTCACGGTTGATCTGCTCCTCCTCCGCCAGGAACTTCTCCGCAGCGCACGCAGCGATGGCGCCGTCCGCGGCGGCGGTGACGATCTGCCGGAGCCACTTCCGACGGGCGTCGCCCGCGGCGTAGACGCCGTGGACGCTGGTGGCCATCGTATCAGGGTCGGCGATGATGTAGCCCCGGCTGTCCAGGTCAACGCCGGTGCCCCTCAGGAAGTCGGTGCGCGGCACCGTGCCCACGAAGATGAACACACCGTCCGTGGGCAGCACCGTCTGCTCGCCGGTGGCCAGGTTCCTGAGCCGCACCCCGGTGACGATCTCGTCGCCCTGAATCTCCTCCACCACGCTCTGCCAGATGACCTTGATCTTCGGGTTGGCGAAGAGCCGCTCCTGAGCGGCCTTGTTGGCATCCATGGTGCCCTCGGGGTGGATGCAGATCAGCGTGACGCGGTTGGCAAACTTTGTGAGGTAGATAGCCTCTTCCACTGCGGCGTCGCCGTTGCCGACCACCACCACGTCCAGGTCAGTGTAGAAGTCGGCGTCACAGGTGGCGCAGTACGAGACGCCTTTGCCACGGAAGCGGCCCTCGCCTTTCACACCGAGCATCCGGGGCTCGGCGCCCGGGCAGAGAATCACCGCCCGGGCCTCGTACTCGTCGCCCTTCCGGGTGCGGATCGTCTTGATGTGCCGGTCGAGCTCCAGCTCGCACACGTCGGCCCGCACGATCGTGGCGCCCAGCGACTCGGCGTGGGCCCGGAACTGCTGCATCAGCTCGGGCCCCGTGGTGCGGCCGGCCCCCGGGTAGTTCTCCACTTCCTCGGTGGACGCGGCCTGTCCACCTGTCCGTCCCTTCTCAATGAGCAGGGTCTTCAGTCGGGCCCGGGTTCCGTAGATGGCGGCGGACAGGCCGGCGGGCCCGCCGCCGATGATGACGAGGTCGTAGCGATCAGCCATGGTACTCCTCCCCCGATCGATGTTGCTGTGTCTGGGGCATGTGAAAAAAGGAACGACCTCGCAGATGGTCGTTCCTCTGTCTCACTGACCTGAGAGTTTGGCCCTGCGGGGCCTTGCTCCTTCGGTGCCGCCTGCGGCGGCTCTCCAGAGGGTGGGTTGCGCAGTGCGCCCAGCAACGGTCCTGATGCCTGAGAGTTTCACCGGCAACCCGACCCGATGCCGGCTTGCTCCTTCGGCGCTTCCCGGTGGGAAGTCTCTCCCGCCGCTGGCCCCGTCGGTGTACTATTATCGTTTCTTCACTCTCAGGTTATATGTTGGCAAATTATCGGTCAACTGACCCCTTGGCTCCATTGGAATGGCGCGTTTGCGGGCAGGATGTGACACCAAAGGTCAGTTGCTCTGGTCAGTCTGCCTCGGGCGCGCGGTGAAGCCCAGTCCATCCAGAACCAGGAACATCACACCAGTGAACAGGAACAGCCAGCGGAACTGCTTCGGCATGTGGAGCCACCGCGGAAGCAGGCTCAGGAAGCCCAACGGCACCGAGAAGCGGAAGAGCGCGGCGGCCAGGGCCGGAAAGAACGGGCGGCCGGTCACCCGGAGGACGGCGGCGACCGTCGGCACCACCAGCGGCGAGAGCCCGGCGAGAATCCAGATGGGGTCGAAGGTGTCGAGCAGCCGGCCGGCCCGGACCACCTGCGGGATGATGTGCAGGACTGCCACCATCGAGACGTGGGCCCAGGAGATGACGGCGAAACCGGCGCCCACGATGAACTGGACGCCCGGCTTCACCTCGGGTTCGAGCATGATCGTCAGCTGGAGGAAAGACCAGGCCAGCAGCGCCGCCACCAGACCGCCCGCGAAGTAGGGCAGGTGGTAGGGGTACCGGAGGGCATAGACCGGCGTGATGTAAGCCGCCAGGGCGCAGAGCACCGTGAGGACGAGCCGGTAGTAGACGCGGGCCACCGCTCCTCTCCCTCCCTTCGCTGCAGAACGCCGCCGTTCGCTTCCCACTTCGCCCCCGGCGGGCGCTTTCCTGCCCGGACACGAAACGCCGCCCCCGGAAGGGGCGGCGCTTGCCTAGCCTTTCTTCTGCACGGCTGCGTACACCTTGGTCGGCAGTCCGAAGATGTCGATGAAGCCCTTGGCCGCCTTGTGGTCGTACTTGTCGGCCTTGTCGTACGTGGCGAGGTCGTAGGAGTAGAGGGTGTTCGGCGAGGTGCGGCCCACACAGAAGGCCGTGCCCTTGAACAGTCTCACCCGCACCTTGCCGGTGACCGTCTCCTGCGACTTCTTGACGAACGCATCCAGTGCGGCCTTGAGCGGGTGGAACCAGAGGCCGTTGTACACCAGCTCGGCGTACTTCTGCTCGAGGCCGAGCTTGAAGTGGTGCAGCTCCCGGGGCAGGGTGATGGTCTCCAGCTCCTTGTGGGCCAGCGTGAGCACGGTCGCCGCCGGCATCTCGTACACCTCGCGCGACTTGATGCCCACGAGCCGGTTCTCCACGTGATCGATGCGGCCCACGCCGTGCGCACCGGCGATCGCGTGGAGTTTCTCGATCAGGGCCACCAGGTCCATCGCCTCTCCGTTCAGCGAGACGGGCACGCCCTGCTCGAAGCCGATCTCGACGTACTCCGGCTCGTCCGGGGCCAACGCGGGGTTCACCGTCCACTCGAAGGCCTCCTCAGGCGCCTCGGCCCAGGGATCCTCCAGCACGCCAGCCTCACAGGAGCGGCCCCAGAGGTTCACGTCGATGGAGAAGGGGTTCTCCTTGCCCACCGGGACCGGGATGTCGTGCTTGATGGCATAGTCGATCTCCTCTTCCCGGCTCCAGCCCCACTCCCGGACGGGCGCAAGCACCTGGATGTTCGGGTTGAGAGCGGCCACGGAGACCTCGAACCGCACCTGGTCGTTGCCCTTGCCGGTGCACCCGTGGGCGACAAAGTCTGCCCCCTCCTGCTCGGCAACCTCCACCAACTTCCTGGCGATCAGGGGCCGGGAGAGCGCTGCTGAGAGGTAGTACTTGGACTCGTAGCAGGCGTTGGCCTGCAGGGTCGGAAGGATGAAGTCGTAGGCGAACTCCCGCTTGGCGTCGCACACGTAGCTCTGTACCGCACCGATGGAGAGCGCCTTTTTCTTGATGAACTCCAGGTCCTTGTCGTTGGCACCCACGTCCAGCGCCAGGGCGACCACGTCGGCGTCGTAGTTCTCCTTGATCCAGTGGATCGCAACCGAGGTATCCAGCCCGCCAGAGTAGGCCAACACGCACTTCTTCCTCGCCATGGTTCCGGCGCCTCCTCTTTCAGTACCCGCTGCTCTTGGTGCATGATTATAACCCCGAATGAATAACTATGCAATAGGGGCGGGGGAGATTACCCGGGGTTTCGGATCAGCATGGGAGCAGCGGGCACCCGGAGGACGTGAGAAAGGTCAGACCCCCCGTGCCTGCTCCAGCCCGCGGACCGGAACCGGCAGCGAGGGCCGCCGCCCGGCGAGGAGCAGGCGCAGGCCGTTCACCGCTACCAGGATGGTCGAGCCCTCGTGGCCGACCACGGCCAGCGGCAGGGTGAGTGCGCCCAGCAGGCTGGAGGTCGCCAGGGTGAGGATCACGCCTGCGGCAAGGGCCAGGTTCTGCGCAACCACCCGCCGGGCCCTGCGGCCGAGCCCGAAGGCGTCGGGCAGCCGGGTGAGGTCGTCGGCCATCAGCACGACGTCGGCGCTCTCCAGCGCGGCGTCGTTGCCGGCCCCGCCCATGGCCACGCCCAGCGTCGCCCGGGCGAGGGCCGGTGCGTCGTTGATACCGTCGCCCACCATGGCAACGGGGCCGTACTGGCGCTCCAGTTCCTCGATGGCCCGCAGCTTGTCGGCCGGCAGAAGCGCTGCCCGGTACTCGTCAACCCCCGCCTCGGCCGCCACGGCCGCCGCCACCCGCTCGTTGTCGCCGGTCAGCATGACCACCCGCTCGATTCCCTGCGCCCGGAGGGCGGCGATTGCGGCCCGGGCCTGGGATCTGATCTGGTCGGCGACGGACAGCACGCCCAGGGGTTCACCGTCTGCCACCACCAGGACAGCCGTCTCCCCCTGCTCCTCCACCTGCTCGGCACGCCGCAGCAGCGCGTCGTCCGCGCCCTGCTCCACCAGGCGCCGGCTGCCCACCTGAACCCACCGGCCCTCCACCAGGGCGGCGACCCCCAGCCCAGGCTGCTCTTCCACCTGCTCGGGCTGGGGCAGCGCGCCGCAGCGCTGCCGGGCGGCCGCCACGATGGCCTGCCCCAGCGGGTGGCCGGAGCGCAGCTCGGCCGCAGCAGCCAGGCGCAGGAGATCGTTCTCCGAGACGCCGTCGGCCGGATAGAGCGCCGTGAGCCGCGGCCGGCCCTCGGTGAGCGTGCCGGTCTTGTCAAAGGCCACGACCTTGATGGTTCCCGCCTGCTCCAGATGGATGCCGCCCTTGAACAGGATCCCCTGCCGGGCGCCGGCGGCAATGCCGGAGAGCAGCGCCGCCGGCGTGGCGATCACGAGGGCGCAGGGCGACATGACCACCAGGAGCTGCATGGCCAGGTAGAAGCTCTGAGACCACGTCCACCCCGCCACGAAGGGCGGCAGGGCCCAGGTGGCCAGCGCCACGCCCACGACGATCAGCGTATAGTAGCGGTCAATCCAGTCGACAGCCCGCTGTACCCGGGCTTTCTGCTCCTGCGCCTGCTCCACCAGCTGGATCACGCGGGCGAGTGTGGACTCCGCGGCCGGCTTCGTCACCCTCACCAGGAGGCTGCCGGTGGTGTTCAGGCTGCCGGCGTAGACCGGCGACCCCGCCTCCTTGGCGACGGGCACCGATTCCCCGGTAATGGCCGCCTGATCCACGGCCGACCGTCCGTCCACCACCACGCCGTCCACGCCCAGCCGCTCGCCGGGGCGCACCACTACCAGGTCGCCGACGCCAACCTGCTCGAGCGGCATCGGCTTCTCGGTCCCGTCATCGTGGCGCACGAGCGCCTGCCGGGGCCGCAGGGTCACCAGCGACTCGATCGCCCGCCGGGTCTTCCCCGAGGCGAACTCCTCCAGCGCGTTGGAGAGGGCGAAGAGGAAGATGAGCACGGCACCCTCGCTCCAGCGCCCCGAGGCGGCGGCGCCCATCGCACCAAGAACCATCAACATATCAATGTTCACGCTGCCCCTGCGCAGGGCAGCCAGACCATCCTTCACCCGCAGGTAGCCACCGGCCACATACGCCGCCGCGTACGAAGCCAACGACCATGTGCGCAGGCCCGGTGCCCGCTGCTCCAGCACCCATCCGAGCACGAGGAAGATGCCGCTCAACACGGTCGCCCGGACCAGCGGCCGCAGTTCGTCGTCAACCAGGTCCCTGTTCGCATGCACCACCGAGCCACCCCCTATATTAGAACCGTTCTAAACTAGAACCATTCTAACTCTCTCTGCCGGAGATGGCAACAGGTAATCTCGCGTTCCAAGAAAAAAACCGCCACGGCGGAATGCCGTGGCGGCTGTGGGCGTGGTGGTTACTGGGCCGACTCCTTCATGGCACAGGCCGGGCAGATGCCGTAGTACAGCATCTGCGCCCCGATCAGCCGGAAGCCGGTCTGCCGTTCGACCGTCTCCTCCATACCCGTGGAGACGTGCGGCAGATCGATCACCTGCTTGCAGCGGATGCAGACGACGTTGATGTGTGTATCGACATCCAGCTCGTAGTGGACGGCGCCGGTCGCGTCGGGCCCCAGTTCATAGAGCAGCCCGCGCTCCTTCAGAACGGCCAGGGTGTTGTAGACCGTGGCCAGGCTCACGCCGGGATGGTACCGGCGGGCAGCCTCGAAGATCTCCTGCACGGTGGGATGGATCTCGCCTGCCATGCCCGCCAGCGCCTTGCAGATGGCGGTCCGCTGGGAGGTCAGCTTCAGCCCCGCCGCGCGCAGCCCCGCCGTGAAAGGATCTTCATTGTGCAGTTCGACGATTTCGCCCCGGGCTGGGGTCATGGCTTTCACCTCCGGCAGCGAGAAATATTCTAGATAACAGTATAGCAGATCGAGCCGTTGTGCAATACCCGTCTCGCATTTTCTGGCACACTCGCTCAGAAGCCGATCTCGGCCAGGAACCGGCGCACTTTGGCCGCCGAGGCCTGCAGCTGCTCCTCCTCTTCCGCCGTGAGCGGGATCTGGACCACCTCCTCGACCCCCCACCTGCCCACGACGGCGGGCACCCCCAGGCAGATCCCGTCGATGCCGTGGTATCCCTGCAGGTAGGTCGAGACCTGCAGGATCGACTTCTGGTCCCGCAGGATCGCCTCGCAGATGCGGGCCAGCGCGAGGGCAATGGCGTAGTAGGTCGCCCCCTTGGCCGCGATGATCTGGTATGCGGCGGTGCGGGTCTCCTCGTAGATCTGGGCCCGCTCCTCGGGGGTGAGGTGCCAGCGGCCCCCCGCCGCGGGGCTGTCGATCGGGATACCGCCCACGCTGGCCAGCGACCAGACGGCCATCTCGCTGTCGCCGTGCTCGCCGATGACCATGCCGTGAACCGATCGCGGGTCGACGCCCAGCCGGGTGGCCATGAGGTACCGCAGCCGGGAGCTGTCCAGCAGCGTCCCCGAGCCGATGACCCGGTGTGCGGGCCAGTGCGACAACCGGAGCGCCACCTGGGTCAGGATGTCCACCGGGTTGGTTGCGATGAGCAGGATGCCGTCCCGGTTGTAGCGGGTGACCCGGGAGATGATCTGGTCGAAGACGGCCACGTTCCGGGCCATGAGATCGGTGCGCGTCTCCCCGGGCCGCTGTGCTGCCCCGGCGGAGATGACGATGATGTCGGCATCGGCGCAGTCAGGATAGTCGCCGAGGCTGATCTTCATCGGGTGTGCGAGCATGAGGCCGTGGTTCAGGTCCAGCACGTCGCCCAGCGCCTTCTCCCTGTTGGCGTCGATCACCACCAGTTCGTTGGTGAGCCCCTTGAGCAGCACCGTGTAGGCGAAGGTTGCGCCCACCTGGCCGCAGCCGACGAGGACGATCTTGGACATGGCTCTTCCTCCCTCGCGAGTCTGCACGTCTGCCATTAGCATGCGCATGGCGGCCCCGAACCGCGTGGCAGATTTTAGTGCCACGAGATTGGCGTGATTCAGAACCAAATCCGATCCGAAGTGGGTCATATAGGGCGGAGACAGCACCAGCCGTACTGAGGAGGTGTGGCCCCATGACCTCGGTCTTCCTTTATACGTTCTATGTCGGGTTCGGCCTGACGCTGGTCTCCGCGGTCCTCGGGTTCCTGGACATCGGCGGCGACGCCGGGGATCTGTCCCCCGGCGGAGACCTCTCCTCGGGGGGCGACCTCTCCGCCAGCGGGGACCTCTCGGCAGGCGGCGGTCTCGCCGTCGCCGGAGACCTCTCCGCAGGAGGCGACCTGTCCGTTGCGGGGGATCTCTCGGCAGGCGGTGACCTTGCCGTCACCGGAGACCTCTCGGCAGACCTTGCGCCCTCCCACGACAGTGCCCTCGGCAAGGCGGCTTCCATCTCGCCGATCAACTTCCAGACCCTGGTTGCGGCGCTGACGGGCTTCGGCGGTGTGGGCTACCTGCTCTCCTCCCTGGGAGGAGTGGGCCTGCTGCTCTCGGTCGTCGGCGCATCCGCCGGGGCCTTCGGCACCGGCTGGCTGATCTACCGCTTCCAGCGTTTCCTCGTCCGGGGCGAACGCCCCCTGCCGCCGACCAGCTACACGGGCATCGTCGGCAAGCTCACGGTGCCGATCCGTGAGGGCGGCACCGGCGAGGTGGTCTACACGCAGCACAACTCCCGGATGGTCTCGGCGGCCCGTTCGGTGGACGGGCGCCCGATCCCGAAGGGAGAAGAGGTCGTCATCCTTCGCTATGAGCGGGGCGTCGCCTACGTCCAGCCATGGCGTGAGTTGATGAAACAGGAAGAACGGTAAGGGGGTTTGAGACGGGATGGGTCCGCTGATTATCGCTGGCCTGACGATCGTTGGTATCCTGCTTCTCATGGGCCTGCTGGCCTCCATGTACCGCAAGGTTCCGCCCAACCGGGCACTCATCGTCTACGGTTTCGGGGGTCCCCGCGTCACCAAGGGCGGCGGCCTGGTCGTCTGGCCGCTGATCCAGTCCGCGCAGGAGCTCTCGCTGGAACTCATGTCGTTTGACGTCGTGCCCCAGCAGGACTTCTACACCGTGCAGGGCGTCTCGGTGACGGTGGAAGCCGTCGCCCAGATCAAGGTCAAGTCTGACACCGACTCGATCCTGACGGCCGCGGAGCAGTTCCTCTCCAAGTCCACGAAGGAGCAGCACGAGATCCTGAAGCTGGTCATGGAGGGCCACCTGCGCGGTATCATCGGCCAGCTGACGGTCGAGCAGATCGTGAAGGAGCCGGAGATGGTGGCCGACCGCATGCGGGCCAACGTGGCCGACGACATGGCCAAGATGGGCCTCGAGGTCATCTCCTTCACCGTCAAGGAAATCAAGGACAAGAACGACTACATCAACAACATGGGCAGGCCCGACACCGAACGGATCAAGCGGGCCGCCGAGATTGCGGCAGCCGAGGCGCTGCGCGACACCGAGATCAAGCGGGCCGAGGCCATGCGCGAGGCGGCCATCGCCAAGGCGAAGGCCGAGCAGGAGACCGTCCTGGCCCAGTCCGAGTCGCTGGCCAAGCAGGCCGAGGCGCAGCGCGACCTCAACCTGAAGCGGGCGGCGTTCGAGGCCGAGACCAAGCGGGCCCAGGCCGCGGCCGACAAGGCCTACGACATCGAGGCCAACGTGATGCAGCAGCAGGTCATCGCCGAGCAGGTCCGCGTGCAGCAGGTGGAGCGCCAGGAGCAGGTCAAGGTCCAGGAGGCCGAAATCCTGCGGCGTGAGAAGGAACTCATCGCCACCGTGCTGAAGCAGGCCGAGATCGAGCGGCAGAAGCAGGAAGCCCTTGCGGCGGCCCAGGCCCGCAAGATGGAGATCGAGGCCGAGGCCCAGGCGAAGGCCGTCCGGATGTCCGGCGAGGCCGAAGCAGACGTGGTGAAGCAGAAGGGTCTCGCGGAGGCCGAGGTCATCCTGGCCAAGGGCCGGGCCGAGGCCGAGGCCATGCGCATCAAGGCCGAGGCGTATAAGGAGTACGGCCAGGCCGCCATCCTCGACAAGCTGATGCCGGTGCTGCCCGAGCTGATGCGGGCCGCGGCGGAGCCGCTCTCCCGCATCGACAAGGTCACGATCCTGTCCCAGGGCGAGGGTGCCGAGGTGGGCATCAACAAGTTCATGGGCGACATCGCCAAGCTGGTGGCCACCGCTCCCACCGTGCTGGAGGGGCTGACCGGCCTCTCGATCCAGGACCTGATGAAGCGCATCCCCGGCCTCGACAGCAAGGTGGCCGAGATCCGCGCGCAGGTGCCGGTGCCAGCGCCGGAGCCGGCTCCGGTGGCTGCGGCGAAGGAGCCGGAGGAACAGGAGCCGCAGGCGTAGCCAGCCGCGGGACAACCAGACAATCGACTCGTAACGGTATGGTCACTGTGCGGGGACCTGCGAACATACTCGCAGGTCCCCGCGTGTTTGGTAGTGGCGGCCGCCGGCCCGGTGTGTACCACCGGCCTTCCTTGTTCTGCTCAACCAGGCGCAGCGCATGCCGGCTGGCACAACGCCGCGGAGGTATGCGGGGAAATCAGCCAGGGCGGGGGGCATCCAGTCACCACCCCAGTGCCGCTCCCCGCTTCTCCTTGCATCCTACTCCACCGCCGCCAGCGCCTGGTCGAGGATCTCCAGGGCCCGGTCGGCTTCTGCCTCGGTGATGATGTAGGGCGGCAGAAGCCGCACCACGGTGCCGGCCGTCACGTTCACCAGCAGCCCGAGCTCGTGGCACTTCGCGAGCACGGGGGCGGCGGGCTGTGCAAGCTCCATCCCCAGCATCAGGCCCATGCCCCGGACCGCCTTCACCAGAACAGGGTACTTCGCCTGCAGCCGCTTCAGCCCGGCCAGCAGGTACTCGCCCATGGCCCCGGCCCGGGCAGGCAGGTCCTCCGCCAGCAGGGTCTTCACCGTGGCCACTGCGGCCGCGCAGGCCAGCGGGTTGCCGCCGAAGGTGGAGCCGTGGTCGCCCGGGGCGAAGCCCGTGGCCGCCTCTTCGGTGGCGCAGACGGCACCGATGGGCACCCCGCCGCCCAGTCCCTTGGCCAGGGTGACGACGTCGGGCTTCACCCCGAACGCCTGATAGGCGAACAGGCTGCCCACCCGTCCCATGCCGCACTGGACCTCGTCGAAGATCAGCAGGGCCCCGTGCTCGTCGCAGATGGCCCGCGCCGCCGAGAGGTACTCCCGGGAGAGCGGCATCACGCCGCCCTCGCCCTGGACGGGCTCCACGATGACCGCCGCGGTCCGGTCGGTCACCGCCGCCCGAAGCGCCGCCACCTCGCCGGCCTCCGCGTAGTCGAAGCCATCGGGCAGGGGGCCGAAGCCCTCCTGGATCGCGGGCTTGGCCGTGGCCGTTACGGTGGCCAGCGTTCGTCCGTGGAACGAGTGGGTGAGCGAGACGATACGGTTCTTCTCCGTGTGCCCCTTGCGCCACTGGTACTTACGGGCCAGCTTGATTGCGCCCTCGTTGGCCTCGGCACCGGAGTTGCAGAAGAAGACCCGGTCGAGCCCGCCGTTCGCGGTGAGGAGCTCGGCCAGCTCCGCCATCGGTTCGCTGTAGTACAGGTTGGAACAGTGGATCAGCTTGCCCGCCTGTGCGGTGATGGCCTCCACCACCGCCGGGTGGGCGTGGCCCAGCACGTTGACGGCGATGCCGCCGAGGAAGTCCAGGTACTCCTTCCCGTCCGCGTCCCAGCACCGCGCACCCTCACCCCGCACAAGGGCAATCGGGTAACGCCCATAGGTGCTCATGATGTGCGCGTCGGTCCGGGCCATCAGGGCGGCGCTCTGCTTTGCGTTCATCCCCACCATTCACTCCCCTGTCTCATCCCATGGTGCCGGCACGCCGGCCGGCCACCCTACTTGATCACCATCGTGCCCACGCCGTCGTCGGTGAAAACCTCGAGGAGCAGGCTGTGGGGAACCCGTCCGTCGATGATGTGCACCCGGTTCACCCCGCCCTCCAGGGCGGTGACGCAGCACTGCAGCTTGGGGATCATCCCGCCTTCCAGCCTGCCGCGGGCGATCCAGCTCTGGACCTCCTGTGCTGTCACCCGGCTCAGCACGCTGCGGGGATCGTCCTTGTCGGCCCGGACGCCCTCCACATCGGTGAGCAGTACCAGCTTCTCCGCCTTCAGCGCCGCTGCGATGGCCCCGGCCACCGTGTCGGCGTTGATGTTGTAGGGCTGGCCGCCGGGCCCGAGGCCGATGGGGGCGATCACGGGCACGTAGCCGGCCGCGGTGAGGGTCTCCAACACCGCGGTGTCCACGGCTGCGACGTCGCCCACGAAGCCCAGGTCGACCTCCTCGCCGGTCTGAACAGAGCGGTGGACGTGCGGGACCGCCCGGATCAGGCCGCCGTCCTGCCCCGAGAGGCCCACCGCCTTCACGCCCTGCGCACCCAGATGGGTGACGATCTCGCGGTTGGTCTTGCCCACCAGAACCATCTGGGCGATGGCCATCGTGGCTGCGTCAGTGACCCGGAGGCCGTCCACAAACTGCGGCTCGATGCCCATCTGCTTCGCCATGCTGGAGACCTCCGGCCCCCCGCCATGGACCACAATAGGGTGCATCCCCACGTACTTCATCAGCGCGATGTCCTGCATGACGGCCGCCTTCAGGTCGGCCGCGGCCATGGCAGCCCCGCCGTATTTGATGACAACCGTCTTGCCCGAGAACTGTCGGATATACGGCAGCGCCTCGGCCAGCACCGCGGCCTTGGCCAGCGCCATCTGGTCCACCGAACCCGCCTCCTGCGGTATGATTGCATAATCATACTACGGAATGAATGCGTATGCAAGGGGGAGCCGCAGCTCCTCCCATGGGCTTCGGCTCCCTGCCCTGCAGACCGTGACACCTGCTTTCTGCGGTGCGCCGTCCGACGCCAGTCCGCCCGGTTCAGGCCGCCGCCCATCTCCACCGCGGGCGGGCGCCAGGCACCTGGTCCGACACCGAACTGTCCTCCCCAGCTGCGCACTCCCTCTACTTCTGCGCCGCCTGCCGGGGTACCGGCAGCGGCAGCCGGCCCCGCCGGCGGGGCGTGAAGCCCAACACCCGAGCGACCTGCGGCAGGTTCCGCCTGCCCCATCCGCCACAGGCTCCCGGATCGGTCAGGTCGACCCAGGCCAGTGCGCCGATGGAATCGTTGGTCGCGGGGTCTGTTCCCACGCGCGGCCGGCCGCTCTTGATGCGGCACCGGAAGAAGTGACGGATGTAGTCGCGCCCGGGCGGCGCCTCGCGGAGGACCATGGGGCCCACCTCCACCTCCACCGAGCACTCCTCCATCAGTTCCCGCCGCAGGGCCTGTTCCAGCGTCTCGCCCGGCTCCACCGTACCCCCGGGGAAGTTCCAGTACCAGGCGTTCTCCTTGGGGTAGTAGTACCGGACCAGCAGCAGGCGCCCGTTCTCGACGATCAGGGCATATGCTTTCTGTCGCATGGTCACGCTTCCCCCCATCGCCTCCGGTTCTCTATCTTTTCTGCTTCAACGACCCCCTTCCTCCCCCCGCAGAGCGGCTTCAGGTTAAAAAGTACATTCTTCGCACATCACCGCGACGCGTCAGGCAGCAGGGGGCTGCGCGGGTGCGCAGGCAGGAGCCGGGGCCCCACAGAGAGAACGGGGTGGAGGCAGGCGGCATCAGACGGCACCGGTGGGAGGGGGGGAACGTGGCACGCGTGAGTCTGGATCTGCGGGGCAGCACGGAACAGCAGATCCGGGGATACCTGCAGGCGCTGGGCGGCGTTCTGCAGCCCGACGGGAGCGTGGTGGGACCCGGCTGGACCGCCCGTTTGAAGGCGGGCGAACACCGGGCCTTCCGGATCGTCTGGCCGCGGGTGGTCATCGACTGCGAGGGCGACCCGGATGCCCTGCGGGCGGTGGAGAGGGGCCTCCGCCTGCGGGCCATGCGCGGCGGCGGATAGCGTGCAGAGCGGCGGGGTGGCGGTTTGATCCCCCGGGGCCGAGGAAGCCCCCGGGAAGCCCTCTCCCGCGCCCTCGAGGATGAGGCGACGGTCTCCCTGGCCTCGCTGGATCTGGATGCTTTCGGGGAGATCAACAACCGGTTGGGCCGGGACGCCGGAGACCGGCTGATCGATCTCCTCTGCCGGACCCTCATGGAGCACGCGGGGGCGCACGGTTGGGCGGTGGGGCGGATCGGCGGCGACGAGTTCGCCGTCTGCATGCCGGGCGTCGGGCTGGAGCGGGCCTTCCTGCTGATGGAGGCGCTGCGGGGCGAGTTCGCCACCCGGGCGGCCGAGGAGTACCCGGAGCTCTGCCCTATCATCAGCATCGGCGTGGCCAACGCTCCCAGGGACGCCCGCGACCTCTACGGCCTGACCCAACAGGCGGACCAGGCCCTGCACCAGGCCAAGGAGAACGGGCGCAACACCGTCGGCCTGCCCTCGCGCGAAGGAGATGGTGCTCCGCTCCTGCTACTACACCACCTCCCAGGTGGCCCGCCTGAAGAAGCTGGCCGAGCAGTTGAAGAAGAAGGAGTCCGTGCTCCTGCGTGAGGCTCTCGACGACCTGCTGCACAAGTACGATGTACAGTGATCGCCCGCCTTGAGGGAGAGGGCCGGGAGCCCGGTGCGTACCGGGCTCCCGGCCCTCCGCCGTCCCTTCGGTCCCCGCCGGGGGAGTCAGCGGGGTGCGGGGGACGCCTGCGTGTAGGTCACTGTAAAGCGGGTGGGTTCGGACTCCGGGGTGAGCAGCAACTCCCGCTCCGGCCAGGCCAGGTGCGCCCTGACAGCCGCGGGGTCGTACTCCACGGAGTAGAGCGTGCCGAAGTGCTCCAAGTACTGCTGGTTGTAGAGCGGCGGCCGCAGGAAGTCGGCCAGGGTGAGGGCGCCGTCGTGCTCCTGCAGGTAGGCCAGCCGCTCCTCGGTGCGGGTGAAGGCCCCGTGCCCCGGAAGCTCGACGCGGCCCTGGTGGTTGGTGCAGCCAACCAGCCCCCGCTCCACCACCATCTCCCTGTCGGGGGCGAGGTAGACCACCGCCCGGGCACCGGAACGGTCGAGCAGGACGAGGTTCTGCGCCATCCGGTGGGGGATCGCCGCGCCGGTCAGGCGCCCGAGCGCTTCCTCCACCGCAGCGCAGGTCTGCAAAAGCCAGCGGACGACCAGGATGACCGAGAAACCGGGGCCGGTGACAAAACGACCGCCGAAGGTCAGCGCGATGGCCAGGCCCCGGTCATTCATCCCGTCCAGGTAGCCCCATCCCCCTTCCCCCGAGCCGATGATCCAGCCGCCGCCTGCCAGCTCCTCGAGGCGGAAGGCGCATGGGCAGTCATCCACACCCAGATCGTAGTTCCGCAGCAGGGTGCTGCGGTCGGGCCGGCGGGCCACCTGCAACGAGCAACCTGTCCAGAAGGGCCGCTGGTTGTAGAGCGCCAGTCCCTGAGCGGCGCCGGGGTGATCCCCGAGGAGGGGCAGCAGGGCATCGAAGTCGGGGAGCAGTTCAGGCATGTGGCGACGCAACAGCGAGCGCACCTCGTTGCTTGCGAGGAAGGGGGGTTCAGACCGGTTCTCCCGGATCGACCAGTGGCGGGAGAGGTGCTCCCGCCAGGCACCGGGATCACACTGCGGGGAGGGCAGCCGTTCAAAGGAGACCGCTTTGGTAAACCGCTTCACCTCTCATCACCTTTCCAACCGCAGAATGGGGATCAGGACCTCCGCGTAGAGGTCGGGCGGGCCGACTGGGTACCGCTCCAGCGCGGGGCCGACCGCCTGCCAGCCGTGCTCTGCCACAAAGGCGTGGAGGCGGGCGTAAGTGGATCGGATCTCCGCCATGGGCGCCCGGTGCTCCAGGGAGAGTGTGAGCAGGGAAGGGCGCTCCTCCAGTTCGCCGCCCTCGGGCAGACGCGCGGCCCTGCCGGTGACCGTGAAGCCGACCTTGCCCCGCACCATGCCCGGCTCCAGATCGGCCACATGCTGGAAGTAGGCGTCGTGCAGCGCAAGTCCGGACGCGGCCAGCTCGCGCTGGCGGCGGTCGTAGTGCTCGGCGAAGCCCCCCACAGGCCCGTCGTGCACAAACCAGACGACCCGTTCGGGGGGAACGACCTGAAGCGTCACGACCGCGGAGCCGCCCCTCCTCAGGCTTTCGATATACTTGCGGGCCAGCTCCAGCCAGGCGATGCGCTCGCCCAGCTCGTCGTACCAGCGGGAGAGCGCCTCCTGCTGCTGCTGGGCATCCCCGTGCTGGTAGGCGCGCACGGCCTCCACTGGCACCGAGGCGAGCCGCAGGCTGCACAGGAACTTGGCTGGCAGGATCTGGTCCGCCTCGTAGAGGCGGTAGCCGTTCTCGCCCCGCCCCCTGGGGCGCAGGATGCCCTGCGCATCGTAGTACCGCAGGGTGGACTCAGGGATGGCGGTTATCCGGCTGAACTGTTTGATCGTAAGCACTTGCCCGTCACCCCCCGGTCCCATGATAAAGTCTGAAGTCACTTGAAGGTCAAGTGCACTCTCCCTCCGCGGTCGAGCAGACAGATCCGTGAGCACCACGAGTCCTTGGGTGGAACGCCGGGCGTCGGGCTCTCATCGCGCCCCGTTCCGGGACCCCGCAAGTCACCAGCCCGAAACAGAAAACGGCGGAAACGTGGACAGCGCCACGTTTCCGCCCGGTCGTCCTCAGTCAGGTCGCCTGCAGACCTCAGGTCCGGTAGCTCCCGTTGATCTTCACATAGTCGTAGGTCAGGTCGCAGCCCCATGCGGTGGCCGCCGCATCGCCGGCGTGCAGGTGGGCGGTGAAGACGACCTCCCGGCCGCGCAGCACCTCGGCTGCAGCCTTCTCGTCGAAGGCGACCGGGGCACCGGCGGCCATCATCTGCACGCCGCCGAGCCAGAGGTCCACCCGGCCGGGGTCGAACTGCGCCCCGGAGTAGCCCAGGGCCGCCAGCACCCGGCCCCAGTTGGCGTCCTCGCCGAAGACCGCCGCCTTCACCAGGCTGGAGCCGCACACCGCCCGCGCCGCCAGGCGGGCATCCTCCAGGCTGCGTGCGCCCTGCACCCGCACCTCGATGAGCTTGGTCGCTCCCTCGCCGTCCCGGGCGATCTCCCGCGCAAGGTAGACCAGCACCTGCTCCAGTGCGGCGGCGAAGGCCGGGTAGTCCCGGCTGTCGGCCGTGACGGTCGGGTTGCCGGCCAGGCCGTTGGCCATGGCGATCACCATGTCGTTGGTGGACGTATCGCCATCCACCGTGATCATGTTGAAGGACCGGGCGGCGCCCTCCTGCAGCGCCTTGCGCAGCGCGGCCGGCGCCACGGCTGCATCTGTGGTGACGAAGCCCAGCATGGTCGCCATGTTGGGATGGATCATCCCCGAGCCCTTGGCCATCGCCCCGATGGTCACCACCACGCCGCCCAGTTCCACCTGCACCGCCGTCTGCTTCGGGAACGTGTCCGTGGTCATGATGGCGCGGGCAGCATCCTCTCCCCCCTCCGGCGAGAGGGCGGCCGCAGCGGCGGCGATGCCGACCGCCACCCGGTCCATCGGCAGCGGCACCCCGATCACGCCGGTGGAGGCGACCCCCACCGCGTCGGGTTCCAGGTCGAGGGCAGCCGCGGCCAGGCGGGCCATCTCCGCCGCGTCCGCCATACCCCGTTCGCCGGTGCAGGCGTTGGCGTTCCCCGAGTTGACCACCACAGCCTGCAGCCGGCCGCTTTCGGTGCGCTGCTGCGTGAGCAGCACCGGCGCCGCCTTCACCACGTTGGTGGTGTAGACCCCCGCCGCGGCGCAGGGCACCTGTGAGACGAGGAGGGCGACGTCTTTCTTCGCACTGCCGTTCCCCTTGATGTCAGCCGCAACTCCCGCCGCCTTGAAACCGGCAGGGGCCGTCACGCCCACCTTCACACCAGCCACCTCTCCTCCATCACTTCACCCAGTTCGGCTTTGCGACCAGCGGGATCTCGTAAGTCTCCTCCGCCAGCTCCTCGGGCGGCACGAGCAACCGGATCATCGCGATCTCATCGCAGTTATGGAACTTATCGCAGTACACGCATTCCTTCCAGACCTTCTGCGGCAGGGTCTCCTTCTGGACCACGTGGAAGCCGCACTTTGCAAAGAACCCCGGCTGGTAGGTGAGGGCGAAGATGCGCTTCAGGCCCAGGGACTGGGCCTCGGCGAGCAGATGTTCCACGAGGCCGCGCCCCACTCCCCGCTGCGTGAGGCCAGGCTTCACGGCCAGGGAGCGGATCTCGGCCAGGTCCTGCCACATGATGTGAAGGCCGCCCACCCCCACCACCTGACCGTCGTCGTCCAGCGCCACCGTGAAGTCACGCACAGACTCGTACAGCATCATCAGGGGCCGCCGGAGCATCAGCCCCTCGGCAGCGTACCCGTTGATGATCTCATGGGCGGCCGGAATATCGGCCATCACGGCCTTCCGAAAATGCATAGGGTAACCCTCCACAGATGTAAGGATCAGGGATAGACCGGCGCCGCCTCAAGCAGGCCCGTCGTCTCGGGAAGGCCGAACAGCAGGTTCATGTTCTGGATGGCCTGGCCGGCCGCGCCCTTCACCAGGTTGTCGATGACGCTCACGACCAGCACCCGGCCGGTGCGCGGGTCCACCTTCAGGCCGATATCGCAGTAGTTGGAGCCCCACACCTGCTTGGTGGTGGGCAGGTCGCCCGCCGGGCGGACGCGCACGAAGGGCTCCCGGGCGTAGAACTCCCGGAACAGGTCGACAAGCTGCTCCGTCGTGCACGCCTTGGTGAGCGTGAAGTAACCTGTGGCCAGAATGCCCCGGGTCATGGGGACCAGATGCGGGGTAAAGCTGACCACCACCGGCTCGCCGGCCAGATCGGAGAGCGTCTGCTCGATCTCGGGCGTGTGCCGGTGGCTGCCGGCGATGTTGTACGCCTTGAAGTTCTCGTTCACCTCGGAGAAGTGCACGCCGAGGTTGACGCCGCGCCCGGCGCCGGAGACGCCCGACTTGGCGTCGAAGATGATCCCCTGTGGGCTCACGACCCCCGCCTTCAGGAGCGGCGCCGCCGCCAGCGCACAGGCGGTCGGGTAGCAGCCGGGGTTGGCCACCAGGCGGGCGTCCCGCACCTGCTCACGGTACAGCTCAGGCAGGCCGTAGACCGCCTCCGCGACGAGTTCGGGAGCGGTGTGCTCCTTCTTGTACCACGCTTCATACGTGGCGACATCCCGCAGGCGGAAGTCCGCCCCCAGGTCGATCAGCCGCCCACCGGCGCCCAGAACGTCCGGCGCCAGCGCCATCGTCACGCCGTGCGGGAGCGAGGTGAAGACCACATCGCACTGCGAAAGGGCCTCAGCGGCGGCTTCCTGCCCCACGAGGTCCACACGGCCGCGCAGGTGCGGGTAGACTGCGGCCACTTCCTGGCCCTGGTAGCTCTCGGTGCCGGCCAACACCAACTGCACCTCCGGGTGCAGACCAAGCAACCGGATCAACTCGACGCCGGCGTAGCCCGTGGCCCCGGCAACCCCTGCGCGCAGCATTCTGGCAGGTCCCCTCCTGACAAGGTCTTGATGCATGATTATAACGCTGACTGTATAACGATGCAATCCCCCGAATCATCCTCCGAAAGGAGGAGGCGCTGCATCCCCTGGAAGGACGATCCAAAAATCGTCTTTGTTAAGGATACTGACAAAAGTCCACACTGGTAGTCTGGAGCCAGAGCAACAATGGGAATGAAAAAGGAGGCGACCTGAACATGACGTTCTGGCAGCTGATGCCTCAGGATGTGGAGGCAATCGTTACCCAGTTGAAGGCAGGCCGGAGCCGACAGGAGGTCGCAGCCGACCTCGGCATCAGCGTGGAGATGGTCTTCTGCGCCGAGCGCAAGTGGCACGAGGCAGCCTACCGACCGGTTTTCTGGAACGCCGACTGAACACCCTTCATCATAAACCAATCCCGGACCCTGTCCAGCGGGTCCGGGGTCGTTTTTTCCGGAAACGGGAGCCATCCGCGTCACGGCACCTGGTCCGCCACGCGGATGATCAGCTGCGCCGACTGCTCCTCCTGCGGACCCAGCGCCACTGTGACGGGGTGGCCCGCCAGTGCGGACTGCAGGCGGTCCATCAGGGCAGGCGCCTCCGCCGCCGGGCAGAGGAGCGAGATGGCATTCGCATCCCGGCTGCCGTCTTCCCGGGTGGCGTAGGGCCGTGCGCGGCGACGGCTGACGCCCTCCACCAGCCCCACCACCCTGTCAGGCACGGGCCGGTGCACCAGCGGGCCGGCTCCGGGGTTTCCCTCGGCCGAAGTCGGAGAGAGAAGCCGGATCAGCCCCCGGCCGAAGCAGTAGAAGATCCCGCACTGCACGGCCAACAGCTGCGCCGCCGGAGACGGGCCCAGCAGCGGCGCCAGCAGCCAGCGGGCGCCCAGGAGCGGCGCGGCAAAAGCATACAGGCTGCCGCCCGCCCCCCTGCCCGCGGCAGCGCCGAGGGCGGCCAGCAGCAAGCCGGCGACTCCTCCGGCGAGGTGGGTTACCCCGTCCAGGGGCCGCCAGAGGGTCAGCGCCAGAGCGGCCGCACCGACTGCCAGACTGGCAGCCGGCCGGAGGCGCCGCCCCACCAGGTTGGCCAGGGCGTAGAGCGCCACGAAGGCCATGGCCATCAGCACACCGACCGCGACGAGCGGCCAGGACGACGGCCTGCCCGACAGCCATGGTGCACCCAGGGCGGCGAACGCACCCGTGAGCAGTACCAGAACCAGCTCAGAAACCAGGAGTCTCGTCATGTTCCTCCCCCCACCAGGACGGTACCGCCCACTCCCGCAGCAGCGCGAGCAGCCGGGGCGACGGCCTCAGGGCCAGCGCCCGCCTCCGGCCTTCCATGTCCTGCCCCACCACCACCCAGGTGCCCGTGCGGACCACGGCTACGGGCGGGTACCACTCCACCGCCGCTCCCCCCAGCTCCCGGGGGGCGGCTTCTCCGTTCCACCGGTTCAGCCAGCGGTGCAGCCGCATGGGGCGGCTGAGATCAATGGTGACGGACCGCCGCCCCTGGGCAACACGCAGCTCCTGCTCCCCCAGCAGATAGCAGACCGTGCGCAGTTCGTAGGCCAGCAGACACAGGTACACGCCCAGGACCAGCAGCAGCAGGAGCCCGGCGAACTCGAGCGGGCGGGGCGCTCCCACCGCAGTGCGAATGCGGGCGACCAGCCAGCCCGCGCCCGCAAAGGCCGCCACCAGCAGTCCGACGACCAGGTAGAGCTCGATGCGGGTATCGGGCCGCTCACGATGTGCCGCTTCCACGGTATCCCTCCCGCACGGAGGAATCAACGTATCGGTAAAACTTCGCCCATTCCTGCGTTTACTCCTCCACGATGGACACTCGACTGGTAAGGTGCTATGATAATTCGTTGTGCTAACTATTGGGGGTGTGTATGAAGATGTCACGCTGGCGCCGTGACCTGTACATCTTGTGGTTCTGCAGTTTTCTCATTCAGGTGGGCTTCAGCCTGATCATGCCCTTCCTGCCCAAGTACCTGGCGGAGATCGGGGTACAGGGTCCGGCCATCAGCCTCTGGTCCGGCGTGATCTTCGCGGCCAACTTCGTAACGATGGCCCTCGTGTCGCCGTTCTGGGGTGCCGTCTCCGACCGGGTGGGGCGCAAGCCGATGATGCTGCGCAGTACCCTGGGGATGGGGGTCATCGTGGCGCTGATGGGGTTTGCACGGTCCCCGCTTCAGCTGCTGCTGCTGCGCCTGCTGCAGGGCATGGCCGCCGGCTTTCCGGCTGCGGCCACCGCCTACCTCTCGGGCATCGTCCCCAAGGAGGAGGCCGGCAGGGCGCTTGGCATGCTGAGCACCGGCAACATGGCCGGCTCCATCCTCGGTCCCATCGTGGGCGGGCTGCTGGCCCAGATGATCGGCTACCGCCCGATCTTCTTCCTCACCGGTGGCTCGTGCCTGGTGGCCGGCCTCATCGTGCTGCTGATGATTCGGGAGAAGTTCGAGCCCGCCGCCGCCGGCGAGCGGGAGGCACACGGGGCTGCCCTGGCCGTGGTGCGTCAGTACCCCGTCGTGCTGTCCATCGCGCTGGTTCTCTTCATGAACATGTTCTCGGTGTTCACAGCCGAGCCGATTATCTCCACGTATCTGGAGGAACTCGACGCACCGGACGCCTGGGTGTCGCTGCTCTCCGGCCTGGTGTTCAGCGTGACGGGCCTCGCGCAAGTGATCATCTCACCCCTGGTGGGAGGGCTGTCTGACCGCATCGGCAGCCGCCGGATCATCGCGGCGGCCCTGGGCGGCGCCTCGGCCATGTACCTCCTTCAGGGCATGGCGACCGAGGTCTGGCACATGATCGCCCTCCGGTTCGTGCTGGGCCTCTTCACCGGCGGGCTGATGCCCTCTGCGAACGGCCTGATCGCCCGCACCGTGCCCCGGGAACAGCAGGGGCGCGCCTTCGGCTTCACCCAGTCGGCGCAGTTCCTCGGCAACGTGGCCGGACCGCTGGTGGGCGGTGCGCTGGCAGCCGTCTTCGGTCCCAGGGCCGTGTTCCCGGTGACCGGCGTCGTTCTGCTGGTCGACCTCGCCTGGGTGCTGATCGGCCTGCGGGAGTCCGCTCCGGCGGCGCGGGAGCGCACGGTGGACTAGGTCCAGACGGGCCCGAATGTACTACTCGAACTGTCCTCGGATAGTCTTTTTCTCGCATGGCCCGGTGTCCCCTCGGGTGGTAAGTTGGAGATGAAGGAACTTTCCGCCCCGCTTTGACGCGGGGCCGCAACTCCACGGCGCCTGTGCGTCGCCACCTTCCTGCGTTTGGAGAGGGGGCTGATTGCATGGCACAGATCACCCAGCAGCGGGCCTCCGGAGTCTGGAAGGATCCCTTTGTCGCGGCGACCGCCGGCGGCCTGTTCGCCGCACCCTGGATGGATCTTCCCACCGGAGCCGCAGAGGCGGGCGCAGATGACCTGTCGGACCGCCTGAGCCGGGAACCGGCGGACCAGGAGAACCTCAACCCCGTCCTTCAACACCTGCTGGCGGTACGCAGCCACTGCCTCCGGGCCGCCGCCGCCCGGGACTACTACACGTGCAGGAGGGCGTACGACGAGGCGCTCAAGGCCTGCGAGGCCGCGCTGTTCGGACTCCACGGCCGCGCCGGTGAGACGGCCTCCGCCCTCACCAACTGGGCCCTGGGCCTGCACTCGCTCATCCGTGCCCAGATCACCATGCCGAAGGACCCCGCGGCAGCGCGTGACCTGGCCCTCGCCGCCCTGACCCGGCTCAGCGGACCGCACCTCCCCATCGCCGCAGGAGCCGAGGCCGACGCCCGGTCGGCAGAGCGGTTGGCCAGGGAGTCTACCGAGCTGGAGGGGAAGCTTGAGGGGCTGTGCGACCGGGTGCGCGACATCGTGGACGCGGCGGAGCAGGCCGTGGAGCGCCGGCTCGGCGCGCTGAACCAGGCCGTGGCGTCCATGCGGCAGCGTAACGCGGAGGCGCTGGCCTGGACCGTGGGATGGGGCGCCCTGAACGTGGTCCTGATGGCGGCGGCACCCGTCAACGCGGTCGTCCTTCCCACTGTTCCCTGGTCCATCCCCTTCATCGTCGCCGTCCCGATCCTCTGGTGGGCCACCTGGGCCCGCCCGTTCCGGGACGGGCTCCTGTTCTTCGGCTACGTCACCCAGCTGCGCACGGCGGCGGTCGCGGCGGTGCGCACGGCAGCCGAGGGGCTGATGCAGCCCGACGTGCGCCTGGAGGCAGAGGTCGCGCCGATCCTGGCGGCCGGTCAGGCGGATTACGAGCAGCTGCGGCGGCTCTACCTGTTCCGGGCGCCGGAGCAGTTCGACACGTGCTGGAAGGCCCGGGCCATCTGCGAGGGGGCTCTCATGCGCCTGCGGGGCTCTTGGATGGCCGACATGATCGACCAGGCGGCTCAGCCGCTCGACGAGGTGCTGCAGACGGCCGAGCGCATCCCGGCGATCACCGCTGTTCGCTTCGAGCTGAGATCGTAAGGGCACCCCGGGGCAACACGGCGCCGCCTCAGGCGAGGCCGTCGAGCCAGGGCAGGATGGCCGAGAGATCCGTGCACTCCAGGTCGGCCGGGTAGCGGTGGTCCCGCGCCCGGCCGTTCCGCTGAACCCATACGGTGCGCAGGCCGGCGGCCCGACCGCCGGCCACGTCGCGCCCGGGGTTGTCCCCCACCATCACCGCCTCGGCCGGCGCCACCCCCAGTTCCTGAAGGACGTGATGGAAGATCCCCGGATCGGGCTTGCCGCAGTCGATCTCTCCCGAGATCACGACGGCGTCGAACGACTGCCCCAGTCCCGCTCCTTCCAGCTTGCTCCGCTGGAGGTCAGGAACCCCGTTGGTGACGATGCCCAGGAGAAGCCCGCGCTCCCGCAGTGCGGCCAGGAGCGGGTCGACCTCAGGGTAGTGCGGGTAGCGGCGCCGTGCAGCGGCAAAGCGCGCCGCCATCGCCCCGGGCAGTGCCTCGTCGTGGATCCCCTGCTCTGCGAGCGCCGCCTGCCAGGCGGCCGTGCGATACCCCGGCGTCCACGCCCGCAGCCCGGCAATGGCCGGATGGTCGCCCCGGTCGTACCGGGCCCACAGCCCCTCGGCGGCGCTGTGGCCGATCCGCTCACAGTACGCGGCGTGGGGCCCCTCCGCCCACAGGCGCCGGGCCTCCGACCACGCCCGCTCCGCAAGCCGAACCTGGTCGACGCCCTGTCCCGCGAGCGCCGCCGCCTCGAGCAGCGCCCCGCGGGTGACGGGCTCGTCCAGGATCAGTGTCTCGTCCAGGTCAAAGAGGACCGCCCTGACCAACTCGCCCACCTCCTGCCGTTTCGCCTATATTACCATACGCCTGACCGCCTGGCGCCCTGAGCAGAGACGGAACACCCCCCGGCCGGAAGCTGGGGGGTGTCTTAGCTGTCAGCCTCAAACGGGCTGTCAAACTGGCAGTCAGAGTGGGCAGTCGCCCAGGTTCAACCCGCATCCCACAAGGGTTTGCGGGCACGACAATCTACATCATGTCCATGCCGCCCATGCCGGGGTTGGGGGCGGGCTCCTTCTTCTCGGGCTTCTCCGTAACCGCAGCCTCGGTGGTCAGCACCAGGGCGGCGATGGAGGCGGCGTTCTGGAGGGCGGAACGGGTCACCTTGACCGGGTCGATGATGCCGGCCTGGACCATGTCCACGTACTCCTCCTTGAGGGCGTCGAAGCCGTGGCCGGCCGGGAGGTTGCGGACCTTCTCGACGACGACGGAGCCCTCGAGACCGCCGTTCTCGACGATGCAGCGCAGCGGCTCCTCGACCGCCCGACGGACGATCTGGGCGCCGACCTTCTCGTCGCCATGGAGCTGCCCGATCAGCTCGTCGATGGCCTTCTGAGCCTGCAGCAGCGCCACGCCGCCGCCGGCCACGATGCCCTCCTCGACGGCCGCCCGGGTGGCGTTCAGGGCGTCCTCGATGCGCAGCTTCTTCTCCTTCAGCTCGACCTCGGTGGCAGCGCCGACCTTGATGACGGCCACGCCGCCGGCCAGCTTGGCCAGCCGCTCCTGCAGCTTCTCACGGTCGAAGTCGGAGGTCGTCTCCTCGATCTGCCGCTTGATGGAGGCGACCCGGTTCTTGATGGCCTCGGCGGAGCCGGCGCCATCGATGATCGTGGTCTTCTCCTTCTCGATGCGGACCTGGCGGGCCTGGCCGAAGGACTCGACGGTGGCGTTCTCCAGCTTGCGGCCGAGCTCCTCGGAGATGACGTCGCCGCCGGTGAGGATGGCGATGTCCTCGAGCATGGCCTTGCGGCGGTCGCCGAAGCCCGGGGCCTTGACGGCAGCAACCTGCAGGGTGCCGCGGAGCTTGTTGACGACCAGGGTGGCCAGGGCCTCGCCCTCGACGTCCTCGGCGATGATCAGCAGGGGCTTGCCGCGCTGCACGACCTTCTCCAGCACGGGCAGCAGGTCCTGAACAGCGGAGATCTTCTTATCGGTGATCAGGATGTACGGCTCGTTCAGAACGGCCTCCATCTTCTCCGTATCAGTGACGAAGTAGGCGGAGACATAACCCCGGTCGAACTGCATGCCCTCGACGGTCTCCAGCTCGGTCTGGAGGGTCTTGGACTCCTCGACGGTGATGACGCCGTCCTTGCCGACGGTGTCCATGGCCTTGGCGACCAGCTCGCCGATCTCCCGGTCGTTGTTGGCGGAGATGGAGGCGACCTCGGCAATGGCCTTGTTGGTCTCGACGGGGATGGACATCTTCCGCAGCGACTCGACGGCGGCGTCGACGGCCTTCTCAATGCCCCGCTTCAGGATCATGGGGTTGGCGCCGCCGGTGACGTTCTTCAGGCCCTCCTTGATGATGGCCTGGGCCAGCACGGTGGAGGTGGTGGTGCCGTCGCCGGCGACGTCGTTGGTCTTCGTGGCGACCTCCTTCACCAGCTGGGCGCCCATGTTCTCAAAGGGATCCTCCAGCTCGATCTCACGGGCAATGGTCACGCCGTCGTTGGCCACGGCGGGAGCACCGAACTTCTTGTCGAGCACGACGTTCCGGCCACGGGGACCCAGGGTGACCTTCACGGTGTCCGCAAGAGCGTCAACGCCGGCCTGCAACTTGCGCCGGGCGGCCTCGTCGAAGATAATCTGCTTGGCAGGCATCTCAGTAGACCTCCTTTAGCCCTGAACGATAGCGAGGATGTCCCGCTCGCCGTCCAGGATGATGTACTCCTCGCCGTCGATCTTGACCTCGGTGCCGGCATACTTGGAGAAGATGACGGTGTCGCCCTCCTTGACCTCGAGCTCCACCTTGCTCCCGGACTCCAGGGTGCGGCCCGGGCCAACGGCCACGACCTTGCCCTGCTGGGGCTTCTCCTTAGCGGTGTCGGGCAGCAGAATGCCGCTCTTGGTACGCTCTTCCTTCTCGAGCGCCTTGATGACGACCCGAGCGCCCAACGGCTTGATGTTCATCTCGAAAGTCCCTCCTCAATCTTGAGTCTGTTAGCACTCTCTAACCCCGAGTGCTAACACCATGACCTATGATAGAAAAGGTTTCGGAGGGAGTCAAGACCCTCCACATGCTTTTTCTGCCGCTGCGCCCGGCGGCTGTAGCCATTCCCGATCGTGCATTTGGGGATGCACACCGGCGCGGAAAGGTGCGGCCGCAGACGTGCGGCCGCACCCTGCCCAGGAGGTTTGCTGGCAGTGGACAATCTCACCGTGGCTGAGGCTCTCTACGAGGTCGCTGACCTGCTGGAGTTCACCGGAGGAGACCCGTTCAAAGTTCGCGCCTACCGGAAGGCCGCAGAGGCCGTAGGCCTGCTTCCCGAGCAGGTGGCCGGACTCGCCCGCTCCGGCCGTCTGACTCGCGTGCCCGGCATCGGCAAAGCGATCGCGGCGAAGGTCACCGAGTTGGTGGAAACCGGGCGCCTCGGCTATCTGGAGGAACTCCGGCAGGCGGTGCCTCCCGGCGTGCTCGACCTCACCCGCGTGCCCGGCCTGGGGGCCAGGACCGCCATGCTGCTCTACCAGCGGCTGGGCGTGGACAGCCTGGAGGCCCTGGAACTGGCCGCACGGGAGGGTCGGCTGCGGGACCTGCCCGGCATGGGGCCGCGCAGGGAGGCTGCGATCCTCGAGGGGGTGGCGCGGGTGCGTCGGCGTCCCGACCGGGTCTCCATCGGGACCGCCGCCCCGATCGCCGCGGCCGTGCTGCAGCACCTGCGCAGCCACCCTGCCGTGCTCCGGGCTGCCGTCGCCGGCTCCGTCCGACGGCGGCAGGAGACGGTTGCAGACATCGACGTGGTCGTCGCCACCCGGGACCCCGCTGCCGTCCAGGCCCACCTGGACCGCCTGCCCCCGCTCCCCCGCGCCGTCGACCCGGTGCTGGTCCCGCCCGAGGAGTTCGCACTCGCGCTGTTCGAGCGGACGGGCTCTGCCGCCCACCTGGCTGAGGTGGCGGGCGCCGGGCAGGGCATCGCCCCGATGGGCGCCGCCGAGGCGGACCAGTCGTCCGCGTCCGAAGGCCCGGCCGGGCCGCTCCGGGACGTGCTCGACACCCTGGAGTCAGATGTCGCCGACGCCGCCGTGTACCAGGCGCTGGGCCTGCCCTACATCCCGCCGGAACTGCGGGAGGGCCGGGGCGAGGTGGCCGCCGCCCGCGCTGGTCGCCTGCCTCGTCTGATTGCCCTGAAACACATCCGGGGCGACCTCCACGTGCACACGACCGCCTCCGACGGCACGGCCACGCTGGCCGAGATGGCCGAGGCGGCGAGGGCGCTGGGCCACCGGTATCTGGCCGTCTGCGACCACTCTCAGTCCCTGGCCATCGCCCGGGGCCTGAGCCCTGAACGGCTCAGGCAGCACGTCGCTGCGATCCGCCGGCTGGACCAGTGGGAGGGCTTCCGCCTGCTGGCCGGCGCCGAGGTGGACATCCTGCGGGACGGCACCCTGGACTACCCGGACGAGATCCTGGCCGGACTGGACGTGGTGGTGGCCTCGCTGCACAGTCACCTTCAACTCTCCGAGGCGGAGCAGACCGAGCGGCTGCTGCGGGCCATCGCCAACCCGCACGTGGACATCATCGGCCACCCCTTCGCCCGGGTGATCGGCCGGCGGGAGCCCATCGCCCTGGACTTCGAACGGATCCTGGAAGCCTGCGCCCGCACCGGCACGGCACTGGAGATCTCAGCCAGCCCATCCCGGCTCGACCTCTCCGACCAGCATGCGCGCCTCGCCCGTGCGGCCGGGGTGAAGCTTGTGATCAACACCGACGCCCACTCCGCCCGGGAACTGGAGCTGATGCCCTATGGAGTCGGGCAGGCCCGCCGGGGCTGGGTGGAGCCGGAGGACGTGGTCAACGCCATGGGCCTGCCCGACCTGCTGGACTGGCTCTCCCGCCCCAAGGGGTGAGGGATGCCTGCCGCCGTTCAGGCCACCACCCGGGCCAGCAGTCCGCGCTCTGGTTGGCCGCCGCGGGGACCGATGCCCAGAGCCAGCCTGTTGTTGTCCACCATGGCGAGGTCGAACAAGAGACGGGCCTCGCCCTCCACCTCCAGCCAGTGGAACCGGTGTCCGTTGGGCCTCATGACTCGATCGCACCGGGGCTGGCGAGATCCGTCCTCGAAGAGCTTCAGCCGGTAAAGCCCCTGCGGCGCAGGCCGGATCTCCACCCGCACCCGCCGCTCGGCGAGGAGGCCGACGAACGTGCCGACCCAGGGGTAGTTCATCTGGCCCACGTGTCGGTCGGCCTGAGGCTCGAACGGCCGGGCGACCGGGTCGAGGTCAGGGTGGAACGCCACCACGAGCAGAACGTCTGCATGCCCCCGCACCCAGGTCTGGTTGCAGTGCACCCGTACCGACTGGCCGGGGCCGATGATTGCGGGGTTCCCCACGCCCAGCAGCCTGGCATTCTCCGGGGTCACCGGCAGTCCGGCCGGCACGGCGTAAAACTCTGTGGTTGCCGTGACCTCCCGGAAGCCGAGGTTCCACACGACCGCCTGCGGCCTCCCGTCCGGCCCCACCGTGATGTCGGGTGAGGCGAAGGGCGCCGCGAGGGGCCGGGAACCGTTATCCCCCGGCCGTGCCCGCAACACCAGGCACGACGGCCGGTTCATCTCCCGTGCCCTGCGCAGCACACGAATCCCCCCCATGCATCAGCGTGGGGGGGATTTCACCGGATACTGAAAGCCATCCTTTTCCCTTACAGATTATTAACGAGGCGCAGGGATCGACTGGATCAGCGCACCTTGACCCCCCGCTTCTGCACGTCGGCGACACGGCGGGCCGGCACCCATTCGCCCGGCTCCCGCCGCTGGGTGGGTACCTTCTGCGTCTGCTCCGGGCGTGCAGGGCCTGTGAACAGGAGCATGATCACTGGAGCCGTGAGCCAGAGCCAGGGGAAGACGCGGGCACCCATGCCCGGCCAGAACCGGTCCAGCAGCGCAGCCACGGGCAGGAACGCCCCCTGCCAGAGCGAGTAGACCCAGTCCGGCGCCCAGTAGTGCAGCAGCAGAAGGCCGGGCAGCTGCGAGAGAAAGGCCGTCCAGGCCGCGGCAGACGCCCGGTAGCGCCGGGTACGCCGCTCCGCTTCATCCCGGAAGACCAGCCCGAACCGCCAGACAAACCAGAGCAGAAACAGGGTGGTCAACAGCCCTGCCCAGGGCAGCCGATCAGACAGGAACCAGCCCAGACCGCCCAGCAGCACTTGCCCGACCAAGAGCAGAAAGGCCGTCTGAAGCCGCAGCTGCAGCATGTGATCACCTCTGAGGGGTTTCACGTGTAGAGTACGCGGATCGCCGGCGGTTTTCCTGCCGGTGAATGGTTGAGATGTGGTGAGAAGGCCTTGGAAGATGCACTGCACCCGGCCTTCACGCCTCAAGGACCCATTCGGGCCAGTCTCACCGCGCAACTGAGCCGAACTTCCACTTTGCTCGTTGACCAAGTGGAAGTCAGTCGCACTTGGCGCCTCTTCCAGGGGCCAGACCGCCTCGATGGGGCTCCCCTTGATCACGGACTTCAGGGCCAGCCGCGCCTGCCCCTCCACCGGGAGGAACGCCAGGTGGTGGACGTTGTTGAGCCCCGGGAGAAGCACATTCCGTTCGCGCGAAAAGCCCCGTTCCGGTAGTCGGCACGGGGCGTCTGCGTTATTCCACTTCCTCGCCGGGTCGGACGTAGGTTCCGCTCTTCCCGCCGGTCTTCTTCACCAGGCGGACCTCGCCGATTACCATGCCCTTGTCCACGGCCTTCGCCATATCGTAGATGGTCAGCGCCGCCACCGAGCACGCGGTCAGCGCCTCCATCTCCACCCCGGTCCTGCCCACGGTGGAGACCTGGGACTCGATCAGCACCCGGCCGCCGGCCTCGTCGAAACTGAAGTCGACGCTGGCCTGCGTGATGGGCAGCGGGTGGCAGAGGGGAATCAGTTCGCCCGTGCGCTTGGCCGCGATGATGCCGGCCACCCGGGCCACGCCGATGACGTCGCCCTTGGGCACGCCGCCGGACTGGATCAGCGCCAGGGTCTCGGGGCGCATCCGCACCTCCGCCCGGGCGATGGCCACCCGCTCGGTCTCCCGCTTTGCGCCCACGTCAACCATGCGGGCGTTGCCGTGCTGGTCCAGATGCGTCAACTCAGCCATGGCTCGCTCCCTCCATGTCGTCGGCCGTAGTGCCGGGCTCGGCAGCTATCCCCCGATGCCGTGCATCACCCGCAGCCTGTAATCAGACTCCAGGTCGTCGAAGTTGTGCTCGCGGGGCTTCTTGAGGATCGCATCGGCCAGGGCGGTCTTCAGATCCTCGTCCGTCTTCGACGGGTTCCGGATGACGGACTTCAGGTCCACCTCATGGACGTGGCCCAGGCACGGGTTGATCTTGCCGTCGGCCGAGAGCCGGATCCGGTTGCAGCCGTCGCAAAAGCACTCGGTGACGGCGGAGATGAAGCCCACCGTGCCCTTCGCCCCCGGCAGCCGCCAGTACTTGGCCGGTCCGTTGCCCCTCACGCCTTCCCGCACCGGCTCCAGGTCGCCGAACTCGTCCATAAGCCGCTCCCGCATCTCGGCAGCGGGCACCAGGTTCTCCCAGGTGAATGTGTACGCCTCGGAGAAGGGCATGACCTCGATGAAGCGCATGTGGAGGGGCTTATCGAGGGTCAGCCGGGCCATGTCGGCCATCTCGTCGTCGTTCCAGCCGCGGATGACCACCATGTTCAGCTTCACAGGCTCCATGCCCAGTTCCAGCGCGGCGTCCACCGCCGCCAGCACGTCCGCGGGGCTGCCCGCCAGCCGGGCGATCCTGGTGAACCGGTCGGGGCGGAGCGTATCCAGCGAGATGTTCACCCGGTCGACGCCGGCGGCCTTCAGGTCCTTCGCCATCGCGGTGAAGAGCAGGCCGTTGGTGGAGAGCGAGAGGTCGGTCACGCCCAGCGGCTTCAGCTGGGCCAGGAACTTCACGACATCCCTGCGCACCAGGGGCTCGCCGCCCGTCACGCGGATGCGGTCGATCCCGAGCGCCACCGCCGCCTTGATCACCCGCAGGAGCTCCTCGTACGAGAGGTACTCATGGTGCGGACCCAGCTTCACACCCGTGAGGGGCATGCAGTACACGCAGCGGAGGTTGCAGCGGTCGGTGACCGAGACGCGCATGTAGTTGATCTTCCGGCCCCACTGGTCAATCATCGTCGGGCCTCCCTTCAGATGGCTATACCCGGCGAATCCGTCCGGAGTCGGTACAATCGTAACCGCCCAGCGACTCCACGGCCTCCAGGAACTCCGGATCCTGGAGCAGGGCCAGCACCGCCTGAACCCCAGGGTGCTCCTCCAGTTCGGCCGGGATGCAGAGTTCGTACTCCTCCCAGGCCACCGGGACGAAGTCCAGGTCCATCGCCTGTGCGGCGGACCTGATGCCCAACCCCGTGTCGGCGTCGCCGGCCTTGACGGCCGCGGCGACATTCAGGTGCGTGAACAGCTCCCAGCGGTATCCCTGCACCTGCGTCGGAGAGATGCCCTCCTGCCTCAGGTGGTAGTCCAGCAGCAGCCGGGTGCCTGCACCCCGCTGCCGGTTGACGTAACGCACATCGGAACGGGCCAGGTCGCGGAACGAGGTGATCCCCTTCGGATTGCCCTTGGGCACGATGAACCCCTGCTCCCGCCGGGCCAGCAGCACCAGCAACGCCGGCTTGCCCAGGTACTTCTGAACGTATGAAGTGTTGTAGTCGCCCGTGGCCTCGTCAAGCAGGTGGACGCCCGCCATGTGCGCCTCTCCCCGCTTCAGGGCCAGCAGCCCGCCCTGGGAGCCCACGTGAGCGCTGGAGAGATAACAGCCGCCCTTGCGGCGCAGGAACGAGCCCATCAGGTCCAGCGACGTGTCGTGCGAGCCGATGACCACCACGGTGTCCTGAATCTCGCTCAGCGGCCGCAGCAGCTCCACTTCGACCTCGCTGCCCTCGCCGACTCCCTCGCGGCCGGAGGGGACCTCCAGCAGACCGTCGGCCCGCACCAGCGACGAGATCACTGCGGCGCCCCGGCTGATGGGCGTGGCTACAAGCCTTTCGCCCACCCGGCCCAGCTTCACCCGCACGTACTCGGTCACCCCCATGGGCGACGTGATCCGACGGGCAAGGCTGGCCCGCACCCTCGGGCGCTGCGGCACCGGCTGTCCCAGGGCCCGGTAGACCAGCGGCTTCACGAAGAGGTCGGCCGTCAGCCACGTGGAGACGGGGTAGCCCGGCAGGCCGACGCAGGGCTTGCCGTCGATCAGGCCCAGCATCACTGGCTTGCCGGGACGGATGGCGACGCCGTGCGCCAGCACCTGCCCCAGCTCGTTCAGCACATGTACGGTGTAGTCCTCACTGCCGGCGGAGGAGCCGGCGTTGACGATGACGATATCGGAACTGGCCACGGCCTCCCGCACCGCGCGGCGGATCAGGTCGTAATCGTCGCGCACGATCTGGCCCCGCACCGGCCGGCCGCCCCACTCGGACACCATGGAGAGGATGACGCGGGAGTTGAACTCGATGATCTCCCCCGCGGCGGGGTCGGTCTTCGGCTCGACGATCTCCGTGCCCGTCGGGATGAAGGTGACCACGGGCTTGCGGACCACCGGGACCTCCAGGATGCCGGCGGCCAGCAGCGCACCGATGTCCTGGGGCCGGATGGTGTGCTTCTCCGGCAGCAGAACCTCGGTGGCGACAACGTCTTCGCCAATCTGCCGCACGTCCTGCCACGGGGCCACCGGCGCCAGGATCTCGCAACGGGCGCCGCTGCCGTGGCCGTCGTCCAGCAGGTTGACGTGCTCCACCATGATGACCGCATCGCAGCCGGGCGGCAGGGGGTCGCCGGTGTCGACCCAGTGGGCCTGCTCGCCGATGATGAGGGTAAGCGGCGACGTTTCGGTAGCGCCGAAGGTGTCGCTGGCCTTCACCGCGATGCCATCCACCGCGGAGGCATTGTAGTGCGGGGCCGAGATGTGGGCCCGTACCGGCCCGGCGGTGATGCGACCCAGGGCCTCGACGGTGGGGATGGCCTCGCTCTGCGGACCCCAGCCGACCTGGTCGAGGGCGGTCAGGAGCCGCTGCAGTGCCTCGTCGTGGGGCAGCGATTCCAGGTAGATCTGCCGCTTGCTCATGCCAGGACCTCCACTTCCACCGTATCGCCGGCCAGCAGCCCCTCCAGGGCGGAGGGGATCACCACCAGCCCGTCGGCCTTGACCAGCGTCGAGATGAGGCCGGACTTGCCGTGCACCGGCTCGGCCCAGACCTCGCCGTCCCGCCGGAAGAGGCGAACCCGCACCACGTCGGTACGCCCGGCCGCAGACGCCACGTTCTTGGAAAGCCTCGCCCGCACGGTGGGCCGGAACTCCGGCGCCGACGACAGCCCCTGCATCTGCCGGAGCAGCGGGGCCACGAAGAGGCCGTAGACCACCTGTGCGCTCACCGGATGGCCGGGCAGCCCGGCCACGGGTACGCCGTCGGCCACAGCCAGGATCGTCGGCTTGCCGGGCTTCAGCTTCACGCCGTGCACCAGAATGCCCGGCTGGCCCAGCCGGTCGATCAGCTGAGCGGTGAAGTCCCGTGCGCCCACGCTGGAGCCGCCGGAGATGAGGATGAGGTCGTATGCCATGCCCTTCTGGAGCAGGGCGAGGATCTGTTCCTCGTCGTCGCGGGCCAGGCCCAGGAACGTGGGCTCGCCGCCGTCCCGCCGCACCAGGTCGGCCAGCGCCTGGCCGTTGGACTCCCTGATCTGGCCCGGACCAGGAGACTGGTCGGCGGCGACCAGTTCGTCGCCCGTGGAGATGATGGCCACACGGGGCCGGCGCACCACGTCCACCTGCAGGACGCCGGCGTGGCTCAGCAGCGCCGCCTCCTGCGCCCGGATGAGCTGACCGGCGGAGAGCAGCGGCTCGCCAGCCCGGCAGTCCTCGCCACGGTGTATCACGTTCTCGCCCGGCGAGACGGGGCGCAGCGCCGCGATTTCGTTCGGCGCCGACTGCTCGGTGTGCTCCACCATGATGACGGCGTCCGCCCCCTCCGGCAGGGCGCCGCCGGTGGCGATCTTCTGCGCCTCACCGGGGTTCAGCGGAACCGTGGGCGCACGGCCCATCGAGATCTCGGCGGTGACGGTGAGGTACGCCGGGAGCCCTTCTGAGGCCCCGAAGGTGTCGGCCGAGCAGACGGCGTAGCCGTCCACGCTGCTGCGGGCGAAGGGGGGCAGGTCCTCCGGAGCCGGCACCGGGGCCGCCGTGACCCGCCCTGCGGCGTCGGACGCAGCGACCCGCTCCGCATCCATGCGCCGTTCCACCGCAGCCAGCCACCGTTCCCGGGCCTCCTCAACAGGAAGAAGCGTGAAGAAGTCCATCATCTCACCTGCTTCGTCGTTCCGTCGGACGTGGAGCAAAAAAACAGCCATCCCCCGGCAGGAAGATAGCAGAACGAGGCGGGCAGAGCCCGCAGTTCCGCCCCTTTCCAACAGGAGGCCGCCAGGTTTCCCCGACGACCCTGGCCCGACAAGCCGGGACCGGTCAGGCGACCGTTCAGTTCAGGTCGCAAGACTCGGGACGTGGTCGATGCAGTTGTCCCATTTATTATACGGTCAGGCGCGTGGACACGGCAAGCAAACTGCCCGTCATTGGCACATATGGTGGAGGGACAAGGCCGAACTACGGTACTTTTCGCACCGGGACTGAAAGGGGGCGATGGCGTGCCGATGCGGCGCGGGTTCCAGGTGTTCCGCGTGGCCACGACGTACGTGGGTACTGTGGTGGGCGCCGGCTTCGCGTCCGGGCAGGAAACCCTGCGATTCTTCGCCGCCTACGGGCGCTCCGGGCTCGTGGGCGTGCTTCTGGCCACGGTGCTCTTCTGCCTCTTCGGCGTGATGGTCATGGAGCTGGGCCGGAGACTGCGTGCGGAGACGCACCGTGAGATCCTGCACCACGTCTGCGGCCCGCAGGTTGGCCGCATCATGGACGGCACCGTGACGCTCTTCCTCGGCATCACGCTGACGGTGATGATCGCCGGAGGCGGGGCCGTCTTCAGCCAGCAGCTGGGCGCTCCGTACGCGCTGGGCACGCTGATCACCGCAGTGCTGGCCGGCGCCACGATTCTGGCCGGCATGCGGGGCATCATGGCTGCCAACACGGTGGTCGTTCCGCTGCTCACCGGCGCCGTCGTCCTGCTGGTGGCCTCCTCGCTGCACTACCACGGTCTGGGTCCCACCCTGAGCCACCTCGCGCCCACCCCCGCCCTGGCGCCTGCCCGGTCCTGGTGGATGGCAGCGCTGCTCTATGTCGGCTACAACCTCGTGCTCTCGATCTCGGTGCTCGGCCCGCTGGGCGCCGAGGTGAACGACCGCCGGGTGACCACCTGGGGCGGCGCCGTCGGCGGCCTCGCCCTCGGCCTGATGGCCGCGGGCATGACGCTGACCATCAGCGCCCACCTGCCCGACGCGGCGATGGAGATCCCCATGCTCTACCTCACTCGCTTCCACAGCGGCGCGGTGCAGTGGTTCTACGCCCTGGTGCTTTGGGCCGAGATCTACACCACCGCCGTCGCCTGCGCTTACGGCTTCGCCGGCCGCCTGGGCCGGTCGTGGCGCTACCGTGAGGCCGCCGTGGCCACCGTGTGCCTGGCTCTCCTCGGCAGCGGTTTCGGCTTCAGCCGGCTGCTCGCCGTGTTCTACCCGCTCTTCGGCCTGGTGGCGCTGGTGGTTCTTGCGGGGCTTGCCCGGGAGCCGATCCGGGGCATGCCGCAGGGGTGACCCTGGATGCCCAACTGAGGCAAACTTCCACTTCGTCCACCCGTCATGTGGAAGTCTGTCGCAGCTCTCCCCCGGCACCCGCCCCTGCACACCTCAACTACCTGCCACCTGTCGGCCTCGCCGTACAACTGAGGCAAACTTCCACTTCGCCCACCCGTCATGTGGAAGTCTGTCGCAGCTCTCCCCCGGCACCCGCCTCCTGCACACTTCAACTACTTGGTGCTGACCCTCACCGACTGAGCACCGTTTGGTCTTGCTGATAAGAACACCGAACACCGGCGCGGATTAGCAGGAACTTCCAGAACGCCCTAGAACTAACTCCACTTGGTGAGTGCCGTGAAACCAGTCGAGTTCAGCGTGCCCGATGCCCTGTGGAAGGACAAGGAGATCGCCGAGGCGGCCAAAACCCTCTGGTGCTTCCTGTGCGCACTTCAACCCGAGTCATCCTTCACACTCGGGGAGCTCCGTAGACTCACCGGTCTGTCCCACCACACGTTGCGCAGTTCGCTCCGTCAGCTGAAAGAAAGCGGCTGGATAGAGTACCGCAGAGTCGGGTTGCGGACTGTCCTGTGCCTGGTGCGGACCGACGACGGCCTGCGCCTACCATCGGACATCCTGCTGCAACCGCTGCCGCGTCCGGCGAAGTGGATCTGGGCAGTGCTTTGTACGTTGGACCGAGCGGTGACGTATCAGGAGCTGCAGTCGCTCACGGGGTTCAGCCTCGATACCATTCGTGTCTCCATACGACGGCTTCTGGAGGCTCAATGGCTAGTCATCGAGGGAGCCGCAAAGCGCTCGGTCAGGCTGAAGACAGTCAACCCAGTCGAGGCCCGGCGCCAGGCAGAGATCAAGCAGTGGGAGCAGTGGTTGGCTGAGGGACTCAGGAGCGGCCTCTCCCGGGGTCAGTGCCTCCTGTATCTCATCGTCCGGATGGCCCTGCCAGACGCCAAGATCCTGGTGAACGCAAGGCTGCCTGCGCTCACCAACCCGTTGACCGGCGCAGAGTTGGAGTTGGATGTTTACCTGCCCGACTGCCAGATTGGCCTCGAGTATAATGGGCCGCAGCACTACGCGCCGACTGAATGGTTCTCCGATGAGGCGCAGTTCCGATCACAGCGGGCGCGTGACCTGATGAAGCTGGGCCTCTGTCAGGAGAAGGGCATCAGCCTACTGGTGGTGACGTTGGCGGATCTCTGGCCCAGCCGAATCTGGCGGATGATGGCCGGCAAGGCTCCGGTGCGGGAGATTCCTGACGAGGAGTGGCACCTGGTGCGCTGGTTGTACCGGCAGGTCAGACGGTACCGGGACTCCGTGAGTCGTCAGACCGGCGAGGCGTGGTGAGTCTCATCTACGAAGACACGGGGCGGCCCTTGCGGGTTGCCATGCAAAGCCGGACGGCGCCTCAGTCGGCGCCGTCCGGTTGGGGCTGTTTGGGCCAGATGAAGTACGAAACCGAGATCAGGAAGTCGATGATCACCGTGGCCGTCCATACCCGCAGAACCGTCGCCAGGGCCTGGGTACGGGTGGGATCACCAACCAGGTAGATCAGGAGGAGGATATAGCCGCCGCCCAGCAGCCAGGCAAGAACGTGGAGTAGGCTGCCGCGGAAGTTGTAACGGGCGTGCTCCAGACCGTAGAGCTGTGTTGGCCTGGCGCCCTGCCTCAGGACGTAGTACCGGAACCGTTCATCGGCCCAGCGGATGATGCGCTTGCCGAACGCAAGTGAGACGCTGAGGTAGAGCGCGGCAATCCCATGCGCCAGCGTCGCAGCCGCCCCGTTGACCAGAACGTCGCGCGTGGTCGCAACCAGCAGGATGACGTCCAGCGCGGGCGTCACGGCCAGCAAGGCGAGGCCGAGGCGCGGTCGGTTCAGGAGGTAACGTGCGGTCAGGCCGGCGATGATGAAGAGCCAGAAGCCGATCTCCACCCCGACGATGAGGGAGACGATGGGACTCATCGGACTGCGGACACCCCTTTTTAGCACAAGCGTGTTACCAAAAAGGAGTCTAACACGGTTTCCTCGTTTTTGCAACACACTTGTGCTATAATAGTGCCATGCCGAAGGTCGTCAGTCATGAGGAGCAGCGAAAGCGCATCGCCGAGGCGATGTGGCGGGTCATCCTGAAAAGCGGCATGGAAGGGGCGACAGTGCGGAAGATCGCAGCCGAGGCGGGGATGTCCGCAGGTGCCCTGCGGCATTACTTCAACAACCAGGATGATCTGCTGGTCTACGCGATGCGGCTTGTGAACGAACGAGTGGAGCAGCGCATCATGCGTCTCGTCCCTGAGGACCTCCCGCCGGCGGAAAAGGCGGTTCGGCTGCTGCTGGAGGTAGTCCCCCTCGATGCGGAACGGCGGGCGGAGATGGACGTCTGGTTCTCGTTCATGGAGTACGTCCGGCACCGGAGGGATCTTGCGGGCCTTCCGGAGAACCGGCTTCACCAGTTCATCAGTCTGGTCGTCTCCTTTCTGGACCGTGAAGGAGCGCTGCGTGAGGGACTGGATCTGGCGCTGGAGACGGAGAGGCTGTACGCCATCGTCGACGGCCTGGCAGTCCATGCGCTCCTGGAGCCTGGGCGTCTCCGGCCGGACGTGATGGCGCGAGTTGTCCGCGCCTCCATCGACCAGATCTGCCGGCAGCCAGACCAGTCGCTGGGAAGCGCCCGTGGCACAGAGTCACCTCAGTAAGACTGGTGCGCGCCGACCCGTACACTTCGGCCGCGCCCCCGCTGGCACAACCCAAGAGAACCTGCCCATACCGTTCAACCGCCCCCGCCGCTGTTGCCAGCGGTGGGGGCGGCCCCGTTCAACTATCGCTCCATCGGCCTGGCGCCGTTCTCGTCGTAAATGTAGAACCCCCGGCCGCTCTTGCGGCCCAGGTAGCCGGCCTGTACCATCTGCACGAGCAGCGGGCACGGCCGGTACTTCGGATCCTTGAAGCCCTCGTACAGCACATTCATGATCGACAGGCAGGTGTCCAGCCCGATGAAGTCCGCCAGGGTCAGGGGACCCATCGGGTGGTTCATGCCCAGCTTCATCACCGTGTCGACTTCCTCGACCCCTGCGATGCCCTCATACACGCAGAACATCGCCTCGTTGAGCATCGGCAGGAGGACCCGGTTGGAGACGAAGCCCGGGAAGTCGTTCACCTCGACCGGCGTCTTGCCCATCGCCTCGGCAAGCGACCGGATCTGCGCGTAGGTCTCGTCCGAGGTGGCGATGCCCCGGATGACCTCGACCAGTTGCATAACGGGGACCGGGTTCATGAAGTGCATGCCGATGAACCGGTCGGGCCGCCGGGTCACCGCAGCCAGCTGCGTGATCGGCAGGCTGGAGGTGTTGGAGGCGAAGATGGTGGTCTCCGGGCAGATCTGATCAAGCTCACGGAAGAGCGCCAGCTTGGCCTCCAGGTTCTCGACGATCGCCTCGATGATCAGGTCGCACTCGGCCGCCGGCGCCAGATCCACGGTGCCGGTGATGCGCCCCAGGATGGCCGCCTTCTCCTCCTCGGTGCGCCGCCCCTTGGCCACGTCGCGCGACAGGAACTTCTCGATCACGCCGAGGCCACGGCTCACAAAACGGTCTTCCACGTCACGAAGGTAGACCTGCAAACCAGCCTGCGCCGCCACCTGAGCGATACCCGAGCCCATCTGGCCGGCGCCAACCACCATGATCCGCTGCATCGTCTCATCCCTTTCGTGGGTGATCTGATCAACCCGGACCCGCGTCGCCTCGACAGGGCCGATGCCGCCGCACCGGCACGACGGGCCGAAAACTACTCAACCCGGATCAGCGTTGCCTCGCCCTGACCGCCGCCCGAGCAGATGGCAGCCAGACCGATGCCGCCACCCCTGCGCCGCAGTTCGTAGATCAGATGCATGAGAATCCGGCCGCCGCTGGCGCCGATGGGGTGGCCCAGCGCGATGGCGCCGCCGTTGACGTTGACGATATCGGGGTCGACCCCCAGCAGACGGGTCGAGACGAGCGTCACCGAGGCGAAGGCCTCGTTGATCTCCACCAGGTTCAGGTCTGCGGCGGTCAGCCCGGTGCGGGCCAGCGCCTGCTGCCCTGCCCGGGCCGGCACCGTGTGCAGGCAGTGCGGCTCCTCGGAGTGCTGCCCCTGAGCGATGATCGTGGCCAGCACCTCCAGCCCGAGCTCCTGCGCCTTCTCCCGGGACATGATGACCAGGGCGGATGCGCCGTCGGAGAGGCCCGGGGCGTTGCCGGCGGTGATCACGCCGTCCGGCTCGAAGGCCGGCTTCAGGGCGGACAGCTTCTCCAGGGAGGTGTCGCGCCGGATCGGTTCGTCCACCGCAACCGTGGCCTCACCCTTCTTCTGCCGGATCGTCACCGGCGTCACCTCGTCGGCGAACAGCCCGCGGTCCCAGGCGGCGGCGGCCCGCATGTGGCTGCGGTAGGCCCACTCATCCAGTTCGGTACGGGAGATGTCGTACTCCCGGGCGCCCCAGCCGCCGTAGGTGCCCATGTGGACGTCGCCGAAGGAGCACCATAGGCCATCGTGGATCACGCCGTCCACCAGCCTGCCGTGACCCATCCGATAGCCCCGCCGCGCATCCGTCAGGAGGTAGGGCGCGTTGGACATCGACTCCATGCCGCCCACCACCACCACATCGGCATCACCGGCACGGATCATCAGGTCGGCGAGGTTTACGGCCCACAGGCTGGACGCACAGACCTTGTTCACCGTCGCGGACACAACGCCGAAGGGCAGCCCGGCCTTGTGGGCCGCCTGCCGCGACGGGATCTGGCCTGCGCCGGCCTGCACCACCTGGCCCATCAGCACATGGTCGATCTGCTCGGGGCGCTCATTCAGCTGGACCCGGCGAACCGCCTCACGGATGGCGATGGCGCCCAGATCCGTTGCAGAGAGGTCCTTCAGCCCTCCGTTGAAGGCGCCGAAGGGCGTTCGCACGGCACTGACGATGACGGCTTCCCGCCTCATACGCGCTCCTCCCGTCTGATTCGGAATGGTGGGACTGTTATGTGCTAACATTATAGCAAAAACAGCCACCACCTGGGCACAAAAAGGCCCTCCGCCGGTGCGGAGGGCTATCGTTCGGTCTGAGCGGCTCCACCAGGTCTCGCCAAGCGGCTGATGGAGATGAGGATGCCGACCCCGATCATCAGAGCCAGGAGCGAGGAGCCGCCGGACGAGAGGAAAGGCAGCGGAATGCCCGTGTTGGGCAGGGTCCCGGTCACCACCCCGATGTTGAGGAACGCCTGGCCGCCCACCCAGGTGGTGACGCCCGCAGCCAGGAGCATCGTGTACCGGTCGGGTGCGCGCAGGGCAGTGTTGTACCCGCGCCAGACGAACAGCACGAAGAGCAGGATGACTGCGGCTCCGCCGATCAGCCCCAGCTCCTCAGCAACGACGGCGAAGATGAAGTCGGTCTCCGCCTCGGGAAGGCGGTTGTCCAGCTTCTGTAGCGACTCGCCCAACCCGACGCCCCAGAGTCCGCCCCGGGCCATGGCCGTCCAGGACTGGATGACCTGGTGGCCGATCCCGTCCTCGTACGCCCAGGGGTTCCACCAGGAGAGCAGCCGGGCCCGCTGGTGCGGCTTGTTCATGGCCAGGAAGAAGACCCCTGTCCCCGCGGCCGCCACCAGGGAGAGGATCGGGACCACATGGACCCGCGCCACCCAGAGCATACAGAGCGCAATGCCGCCGAGCACCAGCGCTGTGCCCAGGTCGGGTTCCTGGTAGATCAGGGCGCCCAGCGCGGCCAGCACGGCCAGATAGACGCCCCAATGGCGCGCCCGGAGCCGCGGCCCGTGGCGCTCCAGGAAGCCGGCGCCGAACAGGACGAAGGCCAGCTTGGCAAACTCAGAGGGCTGCACGGAAACCGGCCCGAGGTCCAGCCAGCGCGTGGCGCCCAGGCGCGTGATGGCAAAGGGGTTGCCCGGTACCAGCAGCGATGCCAGCGCCAGAGCGGTGGCGCCGAGGGCGGGAACCGTCAACTTGCGCCACCAGGGGAGCGGCATGAGCAGCCCCACAAGGAGGCCCACGGCCCCGCCGCCGAACTGGACCGCCATCTTGCGCATGACCTCGGCGGTCGTCCCTTCATGGATCGTAGCGCTGTAGATCATCACCAGGCCGAAGCTGATGAGCCCCACCACCGCGACGATGAGCAGGCCGTCAGGCGCACCAGGCAGCGGAAGGGTGACGCGGCGAGCCGGTTGCCGCCGGTGCGCCTCTCCCTGCGCTTGCCTTCGCCGAGCAGACTGAACGGCACGTGCCAACAGGCTCCCCTCCCCCTCAGGGGCCTTCCTCCACCGTAACCCGCTTGACGTCCGCCCCGAGGGCGGTCAGCTTCTCTTCCATGCGCGAGTATCCCCGATCGATGAACCGCACGCCGCCAATCTCGGTGACGCCCTCGGCGGCCAGGGCCGCGGTGACGAGCGCAGCGCCGCCCCGGATGTCCCGGGCCTCCACCGGGGCACCGGTGTACCGCTCGACGCCGCGGACGATGCCGGTGTTCCGGTCGACCTTGATGTTGGCCCCCATCCGGATTAACTCGTTGGTGAAGCCGAAGCGGTTCTCGAAGATGGTCTCCTGCACCACGGCGATGCCGTCGGCCAGGCCCATCAGGGCGACCCAGGGCGACTGGAGGTCGGTGGGGAACCCGGGGTAGACCTGGGTCTCCACATCCACGGAGCGGATGGGGCGCGACCGCACCACAACGCAGTCGCCCTGCTCCGCTACCTCCTGGCCGGCCTCGACCAGCTTGGCGATGACGGTGCCCAGGTGCTCGGGGATCACGTTTTCAATGCGGACCTCGCCGCCGGCGGCCGCGGTCATCAGCATGTAGGTGCCGGCCTCGATGCGGTCGGGGATCACCTCGTGCCGTGCGCCGTGCAGGCGGTCGACGCCCTCGATGCGCACGGTATTGGTGCCCGCACCCCGCACGCGGCCGCCCATGGCGTTGATGAAGTTGGCCAGGTCCACGATCTCCGGCTCGCAGGCCGCGTTCTCCAGGATGGTCACCCCGGGCGCCAACGAGGCTGTGATGATCATGTTCACCGTGGTGCCCACGCTCGCCCGGTCGACGTAGAAGCGGCCACCGCGCAGGTTGACCGACTGCGACACCATGGCGCCGTGCTCCACCACCACTTCGGCCCCGAGCGCCTTGAATCCTTTCAGATGGAAGTCCACCGGACGGGCGCCGATCTCGCAGCCGCCCGGGCAGGCCACCTCGCCCTTGCCCAGGCGCGCCAGCAGGAGCCCCATCACGTAGGTGGAACCCCGGAGCCGGCGGGCGATATGGTATGGGGCAACATGGTTCTCCAGGTGCTGGGCCCGGATGCGCAACGTGGTCTCGGCCACACGCTCCACCTGGCAGCCCAGGGCTTCGAGTATAGCGCAGAGATGTTGTATATCGGAGTTGTCGGGTACGTTATCAAGTATGGATTCGCCCTCGGCGGCCAGCGCAGCAGCGGTCAGGATGGGCAGTGCGCTGTTCTTCGCGCCCCCGATGGCCACGGTGCCGGAGAGCCGGTTGCCGCCGCGGACGATGAACTTCGCTGTCAAAATCCGTCTCCCCTTGTGTATAGCCAGTCAAAACTAGTATGCACCGACAGTCCTGAGACAGGTCATACCTTAGCTACTCTAGCAGAAACCAGGGAGCCCGTCCAGAAGCCGACCCGCAATCCCAGGTTTGACCTGGGCGGGCCGCAGACGGCGCCCCCCGGCAGAGAAGGGCCCGGGCAGCAAGCCCGGGTCTCCTCACTATGAGACGCTGTAGTTCGGTGCCTCCTTGGTGATGTGGACGTCGTGCGGGTGGCTCTCCCGCAGGCCGGCGGCGGTAATGCGGCGGAACTTACCGTTCTTCCGCAGGTCCTCCACCGTCGGCGTCCCGCAGTAACCCATGCCGGCCCGCAGGCCGCCGATCAGCTGGAACACCATGTCGGCCAGGGGGCCGCGGTACGGCACACGGCCCTCAATGCCCTCGGGAACCAGCTTGGGGGCGTCGGCCTGGAAGTACCGGTCGCCGGACCCCTCCTTCATGGCGCCGATGGAACCCATGCCGCGGTAGACCTTGAAGGAGCGGCCCTGGTAGATCTCCATCTCACCCGGCGACTCGTCGGTGCCGGCGAAGAGGGAGCCGATCATCACGGCGGAGGCGCCGGCGGCGATCGCCTTCGTGATGTCTCCAGAGTACTTGATGCCGCCGTCGGCGATAATCGGCACGTCGTACTCGTCCGCGGCCCTGGCGGACTCGTAGATCGCCGTCACCTGCGGCACGCCGATGCCCGCCACCACCCGGGTGGTGCAGATGGAACCCGGCCCGATGCCGACCTTCACCGCGTCAGCGCCGGCCTCGATCAGGTCCCGGGTGCCCTCGGCGGTGGCGACGTTGCCGGCGATGACCTGCACGTTGGGGAAGTTGGCCTTTACCCGGCGCAGCACATCGATGATGCCCGCAGAGTGGCCGTGCGCCGAGTCGAGCACCAGCACGTCCACGCCGGCGTCGACCAGGGCCGCGGTCCGCTCCATCACGTCGGCGGCAACGCCGATGGCGGCGCCGCAGAGGAGCCGGCCCCGCTCGTCCTTGGCCGAGTTGGGGTACTTCTTGGCCTTCTCGATGTCCTTGATGGTGAGCAAACCCTTCAGCACCCCGTGATCGTCCACCAGGGGGAGCTTCTCCACCTTGGCGTGGCGCAGGATGCCCTTGGCCTCCTCCAGCGTGGTGCCCACGGGAGCGGTGATCAGGTTCTCCCTGGTCATCACGTTGCCCACGGGCTGGTGCCAGTTGTCCTCGAAGCGCAGATCACGGTTGGTGAGGATGCCCACCAGCTTGTGGGTTCCCCGCTCCACCACCGGAACGCCCGAGATCCGGTAGCGCGCCATGAGCTGCAGGGCCACGTCGATCATGTCGTCCGGGTGCACGTAGACCGGGTCGACGATGATGCCGTGTTCGGACCGCTTGACCTTGTCGACCTCCTCAGCCTGCCGCTCGATGGACATCGACTTGTGGATGATGCCGATGCCACCCTCACGGGCCATGGCGATTGCCATGCGCGCCTCCGTCACCGTGTCCATGGCTGAGGAGAGCAGGGGGATGTTGAGCCGAATCTTGCGGGTAAGGCGAGTCGAAACATCGACGTCGCGCGGGAGCACCTCCGAGCGTGCCGGCACCAGCAGCACGTCATCGAAAGTCAACGCCTCCGGCCCGAATTTCGAGTCCATGATCCGACCTCCGACCGAGCATCTTGCTCTGAATTTGAAGCATTATACCATAGCGCATACCCCGAGACAACCGCCGAATGGCGGACCCCGCATGGGCTGAGCGGACCTAGCGAAGGCTAAGGGACGAGGTGATGCGCCATGGCAGAGGAGAACCGGAACGGCAGGCCCGAAACCGCCAACAGCACGACGAACACGGCGCCGCCGGTCGAGTCGCTGCAGGATGACACCGGCGACGAGCGCATGCTGCTCCAGCAGATGTACGAGCAGTCCGGCGAGCCCCGTCGCCCCCGGGAATAGCGCCCCGAAGAACCCCCCGTCAGAGCACGGAACCCCGCCCAGCGCCCCCGCTGACACACGTCGGGGGCGCTTTTCCTTTCCCCCGCAGGGACAGGCGCTGCCGCCACCGAATCAGAAGGGAGAACTCCCACGACGAAGGTGGACGAAGATGATCTACACGGGCACGCCTACAGATCTTGATCTGTTACCTGACATGAACGCCCTCGCCGAGGTCGTCAGGGGCTGCAGCCGCTGCGGACTCCGGGCGGGGTGCCAGCAGGTGGTCTTCGGCGAGGGGGTCTGGCCCACCGGGCTGATGTGCATCGGCGAGGGCCCCGGCGCCGACGAGGACCGGCTGGGCCGCCCGTTCGTGGGCAAGGCCGGCCAGCTGCTGGACCGCATTCTGGAGGTCTCGGGGTTCGACCGGCACCGGAACTGCTACATCGCCAACGTGGTAAAGTGCCGGCCACCGGGAAACCGCATCCCCGAGCCGGCGGAGCGGCAGGCCTGCTGGCCCAACCTGCGGGCGCAGATCCGGCTGGTGCAGCCGAAGATCATCGTGCTGCTGGGCGCCACCGCTCTGCAGGGGCTCATCGACCCGCAGGCGCGCATCACGCGGATGCGCGGACAATGGATCGAGCGGGAAGGCATCCTCTTCATGCCCACCTATCATCCGGCTGCCCTGCTGCGGGACCCGAGCAAGAAGCGGGACGTGTGGGAGGACATGAAGCAGGTGATCCGCAAGTACCGGGAGCTGGTGGATCCCAACCACTACTCGCCGTACGTCTAGTCTCTCTCGCTCCGGGGACTCTCTAGAAGCAAATGTTGAGCGGCAGCCCACCGGCTGCCGCTTCGCTTCTGTACCTCTACCCCTGGCCACGGGCCGAGGGGGTCTGCGCCTTCAGTTCCTGTGCGAGGTCGCGCGCCACCTTCCAGATGTCGCCTGCGCCCATCGTCAGCACCGTGTCGCCGGAGCGCACTTCGGCCCGCAGGAAGGAGAGGATCTCCCGGGGGTCGCTGAGCAGCGTGACCGGCCGACCGGTGTTGGCCGTGATGCGGGCGGCCAGCGTCTCCGCAGACACGCCGGGAATCGGCTGCTCTCCGGGCGGGCTGTAGATGCGGGTGAGCACCAGCACGTCCGCTTCCTGGAAGGCCGTGGCGAACTGGTCCATGAGCCAGTGGGTGCGGGAGTAGCGCTGCGGCTGGAAGACGGCGACGATCCGCCCGCCGCACTGCTCCCGGGCGGCCGCGAGGGTTGCCCGGATCTCAGTGGGGTGGTGGGCGTAGTCGTCCACTACCCGGATGCCGTCCACCTCAGCCCAGACCTGGAAGCGCCGCTTGGCGTTGCCGAACGAGAGCAGGGTCTCCTGCATCTGTTCGAAGGAGAGGCCGGCGTGCGACCCGGCCGCCAGGGCGCCCAGCGAGTTCAGGGCGTTGTGCCGCCCCGGAATCGGCAGGCGCACCTCGCCCAGCAGCAGGCCGTCCCGGACGCAGTCGTAGGCGATGCCCTTCTCCCAGGGGCGGATGTTGTGCGCCCGCCACGACGCCGCCGGGTGGGTGCCGTAGAAGACCACCCGGGCCCCGCCGGGCATCGCCTGCAGCTCGCGCCCCAGGGAGAGGAGCGTCGGGTCGTCAGCGCAGAGGACGGCGAGTCCCCCCGGCCGGACCTGGCTGAGGAACTGGCGGAAGCCCTCCTGGATGCGCTCGAAGGAGCCCTCCCAGAACTCGAGGTGCTCGGCTTCAACGTTGGTCACCACCGCCACCTCCGGGTGGTAGCGCAGGAAGGAGCGGTCGGACTCGTCGGCCTCAGCCACCACCCAGGGGCCGCTGCCGGCCTTGCCTGTTCCGCCGATGGCCTCCATCTCCCCGCCGAGCAGGACGGTCGGGTCCTGACCGCCCCGCTCCAGAAGGAACGCGATCATGGATGAGGTCGTGGTCTTGCCGTGGGTGCCGGCCACGGCGATGGACTGCCCGCCCATGAACTCGGCCAGCACCTCCGAGCGGTGCATCACCCGCAGGCCCCGGTCGCGGGCTGCCACCAGCTCCGGGTTGTCCTGCGGCACCTGGGTGGAGTAAACGACCACCTCGGCCCCGTCGATGTGGGCGGCGTCGTGTGCGCCGACGTGAACCTCGACCCCCGCCGCTTCCAGCCTGCGAGTCCGGTCGGATGCGGCAACGTCCGATCCGGAGACCTGCGTACCCTGCTGCTTCAACACCATGGCCAGCGCGCTCATGCCGTAGCCACCAACGCCGATGAAATGCACCTTCCGGGCCTTCAGCACCCAGGCTTCCTCCTTAGCTAGAGACTCTGCGCCCTGCCCGCCGCAGGCACGGACGGGGGGGCAATGAACCGAGCGAAGACCCACGGCGCAGCCAGGGTGGCGGTGACCGCCACCAGCCAGTAGCGCACCAGATCACCAGGACCGGTGTCTGGCAGGACGAACTTCAGCCCCTCCTTCACCGCCAGGACCAGCGCCAGCCCCACCGCCAGCTTCAACAGTTGCTGCACGGGGCTTCCCCGCCGCGGGTCGAAGCCGACCCAGGCCTCCTCCAGCGCAGAGCCGAAGAGCAGCCCGCCGTAGGCGCCCACGATGACCCAGGCGATCTCATCGATGGTTCCCACCACCGCCAGCAGCGCCATCGCCGCGGCCGGCAGGAGGAAGGCCAGCAGGATCCGCTGCCCTGGCCCCTGCCGCTCACCGGTCCAGAATGGCCGGGTGCGGACCATGAGCCAGAGGACCACGAGGCCGATCGCCCAGCCGCCCACCACGTCCACCGGCCAGTGCACGGCGATGTAGAGCCTCGAGAAACCGATGAGGAAGATGGCGGCGGCGGCCAGCCAGGTGAACCAGCGCCGCTGCAGGTGGTGGGCGATGGCCCCCCAGAAGACCAGCGGCGTCTGCGAGTGGCCGCTGGGGAAGGAGTAGCCGCCGCCCGTCTCGGGGTAGAGAACCCTGAACACACTCGGATCAGGGCGGGGCGTGCGGAACACATCCTTCAGGAAGTCATTCGACCAGAACCCGATGAAGAAGACCGAGAACATGTAGCGGCCGAAACGCTTGTCGTAGAGCCAGTAGACCAGCGGGAGGACCAGGATGTAGACCGCTTCGTGGTGGAGGTTGGTGATCAGCCCGAAGACCCGGTCCAGCACCGGCGAGTGGATGGTCTGGATCGACTGCAGGATCTCGATGCCCGTCACGTCTCCCACCCTTTCACCTGTCCTATTAGTCTATGGCCGAGGGGACGGTGCGATTACTCCGCCGCCCGCAGCACCCGTGCGGGCACGCCTCCGGCCATGGATCCCGGCGGGATGTCGCGGTTCACGAGGCTCATGGCCGAGACGGTCGCCCCATCGCCGATGGAGACGCCCGGCAGGATGGTGGAGTTGGCCCCCACCAGCACGTCGCGGCCGATATGCACCGGACCGGTGAAGGCCTCCTTCACCCGGAAGTCGTGACAGAGGATGACCGAGTTGTAGCCGATGACGCTGTTGTCGTCGATGCGGATGAGGTGCGGGTAGAAGATGTCAAACACGACGGCGAGGCCGATTGAGACGTTGCGGCCGATCTGCGCCCCCGTCAGCCGGTAGAGCCAGCACTTCAGCGTCAGCGAGGGCGAGTACTTGGCCAGGTAGATGCAGAGGAAGTTCCAGACCACCCGCAGCGGGTTCACGTGCCGGTACCAGTACTGCAGCGGGTTGGACGGTCCGTAGTCGGGCAGCCGGGTCAGCCTGCGGCCCACGGGCGGATCACCCCCTCAGCCCCAGCCCCAGGCCGGGAACGGCGTTCAGATCCAGGTCGTGCCGCACCCCCGCCCGCCAGAGGTGGTAGCCCGCGGCGGCGATCATGGCGGCGTTATCCGTGCAGAGGACGGGCGGCGGGTAGCCCAGGGCGATGCCGTGCGGGTCCAGCGCCGCGTGCATCGCCTGCCGCAGGGCGCCGTTGGCGGCCACGCCGCCGGCAAGGATCACCTGGCGGACTCCCCTGTCCTGCGCCGCCTTCAGGGTCTTCTCGGCCAGCGCCGCGGTAACGGCGTGCTGGAAGGAGGCGGCCAGGTCGGCCCGCTGCTGGTCGCCGAGCGGCCCGGTGCGCTGCACGTACTGCAGCACGGCCGTCTTGAGGCCCGAGAAGGAGAAGTCGTACGGCCCTGCCGTGTGGGCGCGGGGCAGCGGCACTGCCTCGGGGTCGCCCAGGCGGGCCAGTCTCTCCACCTGAGGTCCGCCGGGGTAGCCGAGCCCCACCGCACGGGCCACCTTGTCGAAGGCCTCGCCGGCCGCATCGTCCAGGGTGCGCCCCAGCGGCTCCATCTCCCCGTGGCCGGCCATGTAGATCAGGTCGGTGTGGCCGCCCGAGACCACCAGGCAGACCAACGGGAAGGTCGGCTGCGACTCGGCCAGGAAGTTGGCGTAGATGTGCCCCTGCAGGTGGTTCACCCCGATCAGCGGCTTGTCCAGGCCGAAGGCGAGCGCCTTCGCCGCCGACAGCCCCACCAGCAGGGTACCCACCAGGCCGGGACCGTGGGTGACGGCGATGGCGTCGATCTCCGCCAGCGTGACGCCGGCGGTGTCCACCGCCTCGCGGATCACCGGCAGGATCAGTTCCAGATGCTTGCGCGAGGCGATCTCGGGCACGACCCCGCCGTACTTCCGGAACAGGTCGACCTGGCTTGCGATGGTATTGGAGAGCACCCGCCGCCCGCCTGCGACCACGGCGGCCGCCGTCTCGTCGCAGGAAGACTCGATGCCCAGGATCAGCCCTTCCGACACAGGTTCATCTCCTTCAGCGGTCAGCTCCGCGTACCGGCGGCGATGGCGGCGCGGGCCAGCTCATCGCACCGGTTGTTCTCCGCGTTGTCGGCGTGTCCCTTCACCTTGATCCACTCTACCTTGTGGGGTCTGGCGGCCTCCAACAGCTCCCTCCAGAGGTCCTGGTTCTCCACCGGCTCCTTCTTGCTGTTCACCCACCCGTTGCGCTGCCAGTTCTCCAACCAGTTCTGGCGGAAGGCGTTGACCAGGTAGGCGCTGTCGGAGTAGAGCTTCACCGAGCAGGGATACTTGAGGGCGCGCAGGGCGGAAATGGCCGCCTGAATCTCCATGCGGTTGTTGGTCGTGTGGGGGTCGAAGCCCGAGAGCTCCTTGCGGTGCTCCCCCGCCAGCAGCACCGCGCCCCACCCGCCGGGCCCGGGGTTGCCGGAGCAGGCGCCGTCGGTGTAGATGACCACTTCCCGCACGGTCAGTCCGCTCCCTCCAGCTCCGTGTCGTCAAGCGGTTCCTTCCACATCACAATGGCGTCCTCGCCGGTATCGGTGTAGTAGCCCTTGCGGACGGCGCCGGGCGCGGTGACGAAGCCCAGCTTGCGGTAAAGGCCCTGTGCGGGCGCGTTGCTGGCCCTCACTTCCAGCGTCATCTGCGTGACGCCCCTCCGCCGGGCCACGCCGATGAGCGCACGCAGGAGCCGTTCGCCGATCCCCCGTCCCCGGTGTTCCGAGTGGACCGCGACGTTGGTCACGTGCGCCTGCTCCCAGATCACATGCATGCCGGCGTAGCCCACCACGCGCTGGCCCGCCCGGGCCACGAGGTAGACGGTGTAGCGCTGCAGCAGCTCCGACGCGAAGGCGTCGCGCGACCAGGGCGTGAGGTACGACAGGTGCTCGATGGCCATGACCTCGTCCAGGTCGGCCGGGGTCATGGGGCAGATGGTGATCTCCGCTTCTCCCACAGGCTCTCCGCCTCGCTTTTCCGCAGATAGACAGGCGCCAGCGCGTCGGGGGCTACGCTCCCGCCCCGTTCCAGGAGGCTCAGACCCAGCGCAGCCACCGCCGAACCCCTGGGCAGCAGCGCCCCCGGCGCAGCCACCCGCACCGCCGGACCCAGGCCGAGGCGCTCGGCGTGGGCCTCGGCCGCGTCGCCGCAGAGGGTGACGAACTGCCAGGTGTGGTGCAGCCCGGAGCGCAGGGAGCGCAGCCGGTCGGCCAGCTCGTCCACGTGCAGGTTCACGGGTTCCAGCACCTCCACCCAGGTGGCGGGATTGCGGTCTCCGGCCGCGTAGACGGCGGTGAAGACCTGGTCCCGCTTCGCATCGAAGAGCGGCACCACCAGGCCGATCTGCGCGCCGGTACCGTAGGCGGCAGCGGCCAATGTGGAGACGGGCACCACGGGCCTGTCCAGCGCGAGGGCAAGCCCCTTCGCGGTGGACAGACCGATGCGAAGCCCGGTGAAGGAGCCGGGACCCACGCCCACGGCGATGGCGTCCAGCTCTTGCCGTGCGATGCCGGCCTCCTGCAGAGCCTGGGCGATAAGCGGCATCAACCGGGTGGAGTGTGCCCGGGGAACCTGAAGCGTCAGCTCAGACAGCACCTGCTCCCCCGCCGTTACCGCGACGGTGCAGGCGGCGGTGGCGGTGTCAAAGGCCAAAACCCGCATGCGCCACATCCTCCAAGAGCGGCCGGTAGCGCCGGGAGCCGGTGAACGCCATCACCCGCTCCTGCTCGCCGGCCCCGTAGCTCAGTGCGATCTCCAGTACCTCGTCGGGCCAGAGCGGGCGCACACGATCGGCCCACTCCACCAGGTTGACGCCCCGGCCGCCGAAGAAGTACTCCTCGTAGCCCAGGTCGTCCAGTTCGGTCGGGTCCTCCACACGGTAGACGTCCCAGTGAAACACCGGGATGCGTCCCTCGTACTCCCAGAGCAGCGTGAACGTCGGGCTGCCTCCGGTCCGGTGGACACCGAGGCCGGCCAGGATGCCGGCGGAGAGTGCGGTCTTGCCCGTCCCCAGGTCGCCCGTCAGGGCGACGAAGTCCCCGGGCTGCAGCCTTTCGCCCAGCCAGCGCCCCAGCGCATGGGTCTCTTCCGGACTCCTGCTGATGATGCGAACCATGCGTTCATCCTCCCAAGACCGGTCAAGACCTATTCTGGGCGTCTCGGGCCAGCGGGTCAAGAAAAAAGGGGGAGTCCGTGCCGAGAACTGGCAGCCGAGCAGGCCCCCGGGGGAGGCGTGGCGCTCGCTGAACGCCACGTCCGCCCTCCGGGGGCCGGTCTCGTACGCTTTCGTGCCGCGGGCGGGCCGCACCACACACTGCCGCTCACCTGCCGGGGTTACGGTCACACGGCACGCAGATGCGCGCCGCCGACGGGCTCGGCACTCCCAGGCGCCCGCGCACACCGCACCCGCCCGGCGCACTCCACCCCCTGCCGATTACACGCCCATCACGTGGAACCCGTTGTCCGCGTAGATCGTCTCGCCCGTGATGCACCGGGAGAGGGGCGAGGCCAGGAACAGGCCGACGTCGCCCACCTCCTCCACCGTAACGTTGCGGCGCAGCGGCGCCCGCTCCTCCACGATGTCACGCAGGGTGCTCAGGCCCTTCACGGCGCTGGCCGCCAGCGTCTTGAGCGGGCCGGCCGAGATGGCGTTCACGCGGATGTTGTACTGGCCGAGCTCGTGAGCCAGGTAGCGCACGCTGCACTCCAGCGCAGCCTTGGCGGGCGCCATGACGTTGTACCGGTCGACCACCCGCTCGGCCGCAAGGTAGCTGAGGGTCATGATAGAGCCGCCGCCTGCGGCCTCCATCAGCGGCTTGGCTTCACGCGCTGCGGCGACCAGCGACCAGGCGGAGATCTCCTGGGCGATGCGCCACCCCTCCCGGGGCGTGTCCACGAAGCTGCGCTGCAGGTCCTCGGTACGGGCGAAGGCGATGGAGTGGACCAGCACGTCCAGCTTCCCCCAGCGCTCCTTCAGCGCCGCGAAGGCGGCCTCGATCTGCCCGTCCTGCGCCACGTCGCAGGGCAGAAGGGGCATGTTCTCATGCCCTTCCAGGGTCTCCACCAGTTCAACCACATTCTCCTTCAACCGGTCGTTCACGTAGGTAAACGCCAGCTCCGCCCCCTCCCGGTGCAGCGCCCGCGCGATTCCCCAGGCGATGGAGCGCTTGTTGGCCACGCCCATTACGAGGCACTTCTTCCCGGTCATCAGTCCCACGGCGCACCTCTCCCTCTCCCCGTATTAATACCTGGTACTAATAATAGCCTATCAGCCGCGAGTTTACCATCCCCATCGCTGATGAGGCATGCGCCGCACCTCCCTGTACCGCTCCGGTTCTCTGGCGCTTCCCCCACGTCCCTGCTTCTTCTGCCCGGCGCAGTTGTGTGCGCCATCCGTGTTGCGGGTTCGCATACCTCGATCATGCCGTCGCCTTCCCGCAACTCACCCTGGTTCTGCACAGCAGTGCAGTCCACCCCGGTGAAGGCGCTCTCGGGGGGCGCAGGCGCTGAACCCACATGAGCACCGCACATACCACCACGATGAACGCAGCGCAAAAGGGGCGGGATAACCCGCCCCCGATGCATCACAGCCGCCTGAACTTGCTCTGCAGGGCCTTCAGCTGCTCCTCAAGACTGGTCTGCTGCGGCTTCGAGCGCTCCTCCGGCCTCGCCGGACTCCGCCGCTCGCTCTCACCGGTCCGGCCTGCGCCCTCCCGGCGCCCGCCCGGCGAGGGGTGCCGGTCGCCCCGCGGCCCGGCGGGCCGCTCCTCCGCGGGCGGATCGCCCAGCTTCATCGTCAGCCCGATGCGCTGCCGCTTCAGGTCCACCTCGATCACCCGCACCCGGACGACGTCGCCCACCGCCACCACGTCGGAGGGGTGCTTCACGTACTTGTGCGAGAGCTGCGAGATATGCACCAGGCCGTCCTCGTGCACGCCGATATCCACGAAGGCGCCGAAGTCGACCACGTTCCGCACCGTGCCCATGAGTTCCATACCCACCTTGAGGTCCTCGATCTTGAGCACCTCGGTGTGGAAGATGGGCTTGGGCAGCTCGTCCCGGGGGTCGCGGCCCGGTTTCCCCAGCGCCTCGATGATGTCGCGCACCGTGGGCACGCCGGCGCCCAGTTCCGCGGCCACCTGCTCGGGCGACAGTCGCTTCAGGGCGTCGCGCAGGCCGGCCTGACCGCGGCCGATCAGCTGCTCCCGGGTGGCGCCCACGGCCTTCAGGATGGCCTCGGCGACGGCGTAGGACTCGGGGTGCACCGCCGTGTTGTCCAGCGGCTCAACGCCATCGGCCACCCGCAGGAAGCCGGCGCACTGCTCGAACGCCTTGGGTCCCAGGCCCGAGACCTTCAGCAGCTCCCTGCGGCTCCGGAACTTGCCGTTCTTCTCCCGGTACTCCACGATGGCCCGGGCGACCGAGGCCTTAATGCCAGCCACGTACTGCAGCAGCGAGGGGGATGCGGTGTTCAGGTCGACGCCCACGGCGTTGACCACCGACTCCACCACGGCGCCGAGCTGCTCGGCCAGGCGCTTCTGGTCCACGTCGTGCTGGTAGAGCCCCACGCCAATCGACTTGGGGTCGATCTTGACCAGCTCGGCCAGGGGGTCCTGCGCCCGGCGGGCGATGGAGACCGCGGAGCGCTGGGTCACGTCGAAGTCGGGGAACTCCTCCTGGGCGACCTTCGATGCCGAGTAGACCGAGGCACCGGCCTCGGAGACGATGATGTAAGCCGTCGGGTGGCTGCAGCGGGGGATGATCGATGCCACCGCCTGCTCGGTCTCCCGGGAGGCGGTGCCGTTGCCGATGGCGATCAGATCGACCTTGTACTTGTCCACCAGGCGGACGAGGACCTCCTCGCCCTGCTGCCGCTGCCGGTCACCGAGGGTGACGTGGATGACGCCGGTCTCCAGCACCTTGCCGGTCTCGTCCACCACCGCCAGCTTGCAGCCGGTGCGGTAGCCGGGGTCGACACCCATCACGGTGAGCCCCTTGATCGGCGGTTGCAGGAGCAGGTTGCGCAGGTTGACGGCGAACAGGCGGATCGCATGCTCTTCCGCCCGCTCGGTCAGCTCAGCGTTCACCTCGGTCTCGATGGAGGGGGCGATCAGCCGGCGGTAGGCGTCTCCGATGGCCTCACGCAGCTGGTCTGCCCAGATGGAGCGGCCCGTGATGTACTGGCGCTCGATCCGGGCGATGATCTCGTTGGCGGGCGCCTCAAGGGTGACCTTGAGGCACTCGAGCTTGCGGCCCCGGTTCAGAGCGAGGACCCGGTGCGGCGGCAGGGTGCGCAGCGGCTCCTGGAAGTCGAAGTACATCTCGAACTCCTGCGCCTTCTCCGGGTCGCCCTTCTCGTTCGCCGCCGAGCGAACCACTCCCCGGGCCGCGGTGAGCTCCCGGGCCATCTTCCGCACCGCCGCGTCGTCGGAGACGATCTCCGCCACGATGTCCCGGGCGCCGGACAGAGCATCCTCCGCCGACTCCACCTGCAGCTCGGGGTTGATGTAAGCCGCCGCGATCGCCTCCGGCGAGCCGCTGGACTCCGCCTGAGCCAGCATCTGCTGCGCCAGGGGCTCCAGCCCCCGCTCCCGGGCGATCATGGCCCGGGTGCGCCGCTTGGGCCGGTAGGGCCGGTAGAGGTCCTCCACCTCCTGCAGCTTCTCGGCGTTGCGGATGGCCTGCTCCAGTTCGGGGGTGAGCTTGCCCTGCTCCCCGATGACCCGCAGCACTTTCTCCTTCTCGGCTTCCAGATTGCGCAGGTAGGCCAGCCGCTCCTGCAGGGTGCGGATCTGGGTCTCGTCCATCTCGCCGGTGGCCTCTTTCCGGTACCGGGCGATGAAGGGCACGGTGTTCCCCTCGTCCAGCAGGGCGACGCAGCGCTCCACCTGAGCGGGTGTCAGCCCCAGCTCTCGGGCCAGTCGGGCCTGAATCGCATCGTGGCTCATCGGTCTCCACCTTCCTCCGCCTGCGGCTCGCCCGGCAGGCCCAGCCGCACCATGTCGCGCCACATCTCCCCGTCCCAGAGCATGACGGTCATAATCGGCGGCTGCTCGTCCCACTGGCAGACGAAGCGCAGATCATCGTACTGGACCATGTGCGGGAAGCCGTCGGACCCGCCCCCGCCCAGCTCGGCCCAGACGTCCCGGGCCAGACTGTGCGCCCGCTCCCCCTCATAGGCGGCGCCCCCTGCAAAGCGGATCGCCTCCGCCAACCGCCCCAGGAACCCCGCATCACCCGCGCTGGCTTCGAACATAGCGATGAATCCTTTCGCCATCGAACGTGTACAGGTAAGGGCTTACCGGGAAACCAGCCCCGCGATGCTCCATGGTCACCCGGCGCTGGACCACGCTCAGCAGCTGCTCATCGGCGTCGCCAATCGCCACCAGCCAGTTGCGGTGGGGTACGCCGATCACGAGGTTGCCCTCGACGGCATCTGCAAAGTCCTGCAGCCACTGCGGCAGCAGGATCCGGGCAGCGTCGTAGCCGTCCTGCAAGGCCCAGATGAACATCGGACGGCCGCCCTCGGGCGAGTCCAGCTTGGTCACCCGCTGGCCCCGAGTGCGCCGCTCCAGGTTCTGCACGGCGGTGACGTGCACCGTCGTATGGCTGACCCCCCAGTCACGGAGGTCCTGATAGGTGACATAGCGGATCTTGTCGCCCGGCTCCTCGATGCCGTAGATCGCAAAGAGACCCTCGGCGATCTGTCCGCTGACCATCTGTCCCTGGCCCTTCTCCTGAATCTGCACAGGGTCCATCATGAGCGGAAAGAGCCGGTCGCGCACCTCCGCAAACTCCTGCTCCATCAGCTTCATTCGCATCCCTCCCGATGGGGCTGCTGCCGCCCGTGGTGTTTAGGCCACCCGGCGCTGGTCGATACTTCCAGGTGTACCGCGATGGAGGTGACCCGCGATGAAGGCCCGCGACACCATCGACCTGTACGCGACCCTGGCCGACATGAAGGAGGTCGACTACAAGTCAGCCCTCGCCCTCGCCGCCCTCATTGACCTCCTGGTGACCAAGGGTGTGATCACCCGGGCGGAGATGGCCGAGCGGGCATGCCAGTTGGACGCCGCAGGCGAGAAGAGTTTACCAATCGGGGGATAGAACGTCAAGAAAAGTGGGGAAGGGGGCCCGGAAGCCCCCTTCCCGCGTGTCCCGGAGGAGTCAGTCAGCCAAAGCGGACGCCGTTACCGCGTGGTACCGCCGTTCAGCTGCTGCTCGGCCAGGGCGATCATCTTCTTCACCATGTACCCACCGACCGAGCCGTTCACACGGCTGGGCAGGTCGCCCTTGTACTGCTGGTTGTAGTTCGGGATGCCCAGCTCGGAGGCCGTCTCGAACTTCAGCTGCTCGAGGGCGTTGCGGGCCGAGGAAACCAGCACCTCGTTGCTGTTGTTGTTCGCCATTTTCGCTTCTCACCTCCTGACGGTCATTATGTTGCCGCCAGAAGCGCCGCGTTATGACGCCCAGATGCTGGTTGCGGTCGGTCGAACACCGTGGCCCTGACCGCCCGTGCCGGCTGGGTGCCTGCCGACCCGATGCGCACTGCCACTTCTACCGATGGACTGCATCTGATCGACCACCTCATGCCGCTGGTTGCATCACGCCGTTGCGTGCCATACTCCGCCCACTGCGTCGAGAAGAATAGGGGGAGGGTTTCCCCATACTTTTCACCGATTACAGTGCCGGTTTCCCCACATCTGCTGCCGGCGCCCTCCGGCAACGGACCGGCCAGACACGCTTCGGCGCGTCTGTCGACGGAATCAACGACGATCGACCAGCGGGATCCGGCCGCAGCGGCGGCGGGAGGGCGGGACCTCTCCGAGGGCGCCATGCTCCAGCGACCAACCGCTCGTCCGGGTAACCCCGCGCACCGTCGGCCGCCTCGTGCCGTCAGTTCGAAGCAGGCGCAAGTTCGAAGACTGCCCGCCTCTCCCCGACCACCCGGCCGGCGTAGTTCGTGATCGGCCCGGGGCCGTAGCGCGCCAGCGCCGCACGATCCTCGGCCGTCAGCAGGCCCAGCTGGTCCAGGATCTCCACGACCATCAGATAGCTGACGTCAGCGCGGCCGTCCTCCGCCTTCATTGCGATGCCGACGCCGCCCACCGCACCGGAGTTGCGCAGCGCCGGCGACAGGGACACCGTCTCGGGCGGCAGGCCCACACAGTAGACGCCCTCGGCGCCGGACTTGCCCAGGAAGCGGCGCCCCGGCAGGCTCATCAGGTCTGTGCAGATGCGCCCGCGGCCGGCCACCAGGTACGGGTGGGTCCACATGGCATCGCGCATGCGCCGGCCGGCCTCCCGGTACTCATCGTCGAGGTACTCGGGGGCGGCCAGCCGGGCGTAGGCGAACGCCATGCTGCGGAGCGGCATACCGAAGACGGGCACTCCGCAGCCGTCGACGCCGATCGCGATCTCGCCGGCGGGAACCGCCGTGACCCGGGCAACGCACTGCAGGATAACCTGCTGGACCGCTGAGCCGGGTTCCAGGTAGTCATCCAGCGGGAGCCCAAGGTGCTTCGCCAGCACCAGCATACCTGTATGTTTTCCGGAGCAGTTGGAATGGACGCGCCCCGGTTCCTGGCCTGCGGCCTGCAGCGCGGTAGCCGCCTCACGGTCCAGCGGCGGGTGCGCGCCGCACTGAAGCAGGTCGGGCGAGAGGCCGGCACGCCGGAGGGCCTCCAGAACCGTCTCGACGTGCACGGGCTCGGCGTTGTGGGAGGCGGCCATCATCGCCACATGCTCCGGCGCCAGGCCGAACCGGTCGACAGCCCCGGACGTGATCACGGGCAGCGCCTGGATGGGCTTGGCTGCCGAGCGCCAGAAGGTCACCTTCTGCCCGTCGCCCACCTGAAACAGCAGCCGGCCCGTTGCATCCACCACAGCCGCATCGCCGCGCGCCAGCGTCTCCACAAGCGGACCTCGCGTCCACTCCGCGACTACCGGTGCCACTGTTACCTTCCTCCTTTTTCAGCTGCTGCTGCGATAAACGCATCGAAGAGCGGATCAAAATTGCACGGGCGCCCCTGGTGGTTCTCAGGATGCCACTGCACCGAGAGCACGAACCGGCGCCCCGGAAGCTCCATCGCCTCGATGACGCCGTCAGGCGCCACCGCGCTCGTCACCCACCCGTCCGGCACCCGCTTCACCGCCTGGTGGTGCCGGCTGTTGACCTGCCGCTTCTCGCCCAGCAGGGCGGCGAGGCGCGTGCCAGGGGCGATGGAGACCGGGTGGGTGGGATAGTCCTTGGGCGCCTGCTGCCGGTGCTTCAGGACGCCCGGGACCTGCGAAGAAAGGTCCTGCCAGAGCGAGCCGCCAAAGGCGACCGCCAGGACCTGGTGGCCCCGGCAGATGCCCAGCGTCGCCATGTCGCGGGCGACGGCCACCCGGGCGTAGGCCATCTCCGCCGCATCCCGCGCCGGGTCGATCTGCCCGAGTCCCGGCAGGGGAAGCTCACCGTAAAGTGCAGGGTCCAGATCCTCGCCGCCCGAGAGAAGCAGGCCGTCAAGCCTGTCCAAAACCCGGGCAGCCTCTTCCTCGTCGGCGACGAGAGGCAGCATCACGGGAATGCCCCCCGCCCGGCGCACGGCGCGGAAGTACTCATGCGGGATGTACAGCCAGTCCCGCCCCGGCTCATCGAGGTGGAGGTCGCTCGCAGTAATCCCAATCAGCGGCTCCATCGGTTCCATCCTCCTCTGCGTCGACCTGACTGGTCCCATCTCCCGCGTGAGAAACCCGGGGTCCTTACGCCGGACTCCCGGGTCCACCACGCAGTTGCCCCGGCCATGCGTCAAAACTCCTTCAGTCCGAGGCTGATCATCAACGCATCGTCAACCTGGCGCATGATCTCCCCGCCCAGGTGCGTCACCCGCTCCCGAAGCCGCCGCTTGTCAATGGTGCGAACCTGCTCCAGCAGGATCACGGAGTCCCGCTCCAGGCCGTAGGTCTCGCCGTTCAGCTCCACGTGAATGGGCAGCTTGGCCTTCTCGATCTGGCTGGTGATCGCCGAGACGATGACCGTGGGACTGTACTTGTTGCCAACATCGTTCTGAAGGATCAGCACGGGCCGGACGCCCCCCTGCTCAGACCCGATCACAGGGCTCAGGTCTGCATAGAAGACGTCGCCCCGCCGGATGTGGATTGGTCTGCTCATGGGCCCGGGACCACTCAGGGCAGGCTGCCGATCTCTTCGAAGATCGGCCCTTCCTCCGCAAGAGTCAGGTTGATGCGAGACATCTCCCGATAGCCCCGCCTCATCCGCTCCCGCATGTCCCGTTTCTTCCTTTCTTCCACGTAGATTCGCAAGGCCTCGTGGATGAGGGCGTTCCGGTCGGTCTGCGCCATGGCGGCCAGGGCGTCGACCTGCTCCAGCAACGGGGCAGGCACCGTGACCACGATGCGCCGGCTAGCGGCCATGGAGCACCTCCTCCGGGATTCAGCCTTCTCCTTCAGTCTATACACGGCCGCGGCGAAAGGTCAAAGGGTCGGGCCTATTCGTCCTCCGGCGGGTAGAAGCGGGCGACACGCGGCGAGATGGCACAGACGATCTCGTAGTTCACCGTGCCGCTCCAGCGGGCCAGGTCGGTTGCGGTGATCTCCTCATCTCCCTGGCGGCCGATCAACACCACCTCGTCGCCCACGTGAATGTCCAGGTCGTCGGGCACGTGCACCATGGTCTGATCCATCGTCACCCGGCCCACCACCGGGCAGCGCCGGCCGTGAATCAGCACCTCGGCCCGGTTGGAGAGCCGGCGTGTGTAGCCGTCGGCGTAGCCCACGGGAAGCGTGGCGATCCGCTCCCGGGCCTTGGCGGTGTAAGTGCAGCCGTAGGAGATGGCCTGCCCGGCCTCCACCCACTTCACCAGACCTACCCGCGTCTTCCAGGAGAGGGCGGGGGTCAGCGGCACCGGCCACGGGACATCCGGATCGGGCGGCAGCCCCAGCATGGCGATGCCGGTCCGCACCATGTCGTAGTGTGCCTCGGGATGGAGCATCAACCCCGCGCTGTTGGCCACGTGGCGGATGGACGGGCGCACGCCTGCCGCCTCCAGCGCGGCCAGGGCCTCCTGGTACCGCCGGAGCTGCTGCTCCGTGTACGGGTTCCCCGGCTCGTCGGCCGCCGCCAGGTGGGTGAAGACGCCCTCCACCTCCACATGCGTCAGGCCGGCCAGGTGGCGGCCCACGTCGGCCATCTGCTCCACCGCAAAGCCGATGCGGCCCATGCCGGTGTCGACCTTCACGTGGACGCGCGCCTTCCGGCGCAGCCGCCGGGCCGCCGTGTTGAGGGCCTGGCCCAGCTCGCCGTCGAAGAGCGCCACCCTGAGCCCCTCGGTGACCACGGTCTCGGCCTGCCCGGGGGAGACGTAGCCCAGCACCAGGATCGGAGCGGTCAGCCCGCTCCGGCGCAGGGTCACCCCCTCCTCCACGCTGGCGACGCCCAGCCAGTCCGCGCCGGCCTCCACGGCCGCGGCCGCGACCGGAACGGCGCCGTGACCATAACCGTTCGCCTTGACCACTGCCATCAGGTGAGGAGCCTTCACTGCCTTCTTCAGTGCTGCTACGTTGTCCTTGATTGCGCGCAGATTGATCTCCGCCCACGTCGGGCGCATTCGGTCCAGATCCATGGTGGCTCCTCCCGTCCTCGCTCTGTCCCTAACCCTGGAACTCTTCGATCACATCGGGCAGCCCGGCGCGCAGGTCGCGCTGCGCGGCGGGCAGTTCTGCTGCGATCTCGCTGGCCAGGACGCCGTCCTCGCCAAGCCGCCGGGCGATCCGGTCTCCGGCGAGCCCGTGCAGGAAGGCCCCGGCCGCCGCCGCCTCGGGCGCGCCCAGGCCCTGCGCCAGCAGGCCGGCAATCACGCCGGTCAGCACGTCACCCGAGCCGCCGGTGCCCAGCACTCGGCTGCCGGTGGGGTTGATGTAGACCTCGCCCCCGGGCTCGGCGATGAGCGTGTAGGCGCCCTTCAGCAGCACGACGGCCTTGGTCACCTCGGCTGCGCGCCGCACTGCCGCAAACCGGTCGGCCTGGACCACCTCCACCGAGAGGCCCAGGAGGTGGGCCATCTCGCCGGGGTGCGGGGTGATGACGAGCGGCATCGGGCAATCCGCCAGAAGCTCCGGGCACCCGGCGAAGGCCTTGATCGCGTCGGCATCCAGCACCAGCGGTGCGGTCGCATCGGCCACCACCGTGCGGGTGAAGAGCTGCGCCTCGGGATCGGTGCCCAGTCCGGGCCCTACCGCCAGCGCATCCGCCCGGGCCGCCGCCTGGAGGAAGAGCTCGGCAGCACGCGCACTGAAGCCTCCCGCTGCCGACCCCGGCAGGGCCAGGGTCATGAACTCGGGCCGGAGGGCTGCGATGACTGGCTGCGAACTCTCGGGTGCGGCGACCGTGACCAGGCCGGCGCCGACCCGGAGCGCGGCCTCGCCGGCGAGGGCGCCGGCGCCGGTCATCCCCCGGGAGCCGGCCGCCACGAACACGCGGCCGCGCGTGCCCTTGTGGGCATCCCTGCCGTACTCCCGCAGCCAGGCGCGGGCGTTCTCTGCCCTGGTCAACTCCACCTGGATGTTTTCCGCCTCAACTGCCTTCTCGTCCAGCCCGATGTCCACCACCACCACCCGGCCCGCCAGGTCAGCCCCGGGGAAGAGGAACAGCCCCAGCTTCGGCAGGCCGAAGGTGACGGTGACGTCGGCCCGGACGGCCGGCCCGTCCACCCGGCCGGTGTTGGTGCCGATGCCCGACGGCATGTCGACGGCCAGCACGGGCCGCCGGGCCGCGTTGATCAGCTTGATCGCCTCCGCGGCCTGGCCCCGGGCGGATCCGACGAAGCCGGTGCCGAGCACCGCGTCGATGATCAGGGCGGCCGCCTGGAGCGCCTCCTGGGCCTGGGCAGGCATCAGGATCGTCACGCCGGCCATGCGCGCCGCATGCAGAGCGCCGGCCGCGTCGGGGGGCAGATCGTCAAACGACGCCCAGACGACGGCGGATACCCGGTAGCCCCAGTGGCGCAGCCAGCGGGCGGCCACGAGGCCGTCGCCTCCGTTGTTGCCCTTGCCGCAGACCACGACGATCGGCCCCGACAGCCCCTCCATCATCTGCCGGGCCACCAGCGCCACCTGCCGCCCGGCCAGTTCCATCAGAACCGCGGAGGAAAACCCGTACTGGTCAAACAGGCGTGTCTCGATCGACCGCATCTGCTCACCGGAAACGACCTTCACGCTTCCACCACCACCTGTGCGATCGCGTACTCCTGGGTATGAGACAGCGAAAGATGAAACCGAGTTGCGCCCTTCTCTGACGCCAGGGCCGCCAACCGACCGGAAAGGTGAAGCGACGGGCGGCCGGACGCGTCGCGCCGGACCTCCACATCGGTCCATCGCACGCCCCGGAGCCCCAGCCCCAGGGCCTTGAGCGCCGCCTCCTTGGCGGCGAACCGCACCGCCAGCCGCGCCGCCTGGTGGGGCTCGCTGGAGGTGCAGTAGCTGATCTCGCCCTCCGTGAACAGCCGGCGCAGCAGGCGATCACCGTGCCGCTCGACGGCGCGGCGGAAGCGCGCCACATCCACGATGTCGATCCCGGTGCCGAGAATCACGCCCAAGCCCCTCCCTCTGGCCGATCTCTGCCAACCGGCCGAGACGCTCCTCGCCGGCAGCCAACCTGAAACTCCCAGAGGTTTCTCCGGTCTCCGGCCAATCCCCTTCAGCGGTAGACGCGATCGAGGCCGGTTGGTAAACTAGAGGCGATCACACAGCCGACCGGGGGGACCTGGAGGTGAACCTGTTCGCATACGGCACGCTGGAGGACCGGCGCACGCTGGCCCGGCTTCTGGGCCGGACGCCGGCGGGCGGGGTCCGTGCCGTCCTCCACGGCTACCGCCGGTGCGCGACCACCCTGGGTTACCCGGTGATCCTGCCGGAGCCCGGGGCTTCATGTGAGGGAACCGTCTACTTCGGACTGTACTTCACCGACTGGGAACGGCTCGACCTGTACGAGAACGTCAACACCGTTCCGCCCCAGTACACGCGGCGGCTTGTGCAGGTGCAGGGCAGCCACGGGTCTATCAACGCGTTCACGTACGTGGGCAACCTCAACTACTTCCGCACCCGGCTACTCCCCTGAGCCCGGCAGACATGCCGGGCTCTGCTACTTCCGGGCGGCCCCGATGACCTCTCCCGGGTCGATGTACTCATACAGATCAACGCCCTGCGCGTGCAGGGCTGCAGCCAGTTCGCTGAGGGCGGTCCAGCCTCCGGCCTCCACATGTGCGGCCATCAGGGTTCCCGCGCTGCGCTCCAGCCCGTGCAGCCCACTTTCCCTGGCCGTGGTGCGGGCCGCCAGCGCAAAGGCGAGCGCCTCCACCAGCCTGCCGGCCGCAGCCGCAAGGTGGCTGAGGCGGAGTTGCGCCCGCACCTGGCCGGGGCTGAGCGGCTCGGCTTCCTCCAGCGCCCGGAAGGCCTCGTCCACCGCCTGTTGCAGCTCGTCCGTCACGCTCCAACCGCCCTTCCGCCCAGATTTGGCAGTAGTCTGCCCACCTCTGGGCGAAAAGGCAACAGCCCCCCTCGGGGGGCTGTCGTCTTCTGCCCTACTGCAGGTCGCGCCGCATGGGTGCGTGCGCCGGCAGACGATGCGTCGCCGCCGAACCAGACTGCAGCGTTCCCAGCTCCCTGAGAATCTCGGACGCCTCCCGCTCCAGCGCATCGGCGAGGCTCTCGGCGGCCAGGTGCTCCAGTTCAGGACTGCCCGCTGCCACCGCGTCGCTCCACGCAGCCAGCAGGTGTCCCAGCGCCCTGCGCCCGTCCCCCCGGGCCAGCCGGCACCGGTGGAGGAGCAGGTGGCAGTGGAAGGAATGCGCCCGGTCTCCCTGATAGACCTCCAGCGCCCGTGTCGCAGCCACCGCCGCCATTCGCGGCCGCCCGGTGCGGGCGAGCCATGCGGCGAGGTCTAACAGGAACGTCCCCGCGTAGTAAAGATCGTCAAGGTGGCGATGGGCGATGGCCCGCTGGGCAGTCAGCAGGCTGCGCACGGTGCGCAGCTTGCTGGGGTCGGTGTCGGCTAGGTACAGGTAGACGTTGATCAGGTCGTGCGTGCTGGTGAAGGCACCGTGGTCGATCTCCCGGGCCGCGAACCACCGCCTTGCCTCCTCGAGCGCATAGGCGGCCTTCTCAGGTTCCAGCTGCCGCTGATACGTGACACCCAGATGCTTCCAAACCGCCCCTTCCAGTCGCTGAGCCTCGTGGTAACCCGCCATGTAGGTGAAGTAGTCGTAGAAGCAGCGCAGCGCCTGATCGTACTGCTGCAGCGCAGCATGTGCGGTGCCCTGGTAGAGGAGCGCCCGACCCAGCAGGTCGTACTCCTCCTCCTGCCTGGCCAGGGTCGCCGCAGCCGCCCCGGATCGCAGTGCGCCGTGCGCATCCTGAAGATGCAGACGGCAACGACAGTTGATCAGATGGATGGTCGCCAACTGGGAAGCTGACCACCCCCCCTGGCTGATCATCTGCTCCGCCGCCTCGATACACCGGGCGAAGTTGCCCTCCTCCGCGAGGCGGGCTAACGCATCGACCATGTTGTTTTCCATCCCCTTCTGTCATGGGATAAAGCCAACGACGGCGTGTCTTGCGACGTGGGTGCAGAAACGGGGTTGGGACCTGTTGAACATCATCACTTGGAGAGTCTGTTGTCCCCAGTCTCATACACGTATATGCTCGGGAGAAGGTTCGTTGAGATTCCGATATTTTTGTGGGAAATCAGTGATCGGTCCTGTATATCCAGTCCAGCACCTTCTCCACGGGCAGGGCCGGAGCGACGTGACCGTCCCGTCCCTCGACGGTCTGCGCGGTGAAGAGGGCGTTCAGCACGGCCTCCTCCACGGACTCAACGGCGGCACGGAACAGGTCGTCCGTCGTCCCGGAGTCGTCGCGCAGAAGCGTGGTTGCCCGCAGCGGGTAGTTGGCCTGGTGGGGAACACGGTTGGCGGTGGAAAAGGCCAGCACGAAGTCGCCGCTGCCATTCGACGCGCTTGCACCAGTCCGGGCCAGGCCCAGCGCACCCCGGCGGGCCAGCCGCGTCAGCTGGCGGGAATCCAGGGGCGCATCGGTGGCCAGGATGATCATCACCGACCCGGGCGGTGGCTCGTCGGCCTCACGGCGCGGGTCGGGCCGCTCGGTCTGCTCGGCTTCGGGGACTGACTCCGAGAGTGCCGTTTCCGGCTCGGCTGCTCCCGCCTGCTCCGCGGGTGCCGCTTCCGGCTCTGCCGCACCCTCCTGCTCCGCGGGCGCCGCTTCCGGCCCGGAAGCTGCCGCCTGCTCGGCCTCCCGTTCCTCCTCCTCGAGCCGCTGCCCCACGGGCACGCCGTGGATCAGCAGATCGGAGCGGCGGCCGAAATTGGCCAGCACCAGTGCGCCGAGGGTGTACCGATCGACCCTGCGGGACGCCGAGCCGATCCCGCCCTTGAAGCCGAAGCAGACCATCCCGGTACCGGCACCCACGGCTCCCTGCTGGACCGGACCCGCGGCCGCGCCCTCGAGGGCGGCCCGCACCATCCCGGCCGTGACGTGACGTCCCTGGATATCGTTCAGCCAGCCGTCGTTGCACTCGCCCACCACGGGGTTGACCGTACTGGTGGTGATGCCGATTTCCGGGTTCCGCTCGACCATGTAGCCCACCAGTTCATCCGCGGCCCGGAACGCCGAGAGGGTGTTGGTGAGCAGGATCGGCGTCTCCAGCGTGCCGAGTTCAGCCACCTGGGCGAGTCCGGTGGCCTTGCCGAACCCATTCAGCACGAAGAGCCCGGCAGGCACCTTCTGCAGGAACAGGTTACCTCCATGGGGCAGGATCGCCGTGACCCCGGTGCGGACGGGACCACGGCCCGGATGGAGCGGGCCCTCGCCCTCCACGCGGGTGGCGTGGCCGACCCGCACCCCGGGAACGTCGCAGATGTCGTTGTTCGGCCCGGTGGGCAGACTTCCCGTGACCAGGCCCAGTGCGCGGGCCGTCGGCCGGGCCGGATAGGGGCTTGGGAACGCCAATCCGGGCACCTCCTTCGCCGCAGGTAGGTCTGCGGTCTGCTCCTCGTCAGCCACCAGTCGGATCACCGGCCAGCGGCCCCGCCACGTCACCTCCACCCGACGGCCAAGCAGCAGGGTGGAGAGGACGTTGTGGAGGCCGTGGCCGATGGCCGGCGCCCACAGATCGCCCGTGAGCGCGTAAGCGCAGCCGAAGACGCTGCCCGAGAGCGCGGCCACGACCACGTAGGCCCAGTTCTCCCGCTGCCAGCCACCGTGGCTGAAGCCGAAGAGGAAGGCCGCAGGCAGGAGGCCCACCAGCGGCTGGAGCCCGCCGCGGAACAGCATCTCCTCACCGAGTGCGGAGGTGATCACGAGCACCAGCATCACCGGGTAGCCGGCCGCCCGGAGCGCCTCCTCCCCGGCCCGCGTGCCGGTCTGCCTCAGGGCCTCCTCCAGCCGCTTGCTGAAGCGGCCTGCGAGCCCCACCAGCCCCAGCGAGGCACCGGCCGCCGCCAGCCCGACCAGCGCCACCCGCAAGGAGGGCACGTGCAGCAGGTCGGGGAACCGACCGGTGGCCACCCTCGCGAGCAGCAGCCCCGCAGCGCCCATCGCCGCCGGCGCCAGAACTCCGGCCAGCAGGAGCAGCCGCCAGCGCACCCGACGCTCCACCCGCACCGCCTCCCTCAGGACTCGATCTACCCGAGCGCCTCCCGCAGGGCCTCCTCGGCGGCGGCCACCGTGGCATCCACCTCCGCCTCGGTGTGTGCGAGGCTCATGAAGCCTGCCTCGAACTGAGAGGGGGCGAGGTAGATGCCCCGCCGCAGCATGGCGTGGTGGTACCGGCTGAAGAGCCGGGTGTCGGCGGTGAGGGCCGTCTCGTAGTCCACCACCCGCTCAGGGGTGAAGAAGAGGCCGAAGAGGGTGCCGGCGCTTTCGGCGCGGTAGGGCAGATCCAGGTGCTCCAGAACCTGGTTCAGCCCGCTCACCAACCGCTCGGTCAGCGCCACGATGCGCTCGAAGTTGCCCGGCCGGCCCAGCACCTCCAGGGTGGTCAGCCCGGCGGTCATGGCCAGGGGATTCCCCGAAAGGGTGCCCGCCTGGTAGACGGGACCGGACGGGGCCACCAACGACATGATCTCCCGCCTGCCGCCGTACGCCCCCACCGGCAGGCCGCCGCCGATCACCTTCCCAAAAGTGGTCAGGTCAGGGTCGATGCCGTAGTAAGCCTGCGCGCCGCCGTAGGCCACGCGCCAGCCGGTGAGCACCTCGTCGAAGATCAGCAGGGCGCCGTGCTCGCGGGTGACCCTGCGCAGCCCCTCCAGGAACCCCGGCTCCGGCAGGACCAGGCCCATGTTCGCGGCCACGGGCTCCACGATGACGGCGGCAATATCGGAGCCGAACTCGCGGAAGGCCGCCTCCACGCCCGCCAGGTCGTTGTAGCGGATGCTGAGGGTGCCGGCCGTCGCGGCCGCCGGGACCCCGGGCGAGTCGGGAACGCCCAGGTCGGTGGCGCCGGATCCGGCCCGTACCAGCATGGAGTCATGGTGGCCGTGGTAGCAGCCGATGAACTTGATCACCTTCGTGCGGCCGGTGTACGCCCGCGCCAGGCGGATGGCCGACATGGTGGCCTCGGTTCCCGAGTTGACCATGCGCACCACCTCGACCGAGGGCAGGCAGTCGATGACCTTCTGCGCCATGCGCAGCTCCAGCTCGGTGGGTGCGCCGAAGGAGGTTCCCCTGCTCAGGGTCTCCTGCAGCGCAGCCACCACCTCCGGATGGGCATGGCCGAGAATGAGCGGCCCCCAGGAGAGACAATAGTCAATGTAGGTGTTTCCGTCGACGTCGTAGAGGCGGCAGCCTGAGCCCCGCTCGATGAAAGGCGGCGTGCCGCCCACCGCGCGGAAAGCCCGCACGGGGCTGTTCACGCCGCCGGGAATCACCTGTTGCGAGGCCGCGAACAATGCCTGGCTCCGGCTGAGATCAAGCGGCATCGAACACACCCTCCCGACCAGACTCTCGACTCGTTTGAACGCGCGGCAGGCCAGAGGTTGCCCCCTGGCCCCGCCAGATCTGCTAACCGAGTGTGCTGGTGATCTGCGCGTTCTCCTTCAGCTCGCTGAGCCACGACGAGAACCGCTCGTTCACCTGCTCGGCCACGTAGTCCTCCCGAATCTTCTCCTTGTCCCGCTCGAAGTCGGGAATGGTCACCTGGATGATGTGCCAGCCGTAGCTGGACTGCACGGGTTCGGAGATCTGTCCGTCGCCCAGGGCGAAGGCAGCATTCTCGAACTCCGCAACCATGTCGCCCTTGCCGAAGAGTCCCAGGTCTCCGCCGTTGGCTGCGCTGCCCGTGTCGGTGGACTTCTCACGGGCCAGCGCTGCGAAGTCGGCGCCGGCGTCCAGCTGGGCCTTGATGTCCCGAGCCTCCTCCTCGGTGGCCACCAGGATGTGGCGCGCCATGATCTGCCGGGTCTCCTCGGAGGCCTGCTGCTCGTCGAAGTGCCGCTTCAGCGTGGCGTCGTCGGGCGCCAACTGCTTCTTCAACACCGCCGTGGCGGTCATCTGCATTCTGAGGTAGTCCCGGAACTGCGCATCAGTCATGCCGAAGTACTGCTGCAGGTACAGCTGGTACATCGACTCTCCGCCGAACGACTCCTTGACGTTCGCCAACTCGGCCTCGAATTCGGCGTCGGTCACCTGCACGCCCGCCTTGGCCGCCTCCTGGTTCACCAGCCGGGAGAGGATGATGTTGTCCAGCGTCTCCTGCCCATGGCCGTCCACCAACCGCTGGTACAGCTCCGCCTGCGTGATCTTCTCCCCGTTCACAGTCGCCACCACTTCGGCGCCGGAACCGGACTGCCCGGTGCGGCTCCCCAGGAAGAAGCCGCCAACACCGGCAATCACCAGTGTGGCCGCCACCGCAACGACGGTGGTGCTCCGGCCGCCATTTCCACTTGCCAACGTGCCACGCTCCTTCACCTAAGCTTCACCGAGGTACCATTCGTATGGTATCGCAGTTCCGGCCCGCTGCCAACCGCAACCTCAGCGAGCCCATCCCAGCTGCCGCTTGGCCTCGTCAGACATCCGCTGCGGCGACCAGGGCGGGTCGAAGGTGATGTCAACCTTCACGTCTGCGAAGTCCAACACCCCCAGGGCCTCGTAGACCTCGTTCACCAGGTGGCCGCCCAACGGGCAACCCGCCGTGGTGAAGGTCATCAGCACCCGGCACCGGTCTGCGTCATCTACCTTGAGGTCGTAGACCAGCCCCAGATCAACGATGTTGATGCCGATCTCGGGGTCGTATACGTTGCGCAGCAGGGTTAGCGCCAGGCTCGCCTTGTCGGCTCCGGTTTTGGGTTCCAATGCGATCTCTCCCTTCAGTCGAGCGGCCTCGCCCAACAGCTCGCACTGGCCGCTGACCACGGTTTCCTCTAGTCTACCCGGACTCTCCGCCTCCGCCCGTGCGCCTGCGCGCCGCCGAACGGTGACATCCATCACAAGAGCATTCGCGTTGACACAGCAACCGGCGCCGGGACGGCGTGGACGGCCCGGCGCCGGAGTTGAGGGTCACATCAGGCACGCGGAGACGCTCAGTTTTCGCCCATCCACTCCCGGAGCCTCGGCTCGTCGAGAATGGTCACGGTCTCACCCTGCACCGCAATGCAGCGGGTGCGCCGGAAGTCGGCCAGTGCCCGGGTCACGGTCTCACGGCTGGTGCCGATCATCCCCGCGATCTCCTGGTGGGTCAGGCCAAGGACGATCGTGTCAGATCCCTGCTCGTCGCGCATGTGCAGCAGAAGATTGGCCAGCCGGCCGTGGGTGGAGTGCACCGCAAGGTCGTGGGCGGTGTCGCGGGCCAGCCTCAGGCGCCGTCCCACCAGGCAGAAGGCGTTGGCCGCCAGCGTGCGGCTCTCCGGCATCAGCGCCAGGAGCTCGTCCACCCGGAAGACGATCAACACCGAGTCCTCCGTCACCTGTGCGGTGGCCGGGTACGGGGCCTTGTCCGCCAGCACAACGAGGCCGACCTCGTCGCCGGGCCCCCATACCCTGAGCACCTGCTCCTGGCCGTTCGCCGCAAGGCGGGATACCCGCACCCTTCCGTGCTTGATGAAGTAGACGACCTCGCCGGGGTCGCCCTCGTTGAACAGTATGGCGCCCTTGCGGTAATGGCGCTCGCGCGCGATGGCTGCAATGCGGGCCAGCTCCTCGTCTGATACCCCGCTGAAGAGCGAGAGGCTCCGCAGGAAGTCCAGGTTTGACACGCGCCGATCACCTCCTGGTCGAAAGGCCGGGCTTGGAAACTACGACAGGCGCCGGCCGATCCCCTCCTACCTGTAATTGCAGCATGAAGAAGCATCCAGTATAATCTTGAGGGTGTGTACCAGAGGGGGGCTTTGCATGGGACTCTCGATCGGCATCGTGGGCCTGCCCAACGTCGGCAAGTCGACCCTGTTCAACGCCATCACCCGCGCCGGTGCCGAGGCCGCCAACTACCCGTTCTGCACCATTGAGCCCAACGTGGGCGTGGTGGACGTTCCCGACGCCCGGCTGCCCGTGCTGGCCAAGATGTTCAACTCGGGGCGCATCGTGCCTACCAACATCAAGTTCATCGACATCGCCGGAATCGTGAAGGGCGCCTCGCAGGGCGAGGGGCTGGGCAACAAGTTCCTGCACCACATCCGCGAGGTCGATGCCATCGCCCACGTGGTGCGCTGCTTCGAGGATCCCAACGTCACCCACGTGAGCGGGAAGGTGGACCCCGTCTCCGACATCGAGGTGATCAACCTCGAGCTGGCGCTGGCCGACCTGGAGACGGTGGAAAGGCGGTTCGACCGCGCCGCCAAGGCGGCGAAGGCGGGCGACAAGCAGTCGCAGGTGGAGCACGGCCTGCTGGTCCGGCTGAAGGAGGCCCTGGAGGCCGGCCGCCCCGCCCGCAGCGTGACGCCGCAGAACGAGGACGAGGTGAAGGTGCTCCGCGACCTGCACCTGATCACGGCCAAGCCCGTGATGTACATCGCCAACGTGGCCGAGGACCAGGTGGCGGATCCGTTCGCCGTGCCCGCCGTGGCCAAGGTGAAGGAACTGGCCGACGCGGAGGGCAGCGAGGTCGTGCCCATCTCGGCGAAGATCGAGGCCGAACTGGCCGAGATGGACGACGAGGAACGGGCGCTCTTCCTGGCCGATCTCGGACTCGCCGAATCCGGCCTGGACCGGGTGATCAAGCACGGCTATAGCCTTCTCAACCTGATCTCCTTCCTCACCGCAGGCGAGATGGAAGCGCGGGCCTGGACGATCCGGAAGGGCACCAAGGCGCCCCAGGCTGCCGGCGAGATCCACTCCGACATCGAGCGGGGCTTCATCCGGGCCGAGGTCGTCTCCTACGACGACCTGGTGGCCGCCGGCTCCATGGCCGCCGCCCGCGAGGCCGGCAAGGTCCGGCTGGAGGGCAAGGAGTACGTGATGCAGGACGGAGACGTGGTCAACTTCCGATTCAACGTGTAGACCGCCCACTGCAAAGGGGCTGCCCCGGTGACTTCCGGGACAGCCCCTTCGGCTTTCCAACTACGAGATCGGGTGCTGAGCGTCGCGCCAGAGGCAGAGCTGCCCGAGGTCAGGCCGCCATTCCACAGCGTACGTGTAGCTGGCGTCCGCCGAGGCCACCCGGACCCCGTCCACGGCTGCGATGAGATCGGCCACCCGTACATAGGGCAGATCGCCGACGTCGGTCAGCGGCAGCGCCGCGCTGCGGACGCCGTCGCCCAATACCAGCGCGGCCGATCCGTCCGCGACCCGGGTCACTTCCCAGACCGCCTCGAGGGCGGCTTCGGGAACCAGGTAGTTCCCCTCGGCGTCGGTCACCACCGGCGCAGGCAGGTTCAGAAGCTCCGGGGGCGTGAGGCTCTCGGGACTCGCACCGACCCAGACCGCTGCCTGACCGTTCGCCCCGCCGCCGGCCGGTTCCGATGCACCGTTGGCATAGCCGGTCACCAGGGGAAGGCCGCCCTCCAGGCGGCTGACGGCCACGACGTCGCTGCCGGCCAACTCGAGCCGGCCGGCGCCGTCCCGACGGGTCACCTCCACGTGGAAGTAGAACGCATCGTCGCTCTCATCGGCGCTGACCAGTCGAACCCAGACCCGGTCCACATCCGCCGGGCGGGCAGGGAGCAACTGATCGATCAGTGCCGGGGCAATGGCAAGCGGAACCGCCAGCGTGGCTCCGTGCCGCCAGAGCGCCGCCCGCTGAGCCGCCTCCCAGGCGGAGACCGACGGGAGTTCGGCGCGCAGGTCGGCCGGCAAATCGGCCAGCGCCGGCTCGGGGACGCGCAGCATCGGTATGGGGAAATCGGTGGGCTCGCCACGCACATCGGAAGCGGGGGTCTCGTGCCCCACATCCGAAGCCGGGGTCTCGGGCCCCAGTTCAGAACCGCCTGCAGCATCGGCGGTGCCGTTTCCTGCTGCGGATGAGACTGAGGCGGCTGCCTCCGAACCTGTACTGACCGGTGCGGACGCCGCAAGCGGTTCCGCGGGGCCGGGCAACCGTGCGGGGCTGCCGGCGCACCCGGCCAGCAGGGCCGCAGCCGCGGCGAGGGCGATCCATCTGTTCATGCGAGGTCACCTCGAGTGTTGCCTGGATGATTGAGATATGTGTTCAGTATACAGAACCTCGCCTCGCCGCGGGGGCTCCGCACCGATCCTGCGGTTCACCAATTGCTGGAACCGGCGTCAACCGGCGCTCAGGCCTGCTTCGCGGCCTCCAGGTGCAGCTCGATTTTGACCTGGTCGCCCACCAGGACGCCGCCGGTCTCCAGCGCCGCGTTCCAGGTAAGGCCGAACTCCTTGCGGCTGATCTTCGTGGTGGCCGAGAAGCCGATCTTCTCGTTGCCCCACGGATCCTTGCCAGTGCCCTCGAACTCGAGGTCGAACGTGACCGGACGGGTGACGCCGCGGATAGTCAAGTCGCCGGTCATCTTGTAGTCGTCGCCGTCGCGCTCAATCCGGGTGCTCTTGAAGGTCAGCGTAGGATAGTTCTCGGCGTCGAAGAAGTCAGCCGACCGCAGGTGCTGATCCCGTGCTTCGTCGGCGGTGTTGATCGAGGCCACGGTCACACTCCCCTCAAAGGAAGCCGAAGGAATGTCCTCGGGGTCGGCCTCGATGCGCCCCTCGATCTGCGTGAAGCGGCCCTTCACAGTGGCGATCATCATGTGCTTCACAGAGAACTCCGCCAGGCTGTGCGCAGCATCAACCACCCAACCACTCTTTCCCATTTCAACACCTCTCCTCTCCGGCCGGGTCTGATGCCCGCGCCTTCCATAGTGTTAGTTGGTGACGAAGGGTAAGTAGGTACGGCATCTGCAAGGATATGCAGAGGAATCGCGCCCATCGCGCAGAAGTAGTGAGCGAGGTGGTAACGCATGCGCTACATCCGCTATGTCGCCGAGGACGCGCCGGCCCGCTGGGGCCTCGCAACGGGCAAGAACGTGGAAGAGCTGGACGCCGCGCCGTACGCGGGCGGCCGCCCCACCGGCAAGGTACTTCCCCTGGATTCGGTCAAACTGCTCGCACCCGTGGAACCCTCGAAGATCGTATGCATCGGCCGGAACTACAAGGACCACGCCGCCGAGCTGGGCAACGTTGCACCGCCGGAGCCCATGTTCTTCCTGAAGGCCCCCTCGGCGCTCATCGGTCCCGGCGAGGCCATCGTGCTGCTTCATCCTGAGCACACGGTCCACTGGGAGGCCGAGCTGGCGGTGGTGATCGGCAGGCGGATGAAGAACGTGCCGGAGGAAGATGCCCTGTCATACGTATTCGGCTACACCATCGCCAACGACATCTCTGACCGAGATTTCCAGCGGACCGACGCGCCTTTCGGCTTCGGCCGGGCCAAGTCGTTCGACACCTTCTGCCCCTGCGGGCCGACGCTGGTCACCGAGGGGATCGACCCGCTGGATACGCTGATCACGCTCACCTGCAACGAGGAGGTGCGGCAGTCGGGCACCACCCGCCAGATGCTCCACCCCGTGCCGAAGCTGCTCAGCCATCTCTCGCACATCATGACGCTGCTGCCCGGCGACATGGTGCTCACGGGCACCCCCAAGGGCGTGGGCGCCATGCGGCCCGGCGACCTGATCGAGATCCACATCCCCGGCATCGGCACGCTCGCCAACCCCGTGGTCTAGCCGAGGCACACCCTCCCCGGGGGGCCGCCCATAGTATGGAGGGACCCTCTTCAGGAAGGTGTGACGCAGATGCCGCATCTGTACCCGCCGCCGGGCCAACCCTCATGGGGGCCGTACGCCGGAAAGGCGCCGTCCGCCTGGGGTTCGCCGCCGCCGACATGGCCGGCCGGCCCCGGCTGGGGCTCTCCGCCGCCCGCCTGGTCGGGCAGTCCCGGCTGGGGTTCGCCGCCGCCGACATGGCCGGCCGGCCCCGGATGGGGTTCGCCGCCGGCCTGGTCAGGCGGTCCCGGCTGGGGTTCTCCGCCGCCCGCCTGGCAGGCCAGCGAGCCGTACTCATCCGCCGGCTGGAGTTACGCCCCGGAACCCGTGGTCGTGGAGTGGGCCGCGATCCTGGAACCCGCCCTGGACGCCGTTCTCCCCGCCATCCAGGGGCTGATCGAGATCTCCAGCCAGCTCCTCAGCGGTCTGCCGGGGGCCATCGACATCCCGGCTGCGAGCTCCGGCATGGGCCACCTGGGCCTGTTCGGAGCGGCGGAGGCCGATGGCCCGCAGACCGGAGACGACCGCGCAGAGGCGTAAATGGTGAAGGGCCTGTCCCCGAGGGGGCAGGCCCTTCTACACGTCAAGGAACCGCATCGCAGGTGCGGCGATCACGCAGTCGTAGTGAGTGGGGGCGGGGTTGCGGCCACCAAACGCCCGATTGCCGCCCAGGGCCACGTGTGCGGTGCCCAGGGCCTTCTCCGCGAGGGCCACCCTGTCGCAGGGAGCCACGTGCGGGTTGGCGCCCAATCCGAACTCGCCGACGGTCCAGGCCCACGTGTCGTCACCCAACCGGCGGCGCAACTCGACGGCGGCGCCTCCCCCGGCGACCTCCACGACCCTGCCGTGACGGAACGTAAGCGTCACCGGCCGATCCACCGGGATGTCGCCAAGGGCGACATCAACCACCAGCCTCCCGTCGGTACGGGTCTCATGGGGCGCCACGTAGGCCTCGCCCGGAGGCAGGTTGCCGATGCTCCCCGGCTCCTGGATCCGGCCGGTCTCCGCATGCACCGGCCTTCCGTCCCAGATGATCCGCAGATCGGTGCCGCCGGGGGCCGTCAGGTGAACGCCGTCGTGCGCCCGCAGCAGACTGGCCAACTCCCCCGCACGGCGTTCCACCTCGGCAAGCCCCGGCTCCAGGGTGGCCGTCAGGACCGCCGGGTCGACCTGGGCCAGCACCGCCCAGCGCCCTCGCCCCGTCTGCCGGGAGGCGCCGCGGGCAGCCCGCACCGCTGCGTCCTCCCGGGCGAGGTCGAGTCCCGACCGCATGCAGATCACCACGTCTGCCTCGCCCGCCGCGGCGGTGAGGCCCCGGGGAACCACCTGGAGACCGGCCCGGGGCTCCGGGAGGGTGAACCGCGCCACGCGCCTGGCCCCGGCAGCCGCTGCCGCCGCGGCCAGGGCCTCGGCTGCCCCGGCCAGCGGGGCGTCGGCCATGATCAGCACCCGCTCGCCGGGCCGCAGGCCAAGGCTCTCCCGCAACACGGTCTCCGTCCACGCCGCCACGTCACTCGCCTTCCTCCGGTTTGAACTTCACCTCGGGCAGGTGAACCGTCAGCCCGTAGCGGAGCCGGTCGATCACCTCCGGGGTCGCCCCTCCGGCCAGCCGATCCCCCACCGGCTCGACCGTGATGTACAGGTCGCTGGTGCCCAGCATGAAGTTCAGCACGGCGTCGCCCGGACCTTCGGGGATGGCCAGCCCGGCGCCGTGGCCGCTGGGCCAGCCGAAGAGGAGCACGTGCACCCGCTCCCCGGGATGGTAGCCCCAGCGGTACGAGTACTCTTTCGGTTGTGCGGCCAGCACCTGCTTGATCATCAACTCCAGCGGGGGCACCCTGAAAAAGACCAGTTTGCGGCCATCGGGCGCAATGGCTGTTCCCGCCTCGGTCGGCAGGTAGATGACGGGCTCCTGGCTTTCCAACGATCACCCTTCTTTCACGCCCTTGTGCCTGCCCGCCTGCGGCGGTCAGGGGATGGGCTTAGTCTGCCGCACGAGCCGGCCTAGGGCCTGAGGAACGTCTCCGGTTCACCGCTGTAGCCCGCCAGGTAGCCGATCAGCCACGCGCCGGCCCAGACGGCGGCGATGGCCAGGCCCATCACCAGGGCGGGGTTGAGTCGTGTCCGCATCCTGTGCGACCTCCCCTCTCCGTTATGACGAAGGCGCACCGACCGCGGAAGCGGGTGCAGGCGCGCCGAGGCCCGGCCTTCCGGCCGGGCCTCCGGCGCTCGGGGTCGGCAGGCTCTCTAGTGCACGGAGCGGGCCCGGGTTGGCAGGGCCCGGTCCAGCGCCGGCAGCAGGGCCATCAGCAGCAGCCCGCTCAGCACCGCCTCGGGCAGCAGGTAGGTACCGTTGTAGATGGCCGAGTAGATCCAGGGGTTCTGGCCAGCGGGCGCATACTGGGCAAAGAAGACCGCGCCGGACACCACGTGCGCCGCGAACCGGGCGCCGATGGCCAGCGTACCCAGCCACGCCTGTGCGAGACGGGCGTACCCCCGCGCCAGGCCGGCCAGGCCCAGCGCACCGAAGGCGATGGGGTAGTCCAGCAACACCTGAACCGGGTGGAAGAACTCAGGCTGGATGATGAACTGCAGCACGCCGCCCACGATTCCGGCGGTCACACCCCAGCCGGGGCCGTAGCGCAGTGCGATCAGGATGATGGGAACCATGGAGCCGAGGGTGACAGAGCCGCCCTGCGGCATCTCCCAGACCTTCACGAAGGACAGGGCGACAGCCGCCCCGACCATGATGGCGGTCTCGACGAGGCGAAGCAGACGAAGACGGGAATCGCTCATTCCGAACACCTCCAGGCAATCGCACGTACTCGCAATCTCGTGGCACGAAAAAAACCGCAGCCAAGCGAGCTGCGGATCGGAGTTCCGCGAGGCTCGCTTCCCTACGCCGGTATTACCCGGATCAGGTTACAGGGTCCCGGGGTCCACCCCGGTTCTCAGCCGTTTCCACGGCTCCCCTAGCGGCTCTCTGCCAGTATGATGCTGTGTTCAGTATACATCTTGCGCGACGGGCGGGCAATCCCCCTGGCATAGTTCGGGCCGGCCTGTGGGACGTTAGGAAGGTGAAGGGAAGGGCAACACAGGAGGCTGTGAAGGATGGCAAAGCGCGCCCTGGCGACCGTCATGGTCGCCCTGCTCTTGTTCATCACGTTCCCCTGGCAGGTGCGGGCCCAGGAGCGGGCCACCCTCCGCTGGGGGAGCCGCGGGAACGATGTGTGCGTGGCCCAGCGCCGGCTCAAGGCCTGGGGGTACTACACGGGCGCGGTGGACTGCATCTACGGTCGGCTGACCTACGCCGCCGTTACACTCTTCCAGCAGCGCAACGGGCTCACCGTAGACGGCGTGGTCGGGCCGGAGACCTGGGCGGCGCTGGGCTACTGGGGCGGCGCGAACACCGGGGGCGCCGCCGCACAGACAACGTCCGACGCGGGCAGCCGGGAGGGTGAGCGGGACCTGCTTGCCCGCGTGGTGTCGGCCGAGGCCAAGGGCGAGCCCTACGAGGGACAGGTCGCGGTGGCTGCGGTCATCCTCAACCGGGTGCGCGACGCCCGCTTTCCCAACACCCTGGCCGGCGTGATCTACCAGACCGACGCCTTCGAGTCGGTCACCAACGGTGCGATCTACGCGCCGGCCACCACGAGCGCCGTCCGCGCCGCGCAGGACGCACTCAACGGCTGGGATCCCTCGGGCGGCGCCCTCTTCTTCTGGAACCCGGACAAGGCGGTCAGCGGCTGGGTGTGGTCGCGGCCGATCATCAAGCGGATCGGCAACCACGTCTTCGCCAAGTAGGAAGGGGGTCAACTCGTGCGCCGCGTCTTCACCTGGCTGTCTGTGAGCCTTCTGGCCGCACTCGCTCTCACCGTGTGGACGGCCTGGACCTTCCAGCTGAACCAACAGAACCAGCTTCTTGCCAACTCCCTGGAGGCGGAGCGGCAGCGCAGCTTCGTGGACATGGCCCACCACGTGGAGCAGATTCAGGCCCTGCTGGGCAAGGGGCTCGTCACCGGCAGCGAGCGGCAGAACATGCGCTACATGGCAGACGTGAACCGGCACGCCACCGCGGCCGTCACCGCCTTCTCCTCGCTCCCTCTCCCCGCCGAGATCTCGACCACCACCGGCAAGTTCCTGCAGCAGGTGGGCGACTTCTCACTCTCCCTTCTGCGGGACGAGGCAGCAGGGCGCCCGATGACCGAGGCGGAGCGGACCGAACTCGCACGGCTGCGCCAGGAGTCTGCCGCTCTGAGCGAGCAGTTGAACGAGATGCTGGTCCAGTACAACCGGGGCGGCTTCCGCTGGCACAGGCCGGCCGCGCTGAGCCTGTCCACCCCCTTCCGCCGGGTCGATCCACCGGTCACCGCAGCGAGCAACAGCGAGAGCCCTGCGGTGGCGGCGCTGTTGGACGGCGGTTGGGCACAGATGGCCACCCGGTTTGAGCAGATGCCCGTGTTCATCTACGACGGCCCGTTCTCGGACCACGTCAACCAGACGCCCCCCGCCCTGTCCGGCCCCACGTTCACGCGGGAGGAGGCCCAGGAGCGTCTCACCTCCCTCCTGCCCAACGCGGAGAACTACCGCACCGTGGATGTGGTGGAGACGGGCGGCTCCCTGCCAGCATACTCCTTCCGGCTGGCGCCGGCGGGCACACAGGGCAGCACCTACACCGCCAGCGCCGAGATCACCGTGCAGGGCGGACACCTGCTGGGGCTGCTGAACGACCGGGTGCTCGGCAACCCGACGCTGGACCTGGAGCGGGCCCGGGCCATCGGCCAGGAGTACCTGGCCCGGGTCGGCTACGCTGACATGGTACCCACCTTCGCCCAGATTCAGGACGGCACCGCCTTCGTCGCCTACGCCTACCGGCAGGGGGAGGTGATCGTCTACCCCGACCAGGCCAAGGTGAAGGTGGCTCTGGATAACGGCGAAGTGCTGGGACTCGACGCCCGGCAGTACCTCACCCACCACCATGAGCGCACGCTGCCCACGCCGCGCCTCACGGCTGACGAGGCCAGGGAACGGCTCAACCCCGCCCTGCAGGTCGCCCGGGTCCAGCTGGCCCTCATCCCCGACATGGCCGGCACCGGAGAGCGGCTCACCTACGAGTTCCAGGGGCGGATGGACGACAGCATCTATCTCGTCTACATCAACGCCGAGACGGGCGCCGAGGAGCAGATTCTCCAGCTGATCGAGACTGAGGGCGGTACGTTCACCCTCTGACGCGGCGCTGCCCCCGAAAGGGGGCAGCTGCGCGCAGCTCAGCTTCCGCGCTGATCGGGGCTGTGGGTCCCTGCCTCATACCGGCTGACGGTCTCCTGGGTCAGCGCCCCTGCGGTAAGGCCGCTGGGGTCAATGCCCAGCTCCCTGGCCAGCTCCATGCCCAGCCGCTCGACGGTGAGCCTGCCCACAGCCGGGTTGTCGGGGGCGGCGTCGCCCGTGGGGGTCACGCGCGGGTCGGCTTTCATTCCGATCACCTCCCGCACCTAGTCTCCCCCGGAGCCCACGCTCAGGTTACCCGCACCCAGCGGGTCTCCTGGCCCGTCACCGGGCAGGGGCCGAACGGGTCGCCCTCGTCGTAGTACTGCTTCTCGCCGGCAGTACAACTGTACATGCCCGGTACCTTGCACCGTTCGCCGGTGCAGCCCTGGGGCTGCTCGCTCATCTGCAACACCTCCCGCATTCAGTGTGCCCACGGACCGGGGCTTTCCATTTCGCCAAACGGGAGACGGTATACATCGTTATTATACATGAGCGTTGAGAAAATCGGGTTTTCTTCTAGCAAACCCCGTTGACTTGCGGCAAACCCGCGTGGTAATGTTTACTCAGACCAAACGATGTTTACCCTATTACATAGAACTGCCGTGAGGGGAGGTCTTCCAAAATGGCAGGAACAAGCGCAGCGCTCTCTGAGGTGCCGGTCAGCCACATTCCCGAGCAGCGGCCTCACCCGGTGGCCGTACCGACCGACGAGGAGCTTGTGGCCGCCTATCTGAAGGGGAACAAGGCGGCCTTTGAGGAAATCGTGCGGCGGTATGAGGACCGCCTGTACCGTCTTTCGTACCGTATGCTGGGGAACCACCACGACGCGCTGGACGCCGTGCAGGAGATCCTGGTGAAGCTGATGGCAGCGCTGCCCAAGTTCCAGGGTCGCTCGCGCTTCGGCACCTGGGTATACCGGCTGGCCGCCAACACGTGCCTCGACATCCGCCGCAAGCGGGGGCGCACGGCGGCGGAGTCCCTCGAGGCGGCCCTGGAGTTCTCTCCTTCCACCTCCCTGGCCATCCTCGACGACGAGCCCGCCGACAACCCCGACGTCTACCTCGAGCAGCAGTACCGGGAGAACGTGGTCCGGGCCGCGCTCGACAAGCTGCCCGAAAGCCAGCGGCGGCTCCTCGAGCTGCGTGACCTGGAGGACCTCTCCAACAGCCAGGTGGCCGACATGCTGGGCATTGAGGTCGGTGCGCTGAAGGCTCGCCTGCACCGGGCCCGTCAGGCCCTGAAGCGGGTCCTGGACGCCGGCGTCTACGTGCCGGGGTACACCTCCGCAGCCGCCAACGATCTGTCCTGACGTTCCAAGGGGGTTTTGCCATGTCCCTGGGCCATCGCATTCGGCAGACGCGCACGCAGAAGGGCATCACCCTCCAGGAGCTGTCCGAGCGCAGCGGCCTGTCGAAGGGCTTCATCTGCCAGTTGGAGAACGACAAGGCTTCACCCTCGCTCCAGGCCCTCGACCGGCTCTCCGCCGGGCTCGGCGTGCCCGTGGCCCTGCTGCTCATCTCCCAGGAGGAACGGGCCCACGTCGTACGGGTGGGCGAGCGGCAGGGTTACTCGCTGGGGAGCGAGGGGCTGAGCGTGCAGCTGCTCTCGGCTCCGGGCCGGAGCCTGAAGATGATGCTGATCGAACTGGCTCCCGGCGCCGCCACCGGCGGTGACAACCACGCCCACGAGGGCGAGGAGTGCCACCTGGTGCTGCAGGGCTCCGTGCGCTACCGGCAGGGTGATGAGGAACTGATCCTCGGGGAGGGAGACTCGCTCCACTGGAACGGGTACATCCCGCACCGGGTGGAGAACTGCGGCCCCCAGCCTGCGCGCATTCTCTGCGTCACCACCGGCGCCATGGAGCACATGCTGGACAGCGAGTGCGAATGCGACGACGAGCAGTCGGGCGAGGAGCCCGCCACACCGTAGCCGCATAGCACCAAAGGCCCGGTCACTTTGCCCCATTTCCAGTCGCTTCTGTTGTCAGGACCGCCGTGCGCATGCTACCATTTGCATACGGGATGGCAAAGACCTGCGCCGCCGCAAGGCGGTGCGGGTCTTGCGTCGTCTATGCGGTGTTTCCTTCCCGAAACTTTTTGGCCGAAGGGAAACCCCTGGCCATGCGCACAGACTGGGGGAACGCGCGGTGGTAGAGACGAATCCGGCCCCGCAATCGCAAGGTCAGAAGGGTGCCTGGCTGAGCATCGCCACGTACTGCCTTCTCACCGCCGCAAAGGTGTCCGTCGGCTGGCTTGCGGGCTCGCAGGCCATCACCGCCGACGGCGTGAACAACGCCACAGATGTCCTGGGGTCCATCGCCGTACTGCTGGGGCTGAAGATCGCGCAGCGGCCGGCCGATGAGGAACACCGCTACGGCCATGCCCGGGCCGAGGGGGTTGCCTCCCTGGTGGTGGCGACGATCATGGGACTCGCCAGCCTGGAGGTGGGGCGCAGCGCCGTCCTCTCGCTGGTGGCGCCCGCGCGCAAGGCGCCTGCGGGCTGGGCCCTCTGGGTCGCACTGGGTTCCGCCGCGCTACTGCTGACCGTCTACGCCTACAACCTGCGGCTGGCGCGGCGGTGCGGCAGCACCGCCCTGGAGTCGGCCGCGTATGACCACCTCTCCGATGCGCTGATCAGCCTGGGAGCGGCCGCAGGCATCCTGGGCAGCAACCTGGGCTGGAACTGGGCGGACCCGCTGGCCGGTCTGGCCGTGGCGGTGCTCGTCGCCAGAACCGCCTGGTCCATCGGCTCCGGCGCCGCGCACATGCTGATGGACGGGTTCGACGACAGGGAGCGCATCACCGAGCTGCAGGGCGTCATCACCGGCATCGACGGGGTCACGGGCGTCCAGGACCTCCGGGCCCGGCTGCTGGGCAACAGCGTTGCCGTGGATGTCACCGTCCTGGTGCCGCAGCACCTGAGCGTCGTGGAGGCGCACGCCGTGGCCGACCGGGTGGAGCGCGCGCTGACGAGCCGTGCCGACGTGGGCAGGGTGCAGGTTCACGTGGAGCCGGACCTGAGTGTGGGCGGGGACTGAGAGAAGAGAAGTCAAACAGGGCCGACCCCTTCGGGGGGCGGCCCTGTTCGTGTTGTTGGGTACAGTTCGCCTACAGCGCAGCGCGCGCCGCCTCCAGGGCAGCATCGTAGTTGGGCTCCTGCCCGGCGACGGGCACGTACTCCACGTGGACGATGCGGTCGTTGCGGTCCACCACGAACACCGCGCGCGAGCACAGGGCCAGTTCCTTGATGTAGGTGCCGTAGGCCTTGCCGAAGGCGTGGTCGCGGTAGTCCGACAGCGTGATCACCCGGTCGACGCCGGCGTTGCCGCACCAGCGCTTCTGCGCAAAGGGCAGGTCGCAGGAGATGGTCAGCACCACAGCGCCGTCCCCGAGGCTGGCGGCCGCCTCGTTGAACTTGCGGGTCTGGGTGTCGCAGACGCCGGTATCCAACGAAGGCACCGAGGAGATGATGCGCACCTTGCCCGCGAACGCCTTCGAATCCACCGTGGTGAGATCATTGCCCACGGCTGTGAAAGCCGGGGCGACATCGCCCACCCGCAGTTCCGGGCCGACCAGGGTCACAGGACCCTTCAACTGAAAAGCTCCAGCACGTTCCACTGCGGTTCCCTCCGTTTCCTGGCGCTTGTATGCATTCCCTTGTATAGACGGTTGCCACTCCTGGACCGTGACGGTCTGCGGCAGTACCTGGATCCCAGTCGTGATAGGTGTAACAAACTTGAAACGGTTAACCATTAACACTATACTGGTCTTACCCGATTTGCGGTTCCCGGCTCATGCCGGGTCGGGCGAAAGGAGTATTGGTGGATGAAGTGGACGGTCCAGCGGCGCCTGTTCGGCCTCTCGATCTTGCTGATCGCCCTCACGGCACTCGTCGCGCTGGTGGGCAACTGGGGACTGCAGAAGGTACAGCAAGCCAACGCGGCCAAGGAGCAAGCCATGGCGCGGATGCTGGAGGTACAGGAACTGGAGCGCGACCTGATCGAACTGGCCTACGCCGTCTCCGCCTACACCGCCACCGTCGACGCCACCCATAGACAGGCGTTTGAGGAGACCAGCCTCCAGGTGAGCGACACGCTGCAGGGCCTCGCAGCCGCTGCCGCAGGGGACGGACAGGCTTCCGAGTTGCTCGGCAACGTCGAGAAGCGCTTCACCGAGTTTGCCGCGTTTGCCGAGCCGATCTTCAGGCGCACCAGCTTTCAGCAGTCTGAGATCACCTGGATGAGCCGTTCGCTCCAGACGGTGCGGACCAACTACAGCGAGGCCCTGGCCGGCCTGCTGGAGCACCATCAGATGAGCGTGAAGCAGACCTCCCGGGATGCGGAAGAGGCCGTTCAGCTGACCAGGCTGGTCACCCTGGGTGCGGCGGCGCTGGCCGTGCTCCTCGGGCTCGCGATCTCCTACCTGGTGGGCCGCAACATCACGAAGCCGGTGGAGGCGCTGGCGCACGCGGCCCGGCGCCTGGCGTCCGGCGACCTGAGCGCCGATCTGACCCGGGCGCTGGAGAAGGTCAGGGGACGGGATGAGCTGGCGGACATGGCCGGCAGCTTCAACCAGATGGTCGGGTTCCTGCGGGATCTGGTCGTGCGCCTGCAGGGGACCGTGCAGTCGGGCCTTCAGGTCTCCGGCGACCTGTCGTCCGCCGCAAGCCAGGCCGCGACGGCAGCACAGGATGCGGCGCGGGCCGTCACCGTGGTCGCGGAGGGCACCTCGCAGCAGGCCGCCGCAGCACGGGACATCGACTCCGTCATCCAGGGGCTGCGCGAGTCCATCCGACAGATCGCCTCGGGGGCCAGTCGCTCCTCGACCGACCTGGAGGAGGCGTCTGCGCTGCTGCACCGTGCAGCCGAGTCCATCAGCCAGATGACGGCACAGGCCGGCCAGGTGGCGGGCAGCGCCCAGGAGGCGGCCCGCATCGCCACTGAGGGCGCCGGCGCGGTTCACGAGATGGTCCAGTCGGTGGCCCGGATCCGGGAGGTCGTGGGCGAGTCCACCGCCCGGATGGGCGAGCTGGAGGAGGCGTCCAGACAGATCGGCCAGATCACGGCCGTGATCTCGGAGATTGCGGACCAGACCAACCTGCTGGCGCTGAATGCGGCCATCGAGGCGGCCCGCGCCGGCGAGCACGGGAGGGGCTTCGCCGTGGTCGCCGAGGAGGTTCGGCGGCTCGCAGAGCGGTCGGCGTCGTCCGCGAAGGAAATCAGCGCCCTGATCGCGCAGATTCAGGGCCGCACGACCCAGGTGGTGGAGTCCATGGCGGAAGGCTCCGCAGAGGTTGAGCAGGGGGGCCGCCTCGCCAACCGGGCCGGAGAGCAGCTGGAGCAGATCCTGCAGACGGTCACCCGTGCGGCGGCGGACGTCCGCCAGGTGGCTGACGGCGCCGCCAGGCTCCAGCGGGAGGTGGACGTGGCCGTGCGGGCCTTCGAGGGCTTCGCCGCCATCACGGCAGAGAACTCCGCCGCCACCGAGGAGATGGCCGCGAACGCCAACGATGCGCTGTCGACCGTCACGGCCATCGTGGACGCCGCTCAGCAGAACGCCGCCGCAGCGGAGCAGGTCTCCGCCTCGATCGAGGAACTGGCCGCCGTGGCCGACGGCGTGGCCAGTCACGCAGAGAGCCTGAACAGGATTGCCGCCGGGCTGAAGGAGCAGGTGGGGAACTTCAGGGTGTAACCGGTGACCGATCAACAGTGGGCTGGACCCCGCGTCCAGCCCACTTTCACGTACTGTGCTTCAAGTCACGGCAGCGGCAGGTCGGCCAGATCCTCGCCGGCGAAGGCCTCCTCCGGCACCTCCTCCTCCACGGGCCAGTCCTCCGCCCCCCCGTCATCCGTCCCGCACGCCGCCTGGCCGTGGCAGAGGGGCCGGTACTCGCAGCGGGCGCAAATGCGCTCGTCGCCGGTAGGCAGGAAACCGTCGGGCGGTGTGGCCAGAATCTCCGCCGCCAGCCGGCGCAGCCGCTCGCCGTCGGCGTCGAACTGGGACGCGCTGTACGGGAACCGCTCCTCCCGGCCGCCCTTCAGCGGGTTCCAGTAGACCATCGTTACCCGCTCCGGTTCGAACCGTCTCCCGGGGGCGTAGGCGCCACCGGCCGCACAGAGCACGTAGCGGTACACCACCGTCTGGAACGCCTCGGCCAGCCGCTCCTGTGCGGGCATGCGCCTCAGGGTCTTCCAGTCGTAGATGGTCGCGGTTCCGTCGGGGTGCACGGTGAGCAGGTCGAACTTGGCCATGAGGCGCAGGGCGGGCTGGGTCAACCGCAGTTCCAGCTCCGGGTAACAGGCCATCACCGGGTCCCGCGGGAGGTAGCGCTTGAGCTGCTCGAGCCAGCCCATCAACTCAGCCCGGTCTCGGGCGTCGCCCAAGGTGCCCGGTTCCAGGCCAGCGTAGTAGCGGCGGGCCATGAGGTGGAACCGCTCGCCCTGGAGCAGCGCCCTCTGCTCTTCCGGGTCGTCTGCCATTCCGCCAAGGTAGAGGCCCTCAACGTACCGGCGCCGGAAGCGCAGGGGGCACTCGGTGAAAAGCCGCAGGGCCAGTGCGCTCAGGTATCGCTCTGCCAGAGGCCGGTGTGGGATCGACGCCATGAGCCAGTCACCTCGCATTCGACGCAAACGTGCTCAGGTGCACAAGCGCCGGGCTGGGCAGGGCCTTCCGCCCCCGCCGGTTCTCGCGGTGGAAAGAGAGCAGCAGGTTGCACCTGGCCCGGGTGATGGCCACGTAGAGGAGGCGCAGCCGCTCGGCAATCTGCTCCCGCTTGGCGTCTGCCGCCGGATCGCCGCAGCCGGCGGGGCCCGCGGCGTCCCCGGCTGTGAGCCGCTCGAGAAGCGCCACCGCCGCCGCCTCGGGGTTAGCCTGGCTCTCGGGGAGGAAACGGAGCTCTGCGGGGGACCAGTCGGTCACCGCGCCGGGGAACTGGGTGCGGGTGAGGCCGCCCACGTAGACGGTGTCCCACTCCAGCCCCTTGGCCGAGTGACAGGTGGTCACGTAGACCACGCCGGGATGGGGTTCGAACCCCTTTCGGTCGTACAGCGCCTCGGCCAGCCAGCCCGAAGTCGCCAGCCCGGCTGCCAGCTCGCGGGCGACGTCAGCCAGGCCATACAGCGGCTCCTCCTCCAGCAGCCGCCGGGCCCGCAGGGCCAGGTACTGCGCCAGCGCAAGGTCCTCCCCGGAAAGGCCGAGGTCTGCGGCCATCCGCAGCAGCAGCTCGTCTGCCGGCAGGGAGGCCGCACCAAGCCAGCCGTCAAGGTGAGGCTCCAACCCCGACGCGGCCGCACGCCGCTCCGGCAGGTGGGGGACGGCGAGGAAGGCCAGCGCGGCCAGCAGGTCGGAAGCGAGCCGGAGCCGATCCATGGGCGCCGTGCGTCCCACGGCCGCGGACGGGGCGCCGAGAGTGCGCAGCTCGGCCAGCAACTCGTCCACCATGGCGTTGGTGGGCAGCAACACGCCCACCGTTGCGCCGGGATGTTCCCGAACCGAGCGGGCGGCCATGCGGGCGAGCGCCTCAAGCTCACCCCGGTAGGTGTCGAAAGCCCGGAAGACGACCCGCCGGCCGCCGGGCTCCGGGTTGGACTGGCCGCCGCCGGGAGGCACCGGCTCGATCCACTGGGCCTCCAGGGCGTCCCGGCACCCCGGCTCCGGGTGCTCTTCCCGTGTCCAGCGCACCAGCTCGTTCGCCATGCCAATGATCTCCCGACTGGAGCGGCCGGCCATGGTGAGGGGCCGGACCACCACACCCGGCTCGCACACAAAGCGGCGGAAGAGGTCCGGCTCGGCGGTGGTAAAGCTGCCCATGATCGCCTGGTTGGCGTCGCCGACGCGGACCAGGTTGCCCCCCGGCCCCGCCAGGAGGCGGAGGACCTGTTCCTGAAGCCGGTACGAGTCCTGCGCCTCGTCCTCGAAGATGTAGGTCCAGCGCTTTCTGAGCCGTTGCAGGAGGTCTTGCTCCCCCGAGAGCAGCCGGTAGGCGCCGAGCATCAGGTCGTCGAAGTCGGCCAGCCCCTCCCGGGCGAGGGAGCGCTGGTACTCCTGGTAGACCTCCGCCGCCCAGCGAAGCGGCAGATGCTCCGGCAACGGGCGTGTGAGCGCCAGGGCGTCTTCCGGCGACAGCCGCCGGGCCTTGAAGGCCTGGATCAGCCGACCCATCAGGGACTGGGTCCGCTCGGCCCACTGGGCGAGCGCCTCCTGCCGCCGGTCCTCGCCTGCCCGCACCAGCACCTCCCATTCCTCACGGTGACCGGCGATCCAGCGCCGGGTGAGCGAACTGAGCAGCGCCCCGCGGCGTACCTCGTCCAGCACCGCGAAGGTGTCCGGCCAGCCGATCGCCTCCGGCCGCTCCCGCACGATCTGCACCGCCAGCGAGTGGATGGTGCGCACCTCGTACCCAGCGCGGGGAAGCCCCCGGGCCTCCAGGAAGCCGCCGATACGGCCCTTGAAGTTGCCCACGGCGGAGTTGGTGTAGGTGACGATCAGGACCCGGCCCGGGCTGGGCAGTCCGGCGGCGATGAGGTCGGCTGCCAGGTAGGCCAGAACTGTCGTCTTGCCGGCCCCGGGCACTGCCGGCACAGCCATGTAGCCTCCCCGGTACTCTGCAACCCGGGCCTGGTCGGGCCGCAGCACAAAGCTCATCCCCACAGTCCCCCTTCCTGCTCCTGGACCCATGGGCTCAGCGCCGCGGCGGCGGTGATCACCGGCCCGCTGCAGCGGCGCAGCAGCGCCCGCACCGTGCGGCCGAGGGCCTGCTCCCGCACGGCTGCGGTGTCGGCATCGGTCCAGGCCGCCCCTTCGGGCCATCCGGGCGCCAGAACGTGGGGGTTCGCGATCTCGGAGACGCCGCTGGGCAGCCATCCGGGGGACGTGACATCCAGCCAGACCTGCACGCCGACGGTGAGCCTGCGGGCGAGGAAGTCACGGGGCGTGGTCAGGATGACCGCGGAGCCGTCGGGAACGTCCAACGCCGGCAGCAGGGGTTCGGCGGCCTCAGTGAGCAGCGGCCGATAGGACGCGCCGAGCGCGCCGCCCCCCAGACGGTCGGCGGCCAGGCGGAAGTCGGCGGCTGCCCTGAGCAGCTGGAGGCAAGCGCGCACCGCCTCCTGCTGCAGCGCAGGCCGCAGGGGCAGCAGCAGCTCCAGGAGCACGGACCGGACGAAGGCGTCGGGCTGCCACGACCTGCGCCGGGCGGCCAGCAGCCAGGCGTGCAGGCGGCGGTAGGGTGCGGGATGGCCTTCGGGATCGGGGAGCGCGTCGCCGGCCTGCCAGAGCACCTCTCCCAGCCGGGCCGCGGCAGCAGGGTCCAGGCCGAGGAGAAGCCGGACCGCATCGCTGAAGGGTCCGGCCGATGGCCAGGGCGGCCGCCACGCGGGCACCGCCAGCCCGGCGAGAGCTACAATCGTTCGCACCGCTGGCTCGTCCAGCAGTCTGCGGGTGGGGACCAGGGGCTGCAGCGGGACGCCCCGTTCAGCCAGGGAGCGGCCCAGCGTTGCCGCCAGGAGGTTGTCCACCCGCGGTGCGATCACGGCAATTTCCCCCGGGTCTGCGCCGCCGGCCACCAGGTCTGCCACGGTACCGGCCACTTGCACCACCATGTCGCCCCAGAACTCTGCGCTCAGGTCGGGATGGCCGGGCGCGGCGTCGGGCTCGTGGCGGGCAGGCCGCGCAAGTCCCAGTGCGGCCAACCGTGCAGGCAGGTCCGGGGCCGGATCCGGCAGGGGGACGGTGGCCGCTCCCGGGAAGCGTGTCAGGACGCCGGAGGGATCTGCGCCCCGGAGGAACTCGTGTCCCCCCTCAGGATCAACGGCGAGGGCGGCCTCCTCCACCGCCGCCGCCAGAGCGGCGACAAAGTCCAGCTCAACGGGGACCGCCTCGTCCAGGTCGTCCGCCAGCAGCCGGCGGAAGCGGGCTGCGAGGTCGCGCCGGTACCCTGCGTCGGCCAGCAGACCGTCGGTGAAGAGAGTGAGTGCGAGGCCGTAGTCCAGCAGGCCAGCCTTCAGGCACCGGCTGCGGTGCTCGTCCAGCAGCGCGGCCACCTGGCCGTAGAGCAGCCGCCTCTCCGGCCGGTCTGCCCCGGCCAGGCGGAGCACGGCCTGCTCGGGACCGAGTCCGGCACCGGCAGCGACCCGGTCGATGCGGGCGAGGATCTGCAGCGCCAGCCGGTCCGGCCTGGCCTTCACCACGTCGCCGAAGAGGGCCATGTGGGGTTCCAGCAGGGCCCGGAGCATGTGGCGCTCCACGGTGAGGGGCATGAAAGAAGGGGCCAGCCACTGCCGGGCGGCGGGCACCACCGCCTGCACGGCCGGCCAGTGGAGCGTGAGCTCCTGGCGGATGAAGCCGTAGAAGTCGTGGGCCTCGATCGGGCCGGATGCCGGCAGATCGAGGCCGCGCAGCCACGGGGCAGCTTGGCCCGCCCCGTGGGTGAGGATGAGGATCTGGTCTGAACGCACGCCGTCCCGGAGCCAGGCGAGATAGCGGTCGCGGAGCGCAGCCGTCTTTCCGGAACGGGCGGGGCCGGTGAAAAGCGTGATCGCCATGTCACACCCGCACGTCGATCATGGTGCCCTTGTGGGGCTCCAGGCTGACCGGGGCGGACTGAAGGATCTGCTGCACCTGGCCCCGGGCGACGTTCAGCATCTTCTTCAGCGCCCAGACGTCGACCGCCTGTTGAACCTGTGCGACGTTCACAGCAGCACCCCCTAGCTGACGAAGGCCTTGTACACGTAGTAGATGCCGAGCACGAGCAGGATGATCGGCGCCAGCTTGAACAGCATGGCGAGGCCGAAGACAACTGTGCGCAGCGCAAACCCGGCAAAGGCGAGCAGCACAAAAACCACGGCAGCGGCGTAGGCACCGCGGCCGAGCCAGCCGGCGTTCACCGCGAGAGCAAGCGCCGCGGCGATGATCAGGAAGAGCCCGGCGCTGGACATGCTGAACCGGAACAGGGCCAGAAGGCCAATGAGAACCAGGATGATGCCGATGAGCTTGTTCACTGCTGCAATCACCCCTTCGTAAGGGAGACGCTGGGGAGGGGTGAGAAGTTCGCGGCCGGCGAAACCCGAACGGCCGCCCGGGGGGGCGGCCGCTGGTCAGCGGATGGAGCGGAAGATGAGCATCCCGCCGAGCATCACGAACATCGCCCCTGTGCCGAGGCGGATGTACCGGATCGGGATGTGGCGAAGAAAGCTGTCGCCCGCCACAACGGCGATCAGGGACGACGCGATCAGCGCCGCTGCCGCGCCGAGGAAGATCATGTGCGGAGCCTTGGAGCGAGCGGAGAGGCTCATGACCATGAGCTGGGTCTTGTCGCCGAGCTCGGCGAGGAAGATGAGGGCGAACGTCGCAAGGGCGGACTTCCATTCCAACGCAGGCTCCCCCCTGTGGCGCCCGTGGACGGGCTCATAGGAGGATATGGGGGGGAAGCCCTCAGCATGACCACCACTCGGGGTTACTGCACCTTCCGCGCGATGACGATGGTGACCCTGTCGGACGCAGTCTGGCCGTCTCCGTACCCGAAGTAGACGAAGTTGCCACCCGGGAGACCCCTGTTCTCCGTGAAGTAGCGCACCACGGCGCCCGCCCGCAGGGCAGCCAGCTCAAACGCCTCTGCACTGCCGGGATCCTGGGTGGCGTCAGCCGTTCCGTTCACCATGATGGGAAGCTCCACACCGACAAGCTTGTCGGCGATCTCATTCAGAGTTGCGTGGGCTTCGGGCCGGATCGTGAACTCCCCCGGCTCGAAGAGGAGGCTGCCAGCAACGCTCAGGACGATCCCGCGCTCCTCCAGGGCGACGGAGAGCAGACCGGTCTGCACACCCGGCATACCCTGGAAGACCTCGGCCACGTCTGCCATGGGGTCGGCTGCCACAACGGAGGATCCGGACTCAGGAGCAGTCCAGACGCCCGTGGACGCCTCCGCCGGCTGCGCGTCGCCAGGCGGCGGCTCAACCGGTGGGGCAGGCGCGGTCTCAGTCGGTTCCTCTTCGGGTGGTGCGATGAGGTGCGCCGGCCAGTCCGGAACATCCGGCAGGCTACCCGGCCGTTCCGGTAAGATGATCGGCATGGCGGTCCCCTCCTGGCCGCGGGCGGGCAGCGGCGGAATGTCCGGCCCAACCACCCCCAGGGCCTGGTTGAGGGACCGGGCCAGGCTCTCGTACTTGCCTACGTCCACACGGGCGAAGGAGAAGAAGACCACGAACACGATGAACATGAGGGTCATGAAGTCGGCGTAGGAAACCATCCAGCGATTGGTACCGCCGCCGTGACCTCCGCCTCCTCCTCCGTGCTCTTCTACCGAAGCCTTCCTCGTCCGGGCCATCTAACTATGCCCCTTCCTGAGCGGGAGCGCCCGCAGTAGATCTCGCACGCTTGCCGTCTGAGCCGGGCAGGTAGATGGAGAGCTTCTCGCGCAGGTTGCGCGGGTTCTCACCGGCCTGAATGCCTTCGATACCCACGATGATCATCTCATTAAAGTGGGTCTGTTGCTTCCCGATGGCCTTGATCTTCGAGCCCATGGGCAGGAAGAAGAGGTTGGCCGATCCGAGGCCATAGAGCGTGGCCAGGAAGGCGACTGCGATGGCCGGACCCAGGGTGTCGGGCTCGCTCAGTTTGCCCATGATGGTGATCAGGCCCATCACGGTACCCATGATGCCCAGGGTGGGCGCAAAACCGCCGGCGGTCTCGAAGACTGCGGCTCCCCGGTTGATCTGGTTGGCCTGCTGCTCGCTCATCGCCTCCATGACCTGGACCACCTGGTCGGGATCGGCGCCGTCCACGGCCATGGTCAGCCCCCGCTTCACGATGGGGTTGTCGGCCTGGTCGGCGTCCTCCTGCAGGGAGAGCAGACCATTCCGGCGGGCCTTCTCGGCCAGCCCGACGAGGAGGTCGATCATCCCCTGGTAGTCGCGCTTCGGCGGCGAGAAGGCCATCTTGAGACCCCGGGGAACCTCCTTGAGGTCCTCAACGGAGTGAGAGATGATCGTGGCACCGATGGAGCCGCAGACGACGATCAGGAAGGCGCTGGGGCCGAGCAGTGAACGGAGGGTCACGTGCTCCAGATAGGCACCCACCGCGATGGCGCTGATGGCGAAGAGCAGCCCGCCGATCGTTGCGAAATCCAAGAGACTCCCTCCTCAGTGCGCTGCTGCAAAGGCGCCGTCCCCCCGTCCGGGGGGACGGCGTCCCCGGTATGCGATCTTGCCGCCTACCGCAGCAGGGAAAGAATGGCCTGGGTCGATTGGTTGGCCTGGGCGAGCATGGCCGTCGACGCCTGCTGCAGGATCTGGTACTTGGTGAACGTGGCCATCTCCTGCGCCATGTCGACGTCGCGGATGCGGCTCTCGGCGGCTGTCAGGTTTTCGGACTGGATCTGCAGGGTCTCGATGGCGGCCTCCAGGCGGTTCTGGATGGCACCGAAGTCGGCGCGGGTCGCGCTCAGCGTGGTCAGCGCAGCGTCGATAACCTTGATCGCCGTTTCGGCTCCCGTGGAGATGTTGAGACTCATGACGGAGGTAAAGGTAGTTGTTGGGTTGCCTGGGTCGGTGTTGTCAACTTCCGTCAGGCCGAGAATGTCTGCCCGGAGGTCGGTAATCGTGATCTCGATCTTGTCCTGATTCGTCGCACCAGGGCCGACCTGAATGCTGATCTTGGCCGTCGTGCCAGGAGCAGTGATGGGGTCGCCATCCTCGTCAAACACCTGGGCGAGGTCAATCTCGTTGAACTTCGTAGTCTGAGCTGTCCGGTTAATCTCCTTCTGCAGCTGCTCAAACTCCTTCTGGAGCAGCTCCTTGTCACTGCCCTGCAGCGTGCCACTGTTCGCCTGGACCGCCAGCTCGCGCATGCGCTGCAGCATGTCCTGGATCTTCTGGGCGCCGCCCTCGGCGGTCTGCACCAGGGAGACACCGTCCTGAGCGTTGCGGATCGCCATATTCAGGCCCCGGATCTGCGCCCGCATTTTCTCCGAAACCGCCAGACCGGCGGCGTCGTCGGCCGCCCGGTTGACCCGGTAGCCCGAGGAGAGCTTCTCGAGAGACTTGGTCATGGCGCTGTTGTTGACGGTCATCGACCGCCAGGCATTCAGCGCAGCCATGTTCGTGTTGATGCGCATGTGAGTGGCCTCCTTGCCTACGCACTAACTTCTCTGTGGGTCCCGCATCCGGTGGGACATCGATCGGTGAAAACGCCGGCCCCGGACGTATCGCTGGCCTTTCCTTACGCTACGGCGGCGAGGGCGCCGCCGGGATCGGGGCTTGCGCGCCCAGATCTAACGCAGCAGCGACAGGATGGCCTGGGTGGACTGGTTGGCCTGCGCCAGCATCGCCGTCGAGGCCTGCTGCAGGATCTGGTACTTGGTGAACGTGGCCATCTCCTGCGCCATGTCGACGTCGCGGATGCGGCTCTCAGCAGAGGTCAGGTTCTCGGCCTGGATCTGCAGGGTCTCGATCGCAGCCTCGAGGCGGTTCTGAACCGCACCGAACGTGGCGCGCGTCTCGCTGAGCGTCGTCAGCGCCTTGTCGATGACCTTGATCGCGGTCTCGGCATCCGTCGAGATGTTCAGATCGGAAATGGCGGTGAACTTCTCACCGGTGCCATCCGGCTCGATGAGGCCGAGGACGCCCGCGCGCAGGTCGGCCACCGTAACGTCGATCTTGTCCTGCGTCGTCGCACCAGGACCGACCTGAATGGAGATGGTCGTCGTCGTCTTGACCGCGCTGAACTTGCCGCTGGCGTCGGCCTGCATCTTGCCGTTGCCGTCAACCGCCACAACGCCGGAGGCGAGGGCGATCTCGTTGAACTTCGAGGTCTCCGCGGTCCGCGTGATCTCCGCCTGCAGCTGGGCGAACTCCTTCTGCAGCAACTCCTTGTCAGATGCCTGCAGCGTGCCGCTGTTGGCCTGAACGGCCAGCTCGCGCATGCGCTGCAGCATGTCCTGGATCTTCTGGGCGCCGCCCTCAGCCGTCTGCACCAGCGAGACGCCGTCCTGGGCGTTCCGGATGGCCATGTTCAGGCCCCGGATCTGCGCCCGCATCTTCTCCGATACCGCCAGGCCGGCGGCGTCGTCGGCCGCCCGGTTGACCCGGTAGCCCGAGGAGAGCTTCTCCAGGGACTTGGTCATGCTGTTGGTGTTCACCGTCATCGAACGCCACGCGTTCAGCGCAGCCATGTTCGTGTTGATACGCACGTCAGTAGCCTCCTTGCTTTGCGTGCTCAATCGCAGTGGGATGCGGAGCGAACGTTCAGTCGGTTCGCTGCCGCCTGTTGTGAGTCATGGACTGCCCGGTCAAGTCTGCGCATGGCAAGGCCCAACCAGGCGGTCCACGCTTACCGCAGCAGCGACAGAATGGCCTGGGTGGACTGGTTGGCCTGGGCCAGCATGGCCGTCGAGGCCTGCTGCAGGATCTGGTACTTCGTGAAGGTGGCCATCTCCTGCGCCATGTCGACGTCGCGGATCCGGCTCTCGGCCGCCGTCAGGTTCTCCGACTGGATCTGCAGGGTCTCGATGGCAGCCTCGAGCCGGTTCTGCACCGCACCGAAGTCCGCACGGACCTTGCTCAGCGTGGTCAGCGCCTCATCGATCACCTGAATCGCCGTCTCGGCCCCAGCAGGGGTCTTGACTGTCGTACCATCGGTGTCGTACTCAACCGGAGTTGAGATGTTCAGATCCTTAATGGACTTGAAGTTCCCGCCAGTGGTCTTGCCCAGCATCTCTGCGCGGAGGTCAGAGATCGTGATGGAGATCTTGTCCTGGTCAGTGGCCCCCGGGCCCACCTGGATGCTGATGGTCGCCGTTCCACCAGGCGTCGTAATCGGCGTGACACCGTCAGCCTGGAACACCTGGGCCAGAGCAATCTCGTTGAACTTCGTCGTCTGCGCGGTCCGGGTGATCTCCTCCTGCAGCTGACTGAACTCCTTCTGGAGGAGCTGCTTGTCCGAGTCCTGCAGCGTGCCGCTGTTCGCCTGAACCGCCAGCTCCCGCATGCGCTGCAGCATGTCCTGGATCTTCTGGGCGCCGCCCTCGGCGGTCTGCACCAGCGAGACGCCGTCCTGGGCGTTCCGGATCGCCATGTTCAGGCCCCGAATCTGCGCCCGCATCTTCTCCGAAACTGCGAGACCGGCAGCGTCGTCGGCCGCCCGGTTGACCCGGTAGCCGGAGGAGAGCTTCTCCAGGGACTTGGTCATGGCGTTGTTGTTGACGGTCATCGACCGCCACGCGTTCAGCGCAGCCATGTTCGTGTTGATCCGCACGTCAGTAGCCTCCTTGCTTTCCGTGTTCGTGCATCCTTGGGGTCAATCAGGAACTACCCGGCTACGGACAGGCTGTACCCCTCTGGTCGAAACCTACCGCAGCAGGGAGAGGATCGCCTGCGTGGACTGGTTGGCCTGGGCCAGCATCGCGGTCGAGGCCTGCTGCAGGATCTGGTACTTGGTGAACGTGGCCATCTCCTGCGCCATGTCGACGTCGCGGATCCGGCTCTCGGCCGCCGTCAGGTTCTCCGACTGGATCTGCAAGGTCTCGATGGCGGCCTCAAGGCGGTTCTGCACCGCACCGAAAGTGGCACGAATCTCGCTGAGCTTGGTCAGCGCGGAGTCGATGACCTTGATGGCGACTTCAGCGCCTGCATACTTGGTCAGGTCGCCGTCGGTATCGTACTCAGCCTGAGCGGAGATATCGAGATCGGAAATGGCGTAGAACGTCTCGTTCCCGACTTCCCACTCTACCGCAACACCCAGCACTTCAGCGCGGAGATCCGCGACGGTTACGTCGATCTTGTCCTGGTCGGTAGCGCCGGGGCCGACCTGGATGGAAATGGACTTCGTCGCATAGTCCTCAAACTCGTCGCCAGCATTGGGCGGAGGGAACGCGGTGCCGTCCGTGACTCCATTGATCACGGAGGCAAGAGGAATGTCGTTGAACTTCGAGGACTTCGCGGTTCGGGTGATCTCCTGCTGCAGCTGCTTGAACTCCTTCTGCAGGAGATCCTTGTCGCTCTTCTGCAGCGTGCCGCTGCTGGCCTGCACGGCCAGCTCCCGCATGCGCTGCAGCATGTCCTGGATCTTCTGGGCGCCGCCCTCGGCGGTCTGCACCAGCGAGACGCCGTCCTGGGCGTTCCGGATCGCCATGTTCAGGCCCCGGATCTGCGCC